>Ga0194122_10000077_pt1 | contig 144004 bp, 116 predicted proteins | sample TA2MahCa10mmetaG_FD_155487 | JGI IMG/M metagenome (GOLD analysis project Ga0194122, IMG submission 155487) | Freshwater microbial communities from Lake Tanganyika, Tanzania - TA2015021 Mahale Deep Cast 10m | ecosystem: Environmental > Aquatic > Freshwater > Lake | place: Tanzania: Lake... | reverse complement strand
ATCCTAAAATGCGCAAAGTACTCCCCGCTTGGCTCAGTTATCCAAACTGGCCGAGGAGGGGGGGGGGCTGTTTGCCATTTTTGACCTATGCACCTCGGGATGAGTTGGGATTTGGGCGGGTTGCCCTGCCAGATGGCATAGTTAGGGAAAAGTAAGGACACCGGAAGACGCAACGGTGGGGTTGTGAAGGCTGACTGGGGTGAAATTTTCGGGAGGGTTCGATGCCCAAAGCGCTTAATTCCGCTTAGACGCAAAATAAAACCAATCAAGTAATTTTTGCAGCAACCGACAACCACAGAGAAGCGAGTGATGACACACTTGCGGGATGTAAACTCAATTGTTTGGAGAAAATCATGATTGGATTGCCCCATCGGAAGCTCGCTCTTTTCAGTGTCGTCTTTTCTGTCGCAGCAGCATCCTGCGGAAAGAAGAACAGCTCGAGCGGAGGAGATTCTGCGCCAACCGATAAGCTGGCAAACAGTCTGGCGCTCGCCCTGAAAGCACGAGGGCTTTCCGAAGATCAGGCAAAGAAAATTGCAGATTCGGGAAAGGGTTTAGCAGCTTCAAGGAAAGCTGCATCAGCACTCCTTCTTACCCCTCAGGCACTCAGCCCCGGCAAACCCGACAATGCCGCAGAGCGCGAGATATCGGGCTTTGTTGAGGGTGCAATTGCCGCTATCGACGATGCAGGCGTCACCGACAGGAGCAAAATCCTTGCAGTGCCCGGTACCACTGTCGAGATTGTCCTAAAAAGCTTTGCCGAGCGGAAAGACGAGCTCAAGGGCAGCCTCAAGGACCTTCCCGCCGTTGTCGCGGATGCTTCCAGGAACGGATTGAAGACCTCAGGCGTTCCGCAGGACGACTTGGATGACGCACTCAGAGAGATCACAAAAGAAATTATCGAAAATCTCAATGAGACTGGACTTGAAAAGGATGATTCTGACGACGCCGCAAGCGCGGTAATCGCTGAGACGATCGGCGGTCTCGACGAACTCGGCATAGAAAAAGATCTCATTGACGACTACTCCGCCTCCATCATTGCAGGTGCCATGGACGGAATTCCCAAAGAGATGCCTGTTGATGAGATCACCCTGTGGGTCAAAGAGATGTCTGAGGCTGTTGCGGATGGCATGAAAGACACAGGTCTGTCAGACGCAGAACTGGCACTGGCTATGCAGGCAGTCTCGAGGGCCGCGAGTGAATCGGTCGACGACATTGGCATCAGCAAGGATCATTGGGCGAAGATCTCCGAAGCAATGACCGAAGGGATGGTCGCCGGACTCGACGATGCTGGCGTATCGAAAGATTATTATGATGAAGCGATTAAAGCCATTGCTCGGGGCGCAGTGGAAGGCTCGGAGGCGCTCAATTCGGAACTTTCAGATGAAGAGCTCGAAAACTACATCCGGTCGGCAAGCAAAGGCGCTGCATCAGGCTGCGCGGAACTGAATCTGCCCAAAGACGAATGGGATGATTATGCGAAGCAAGCCGCAGAGGGAGCGGGGGCCGGACTTGCAGGCGTTAAAATTAACGACAGCTTCAAACAACAAATGGAATCGAGAATCGCTGATGGCACGAAGGAAGGGTTGGCCGATTCCGGCCTGTCGCAGGCTGAACTCGACAAACTCCTGAATGACGCAACACTTGCTGCTGACCGGGGAGCAAGGGAAGGTGAAGTAGCGACTGACAGAAGCTCCACACAAAGTCCCCCCGACTCCGTCGCCAGATAATACTGAATCAAACACCGCAGCGGCCGTCTCCTGACTCATCTATTAGGAGGCGGCTGCGGCTGCTTCGCCCCGCCTAATATTGTAGCTCCGACCGTAACAATTCCCGGAATTAAAAAAGGCCTTTCTGGACTGGTTGTCTTCATACAAAGATTCGACAGTGCAGCAAATTTAAATATCCACTTTCACGTCATTGCGCTTGATGGTCTCTCTGAAAAGAAATCAACCGGCCGTTTGAAATTTTACGCTGCGCAGGCGGCGACAGCTTTTAGGCGAAATTAAGCCAATTGCTCGTTGAGTCCTCCTCAAAAATCCCCCCTGTCAGCCTTCACAACCCCGCTTTTGCGTCAGCTGGTGTCTGTGCTTTTGCTCGATTTTGCATTTTGGAAGTGCAATCCGCCCAAATCTCCACCTGTTTCTGTGTGCAGTCGCCTAAAACGGCAACTTGAGGACGTCGATTTTGAACGTCCGGTTTCACAAGTCGATCTTTTCGCCACAACCCCTGAGTCGATGGGTGGTCAAACACAATCCTCTCGCATTGAGTCAAGCAGCCTATCCTTATTTGATTCAATTTCGCCAAGGCGTATGTGGATTGTTTCAGGTTTGATGTCGTCTCATTTTGTTGATCACACTTTTGCTGGCGCTGATCCAAAACTGCAAATTTCTGAAGTGGATGTATTACGTGGGCGAGTGAATCTGCCTGACGGAAAAAGCGTCCGCCTTGATGATTGGCAATCAAATCTAAATTCTCTCATCGAACCAGCTGACTGGCAGTGAGAGGTTGCTTGGTTGGAACAGCCAATTGTGATTGACGCTCGAAAAGGCACAGTAGGTCGGTCTAATTCAATAAATTTAAATACCATCAGGGTGAATGACAGCTCATTGAAGGAATGAACTCCAATCACTCATCCCCAAACGGGGTGTGAATAATTCATCGAAAGATAAATCTGAGTCCTGTGAAAATAACTTTGTCTTCGCAACTCATAGCTAAATTCACATAGCCTGTTAATTTATCGGTGAAAGCATAAGATCCACCAACTTCACCATTAGGGCACGCTCTTACATTTGAGGTGCCATCCACACTGACTGCCGTCACACCTCCGCCGGCAGTCAATTTCAATCGGTCGCTGATGGCTTGTTCAAGGAGAACTCGACCCAGCAACTTGCTATGATCTTTCATTACCGAAGTGTTTGCAGACAAAAGCAGAAGGTGCAGGTAAGTTTTATCACTTCCCAGCCGAATCTTTGAGCCGATGGAGATCTTGGTCGAAGGACCCTTAAATAACGTTGCAAAAAACTCGTTAGGGCCGGAACGAAGAATTGTCTGGAGCATCACAGTGTCGAGCGAAAATATTTTCTCGCTGGCATCGAATTCACTTTTTGAGAGCATCATGTTTTGCATAAAATACTGAGCTCCCGTGATGAATGGAATTTCGTAGCCCCTCGCCTGAACTCCAGCGAGTCCAATTTCCAATGATGTATTTTCACTTAACACCTTCACCAGCGCTGCCTTCACGTAGGTAGTGAGTTGATACCCTGCGAGCTGTTCAACTGCGTCATTCATTAACTTGGCATTTTGAACTGCAGTGCGTCCATTGGTGTTTTCAGGAACTGCTCTGAGGTTTCCCTTGCCTGCTTGGAAATAGAAAAAGATACGGTTTTTATCAGAAACGTTACCGATGGTCACTATGAAACGCTCGAAGGTTTCGCGCAGCTGAAGCGTTTCTTGTCTGTGAATAGCTTCTCGTTTGGCTGCTTCAATTTGCTTTTCTATCTCCTCTTGCTTTTCTCTAATCTTTCCGTCGATGGCGGCGTCGATAACTTCTTTTTTATAGTCAAAAATAATTTCAACAAACGGTGCGATGACTGCGCGAAGGGCGGGATCAGCATCATATGTGCTGCGTGGTATGTTGCTGTGAACTAGGATCCCGCCTAAAATTGCGTTCTTTGCGATTGCATACTGCGCAGCCTGGGCTGCTGCTCGTGCGGCTTCGAGCTTTTCCGCAGACATTTTACGCGCTGCGTTAATTTGAACGTTGAGTTCACGCATGGCCACTTCTTTAACAGCGAGAACTCCGGCGACCGAAAACGTGAGGTCGATTCTAAAAATTTGTCTTTGAGTAAACTCCGCTCGTTTTTGTCCATTCGTGATTGCTGCGATGACGTCGGGTGCTGACATCGTTCCGATGATTGGAATTCCAATGTGGGCTTCGTCCCAGTTGTAATCTATTTGACCATTTATGAAACCACCGCTGACATCAATCAACGCTTTTGAGTCGAGTGTTGGACCTAATTTCCATGCTTCACCACTGGTTTGCCGGGAGTTTTGGGTCGTCGTTTCGTGGCTGCGGTTTGGATTTTTGCAACCCAGCAAAAGAAGGTGACTCATACAAATTAATAGTCCACTGATGCACAAAGTTCTCATCGCCATTGAACATGCCTCAACAGTATCTGTTTTTGTTTAATCACAATTGATGATTCCAACCGACAAAGCGTCTTCGGCAATCCGACAATATCGTCGAGATAAATAGAATCCTTGAGTTGAAAGCGCAGTCTTTTTATTACCAATCGAAAATGTCAGGGGTTATCTCCCAAGCGATACTGTCAGGTGCGAGGTTTAAACTCCCCCATTCCAGGGAAAAGGGAGGGGGCATGGCCAAGAAGGGTCTACTCGTGTCAGCTGACGATCAAATCCGCTACGAAAGCGTACAGTCCTATCTTCAAGGGGAAATGTCTCTGTTGGAACTGGCCTCCGTCCTCAAGCTCACGGAGAGGCAGACATACCGAGTGGTCGCCAAGGTCAAAAAAATGGTCCCAAGAGTGTCTTTCGCTTTTAGGCGAAATTAAGCCAATTGCGCCTTGAGTCCTCCTCAAAATTCCACCTCAGCCAGCCCGCTGAACCCCACCTTTGCGTCTTCCGGTGTCCGTGCTTTTGCTCAATTTTGCCATTTGGCAGGGCAACCCGCCCAAATCTCCACCCATCCCGAGCTGTGTGGGTCAAAAATGGCAAACACCCTCCGTCCTCGGCCAGTTTGGATAACTGCGCGAGAGCGTCTCAAATGCCGTCTGCTCATCACCATAAAACACTCTTCACACACCCTCCTTAGGTTCGGCTGCCTATCAGCCAACTTCAGAAAGAGATTTAAATAAGGATATAACGTTGTCATGAAATCCGCTGCACGCGACAAATCCCTAATAGAGCAAGAAGCAGTCGTGCCATTTTTTCGGCACACACGCCATCCATCAGAACCATGAAAATGCTACCAACAAGTCTATCACGCTGTAGTGACTGGAGTGTCCCATGAGTCCAAGAACTAAAAAAGTTGCCTTATCGTTCGCGGCATTTTCTCTGATTTTCGCCTGTGTCAAACGAACCTACAACACACAGAACAAGTCCACCTCCGAGCTGCCGGCCCTGCGAGGTGTCGAGAGCGAATATTCCACTGAAGCCTTTGCAAAACTAGATGAACAGACACAACTCCACACCTACTCGAGAGCGTGTGAGCGAAAACTCGGTCGTATCCCCAAAGTGGATTGCAGTGCAGGGTTAGAGGTTCCCGTCGGGGTGACCAATGCGGATGGGTTTCAGCCCCATGGACGCACCGCGTTGCACTATAACGGAAGCTGGAATGATGAGCGAACGTGCGATAGGCCCTCGTTTCTGCTTTCGGCCATTTCCAGCAGCGGCTCTTGTGCGCCCTTCTCGCGCGTGGGTCGGATCAAGCCGCAGGACGGATTCAACACGGAGTGGGTGTTTGTTTGCCGCAGATACTTTGATCGCCCTGTGGGTTCCACAAGGTACGATGACGTCAACCTCATAGGCTATGATCGATCCACAGGTGCAACCTGCTTTTTTAACTCAAAGGTAAATGAAGAACCCCCCACGTCCGAGGCCACCGATAAAGCGGTGGATGTGGCAACGATTCCAGAAGTCAGCGCGCCAGACAGTCTAAAGTTTTATCAAACGCTGAAACTCAATGCATCGGAGGCACGCTGCGTTTCCTGTCATGCGTCGCACCCTTGGTTGCGGACACCCTATCTCCAGCAGGTGAAATGGGGCGATGAGCCCGTGGTCCCAGCCATGAGCGCGAAAGACCCCTATTACTTGGTTGCATCCAACTATATGGAAGCTGTTCACACACAAAAGTGGACGCCTAAGGTTTTGACCTCACCTGAAGCCAAAGTGTGCAGCGGCTGCCACAGAATTGGAGGCGATGTGTACGCCTCCTATATCGCTCCCGCTGCCGTTGGTATCTCTGAAGGCCTGAAGGGCCAAGAAGACAAGCATTTCCCCCCGAAGTTCACGGATCACGTGAAAAAATTCCCAAATAATCTTCACTTTGAATTGGGGCGAAACATTTTTCCAGCGCCAAAAAGTAAGGACGATTGGCTCAAAAGTCGTCAAAAAATGGCTGCCGATTTCATTCTCATCTGTGGCCGTGACTCCGGAGAAAAATGCCTCTGGGACACGAACGAAATCCTCCCCCATTGATTGTTCCTAGCGCAGCAAGAATGGAGCCGCCTTCACGCAAGCAAGCTTCCTCGCGCCTTAAATTTTAGCGAATCTCTATACACGTCTTTGAATGTTTGATCTTCACTGATAGAACTGCCCCTCTCATCGATTGACTCACCTGACTCACAAAGAGGGCTCATTGATGCACTGCTTGAAGGAACTCTTTCGCCGAATTTCCTGTCTTTCGACGACGACTGTAGACGAGCATATTACTGTCACGACAATTGCATCGCTGAAAAATTTCGTCGTTCTTTGAATGAGGAGAGTGCTGAGCTTTTTCAAACTGCGACCGCAGTGCGTCTAAAATCTAATCACCCCATGACTGACTTTCATTCAATCGCAAACGCCACTCGAACAAATATACAAAATCGAACATCCTCGGCGGTTTTCCGCTGTGGGGTTGGTCGATGCATGCATGCCAGAGTGTGGGCTTTTAGGCGAAATTAAGCTCTTTGCGCATCGCTTCCTTCCGAAAATTCCACCTCAGCCAGCCCGCTGAACCCCACCTTTGCGTCTTCCGGTGTCCGTGCTTTTGCTCAATTTTGCCATTTGGCAGGCAACCCGCCCTTCCAATCGCTGCTGCAATCAAACAATGGACTGGAGCGGGCTGGTCCGATGGGCGGCGCCCGGACGGGTAGACCCAGTGCGCGCAGAGTGGTTGAGATTGTCGGTTGGTCAAACACCACGCCTACGAGTTTCATGCGCCCGCCGCATTTATCACACTTGAGGACGTCGATTTTGAAAGTGCGTTTGAGAAGTTGTGCCCAGGAGATGTTCGTCGGCTTGTCTGGCAGAGACCTCCTGTGCGGTGGACGTTGGTGATGAGAAGCTTGTATATCAGGTGACACCGGTGGGAAGCGATACAAGCACTCTGCACTTGCAAACCTACCAGGTGAGGCCAAGCGTGGGTATGCAATTGCTCTCAAGCGAGGAGCTCAAACTGCAAATGAAGTCAGACGCAAATTCCGGAAGCAAATATATTGCGGACAATGAGCGCGGTTCCATTGCTCTCTGGCTTTCAGAAGCACGCAGCGGTGAAGCAGTGTCTGCAAAATTGGCCCATAAGCTTCCCTCGGGAGCGTACGTGGGCAACCAGGCGCAGATCGAAGGCTCGTGTAAAATCTGATAGAGCTGTTTGGACTTAAATTCAGCGGCTCAGCGCGAGAGCGCTGGGCTTTTTTTTTGCATAGCAGGGGAGCATAGGCGCTTTGTCGAATCCAATACCCAAGCTCGTTCTACACAGTGACCAGACCTTCGAGTTGACGGGAGCCCGTGACGCTGAGCTCCTGCGTTCACTCTCCGGCAAAAAGAATCCGAAGATTGTCTATCTGGGCTCGACATCAAACGCGCGCCGAAAAGTCTTCGACGACTGCCGAAAATACTATGAAAAGATTGGGTTTACTGACGTTCAGTTGCTTGAACCAGAACAGGCGAACAACGATGAAAAGTCAATCGCATTCAAAAACAGTGACGTCGTGCATCTGTCTGGTGGCGAGGTCATACCCTTTGCAGAGCGACTTCGAGCCACCGGCTGTGACCATCTTCTCAAGGAATTTGTGCAGCGCGGAGGAGTTGTCATTGGAGTCAGTGCAGGAGCGATGATCCTGGGAAGCACATTCAAAACATCAGCGCTCTTTAGGGAAAAAGGATTTTTCGTAGGGCTGGGACTCTACGACTTCGAAATCATCCCTCACGCTTCAGAAATGTTTCCAAAAAAAGATGCGGTTAAAAATTTCGCTGAAAAGAACAAAGTGAACATCTATACGCTGAATGATGGCGACGTTCTTGTCGTTCAGGGAAAGAAGATTAAGGTTATGGGCAACGTCGATTTCTTCAGAAGCTCGCTGCCACTCAAATAAATCCATAACTATAAATATCTATCGGTAGCCAGTGACCACAGTTGACCGACGTTCGAAAAATTGCGCCGTCTTCAGTGTCGTTCTTCCCATGCGTTAAATTTACGTTTCACCAAGCACTTTCACAGTCCCATCACTTCCCATATGATATAAATTCCATAGGGGAGAATTTATGTTCAATGCACAAACCCGTTATCTTCGTTTATTATTTTCCGTAATGAGCAGCATTTCGCTCTTGCTTACACCAGCTGCGTTCGCACATGGAATTAGCGATGCGCAGAAGCAAAGAATGCTTGAAGGTGGCTACGGTCAATATGTTTTCTGGGTGCAGAACATATGCTGACCGGCTATGACCACCTCCTCTTCCTTTTTGGAGTGTTGTTCTTTCTCACCACAATTCGGGACGTGGCAAAATTCGTCAGCGTGTTCACTCTTGGGCATTGCATCACTCTCGTCTTCGCGACTTTTTATAAAATCACCTGGAACTATTACCTCGTGGATGCAATCATAGCTCTCAGTGTTATTTATAAGGCCTTTGATAACAACGGTGGCTTTGAAAAACACCTGGGAATGAAGTCTCCGAATCTGCTTATCATGGTCTTCAGCTTCGGTTTGCTCCGCGGATTTGGACTCTCAACACGTTTGCAGCAACTTCCTCTAGGTGATGACAAAACTGGCATGCTCTTCCGCATTCTAAGCTTTAACGTCGGGGTTGAAGTTGGCCAGATTATCGCACTTGCAATTATGGTACTGGCGCTGTCTGGATGGCGGAAGCGCGAGTCCTTTAAGCGATTTAGTTACGCGTCCAACAAAGCCCTCCTCTACGCTGGTGTTTTTCTCCTCGCTATGCAAATGCACGGTTACTGGCATGACTCACACCCCGACGATTTCCGCTTCCCCGCGCAAGAGCACAATCACGCGCATGAGGACATGGAGATCGAAAGTGAGAAGGCCAATTCTGGTCGTGATAACTTGGAGTAAAGCGATGTCTAAGCTGGTTTTGAATGCACTCACATTCGCAATTTTGCAATTGTTTCTTTTCTCGAATTCTGTGGCCATGGCAGACGCGGGTGGCTCATGCCACTTTCATGGCCGGAAAGAAGCTAACGAGGAAACAATCATTCGTTGTGCAGCCCACCACCGCAACCGACTTGCGAAAAAGGGAACTATAGATTCCCTCTGGACATCCCTGAATCATGAAACGCTCGACAAGGTCACAAGTCCGAAGGGCAAACCTGAGTGGCGCATCGTTTACGCACATCCTGCTGCGACCGACGAATCCAAAAAGAAGCTATTCATGTTTTTTCCCTGAATGGAAATTTTGTTGCAGCAAACCATACGGGTAAATAACGGGAATGCTTCCAAAGCTGCAAAACCAAGTCCTTCTCAGCCGCCTTCTGACTCGCTCGGGCGACCAAGCCTGGGATTTTGCGCTTCCCGTGACACTGGTGCTGCTTTTTCCCCAGCAGCTCGGCCTGATAGCTGCGCTTTTTTTAGCAAATAAAATCGGACAATTCCTGTTTCAACCGGCGCTCACCGGAGTGGTTGATCGCTGGAGACGCAGTCACACAGCCTATTTAGGCACTGCTCTTCAACTTGTAAGCGTTCTGGGCGCCGCTGCGTGTCTCTTCTCGCTGTCCACAAAGAGCATAGCTGCATCCCCCAATGCACTCTCGTTCCAGGATTGGACTCTCATTGCAGGAATCACAGCAGCCTCCGTTACCTCAGCACTTGGCTCCGGACTTATGGAAATCGCAGTGGGCAGTGATTGGATACCAACACTTGTTCGTGCCGAAGAACTCGCCCAAGTAAACAGCAGGATGAAGCAAATCGACTTGGCCACTGAGGTTCTTTCCCCCGTCTTGGCGGGGCTCCTGCTGGGGATGAGTTCCCCTGCCAAACCCCTATGGGGCTTTTCGCTGGTGGTGCTTTGGAACGCTGTTTCATTCGTACCCGAGATATTCCTTCTGCGCAGTGTCTTCAAACGCTCGCAGGCGCTCCAGGCTCTGCCCTCCGGCCTCAGCGAGAGAACGACGAGTCTGTTGGAGAAAACCCGTAAAGGGTGGAATAATTTTTGGCAACATTCAGCGTCTTTGGTGATGATTGCCTATGCTTTTCTCTGGCTCTCAGCTCTGAGCCCTCATGGCGTTCTGCTCACAAGCTTTCTTAAAGGTGGTTGGCAACTCTCTGAATTTGCGCTGGGCATCTTCAGAGGTGCTGGCGCGGTCTTTGGGCTTCTTGCGACACTTTGCTTTCCGCCCGTCGTGCGCCGGTTTGGTGTTGTTAAAGGCTCCCTCGTATTTATTTCATTACAAGCAGTCGCAGTTCTTACAGCTCTGCCCTTCTTTTACTTTCGCACCCTCGATGGATTTATCTTTTTGACATTGATCTTGTTTTCAAGAATTGGTCTGTATGGGTTCTCCATGGGAGAAATGGAGATTCGACAGCGCTCTATTGCTCCAGGCCAACGCGGAGAAATTAACGGGGTAGCAACAGCTCTAACGAGTTTTGCTACGTTAATTCACTATGGAGCGGGCACGCTCGTTGGTGAGCAAGCTCAATTCGTTTGGATGGTTGCACTCTCGGTGGTCGCCGTCTGCTGTGGAGCAGCCACGTACTATCTTTGGTACAAAAGAATAGGTCGTTCGCACCTGTAAATCCGATGACTCGGATTTACAAACCCATGCGCTTGGTTGAGGAAAGTCCACCATCGATAGCAATCACCTGCCCAGTGATCATTCCACTCTGACTTCCAATCAGAAATGTAACTGCACTCGCCATATCGCTTGGTTCAGCCAGACGCGCAATGGCCTGCAATTGCAGGCTCGCCTTCAGAGCAGGCTCGCTGCCAACAATCTTCTGGCTCATACGCGAACGAGTGAGTCCAGGAGCAATCGCATTAAAGCGCACCGGAGCGTAGGTCGCTGCGCAAGAGCGTACCAATGCTTCAAGGGCACCTTTCGCAGCAGCAATGGCTTCATGGTTCTGCAGACCCACACGTGCTGCGGTGCTGGAAATTAACACAACGCTCCCATGCCCCTGCCGTTTAAAAATGGGAAGCAGAACCTTCAGTCCGACAAAGGCTGTGGTGACGTGCTTGCTGAATATTCCCTCCCACTCCTCAATGCGAGTCATATGTAAGGGCTTCAGGAGTATCGAGCCACTGAAATGCGCGTATCCATCAATATTCTGCCAACGCTCCAAGGCTTGCTCCAGCGAAGACCTCAAGAACTCTTCATCTAAAGCAGAGCCCACACATGAGATGTACTCACCAGATGGCGGCTTCTCAATTGGGTTTTCAGAGAGCAGTAGAAACCGGGCGTTAGGATTCTGAGCAATAAACTCCTGCGCCATCGCCGCATTTGAGCCTTGAACAATATAAACTGGTGACGACATTGTGGAATTGCCTTTCGGGTGGAAAGCACATCGAGATTTTAACCCAAGCGATGGCTCTGGTGCTCTGCTCGCAATATACGAGGAATTTACAGGCTAAATATATTTCTCAAGTATTTCAAATAATCTTCCGCTGAATCAGGTTGAATTGGCATTGCGCTCTCTCATGACTTTTGGCTAGAGTTGATATGAAGACAATCCTTTGCTTTGGAATAATGCTGCTCGCTGCTGGATGTAGATCCGGGAGCACTGAAGGCGATGCCGATGCCCAAGCAGTGAAACGCTACCAGAAAGACGGTGAGTTCATTATCGAGGCACAGAAAGCAGATGACATTAAAATCATGTCTGCAGGTTGGTCGCCAAAATACCGCGATGCGAACGGCAACGAGAAGACCCTACGATTTTACCGCGGGTATCTCTATATTTCTGTTCGGCAAGCGCTTGGGGATGGAATTCTTGCGTGGGCGAGCGGCAACGTCATACGCGACGTTTTTGTCATGAGCGAAGGAAGCAAAGAGGCTTCAACCGTTAAGACTGCTATGAGGGACGACTGGCAGGTCACCAAAATCGTGACTGATCCGCAAAATTACTTGACCGCAAGTGGCGTAAAAGTCTTCTGTCCACTGAGAATCGAGTACAAGAAAAAAGATGGCAAGCCTTATGTTTCCAACTTCTCAGATATAAATTGCAGAGATATTCTATTGCAATGATGGATAGCGGGTGTTGTTAGCATCCCGACATTGCAGATTCCACACTGGCTCTCTAACATGAAAGTCGGTTTTGTTTTTCAAGGGTGGAAGCATGCAATTCAAAAATCTCTTCGCCATGTTTGCTGCGGTAGTCCTTCTGCTCGCCTGCAAGGCGCGCGACTTCAACTCCGACCTCCGGGGCAAGGTCGACAATCCAGATGCGCGACAAACTCCTTGTCTTGAAACACTGCAGCGCAATGCTCCCTACACTCCTGAAGTCCTGAACCAGCAGCTCACCGCAGCGTTGAATCAAGCCGCGACCAGCAAGTTTTTTGAGGCTGAGAACTTCCGTGACCTGCTCTTCTCAAGCGAGGTCGAAGTTGCTGCGCGTGGTGCTTTGAAAGCAGAGCTCTTTCTGGGCGACAACTGCAGCTTGATTCGTGCCATCAACGAATCACGCACCAAACCTAGCCATTTCTATTGGCTGACAGGCAACGGTCGAACATCTTTTGGCGGAATGGCTCTCTACAAGGGCGATATCTATGCCGAGGGCTTTTATCGAAACCGTCAATCCGGGGTAGATGGCAGCCTGTTTACGCGCAAAAAATATGGACTCGACGAACTCATGAACAAACAACCCTGGTTCGAATGGAGTCCTCAAACCAAGAAGTTCACACCTCGCCTCGGTTCACCCGGCGCGCGCCTCGTCTCTCATATTGCCGCTGACCAGGGAACCGATGCTGTGACACTCTATCGCGGCACTAACGTAAAATTCGCAGACAAACTCACAGCACTTGCAACCCTCAATTCCTTCGCGTTTGGCAACAACTTTGGTGGGATTTTCAGTACGCCCTCATACGATGCAGCGAAAGGATGGGCGAATCCGGTTGTATTAAAGTCCCGCCTCAGCCCCAAAAGCTTGAGCGATGCAATGGCCGCTCAGAAGCCAAATTCACCCAAATCGCCCTTGGTCTATGCGGGTGTGGAGTTTGGCTACGTTGAAGTAGCATTCCTCTATACTCCTGGAGACAAGAGCAACTTGTTCTTTGATAACGTTGTAAGCAAATGCATTGTTCAGGATAAATCACAGGGAGGGGACGCTGCGTTTGCATCCCCTTGCAGCCAGTGAAAAGCTTCTCAGACCAAGCCAACCGAGAGCTGGTCACAGAGGAAGTCAGTTGGACTTTTTCACCACGAGAGTTTCAGTTTTGGTTTTTGAGTCAACTTTTTTCTCAAATATAAAGCCACCGGCCGCGAAGCAATCTGCATTGCTGGGCTTCTTAACCCACTCGAGGTAACCGGCCTTGGCAGAGCAAGCGTTCGAACCACCGCACTCATGCGCCTGAGACTTTTTGAACTGATTTTTGAATGCTTGATTCGCAGCGGTGATCTGTTCCTTGGTTACAACGCAAGAGCCCGTGCCCTTACAGGTGTTTGTACCAAAGCACATCACGCCTTTGGCTGGTGCGTGACCCATGGACTGTGGAGCAGGTGTATTTCCGGATTGTGCAAGTGCAGTCCCCGAGGCCAAACCAGCAGCCGCAGCAGAGAGCAATGACTTCTTCAACGACATTGTAGAACTCCACAAGGCAGTGTCTGAAAAAAAGCCCGCTCACTCAGTTGAGTTCGGGGCATTCCATTTCGAGAACATACACCGCGACAACTTCAGCTTCAACGGGATGGAGTTCAAAAGCTTGCGCAACCCGGGTAAACGCCTCTGGGGAACTTGCAGAAAAGCCCTGATTGCGAACCTCTCGCAACGTGCCACAAATTGCTTTGCGCACGTCCGAACGTTTGACCCAAGTCATGATTTGCACGCCGTCTTTGGTCTTGAAATCAGGTTCACCCTGAGGACGAACGGGTGCAGTTATTTCATTCAACTGGCTGACATTCGTATTACTTTCAGTCCCACAAGCAGCGACACAAAGTGCGGCTGAAAGCGCAATAAAAAGAGCCAAGTTCATAATCTACCCCTCCAACGGAGCTCAAGAAAATCAAACAGGAGCTCGCCCATTGATTAGGAGTAGCAAAACTCAATGGGCTTTGAAAGGCTCATTTTTAACAGGAAATTTCTGGCCAACCGCCCAATAATTTCACCAGAGCTTTCTGGTCTCAGCGCCTAGGTACTTTCCACGGCTGACTTCAAATTGAAGAATATCTTCCCGACAGGGTGTGCCCACACGCTGATACTTTTTCCAATCCGGATGGGTTGTCAGTTCTCCCAAGGTTTTTCGGAGGTTCTGGTACTGAGCGAGCTCAAGCTGCTCGTAGTCGGTGCGCCGAATAATCTCTCCAGTCTCCTTGTCACACCTCAGTGCGTATTCGGTTATCCTAGCTTTCTCTTCCAGAGAAGGAATTCTTCTCAGCTTCTGACCCTCTCCGCGATTGACCGCATCACACATGTCTTTTTCGAATTTTCTCATATTGATGGCCGATCTCATGCCACTCATTTCAGCCGAAAGCTTTTCGAAAATATCGTATTGACTCGGGCCGATTGGCTCTCCTAACGGCTGCTTGCGAAACCAATGACCGACCACTTCAAACTCCAAAGGCCATTCGTGTGCCCTTAAAAATTTCCTGCGGCTAAAGACAACCTCATATTTATCTTTCCGCTCGACTCCCGAATCAAGATTCACGTCAACGACAGCGTCCTCGAGACCCGTTTTGATGATGGTGGGTGTGTAGGATTTATCTTCAACGTAGTAACACCAACCAAAGCCAACGTATGCAAATGCGAGACGCTCTTTCCCCGGAGCAGTGAGCGTCTGCAGCTCGCTCGCCTGATTGTAACCACGCCGCGTACACCCTCCGGCTCCAAGCAGACCAAAGGCCGCGAGAGAAATTGCAACAACCAGCCGAACGGTTTGGAAACTGCCAAAGACATTCATAGCGCTTTGCGTCATGGCTTCGCTTCCTGAACAAGACAAGCCCGAATACCCTTCACAAGATGGGGAACACGAGAAATGATGGTCGCCTTGTTGTTCTTCATGGTGTCACAGCCACCATGGGTGTGAATGGCAACGGCCTTACCTGATGCAGCTTCGGTGATAAGAGAGCCGCTGCTTCCGGCGCTCGTATCCAAATTGTGGAAGAGAATACTTCCATCGATGGCAAGCACATCACCGCGAGCCGCCACGCGTCTATAACGTCCGGGCGCTTCGCGCTGCGCGGAATGAGTTTCGAGAGCAGTCTCAATGGTCAACTGCGGCTTCAACTCAACCTCAACAAAGCCGTGGGTCTTTCCGGGAAGTAATCCGGTGTGGGTGTTTGGAAGGAGGCGGACAACCGCCCAATCGTTGCCAATCCGCGACTGCAGGGCTCGCACACTTGCCTTGTCCACCTTGTAACGGTTGCCACGAGGGCTCTGTGCAAACTTGCCATCTTCCCCATCGGGATCTGAAAACTCCGCCTCATCGAGTAGATGAAGACAATGACCAGCAGTTAATGCACATGCTTCGCTAATGAGTGTAATTGTGCAGAATCGGGCTAATGGGTCTGCTGACGGAGTGCTAACAACACCAACATGACCCGCGCTCGAAGCAACACGATCATCTGTTTCACAAACAGATTGTGTGCCCAATGAACTTGCTGAAAGAAGCGCTGCAAGAACCATATTTGTAGCCAAGAAACACCACCTCGCGCTCAAAAATCGCCGTTAATAAGCATATTCTCAGACCTCAACACAAAAGAGAAACCTAATTTTTGATGAGAAATCTTTGCCTCCCATGGCTCTTTTTGCCCATTGTTTCCGAACCAACGCGTCCTTCAAAATGTCTCAAGACACAACGGGAGCGGCAGGATGAATCGACTGATTTCCATTGCAACGGTTATGTTCCTTGCCTCGCAAAGTGCCCATGCAAGCACAGATCACCTTGAGCTTGCAAAACACTCTGAGAAAGCTGATAGACGTCAGTACCTGAACCCTAAATTACCCTGTGCTGTCACTCCGACTCTCGATTTCATGGAACCAAGCAACAACGAACCAACCCAAGAAGAACTGCTCTCCGCGGCATGGTTTGCGCGTGCCGTGCAGCTGCCTACGGAGCACCGAACAGCACACTGGAAACAACTCAAAACACAGCCACTCTCTATACAGGACATTTATGCTGGATCCTTCGGTCTGCATGCAACGCTGCTCGAGTTTGAAAATCGGGCACTCGTTCTTTACCGTGGGACTCAGGATCCTTTGGACTACATCTTGAACGCAACATTCTTCGCGTCACCCGGATTCGTTCACGGCTTGCCTGGATGGGTGCACAAAGGCTTTCTCATAAATTTCGGACTGAGCTGGAGAAACCTCAGAGGAAAACTCAAGAAACTCGCTGCACAGGGAAAGTCTGTGAGCTTTGCTGCGCATAGTCTCGGCGGGGTGTTGAGCCAGTATGCTGCTTGGCGCGCAGAAAAGGAAGGAATTGTCGTAGACAGAATTTTTGCCTTCCAGAGCCCAAATCCTGGCGATGAGAAATTCAAACTTGAGTTCGACAAACGCTTTGCGGGACGCGCCAGCAATCTGATTTACAGCGACGACATCACCCCTCACATGCCACCTGCGCGCATTGCTGTGCGAGAGTTCTCTGATGCATCCATGAGAATTCTTTCCGGAGCACTCTCTGCAATCGTCAGACAGGCAAAGTACACCCCCCTCACGGAGCGCTACAGACTTGCAGCGGATGGAACAGTCGCTCATCTACACAACCTGGAATGGGCTGAGGATGAACGCAACTTCTGGCGCCTCTACCGTGAAAAGGCACGTGGCCAGGCATTCCCCAAAGGCTTGGGACCTGACTCGACGTTTGTCGCCGACCACAACATTGAGAAGGTAGTCTGCACCCTCGCTCGGGGGCTATAACGCCCGACCTCAAATCGCACTGAGGCGTTCCTCAGCTCAGCCGCGTGTTCTGCAAAGCCTATCAATTACAACGCATTGCACTTGGCCTGTGGAAACAACACCCGCAGAATTTGAAAATCGCAGCTGCCTCAACTATTCAATGCTCCAAAATCTGCTTTTACAGCAAGGAAGTGCGCACATCAGAGCCAGCATGGGCAGCAGATGTTAGCAAGGGCTGGAGTGCAGCTGCGATTTCGTCTTTTTGGGTGATCATATGAAACTGTCTGTCTTGCTTTTGCTTGTCATCGCATTGCTCCAGCCTTCAGCCTGGGCTAGCTTTTTTGACCGGCCTGACTATTTCGAGAACAAGCCCATTTACGATGAGGTCGAAGAGATCATCGAACTTCTCTACGATGAAACTCTCACCGATAAAGACCGTGAACTTCGGCTGATGTTCAAAGATAAAAAACTGGTGCCAACCTTCAAGGCACTCAAACTCGAAAACGAGAAGCGTCTTGCCGCACATTTGAAGCTTGATGGGAGATTAACCGACGAGCATATCCAAACACTCATGAAAGAACGCCCGGTCATCGACGCACTCAAGGTCACCATGGAAAACGATTTTCTCGGTGGAACCGATATTTATTACACCAATGGTTTGAGAATTGAGTTGAGCTTCAACAATCCGGAGTTCGAGAAATTCTTCAAGAAACTTGGTTACGACCACAGCGACTTCTTTCTGCTGTGTGCCCAGAACATGTACAACACATCCAACAACGACGACGGCTCACTGCGTCCCAACGAGCCACCCAACGCAGGCGTTCTTTACTGCGGAGGAGCGGTTAATTCCTACAAAATGAATAAAGACAAATCGCGGCTTCGCTCTCTCCAACGCATCGAAGCAACTCTTGGTGCAATTGGGAAGTACTCTTTCGCCGAGCAAGTTCAGAATGGTTTTCACCGCATCATCGGTGATAAGGAAGTCAATTGGGACTACCAACTCGCAGACCGGTTTTACGTCAACGTCAATTTTCAAAAGCACATCAGAGTGGGTGAGGGCGACCTCTACGGAAACTCTGAGCCTGAGTACAACGTCATCATAAATGCCGGCGGCAATGCAGGATCATTCACCAACTTTGTTAACGCCGGGATCATGCTTAACTACCGACTGCTCGGAACCCTAATCGACATGTATGTCGGTAACAAAATGACTCCCTCTCTCATCGAAGAGCTTGCAATGATGAGTCTGGAGAGTCGGCTCAAACGGATCATCTGTGGCAGCAGCAACTGGAGCCTAAATCTGCTTTTCGGAGCCGAAGCTCGATACGTCTTTAACAATTATAGACTTGATGGCAGTGATCAACATTTCACCGAATCTGAACCGCTTGTCATCGACCTTAAAGCGGGAGTCGTGGTGCGGTACCGCAAGGTGTTCTTTGAGCTAGGCATGGTGCGCCGAACAGGTGAGTGGGATAGCACAAATGGCAGTCGCGATGCCCGACCTCATACCTACGGGATGGCGTCTTTGACTGTGCGTTACGACAATTTCAAAGAACTTGGAAACTCCATGGTGCACCCAGTGCGGTGGATGGTGGATGCGGAGTACCGCAAAAAAATTATGGAAGAAAACAAAATACGCCAACTGATTGCAAAAGAAGGTTTGAAAGTCATCTACGACAGCGGTGATCCTAAAAATCCGCAAAAGACGTTCAATATCACCTGCCAGCGCTAAGAGTGTGCAAACCGTTGAGTGCCTCACGTAGATCGGCGTCGGGAACAACTTGATAGCCCGTCTTTGACTTTGAGTTGCTCGTTATCCAAGGAAATGGGCTTCTCAGCGCGTTTCCAATAAACACATCGATGTGATCTCCATGAATCAGCCCGCCAGTGTCGCCTGCAAAAAAATATCCGTCGTGGACTCTCTCGGTGCCATCCGAAAGATTGAACTTGAGACCTCGCGCCGCTGGGATAAAAAGAACACTTCCATAAGGGATTATATCGGGATCAACAGCAATCGTTCTGAAGGGAACCAGAATGTAATTGCGCACTCCATCGCCATACGGGCCGCGCGCCAAAGTGAAGCGGGTTCTACCCACGGGATGGTCATAAAATTCGCTGCAATCCACCTGAACGCTGCCAGCAGTTCCGGCATAGTTGTAAGTCTTCCAAACACCATTCATTGCGACCTGAACGCTACCTTCCATGGCTGCTTGACACCATTGAAACTTCGTTAGCTTTGGTCCCAATGCTGCACCACTCATATTGAGCAGGTCATAGCCAGTGGCCAAGCTCTCGAATCTCAAGGTGTGATAGAAGGTCGCCCAGAGACGCTCAGCAGGGGTTGACCAGGTCCGCGCAGGCAAGCGGAACTCCTGTGCTGCGAGCACAAGCGAACGATCTGTACCAGAGGTCGGGATGGGTTCAGCAATCGTGGGACGACCCGAGACTGGCAGTTCACTCGCTGTGCCGTCCGCGCGTGAATTCATCTTTTTGTTGGTGGCGTCACCCTCTTGTGAAGCTGCCAAATCAACCGCTGAACGGGCAGCATCTCCATCATCTTGCCTTGCAGCCTCTCTGCCACAGGCCGCCAGAAGAACACTCAGGACCAATGCTTGTGAAAAGGAACCCATGACCACCTCGTCGAAATCGTCACAGCCGATGATCGCAGGAGGAAGGGTGAGGGCAGGGGGAAAATTTGAACCACACTCACTAAAAACTGCAAACTTTGCCGAGCCCTGCATCTTGCGTTGCTGCGGATTTGCCCAATGCAACGCAAAGCGCTAAATCTCTGCGCAGAATCAGAGCCCACTCGGCGAACTTAACGGCCACCGCACAGAAGGCGACATGAAGTCTCGATATTTTTTACTGACCTGGATCGGTGTCACTGCATGTGGTGGCCGACCTCCCGAGAAATTTGAGCCGATAGGCGAAGCAAAAATCTTTTCTCAGGTTGTTGGTGCTGGAGTGCTGAGCGCGGAATTAAACTCATTCTTAGATCCGTTGGCACATGCACAATGGTATTTCAAAAACTCGGGTCAACCATCCCCGAAGGGAATGCAAGGCGTGCCCGGAGCAGACATTCGCGTTGGCGCGCTCGCCACGTTACCTCGCTTGCCGAGCACAGAAGACGTAGTGATTGCTGTCATCGATACAGGGCTTGCTCAGAATCACTCTGACCTTGATTCAACGCGACTCGCTCTTAATCCTGGTGAAAATGGGCTCGATGCAGATGGCCGAAGCCGTGCATCTAACGGAGTGGACGACGACAAGAACGGATTTATTGATGACCACACGGGATGGAGTTTTGCCGACAACAATCCCAACACAAGCGACACTCTTGGCCACGGAACACACGTCGCTGGTTTGCTCATGGCTCGCACCAACAATGGCAACGGGATTGCGACTCCATGGCACGGCATAAAAATTCTTCCTCTTCAGATTTTTTCAAGCAGACACCCCGCGCCGACAGCAGAAACAATTGCTCTCGCAATTCGCTATGCTGTTGAACGCGGTGCGCGGGTCATTTCGGCAAGCTTTGGAACCCCATCATCCTCTGAAAGCATGAAGGCGGCCATCGAAATGGCTCGAGAGCGGGACGTTTTGTTCGTTTCAGCCGTTGGGAATTTTCGGAAAAACCAAGATATCGAACCAAGCTTTCCAGCAGGTTTCAACCTCGACAATCAGATTTCGGTTGGAGCCACGGAAAGGCGCGATCTGGCTGCAGGCTTCTCGAGTTTTGGAACACTGGTCGATTTGTTTGCACCGGGCGAGGAGATCCTTTCCCTCGGACTCAACAATGACTTTCTCATCCGCTCGGGAACCAGCCAGGCAACACCACTGGTTGCCGCCGCGGCCGCAACAGCGCGCCAACTGCTCCCCCAGGCCACAGCGCAAGAAATCAAACAACTCCTGCTCGATGCAGCCGACGAATTGCCGGGGCTCAGCGGATTCTCACGCACAGCAAGACGCCTTAATGTTGAAAATATCATTCACAAGAGGACTGGCTTGCGCCAACGAAAATTCGATTTTGAGACGTGGAAGTCAAAGTCAGTCACTCTTGAAAGTGAACATCCCTACCGTGCCAATCTTCGCCAGGAGTATACTATCGATCCGCCCGAGGGCAGCCGATTTATGCGGCTCGAATTCAGCCACTTCGCCACTCAATCCAGTGATACGCTCGAAATAATCGACGCCGACAACAAAGTGATTTCGCTCTTGAGCGGCGCTCTTGGCTCCCTCTGGACAACGGTCGTTCCAGCACAGACGCTCACACTGCGCTTTTCTTCAGACCAATACGTCTCCGATTTTGGCTGGAAAATTGGGCGCATCCAATATATAGATTGACACAATCTGCTTCTCTGCATAGCCCAACGGAGAGAAGCTCAACCGAGGAAAAGTCATGAGAAGATCACTCACCACAGCCGCGCTGGCCGCAGTTTGTCTCAGCAGCGCCTCTACCTCCCTCTTGGCTCATTCGACTGAAAGCACGCCAGAACTCGGGGTCGTGCTGCTGGGAGACCAAGGTAAAGGCAACGCCGGACAACTTCAGGTCGCTGAAGCTCTCTCAGCTTTCTGCAAGCGCGAACGGTGTGACTTCGGAATTTTGCTGGGTGACAATTTTTACAATTCAGGTGTGAAAAACATCGATGATTCCAAATTCAAAACTCATTTCGAGCAACCCTACGGACAACTCGGAATTGAGTTCTGGGCTGTTCTTGGCAATCATGATTACGGATTTGGCTTTGCACGTGGAAATATTCAGGCGCAAATCGACTACACTCAAAAGTCGAAGTTTTGGCGCATGCCAACACGATATTATTCGTTTCATAAAAACGACATAGAGTTCGTTGCTCTCGATACAGTAGCTCTTCCGCGCGATCGCGATCAACAAAGCTGGCTTGATAGAACGTTGGATAAACCCAAGCCGGGCTTCAGAGTTGTTCTGGGGCACTACCCAATTCATTCGGGCGGACAGCATGGCGACACACGCTTCATGCGTGACAATGTCTCACAGAAACTTTGCGGCAAAGCCGACATATACGCGTCTGGACACGACCATCATCTCGAACATCTTAAAACAGACTGCGGCGTAGAGCTGCTCTTGAGCGGAGCGGCCGCTGAAACACGTTCCGTCAACGCCACACCTCGCACGCTGTTTGCCGCCTCAACGCTGGGGTTTGCCTATCTCAAGAAGACGTCAGAATCAGAGCTTAAGATTCAGTACATCGACAGCGCACTGAACGTCCTGGCTGAATTTGCGGTGGAAAAAGCGAAAGAGCGAACAGTCGACTGAAAAATCAGCCACCAATTTTCCGCATCAGAATTTCAAAACGCTCGCCATTTTTCTGAGGCATAATCTTACATTTTTCGTAGGTTGGTGCGCCAAGCAGAGCTGGATTCTGCGAGAAGCCAAACGGCTCCTCAGGAACCTGAACACCAAAAAGACCGCGCGTATCCAGCTTGCCATTCATATTCATATCTTGAAAAAGGCTAACGACGTACCCGTCAACTGAAGGTGGTAATTCTTCAATCAAAAACGAAGCAACTGTGCTTGTGACCCTTTGACAGCCCTTCAAAACCACCCTGCTTGGATCGGAGGGAAAGCCCTCGGATCCCGCGAAGACAGCGTAACAAACTTGAGTTTCTTTCTGTTGGGGCGAACCGGCATTGAAGCGCAAATCCTTCACAACAACTGAAATGTAGTCGACCGCACCGCCATTAAAGGAGCTCAATTGCGAGGAGCTTTCCTTTTCGGCAACACCGCACCCAACCAAAATCAAACCAACCCCGAGAAGCTCAGTAAAACGTCGCAGACAAGCCATTTCATTCCTCCTCGGAAAATTTCGTGGGCGCGGAGCGCCTAGTTATACACAATTGCTACGAAACGGAACATAAGTCAAAGTTTAAATTTTGATGCTCCGCAATTTTCAGCACTCATACATCCCAGTATGATGCAGGCGCCGCTCTTGCTGTGGAGATACTTCGATGTGGATGCTGATGATACTCTTGCTCGTGTTGGGTTGTAAGAACAACAAAACAGCTGCGATACAAACAGATTCAATGAATCTCACCGGAGCCACCGGACGAAACCTCACCATTCAGGTGTTTGGATTGGATAAAAAAAGATCGAAGACAAACGTGCACCGTGTCTGTGCAATTGGTTTGGCTGGAAATGAAGCTTTTAAAAGAGAAGCGGTCATCGATAAATTAGCCTGCAGCAGAGAAGTGAAGCCCGATGGAACACTTTCCGTGGAACTCAAGAATCTCCCTTACCCCGCTTATATCACTCTGTTTCACGATGAGAATCTTAACTCTGTTCTGGATTTTGCAACATTCAACGTCGTTCTAGCAAAGAAACAAGGACCGATGGAGGGGACTGGAACGCTCAAGGACGCAGATCCTCAAACGAAGTACTCACGTCCCATCTGGGTTGAAGTTGGAAACAATCAAACTGAGGGGTACATCAAATATACGCTCACTCCAATTTGGCAGTTTATCTCCGAAGAGGCGTGGCAATATTTCTATAATTGGTATCTTGAAAAAGCATATTTTGTGAATCATCCTAACGGAAAAAAGAATCCCTTCTGCACCCGAGCAGAAGACTGCCTGTAAGGGGCTGACGGGAGTTCATTTCAAGAATGCTAAACCATCCTCCTCAACACCACGACGTACTCATTGCTGCTGAGAGGATTCGTGCACACGCCCATCGCACACCAATTACGACTTGTTCAGCTTTGGACAAGCGATTGGGTGCTTCGCTATTTTTCAAGTGCGAGAACCTCCAGAAAGTCGGTGCCTTCAAATTCAGGGGGGCGTGTAATGCAGTTTTCTCTCTGAGCGATGCTCTCTGCGAGCGAGGCGTGATTGCACATTCCTCTGGAAATCACGCGCAAGCACTCGCACTTGCCGCAAAAACGCGGGGAATTCCGGCTTATATTGTCATGCCCAGCAATGCTCCGGAGGTCAAAAAGGCTGCTGTGGCAGAGTATGGTGCACAGATCACCTTCTGTGAGCCGACACTGCAGGCACGCGAGGCAACTCAAGAACGAATCATCGCTGCCACAGGGGCAGTGGAAATACATCCCTATGACAATTACGAGGTCATTGCCGGGCAAGCAACGGCAGCTTTGGAGCTCCTCGAGGAGTGTCCGGAGCTGGATGTTGTCATTGCGCCCGTCGGTGGTGGGGGACTTCTTGCGGGAACAGCAATATCTGCGCACGCACACAATGCCTTAATTCAGGTTTTTGGTGCAGAGCCAAGGAATGCAGACGATGCTTATCGTTCCTTGCGCGCGGGGCAAATCATTCCCTCAGATAATCCGAGAACAGTTGCAGATGGACTGCTCACATCCGTTGGAACTCGAAATTTCCCAATACTTCAGGAGCATCTGGCTGGAATTGTGCTGGCCAGTGAATCCTCCATGATTGAATACATGAAGTTCTTCTGGGAACGAGCCAAAATGGTCATCGAGCCTTCTGCTGCCACGGCACTTGCAGCCATTGCAGAGAATCAGGAGCTTTTTGTAGGAAAGAAAATTGGAGTTATTCTTTCGGGAGGCAACGCTGATCTCAACCGCCTCCCTTGGCTTTGAATCTGAACTTCAATCCAACTTGCACTCGACATACGTAAGCGGCTGTTCCACATGAGGCCTCAGATCAAACGATTGTGTCGCGCCCGAGCGGGTTGAACAACCATGAATTTTTTTCACAATTTCATAGTCGACGAGCTCACCGAGGGGCTGAGAGTTTTCAGGATAATTCCAGATGAAGTCGGGAGCGACAGGAGCAGTTGAGTTGCTTGCTCGCAGGGCTTTCACACGTGGCGTTCCAGGGAGCAATCCCCATTCTCCACCCACAATTTGACCCTCACGACTCAGCTCAATCGTGTAGTCAACGACCATCTCTTCGTGCGTCTCTTTACTTCCATCTGTGCCGTAACTTGCGAAGGGCCCATTTTCAGAGCCAAAAATAACTTTTGCACGCACCTGAACAATCTTTTCTGCCTTTTCAGAACGGAATGCTGCGTATGGATCGTCTTTGACCTCAGCCAGCTGGATGGGAACACCCGCACTCGCTTCGGAACCATTCTTCTTGAGGACGGGAAGATAGGTCAGCTCATATCCAAACACAGGTTGGTTCCAGACCTGAGTGAAGCGATCGGCATCAACAACAAAGCCAAGTTTTCTCCGGCCAATCAGGTCAACCAACGCGGCATGGAAGAGCCCAGGATTCATATCTCTGCAGGCCTGTGTCAGTTGAATCAAGAGAGTTCGCTTTGTACCGCTGCTCAGGTCGGTGACCTCCGCTTCATAGAATGCATTCCCGAGGAAGGCTTTAAGCGTCGCCTGATGAGAACTTCGATTTTGCGGATCAAGACCAAACGTGACTCTACGTCCCGGCACTTTTGCAAATGTATCGTCACTGCTGATGTAAATTGTATTTGCCGAGACACAACGCCCCGGTCGTGAACCTTTGCCCTCACAGAGACGTCCATCAACAATTCTTTTGTCTTTGACTATCGTGCGCGACTCGTTTGCATCACAGCGCACCCCGGCTCCCAGAGTCTGCTGCGGGAATTGCCATCCCCAAACCCAGCTCAAAAGTCCCCGAATATCGCCCTCGGTCAGAAGAATTTTCTTTCCTCCTCGAATGGCCATGACACTGTGTCGTGGTTGTGCCTCACGCAGCGCAGCTGGAGACCAACCATTACAAATACCCATCCAAGCCCACTCTTCATCGTGCGCCCAGGTGAAGGTCTCAAGCCAAAGATTCCAGTCGTGCGCGGTCACCGGAAGGAGTTTTTTGATTTCTTCGTTGAGTGCGAGCCCTTCACTGAGCAACGGTTTGAAGGTTGCGGCAGAAGCATTCGCCTCTTTGGCATACTCTTGATTCAGAGCCTTGTAGTTGTCGTCATATTGTCCAAGCTTTTCGAGTTTATCCTCGAGGCTAAGAAGAACTTTTTCGGCTGGTGTGCCACGATGTTTCGCCGTGTACTTTGCAAGTCGTGCGATAAAATCATCTTTGACTTGCTCACGCGATGTCAGAAAGTCATATTTCTCGGCTGGCGATAACAATGCCAATTCGCGCGGATCATTTTTTCTTGTGGCTGCCGCATATTGCTCGACAAATCTCGACAGTAAAACTTCTCTGCCTTCGAGATTTTCAGACCCTTTCCCAGATTTACGCAGGAGATATCTGTCTGCAATGCCTTTCGAATAATGCGGCCACCACGTATCTGACCAGGCCTTTGGACGCGCGCCACGAATGTCCTTTTGGATATTTTCCCAATTTAAAGCGTCGGCGGAAAGTCCGAGCGCCTCTGCTGTATTGTAGTTCCCGAGTGACTCGCGCAGTTCGGAACGATTGTTGAAGCCTCTCTGCTGACAACTCGCAGCGCCAAAGGACAGAACACAGAGAATGATAGAAGCCCGAGAAAGGACTGCTTTGCGCATGATGACTCCCCAAGACCTTTTGAATCTTCCTCTCAGCCTACCGAATATCTCTGTTCAGAAAAGAGAGTAGAGCCAATCCTGCGGCGTTCTACAGGGATTTGAGAAAATGGGGTGTGGCAATGAATCCTGAGGTTAGAAGCCGATTTTGTTGATCGTCTGAGTACAATCCGACATGGAGACACTCCTTCCGTTCCGACGCGTGCTGTGCTCTTGTGGATAACTTGTGGACAAACTCAGACCACGACTCCATGCTTGCGCTCAATTGAGGCTCATACAGGCCAGTCATCCAGCATCGCCGCGGAAGCAGGGCAGGAAAGGTGTGCGGATATCGCATGCGCAAGGCCTCAATGTCGTCCATGTGAATCCACCACGACTTGAGATGATCTGCAGCCAAGCCGTGCGGGACAACAATATGTTCGAGGCGTTCGGCAAAGCTTTCAACCTCCGGATTCCACCTGTAGAAAATGGTGCCCTTTGCGAACACACGCTTAACCAATGGCAACGCTTGCCAATCCTTTGGAATGGCCTCAACACCCAAGGCGGTGGAGGAGAGAGCCAACTGTTGCAGGAATGTTTTAGGTCCCTTGAGGTCGAGTCTGTCCTGCACACCAGGACCCCAGCAAAGGTTCCACGCAGGGCTATCTTTCACCTGGAGATAGAATTTAACCGACGACTCCCAGTGCTCGACACGTTTCAAATCCGAATTGAGGAGAAGGAAATCAAACTCACCCCAGGTTTTCAAACCCGGAGGAACCAGAAGGGGTTCGCGGACTGGAACCCGACAAAGAACATTCCCTACACCAAAGCGATGCCTTAGTATGACCTCAATATACTTTTCAAAAATGAGCCCGAGCCGACCTGTCTTAAGATGATTCAACTCGCTCTGGAGCTTTTGCAAGCATGACTTGCGCTCGGAACCAGGAAGCACAAGCCACGAGGTTTCCTCAGTGCTCAGCGCAACGATGTTGTTGGGAGCAATAAGCTCACCAGGGAGTGCCATAAGCGAATCTGCCCCAAGCTCATGCAGCGCCTGCTCAGGAGCCTCGTCCCCGTAAAAAACGGGGGAATCGAGAATCCAGTTAAGCTCAGATTCAACTTGATCCAGCATCCTTCAAGACACCCTGACATTGAGAGGGCATTGCAGGGAGGGGCACAGGCTCCGGATTTGGATTAGCCCTCTGCCACTTCTTACGCGCTTCGTAGACTCGCCGCCAGTCATCGCTGAACCACCACAGGAATTCTTCCGTATCGCAACCAATTTCTGTGAATGCAGGCTTCGGAACGCAACTTGGACTGTCCGCTGGGCAGTTGAGTCGCACGTGGACGTGCTCATCGTGTCCCCACCAGGGCTGCACCTTGGCCAACCAGTTTTTGCGATTCGCCGGATTCTCACAAATCCTCTTCTTAATGGCAGGGTGCACAAACATAACGTGGACTGCGGGATCTTCAGCGAAGGTGCGCAACATCGTTACGTACTTCTCGTCCCAGTTGCGATCAATAATCGCATTGGCTTCCTGATTTGCAAGATAGAATTTCGGCAGACGCTCGCGTTCTTCAGCGGTCAAATCACGCTGAAAGCTTCGCGGATCCTGGAGGAATTCAATATCAAGATCGAGCCCGACCTGGTGACTTGCATGATCCCAAGTGAAGGGGCCACCACGTGGCATTGAAACATCGGCCACGAGTAGTGAGATGCCCTGTGGACGCAGCGTTCTGCCCATACGCTCGATGAATTGATGCGAACTGGAATGACCCCAGAATTTGTTGCGCGAGAGTTCAATGTATTGAAAGCCAAAACCAGTGTCCTGAGGCGCCGCGGCACCCTGAACACACCCTGCATTGTAGCCACCGTAAATCTGTTGTTGTCCGGAGCTCGGACGAACAACGTCCTCCCAAGGGTTATAGAAACCACCAGCCACGGCAACTGCGACACACGACGACAAGATAAAAGTCAGAATTTTTTTAATCATAATAGCGTCATCTCCGCTTTTCCGGATGGTATATGGAGGAAAACGCTCGGGCAAGAAAATAAGCCAAGGTTCCGACGAACCTTGGCTTGTAGAGGAAAAGACCTTCTGAATCCAAAAAAAAATCAGTGTCCGCCAGCAGCCATACCACGACGCTTGCGCACGCCAGGCGCAGGAATTGCTTCAACCACCGGTGTGGCATCGACCTCGGCCTGTCCCGAATAATCAAGATCCCACATGTTGAATTCGACCTGCCCCGTCGACAAACCATAAATGGCAGTCACGAGCGCAACCTCCTGCAGCTGCAGACGCGTGCGAACGATTGCAGATTTCCGAACCAATTCTCGCGCAACCCCCGACGTGTTGGCCTTAACAGGACCACGCATACGTTTGTCGGTTGAAGCCGTTCGGAACGAAGACAAATAGGGCTTGATTTTCGCGACCAGTCTGTCGAGGTCCACCGACCCTGCAGACTTACCAACGGGTGTTGTCAAAGCTTTTTTGACTACACCACAGGATTCATGTCCGAGAACGACAATAAGGCGCGCACCAAGATGCTCGAGCGCGTACTCGATGCTGGCAATGGGGCCGGGATCGAGTACGTGACCCGCCGTGCGAACAACGAAAACATCACCGAGACCCTGGTCAAAAACCAGTTCGGGCGGAACACGGGAGTCTGAGCATGAGAGCACAACGGCAAAAGGATTCTGCCCTGTCGCCAGTTCGCTCCGGGTCTTTTCATCTCGGCGCTGACCAACAGCTTTACCCTCAACAAAACGTTGATTACCGTTGCGCAGAAGTTCGAGGGATTCTCGCGGTGACTTTCCTGCTGCGGGAATATGTGAATCAGCAGCAACAGAAACCGCTGCCCGTTGCGCAAGCGCTTTTTCCTTCTCTGCCTCTGCCGCACGCGCCTGCTCAGCATCTGTCACGATGGTTAGGTCAGGTGTGCGCTTTGTTTCTGCATGAGCTACCACGCTCCAACCCAGAAGCACTGCCAAGATTAACTTAGAACGTCCGGAACTCATTTTTACCCCTTACGAAATTGATTAGGAGTTTTGTTTCTTTTTAAAACCCTGACGTGGATCCCAATTTTACATCGGCCGTCCTCTCAGATTCGGTATCACCTTCAAACGGAATCACATCGCGAGCGCGCAGCCGAGTTGCCTTGACAGCCTTACTTGCTGGCGAGGAAGCTGTTGTGCTGTTTGTTCGCAGGGATCGCGTTGTCGGCTCATTCTGATGCGGTGTATGGAGTGAGTTGTGGCCGTTCAAAGCTCGACCAGCACTTGGACGTTCTGCAAATCTGCGCTCAGCTGACTTACTCATCGGTGGAAGTGTTGACGTTGGTGTGGACACCGGAGTCTCATTTTCAGTGAGCTTGGCTTGTTCACCAGGAGAAATTGGCTCTGCCTCAAGATTCACGAAATGTTCACCCAAGCGTTGTGCAGACGACTGCAAAGAACCTATTTTTTGTTGGAACTGCTCTTGCGCATCTTCAGACCAATCAGATGAGCTAAAGACTGACTTTGATATCGCATCCAGCTGGCTCATAGATTGGCTCATGTGCGCTAGAGCATCTGAAAGCTCTGCTGTGGATGTCGATATTTTTTGAATCAGTGCCTGCGATTTGCGTACATGATTCGCTGATGTACCCAGGCTCTCTGAACCGTTGCGGACGGCCTCCTGCGCACGCTTCGAAGTTTCAGCGCTGTCGCGGATGAGAGCGGAAATGTTTTTTGCAGACACAGCACTATTTTGTGCGAGATTTCGGACAGCCTCAGCGACAATGGCAAAGCCTCGTCCTTGTTCTCCGGCACGCGCAGCCTCAACGGCCGCATTGACAGCAAGAATATTGGTCTGGAACGCAATCGAGTCAATAACTGTGATGATTTCCTCGAGCTTGCGCGACTGCGAAGAGAGCTCCGAGAGGGAGTCAAGCACAGTCTTCAGCTGAGTTTCGCCCGTGGTCGACTGTTCGACCGCTTGCCGCGCAGCTTTGTCTGCATCACTTACATCAACAGCCGTGCGCTGAAGTGCGCCTGAGAATCGTTCGAGTGAGCCAATCGACTGCTCAAGTGCGAATTTGCTCTGCGTTGCTCCAAGAGAGATGCGCTCTGCAGCTTGATTAAAGTGTTTACCAAGTTCATTCATGTTCTTTGAGGTCGAAACAATTCCGAGGCAATCACCTGAGAGTTTGTTGAGAAACCGGCCAAAGATAAGTGCGCTGACCGCGATGGCGCCAGCTGCGCATGCGAGCGGCACGAAAAACGCGATGACCTCGGAACGGTCATGAGTTTTGGCCAATATACTTGCCACTTCCATGCCTTTTTCGGGCGGCAGTTCGCCAATAAATTTCTTGGTCACATCGACCAGATCGCCAATCACGACGAAACCAAACCAAGCCACCACGCCAAAACTGACGAGGGGAAGGGCAAGAAGAAGCGTAAACATCGCTTTCAACCCAGTGCCCCATTGCTTGAATTTCATGATGCCCTCCGCTGTCACTACAGCTCCCCCAAAACGGGTACCTTTGCTGCATCGGCCCCCCACCCCAAAACTCCAGCCACGGTGTCAAAGTGTCCGGGCAGCACTTTTTGCACTCAAATAAGGCAGGTGAGCTCATTCCCAGCCTTGAGGTCTCGGTGAGCTGGTCAAAACCCTTGACCCCTGTCGGGTTTGGGTCTAGCCCTGGTAGTGAAGCCGCTAGGAGAGGTGGCTAGAGGACGTCTGATGATGTGTCCAACAACCCCGCCAGGGCCGGAAGGCAGCAACGGTACTGGTCACAGCAGGTAGACCCATCTTCTAGCCGCCCCTCGTAGCGGTTTTTTTTATGCGGATGGCAAGTCGTGTTCGAAGGTTTTGAACAGAGCAGTGAGCAACAGACTCGTCCGGAATATCAGGTTCTGGCGAGAAGAACGCGTCCGCAGAGCTTCTCGCAGCTGGTTGGCCAAGACTCTGCTGTCAAAGCCATTGAGGGAATGATCTCGAGCGGCAAAGTTCCGCATGCATTCCTTTTCACCGGCACACGTGGAACCGGCAAAACCTCCAGCGCACGTATCCTTGCGAAGTCACTCTGCTGCGAGAGGGGTCCGACCCTCCATCCTTGCCAGACATGCACACACTGCGTGCAAATCACAGCTTGCGCACATGAAGACGTCTACGAAATCGACGGCGCCTCGCACACGGGTGTAGATAACATCCGCGAACTGCGTGAGTCAGCCCGGTTCTTTCCTCAGTCGAGCCGCTATAAAATATTCATCATCGACGAAGTGCACATGCTCAGCATGGGCGCTTTCAATGCTTTGCTCAAGACGCTCGAAGAGCCTCCTCCGCAGGTCGTCTTCATTCTAGCCACCACTGAGCTTCATAAGGTTCCAGTAACAGTCCGCTCTCGGTGCATGATCCTCTCGTTCAGAAAAATCGACCCCCCATCTATTGCGCAGCATCTTGGATCGTTGCTCGAGAAAGATGAAATCGCATTCTCTGCAGAGGCACTGCAACTTGTTGCACGAGAAGCGAAGGGGAGTTTGCGAGATGCGCTGAGCCTGCTCGAGCAAGTTCTCGCACTTGGTCAGCACAAGAGTGTTTCGCTCGAAGCGGCGCGCGCTGCGCTCAGCGTTATGGGAGAAGGTCTCTGCCAAGACCTCTTCGTAGGAATTCTGCGCAAAGACGCTCAGCAGTGCCTCGAGGCCATATCGGAAATTGACGCCTCGAGTCTCGACTACAGCCATATCCTTGAACTCACGGCAACCCTCTTTAGGAGCGCAATTGTTCTCAAGCAGGCCGGAGCCGATGCCACTAAGCGCAGCCGCGCAAACGAACTGCTGAGTCTGTTGCCTTCGGAAGTGGAATTCATCTCGCGGGAAAGCGGCGAAACCTCACTTGCTGCGCTCGTAGAAATATACCGCACTCTCATGCAAGCCGCTCGCGACGTTTTACGAACCAATGCTCAGAAGGCCTGGACAGAAGTAACGCTGATGGACTGCATCGGCCGCGCTGAATGGCTTTCCGCTGACGAGTTGCTGGGAATGGTTGCAGGCACAAGTGCAACGCAGCTTGCCCCGGAGCGGCAGCAGAAAACTCATCTCGCATCTACCTCGCCAAGTCCTCAACAGAGTCCCGTTGCCGCGGCACAAAAGAGTATCCCAACGACGCAAGACGCCGTTTCACAAGTGTCGAAATCCGCCGACGCTGGCTGGCTTGACCTGTTCTCGCGGCTCGTCATGCTCATACAAAGAGACAACCTGCAGTTGGCTGTCAAATTGAAACACGCAAAAGTGGAGAGCTTTACTCCCGACCGGCTGGTTTTTTCTGATTGCGCAGAAAATAAGCTTTTTGCTCAGCTTTCGGCTTCTGAAGCAGAAATATTCCTCGCGGCGCTTTCCGAAATGGGTCTCGAAAACTGCCGCCTCGATGGCATTGCTCTGCCCAGCGGCGCTACAAAACCAAACAAAGATAAGGCGGCTCAAGCTGCCGCAGCCCAGTTGTTAAATCCACAGACACCGAACACAACTGCAGCACCTAGCCACGGAACCGCCTCAACGAATGCGCGCCTCGCCAACAATCCACTTGAAGCGGTGAAGTCTCTGGTGCGTGACGATCCCTTTGGCGGACGTACCCCAAAATCGGATCCTAAAAAAAAAGATGAACCCGCATCACCCCGGGGAGAATCAGGAGTGAGCCTGGCAGCCATCGAGCAGGCCGAGCAATCCCGACGCTGGAAATCCCGCCAGGAAGAAATCAAAAGCCGCCCTATCGTGAGAAAACTTGAATCACTTGGGGCCGATGTTGAGGTGCTCCCCTTGCGGCAAAAAGATCGCCAGCCTTAGAGGCTCTCTGCCAAAGCCGAAAAAGATGGCCGCATCCTCTTGCGTTCGTTTTCGAGTTTTGATTACCTGATTCCAGTCATCGAAAAATTAAGAGCTGCCGTGGCCTACTGGGTGAACCAGATGCAAGCGGAACGGGGCTTTGAGAATGTTTCCGGAGGTACTAATGGTTTTTGAAGTCCGCACCAAAGATCACTCTGATCTGTTGGAAAAGCTTTTGCCTGGCGTCATGTCGCCGTCAAAAGGACGCGGTTCGAGCGATGACGAGGAAGAGGAAGAGGACGAAGACGAGGACGAAGACGACTACGACGACGAAGACCTCGAAGACCTCGAAGACCTCGACGACGAAGATCTCGACGACGAAGACCTCGATGACGAAGACTACGAGGACGACTTCGAAGATGAAGACGTTGACTTCGATGACGAAGATGAAGACTTCGATGACGAAGATGATGATGAAGACGATGAGGATGAGGAGGAGGAGGAAGAAGATGACGAGTGATGCACAAGTGCAGCTTGGCTGTCTCTGACCCCAGAATACTGCAGCTCAATGCTGCAGTTTTTTTTTGCTCAAAGTTTAGATCTGTTGAGATGCTGAACCGCTCTCTGAAGGCGGCGGAAGTACAGCGCCGTCTGGTTGTCCTGACTCTGATGCATGAATACTTGCAATCACCCTGCGCACGCGACGGCGGCTGACCTCAACGACCTCAAGCTCGACCCGACCAATCGCAAGCTTGTCGCCGATGCGGGGAATCTGACCAATGTGGTGCAGGATCAAACCACCCAGAGTATCAAATTCAACACTCTGCGCCTCCTCGGAAATTTCGGTGCGGGAAAGTTCGAAAAAGTCGCAGAAATCATCGATATGAATTTTGCACTCAACTAAGTACTGATTCGGCTGCTGTGTTGGACGAATTGCATCCTCTTCGTTATCGAACTCGTCTCGAATCTCTCCGACGATCTCCTCGAGGATGTCCTCCATCGTGACAACACCGCTTGTACCGCCATATTCATCGAGCACAATGGCCATGTGCTGACGGCTTTTTCGCATTTCCTGAAAGAGCTGATCCACGGGCTTGGATTCAGGCACAAACATTGCATCCCGTTTCAACTCACCTACGGGTGCATCCCACGTTGAATCATCTTTTGCATGTTTCTTGATGAAAAAGAGAACATCCTTCGAATGCAAAATACCAATGATGTTGTCGACACGGCCTTCATAAACGGGCAGACGCGACAGGCCACGTTCTTTAAAGAGTTCTGCTGCCTCGTGGATCGTCGAATGGGTGGTGAGAGCCGTCATGTCGGTCCGGTGTACCATCACCTCGCGCACCACCGTATCTCCGAGTTCAAAAACGCCACTCAACATTTCATGCTTTTGCTCGGCGATAACGCCTTCCTCTTCGCCAACGTCTATCAAGAACTCAAGCTCCTCCTCGGTGATCTGGGGAGCAGACTTCGCGTCGCGCTTTCGAACAGCTCGCGAAAAAAGATCAGATATACCCGAAAGCAACCAAGTGAAGGGAATAAGTAGAGCATAAAAAACTCTGAAAATTAGCATCAAAGGCACTGCAACTTGGGTTGAGTAAGTTTTTGCCAAGGTCTTTGGAATAATTTCTGCAAAAAGCACAATTACGACCGTCATGACAGCCGTTACGACCTCAACTGACGCGTTTCCAAAGGCACTGGAAATTAAGTTATCCGCGTAAATCGAGGCAAAAATATTGACCAGGTTGTTACCAATGAGAACGGCCGCAAGAACACGATGCGGCGAATGTAACCACAGATCGAGAACCCGTCCGGCACGTCCATGATTCTCGCGTAGATGCTTGGTTTTGAGTGAAGAGAGACTCGTCAGCGCCGTTTCCGTGGCCGAGAAAAACGCACTGAGCCCCAAGCACACCAAAATGACTAAAAGTCCCCATAATAAGCCTTCTTGCGTCATCTTGATGTTCTCCTCTTTGGAGACTCAGTGACTCTTTTGGCTTGGGCAGTTTCTTCTTCGCAGAAATCTGGCTCTCCGAGCGCACTGTTCAGTTGCACCCGAAGTCCGCGCTCAAGAAGAGTCATGACCGCATAGGCCGCATCAGAACGTTCGTGATCAAAACCTTTAAGATGAACCAACCCATGAATCATCATCCGCTCAATTTCTTGGGCTAGCGAACAGCGGTGCGAACGAGCTTGCGTTGCACAAACGGGAACGCACACAGCAAGTTCACCCAAATTAACGCCGCGCGCGCGAGATGATTCTGGAGCGTCTGTCTCAACATCCGGATGAGGAGGGAAACTCAGAACATCCGTGGGCTTGTCTTTTCCTCTGAACTGCCAGTTGAGTGACCCCATCTGCAACTCATCGACAAACTCGATGTGCACACGAGAATTCCCTTCGCACATGAGTTCGAGAACAAAGGCCAGGCGCCTTGTCATCGCTTTGCGATCCCAACGGAGACGCAACTTTTGGCCTTTTGGTCCGGCTGCAATCGAGCCCGGAAGTAACGAAAAACTGATTTTGTGAACCGGATATTTACTGCCCATAAGGACTCATGCGGGACACTGGAGACCAATTCCAGCAGGCGAAACCGATGGTTTGGTAACTCAAACAAACCTCGTTGAGCTCAACTCGCCCATTGAAAAAATCTCCCAGAACCGGACCAAAATTTGCTGCGTCTCCTGTGCCCTCGCGTCCACCATCGGCCATCCGCAAGGCAAACAAGGCACCGTCGGAACTCGCCACCATCAGGCGATCTTGTTTCTTCAACAAGGTCATGGCGACCAGGGGAGTTGAAACGGGCAAAGGTTGACGCCAGCGCAACTGACCTGTTGCAGCATCAAGCTTGTGCACAGCGCCGTCAGAGCCTGCGATATAAACTGTACCTTCATCGAATTTGGGCTGAACAACGGAACCCGTTGGATAGCTCCAGTCGACGCCTCGTGAGTTCCAGTTGAGCTTTTGAGTTGCGCTTTCAGCATTGGCAACAACGACACCGTCAGCCAGTGGCAGAGCCAGAGCAACAACACTCGGAAAGCGATCTGAGGGGTTGGGTGTCACCAGCTGACGCCACAGCAACTGCCCATTTTTGGGCTCAATCAACAGCAGATAGCCATCGCTCGTGCCCACAAGCACACCCTTCTCGTGCAGAAGAAGCGATGTGGTTGCAAGTCGGAGCTGCACTTCAGGAGCAATGCGCACACTCCAATTCAATTTCCCTGTCAGAATGTCATAAGCATTGAGGGACTGGTTTGCAGTCAGAACAAAAACCTGTCCGAAACCAAACTGAGGTGTTCCAACGAATTCAGCGTTGGCTGTCGCATACCATTGCCAGTAGGAACGAAACCCACCCCGGTAGGACTGCATCAGCGTGTCGGCTTTGTCCTTCGCAGTCAAACCTGATGCAGCAAGTGATTTCATCACGGAGCGTGCGTCTGGGCCATGAAAATACTGACTGTCGATGCCAAAACTGGGCGTGAGGTAGGGACCGTTCGCCTCAATGCGGATGAAAAATCCACGAGACGTTCCCACATACCATGAGCCATCATGATATTGCGGAACGCTGGTGAGTTGACCGGGAACTGGAATGTCTGCAAGAACTTCACCGCTCGCCAAATCCCAGCACCCAAGTGTGTTGAATTCTGCTGCCTGTCCGCACACAGGAAGAATGGTCTTCGAAATTTCTGTATCGGTAGACCAAATGCGGTAGCGAATGGCTTGCAGAGCGGCGCCACCTTTGGCCACAGGCAACAAAGCAAAACCAGCAGAGGTGCGCTCAGCGAGTGGAGATAAGCGCTCAAGGCGCGGAAGAGCGGATGGACGCACCGGAATCACAGCAGCACTCTGAGAAAGCTTCCCAGCAGCCTGCGCAGGCGCAGGAGAAACCAACTGCGCTGTTAAAGCAAACGAAGCAAGGACTAAAGCCGATGCAAATGAAGAGCTGACACGCTTACGGAAATGAATGTTCACGCTCAGAGCCCCCAATATCCCAACCAAAGCGCAGCTTCGGTTGCGACAGAGCGCGCGCTCCCTTCACCCACAGCAGCTGTGCTGTCTGCTGCCAGCTCCTTCAACAGTTGAGCTGCCTGATCCTTCTGACCCTTTTTGTAGAGCAACTGCGCACGCATCAGACGCACCTCAGGAACCATGGGGTTGTCGGGAAGTTTTTCGAGAAAGGAAAGCTGCTCCAAAGCCGGGTCGAATTGTCCCTGCTCGGCCATCAGACCCGCGAGCGTCTTGCGAATACGCACTTGGACGACCACGTGCTTTAGAGTCCGAATGAGGAGCGGCTCAAGCAAAGCCTGAGCTTCTGCATATTTTTGCTGTTCAATGAGCTCCGAAGATGCGCGCAGTGCTGCCTGCCATCCGAGAGGCGACTTAACATTGGCTCTAGCAAACTCTTCAAATTTCTTCGTGCTCGGTGCGTGGTCAGGACGCGCATCGGGCGTGTTGAGCTGCGGATCAGCCTTCAGCTTCTCTTCGAAAGCCTGATTCTCAGCCACGTAAAGTGCATCGATTTCCAGGTAGGACTGCACCAGCAGACGCTCAGCCTTGCTCTTTTGCCACGAGTAGACAAATAGACCGGTTCCAATCGCCAGCACGACTGCAACAAAACCAACCAGAGTCCATTTGCGGCGGTGTGCAGCCTGAATCGCCTTCGCGGAGGTTTCCTCAAAAATAGGGCGCTGCATGGTGCTAGCGGCAACCCCGCCCTGTTGGACAGTATCGAGCCATGATTGTTGGGGAGAGCGCATCGAGTTGAACACGTTGAAAATCCTCTCATTGACGCACGCATCGGCGGACTTTGAATTCACCGACGTTGTTAGCACATTCGCTGCAGTTTGTAATGTTTGCGGCAAATGACCAAAATATGCCTCAAGGGTCGTCGTTTTGACGCCTTCGGGTTGAAAGAATGCCTGACAAGCCAACAATAGAGGGTGTGCCTCAACGGAGGAGGCGCCTGCGGGGGTTCGCTCGCTTGACTAATATCACCATAGTGATATGGCAAGCGCGCGTGAGATGTTCATGTGCGGCAATGAAAAAGAAGTCCGCAACCGTCTCCGCCACCCTGTGACGCTGGCCATGGAGGGTCTGCAAAATGCTCGTACTGACGCGAAAAGTTGGAGATGTCATCGCCATTGGCGACAATATCAAAATTGTGGTGATGGCAATCAAGGGAAAACAGGTGCGCCTCGGCGTTCAAGCTGATCGCAATACCGTTGTCCATCGCGAAGAAATTTACCAAAAAATACAGCAAGAGATTAAGGCTGCGATGCAGTCCGACATGGGCACAACCAAAGTGGCAGGGGAAATGCTCAAGAACGCCCAATCCTCTGAATCCTCGACAGGCGGACAACCTCAGAGCTCAGGCGGAACTCCCAAAAAGGCTGAACCCAGCAAGCTGAGCAGCGGTGGAGCTGGAGGCGGAACAGGTGTTTTCCGAAGGGTCGAAATTCGCCGCGCTGCCCAGCCTCCAGCAGAGGATGAAGACGACTTCGACTCCGATGACAGCAAACCAACGAAGCGTTGATAGACTGACTCAAGACCAGAGCTCCTACCTCCGACATGCTCTATGGAGGAGGGCGGGCAATGCAGAATATACGCTCCAATACAATTCACTACCAGGCGCTCAAAGCAGCATACAAACGCTACATCAAGACCTACAAGGAATTGAACAATGGGAGCGTTGAGGGAGCGATAAACTTCTTTGAGTTCTACTACTACATCAATTACACGAGTCGGAACTCCGATCCACGCTCATGTGTGCCACTGGGCTACCGTTGAAACAGAAAACTGCATCCTGAAACGAGAAAGAGAGTGGAGGATACCTGCTCTCTTTTTTTATTCATCGTGAGCTACAGACGGTGTGCATCACGGTGTGGTGGCTTCGCTCCCCGACAAATCAATACGCACGCTATTTTGACCCGAGAAACCCTTGAACAACGAAAAGAATCCTGCCAAGTAAATGCGCCCCACGGAATTTAAACTAACCGTCTCCTGCGCAAATAAAAGACTGTGGATTCCAAACACACTTGAATTGTATTGGTTGCCCAAACCGCTCGAGTTCCATTCATCAGGCGCATGCGCACCAAGCACTGTGCCACCAAAAAGATTAGCCGAACCAACAGTCGCAAGATTGAGACTTGTGGAATTCAGCCGAACCAAAGAGCCTGAGGTTTCGGAGCCAACACTCGTGAATGCGCCGCCCACCCAGAGATGCCCGTCGGAGTCCAATTGCAAGGCGCGCACATCTCCACCCGTGATCCCAGCTTGCGCAAGCGGTGCAGCTGTATTTGCATTCAAACTCACAACACCCTCTGCTGTTGCAGCGCGGTAGCTACTAAAAGCACCGCCCACAAAAAGGGTTGAATTCGCCAACTGAAGCGCATTTACGGGCTGATCAAAACCGGACGATCCAACAGCAAAACCAACTTCTCGAGTACCGGTATGAGCCACCTTTACAAGGTTGGGAGATACGGTGCCTCGGAAAGTGCGGAAGTCGCCGCCAACAAAAACGAAATAAGTCGAATTTTCAACCGGTGTCACTGCAAGCGCATTGACGCTCACGCTGCGTCCAGGATTCGCAGAGAACCCCGTTCCCAAAGAAAAACCTGTATCACGTAGGCCATCGGAATTGACGCGCACCAAACCAGCAACTGAAAAGCCTCTGTAGGAGGTAAATGCCCCACCCACAAAAATATGTCCCGACGCATCAGGTGCTGAGGCTAGGGCACGAACATCACCGTTGAGGTTCCCGCCCGTTGCCACGTCAAAAGAAGCATCGACAAGAGCACCGCTCGCAGCGTCAAGGTCAATCAACCTCACCAGGCGCACCTGCGCGTTCAAATTCACCTGCTCAAATGCACCGCCGACGACGAGATTGTTGTTCGCAAAGAGGACTGCTCGAACATCGCCATCGAATCCTGTGCCCAGGCGTGTGTTGAACGATGTGCTGAATGTGCCCTCTGCACTGAAGCGAGCCATCCGACCCGCAGATGCTCCCCCAAGCGCCGAGAATTCCCCACCCAAGGCAACAGAGTTGCTTGAATTAAAGAGTGCTAGAGTCCGAATCGCGTCGTTGACTCCGGGTGCCACATTAAACGCAGTATCAACCGAACCGTCAGTTGCACTCAGCTTTGCGAGGTTCGCACGAGACGTTGTGCTCACTCGCGTGAAACGTCCACCCACAATCAAGTTGCTGCCAACGACGCCTATAGACAACGCGGCCGGAATCACATTCGCGTTGTCATGCAAGACATCCACAATCCCATCGGCGTCGAATCCTGTGTCGAGTTGACCATTACTTGCGATCATCTTGACGACGCGATTTTGCGCACCAACAAACAACGCTGAGTCATCGAGTGCAAGCGTGTGAACAACAGAATCCAAGAAGGTCGAGGATGCACTGAAGCCGGCAGCCAGCGTCCCATCTTCCATCACTTTAACCAGACCAACGCCCGGACTTGTGAACTCTCCACCAACAAATACACCATCGGTCGTGCTCTGCACGGCGCGCACCGCGGCATTTATTGCAGGAGTTCCGAATGCGTTTGCAACGGTGCCGTTGGATATACTGATGCGCACGAGATTATCGTGAGTCGAACCATTTCCACCGTAGCCCGCAAATCGACCACCCACCCACACGGTCTCGGCAGTGGCTGCCAACCCCAGCGCATACACGCCATCGCTCGAGTCACTGAGCGTTATTTTGCCTGGATAAGATGTCTTCAAAGCACCATTGGCTGAAAGTCGAACCAAACCGGGTGATGCAGTATCTCCATATTTCTCGAAGCTCCCACCCACGAGTATTGAGCCATCCGACTCCCGCACAATCGCCCGGACAGCACCATCGAAGCCCGCACTGTTGAACCACGCGGAAGGCTCACCAGAACATGAAAGCCTGACAAGACGCAGGGCAGTTTGATTGCGGTAGCGTGTGAACTCACCACCTACAAGGAAAGAGTCATCCACAGGATCATAGACAATTGCATTCACCGAACCATTGAATCCTTCGGTCAAGTTACACTGCGCTGCCCGCGCTGCATCGGACGTTTGTATTGCAGTCATTCCAGGTGCTGGAATCGGGTCAACTCCTGTGAAGGCGCCACCCAAATACAGATTTCCATTTGAATCCTTGGCTGTCGCAAAAACTGGACCATTGGTTCCAAACTTTCTCGGAACGAGGCTTAGACTCTGATTTGCAAATGATATATTTGCACCAAACTTGTTCGTTACTCCGCTTACACTGATATTTGTGGAGCATTGAGACGAAGGCATTGTTGCCCCACCCGAGAGCTTGCCCGCAGACCACCCAAGACCACATCCTGCAAAAGTAATACTCTCAGAAGCACGATCCGCGGGCGCCGAATTATCGCTGAAGTGAATTTCACATTGAATATCGTTCAATGATGTTCCCACAGGAAGTGAAATACGCGTCGGACACCGCAACTCGGGATTACGCCAGAACGTTACAGGTACCGACACGACACTCTGTGACTGTAAAAGGAGTCCACCAGCTCTTGCACTCTTCACACGCACATTGAAACTAGCATCACCCACGCGGTTTGAATTCGGAATCAAACTCAGAGTACAAACGACTTCGTTTGCTCCGGTAGGCTTAGTGGAAACATTGATGCCAGAGTCTGACAAGACCTCATCAGCCGCGTTGCTCAGAGATTCAATGTGAATTCCAGCCGTATCGCCAGTCACCTTCTGACAGATGTTTGCATCGGTGGCATCGCTGACTTTCACATCAATCTGAAGTCCTGCCATGCCGAGCTGATGCAGTCCCATGTTGAAGCGACTCAGAGGACCCAGGGGAGTTGTTGCAGTATTGAGTTCGATTTTTGGATATGCAAGAACGTTGAATGTGACAGTCCTTCCGACAGGAACAGGCTCTAGCTCTCCATCATCCTCCGCACGAACGGCAATCATAAACTGAGTTCTACCCAACGGGAGAGTGCTTTTAATCCTCAGATCTGCTCTTTTTGAATCACCATTCACGGGAGATAGAAGTTCGAAATATTGAGAATCCGGGCTGCGATCAGGGCGCTGATCGAAACGCCAGTACGCACTATCTCCCATATCTTCATCGGTAGTTGTAAAATAACCGAGTATGTCATTAGCATTGTTCGGATCGGACGCCGCCTGACCATCGAGAAGAGTGAGACCCGTACTTTCATTGCCAACAACAAATTGGATAGCTGTTGGTCGCTCATTGGTGTTATTCAAATTGATCTTTATTTTCTGGTTGAAACTCACGCCAGAGTTCATTTTCGACGCATTGAGCTTCAGATAGAAGAATCCGGTTTGCGGCGCCGGAGAACCCTGGGGAGTGCGTGTTAAACCGGGAAATGTTTCAAAATCAAGCTCTTTTGTCGTGCGAAGTTCAGAGCTGCCTGAAGCAATACTGAAAAAATCACCGACCGGTGGAAGAACAAGCGAGTAGTTCCAGGCCGTGCTACAATCCGTAGTGTTGCCGTCCGCCACACACAGATCTCCAAGGGCTTTCGCGGGTTCACCCTCGAGCAGGGTTGCTTCGCTTCCGTTCTTGAAATTGATTTCAATGAGTTTCACCACGAGCTCGGTTTCAACAGGCATCGGCAGGCCACCCTGGTCAGTCGCTTTGACTTTGACGCGCGTGACCCTATCCATCAGCGATGAATAATTCAGAACACGCTGCGGGTGGAGATCCTGACCAATAATTTTGAAAGGGTGCAGCGCAGGATTGCCCTCATCGTATTCAATATCGTTGATCTGGGTAATCTGAAAAGTAAAAGTTTCCTGGGGAGTAAGGTTGTTGTCGTCATCTGGATCGATTCCGTACAGCCGCAGAATCGAATTCAAATTTGTAGCATTCAGATTATCCTCGTCGCGTCCTTGGACTGATTTTTCGATAAACGACTGCCGCGCAGCAAACGACACACCCGTCGGAGCCTCGTTCACATCCAGCACAGAAACATTGAACGTTTCAGTAAAAGTTAATCCGCCCGGGTCGCGGCTTGTCACCATGAAGGAAAGCTGTGAGGTCTGCTCGAAGTTGATAGGATGCGCATTGTTGGGAATGACCTTGCGTCCGGAAATCTTGAAGTAGGGAGTTGTTGTTCCCATCATGGTTAAGGTGTATTGATACTGGCTTTGGTCAGCGTCTACGCTTCCAACTGTTGCAGAATCCGGATCCACTGTTGTCAGGGTTCCGACCTCCACAGCTTCACCTGAATTCTCGGCGATGGTGGTTCCTGAAAAATGGATTCCCGTAGGCGCCTCGTTTTCGTTGGTTACATTCACGCTTAGAGTTTCATCGAACGTTCCACCTTGAGGATCCGTTGCACGAACAGTGAGTGTGTAATGCGATTTGGTCGAACCTTCGACTTCAAGTTCGAAGTCTAGAGCCGCTTTTGATTTTAGAGTGCGGCCATCGATGGTGAAGTACTGTGCATCACCCTCATTCAACAACGAGTAACTATACCCCTGAGCACCTTGAATATTTTGACAAGGAGCTGCAGCTGGACAGTCTTCATCACTCACTTCAAGGATCTTTGAAAACACGGTGTTCTCGGCGACTGTTGAGTTCTTCGGAGCAATCGCAGTGATTGGATCATTCTTGTTCACCACTGGAATACGCACAATTTTTGTTAACTGTTGCCCGCCTGTATCAACTGCGGTCAGTGGTATGTCGAGGAAGGGCGTATCCTCGAAATTTAAAGGATATGCTTGAACTAGTTTCGCCTCATAGCGACCATCCTCGCGAGTCGAGATGTCGCTGGGTGGCAGCCATGTAAAGGGACAGGGCGTTCTTTCTGCACAGGTGCATGGAGCAACACCGTCACAACCCTGAATGCGAAAACCAGAAACATACGAGCCCGCATCAGGTGAATCGAGATCATCGATAAAAACACTCAACTGCGGCGCGACTCCGGGAACGGAGGCTCCGCCGACCTGTTCATCGAAACCACTTGCGCTGGGATCAAGATAGATATCCGAAGGTGCTGAGTTTAGAGCTGTCATGACAGCTAAGGTGGGCGCCGTATAGGCTGACTCCAGCCCATTGGGCGATCGTGCTTTAACTTCGCAGCGGATCTTGTCGCCGGCACGAACATCCATTTCAGCGGCGCTGGGAGCAGTGCGTACGTTGGGAACCTTGAGGCGCCCGGGTGAAAGCTGCCATGCAGTGACGTCGTACTGCTTGCTTTGGAGAGAACCTGCTACACTGCGCAAGCCCACCAAACTCCAACGGTAAACCGGGGTCTGATTAGCACTTTCAAGTGCTGCTGCGCACACCAGCTCATCGCCACGAACAAACTGATTCGCTACACCTTCGGACGTTTTCACGTTCACTGTCCAGGGTTTGACCGGCGTTTGTACGACAACAGAAAAACTAGCTGTGCAGAAGGTTGGAATCATCTTGAAACAGGCACGAAAAGCATACCGGTCAATGCTGAAAGTTTCGGGTGATGTAGGTGAATAAACTGGCGGATTCATGATTAGATCGACACTACCCTGGCTCGGACTCTCAACTAATTCAAACACCCAGTCTCCCACTCCAACAGGCAACGAGCCGCTTGCAGCATCGAGCTTCGGCGCTGTCTCCGGAATGGTTGGGAGTGAAGTGGAACCCGACCCTGTAGCCACGGCAGTTGAAATCGCTTTCAGTTCATTGCTCCAAACCTGGATCGAATTGCTCAAAGAAGCTTTATCAATTTGACCCGAGTCTCGCTGCGTCTGAAGCGCGGTTGAAAGCAAAATTCCGTTGTTGAACGCAGAAAACGCAAACTCAGTTTGCTTCAATCCAGCATCAGCGGAGGCATCGACTTTATTCGCAACAAAAAGCGCATCTGCCAAGAACGGCTGGAGAGAGAGAAAGGTTTCGGTTTTGAGTTTGACCAAACGCGCTTCGAGCTCCTTCACCTGATTTTTTGTCTCAGGACGAACGTCAGGAAGCACTCCGTTTTGCGGTTCAAGACCAGCTCGATTCACGACAGCGGCAAGAGTAAACAGCCCCCGCGCCAAAGAGTTGTTGATGCCAAAGAGCTCAGGACGCAGCGCAAAAGCCTGGGGCACAGGCAGGCGACCAACGTCCTGCAGGTAGCGCAGCGTTTGAATGTCAAACACAATAATTGCACGCCGCAACGCAAGAATAGCCTCACTGAAGGTCGCAGTATCGATTTTCGTGGCCTTAAGGTCGACAAGGATTTCAAGTCCAGTCTTCACCAAATCAGCTTGTTCTTTGCGATCGGTTTTTTTTGCGGCTGCCTCGATAACGAAGTACTCCAAAGACTCCAAAACAGACGCATCAAGTCCGCGTGAGACCGAGGTGTAGAGAACATCGAGAGTGGAGTTGACAGCGCTCAGGGTGGTCAGAATATTTTGCGCCGCTTTTGGTTTTTCGTCGACCGTTCCGCTAAGCTCTTTCTTAGGAAAAAGGGAACAGGAGACGCAAGTCAACGCAATGAACGTGACCAGCATCATCCGCAATCGGGACAAGACTGTCCTAGAGTCAGACACGGCCTGTTTCCAAGGCCGCGATACGACACGGCGCACTTTCTCTACCTCCCTGAAATCACTATCGGCGGCTTCGGATCAAACTTATGGGTCAGGGCGGGTTCGTGGATGGTTTTTTCCAAGCATCGCCCCCACGGCAGGGCTGCTAGCCTTCCTCGCATGCTGTTTTTCCCAATCAGTACGGGCACAAACATCTCAGGGGATTGACCTGAGAATTGAAATCGAGCCGTCTTTGTACTCGAGCACGCTGTGTCAAAAACTTGTCGCTCTGCACAAAGACCGTAAGCTCGCACCCTGGGGGATGACCTTCGCAAGACCCTCGCACCTGTGCACCTATCCTGGAGTGGTTTCGAAGGCCTACAGTATGAACATGTGGCGTCTTGTGGTGAGCGAATCATTCAATGGCTTGCTCTTCAGCATGTGCCGTTCCGTGCGTCGGTCAGGCGTCTTGCGAGAGGATTGCCCCTGGAATGTTAATATAGAAAAGCCGCGCAACTGGCGTGAGAAACTCGTCTCAGACAACTTTCTTTTTCTCGTTATGGCCGGGCTTCAAGAACAACTTCCGATCCGCGATTTCCATCGACGTGGCGTGAATCTCTCACGCCCTGAGCCGCGCTTGAAGTCGGAGAGGCTCGAGAATCCTCCGCAAATGGTGCGGGGCAGATTGAATTTCGATGCGGGCACAGGACGTATGCTGTTCTTTCCGTTGACTCGTCCTGCAGAGCAGAGTGTCTACTCCGATGTTGCGCACTGGTGGTTTCAGACCGAAGCGCGCACCCAACGCTTCGCCGCATTCGAGGAACTGTTAAGAGAAGAAGGGTATACACCTCTGAAGGAGCTCCCTCTTCCACCGGCCGTGCCAGCGAAGCCCGAGCCGCCTCCTCCGCTCGCAGCGCCGCGGCATACTCCACCCAAACCACTCGTCAGTGCACCTCTCGACGATCCGCCGCAATCCAAAAAAGCGGAGCCCGCACAAACGACACTCATTCCAGACTCATTCTGGCCGGGTCTGTGGAGCTCGCGCGCAACTCTCGCAGGTCTGCCCGTCTCCGAGGAAATGAGCGCGCGCCTTTCATCGAATCTGACCGTCCAATTCGATGCGCGCCATCCACTGTGGGAGTTCCTTTCAACAGGTCTTGCAGTGGCGTACCAACAAGAGAGCGAACGCGCTGACCTGCGCGTAAACACATCACTGACCGGACAAACACAATCGGCGCTGGGAACACGCAAAACTCTTCGAGTTGCCGGACAACTGAACACGTTCTTTGCTTGTGGTGCATCTATTTGTCGGCTGGGCGCAAACGCTGGACTTATGCAGTTGAAGTCAACCTGGGAATTTGATCGCGAGCGCACAACTTTGAAGGTCTGGACGCCAGAGGGTTCGGGCGACTTTGTTGAGCCTTGGTTCGAAATAGAACCCTCAGAAGGGCAGGGAGGCGGTCCGGCTGGGATGCTCTCATTTGTCAGTCATCGTCTTGGAGACGCGCAACTCACGAGTCTTTCGGCAGAGGGCGGTTGGATTTGGAGGCCTGAATCGAGCCTCTGGGATTTGGGTCTCGTTAAGGTGACTGGCTGGCAAACACTTCTTGGGTACAAAGGCGGAATCATCAAAAAATCGGGCGAGCCCCAAGCCGACGAACTGGGAACAGAGCTGCTTGTGAACACATTTTGGTTCGGTATCAGAGCACATCTAGACGAAGTGCTGGACTGAAGGGCGAGTGGTGACAGGAGGCGGAATTGAACCGCCGACCTGAGGATTATGAGACCTCCGCTCTAACCATCTGAGCTACCCTGCCACACGCAGAATGCGGCAATAGCCCGAGGCTGAGGGGTTCGTCAAGCAGGATGAGCCTCCGCCCCTCAGTGCGCAGCGGAACAGCTCAAATCACTGAAATCACTCAGCCGCCGCAGACTCCGACTTGGCTGTCTTCTTGACGACCTTGGCCTTTGTGGTTGGCTTTTTAGCTCGGGTCTTTGGTTTTTCGTCTTCTCCGAGCAATTTCTTGCGCGATTCGAACTTGAATTCAAAGTTACCGTTGGACTTCAGGTGGAGGCTAGCCGCAAATGGCCGACCCTTTTTCGATTTGAAATCGGTGATAGGAGGGGTCATGCCCGTGATTACGAAAGACTTGAATTCGTCCCGCGAAACCACATGCCCGCACAGGGTTTTGGGCATACGTGCCATCAATTTCTTTGGCTTTTTGGCAGCGGTTTTGCGCGCTGTTGTTGGAGTCTTTGTCGATTTTTTGCGTGTGGGCTTTTTATTGGCTTGAGCTTCCTCGCTGCCTACCGCGGGCTCACCTTGCACACCAAATTCACACATATAAGCATTTTCAGTTTCAATCAGGCGGCCAGGCAGAGCCAAGAAGGTTTCCGGGAGACTTTCCTCATGCAGCACTTTAACTTCCGCACCCGGCAGCGCCTCCATGGGCTGACCATTTTCATCAGAAAACACCACACCCTTTTCCGTGACCGTGAGAAAACTCGAATAGGAAGTTCCACTCAAGGTTGAGAATTCTACTGGCCCCACTGTTTTATGGCTAAGAATGTCATGAATCAGGCTACGATCCATATACCGCTGATTCTTTTCCTTCCAGATAATAAAATTGCAATCATCCTTCTGGTTGCATTTATAGCCCCAGAAAGACTCATAGACAGTGCCTTTCTTACATGCCGGACAAGAGCCCAAAGCCGGTTCCGTAGCGTAGAGCGCTTCGTAATCGAAGCTCCGAGTCTTCTCGACAATTTCTCGGGTGTAATCGGCCATCTCTTTCATGAAGTCACGGCGGCTCTTTGCGCCACGCTCCATTTGCTTCAAAGAGAATTCCATTTCACCAGTGAGTTCAACACTCGCAAGACCATCTACAGGCACACGATTCAGCACGTCGAGCAGACGCATACCTTTCGAGGTGGCGCGCAGAGCCTTGCCACTGCGAGCAACGTACTCTTTACCGATCAGGTTTTCGATGATGTCGGCGCGTGTCGCAGGCGTACCAATGCCCTTATCTTGGAGCGCATCAGCGAGATTCTCATCTTCCACCGTGCGGCCACAGTGCTCCATGAGGCTGAGCAATTTCGCTTCACTCAACCGTGGCGGCGGCTTTGTTGCGGCCTCTTGGGATTGAAGTTCTTCGGTCTTGACCGCAACAGTCGCTTGAGGATTCTTAGCATCGAGTTTCGGCAAGCTCGATTCGTCTTCAGTGTCTTTGCCATAAACTTCACGCCAACCCTGCTCTTGGAGGTCAGATACGCGAGTTCTGAAGTGCTGGCTGGAAATTTTTGTGATGCGCTCAACTTTTGCCCAAACAGCCGGTGGCATGAATGCGGCAAGAAAACGCTTAGAGACGAGATCGAAAATACGCTGATCATCGCCTTCAAGGGCAGACGCCGGAACCTCGCCCGTAGGAATGATAGCAAAGTGGTCAGAGATTCCTTTGTTGTTGAAGACGCGATCTTTGTTTAAAAGTCCACGACTCAAAATCCGCCGACTCACGCCCGCGACGTCGAGCTTTGAATCGCCATATTTTTTTAGAATACCGAGCACATTTTCAACATAATCTTCGGGAAGATTTTTGGAATCCGTACGCGGATAGGTCAGGATCTTGTGTTTTTCATAGAGACGCTGAGCCGCTTGCAGCGTGCGACTCGCGGGCATGCCAAAGCGACGGTTGGCCTCACGTTGCAACGTTGTAAGGTCGAACATTTGCGGTGCAATTTCCTTGGATTCCTTGCGTATTTCAGAGGCTGTTGCCACTGACTTGTTCGCATTCAATTCTGCGAGAATTTTTTCGAGCTGCTGCTTCGAGAAAATACGATCTTCTTTTTCACGAATGGCTGCATCTTCTTCATCGGCCACGGCCTTCTTGAAATTAGGATCGAACCACTGCCCCGAGTACTCGTGCGTGTCGGTTGAAAAGCGACCTTCAATTGTCCAAAAGGGCTCTGGGCGATGCTTCAATATTTCATTTTCGCGCCTCACAATGAGCGCAAGGGTAGGGGTTTGGACTCGACCCACACTCCAGCTCACGCCCTTTTGTGCTTTGGGCTTGAGGCGACGCGTGACCGCTCGGGTCGCATTCATACCAATCAACCAATCGCTTTCGGCGCGGCAACGTGCGGCGTCGCCAAGGTGGTCGAAATCTTTGCCTTCACGCAGCGACTTAAACTCTTTGCGGATGGCATCGTGGGTCATGCTCTGGAGCCACAACCGTCGCATGGGCTTCTTCACACCGGAGTAGTCGTAGAGCTCACGGAAAATGAGTTCACCTTCACGCCCGGCATCGCATGCATTAATGAGGCCAACAACAGCCGCTTTGTTCGCCAGAGTTTTGATGACGTCGAGACGCTCCTTCTGGCCGTCCTTGGGTTTGTATTCAAAGCGATCGGGGAGAATTGGAAGATCCTGCAGAAGCCATCTTTTGTACTTGGGGTCGAGATCCTCTGGAGAAAGCAATTCAACCAGGTGGCCGACGGCCCAGGTCATATAGTATGAGTCACTCTCGTAGTAATCGGACTTCTTCTCAAAGCCGCCGATAGCCTTGGCAATATCACCAGCAACGCTGGGTTTCTCTGTGATGACAAGCCACTTACCGCTTCCGCTCATTCGTTCGTTCCTTTTTGAGAGCTGTTGCTCATGCGTGCCCGGAGAATCTCGGCCACGGGCTGAACCTCGGCCTGACCGCTGAGTTTAAGAGAGTCCACCACCAAGGCAAGGACGTCGTCAAAACCGTCTAGATTGAGCCGCAGCAAGACGTATACGCTATAGCTTGTGCGAGAGCCATTGGGTGATGGCTTGCGCAACAGCTCCCAATAGACATCCTTGAGCTCCAGCTCAGGACATGAATCACTTTTGCCGAGCTGCTCGAGAGCGGCATCTATGGCCTTCTGACCTTCCGGGCTCAATGGATTCTTTTTCCGCTCTTCCGACTTTTTGGCAGTTTCATTTTTTTTGTTGGCCTCCACCCACTCACCCACCGCAGAATCGACTTCTGTGCGCATGCGCGCTGCCAGAATCGGGCAGTGTGCGGCCAGTGCTGAGGATTGGGTTTGGCGTATTCCGAGATCAAGCCTTTGAATTTCGCTCTTCTCATAGGTGAACCATTTTTCGGAGCGCGGCTCAACTTCATTCAGTTGAGTCACCCACTTGGGTCGCCCACGTTCACTGCGCTCGAGAACAACTGCCTCGGGCGGCGCCTCGGTGGTCACACAACCTAGACTCGCTACGAGCAGGAGGATGGAACACACTCCTGTGAGAGACTTCAACCACATCAAACACCACTTCCTTTCAGAATCTCGAGCACATCCTCGACCGCCTGAGGTCTGCCTTTTAGATCCAATGCATAGGCAACACTGCTTCCGCGTTCGAGCTTCGCCGTTGTGGGGGAGCGATTCCATGCGTGAATAGCAAACCCAGCCTCGGGAAGAATCACATGGAACGGTGCCACATCCCAAATTTCAACCTTTGGATCGACGAACGCACGCACCGAACCATTGAGCAGCATGTAATAACCCAATGCATCGGGGTATGTCCTCGCCTTGATGGACTCTGTATAGAATTTGGGCACGAGCTGCCCAACATTCTCCATTGCGAAGCGATAGGGATCGGCTGTCGCCACAAGCTCGATGGCATCTTGTCCGATGCGTTCCGAACGTACGTAAGGAATGTTGTTGATCCAAACCCCACACCCACGCTCGGCGCTCATCACAATTCCCATTTCAGGCAGTGCGGCGAACCCGATATGGGGAACACCGTTCTTCAAAACAGCAATCAAAGACGAATAGAACGGCACGCCGTGCACAAAACTAAACGTGCCGTCGATGGGATCGAGTATCCAGGTCCATTGGTTCTCTCCACCTGCGTGCGCTGCGGGCTGCTCTCCCCCTTCCTCCTCACCCACGATGTGGTGATCGGGAAACGCTGCTTGGATCATTGAGCGCAGTTCTTTTTCGATGGCGAGATCGGCCTCTGTGACCCAGGTTTTGTCGCCCTTGCGCAGCCGACCGACGGGTTTTCGGCTGAACTCCAGGCACAGGGCAACGGAACGCTGCATACACTGGCGAGCAAATTCATACACTTGTGTGTGGCTGGACATCACCGACTTCCCCTATTAGGTTCCCGAACCAACTTGCATGAACTTACAGACTGTCTGCAACCCCGGGAAGTCCAACATGGATCTGACACTGCCCCTAGAGAGCCTCCGGTACCTGCAAACAAATCAGGCATTTCTTGGAAGAGAGTTTCTCACCTGGATTTGGTACTACACAGAATCTGGCAAACACGAAATCAACCTAGGTGAACTTGGCATCTACAAGCTCTACGTCGACGACAGGCTTGTCCTGAGCTCCAGCTCAGGTTCGGCTCACGAACAGGCTCTGCGCGGCGGTACGCCTGCCTACGCTGCCGAAGCGCTGGTCGCACTTCAGTCCGGCAAGCTTGTGCAAGAGGCAAAATTCATTTTGCAAGACAACGAACGCCAATGGATGTGGTCGATGCGTGCCGACGATCTTTCGCTGCGTGGTGTGCGCCTTCCGAGCATGCAAGCCCCCGACGCATCCACACACATGCAGGCAAGAATTGCGAATACGCAATTGCTGGTCGATGTCGTCGAGACACTCTTCAAACAGTACCTCGAACTCAGGCTGTCAGAAAAATTCACCCAGGAATTGCAACGCATTCAAGATTGGATGCAAAGTAAGCATGCCAATTTGGGCTGACACCCTTATTACTCCCGCATCAGGAGTGTGCATGAAACTGGGCATCTCTCTGTTCACTCGTCTCTTCGTAACGCTGTTGTTTTTGGCCAGCGTAGCTGTCACTTTCACCTCCGAAGCAACTGCATATCCGGTTGTGCTCAACTCAAATCAGGTGTCCAGGTTGCACGGCATTGCGCGCAATCAGCTCATCGCTTTGCGCGCCCACGAACAATCCGGAAAAAGAGTTGCACTGCAGATAGACGAGGTCGAAGACGACGCAGCGCTGGTTTTGCGCGAACCTTATGAAACACGCAAACTCCGCAGCAGCCTGCCGCACCCCAAGCGCTCAGATCCCTTTTCAGGCCGACTCCAGTCCGTGCATCGACTTGTGCTTGACGATCGCGACTTCGCAACCTGCAACGATGAATGCGTAAAACGGCTTCCAGAGACCGTGAAAACTGTATGCGGCACACCCGACTCAGCCATTCTTTTAAAGATCACACTGGCCGACACCCAAAAACATGCATTCATCGCTGATTGTGGCATGCAAATGAGCGTGTTCCCAACACGCGAAATAAAATTCGATACAGCCACTCAGAAAATCAGCACACCGTATTATGAGTACAGTTATCAGTCCGAAAAAAACGTGTTCTTCAACTCAATCAAGAGCACAAAAGGAACCGCGCCAATTCTCTCAAGCAGTGAGCTGAAGGCATATCTGAAGCCTAAATACCTCTTCAACATGAAGTTCAAAGACGACGATCTCGTTTCTCAGATAACAAGTTTGTCAAAAGGTTCACAAAGCCTCAGTCTTGAGGTTGCAGTGGCTCTCAACATTCTAGCCATGAAAATCAACAATCAGATCTGTTGTGATGTTTCGTTTTTTGAGGACTCACTTTATTTCCCCGTTGTTCTTGATCTTCCCTTCAACGGCGATTCTTTTGCCAAAGGCAGCGGCGTGTTTTTTGGGTTTCAATCCGATCCTGGGTCTAAGACTCAACCCGAGTTTGTACCCGCAACCTCGCCCGAAGCGAGTGATGCAATCGTAATTCAACAACAAAAAGAACTTGTGGTCATTGGAATGAGAAATCCCAACCGCAAATCAGCCGAACTCGTCCGGCCACAGGTTGTTACTGTTAAAGACATGGAAAAATTAAAGTTCATGCCTGTTCGCAGTGGCACAGGCATCTTCTACGACATTCAGAATGCAAAACAGGGATTCCAGCATTTCAACGTCTGGATGTATTTTGGTGCGGAACAAGACAAAGCCAAACTCATTGACTATGCCCAGCACGGCCCAAGGGTGAGCGTGGAAAGCGTAACAATCCGCTGAGAATTGGCATACACATTGAACAACGCTACCAATCGAGTCGAACCGCAATTCCTGCGCGTGTGCACTCCTCTTTGAGCTTCTGCACGGAAGTCTCGCCCGAGTGCACGATGCTTGCCACAAGTGCCGCATCAGCTCCTTCCACGAAGGCCTCGACCAGATGCTTTGCCTCTCCCGCACCACCCGACATTATAACCGGCACACGCACCTGAGCTTTAACTAACCTCAAAAGATTAAGATCGTAGCCACTGCGCTTGCCATCTTGATCGATGCTGTTAATGCACAGCTCGCCCACGCCGAGCGGCAATGCAAATTCGAGCCAACGCAACATATCCCACTCCGTTGCTAATCGGCCACCGTTGATAAAAAGGCGGTAGCCGCTCGGACAGCTCGCATCACTTTGAACATCAAGACTCAGCACTACAGCCTGCACACCAAAATGAGAGGAAATCTCGGTTATCAGTTCTGGCTTACGCGGTGCAATGGAGTTAAGGGACACCTTCTCTGCGCCGCTCCCGATACAATGTGAGGCATCTGAGAAATCACGAATTCCGCCTCCAATACAGATAGGCACAAAACTCTTGGCAGCAATTTTCTCGATGACTGCAAAGTCCGGAGCCCGTTTCTCTACGCTCGCTGTTATGTCATAAATAACAATCTCATCAGCTCCATTCTGGCTATAAAACTCGGAAAGATGTACCGGACAACCAACGTCGATGTTGTTCTTAAACTCAACGCCTTTGGTGACTCTGCCATCACGGATATCGAGGCATGGTATGATTCTCTTCTTGAGCATCAGACGTCCTCCCAACACAGAAAATTTTCAATCAACCGCAAACCAATTCGCCCACTCTTCTCAATGTGGCACTGCGCACCCCAAATATTTTTAGATGCAACAAGAGCACAGAAATCCTGTCCGCCGTAACTTGATACACCCAAAATATGGCTTGATTTTTTTTCGTCTTTTTCCACAAAAGCTGCGTAGGAATGAACAAAATAAAAGTTTGCATCCGCAGCAATTGAAACCGTTGCAGCCTCTTGTGAAGGATGCTCTCGAGACCACGCAACAGAGTTCCAACCCATATGGGGGATGGGGTCGTCACATTGAAATTTCTCAACCTTGAAAGGCAGCAAACCGAGGCACACAGTGTCGCCTTCTTCCGACCACTCACCAAGAACCTGCATGCCCACACAGATTCCAAGCAACGGACGACCACTGTGCGCAAAACCCTGAAGGGCTTCGACCAAATCACGCCTCTTCAATTCAGCCATGGCCTGCTGTGCAGAACCCACACCCGGAAAAATGAGCCGCTCCACGTGCTTCAGGGCATTTGCATCTGAAACCTCAATGGGATCAATTTTCAGAGCCTCGATTGCCCTTCTTACAGAACCAAAATTACCAGCACCGTAATTGAGGATGCCCACTTTCATTTCCGTATTTTTCACTGGTCACACTCCGTCTCATAAGCGATGCGCAGCCTTCAACCGTGAGGACCGATGTACACGGTAATTTCCTCACGGTCATGATAGAGATGCTTCATGAGCAAGCGATATGAGCGTCCTGAGTTCTTCAGATGCTCATCGAGCACGGTGCGGATTTCAGAAACCTCGTTCCAGCGTTTCTTCATAGGCAATTTCAGGTTGAAAATGAGTCTCCGTGCCGACTGTGCTTGCCACCAATTCAACGCAAGCTCTGCAACGCGTTTGGGCTGTTCAACCATGTCGCAGACCATCCAATCGACCGGACGCGGCGGGGAAAATTTAAAGCCATCGACCTTGAGATGTTCGACCAGTCCGGTCTCCATCAGGCGCTCATCCATTGCTCCATTGTCCACCGCCATGGTGCGGATACCCCGGCGAACAAACTGATACGTCCAACCACCCGGGCACGCTCCAAGATCCACTGCGCGACGCGACGGTGACAATGCAGCGGCTCGCTCGTCTTCATTCAAGAAGGTGAGGAAAGCCTCTTCGAGCTTCAGGGTAGAACGACTTGGCGCATCGGCTGGAAATTTTAACCGCACAATTCCACGTGGCCAGGGGCTTCCCAAACGCATTATTGAGACGCCGAGATAGACCCGCTGATAGTTCAAAAAAAAGACGTGCAAACACTGGGCGTCCGTGTCTGGACTGACAAATTCATCGTCCCAAAAGCGAGTGTTGATGCCCAATTTAACGAGTGCAGCGTGCAAGGGCTTGCTGAATGATCGACAAAATGCAGAAAGCTCACGACCCGCATCTGAGTCAGGCGATTCCACCAACAATGCAATTGGTTTGAGCTTGCCAGGAGCTTCCTTTACAAACTTCACCAAAGGAGTCACGCGATCGTCCTCGGGCACTTCAATCTGGCGGCCGAGCAGACAGAAAACACTCCGTGCGAAGATCAAACTCTTCCACTCAAATGCTTCAAAGCAACGCGCATTTACAGGTTCATGAAAATGAAAAACACAAAAACCTGAATCGGGTTGTGTTTGGGGGTAGCCTGAGAATCCGAACTGAGCAGCACGCTCGCTGAGTTCGGCAGCACATTCTTTTTCAAATCCGGGACGACAGGTCGCCAACACGCCGCTGAACATTCAGGTTCCTTCCACACATGTCAAAAGATTGACGCTCCGGGGGCAAAAGTCACAAAATTCTCGTCGGTTGCACACTCAAAAGGGGGCAAAATCTGCCGTTCTGGGGCACACTAGCAATGCGATTGTATTCGCATTTCAAGCACCCTGTTGAAGGAGTCTGCCATGGCAAAAGCCTCCAAACCCTCTCGCTCAGGCGCAAGCACCCGAAAGCCGGCGGCAAGCGCTAAATCCGCAACCACGGGAATCAAGCTGAAACCCGTAGAAGCCCCCAAACCATCACGAATTATTGCGATTTGCAATCAAAAAGGTGGGTGCGGCAAAACAACCTCAGTCATCAACATCGCTGCCAGCTTGGCTGCTATGGGACAAAGGGTGCTTATCATCGACCTCGATTCCCAGTGCAATGCAACCCAAGGTCTCGGTTTGCAGATGAACGACGTTGAAGAAAGCATTAGCGATGTGCTGCTCGACCCTAAGTCTTTCACACTGGCCGACGTGATTCTCGAGAGCCCCTACGCCAACCTGCACGTGGCACCCGGCTCCATCGAACTTTCAGAGTACGAGAGTCGTGCAGCCAGCGAGATTGGTCGGGAGAACCGGCTGAAGAAGGCCATTGCGCAGGTGCGCGAGCACTATGACTACGTTCTTATCGACACACCACCTTCGCTGGGCTTGCTTTCTGTTAATGCACTCAACGCAGCAACAGAAGTACAGATCGCGATGCAGTCTCATCCTTTTGCTCTCGATGGGCTGCACCTGTTGCTTGAAACCATTGAGCTCGTGCAGCAGGAGCTCAATCCGGAATTGAAGATCTCCGGAGTGCTAGTCACCATGTTTGACCCACGCACAAAGATCTCCCGCGAAATTGTCGATGCCGTTTGCGCCATTCCAACGCTGAAAGGCCGGGTTCACAAGACTGTGGTGCGTCAGAATGTAAAGCTCACTGAAGCTTCAAAGCTGCGTAAGCCAGTGATGTACTACGACTACGAATGCACAGGTGCAGAGGACTACCTGCAGCTCAGCAAAGAAATCGCAGCACAGGTGAAGACATCGACCAAAGTTACCGCACCGGCCAAAAAGGCTGCCGCTAAAGCACCAACAAGCAACAAATCCAGTTCGAAATCTTCTGCCCGTTCAACTCGCGCCTAAGGAGACCACTGCTCATGAATAAACCCAAGAAACCTTTGCGTGGACTTTTTGCCAGCACCGAGGCTCCACTCAGTACTCCAAGCAAGACACCTATTCCGATTCCCATGCCCAAGAAGGATGCCCCCAAAGCGCCAGGCAAGAGCAAACTTCCTCCCGAGCGCATGATTCCACCACCACGCATCAAGCCTCAGCCACCGACCTTGATGATGGATGCTCCGCAGACCCCATCCGTGGAAGAAAAAGTGACTGCTCTTCCGGTCGATGAAATTGCAGTGGCTCCGGTAGAGATCGAGGTGATGCCAGCACCTGTTGCACTCGAAAACCCAACCATGGTTCGAGCTCCTTCTGGCGAAGGCAACCGCATCATGGCTATCCAATACAACTTCGAGGCCATGAAGAGCATCCGTGAGGGTTGGCAAGAGTCGGACTACGTCCAGTTCCTCAAACGACTCGACACCCTTCAAACCGAAGCCTTCCTTTTGCGCGGCAAACTCCTGGCTGAAGCCAAAATGCGCTTTTTCGAGACCAACAAACTCGGCTGGGCAGCCTTCTGCGATACTGAACTAGGAATGAACTACACGACTGCCAACCAGTACATTCGGGTGGCGGCGGAGTTTGATGTGACGTCACATCAACGCCCCGACTTCGGATTTGAACACTTCAAAGCTCTGCTCCCGCTCACTCAAGAAGAGCGCACAGTCCTTCTTGAACAATCGGAGAGCTGGAGTGTGAAGGCCATTCGCAACAAGGTGCGCGAGATTGTTGTTGCAAAAGCGCCGCTCAGCTCAAATCAAAGCGCCAAAGAGACCTCCCGCCGAGCCATGCGGTTCATCCGCGCCCTGCAATCGACCAAAACCGATGCAGCCGACTTCAACGAGGCATTCCAGTCTCTCAACCCGGCACTGCGTATGCAGGTCGCTGCAACCTGCCACAGCGCGTCGGCGCATTTGCTCAAGCTCGCACGCTTGCTGAACGACGAGCCTGAAATCGAAATTACGGGGCGCTTGCCGCACACCCGTGCCGGAGCAGTTGCCACGGCCGAAGGATTTGCAACAATGCAGGAGATTCTTCCTGTGACAGGAAATGCCGATCACTCCAACTAACGACAAGGAATAGAAATATGCCGGGCTCCCTTTCGCCACTCCGTGTGAAGAGAACCGGCACTGCACTCTCTCCCTGGCTCCGTGCAGCACTCCTCATCTCAGCGACCTGCGCGGTCAGCCCCATCTCCGGTGCAACAGAACTCAAATCGACAGCCGGAAACAAAACGCAGTGCCGAAGTCTTGGACTTTTCAACTCATCTGCCAAGTCTGCACAATCTCAAGAAGCAATCATCACAGCCGTTCTCGACAAGTTCGAGCGTGCATTTTCGCAAAATGATGCTGATCTGTTCGCAGATGTCGCGAGTGATTCACTTCAAAAAAAGAAAGATGATTACAAAGCTATCTTCAATGGCACTGTCCTCGAATACGGCCTCAAGAAAGTGAAGCTACAAAGAAGCAGTCTCTGGGAAATAAAAATCGAAGGGGAGCCGCAACCCGGACAGACGGCCACTTGCGGTGACGTGGGAATTCAACCCGTCTTCGGTCCAACAGAACAATTCGCTGCGTTGTACTCGGTGTTTGCGGCAGATCAACAGACAAGAATCTTGGTGATTTTTGCTCGCACTCCGCAGGATGCCAAAAAGGTAGGTGGCCTAGGACTCGTTCTATTGCAGGTTCAGCGTTGGACCTATAATGGCCGCTCTCCTGAAGCAATTCTCTCAGAAGGGCTGCGGAGCGACGGAGCCGGTGAAAGTTTAATCGGATATCTGTTGTCGGAGGCATCTGCTCGAATTCTCGAGAGCAATCCTTACATGATTCTTCCTCTCCAACAGCGCGCGCGTGAGCAAACACAACGTCTGAGTGAGAAGGCGCTCGCACTCCAGGCCATCGCACTTCGCCAGGTGCAATCCGAGCCAATTTGGAAACCAGAACGCTTTGCGACCATTTTTAAAGATGGTGAGTTGGCTGTTGGGGTCAAAGTGAGGATGACTCAGGAGATCGCACTGAACGACCAATTGAAGAAGTGCAAGGCTCTCGGGAAGCAACTTTTCTCAACCAACTCTGCCTGGCGCAAGTCTTTCTCGGGCTTTGAATGCCTTCCTTATGGCGCAAACGAAGAAATCGCGTCATTCCCCAAGGGAGGAAGCCAGTACTTCCCCTGGACTCTCCTCGACAGCAACAAATGAGATTCTAAAGAATCTGGGCTTGCGATTCAGCGTTCACTTTTCACGTCAGCAGTCGCAAGTCCATAAGCACTCTCTTCCTCACGCCGCACATTCACAAATGCAGCATCGGCAAATGCTCTGAGCTCTTGGGAAGCCTTGGGGTGATCCATCACAATCCTGAAGTGACGCTTTGCGTCTTTGAAACTGCGGTTTCCATAGAGATAGACGAGACCGAGATTATAATGAGCAAGCATATCGTTTTTGTCGCGCGCGATTATTTTTTTATACGCATCGATTGCAGCAGAGTATTTTCTTGCATTATAAGCGGTTTCAGCAGCCATATGACCTATGCGCGAGTTGCCCGGATCGAGCTGTTCAGCTTGCCGGAATAATTCCAGAGCCTCGAGATGCGCACCGCGTCTGAGAGCGAGGAGGCCAAGGTTACAACGCGCTGTGACTGAAGTTCCCGGAAATTGAGCCGCCTCACTCAAAAGTGACCGAGCCTTACTTTCATCACCCAGCATGAGCGAAGCGAGCCCGAGCAACAACTGCACTTCGGCAGCCATCGAAGTCCGCTTGCGTGCACTCTTGGAGTAGCGCAGGTACCCCTCCACCATTTCGGGCTGACCGGTGGTAAGAGCTTCGACCGACAAAATACGCAACGACTCCGCATCGGCCGTCGCCATGTTTTTCACATTGGCACGCGCCTGATCCGCCTTCTTTCGAAGCGATCGGGTCATGGTCAGAGGCAAGTAGATTTCCTTATCGAGAGCATTCTTTAGCGATGACTCGTCCGAGTTTTCATCGAGCGAGCGCATGATAACATCGGTTTGGTCGAGCTCGCGGTCGTAGGTCATCCGAGAGAAAGCAACATCCTGCAGACCAACAGGTTCGGTCTGCGTAGTGGTGCACGCCGCTGCTGCTCCGAGAACCGAGACGATAAGGGCTTTGCGCAGGGAAGCATCCACCCGGCGGAAAAGTCCTCTGTTCGTGTTTGAACTGCATTGGGTTTTCATAAAGTCTCCAATCGCGACGCAGCGAGCGACATCCCAAAGGATGGCTCGGACACCCCACAGCAATTCAAATGCCAGGATAAAGCCTCAGAAATAATTGAAGAAAAATCAAAGACAGACAAGCAAGTTGTCGAAACACAGCACAACTGCAGAATCTTTGTTCAGTCGGAAATCGTTGAGTCAACCCGAGGAATCAGCTATGCGCGACCCATGAAGTCCACCGTGGAGGGTTGTCATGGCATTCAAGAATCATCGCTTCAGCCGACTTGAGCTGTTGGTCGGCCGCGAAGGTCTCGGACGTTTTAGAAGCAAACACGTGGCCGTCTTCGGTGTGGGTGGTGTAGGGAGCTTTGCTGCTGAGGGAATGGCGCGCGCTGCTGTCGGTAAAATCTCGCTCATCGACCACGATGAAGTCTGTGTCACAAACGTAAACCGACAACTGCATGCGTTCACGGACACTGTGGGCGAGAAAAAAGTTGCCCTCATGGCAGAACGCATTCGACGCATCAATCCTTTGCTCGAGGTCTTTGCCTTCCCCGAGCATCATCACCCAGACAAGGGTAACCAAATGCTTGAGGCGGCTGAGAGCGCGGCCGGTGCACCTGTTGACCTGGTTCTCGACTGCATCGATACGCTGGCACCCAAGGTCGATTTGATTGAGCGCTGTGTGAGGGCAGGAATTCCAGTCATCAGCAGCATGGGAGCAGCGAGTCGCCTTGATCCCTCTCTTATTACAGTTGCCGATATCTCTGAAACCAAGGTGGATCCGTTCGCCAAGCAGGTGCGCACGAAGCTGCGCGAACGTGGCATCAATACCGGTGTCACGGCTATTTTCAGCACAGAAATGCCACTTGACCCAGAGCAAGCTGTTCCGGGCACAGAGTGGCACTGCATTTGTCCGACAATTGAGAAGCAGTTTGGCGCCTGCCAGCACAAGCGGGTCATGCTTGGAACCATCTCATACATGCCCGCGATGTTCGGGCTCTGGATGGTGAGTGCTGCGACACGGCACTGGCTCGAAGGTATCGACCTGAGCAAGCGCGACACATTCGAGCACACGCCTACCTTCGAGGAACTCCAACGCGCTATGTCGCTCGCTCAGAGTCCTGCTGGTTCTTAAAAGTCCAGCGTCGCTCCTCGGGAAAAACGAAAACCATAAAAATGAGGTCAGAACTTCAGACCAGCCTCAGCCCGTGAATAGCGAGGACGATTGCCGTCGAATTCGCGCGGGCGAGCCTCATTCACAGTCAGTGGTCGCCCCATGAACTGTTTGCCATTGAGAATCTGCGCAGCTCGCACAGCCTCATCATCCGAACCCATCTCCACAAAGGCGAACCCCTTGCTCCGACCCGTTTCACGATCGATCACGACCCGTGCTCTGGTCACGGTGCCGTGCTCGCTGAAGAAATTGAACAGATCGTTTTCTGTGCTGCTGAACGGCAAATTACCGACGTACAACTTGCGACCCATGAATCGACCTCCTCGAATCCGCCTGTGACAGTTCTGCCAAACCACGTAAGCTCCAAATGCCCACGCCGACAGGTGCCGCGGATAGTCGCACAGAACTTTTTTTGAGTAATTCGGATATTGGTATGATGAAGGCAGGATTGGAGGAAACTCTTACCAATCAATCAACGATGTCTTCGCTGAGCTTCTTGCGAATATCCGTGACGAGACTGCGTACCATTTCCGCCAAATCACCTTCAGGAGCGTTCCTCACCGTTTCTCCGATCGGAGCCTTCGCCGGAAGGGTGTCAGATAATTGACGCATGCTCTTAGAAATCGCAATGGAGCGACGAATTGCGATGTGGAAGGCATCAAGCTCAAACGGCTTACGCACAACATCCACAACCACAACGTGGGGGAATTGATCGACTGTGGCAGCACCATCAGCGTTGTCGCCTTCAGTGAGCACAACCGGAACTTGTCGATGATTTGCTGCAACTTTCTTCAAGAAGTCTGCGTTGCTCTTCTTGGCAGGAGCAGCGTCGGCGATGATGACTTGAAATTGTCTTTGCTTCAGATGAGCGAGAGCCTCGGCCACACTCCGTGCTGCGTGAACATGGGAAAAATAGCGGTTCAAATGGATCTTAACGAAACGCAGAACCTCATCTGACTCGTCCACGACAAGAACGTTGCTGTCACGGTCATAGACCTTCGTTGGTGGTCGACTCATCGGCGGAATGGATTGAAACCCGCCCCCCCGAGAACCTGGATCCATGTGTTGACGAACAGAAAACATCACTTCTCTCCACCCATTGCTCGCGTCAGCCGCTCTGCCTGCAACCTCAACGGATCACGCAAGTCTGAACCCGACAAATAGTCGAACCCAAATTGCCGAGCCTGTTCCTGGCGCCCAGAAAGCAATGCCAACTCTCCGAAAAGAATCAGCCACGCTCGTTCCAGAGGCCAATCTTGGCGTCCAGCAGAAATCACTTTGGTCGCCTCATCAGCATCACGCCGACGAATCAGACACTGAGCCCAGTTATACGATACAGCAACTTGCCGCGATTTCTTCAAATACAATTGCTCTAGAATCTCACAGCCTTGCGTCAAATTATTTTCACCGAACGAAACGAAGGCAGACTCCAACAGCAAAGCACTGTCGTTGGGAAATTCATTGAGTCCCATGCGCACAGCCGCGCGCGCCTCTTCAACACGCTCGGATATGCGTAAACACTTCGAGCGCAAAGCCCACAATGCCCGTCTGGTCTCAACCGGCTCCCATTGCGACGCGGCAGTGCTCAGCTGAGCGCAGAGAGCTGTTGCACCGACATCAAGATAGAGGCCAGAGAAGACGAGTGCATCTTCACTGTTGCTCCCCTTCTCCGAGAGACTCTCTTGAATTTTCCAAGCGGACTCCGGATGTCCAAGGCGCACAAACGCAACTGCGCGTGCACGGCCGATCTCTCTGCAACGTGGAGATGGGCTCGAGGTGCTGTTTGCGCATTCATTCCACTCTGCTTGCGTTTCCAAGAGCAGATCATTCCATCGCTCCGAACGCACCAAAAACTCAAATGCAGGAAGCTCCTGTGCGGCCGGCTTCAAAGAAGCACCCTCTGCAACACCGGTGCTCTGCGCTGCACCCAAACCCAAGGCTTGAGGTGCACTCACGATTTCCTTGAAACGTTCTGCATGCACCACAGCAGGAAATGAGTAGGATTTTTTGACCTGAGCTGCCCGCTCTGCGGAACTCAGCGCTGTGCCTGACTCTAAAACAACTCCCGAATCGGTCGGTTTTCTCGGAGACGAAACACATCCGACAAAGCAAGAGATACCCATGGTAACGAAAGAATTGCGAAGTAGTTTGGAACAGCCGTACATCTGCATTGACCCGCGTGAACTCATCACCGCGATACCTCCCGCTTGACCGAGAGAACATTGGGGCTCTCGAGAACAGCAAAGCCAGCCTCGGGCGACACCGCCGGCAAGCGCGGTGCGCTCAGTGCCCCACGCCTGAATTCATCTCCCTGCAATTGTACCAGCCGATAAACCGAGCTGAGCTCCGCAGACGATGCAGCACTCACACGTGCCAGTCCAGACAAAACCCGCGCGTTGAGATCAACAAAGCGCGCTGAGATGTCCCGAGAGCAACTCTTGTTTTCTGAACCTGAGAGATTGGGTTGCTTTGCGAGCACCGCACAGCCCTTCATTAGGCTCCCGAACAGCTGACCGAGGCGAACTGCGTTCTCCCTAAATTCCGTAACAGATTGACCAGCAACTAAGCGCTCTGCATCTCTCTCAATTTCACCGCGCCAGAAACTGAACGCCGACCGCGCCACTGAGATCGCATGCAAAGGCAAAACACCACGCATGGCTGACTCGGTTAACGGCGCTGTGCGACCCGAAATAAAGCCAAGTAAGCGCGCTTCAATTCCGGACGCTGAGAGCTTCCTTGCACGGGTTCGTGCATAGAGTTCAACCATCGGAGCAAAGCTCAGAACAGAATTGCTGATGGTCGAGAGTTCCTTGCGTTGCTCAACAGCAAGCGCGGTCAAGCCATCACTCAAGAGTTCTGCCTTGTCGAAAGCCTCTTCGTGCAGGGCGGCAACGCTCCAATCAAGAACGCTGCGGTATGCAATCGCGCTCTGGCCAGTGCTCTCACCAACCTTTAAGAGCAAAGCCTTGACCTGCAAAGTCTCCTGCCAAAGCTTCAGTTCTGCAAAAATATTACCAGCACGAACGAGATCTGATGCGGAGAGCAACAATAGCTCCGGCCGAGCAGATGCGATGGCCAACTCAGACGAGCTCACCCACACGCTGCCGGCAGCAACGAACCGGCCCTGTGCTGCATAGACAATTCCTAACCAACGCAGCGTATGAAATTTATCTTGTTCCGAATGTGCAGCGCTCAGCACAATAGACCTAGAGGTCTCGAGGCATTGTTTTTCAAAACCGGAAGAGCAGAATGCCTTAGCAGACAAGTAAACAAGGTCGCGGCCAAATTCCGAATCACGACCCATCCTTTCACCCGCATCGCGAAGTCGCTCAGCAGCAACAAGCAAACGACCTTCTTGCTTAAGGCGAGCAGCATCACCGAGCACGTATGCAGCCAAAGAAGCTTCCAAATGCCGCCGAGAGGAATCACTTACTCCAAGAATACTGGCAGCGTCGCGATGCATCAGCCACGACAATTTTTCCAGCCCACTGCGGTCAGACTGAAGCGAAAGAAGCCTCACTGCAGCCGAAAAGAAGGCTAAGCGCTCCATCTGGGACGACTCACCGCGATCGCTGTATGATGCATACAACCGCGTGAGCAATTCCTCGCTGTTTGCGAGAAAACTGAACTCGATTGAGTCGTTGAGTGCATCGAGTGCGATGCGGCGAACTTCAGGTGCACCAGCTGAAAATGCAAGTGTATCGAGCACCTCGGCTAAATATCTTTTCCACGCCTGTAAGTCCTTCGTGTTCTCTTTCCAAACGAGCTGATACATTTCCAGCCGAGCTGTGCGGATCTCTTCCATGTCAGTCTTCGACAGTCGACACTCGCTCAGAAGCGCAAAAATCTTTTCACTAAAAACGACGTGCTGGGCAGTAGAAAGAACCCGATGCGCAACTTTAAGGGTCGCTGTAGACTTGCAAAATTCAACATTCTCGCGCGCAATTGCATCAGAAACTCTGAAAAACTGAAGTGCCTTGGTCGAGGACATCTTCCCTGATGACTGTGCGGCGCGGAAGGAAATGACATCCTTCGCCCATGCGACCACCCTGTCGCTGCGGCGCTGATCGCGTTTGGGATCCCTAGACAGTGTGCGTGCAAATTGACCATTCACTTGAAGCGCAAGCACTCCGCGCTCCTTGAAATCAATCTGGCGCTCGATCAACCCTTGCTTTTCGGCTGCATCGGCCGCTGCAGAATAGAAATCGTCGGCAGCAGATGTTCCTGCAAGCGATGGCTCAAGGACGTCACTCCAGCGCATCGCCAAGTTATCGTTGTCCCGCTGAAGTAAATATCGAATAGATTTGGAGAGCCCCGCGGCAACCCAAGGAGTCTGTGCCGCCAAGCGCTGCCAGTGGGAAGCAGGAAGGGGCGCATCAACCTCGCTCAGGGCAACGCCCAACATTGTTGCGAGATCAGCTGCAAGCAATGGATTGACGGAAAGTGTGTCTGAGCCTGGATCGCGTGTGAACTGGGTCAGATGCGCCAGGACATCGGCATAGCGTGTCAACCGAAAAGCAACCCAGGCAGACCGAAGGTCGAGGTACACACCTTGTGGAGCCTTTCCCTTTGATTTGCTTCCATAGCATTCACGTGCAAGTCCATAAAGTTCGGCTGCATTCGAGAACTCTCGCTGCTGAAATGAAACATCTGCAGCAACAACCTTTGCCAGACATGCCGCTGTGGTCGACGCCAAGCGCGCTTGACCCGACATGGCCACGATCTTCGCGCTCATCCGAATGGCCTGATCGAATGCGCCGGAGACGAGCAAATCGGCAGTGAACATCACAGCAACTTCCAATGCCTGCTCTGATGCTGGTGATATCTGTTGAGCCAAAAGGGTAGCGCGCTGCAACGCATTGCGGCGCTCTTGCCCAGCGGAACGAGCCGAAATAAACAGGGCAGCCTTCAATGCGGAATCATCCGCAGGTCCCGAATATGCAAGAGCAGACAATTTCTTTCTCAGATCTGAACTCATCTCAGATTCGCGGCGGGATAACTCGTCGAGAAGGGAATCCTGTGCTGACAAGCGACGCGATAGCTCACTTGCATTCTTCTTTGCCATCTCCTCTGCCCAAACATCGTAGTTATCTCGGAGCAGGGATAAGGACAGATCGCGTGCCGATTGCGACTCAAGCTCAACAACTTTGCGCGCGCTGCCCTGTGCGAAGGCAGCTCCTCCAGCCAACGTCGATCCGACTGCAACAAAGACTGGTACGAGATAGGCAATGCGTAAAAGAGCTCGCGGGAGGGCAAATCTCAAGCAGTTCACTGCGCAACCCTCCAATCTAGATTCTCACTCCGCAACCTGCGCAGCAGCTCAAGACGTGCTCTGGTTGCACGCGCAGACTCACGCTCTTGTGCGACATCGTCTCTGAGCGAAGCCTCGGCGAGACTCACTTTCAATTCAATTTCCCTGGATTTCGCAATGAGATTCGAATCAATCGCAACTATCGTCCGCATCAGAGCAGGCCTCAATTCAGTGGCCGAAGAACGCATGATGCTCGAAATTTCTGAGCTCAGCTTCCCAAGCTCGGTCTGCAGCGGATTGAGCTCTTTAACAATCCGCTCACCAACTGCCTTGCGTGCAGCCATACTGCGGTAGCTCTCCGATTCAATTCTATTCACAAGTGCATCCGCGTCATCGAGGAAAAGAATCATGGCGTTCAAAAACGCTGCATCAGTCGGTTTGTTGCTCTCGCCCATGAGTGTCCGGAAGTCTTTTAGCGACTTCTTTACCTGTGCATTTAGCCGAATGAGCGCTCTGAAGTCCTTCTGCACATTTGGCTGAAGGACAACTGTCATCTTAAAGAATTCAAGCAATAGCTCGCGCTTCTGATTTTCGAGTTCCTTCATCTCGGCTCGTACATTACTAATATTGCGGGAATCCGAGGCATCTAATGAGCTCACTAAATAGTAACTTGCAAGCAGTGCATGTGCCCTTCTCATTCGCTTCTCAATATCGGTCATGCGACTCTGGACTGTTTGCACAGCTTGAAGGTCGCGCTCGAAAAGGCTGTCATTAAAAGCTGCAGCTAATGGCGAGGGCAGCAAGACCATGCGTTGCTCGAGAGCCTCAAGATTTTCCCAAGCCCACTCAAACCGCTTGTCTTCTCTGAGCTGCGAAAAAGCTCGCGCAAGAACGGCTGTCACTTCATAGAGCACGAGTCGCGAACGAACAAAAGCAAGCTCTTGGTCTGCCTCAACCTGCATGGTTTGGGGTGATGAGTTTGCTATCCAGTGCTCCATCAGCATCTGCAGGGCTCCTTGCCGCATCAGCAGCTCAACCCCAGAAGTCATTCCAGAAATTAGATTTATGATTGCCTTCCACTCTTTATTACCGGAATCGTAACGTCGCACGAGTTGATCAAGGCGATAGAAGTCGAAAATTTCCGGCTCTCGTCGTTCAAATATTTTTGCAACGCTTGAGAGCTCTTCTCGTTCCTGTTCAAGCTGCCAACTGCGATACTTTAACTCTCGAAGCACTGCCTCAGGGGTAGCTTTCATCGCTTCGCTTCCATCCTGACGCTTTCGTCCAAGAGCCTGCTCGAGTCTTTGCCCGACCTCGGCAAAAATCTCTTCGCCTCGATGCATTTCAGCTGCGTTCGCGAACAAATATTGCCTTTTTTGTGAATCCTTCTCTGCCAGGAGATCAACGACAGATTCAAAGATTGCGAGGCGCCTCATGACCCATTCGAGCCCATTTCGATTCGCATCGTCTCGCGCATCTTTCAGAATTCGCTTTGCAATCGAGGCATCTCCCAAACTTGCGGCAGAGCCAGCAAGAACAAGGGCATCCTGCCAAGACAGAGGCTGAGGCTGCGCCTTCAGATTCTCTATAGCAATCAGAAGTCGAGTGGTCTCAAGTGGTGATAACTTCTCCTGCAGTATCACTGCCAGGTATTCCAAACATTTCTTTTTTTCACCCAGCTGAAATTTTTGGCGCAGCGCACATTCCACAGCGCCAATAGAAGTCGAATTGAATTTGCTCGCGCCTAACGACGACTTTATTCCAACGGGTGATTGCTGCATTGACATAAAATGCTGAATGCGTGATCGTGACTCGACCCAGAGTGAAGGATCAGCAGAAAAGGCAGTCGATGCAAAAGCAAGGCTCGTAAAAATCAGGGAGGAGCAGACAACCGGCCTGTGAGCAGACGCCGCTGTCACTGCGATGATGTGCCAGATTTTCCCTACGGCCGCGAAGATCACAGTTTCTCCAAAACTTTCCTGTTTTGTTGGGATGTCTCAGCTGAGACTTCCTTTCCAAATTTTAGTCTCAAACCATCGGCGCCATTCTCTAATTCAACTCGTTGCAGCTGCCGCGCACCCGCCTCGGCATTCACCTCAATGGCAAGCGTTTTCTCCAGGGTCTGCCATGCTGCAGTTGCAGAATTGGAAATGCGTTCGTCCATAGGGGCAGCCAGGAATTGAACACGCATTAGATATGTGCCCTCTGGCAAACGCCCCAGAAAAAGCGGCAGAGGACTTTTTGGCGCAACAATCAGGGCGCTCTGTGTGTAGGAAAATGGTCTACCATCGATCGAAAGACGAACGTGGCTGACAGCCACACTCCGTGTTGCGGACGCTTGTTCAATAGCGTCTGCAAGTTTCATCTCGAGCTTATATTCAACCGACTTCTCATTAATCTTTCCGAGAAGCTGTGCTTGTGATTCTGCAATACGCTGTTCAATTTCCCGGATGCGACTCTCGAGTGCTGCAGCACGACTCGACAATTTCTTTATTTCAGCTGGTGTTTCATCAACACTGCCTTCGACGACAAGATCATTAGCCAATGCCGACGCACTGAGCATCAACCCGATAAAGCACAGCAATAAGCGAACGGATTTACGTGTAACATCAACCGCACGCCCCAGGGGGAATTGTGTCCGTTTCATTGTTCTCTGCCCAATTTGAAAGATTGGCTGTTCCTGACAGGATCGTTACATGCACTGACAGAACTGCAACGAGCAGAGATTGCCCAACGCTAGAGGAATTTGACCCGCTGGTAGGATGGATTTTCGAAGCGACGCCCAAAGTCCTCAATGGAATCGCGCAGCTCCGCACAGCTCTTGGCCTTTGTGCACATCTTCCAAAAAGAGTGTCCGAACTGATACCACCGCGAGCCCGTTGCTGCAAAAAATCTAAACTTTTCAAGCACATATTCCTCCTTGGGGAAGAACTGCTGCATCAGGACCAGGAGCTTGAGGCAAGCGTTGATATACTCGCGCCCTTCTTCCTCAGGCGTCCACGGACACTTTTCATGCTCTCGTCCGAAGGGTGCCACTGTGTTCCCCGTGAGCTCAGCAATCTGCCACATGATCCAGGGGCGAGCTGTCGCGGCGCGTGCGATCATAGCACCATCAGCTGAAAATTCCGTGAGCATACGCAAAGCGTCATGCGCCGTTTGGATGTCTCCGTTGGCTACAACTGGTATTTTTCGCACACGGGCGACTTCTCTTACCAAATCCCAATTCGCTACACCTTTGTGTTGCTGAGCGCGCGGACGCGGGTGAATAGTGAGCCAGTCAGCTCCGGCCGACTCCAAAGCGGCAGTGAATTGCAGAAGGTAGTCGAGCTGCTCACTTTCGCCCGCACTACCGCGTAGCTTAACACTCACAGGTTTATCGGAACTGCGCTTCGTCCACTCCACAACCTGCGCTGCATAGCCGGGATCACCCATGAGCCGAACGCCCCAGTTGTGCTTCAGCGTATGTGAAACCGGACATCCCATATTGATGTCAAACCCCCAGGGGTTGGTCTGCGCGAGCTTCTTCACGCTGGGGGCAATGTATTGCTCCTCATTGCCAAGCAACTGTGGAACAAAGAAAGCCTCCTCGGGAGCGGTTTTGAGTTCATTGGTTGTTTCGAGTTTTTCATCGGGTATGCGACGTGTAGAAAGCATCTCGGTGAAGCGCAGTGGATTTAGACCAACGGGCGTGTACGAACGCACAAGTTCGCGAAAAGCAACGTTGCTCAGACCCACCATGGGTGCCACCATGAAGGGAAATTCAAGTCCTAGAATTGACAAGCGTGTGCGCGGCAGAGGAATGACCTTGCCCGATTCAGCGTGTGAACCTGACTGTACGTCAGTGGGAGACGGAATACTCATGTGTTGCGCCCGCTTAAAAATTGGCACCAATTCCGATATGGTATGCGCCGGGCAGGGGGAATAACCCAAAAAGCCTGGAAGCGGAATACCTTCTCACACATGTGGGTGCCTGCTGAAAGGCATCTGCAACGGAGGGATCAACACACTGACCTCCCTTGATATTTTCGCTCGGCTCGGAGAGCGGAAAACCAACATCAAAATTGAGAGACGCAAAGGTTGAAATGATGTAACGGACGCCCAAGCCAGTCGAAACATAGGCATTCTCAGCATATTGCTTAAAGAACGAGAGCCCATCCACGCTCACTGGCGTATCACCAAGAACCTTTGCTGACTTAAGTGCGCAGGTATCCTGCGAACCCGGGTCAAGATCGGTTCCACTGTCACTCAGGCTGGCCTGCAGAGAATTCAGCTCAGAGCCTGTGAAGAAGGCGGCTCCTGAATCCAGAAACGCTGCAAATCCCAGGTTGTTCGCCAGCCATGGGGAACGCACACGCAGCTCACTCTTTGCATAGAGAACGTTTGTTGCCCCGATTGGACGCAACGTGGGCTCACATTTCAGACTCGGATTCTGCTGCGGGGGCTGAAAATTTAACCACAGCAGTGGCCCTGGAGTCACAGCACTGCTTGCCTCGGGAAATCCTCGAACCAGAGAACGTCCGGCGAGGGTTGCTCGCCTCGAGCTTGGCGCAGTGAGTGCCTTTTGCTGATTGTTAACAACATCAGAGATTCGAACGCCACCCGCATTTACCGCACCAGAAACCCGCTTCCAGAGCGGAAAGAAATATCCCAAATCTGCCGTATAGCGATCGTATTGTACATCTGAATAAAGTCCGAATCGTGCGTGGCTTGAGGTCAAATCGACTGTCCCACCACGGGTCGGCCATTCGACGTTGTTGCGAGAATCGACCGACAAACCAAGCACAAACTCACGAATTTTAATTGTTGGTCGCTCCAACGCCTCAAGGGGCTGCAACGATGAACCCAATGCCTTTGACCATTCATGAGCAATCTTGAATTGAAAAGCCCACGTCCGTTTGAAAATTGAGGGACGCCATGCAAGACCAGTTTCGGACGTTTCAAAATACCTGTCTGCGAGCGATTGAGCAGAGACCTCAACACCTGTCAAAAGGTTCCAATCGAAAGGAAAGACAACTCCTCCCAGTCTTAGCATAGGCTCTGCCAACCCGAGGGTGAGTTTCCGGCCTAAAATTCTTTGATTTGAAAGCACAGAGCTCTGCAACTTTTCCTGACTCACCGAGAACGTTGACGTGAATCGCAGACCGTCTTTGGTCAAATTGTTCTTCGCATAGTCGACGCTAAAACGATAACCATTACGCGTCCCGTAAGACGGACTAAGCCCGAGTGTATAGCTCTTTTTCGCCTGGGTGCGGATAACGACATCAAGGACTGAGTTTCTTCGCTCGAGGCTTTCCGATGAGAGCGGTTCAATCAAAATACTCTCGAAAAGATCATGCTTCAGCAAACGCAATCGCGCTGCTTCAAGATTTTCGGGCGTGAACAGGTCACCAGGGCGCAACCCGCTCTCAGAAACAATTCTCTCTTGTTTTCCAAAAACATCACCGTCTGCAAAGATGTTTCCGATTCGAACCAATGGGCCAGGTTCAATATCGAGGACGACCTTGATCGACTTCACATCTGAAGCAACAGACAGACTCTTCGATTCAACCCGCGAAGTCGCATAGGCATAGCCGGCATTCATGAGCTCAAGCTGCGCCTCGTCTTCAATCAGCTTGAGTTGTCCCGCATTGACGGGTTGTCCTGGCTGAATAATTTTTTCTTCAAACTCGCTCGACAACACGAATCCACGCGGCTTTCCAAGAATGGTCAGCTCCCGCAAGATGGATCGTGGACCAAGGTTGGTTTCAAAAACAAGCTTCACCGAGCGCGAATCAGCAGAGTAGACAACCACAGGGTCTGCAACTCTTGCGTCTGCATAGCCCTCGTCGAGAAGCAGAGTCACAAGTCGTTCCTTGTATCGCGGAAGAGCATCCTCGACGAAGGGGACTGCACCTTGAAAAATTCCGGGCTGTAATTCGAGGCGTTCCAGGGCATCCTTCTTCGTAACGGGTAGCTCACCAATGAATTGGGTTTCACTGATAACAACGACCGGTCCACTTTGAATATAAAACCGAACAACCGAGTCGCCATTGGGATCGGTCACCCGAGTCGGCCCGGTGACAAGTGCTGACGCATAACCCATGCGTACAAAAATTTTCCGCACTTCTCCCTTGAGCTCATCCTCGGACACAGAGAGAACGTCATAGGGGGAAATGCTCTCCCGAAACTCTGAGAGAACGTCGGAGACAACCCCTGACTGTCGATTCACAACTTCGACCCGAGTCTTTGGGCCTCTCTCGTAGAGGATCCTCACAACTGCAGTCTCTTTGTCGGAAGAATAAATGATCTGGTTCAGAAAAAGCTCAGAGCTCAAGAAACCATCCACCAACAACCGTGCCTTCTGCCTGTCCAGAATTTCGTTGATAACGGCACGGTCACACAGAGAACCGAGCTCAATGGGTGTTGAAAAGTAGTCGAATAAACCTTCATCAGGCTCAACTCGAACTTCTGCAACGCGACACGGTCTGTCTAACGAAACAGGGAATACAACCTTTAACTCATTGGACAGCGTGCTCATGACCTCAGGTCGGCCAACAGTTGCTTTCAAATATCCACGCTCAACCATCTTGAGACGAATACTCTCGCGGTCGCGTTCGCTCTCCTCAACAACGAAGGGCGACCCTACACGAAGCCGCATATTAGACCGTGCCTGCTGAGTTTGTGCAGCCGTGAGTCCTCGAAAGGCAATCTCACCGATACGAGGCAGCTTGCGTGCAGTCACTTTATATACGGTTCGATTCTCTCTAAGATGCCTATCCACTGTGATGTGATTGAGGTTTGCTCGCTGGTAGAGAATCTGAATAAGAGCATGGCTCAATTCATCACTATCCCTGGACTTCAGCTCACTCAAAAGCTCATTTCCAGGATCCCAAGCCTTGCCGTCAACCTCGAAAGAAAACTCAACCTCAGCTTTCGATGATGCATTCCGCGCTGGCTCAGCAAGAGCAGACATCGAGGACAACGACACAGAAAGCCATATGAGAGCAAGAATTCGAGCTAGATATGACATGAACAACAAGCCAGCGGATCTCGAAAGTCTCAAGTTTACTTTCCTCCGAACTGGAATCTGAAACCACCCTTCAGCTCGGAGTAGGTTCCAATCTGCGACGAACGGCGGTCGAAACCACCGAGAACATTCACGCTCTCGTTGATAATGAGTTCGCCCGTCAGGGATTGGCTATTGGGCTCGAAATCAAGACCAAGATTAAACTTTTCACCTAGGTCGCGGCTGACGCGTGCACGTAAGCTGCTCTGGCCTGATTCAACAATGGGTTGAAGCTCGAACCGATCCACAAAACCGCGGGTGATTCGCGAAACAGCTTGGCTCAAAGGATCATCAAAGAAACCAACCACACCGTTGGCCAGCGCTTGAGTCACCGCTGTTTGTGTTGTCTCTCCAGGTCCGCGGTTTGTAGAGATCATGCGAATCAAGGTCGGTCGAGACAGGGGCATACCATCGGGTCCAGTTGAGGGGTCACTCCAGATATTGAGCCTCGGTCTCGACAAGGGTCCCTCGGCACCAACAAAAACACTGTAGCGTTCTATTTTTGCAACCATTTGCGCATCAAGTCTGGGCTCAATGCGCGTGAGGTTGTCGAAGCTTGCATCGGCGCGTGTCACTTCGAAGCGTGTCTTGAGTAGACTCAGTTGCCCGTTGTCGAGTCGGATTTGTCCTGAAACGAGTGGATCGACATCGGTTCCGGCGACCCTCAGCGCCGCCGAAACGCGACCACGTATGCAAGATGTTTGCAGAGTAAAACTATTATCAGCCTCAATACCGATGTTCATTGCCGTCAAAGGCTTAGTTGGTGAGGAAATTGAGGCATCTGCAGTCCCGGCTGAGCCCGTGCGCCACAATTCCTGACAGGTCGCATCGCGGTAGGCACGACCCTTTGTCAGTCGGAGATCGCCGCTCAGAAGATAAGGACGATCCTGTCCCGAGAGCTCAAGTTGACCATCCAGGTTTGTTTCGACTGTTTCAAAAAAGTTCTGAGGCCATCTGAACTGAGCGCCTTTCATATTTGCACGCAGCGCCACAGATGGCATCTGGTCGCCCATGGGACGTTCGGCGTTTGGCTGCAAGTCGATTGTACCCACGAGATCCAACTGACCGTTGCCTTTAGATGCTGTGAGTGCAGGTATCTCGACGGTTGACCCGCGCAAAATCATCCTGCCATTCATGGCGTTGAGTGGGGGACTAAAGTACTTTCCTGCAAGAAAGACGTTGTCCAAACGAGCTTCACCACTCAACTGCGTTTCCTCTGAGTCAACGCTCAATTGGCCGCGAAGGTTCACACTTCCGCTCGACTGCGACACCAAATTCGAGAAATTAGTGGCCAAGGCCGCATCGAGTTGACCGTCGAAAGAGGCAGCTACAGCGGTATCGACAAGCGAGTATGAACCGCTCAAACGCATCTGCCCGGTGGAACCTTTCACAAACAAAGGTGCCATCGAAACCGTGCCTCGACTGAGCTGGAGCAAGGTCGGGTCGTTCATCAGAAAACCTTCACTGCCAAACTGAACCCGCATTTTGCTCACTTGCCCACGACCGGAAAGATTTCCTAGCGCAGATCGCCAATTCTTGAGGAAAGTTTTAAGTCCTCCCCCCTCTGCTGTGAGCTCGGCGCTGACCGCACCCGTTGTACGCAGGTCTCCTTTATTGAGCCCCGGTATATACTTGAACAATTCGAAAGAACGCAGGCCAAGATAAATCTGCGACGACTTCTCGAGTGCATGATCAAATACAACGCGTGCCTGAATCTGATCGAATAGGCCAGACAACACCAGATTGAGAGATCCTCCGGCATACGAAGAGGCGGCGGCAAAAATGCCTCCGAGCGGACGATCGCCAAAAGTGAGTCCGTCAACACGTCCAGTCAACGACATTTCCCAATCGCGCCAGCCACCCTGCAAATGTCCTCGCAAATCGAATTTGCCAACAATTGGCATTCCATTTTCAGACGTCCATGCAAACGGAATCGACTGTAGATCTGTCCTCATTGCAATCGACTTGTTCGAAACAGAATCAATCTCCAGAATCAACTTCGAGCGCGCCAAACCCGCCGAACTTAAATCTGCTGATTTCGCCTTATTGTTGAGATAATCCCCGAGGAACACCTCTTGGCCGTAAATTCGACTTCCGGAACACCAGCCCTGCTGACAGGTTACAGCCGCCTGGAGATCGCGCGCGTTCAGCGTCGATGAACGTAGGTTCCGGAATCGCATCCGCACATCGATTGCTGAATTGAGGAAATCACTAATATTCCCTCTAATTCTTAAGCGTGTCATTTGAACATCGCCGCTCACATTTTTGTCGAATCGGTCTGCATCTTGATCGAGTATCGAGAACATCTGCGCAACAGAACCGTCGAATTTGCCATCCAGCTCGAGCACTTTGCTTTTGAAACCAATGTTTATCTGACTGGCAGTCATATTTGGAGATTCACGCTCATCTTCGAGCCAAGCCTCGAGTCCAAATCCTCTGAATCCCTTTTTATCAATTTCGATTATTCCCGAGACACGAGGCACAATGAGACTGTAAATCTCTCCGGCGTTTGCCTGTACCTCAGATCTGAAAAGAACAGGTTTATCTCGCGATGAGGTAATTGATGCACGCAGATTGAGGCTACCCGACATCTCATGACCGACGAAGTATGAAATAACTTCGGCAGGCAAATTCAGGCCAGTGAAGCGAAAGTCGTTGGTGGATTTCTTATAATCAATCAGCCCTTTTTGTAGGTCAAATGTAATTGAGGGCTGATTGTATTCATCCAAGCAGAACATATCAGAGCCTGCGAAGGTCATTGCGTGCGAATCAGTCTCAAGCTGCAAAGCGATCTGACAGTCCGGAAGTTCATACTGGCTTTGCTCGAAGCCGGGCACAGAGAATTTCGTTGTGCGGATGTCACCCTGAGCGACAAGAACGAATCCACGACCCTTTTCTGGTTGAATTTCTCCGCTCACCTTGAGCAGATTCGAATTCATTGTAAAGTTGACAGCCTCTGTTGGGACGGTTAGCCCGCCCATCAATTCCGCAAACGGCATATTTACCATGCGCGCAAAATTGGTATAGGGCATGTTTCCCGTGAGCGAGTACTCGCCCCACGCTTCGAGTTTTGCACCGGTTGGTGTGATGATGTTTGCATTCTGATAGCTAATTTTTTGATCCGAAAAACTCACGTCCGCTGTCGCCGAGTAAATATCGTAACCACTCAACTTCAATGCGTTCCAGCTGACCTGACCGTCAACGCGTGGGTAAAAGTGCTTTGAAGTATCGCTATTTTTTCTGTCTGGCTGAATTCGAACGTTTGCACTGTATCGTCCACCACCCTCAGTTTGGCTCAACTTGAACCAGGGAGCAGCTTCCGATTCACCTGCAACATTGATGCGGTAATCAGTGAACCGAAGATCAGAGGTCAGGTTTAGAGCTCCCGAAATCTTCCACGAGCCCAAAAGCCCACGGAGTTCGGTGCGCTCAATCACAATATTCTGTCCTGGAAAAAAGCTCGCGCTGAGTGAAACCCCATCAAGAGGAATGAGATGCTGACACGGGGGCTGAAGAGGGAGACAAAATCTCGATCCTCCGAACTCGGACAAAAGTGTCAGGCCATCTCGATTGCTGTCTGAATTGAATTTCAAAAACAGCGATTCGATTTTAACAGAAGTTTCGGACTGCAGATCTTCCGAGTTTTTTATCTTTGCATTTTTCAATTCAAATTGGTTGCCAACCACAAGTCGGAGAGTGTCGAGAATTTCAAAAACATCCGCGAGAGGCTTTGATGGCTCTGCCTGATCTGATTTGACGTAGGTCTGTAAATGCAGGTCGACTTCAACACCATCGACATGCAAAAAACGTGCGCGAGGAACCCAAGAAAGAACTGGATTCCAAGGGTCAAAGCCAAGAGTCAGGGTGTCGACATCGAACATATGTTTTGTCGATGACTGTGCGTCGACAATATGGATGTCCTGCACAACAATTTTGGTCTCCAGAAAATTTACCGAAATTGTTCCTACATCAAAAACAAGCCCGTACTTGCTAAAAAACCGCGAGTTCACTTCACTGCGCATCCAGGCATGGACGTAGGGATTGTTTAATATCACGAAGGCAATTGTATTTGAAGCCACAACGAGTGTGACAAAGAGGAAGAGCAGACGTCTAACAATACGCCAAGTTCGCTCCATGCCTACTTTCCTTCGCGGTTCGAATGAACCAATTCCGGAAAAAGTCGCTCGAGAATCTCATGTGCACCAGAGCCATCCGGCTTTTCATTGATCATTTTAAGCAACATGATTCCAGCAAGGGTTCTTTCGTCGGCTTTGATCATATTCATGCCCACCAGCATGCCAACAAAGGAAACCAGACCAGCGTTGTTCTTGCTGAAGCCAGTCGAAAGATTGCTCCAGTTCCCATCAAATCCGCAGCGCTCTAGATACTCATTCACCCTGTGCTGCTGCGAGTCATCTGTAGTTTGGGGGATTGCAGCAGGCTTCGGCTCTGGCAATGCAGCGGACTCCTGCTCTTGCGTTGGAGCTTGCTTTGGCTCTGGCAGTGGGACTCGTTTGAAGAGTGAGAGCTCCAGATCGTCCGGCACCTTTTCCATTTCCGGCTGTTGAGCTGGAACTTTGGTTGCTGTGTCCACAACGGATGCTTTGAGGTCATCCGGTAGAGGGGTGAGAGCCGAAGCAAGAGTTTGAGTACTCATGAGTTCAGCAATGCGCTGCTCTGAGGACCAACGTCCTCGCCTTCTAAAAATCTCCTTGGCCATAGCAAGCGCAGGTGGATGTTTGGGCGCAATTGCAAGCGCCACTTCAAGGAGTTTCAACGACAGAAGCGGTTGCGCGGTCAGAACCGCTTTCGCACAATTGACGAGGGAGTCAGCCTGTCTTAGCTCGTTTTTATCGGTTCGACATAAAGCAATGAAACCGGCAAGCAAGTCAATCCGTTGTGGGTTGCTGCTGATTCCAGCGACAATGTGTTCTAGACTTTCCGGCACCCGAATTTCCCCCCGAAAACATTTTACCATTTGCTCTCTGAACAGAGCTGCCCAGTGCCAAATTTTGACCTCATGCCGGGGGTTTGTTAGAAGACGCTGTCCAAAGCGGAGGAAAGTGTCATGGGATGGCTCTCAAGGGAACCTGCTCGCCTTCAGGAATCATCAGAAAAGAAGGCCATCCCGAGTGGTGTCTGGGAGAAATGCCCCTCTTGCAATGAAATTGTGCTCACCACCGACTTCGAAGAGAACCATCGGGTTTGTCCTAGCTGTGGCTTTCATTCTCGCCTTCCCGGGGAAGAGCGCGTTGAACTTCTGATTGACCGTGAAACCTTCTACGAATGGGATCACGACCTCTCCAGCACCGATCCCCTCGAATTCAACGATGGCCGCTCGTATAGCGACCGGCTCAAGGCTCTTTGGAAGAAAACAAAACGATACGACGCCATCATTACAGGTGCGGGGCTGCTTGAAGGTCGCCCTGTTGGACTGGGTGTACTCGACTTCACATGGATGGGTGGCAGCATGGGAACTGTCGTGGGCGAACGCATTCGGCGCCTGTTCGAACGCGCGCGCAATCATCGGATGCCGGTCATCATGGTCAGCAGTAGCGGTGGTGCACGCATGCATGAAGGGCTGCTGTCTCTCATGCAAATGGCTAAAACATGCGCAGTCGTGGCGAAACACCGCGATGCTGGCTTGCCCTTTATTTCGGTGATGTGTGATCCAACAACCGGTGGTGTAGCGGCCAGCTATGCGATGTTGGGCGACATCAACCTCGCCGAACCAAAGGCGACCATTGGTTTTGCGGGTCGTCGCGTTATAGAAACCACTATCCGTCAGAAGCTTCCCGACGACTTTCAAACGGCCGAATTTCTTCTCAACCACGGTATGGTTGACCGCATTGTGAAGCGGTCTGAAATGAAGGAAGAGATCAATCGAATCCTTGCAGTCTTGTGCGAGCCACGCGATCTCACCCATCCGCAATGAATCTCGATTTGCCCGACCTCTCTTCATTTGAGGCAACTCTCTCGGCGCTTTTCTCGAGGGTGAGAGGCCACATAGAACCGGGCGCGCACCGCATGCAGAAACTCGTCGCCAACACCACACTCGAGCGTTTGGCCTGCGTGCCCACCATTCTCGTAGCCGGCACTAATGGTAAAGGCACGGTTTGTGCGATTCTGGAGCAATATCTGCGTGAGTGTGGCCTCCGGACGGCGCTTTACACCTCTCCGCACCTCGTATCGCCAACGGAGCGAATTCGCATGTGTGGTAATCCCATCACCAAAGCTGAATTCCTTGCATCTGCAAGGACGGTCTTTGAAGCTGCGAAAGTCCGGCTGCCCGATGCAACGTTCTTTGAACTTATGACTGCCTTGGCCTTTGAAGTCATTGATGCCGCACAGCCCGGGGTTTTTGTGTGTGAAGTGGGTCTAGGGGGCAAACTCGACTCAACCAACGTCCTCAGCCCGCGAGTCTCTGTGCTGACCAGTGTGGGGCTTGATCACACCGAATGGCTTGGATCCACCGAAACTGAAATTGCATTCGAAAAGAGCTTTGTATCGAGAAGAAACAGAGCTTTCGTGATCGGGGAAGTGAACGAAAAAGCGAGGCAAGGTCTTGAGAAAGCATTAGCCATCACGGGAGCGCGGAGTGTCTTTGTAGCTCCTGCATCCGACCCAACGAAGGTTTCAGAAAATCTTGCACGAACAGTTCTCGAAGAATTTGCAAAGGACGGTGGAACCAAATTCGATGAATCCAGATTTGAGCAGAGTTGCCACAATGCTTTTTGGCCAGGACGCATGGATATTCGGGTTGTCTCGGGCGTGAGAGTCATGCTGGATGCAGCTCACAACACCCACGGAGTCAGATACCTCGTTGAGCAACTCAAGAGCCGCCCTGCGCTGCGAGAACTGCCTCGCCCTTGGACTCTCGTCTACGCGACCCTGGCAGACAAAGACTGGCGAGATGCGTTGAAACTGCTGCTGCCTGAAATCAACGCAGTCCACTTCACTCAAACACAAAGCCCGCGTGCCGTTCCCGTTGAAGAGCTGATACACTGCACTTCAAGTGCACAGCAGCCTACCAACATCCAAGCGCACCATTCCTCTGCCGAGGCACTGTCCGAGGGATTGAAATTTGCGCAAAGGAGCAATGGTAGCCTTTTAGTTTTGGGTTCGATCACTCTTTTGGGCGAGGCCATGGAATTTTTTGAACTACCCGTGTTTCCGGGACAAGGTGTTTCTGCGCCATGAGAACCAAGCACCGCGTGAAAACACGACTGTTAAAAAATATTCTGGCGTTCTCGGCTCTTACGCCGTTTTTTGCCGCAAGTCTGTTGGCTCAAGCCCAAGCGCTAAACATCGGAAGCTCAACAGTCTACTACGATGCAGATGAAATAAATCTCGACAAAGAGACCGGTTATTTAAAGGCCAAAGGCAATGCCTTTTTTCTGCTCGGCAATATTTTTATCAGCGCTGACCATGTCGAGTACAATCAAAAGCAACGCATCGTCATTGCCGAAGGCGGAGTTCGAATCGTACGCAGCAAGGAACGCATCACGGCCTCACGTGTCCTCATCAACGAGGAAACCAATGAGGCACGCATGGATGATGTCGAAATCTACGCGGATCCTGCAGACACAGAAGCTCGGGTCAACGAAGAGGTTCTTGGCTTCTCACGCGCGGAATTAGCATTTGAACTGGCACGCCAACAGAGAGCCAATGAAATAAAACAGGAAATGATGCAGCTGCGTACTGCATTTGCAAATGCTCGTTTCGCAGATCAAAAATCGGGAGCAACTGAGCGTGCTAAAATGACCCGGCGCTATGCCACATTGCTCGAGCGCCTGGTCAGAACTCAATTTCAACCCAGCGATGTCCTCAGGGAACTCCCCGAGGACGTACGAGCACGACTCGAGAACCGCCGAGAAGCTGTCCGCACCTTTTCCACACGCGATCCTGAATTGGCAAAAAAACTTGCTGGGCTTCAGAAGGTCCCCGGATATTTATCGATGCGCGCGCGAAGAGTATTTCAAAATTCAAACCAAAATCTGGATGTTGAATCTGCCTCTCTGACCACATGCCGCTGCGATCCGGGCGAGAATCCTGTCTGGGGTCTGAGTGCTGCGCGCGCTCTTGTTGAGCCAAATGAATATATCACTCTCTATGGCAGCACTCTCGAGGTGGATAGCTTTCCAATCGTCTACAGCCCCTGGTTCAAAATGCCCATCAAAACCAAGCGGCAATCAGGATTCCTATTACCGTCTTTCTATTTGAGCCGCGCGGGAGACGCTGCATCCATTCCCTACTATTTAACACTTGGTGATTCTGCAGACTCAACGCTTACACTCACCTATTTCAGCAAAAAGGGTCCACGCGCTGAACTAGAGGTTCGAGCCGCGCTTTCCGAACAAAGCCAGACCAATCTGCGAGGTGAGATCCTCAACCAAAAGGCGGGAGAGGGTCAACCTGCGCAAAAGCGGTGGGCTTGGTCGGCGCAAAGCAATTTGCCTATCGAGGAACGAACGACCTTCAAGTTCGATCTGGAAAGGGCAAGCGATCAGCGCTATTTCTCGGACATCACCAAAGAGCCCGGCGCCGCGCAGGATCTCTTCACACCTCAGCTGGTTGTGAAAAGATTCCTTTGGCAAGAGGCAGCACTCGATCACACGGGTGAGCACTTTGCATTGACTGCGCGCGTGCAGAAGCCTCAAGATGTATTTCTCACGCGCTCTGAAAACACGACAACACGTATCCCACGCGTTGACTTTACGCTTTATCCGCAGAACCTCGGGGAAACAGCCTTATCCCTTGAGGGAAAGGGAAACTACGAGAAAATTGAAGAGCGGGTTGCAACACAGGAGAGTGCAACCAAAGGTCCACGATCCGGAGAACGCACCCAATCGCAAGCGCGGCTCGCCTATCCGTTCACGCAGAATCGCTTCCTGAATCTGCGTCTGGGGGGAGATTTCGGTCAAATCAAATACCGCACTCGCGACTTCAATGGTGAACTCAATCATCCGGCATTTGATCTTACTTCTGATGTGCCTCTGTTTACCGAGTTTCTCAGTCAACAAAATTCATCGAATGAAAGTCGATATAGACACGTCATTACTCCATTTGCATCGATCCGCTGGATTCCAGTCGTCAACAAATCTTCGAACTATCCAGACATCTACTCGACTTTTTATACCGCGGACAACGTTGCGCGGAGTCAGACACTCGAATTTGGTTTTCATACCCACCTCAGCTTCCTAAAGGATGAATTCCAAACACAAGACCGCAATGACACGCAGACCACCCGCAGCGGCGGTGAGCTGTCTCCTCCTGGTCGAGTGGCGGTCATTCTTCGGCAACTCGGAGTTCAACCAACTCCCAACAGCACAGAGCCGAACCAATACCTCTATGAATTGACTTTTCAGAGCCGAAACGGTCAGTCGGCGTTTTTGAACTGGGCAAAAGAAGAACTGGATGTCTATGAATTCGAACTCACCGAGCGCCGCAAAGACCAGAGCACAGAAATCCTGATGCCAAGGCCGTCCTCGTGGCGTCGGGTCAATACTATCTCTGCTCAGCCGATCGGATTCACAGCCAGAACAAGCTACAACTTTGAGGCCGAGCGCACTGCACGGGAACAAAACCAGAATCTCCAACCCGGGCAAAACCCTGTCAGTGCTGATCCGTGGGGCGACGTCAGTGGCACTGTATCTCTGTCGAGTTATCCATGGCTGCCTTTGAACCTAAACCTCACACGCATATGGAAGCCTTCCTGGAAGCTTTTTCGTGAACAGATCGCGACCCTCGATTACAGCAGTTCAACAGGTGTAAGCATCAATCTCATCCGCTCACAGGTGCTTTCAGAATTGGTCGATGCACAGGGCAACAAAACCTTTCCCGCAGAAGATTTGTGGGGAGTCGATGCGGCTTATCAGCCAAGAGCCTGGGTCAAAATGCAGGCTCAATACAAAAGGAACATCAAGCCACAACCTGCATTGTCAGAAGAGCTCGAATACAGCGCATTGCAAAAGATTACATTTTTGGGAATTCAAGACTGCCTCGACATAACCCTGCAGCGCTTCAAAGACCGAGACGTTGCAGAGCGCATGGCAACCTGGACAATCGGACTCAACCTGAACTTCCTCGGACAACAACGACCGATCGAATCGCTTGGAAAGGTTGTCGACAGAGCTATAAAAAGTCAGCTCAATAAGGGGCGAAATCTCAACTCACAATGAGTTCAACGTCGGCTCCCATAGCTTTCAGCTTTGGAACGAGATGGTCGTACTTGCGCTGTAGCTCTTGGATGTTTGAGAGACGTGTTTCTCCCTCGGCAACCAGCCCAGCAACAACAAGGCACATGCCTGCACGGATATCTGTTGGGAGTCGGAATTCACCTCCCCGCAATGCCGTTGGTCCCTGAATGATTGCTGAGTGAACGAAATTTCTATTCTTGAATCGACAGGGAGCTTCACCGAGGCAACATGAGAAAAGAGAGATATTTGCACCCATCTGATTGAGGAATGCTGTGTAACCAAGGCGATCCTCAAAAATTGTTTCATGCAGCACGCTGGTGCCTTCGGCTTGTGTAAACAAAACCATGAACGGCTGCTGCCAGTCGGTCATGAATCCTGGATGCACTTCAACTTCAATATGTGATGCTTTCAGCCGCCCATTTTTGGGAGCAGACACACAGACACCTTCGGAATTAACCCGAAACTCAGCACCCATACGTTGGATGTAGTTCAAAAAGCTGTAAACCGGATCGTGAGGCATTTTTTCAATCAAAACATCGCCACCGGTAGCGAGTGCAGCGACTGCGAACGACACCGCCTGATTGCGGTCTGGCATGACGCGCAACTCACACCCGCGTAGCTTTTCAACACCTTGAATGACGAACGTCCGGTTGGCATTCACCACGATGTCCGCACCCATCTTCTGCAACATTTTGACAAGTTCGAGGATTTCAGGCTCGATGGCAGCATTCTCAATAATCGTTCTGCCTTTCGCACGTACCGCGCTGATGATGAGATTCTCTGTGGTCATCACACTCGGAAAAGGCATCACGATGTGCGCGCCGTGGAGACCATCCTCGGCACTCATGTGATACTCGCCGCCGTCTATAACAACCGTGGCACCCATGTCTTGCAGACCCTTGATGTGGAAATCCACCGGGCGCTTGCCGATTTTGTCACCACCCAGCGCTGCAGCGAGAGTGACCTTTTTAAAACGGTGCAGCAGCGGACCCGCAGCCAAAATCGCAATGCGGTTGCGTTCGCAAAGTTGGCGCGAAAGATGATTCTTGTCGATGGTGCGCGCAGTTAGACGCACGGTCTTTTCATCGAGATATTCAACCTGGCCGCCCAATGCAGCGAAAAGATCTTCAACCATGCGGCGCTCGTTGACCTCGGGGGCTCCTTTAATCAGCACAGGCTCATCTGTGAGCATGGCTGCCATGATACACTTGGTGACCTGGTTCGAGCTTCCTGCGATCGCAACGCGTCCACCGGAGAGTTTGGTGCCGCCTTTGATTCGAATGATTGGTTCTTTTTGCACGATTTGACTCCTCGCTGCGCCGTATCAGCATAGTGCGAAGGACTGAAAATGAAAAAGGAAATATTTGACACAAAAAAATGGTGGGTGCTTAGGGACTCGAACCCCAGACCCTCGCCTTGTAAGGGCGACGCTCTAACCAACTGAGCTAAGCACCCTGGGGATAGACTCGACAACTATCCGCAATCGACCTCTCGAGTCAAGCCCGAAATCAGACTTCTGCATGGGCATGTGGATTACGCACGAATATCCAGAATAAGGCAAAAAAAGTGAGCAAGATCCCAAGCCCCTCCCAGCCTTGGAGTTCCAAAAACGTCTGGCTGACCACAAGAGCGAGTGCAAAAGCCAAAATCGATATGAACCAGGTACCCAACAAAACCCAAACGCAACTGAGAAAACGGCTCAAATCCATCAGAAAAAAACGGGCTGAGGGCGACTCTTTGTAGCGCATCCGGAAGACCCTAAATTTGGCATGCCAAAAGCGAGCGAAGAGAATGGTTGAGAGTATTTTTCCTGTGGCCAGAAACAACAAAGGCTGAATCAGCTGTTGCTTGGGGATAACTGCATACGAGACCGCCAGAATAAGCAGTACCATGGTCTCTGCCAGCCCCGCAGCTCGGGCAGCCTCGGTGAGTTGAAGACATAAAACAGCGAGAATCAGATTCACGAGAAGAAGTAGAACAACAGCCGAAAAGAGCAAGAGCGCAAACTTCGCAGGATACGCAAAGGCATCTAACAGGTAGCCCAAATACCAGGTCTCGAGCAGACACATAGCTGCCAAACTACACAGCAGCAGAGGAACCACGATGAAAATCAAAACCCATGCACGCCGGATCGGATTCACAAAACGAGCCAAGAATTCCATACAGAAAAGACTCCCGTCGCGGATCCCTCATTCAATGGAGAACACGGGTGTAAATTCAATATTACGATTGAACACGAGCTCTCAAAAGGTGATCGCCCCGCGCCAAAGCCTCTAACAAACGATCCCATGAGCCCCTCCGCAGAACGCGCTCCAGAGATTGCGAACGCTCCGCAGAATGTCTACGAACCCTCCACCGATAGTCCCTGCTCATATCTTGGCTAAAGGAATCCTCCGAAGAGACATCGTCAAGCAGCGGCTGAGCAGCAATTAAGCACAATCCAGCGCGCGAATCATCCATGCAAGACAGAAATGACTCGAACCAAGCCAGAGCCTGCGAGTGCTGACCGGTGGGTTTAAGTGCATCCCCCGTGAGACAGAGAACAACAAGAGACGTGTCGCATATGCTGAGTTGCTCGAAAGTATGAGCAATTGCAATCATCTGCCCACGTTTGTAAAGCTCTTGCAAACTCCGCCTCGTGAGTAACGTGAACACCTCGTTGTTGATCAATTGGTTCAACTCCACGAGCCTTATCCACCAACGCAGTGCCTGCCGTTGCTGTGTTTCGAGAGGAAGCTCGACAAACTCCTCAACCCAAGCGGTTTCCTGCCGTGGAGGAAAACCCATCTTTGCGGCCCAATGCATCCAGCCCAGAATCTGAAGCAGAACTTCGGCACGTTCCGCGGCCAGTGTGAAGGTGCGCTTCTTTGGACGAGCACTCTGAGCTGGCAAATTGAATTCACCGGAAAATTCCTCCGCCAATTCGAGCAGTGGCAGCAGAGCTGCCGATTGACCCCGCGCGCAAGGACAAAGCATTGCGCCCTGAGCCCCAAGGCCGGTCTTCGTGGAAGCAAATGTCCACCCCTGGCATGGTTTGTCGACAGATTTCTGACACGGGAAAAATTGAGGAAGAAGCCGCCCTGGGGCTGCGCTCACGGCACTGTTCAGTACCTCACCCACCGGGAAATAAGCCGTCAAGGCACGTAATGCTGCCGCAGTGGCAACCATCCAGCGCTCGGTGTTTGTGTTTTGATCTGACATTACAACCTGCCTACCTCGGCATTGAATTGACGCAGAAGTGCAATCCGTCTTTTGTCTGCCTTGCCAGCCCTTGTTACAGTCTCCCTGTGGGTCTTCCAAGTGGAGTCGTTTGCTCGCCCGGGTCACGGTAGGGTAATAACACGGCACTGTGGGAGCCAGGCGCACCAAAGTATTTTGTGCCAAGCGCCGATAGTTGCCGTAGATGGTGGTGGAGCATTGGGATGAATGACCTGAAAAACAACTCAAAAAACCCTCGGGTGCATGAGCGGTGGTCTATTTGTACCAACAGATTCTGGTACTTAGTGGCTGCAGGCGGGCTTTTTATAATGAGCCCTGCCTACACTCAACCCCAGAATGCTGAAGCCGGGCTTCCCAGGTCCGCTGAAAAGCCAGTGGAAGAGAGCGGAGTTAAGGCTGGCGTTCGTGCCGAAAAGGGCGACGCAGCCGCTGCCAGCCCGACCGAAACACAAGAGACCTCCGATATCCCGCAGAAAAATAAACTCGATACAGCGACTGTTAACGAACACTCCCCGACGGCAAACGGCATTTCGGCGAGTGAAAAGACACAAACATCCGCCACGCGCTCACCCACGCCCGTCGTGCCGATTGTAGCGGGTCCGGAAAAGCCTATTGGCCACAGCTTGAAAACACCCGAGGCGCAGCGCCGCATTGAAATGATGATGGCGAATGCGCAACAAAAGGTGGGTCCACTGGTTGCAGCACCCGCAGCTGCGAAAGGGACAGCACCACTCATCGGCGGGCGCTACGGCTTCTCGGCAAACGGTGAATTCGTTGGCGTTCCCAAAGCACTGGTGAGCCTTGGAAGCTCATCACCGGCCTACGGAATTGTTGTGGAGAAACTTCATCACCGCATGACCCTTTTCCGCCTCACAGAAACGGGTTCATACGAAAAAGTGAAAAGCTACCGCGCCATCACCGGCCGCGATCCGGGTGACAAACTGTCTCGCGGAGACCTCAGAACACCTGAAGGTATTTACTTCGTGACTGGACGCTTGTCGGATGAGGAGCTTCCACCGAAGTACGGACGCATGGCCTATACTCTCGATTATCCAAACATCTACGACAAGCGCCAGCGCAAATCGGGCTACGGAATTTGGATTCACGCGACCGATGACGCCAATCGCCTCCAGAAACCTTTCGACACTGAAGGCTGTGTTGTCATCAGCAACGAGGACATCTCTGACTTGCAGCAGTACATCGCTGCGTTCGAAGTCCCTGTGGTCATCACAAAAGAAATGACCTCGGTCGATGAAACGGAATTGGTTCCAACTCGTAAGAAAGCGTTGGAAATGGTGGAAGCTTGGCGCAAGGCGTGGGAATCGTCTAGCTTCGAATCCTACATGAGCTACTACTCGAAGAACTTCAGATCACTCGGCAAGAACAAAGACCAGTGGCAGTCCTTTAAGTCACGTCTCAGCGATGAGCGTGGCACCGACATCCGTGTCAAAATCAGCGAACCGAAAATCGTTGCTTTCGAAGACCAACTGCTGGTTGTTTTCCTTCAAGATTACAGTTCGAAACAGCACGCTGATTTTGGAAGAAAGTTCCTTTATCTCCAATGGGAGGGAGATAGGTACAGAATCATTGCAGAGAAGTGGTATCGGACCCCGCGTTCGGAAACCGCTTTGAGAGCATTGAAAGTTCCTGCGAAGCAATTGTGAGACGTAGCGCCGATCAAGGATGGGAGGTGCGCTGAGAATGCCAACCACATCTCCAAAAAACTCACGTGACAAACGCCTCCATGTGGTGTTTTTTACGGATGCATCCAAGACAAAATCAACTTCAATTAGCGTGCGTAATTTAGCACTGCTCGTTGTTGCATTCGTCTTTTTCTTCTCGGCTGCGGGAGCATCCCTTTACCTATTCAACACAAATCGCAACCTGCTGACCCAGAAAAATGAGTACATCCGCGAACTCAAGTCTGCGATTGCCGCTTTTGCTGTGACCAACGAAAGAACTCAGGCATCACTGACAAGCGAGACGGATCCGCAAGCAGAGTTGACACGCAAAGTGGCCAAAGAAATCGAGGTTCCATCGGATCAAGAAGGCAAACCTTCGGTCGCAGGCGGAGCCAACACCCTGGCGAGTCTGCAGTCGAGCCTTTCGAGCCTGAGCACGGTGAGTGCGAGCCTGGGTCGCAACGATAAACCCCCCCAACCGCAAGTGAATTTCGCAGACAAGAAGGCGAATTCGGAGAGCGGCACGAACAGCGGCTCGGCAAACTCGGAAAAAGCACTTCAAGCAAAAAGCCCTGGGGTGGTTCCTGTTCCAGAACAGACACCCAAAAATCCGTTGACAGGTGTGCAGGTCGAGCAGCGCCACACGACCGAGTTCAATGGACAGACAACTCTTCACTTTCAGCTCGTGAACACCTCTCGCAACCGCAGCCAGTCTTGGACGGGTCGAGTTTGTGGGGTGGTGGAACTCAATGGGGCTGCGCCCCAGCAAAAGCCATCGGCGGCTGGCCTGATTGCTGTTCCAAGTGGTCAACCCGTTCAAAACGCAGAAAACCCTGCTAACTCGTGTGCCGACGGTGAGTTGGTTCGGTTTTCTCGCCTCAGACCAACCGAACTCGTGGTACCCGCACGTCAAGAAGCCATAAAACGTGTCACCATCTTTTTCGTGGAGTCCGGAAGCAATCGAATCCTTTCCCAACAGATTGAATTGTAAGAAAAAATCCAAATCCCCGAAGAATTTCCCCAAGACACTCATATTAAAATCACTTCCTACCGATTCTTTTCCTAGACGAGGCGGGAGGTCTGCTCATGAAACAGAGAAACCTGATCTTGGCTTACGTGGCGGGAACGTCGGCGGTTTCCACCCTGATGGGCGGATTTGTCGCCTGCGGCGCTCAGTCCTACCGCATCTCGGTTCACGGCGAGGCCGGCGAGAAGGTGGATCGTCCAAACACGGGCGCCAGTGGAGCGAACGTCCCCTCTGGAAGACTCCCTGGGGTGCACAGTGCGAGTGGATGGAAGCGCAGCCTACCCGTGCGTTTCCTCACGAGCGAAGACATCGACCCAACCGTCGTTAAGCAACTTCAGACAGCTATGAAGAGTTGGGAACTGGCTGTGGGCAAACCGTTGTTTCAATACGATGGTGGAGAGAAACGCTCCGGTGGCGACTTCCGGCAACTCTATGAGCCCCTCAACGATGGCGTCAACGGCAATTACTTTGACAAAAGCTGGTTCAAATCTACAGGCAAATCAAACAGTGTCTTAGCAACGACAATTTGGGAAAACAGTCCAAGAGATGCGAGCTCGATTGTCAAGGCCGACATTCGCTACAATTCAGAATTCTACATCTTTGGAAACTCGCTCGAGGAATTTAGCGAAGGCAAAAGAACTATCGTTGACATGGAAAGTCTTGCGCTCCACGAACTTGGTCATCTTCTTGGTCTAACGCACGTCAATGAAACCGAAGACCGTTTCAGCGTGATGAATCCTTCACTCTTCATAGGTGAAGGCATGATCACACGCAGGTTAAGCAAAGGCGACATCACACGAATTCGATCCGTTTATGGTATTGGTGATCCAACCCTCGTGCAGACACTCGAAACGGCAGATGAAGCCGACAGCGGCGACAATAAACTTTAATAGCAGTGCCTCACATGTTCCTTCCGATTATCCAGGCATGATGTATCAACTCATTCCTGAAATCAGGGGGAATAGTTTTACGAGAAAAATCTGTGATTGAGTATTTTTCGCGCAGGCTCTCAGCAAGCTTGAAGGTACGCAAGTTGTTTGAGAAGAAAAGCACGCCACTCGTTGAGAGCATCTCGATGCAGCGCTCCACCATCCATACATGGTCTTGCTGAACATCAAACACATCCTGCATCTTTTTCGAGTTCGAGAAAGATGGCGGATCAAGAAAAATCAAATCAAACTTTTCGTCACTCCCAGGCCTCTTCAACCACTCACATACATCGGCACGAATGAATCGATGCTCCGACCGCAAAAGGTTGTTTAGGCGAAAGTTATCCTCTGCCCAATCGAGATAGGTCGCACTCATGTCAATCGACGTTACGCTTTTCGCACCCCCACCGGCTGCATGGACACTCACTGCTCCGGTATAACAGAAGAGGTTTAAAACTCTCTTGCCTTGTGCATTTTCATGAACCCACCGACGCGAGATCCGATGGTCTAAAAACAAGCCGGTATCGAGATAATCAGAGAGATTCACAATGAACTTGAACTGCCCTTCACTCACATGGTGAAGAACAGTCTCCTGAGCCACCTTCTCATATTGAGCTAGACCCTTTTTCCGCTGTCGTTCTTTTACAAAGACATCGGTATCTTCAACCTCAAAAAAGGCCTTCACTGCCGTGATGACCTCAGCAAAGTGGAGTTCATCTCTCTCAGCGAAGCGCTCGCTAAAGTAGCGGCAGACGACAATTTTACCGTTATAATAATCAACAGTGACCGCGTACTCAGGTATATCCCGGTCGTAAACACGAAAAGCAGTGCACGGGAATTTCTGCGCCCAGAGACGCAGATGCTTGAAGTTCTTGGTCAGACGATTTGCAAATGCTGTCATAGAAGAAAAACGATCTTCCGGAATGAATTAGAAACGATTTCCAGTCGAGTACTCCTCGAACAACGACCAGCAGCGGTTGTCTCGACTGTAAAACGCGAGCATCACCCGCTCCCGTTCCCAGACCTTATAGACTGCCGAAGAAAATGTGTAGTAGCGCAAATACAGACCCGAGCTCTTGCCCGAGACCATGCTATCGGGTGTCGGCATAAAATCGTCAAGATAATAACACTCACCTGGCTCCATGCGCATGAACGGCAGCGTCACCGGATGACTCAACTCCTTGCGACGCTCAGGCATGCTTGCACAGCCGCCCAGAAGCACAAGCAGCAGAGCGACGAGAACATTCCTCGCCACTGTACATGGGCTCGAAACCTGCTGACCCAAATGGGCGACAAATCGAGTTGAGTTGTTTACGATGGCTGCCATAATATCCAGTGTCACGGCATACTCCCTTCGGCGCTCTCCTGCGCTCTTCGGAGGATCCGCGTGGTGCATGAGGCTTATCGGGGAATCTTTTTCAAAGCAGGACAGCGCAATGACGGCAGATAGGAAATTTGTACCGCAAATTGGGCGATTCTCCGCGAAGGCATTACGTGCTTTCAGCGTCTTTCTGGTGTCTGGATTGCTCCTGCCGGGATGCAAATCGACGTCTCAGCCCGCCCTGGTTCAGCGCACTGCCGAGCAGAAGAATGAACTCAAGGCGATTCTCGGAGTCAAACGACTGGTCGACTGCAAGCTGGTCAACCAAGAGTGGTTTATTCCCGGGGATGTCCAACAGGCAGAGATTGTGCGCAGCAAATCGTCACTTGCGCTTGTTTATCAAGCCCTCCTGAGAACAGGCCCACGCACCGTTTACCAAAGCCTCACCCCGGGACTTGCCTTCGACGGGGATGGCGTCAGTGTGGGTCAAAAGAATGCACCCAACGTCAGTGACTTCAAAACAGTCGATGACTCAGCAGGGAACATGTGGACGATCAGCAGATTCAAAGCTGCAGACACCGAGATTTACAAAGGACTCGTAGAGGTCATTGTCAAGAACAAAAGCTGGCGCACTGTGCTGCCTACCGATGGCAATACCTCAGTTCAGCAAATCTGGATTACCTTGCCAGCAGGTAATGGTGCTGCAAACATTGTCGTGCGCACCACTCCGGTCGAGGAATCGGAGAACAGCAGCGGAGGCGACGAGAGCACCTTCCTTTGGTTCCAGGTCGGGAGCGCCGACAACTCTGCTCGACTCATGGGAAGCGTGAAGCTAACAAATACAATCGTTCAGCCCAGTGGGTTTGTCGCGTTGGAGAAGACAGCCGAGCCTATTGCGGTTGCCATCACACAATCCCGCGGCGACGACGACTCCATCGACAGCCCAACACTGAGCTCCGGTGTGCGTGTTTCTCTGCACCGCATGTTTTCACAGCAACGTCAGGAAAGAACAATCTTCGAGGGCAAGGGACTAATCTCCAACCTGCATGTTTCAGCGCCGAATGCCTCAGGCATTCACTTGGCTTGGCTTTTTTCGCCACAGCAGCGCTCTGGTCGGTATTTGCAAACAACCACCCTGAATGTCCGGGTCATTCCGGAGCGCTTCTTTTCCAAAGCGCATGACCTCGAACGCGAACAGCTCCTCGTAACTGAGTTGAGCTACGAAGGAAACGAGCCAGAAATTCTTTTTACCTTCAATCAGAATCAGACCATCCCTGTGCTGAGCTGGTGGGCGAAGCTTGAAAATGAAGTCGCTTTGCTCATCCAGCCACTTTTTTCACAATTCAGAACGGGTTCAACAGGCTCCTTGAAATCCTCAGATGGGACACATCTTGGATTATCTTTCGCGCCGACCCTTGGAATTCTTCCTCCAAAGAACTTTAACCGTGTGATGGCAGTCAAATCAGCACCCACAGCGTCGGAAAAGAATATCGCGGTGTTTTCTAATCGAAGTGAATCAGCTGAACTTCAGACTGAGTCGATGCTTTATCCATGCACTTTCTGAGGGCGCATTGTTTCAGGTTCAAAAAATAATGCCTTACAGACGCTACCTCAGAGCAGATTTCGATCCTGAGAACGCAACGCATGTGAGCGAGGCTCTTTTGCAGTTGCGCTCGGCTCCTCCCTTTGACTTTGAGAGTGCCAAAGCCTGGTATGGAACATTCTGCGAAATTTCTGATGCAACGAATGAAATTCAAACCCGACTCGACCTCGAAATGTCTCTCAACACGGACAGCAAAGATCTCCCCGAGCGCATCAAACAATTTGAGAGCCACGTGCTTGTGCAACTCATGAATGCGCGAGCACAGCTTATGGACATCTATCTCCAATCACCCTGGCGTGCCTCAATGCATGCTGATGACCGAGACAAAATCGCAAAAGAACTTTTGCAAAGACGCAAGTACACATCACCAAAATTGGCACAGCTTCAGATCGAAGAGAACGCCCTTATCCGTGACTTTAAATCTTTCTCTGCCCATGCAACCTGTTCTTTCTTTGGCCGAAATACTTCACTGGGCGTTGTCATAGGTAAGCTCAATGATCCTCGGCCTGAGATTCGCAAAGAAGCCTTTCTTGCCCATTGGAGTAAGATTCGCTCATCACGCGAATGGCTCGAAAATCTATTCACAAATCTACTCAAGAACAGAATCAAGCAGGCCGCGGTGGCCGGAGCCGACTCCTACACCACGCTCTGCTTTTCTGACTTAGGTCGATTCGACTATTCTCCACAGGATTGCAAAACCCTCAGAGACAGCGTTCTCGAAGCTATTGTGCCGCTTGTTTCAGAACTCCACGCCAGGCAACTTAAGAGTCTCAACTGCAGCGTCCTTCGCCCCTGGGACACCAACGTCTGGCCTAAATTCCTTCCGTCAGAAAATCCTTGCCAGGGTGACCTCGATGCTCTGCTCGATGCGGGTGGTCGTATCTTTACAAAAATCCATCCGGGATTCGGTCGTTTGTTTGATACTCTGCGTGCAAACAAATTCATTGATATTCACCCACGCAGCATGAAGGCGCCCGGAGCTTTCTGCGTTGTCCTACCGGAATCACGGACTCCTTTTGTGTTCGGCAATTTCGCCGGAAACTTCCGCGACGCATTCACCCTTCTGCACGAATTTGGACATGCTCTGCATGGCTCTGCCGCTCTGCAAATTGAAAATCCGCTTGTGCGCCATCCTGGGTTGGAGTTCTGTGAGGTCGCATCGATGGGACTCGAATTCCTCGCTCAACCTTTTCTCAACGAATTCTGGCCACGCACAGGTGACGCAAAGAAAGCCTGGGCGCTCCACTGTTTCAACGCTTTACAGTTCTGGCCCTTCATGGCTCTTTTGGATGAATGGCAACACACCGTTTACGACGAGCGGCTTCTCGATGCGAACGACCGTGCCGCTTTGTGGCGGCAACTCTCGAGGAAATACAGACCCAATATCGATTGGTCGGAGATAGAAGATTTCGAGGAATTGGGCTGGCTGAGTCGACCCCATCCCATCACTTCGCCCTTCTATTACATTGACTACGGCATCGCGCAGATGGGAGGCGTACAGCTGTGGCTCAACAGCAAGGCAAATTACTTACGTGCAGTGGAAGGGCACATCAGAGGTTTGAGCCTTGGCTCTCAGCGAACCCTGCCGGAGCTTTTTGCCGCGAGTTCGCTGAACTTTGATTTTTCAAAGGCCTGGCTGGAAAAGCTTGGACGTGTCTTGTTCGATGAAATCTCCGCTGCCGAGGCATAAAAAAAGGGAGCCGTAAGGCTCCCTTTTTGGTCACATCCAGCAGAATTACTTGCGGATGTTGAGCGCTGTAATGAGCTTTGTGTAACGGCCTTCATCAGAGCCACGGAGGTAGTCCAACAGGCAGCGGCGTTGGCTAACGAGCTTCAAAAGACCACGACGACCAGCGAAGTCCTTCTTGTGGACTTTGAAGTGCTCGGTGAGTGTGTTGATGCGCTCAGTCAGGAGTGCAACTTGCACTTCTGTTGAACCGGTGTCGGTGCCGTGAAGACGAAATTTAGAAATGATGGCTTCGCGTTGCTGAGCGGTCTGTTGCATGTTACTTCTCCTGCCATGCTTATTTGCGGATTCATCCGCGATTTTTTTATGGTCAAAACCAGACTGGGGACGGCCGACCAAAGCCAGATCCACCATACCAGTCATGACCTCTCCGAATGGTTGGGCTAGCACCCCATCTAGAGAAAGGCAAGCCAAATGGAATCCTTGCTGCCACCCGGCTTCGGGCTCGGGGGTCACATCGAAACGACCCTGCGGGGCATATCCCCAGGACAGCTCCATGCAGCGGATTTTCAGGGTATCGTTCCAAATTCTGACAATGATTTTATTTTGCGGACACTTATCCTCTCAATGAACGGAGTGGGGGAGACCATTCCCAATCCAGCCGTGGGCTGCATCGCGCTTAAAAATGATGAAATTATAGGCTTTGGCGCCACGGAAGCCTATGGTGGTCGGCATGCCGAACGGGTCGCGTTTGGCAATCTTAAGGACAACGGCCACTCCACTGAAAACTCGGCCGTTTATGTCACTCTCGAGCCCTGCTCGCACCATGGCAAGCAGCCACCGTGCTGCGAACTCTTTCAAAATGCGGGAGTCTCTCGAGTCGTCGTAGCGCTCGGTGACCCCAACCCTCTGGTGAATGGCCGGGGGCTGCGCTACCTCGAAGCTGCAGGCGCTCGAGTGCTCCTCTCTCACGGACAGTCAGCTGCAGCTGCATCCGCATGGCACTTGCCGTTTCTTGTGCAACAGACGCAGAATCGACCGCTCATTGTGGGAAAGTGGGCTCAAACCCTGGACGGCGTGGTTGCGGATTCGCACCACAACTCAAAATGGATCACGGGTCCTGAGGCGCGGGCACATGGCCACTGGCTGCGTTTGAAATACGACATCACGGCCGTCGGGCTGGGAACACTCCTTGCAGACGCTCCGGCACTCACCGCACGTGACTGTTGGCTCCCCAACTCCCGTCAGCCACATGCATGTGTCATCGACCCCTTGGGTCACAGCATTCCCAGTGACAAACGTTTCCAGGATGCACTGGCGAAGCTCGTTGCCGCAGCTGACAACCGCAAAGTTGCAGTGGTTTGTCCGCGCGAGCACGTAAAGGAATTGAAGGGGAAACTGCCCGCAGCGGTTTCACTGATTGGTTTTCCGCCTCCGAATGAAGCAGGTAGAATCGGTGAAATGCTCAAAAGCGTTTGGCAACAAGATGAGACAATCTCTTGGCTCGGACGCATGCCCCAAAGCGTTTACATCGAAGGCGGCTCAACGTTACTTTCGCTCATGATCGAAGCAGAAGCTCTCGATGCACTCCACGTTTTCATTGCACCCAAGCTGCTCGGTGGAGATGCACACCGCGTAGGCAATGGCACACACAAGTCACCACAACTTTCAATGGCAGCACATTTTGACATCCTCTCCACGTCTGTCCTTGGCGGTGATATGCTCCTCGAGCTGGTGTCAAAGCCGATCAAAGAATCATTTTTCGTCCGAGGTTGAGCGCAATGTCGGAGCTGTCCCAAATATCAGGAACAAATGATTCAGCTGAGTCGGTCACAACACGCTTCAGAACGGACAAACTTACCCCACTGCTGTTGCGTTTTCTTAACCGACTTAAGCAGACCGGCAAATCAGGGCACACAATATCCGCGTATAGAAACGACCTTTCCATTTTCTGCCAGTTTCTTGTTGCCGAGAAAATCGATCCACAGGATTTTCAATCTCATTTTCAGGAGCGGTGGATAGCCTATTTGAGTTCGCGTGGCAGGAAGTCGCAGGCGAGCGTCCGACGCGCACTGATGAGTGTTCGAACATTTCTGCATTTCCTTGTGAAGGAAAAAATCATCGAGCGCTCACCCATGCTCGAGAGTAAGTCGCCGAGGCAACCCGCGCACGAGTTATTGACCGTGCGCCCGGAGCATTACTTTCGCCTTATTCATACGCTGAGCGCGAAAGAAAGAGCTGAGGATCCCAAGGCCATTCGCGACCTGGCTCTCATCCAGTTGCTCGGAGAATGCGGATTAAAGGCAAGCGAAGTCGCACAAATGCGCTGGTCAGATATTCTGTTCGAAGGAAGTATCAGCGACCCACAAGCAAGCTTGACCCTGCGCGTTGCCGGACAAAACGAACGCATCGTCAAAGCGCATGCCGACGTTGCAGCGACTCTCTGGAAACTCAAGGAAGCCAGACAGCAGCTCAATCTGCCCGCATCACCCCAAGACAAACTGTTTTTCGGATTTCTAAACGTCAGCCGCCGTCTCAAGTCAGACGGTCTGCACCGGCACGGTGTAAAGTTCGTTGTTTATGAGGTATGTGAAGAGATTCTTGGGATTCCCTATAACTCTGAAAGCCTCCGCAACCATGCCATTCTGCGTTGGCTGGAATTGGGTATCAGCACCCAACAGGTTGCACAACTCGCGGGTTACTCTTCATTGAATTCACTCGAACGGTTCAAAATTAAGGCACGTGGCCAGCGTCGTCCGAAGCGTCAGACGAAAAAACAAAGCTCATCCGATCAGAAGCAGCCACGCACTGAATCGAAAGCAACCGGCTCCCCCCGCCCTTTGGGAGGAACGTCTAACCCATGATTCCGAACGTTATTGGAAGCTGCGAAATCATGGAATTGGTGGGTTCCGGCGGACTCGGAGAAGTCTACCGAGCCATCGACAAAAAGAACGGTCAGACAGTCGCCCTGAAGCGGCTTCACGACAAATATCAAAACAATCCAAAGCTGCTCGGACTCTTCCATAAAGAAATTCTGATGCACGCGCAGGTATCCCACAAGCACTGCGTGAAATTTATTGCTGCAGACCTCACTCCACCGCACGCACACATCGTGACCGAATTCATCGAAGGCATAAACTGCCACTATCTGTTAAAGAAAATCGGCCCGATTCCGCCACTTATTGCCTGCTCGATTGTGCTCGACCTGCTGCAAGGGCTCGACCACATTCACTGTCTTGACATGATCCACTCCGACCTCACCCCAGCCAACATCATTCTTGAGGTGACCGGCCGAACCGTGCTGGCAGACTTCGGGCTCAGTTGCAAACAGGACATTGAAAACTATGAAGGCATGACGGTTGGTACACCAGGATACCAAGCGCCGGAGCGCCTCACACACGACCCCATGACTCGGGCTGCAGACATTTACAATGCAGGCATTATATTGCACGAGATGTTGATTGGAGACAGGCTATTTGCCAATGCAGCTCCGAAAGAAGTGCTGGCAGCCATGAAGAATCTTCCCCAACGTTTGCCAAGCACAGGCGACGCGGAGGTGGATGAATATCTCAAGAAAATGCTGAAGACCGCTCTGCACATGAATCCGCAGAAGCGCTTCCCCTCTGCGCGGGATTTCATGTTTGCGCTCTACCAAGTCCTGAAAGCATACGACATCCGGTACACACGCCGCGCGATTCTACAATGGATGATTGACGTAAAGCTCACAACGCTACCACCTGCGGAACCCAAACAAACAATCTATATCCGATGAGCCCTGCAAATAAACCTTTCCGGATTGTTTCGCTTGTACCAAGCCTGACAGAGACCCTGTGTCACTTTAGACTCGAGTCTGCGCTTGTGGGCTGCACAAGTTTTTGCGTTGAACCAAAGTCACTGCGCAACACGGTTCCTTCTGTGGGCGGCACGAAAGATGCAGATCTTGAGCGAATAGTTGCACTCAAGCCAACTCATATTGTGACTAATCGCGAGGAGAATACCGAGGTTCTTCTTAACTCCCTGCGTGAGAAATCTTCGACGCATGGATTCACACTGATAGAAACGTTCCTTGAATTCCCAGAAGACAATTTTCAGCTTATCGCTCATCTTGGGCAATGCTTTTCCTTCGAGCTTGAGTCCCAGAAATGGTGCGCAGAACAACGTCAGCGACTCGACACTCTGCGCACTCTCATGACTGCGAAAAATTCTTTCCGCTTTGCTTATTTCATCTGGATGAAACCCTGGATGTGTGCCGGCCATCAGACCTACATTTCCAGATGCATTGAGCTCATTGGTGGACAAAATTTAATCATGACAGGAACCGAACTGAACGAACGCTATCCTGAGCTCAGAGCCACAGATGCACGCCTTCATGAGGCTGATTGCCTGTTCTTTTCATCTGAGCCATTCCCCTTTAAGAATCGTCACATCGAAGCTTTTCAACAAGAGGCCGGAAGAAAATTCAAATTTCTTAAGGTCGATGGACAGGCACTGAGTTGGTATGGCAGTAGATTTGCAGTCACTCTCACAGAACTGGAGTCGATGCGTGTTCAAATCGAAAAAGTATAGTTTCCGATCCACTCTTGTCGTAGCAGCCTCAGCCTGCGCTTTGTTCTCGGCTCAAAAAATCGCAGCCCAGAACTCTGCACCTACCGAGGCGTCGGTCTCGTCTGCGCGCGAGTTGAAGTCAGCCGCTGCAGTTCCAACTTACACAGTTGTCGCTTGCAACGACGGTGATACCTGTCGGCTAAAAAGTGCAGACAACACCCAAATCAAAGTGCGTCTTGTTGGAATCGATGCACCTGAAATGTCGAAAAAGCGCGGCAAGAAAAAAGGTGAAGGTCAACCTGGGGGCGAGGAAGCAAAAGCATACCTCAATAATATGGTTGTCGGAAAAACGGTTTCGCTCCGCTCCTATGGCGTCGACATGTACGGCCGTAACCTCGCAGAGATCATCATCAATAATGAATCTGTTAACATAAAAATGGTGTCCGATGGATGGGCTGAAGTCTATCGAGGAAAGAAGTCCGGTGGCTTAGATCTTTCCCCCTTCGAAGCGGCCGAGCACGATGCGCGCAAGTCCAAACGAGGCATCTGGGCGTTGCCGGACTACGAAAGTCCAAAAGACTGGCGAAAAAAGAACAACAACTAATTCCATTTGGGTGCGCTGGAGCATTATTCAGTCTGCTCTTTTTTACTTTGCGCAAAGAACTCCACCACTGCAGCAGCTACGCTGCGCGGTACTTCGCCACGGCGCACAAGCTCATCTTCACTTGCCTTGATAATTCCTTCGACACTCCCAAACTCGAGAAGAAGCTTCTTTCTACGCTTGGGGCCAAGCCCCGGCACTTCGTTGAGAATGCTGCGCAGACTCTTCTTGTCACGCGTCTTACGATGAAAGCTGATAGCAAAGCGGTGAGCCTCGTTACGAATTTGGGTTACAAGTTGGAACTCGGGCGCTGCTGATGTCAAGAAACGCGTCTCAGGAACCATATCGGGCAATAATTCGCCCGCCTCATTGCGCTTCGGAATAACAATCCGCTCCGAACTGGCTGTAACCTTCTGAGAACGAAAATTGCGTTCAGTGCGCGATTTCGCAATTCCATACAATGGCACAGAATCAAGTCCTAGGCTCTTCAAGAGCCACGCCACTTCTCTTACCTGTGGTTCGCCACCATCAATGAGCAACACATCCGGCACCTCAAAGCGCCTGTCATTCTTAAAACGGCGACGAATGACTTCACGAAGGCTGGCAAAATCATCCTGTCCGACAACATCTCTGATGATATATTTACGATAATCCTTTTTCGCTGGCCGCCCATCTCTGAACACAACACCAGAGGCCACAGTGGAGCCTCCCTGAAAAGTAGAGATGTCATAACATTCGATCCAAGTGGGTAACTGCGCCAAACCAAGAAATTGCTGCAGCGCTGTGACCCTCTTTTGTACTGATTCGTCGGAACTCAAACTGTCTTTCAGCTTTCCGCGCGCATTTTCCAGCACCATGGCGCACAAACCATCGAACGCATCAATAAACATTTTCTTTTGCGTACCCTTGAGAGTCTTAATTTCAGCCGGCTTGGCTCCAACGAAAATCTGGATCTTTTGAGGTGCGAGGTTCTGGCGTTTGGATTTGTCTTGTTCGAGCGCGTTCAAGAGTGCGTTTAGGCTTTCAACTCGCGCTGCGTTTAAATATTGCATAGCCGACGGAAAAAACAGCGACGGAGGAATCTCATGTTGCGCATAAAATTGCCCAACAACCTGGTGAATGAATTCTGCCTGAGAGAAAATCTCCTGGCTTTGTGGATCCTCGCTTTCAAACTGCAGTTCTGACAGCTTTTCCAAACCATCGCGGATCAAATGTGCATTTGCCCCAACCAACTTTCCGTCGCGGACGATTGCGAAATAAACCGATACACTCTGACTACTCCAGGCAAAATCAACAATATCGGCATCAAAGCCAGGAAGAAGTGTTACGCTCTGCTGTTGGGAAAGTTTCTCCAAAGCACGCAGTTGATCTCGGAGAAGTGCTGCTTTTTCAAAATTCATTACTTGCGCGGCCGAGTTCATATCCAGTTTGATTTTTGCGACGAGCTCAGCCGTCTTTCCAGACAGAAGAGCCACAACGCGCTCGACCAGATCCTTGTAGTGGCCTTGGTCGACCTCGAGCTTACAGGGGGCAAGGCATTTCTTGATGTGGAAGTAGTTGCAAGGCCGGGTTACGGTTTTGAACACATTAGGGGTGCACTTCACGAGCGGAAAAAATCTCTGAATCACACTGAGAGTCGACTGAAGCTCGGCCGCATTGGAATAGGGGCCGAAGTAGATTCCGCCATCGTTGCGCCGTTTCCTGGTCTGAAACACCCGGGGCCAAGCATCTTCAAGGGTCACCTTGAGGTAAGGGTAGGTTTTGTCGTCCCTCAAAAGGATGTTGTAGGGTGGACGGTGGTGCTTAATCAGGTTGTTTTCGAGAAGAAGCGACTCATTTTCGTTGTCGACAACAATGAACTCGAAATCATAGATTCGGGCAACTAGAGCCCTGGTTTTGGGCGCGTGCCTGTCTAAGCCGCTAAAATAACTACGCAATCTATTTTGAAGATTTTTTGCCTTACCGACATACAAAACTTTCCCGTCGGCGGATTTGTGGATATACACGCCAGGATGAGTTGGAACCTTTGCAACCTTTTCCCGCAGAGCGGCCAATCTTTCGTTTGTTGTCAACGCTCCATACCCCTAAGGAGAGACTCTGGTGAGTTCAAACTCTCAGCTCCATCTGACCAATGACTCATTCCTGTACGCATGCCAATCCGAATTCGCTGCGAGAACTAAAAAAGACGGAACATTCAAATCGCATATTCGCTTTGAAGCTTTTCTCTTGGGCGATTACAAGCGTCCCGGGCAAGCGACCATGCGTGATTTCTCCGAACTCGTGAACGCAATCACCGCCCACCATGCTCAGGCAACACCTCAGTTCCGCCGCAACGAATCCCTGAACCTGGACACCGTCTCATACTTTACCTGCGCCATCGCGACATTATTTGCCGACCTCGAAGAGGCATGCAAGGTCGTATTCGGACTCGGGCTTCCCATTATTCCCTCTGAGCCTCCTGAATATTCAGCCGAGGCTCCACTGTCGAATGCTCTCATCCAAAAGCGAAACCAATACCTCTCGAACACACGCACCGCAGAAGCAACAGCAACGGCATACGAAGCATTTCCACTGAAGGAAGTGACTGTTGCTGAAGAAGCGCTTCAGTCGAGCATCTGGTCGTGCGAAGTTTGGGACACAATCGCTGATGCAATTCACTCGAAGCTTGGCCAATATGCCGACACTGCAATGGGCTTTGCTTACTGGAAATATCAAGAAACTCACGCCAAAGCAGAAATCGATTGGCGTGTCCGGCCACCCGTCGGAGAAGCCTATGCGAAGGCCTTCAAACCGATGCAGCGCTCAGCACGTGGTGAGCGTGGCGACCGCGGCGACCGACATGGTCGCGACGGGCGCGGCGGAGCAAAAGGACCAGGAGCCGATCGTCGTCCTGCGCACGACAAGCCACGTGCAGAGCGAGGCGAACGCACAGAAAGAGGGGATCGCGGGGAGGTGCGTTCAAGCGAGCACAGACCTCAGCACACCGAGGCGCAAGCTGATCACCGCAGCCGAGGCGTCGCGACACGTGAGGCTCCACGTGGGGCGCTTGAGAGCGGCGAACGTCAGCACAGAAGACGCGAAAATTTTGCTCCGGAGGGGGGCGACTCACCACGCAGAGAACACCGCCGCGAGCGAGCCGAACGCCCCTCAGGTCAAGGTTCTGTTCCCACCAGCAGTGAGGCTCAATTGCAGGACGCACTTCAGGAAGTCCAATCCGCAATTGCTGCTTTAAAGCAAAATCCGGGCAGGGGAGAAGTGGCACTTAAGCCAAACAACAGCTTCATTCGCAGACAGCAACATTCACTTGCGGTGGAGTTGGGATTCGACACCGAGAGCCGTGGCGAAGGCCGCGAGCGCGGTGTGGTGATTCGCTCACCTGGGCTGCCTGGCTGATTTTTAGGCTATCTTTGTCTTGAATTCATGCAGGTGACTTCAACGCTTGCCGATTTGAACTCGGATCGTCATAAACCAACGCTATGCCGACCCGCATTAATCTCCATCCCCCGACCTCAGAACACTTCACGCTTTGGCGACTTCCATGGCAGATGCTTATGGCGTCCGCACCACTTGCCATACTCATATTGGCCTTGCTGCTGATTCCCAGATCCCCATCTGGCTCCACGCCGCTTGAGCAATTATCGAACACTGAATTTTTCCGAACCCTTCGTGCGCAGTGCCTCTCACTCGAATCATCCGTTTCGGTGCATGAACTTAAAGACAACTTCCTCACCAATGAACGCATCAACGACGCAGGACTGCGCCAGATCTTTCAAAGCGCAGGACTCTCACATCTCTTGGCACTGTCGGGCAGCCAGACTGGCCCTGTCTCTGCGTTCATGTGTCTTTGTGCCGTCGGATTTCTTGTGGCATGCCTTTCTGTGTTTCGACCTTTCGCAGAACAAAAAATTCTAACCACCATTCGTCTCTGTGGGTTGCTTTTAGAGCTTATTGTTCTGGCTTGCATGGTTGGACTCTTCCAATCAACGGGTGCGCTCAACAAAGTCCTTTCCTCAAAAATCACCTCGCTTTTAATACAACCCCTCAAGGTCTCTCGCACAGCACCGGCGATTCGAGGATTTATTGTCGATTCGAGAATCACTCTCACGCTTCCGTGGCTCATTGCATTTGTCTTGGGTCAAAACCCTGTTCACGACCTATCATTTCTGCTCTCAACTCTGGGAGCACACACAGCTCAACTTGTTTCAATTTCTGTAGCAATCCTGCGCTCAAACAAAGACATTGTCCAAAGCGAAAAATCGCAATTCTTGCTCAGTGCCTGCATCAAGTTTGCTGGAACACTCTCACAGTGGATCATCATCACAGCACTCACAAGTACTCTCATGTGCCTCTTCTGCTTCCAACTCTGGCCCGTAGAGAATGTCTTCGACAAAATTCTTGCCAATTTGGTTGCAGGACCGCTGGTACTTTTTCTTATCACGCCAGCATCTCTGCTGGTTATTACGTGCATCGCATTGAACTTCGACCTAGGTCTGACAATGGCTAGTTCATGTCTTGAAGTGGGGCTGAGGATGCTCGTTGTTATCGGTGAATCATTTGCCCGCGAGAGCCCGACGGCAAACCGTCTTGCCACCCCGTTTCTACGCCCGGGAGTCTCGGTAGAGTGGTACATGCACCCCTACATCGGATTGCTTCTCATTGTCGTTTTGCTGGCCGGATCCCTCTCATATATCCATAGGTTTCGCTCAATTAGACTCCGAGCAGGGGTCGCCTAAGCGCCTTCGACGCACTGCAATTCTGACTCACAATCTTTCAATTTTTTTGATAAAATTCCGATATGACATAGGGAGGTGTTTATGAAGGCGAAGGTTCTGAGATTGACGATGGTTTTCGCTTTGTTGTTCACTTCAGCGACGTCATGGAATGCATTTGCGGCTCCCAAGGGAGGTGGCAAAAGCCTTGAGAGTAGCAAAACGGTCAAATACAAGAAAAAGACCGAAGTAAACTTCGATGACGCAACGATTGAAGGTTCGGTGAGAACACCCTTTGGTGCGGGTTTGGGCTCTCGTGACCAAAACTTCAAAAACAACTTCATCAAAATCCGAAAGAACTTCCACGACCAGATGCTGATGAGCTCAGGTGGCAACGCACCATGATTCGGCTGTAAAAAAAGGTTCATTCAGTCGGAGCCGAGCTCAGCATTGTGTTGAGCTCGGCTTCACTCATGACTGGGATACCAAGCTTCTTGGCCTGAACAAATTTCGACGAACCGGATTCCTCGTTGCAAACCAAGTAATGAGTTTTTGATGAAACAGACGAAACGACCTTAGCACCCACGGTTTCGAGTTTTCTGACGTAAATTTCACGGGGCTGCGAGAGTGCTCCGGTGATGCAAATATTCTTCTCAAATAAAGGATGCCCTGCAAACGAGGCACGTTCTTGGAGGCTCGTATCCTCGACAACGCTAACATGTTTGAGCAGTTCATCGATCCAGGGCCGCCGCATCTGCAAAGACTCTAAAAAGTCTGCAGTGGACTTTTCGGCCCAACCTTTCTCCTGTGACAACTCCTCAGCGGTTGCCGCAAGCACTCGATCGAGAGTCGAAAAACGTGCAGCCACCTCGCGGCACTTCACAATCCCACCACGCTTCAATCCCAGCGAGGCCAGAAAAGTTGCCAGTGGAATTTTTTTCTTGGCCTGTATCGCAGCAACAAGATTCACGGCAGACTTTAGAGCAAAACCCTCGAGCTGAATGACATCCTCTACGCGCAGGGTAAAAAGATCCGCGGGAGTCTTGAGCAACCCCGTCTCGCGCAGCTTGGTGGTCGTTTTTTCAGACAACCCGATGATTTCAAGCGTCTGCACAAAGTAAAGAAGGCTTTCCTGATCTTTTGGCGCGCAAGAAATACTCTGCGAGCAATACAAATCAGGACCCGAAGCGGTGAGTAGATATCCGCACGGACAGGTTTGCGGAAATTGAAATTCCTTCTCAGCCGGCTTTTCCAGGCCAATGATGGAGGGAATAACCTCGCCGCTGCGCGTGATACGCACAAGTGCACCCGGTGCATAGCCACCCGTACGAATGAATTCCGCATTGTGCAAAGTTGCATATGATATGACTGCACCCGAGAGTTGCACGGGTTTCACCTGTGCACGGAAGGTCATTTTACCACTGCGGCCGATGCTCGTTTCAATCTGCAAAATCTCAGTGATAGCGACTTCACTCTCTTGCTTGAAGGCGAGACTACCGCGCGGATGGTGGCTTGTCGCACCAAGTGCTTCAAAGAGCATCTCATCATTCAGGCGCAAAACGAGACCATCGATTTGGTGATCGCGATTTTGCTTGAATGCAGCGAGTGCGGTCTCTGCAAGCGCATCCATTTGATGTTGTCCGGAAATGAGTTGAGTTGTTCCCTCTGGCAAGCCTGTGTCGAATCCAAGCCGCTCCATCCACTTCAGTTTTTCGAAGTAGGTTTTGCCAAGCACTCGTGAAAATTCATCAGCATTCAGCAAAACATGTTCAGCTGTCACATCATTTTGTTTGCAGAAGGCAAGGACATCGTAGGCACGGAACCTCAACACATTCAAAACATCGATTGCTTCGTCCACTTCTTTGCGACCGAAAGTTCCCGGAACTGCATTGCGGTAACTGTCGAAGCGTTCAGAGAAGCGTGGAAACTCACCTGTAGGAAAATACATCTCGCCGCGCACTTCAAAGCGCACCGATCCAATGAGCTCGAATTGAAGGTGCTTAGGTAAGCTCAAAACATGCATCACATGTCGCGTCACATCCTCACCCAGTTGGCCATTTCCACGGGTACTGGCGCGAAACAAACGTCCAGAGAAATCATATTCAAGAGAGAGAGCCATGCCATCAACTTTGTCGCTCAGCACAAGATCTCGGCCTGCAGCAAAGGTTGCCAGGTCACTCGGCTCATAAGATTTTGCAAGAGAAAGCATCAGCGGGCGATGAAGAACCTTGGCGGCGCTATCTTTGAGTTTGTAGCCTACAAAACTGAGCGCAGGATGATTCGGATCCAACCTGCGCAGTTGATTTTCGAGTTCATCATAGGCTTCATCGCTGATCGCAGCTCGACCGAGATAATATAACTCTTTGTATAACAGGATTTGTGAGGCGAGAGACTCAGTTTTAATTTCTTGGGGAACGGGTTGCTTCGGATTCATTGCGCGGGTTCACTCCTGGTTGCCCACAGAGTGAACCGATTTGAGCCATACATCAACTGCCGCAGCGCTTGCTGAGCCTGTTCAGTTAGAAGAACCACTGAATTTTTCAGCATTCAGGACAATTCGGCGCTTTCTGCCCGCAAGTCCCAGAGTGCCATGATCCCATCCTGCGTATTTGAGGCGTGCCTTGGAGCCGTCTTGCACAAAAATCTCAGCTCTTTTGTTGAATTTGATTTCAACCTTTCCAGCGTTGTGCGTGCCGGAATAAATTTTCTTGCCGTCTGCCGTGATCTGGATTTCGAGAGGTTCCGACAGAGTTAAAACGGCGGCCGTCGATCCAATCATGGCTACAGCACTGGGAGAGGGCGTCTCTGCGGATGCTTCTTGCTCCTGTGCTGCTACAACCGGAGCTTCTTCGCCCTCAGCCTCTGTTGCGGCGGCAGGTGCAGCGGTCTTGTTTGCATCGGAGCCTGTGACCTGGGCTGGAGCCTGAGGCTGAGGCTGTGGTTGAACCTGTGGTTGAACCTGGGGCTGAGCCTGACCGGCTGCGGAAGCGGTAAGATCGCCTGCCTGAGTGTTCGCGGCAACCTGGCCCATCGGAGGCTGTTGCGCTTCCGGCACAGTGTTATTTTCCACCACACTTGCCGCAGAGTTCTCTTGAGGATCGGATGGGCTCGTGGCCTGAACGCTTTCACTGGAACGGGAATCGACGTTTGTTGAATCGGTCGCAGGAGTGTCGGGGCGCATGAACACCTGTCCAACAAGCAGCGCAACAACCGAAGCAGCCACCAGTCCCATGGCCCATCGAGTTGTTTGACCCAAGCCTTTGCTGGATGCGACCTCGGTGGATGTTGCAGTAGGCTCTTGAGGCGCATGGCTTCTCAAGTATTCCTCTGCGGCTGATACACCCGGAGGCGTAGAGGGCGGTATGTCCATCGCCGAAACAGCGGATTGCTCGAGCACGGTGGTTTCAAGAACGGACGCAATCTCTGGCATCACGGAGCTTGAGGTCTGTGCGGGAGACTCAGCTACCGTAACTGCAGACTCGTTCGCTTGCTCCACAACGTGTGTTGGCTCTTCGCCCTTGGCCTCAACCGCGGTGAAAGTCTCTGCAGAAACGGTGTTTGCAACAGTCTCTGCAACGGGAACCACGACGGTTGCTGCGACCGGAGCGGCGAGTTCCACGGAAGACTTGGCCTGAGTGAATACCTCAGGCAAAACAAGCGGAATCTCTTCATTCTGAGCGTTCGACTGCGCGTTGCGTGGAGCTTCTTTGTGGTCGTTTTTCCCTTTACCGTGTTTCTTATTCGCTTTCTTGTTGAGGTGCTCAGTGCTGTGGGTTGACTCAGTGCGCTGCACGACCGGTTCTGCTACAGGAACCTGAGCATCTACCCGCTGAACTGCTGGTTCAACCACCGGAACGAGAGGCTCTACGTGCTGAACTGATGGCACTGCCAGCTGAACGGGCTGCTCCATGCGCTGAACCGCTGGTTCGACGACTCGACGAGGCTTAGGAGCCTCCTCGAAATTTTCTAAAGTGATTCCAAGAATACTCGCAACATCGGGTGTGATGACATCGAGTGGTTCCTCTTCTGGGGTTGACTCAATGTTCTTGTAGCCCAGCCCGCCAGCGCTCGTTCGTTTTGTCTCGGAAGTGGCTGGCAGATCGCTTGCCCGCGCAGGGCGCTGCGGCGAAACCAAAGTATTTGTGCGTGTCGGTACTTCAGTAGCACGTACGGGAGAGGAACCCATCGCCGACACGGTGCGCACCTGAGGCATTTCACGCTCAGCGACGTGATCGCGTTTTGGTGTGACCTGATAGGGTGCCTGTGCATCCTGCTCTGCAGGCATCACTGAAGGGTTCGCGGCCTGATCCAATTCCGGAACAGAAACCGAGAGCTCACGCGCATAAATACGCACGAGTCCGCGGCCGTTGAGGCCTGGGGGCAACTCATTCCATTGCCCATCTTCAATAGCAACGAGATAATGCTCTCGCACTTTTATCTTGGCAGACAAAGCCGAAGTACTTCGACCAATCGATTCACGTGCACGGCGAAGACGATTTCCAACGAGTTGGGCGATGTCTGCCGATACTCCAAGAGCAGTCCGATTGCCTGAGGTTTCCATCTCCATTCCCATCACTTGGCGTTGACCTTTCAATTCATCGAGCGAGTTGCTGCCTGAGTGCGAGCGCCCGCTGTTCTATAGCCTCACTAGGCTTTGACCTGAAAAGATTTTCGAGTTGAGCCAAAGCTTTGTTTTTCTCACCAAGACGCGCAGAGACCAAGGCCAGCTCGAGCAGGGGCTCAGAACAACCCGGACAAAAATCCACGGCTCTCTGAAACGATGCCTGTGCTTCACGAAGACGTCCAGCGCTTGTATGACATTTTCCTAGGTTGAAATAAGGTGCCGAATAGGTCGGATCGATCTCGAGTGCCGTGTCGAAGGAGGGTATCGCCTTCGAACAGTTTTTCTCTTGAAGGTAGCTCAACCCTATATTCAGATGCACTTTTTCCATGCTCAGATACTTTTTGCGCTTGACGATCTCTTCAAGCGCAGCGCGCGATTCCTTCAAACGTCCAAGAAGAATGAGGGTGTAGCCCACATTCAAGCGTGCATCATCGTCGTCACCATCAACTTTTAAAGCCGTCTGGAAGCTTTTCAGTGCCACGTTCGGATTGTTAAGTCCCAGAAATGAGATTCCCAAAAGTGAGTGAACTTCCGAGGTCGCATCTTCCTGCCGTGAGCGTGGCAGAAGGAAATGGACGGCACGTTGATATTCGCCCTGACCTACCAGCTGTCGCGCCAACTCAAGGCTGGCTGTTTGATTGCGCGATTGTGGAGTGTCCTTCGGAGTGCTGGTGCACGCCGCCGACAAGAATGCCAATACAGCGAAGAAACCTGCTTTCAAGATCGTCTCCAGTCATCGACTAGGAATGCATTCCACGTTCACCCGAGAGCACCTGGCGCGGCTTTCCGGCCACGTCACTCGGTCCCACAAGACCATCTTTGACCATTCTGTCCATCAAACGTGCAGCGCGGTTGTAGCCAATCCTGAAATTACGCTGCAGGCTAGACGTACTGACGGTTCCCGAGCTGACCGCAAAATCGACGGCGCGGTCGTAGAGATCATTTTCATCCAACTGGTTTCCATCAACACCCAACTCGTCAATTTTATCGCCTTTGGCTCCGTCATTTTTTTGGCTGATTTGCTGTGCGTTTCTTTGAACCGCAGCCATTGTTTCGTTGTCATAGCGGGTCGGATACAACTGCCGCAGACGCTCACTCAGCTGGTTGATCTCACGGTCACCGATATAGGCACCATGCCCACGAACAATTCGATTGGTTCCCGGAGGCAGGAACAGCATGTCGCCCCGTCCGAGCAGTTTCTCAGCCCCCACACTCTCAATGATTGTGCGGCTGTCATGCTTGGAGGCCACTTGGAATGAAATGCGGCAAGGGAGATTGGCCTTAATGACACCTGTGATGACGTCCACGCTTGGCCGCTGGGTTGCAAGAATTAAATGGATGCCAGCAGCGCGAGCCTTCTGTGCCAGGCGTTGGATGGAGTCTTCGATGTCTTTAGGTGCAGTCATCATGAGATCACAAAGCTCATCGATCACCACCACAATGTAGGGCAACGCTGCTGGAGTTTCGCCTTCGAGTTGCTCAACGGTCAGACGGTTAGCCTGCACCTCAGTATTGAAAGCGGCAATATTGCGCACGGCAGCCTTGCGCATGAGTTGATAACGACGTTCCATTTCATCAATAGCCCAGCGCAACGCACCTGCAGCTTTGGATGGATCGGTGACCACCGGCATGAGCAAATGACCGATACCGTCGTAATTGGAGAGTTCAAGCATCTTGGGGTCGACAAGAATAAAACGCACCTGCTCGGGTGTGCGCGCCATCATCAGGCTGAGGAGAGTCACATTTATCCCCACTGACTTTCCAGAGCCTGTCGCACCAGCAATCAAAAGGTGTGGCATCGTGCTCAAGTCAGCGACCAAAGCGGAGCCATCGACATTTTTTCCAAGAGCCATCGGCAACGGCGAAGCAAGCTCCCGCAAGGAGCTGTTCTCCATAACATCGCGCAACGCAACCGTCTCACGGATGGGGGCAGGAACCTCGATACCGATGGTGCTTTTGCCGGGCTGCGGAGCCATAAGCACACTTTGAGCCTTCAGTCCAAGCGCAAGATCATCTTGCAGCGAAAGAACTTTGGTTACCTTAATTCCCTCTGCCGGCTCAAACTCATGCACATTGACCACTGGACCCGGCTGACTCTTCACAACACGTCCTGTCACACCGAAAGTTCCCAGCTTGGTGGCGAGCAAATGAGCCTGGCTTTCGAGGCTCTTATGAACTGCCATGGGATCACCCTGTGCCGATTGCCCCGCGGGAAGCATTCCAAGCAGCTCGGAATATGTTTCTTTTGAGACCGCATCGGGAGCTGCGGCCAGACCCGTTGAACGCTGAGGCATGCGGGATGCTGCAGATGGTTGTGTTGGGGTGGGGGATGCGTGAGCGGCCTTTTCGCTGACCACTGCATTTTTCAGTGGCTGGCTCTGCACACTGCGCATCGCAATCGGCTCATGCGGTCCGCGCTTATCCTCAATCGGAGTTTCGCGAGCAAATCCAGGCGCAGTAAGCACAGATGCATCATCGTCATCGGCTGCAACCACAAATCGGTTCGGCTCGGAGCGCGCAGGCTCTTGGGCAATTTCTTTCTTGCCTTTTTCTTCAACAGCGGCAGCGATCTCTCGCAGTCTGCTCCAAGGCATACGCCCCACCATCCACACAACAGACGTCACTGGATTCACGCCCAAGCAGAGTGGAAGGCTCGCAAACAGACCAAGACCGAGAATAATGCGGACACCCGAGGCTCCAAAGGTCGTGGTCATCATCCCAACTACTGTTTGTCCGACCCAACCACCCACAGGGAATCCGACCTGCATCAAAGCAAACTCTTCTCGGAATGCGGCCAGAAAACCCAAAAGACACGCAACCAACTGTGGATATCCAAGAAGACGCATTTTCCAGCGGGACCGGGGGCGTGGGCGCTGAAAAAGCTGCAATGCATGCACAAGCGCAACCGTGCTGAAAATGTAGGCTCCGACGCCAAGCAGTTGAATGAGCCACTCAGCGAGATTCGCACCAAATCCGCCCAATAGATTTTTAAACGTTGAGCCGCTGGGCATGAATGACGTCAAAACAAAATGGAACGACGATGCATCCTGTGGGTTGAAGGAAAACACCGACAGGCAAACAATCAGCGCAACAGAGAGTGCAACGAGAGAAAAATAATCACTCACGTACACCGAGTTCTTTTTTGAATCAGAATTCCAATCTAAACTGAAACGACCCATGGAACCCCTTAACCTCCACGCACAGAGGAAAACATGGACCAGTTAACTCATGGCCCACAGGCAATCCTCGCCAACGCAATGGTTGGCTTGTTGTCCCCGCTGGATTCTCTCAGATTCATGCGCTCCAAAAAAACACTGTTGGTCATGGGACTGGCGCCATACCTAGTTGCCATCACCCTGTATGGTGTGCTTGTGGGTCGAGTCGCACTGCCCATGCTGATGGTTTTTCTCACCGAAAAGAACCTGCTCCCCGAATCATTCGTCTTCGGACAGGTTATCCTCAGCAGCATGATATGGTTGCTCTCTTTGATGATTTTTGCACTCCTTGGGCCAGCCATCATCAACACCCTGGCGAGCCCTCTGTACGACCACATCGCATCGCACACCTACGAAAGTTTCGGACAATCCAAGATGCCCAGGCAAGGGTTCGAACAACTCTTTCGGAGCTTCGTCGGTGAATGCTCTAAACTGGCCATTTGGGTCACCTTCACGGTCATTCTCGCAGCCACACCTTTTGCCGCTTTTCTGGGCGGCCCACTGGCGCTCTGGTTTATGGGCTGGACCCACATCGACCGCACACTGAATCTCAAGTCCATGCATCTCAAAGAGCGTCTCGTCTTCGGTCTGCACAATGCACCAGCGTGCATTGCTCTCGGGTTATGGGCGCTCATCCCCGGGCTGAACGCTATTTTTATCTTTCTGATGGCTTCAGCGGGAGCCGTTGTTGTTGCAAAAGCCGAACAACGCGCTAATTAAAAGTGCAAACCATAGGCGGCTGTCTTCCTGTTAAAGCAGCCGAAAGGACAAAAGACTTGCCCAATCTCCAGAGATTTTTCGAGGCTATAAAATTCAGTCACACCGTTTTTGCTATGCCATTTGCGCTTTTGGCTGCGGTCTTAGCGTTCCGCGGTGCAACCTTCAATGGCACACAACTCGTCTGGATCGTCCTCGCCATGGTCGGAGCGCGGACTTGGGCTATGGCTATCAACCGCGTCGTCGATGCTCACTTTGATGCACTTAATCCGCGCACTTCTGCGCGTGCCGTCGCCGATGGTTCAATCTCGAAAGCCAAAATGATGAGCTTTGGAGCGCTCGGAGCAGCCCTTTTCGTGGTGTCGGCGTTCGCACTCTCAAAGGTAGCCTTCCTCTGCTCGTTTCCTGTTCTACTCATCCTCGCAAGCTACAGCTACACCAAGCGCTTCACATACCTCTGCCACTTCTGGCTCGGGCTGTGTCTCAGCCTCGCTCCGTTGGGCGCCTGGGTTGCTCTCAGAGGCTCCTTTCCTTGGGAAATGCTCTTCCTCATGGGCGGGATTACGACCTGGGTGGGTGGATTCGATATCATTTACGCTATGCAAGATGCCTCTTTTGATGCTCAACAGGGTCTGCACAGCATCCCGAGCCGGTTCGGAATTGCACGGGCGCTCTGGGTTGCGCGCGCCAGCCATATTTTGGCTGCTTTGTTTTTTGCGGCCTTCGGAGTGTTGTATGTTCTCGGGGCCATCTACTTTGCCGGTCTGACTGCCGCTGCGCTTCTTATGGTTCAACAGCATCTGGTCGTCCGACAGGGCAAATTAGACAACATCAATTTTGCTTTTTTCAACCTGAATGGATGGATTGCGGTTCTACTCTTTTTGGCAGCCACGCTGTCCGTTTGGCTCGAACCGGTCACCTGAGAAATGCATTACAACTCTGAACGAGGAGCCTGCTTGTCATGACCTACCAACACAACAACATCGAACCCAAGTGGCAAAAATGCTGGGCTCAACACTCCCTGTTCAAGACCACAGAGACTCAGGGAAAACCAAAGTACTACGTGCTCGACATGTTCCCTTATCCCAGTGCTGCTGGTCTACACGTCGGACATGTGCTCGGATACACGGCCACCGATATCGTTGCGCGATACTACCGTATGAAGGGCTACAATGTGTTGCACCCCATGGGCTGGGATGCGTTCGGATTGCCTGCCGAGCAACATGCAATCGATACGGGTGAACATCCTGCAAAACTCACCTACCGCAACATCGATAACTTCCGTCGTCAGCTCTCTGCGCTGGGTTTTTCGTACGACTGGAAAAGAGAGATCGCCACCTGCGACCCGTCCTATTACCATTGGACACAAAAGATATTCCAAGTTCTTTTTGAGAAGGGGCTTGCATACCAGGCAGAAATGCTTGTGAACTGGTGCCCTGCTTTAAAGACAGTCCTTGCCAATGAAGAAGTCATCGATGGCAAAAGCGAACGCGGCGGACATCCGGTCATGCGCATGCCGATGCGTCAATGGATGCTCAAAATTACTGCCTATGCTGAACGTCTTTTGGCCGACCTCGACACACTCGATTGGCCCGAGAATGTCAAAGACATTCAGCGCAATTGGATTGGAAAATCCGTAGGTGCAAAAGTTCGCTTCAGCCTCGTCGAACAAGCACAAGAAAAAATTGAAGTGTTTACGACACGCCCGGACACACTCTTCGGTGCTACCTATCTTGTTCTGGCGCCTGAGCATCCACTTGTGACTAAAATCACAACTGAAGCACAAAAGAATGAAGTCAAAACTTATCAGCACACAGCATCGCTGAAATCTGACCTTGACCGCACCGAGCTGAACAAAGAAAAGACCGGTGCATTCACGGGTGCTTTTGCACTGCATCCGGTCACAGGAAAAAAGATTCCCGTTTGGATCAGCGATTACGTGATGATGACCTATGGCACAGGCGCAATCATGGCTGTTCCTGGCCACGATGAACGTGACCACGAATTTGCACGAGCCTTCAAATTGCCTATCGTGCAGGTGGTTGCACCCGGCGAAGGTTCACATGACATTCAAGCGCAGGCATACACAGGCGCGGGAACTCTTGTGAACTCTGAATTCCTTAATGGCATGAGCGTTGGTGATGCCAAAAACGCCATGATCGAATTCCTCAGCAAGAAGGAGCTCGGCGAGGCAAGCACGACCTACAAGTTCCGCGACTGGTTGTTTTCACGCCAGCGCTATTGGGGCGAGCCCATCCCGGTTCTGAAAGATGCGCAGGGCAATGTGTTGCGCGCCATGAAAGACGACGAGCTTCCGCTCACTCTTCCTGAAGTCACAAGCTATGAACCCACAGGCGACGGCAAATCTCCACTCGCCAACATCGCATCCTGGGTTCAGCGCGGAAATCACTTTGTTGAGACCGACACAATGCCTGGAAGTGCTGGCTCAAGCTGGTATTTCCTGCGCTTCTGCGACCCTCTCAATACCAATGCTCCTTTCGCATTCGATAAGGCCAAATTCTGGATGCCCGTTGACCTCTATGTCGGCGGACAGGAACATGCTGTTGGACACCTCCTGTATTCTCGTTTTTGGACGAAGGTTCTTTTCGATGCAGGTATTTGCCCAGTCAACGAACCTTTCAAGAAACTCGTGAACCAGGGAATGATTTGTCGCAACGGCGCCAAAATGTCTAAGTCCAAGGGAAATGGTGTCAATCCCGACGAAGTGCTTGAGAAGTACGGCGCCGATGCACTGCGCGTTTATGAAATGTTTATGGGACCACTGACGCAAACAAAAGAATGGGAAGACTCAAACCTTGCAGGCATCTATCGGTTCCTCGCACGGATCGAAAGACAGATTGTCGACGAAAACGGAACCAGCCTTCTGAATGACACTGCACCCACGCGCGATGATCTGCGACTGTTGCACAAGACCATCAAAAAAATCAGCTCAGACATTGAGACCTTGTCATTCAACACTTCGATTTCGCAGATGATGATCTTCCTCAATGGGATGGCGGAAAGCAGTTGCCGTTCGAGGGAAGTTTGGAGCAAGTTCATCCCTCTGCTAGCACCCTTTGCGCCACACCTTGCAGAGGAGCTTTGGCAGGTCTGCTTCCACGTTAAAGAATCGCCCGAACATGACGGATATCCGTTCGTCAGCATGTGTGCCTGGCCGATGTTCGATGAATCCCTAGCACGCGATGATGAAGTCAAGATTGGAGTGCAGATCAACGGCAAATCCAGAGCTGAAGTCACACTGCCACTCGACTGCGATCAGGACACTGCTGTGCGGATTGCGCATGAGGAGAAATCCCTTGCCGCAGCACTTGCAACACTCGAAATCAAGAAAGTGGTGTTCGTGAAGAACCGTATTCTGAATTTTGTAGGTGCGCCGAAGTAAGGTGTGTGCTGCAGATCGATAGACGAAAAAAAGGGTCAGCGGCTGCGCTGACCCTTTTTCCTTTAGAGGCCGTTCTGAGAACGGTGAACTGTGAACGCTACTAGGTTAACAATTTCTTCCACATCGCTGTTGCGCTGCAGAACGTTCACGGGCTTACGCATACCAATGAGCAGCGGGCCAATAAGCGTTGCACCACCCAACTTATTGAGAAGCTTGTATGCAATATTTCCGGAGGTGAGGTCTGGAAAGACCAACACATTCGCTGGTTCCTTGAGCGTCGAAAAATTGAAGCTGCGTGAGAGAATATCTGCACTCACAGCTGCATCTGCCTGAAGCTCACCATCAACCTCAATGTCCGGGCGCATCTTCTTCACGAGCTGTGTGGCATTGATCACTTTTTCGACCAGCGGATGTTTATTGCTCCCGAAGTTACTGAAGCTCAGCATGGCGACACGTGGCATCTCGTTAAGATAAAGCTTCGCTGTGTCATGGGCCTGAATCGCAATTTGTGCCAGCTGAGCCTCATCGGGCTCGATGTTCACAGTTGCGTCAGAAATGAAGATGCTCTTGTCGCGCCAGACCAACATATACACACCCGCAAGCACTTTGTCGGGTTGTGTGCCGATGACCTGCAGTGCCGGACGGATGGCATCAGGATAGTTGTGGTGAACTCCAGAAAGATAGGTCTCAGCATCCCCGCGTTCGACCATCATCGCAGCATAATACTGATTTTCTTGCATCAGTTCTTGTGCTGACATGCGGGTCACACCTTTACGCGAGCGCTTCTCAAGGAGAACCTGCGCATACTCGCCCGTTTTAGGCGAGGTCGTGGGGTCGATGATGGCAACCTCATAGAGGCCGTCGAGTTTCTGCTCGCGGATAAGGGCGCGAATGCGCTCTGCGTTGCCCAACAAAATAGGATCGCAGATTCCTTCCTCAATCAACTGCTCGGCAGCACGAAGCACGGGCAAACTTGCTCCCTCGGGAAACACAACGCGTGTGCGCACGCCGCGCGAGCGATTGGTTTCAACCACCATGCGCTTAAGCTTTCGGGTGACAAGTGCGGCAACACCCAAACGACCTTCGAGATGGTCTTTGTAGTACTCCAAATCTAAAGTCTTGCGGGCAACACCACCCTCAATCGCCGCTTTGGCCACTGCCGGAGCAACCCACGTGAGAAGGCGTGGGTCAAAGGGTTTCGGAATCAAATAATCGCGACCGAAAGTGTAGTCGTGTCTCGCATACGAACGGCTCACACTTTCTGGAACATCTTCCTTGGCCAGCTTTGCAAGAGCATAAACAGCTGCCATTTTCATGTCTTCGGTGATTTGCTTCGCCTGCACGTCGAGCGCACCACGGAAGATGTACGGATATCCGAGAACGTTGTTGACCTGGTTGGGATAATCCGAGCGTCCCGTTGCAATGATCGCATCGGTGCGCACTGCAAGAATCTCCTCTGGACGAACTTCAGGATCGGGGTTAGCCATGGCGAAGATGATCGGATCGGCGGCCATCGACTTGACCATGTCCTGATTCACCGCACCAGCAACGGAACAACCACAAAAAACATCGGCTCCATCGAGACAATCAGCCAAGGTGCGCTTGCTTGTGTCGTTGGCAAAGCGCTCTTTGTATTTGTTCATACCCTCGGTTCGACCGCGATAAACGACACCTTTACTGTCGCACATGAACAAATTTTCGCGCCGCACGCCCAGGTTCAGATACATCTGCGCACAAGCGATTGCAGCTGCACCAGCGCCATTAACGACGACTTTAATTTCCTGAATTTTCTTGCCGATTATCTCGAGTGCATTGAGAAGAGCTGCGCCGCTGACAATCGCGGTGCCATGCTGGTCATCGTGAAAAACTGGAATGTTGAGAATTTCCCGGAGACGCTCCTCGATTTCGAAACACTCGGGCGCCTTGATGTCTTCCAGGTTGATGCCGCCAAATGTGGGCTCCAGCATTTTGCACGCCGAAATCACGTCCTCAACTGCAGGTGCATTGAGCTCAATGTCAAAACAGTCGATGTCCGCAAAGCGTTTGAAAAGAACTGCTTTACCTTCCATGACCGGCTTAGCCGCCAGAGGGCCGATGCTGCCCAGACCGAGAACAGCCGTTCCATTCGACACTACGGCAACCAAGTTGCCGCGTGCTGTGTATTCAAAAACGCTGTCTGGGTTTTTTGCAATCTCTTTACACGGCTCAGCAACGCCCGGCGAGTATGCAAGGGTGATATCCTGCTGGGTTTTGCACTCTTTGGTAACTGCAATTTCAATCTTACCTTTTCGCCCTTTTCGATGATATTCCAGAGCGTCTTCACGAATCCCCATGGTGTCTCCCTGTCTTTAATTAAGAAAACAGGCGTGAATCTAGCTTTCTCTCCTGCAGATGACAACGTTCGCCACTGACTCTGGCACAAGGATAGGCAAGACGCAGGTCAAAGTTTTGTCCTCGAAAGACCTTGCCTACCGGCCTCCAGCAATCCCCACTAGGCTGAAAATACTGCCTAAGGAGTGGTTGCCATGGATAATGCTCAGACCAAGGGACGCTGGTGCAAGCTAACCGATGCCGCCCAACTTTTGGGGGTTTCGGAAATCACCGTCCGGCGCAAGGCCAAGTCCGGTCAGCTCAAAACAATCCTGCGCAACGGAAAGTATATGGTGTTTCTGGAAGAGAACACCGAACTTGGGCTCTTTATGGGCTCCAGCGACCAGCCGGTTTCACCCACACTCTCCATGAGCAGCGAACGACGTGCACAGTTCTCGAGTCTGAACCGTGCCACAGAGCTGAAGCCGCAGATACAAAAACCGAACGAAGAAGTGATTCAATCGCTCAAACGGACGATTGAGGATCAGCAGACTTTGATTGCATCGCTTGAGGATTCAATTGCAAGGATGCGTGCGAAGCTCTTGGGCGAAAAAAATTCCAGTAGATGACCTGGTAGAGCAAGAAGGCAAACAGCACTACCACCTGCCCGCCCAAAACCATTGCAGCTACAGAGCCCTCTTGTAGCCCAAACCCGAAAAGCGCTGGGCTATCCCGAACGACCCAAAAGAAGCCGGTTGAAACAAATGTCAACGGATGACAGATGAACAGAAGTGCATGCAACCATTGTTCAAAGGCATCACACTCGCGTGCATGAATCCACTCATCCTTCGTCACGAAAAGGCACGACAGCAAAGCAAGCAGGACGTAAACCCCAAGGTGCGTGACCGAAAAAACGGAAAAAAATGCGACTGCATTGACCACCAGAACAGAAAGTGTGTCTAGCGGATGTCCCAAGCGCTCCCAACGCGGCAGACCGCGGCGCATATGGCAGAAAAATTCATCCACGGCCAAGGCAAGCGCCTGAACCATGTACGGGATCAGCGCAAGGAACATCCAAGAGAACATGGATTACCTCACAACTTCGAACAGAGCACCCGCAATAGTTAGCCCAGGACCAAAGGCAAGGCTGAGTACCTTTGTTCCACAGGGATACTGCACAGGATTGCTCAGAATCTCCTGCCAAACGTGTGGCAAGGTGGCTGAAGACATGTTGCCATAGTTCTTTAGAGTGTTTCTACTTGCCTGAACTTTATCATCAGCTATTTCAAGCAGCGTCTGGACATGATCGATTATTTTTGGTCCACCCGGATGAACTGCATACACTAGGTTCGGAAGGACATCCTGGGGCTGAAAACCTGCCTCATCGAAAAGATCGCCGACAAAGCCCTTCAGAGCACCCGCGATAAGATTCGGAACATCGCGCGAAAGGGTCATAGCCATCGAGATAGCCATGGGAATCCAAGTCATGGCCTGAGCAGAAGCAGGGATCTGAATCTCATTCATAGCCAAAATCCTGAAACCGCTTTCCCCTGGTTGTAAAGCAGTGGTGGCGCGATAGCGCACGAAACCATCAGCGAAAAGACTCTGCACAACCAACTGCTCAGGCGAATGCTCCAGCGGATTGAAATGCAGCGTACAAAGCTCCGTGTGCACGATATCGACACTTCCCACATCAGGACGAGTCCGGGCATCCAACTGGCGCAAAGCAAGTGCTGCAGCCGTGCGACTCGCCGGCAGGGCGGCGTAGCAACCCATGTGATAGGCATGTGTTACGCGGGTTTTAGAGGCAAAACCACGCTCGACAACAAATCTCTGAAGTGGACTCGGTGACACGTAACCTGTGCAACTCACATGAATGAGGTCTGAGGAGAACTGCTGCTCAGACGAGAAAAGTTCCTCACACTTGGCAAAGACAAGCTCATCGAAAATACGCTGACGCACTTCCATGCTGAGCCCAGGCGCCTGCTCGTGCAAGCGAAAAATCTCCATCTTGCTCCAGTCGGTATGAGTGAAGTCAGCAAGCTCGTGTCCACGACGCGCAATCCGATCTGGTGAACACCCAAAGCGGTTCAGAAGCTTACGCAGAAAATCAGCGCTGAGATCTTCTCGTCCCGACGGTCGACCGGCAAAAACCTCTGCGGCTGCATGTGCATGAGCCAACCAGGCGAGCGCATCCTCCTGCGACTTCTCATAGCGTGGACGCACAATATTGAAATCGGATAGGTAGACAGCAGTGTGCATGGGCAGCCTCGCAGCGGCAAGAGTGGCTCTTTTTCTTCAAGGTGCGATGGAGTCTAGCATGCGATCAGCGATGGCGTCAGGCTGCAGATCCGCCAAACATCTGTGATGTGACAGAGGGCATTTCCTGTGGCCGTGCTTCGAACATGGCTGACAGGGTAGCGCAGCCCCGCGGATCAATGTGTGGTCAATGACCAATGCATCCTCCCGGGCTGGGCCAAATCCTGTCACCGCAGAAGTGGGGCCAAAAAAGGCAAAAACTTTGGTTTTGGTCGCGCTTGCAATATGCAAGGGTGCAGAATCTGGTGTTAAAACAAACTCTGCCCGCCGCGTCAGTTCAACGAGCTCTGGGAGAGGCAAGCAAGAGCGGGCATCAACAATCCGCCCCAAGGCAAGCAGATCTGGCGCGCGCAAACGCAATTCTCCAAGCACTTCATCCATCGCAGCAAAATCCGATGGACCACCCGAAAGTACGCACGTCAAGGCGCGCCGCTGCGACATAAGCTGCACGAGCAAATGTGCCTGAAGCGCAGACGGATAGCGTTTTGTGTACCAAACTGAACCAGGTGAGCAGATAAAAAATCTCTGTCCGATGCGCTCGAAAAAATCCGGAAAACGACCCAGGAATGTTTGCAACCTCAAATCACCAACCAAATTGAACTCAGCGCGCACCAGGCTGGGCTCGTCCACGAGCGCACAGGCCAACTGCGCATACCGGTCGGACTCATGAAGATGTGTAGACACCTTCACCCGTTCACTCCAGGCCTGAGAAAATGAAGCGTCCGAAAAAGAAAAGACTCGCGGAACTCCACTACGGAGCGCGACAATCCCGGACGTAAATGACTTGTGCGCCAGCAGCAACACATCGAGCGATTCTCTCCGAATCTGACGAGCAATTGAAAAAACAGCGCGCGCCTTTCGCAGGCCCTTTTGCTTCTTTATTGTTACTCGCTTGGCAATACGCGAATCGTACTCGTACAGAGCACAACCTGGGGCATTCGAAAATAAAACAACTTCATGTCCACCCAGGTGCAGAGCATCAATGAGCTTCCCCATCAGAGCCAGGTCACCGACAAAGGCCGTATTGAACACTCCTACTTTCAAATGCTTTTCTCCATAATGGCAGCATCCTCACCATTCCTGTAATACCTCTTTCTCACCGAAAGAGAATTGAAGCCAAATGATTGATACAAAGCAAGAGCAGCTGTATTTTGTGTGCTCACCTCAAGCACAATGCGATGGACTCCTTTTTGTCTTAACTGCGCCAACGAGGCGTCGAGAATAAATTTGCCATAGCCTTTTCCTCTCTGATTTTCATCAATCAAAATAAAGTCGAGGTCTGCGTCGGATCCATAGAAACGAAATTGTGCAAAGCCACACAAAATCCCTTCAGTGGTCAAAGCAAGTGCGAAAAGCTTTTGCTCGCCATCAAGTGAGAGAGACGATTGGCAATCTATAAGAAACTTCTCAACTGACTCTGCGGTCGGTGCATATGCGCTCTGCGGCAAAAGCAATCGAAGCCGTTTGAGGATGCATTCCAGCCCAGCTTCACTCCCCGCAACGCCTGGTAGAAAATGAATCTCGACACCACAAGTCATTGCGGCTTGCTTTCTCTTGCATCTAATTTGTGCCAGTACCAACCGACGTTGAAGAGAGTTCTATTTCTCTCCAAAGCACCGCGCACTCGGAAAAAAGTTCTCGCACGAATAACCATCTCTACCCATCTGCGTTTTGTCTTCTCTGAGGCACCCAGAATTTCCGCAGCCAGAGCTGGCTCCACACCTGCAAGTAAAACATCCTTTTTCGCCGCGAATGAAGCCAGCAGAGGTTTAATCTCCTGCTCCGAAGGAATGAACAAGTTCAACTTTTGCACATCGACCCAAACCAAAGCAATTTTAAAAAACGCCTTAACATCCTCAGGCCAGATAGAATTCATTAACTGAATATCAGGCTGAACCAGATCCTGCAGCGTGAATCCGGCGAGCCATTTCGTGTCAATATCCACCGGCTTATCTGAAGCTGAGCGAGTTAAATTCCACAGTGAAAGTAGAGCAACGGCGTCTGCCGCCGAGAAAATTTCACGCCCAACAGTCAGCACAGAACGGTTAATGCGCATTGAGCTCTGTGTTGCGTCGGAAGATGACTGCGATGCCTTAGCATCAGCATTTGCTTGCGCGCATGGGGCCGCAGAAAAGATTCCAAACAACATTGAAATCGAAACAGCATTAGAGATGAAGGGTTGAGTTGCGCGCTCAGATCTCATGGTTTTCCTCCCCAACTTCCCCAAACAATCGAGCCACCCCAGGATGGAAACCTATTCTGCGACAGCCGGGCACTCTGAAAATATCGAAATTCAACTGAAAGCAGTATTTCGTCCGCGATTCGCCATGCCACGGAAGTTCCAAAGTATGCTGCTGGCTCGGAGACCTCATAGCGAAAAGTCGGAATCAAATTGTAGCGTACCTGAGAGTTTTCCCAGCGCGAGCCAAAACCGAGCCCGAAAAACAGATAGGGTCGCAAAACACGAAATACAGCATGGTCGAAAAGGCCTGCAGGTACGAGTTCGCGTTGAAGGTCGGAGCCGAGAAAACTCCAAACGTAGCCGCCTGTTTCGGGACTCGTCCGCGCCACAAAGAATCCAACCCTCCCCTGCCAAGACTCACGCAACACCTTGCCGAGTTGCAGACCGAACGCATGACGCAGCTGACGGTAGAGCTCAATATCTTCGGGTTGAGTCAGTTGCACCCTTTGAGGAAGATTGAGCCAGGTCAATGAGAGAGAGTTATCTTGGGCAAAATCACTTTCCCAAGCGATCGGCTTGAATGATTGTGCATCACGAATTTCAGCCCACGCCTGAGGCTTTGCAGATAAAGAGAACAACACGAGTGATAATGCCCAAAGAATTTGCCGCAGAGGAAATCTAAATTTCACCTGTGACTCTTTGTGCATCGGCAACTCCCGCTGTATAGATGTGGCACCCATGAGGATCCAAGACCATGTCAACAGTGCATCTTTACACGGACGGAGCGTGTTCGGGAAATCCTGGACCGGGCGGATGGGCAGCGGTTCTCGTGGCCAGTGAACAAGTCCGCCTCATGTCGGGCTTTGACCCCGCAACAACGAACAACCGCATGGAGCTCCTTGGCGTCATTCATGGCCTCGAGGCTCTGAAACGACCCACCCAGGTACATGTGGTCACCGACAGTACCTACGTGAAGAACGCATTCACCGAAGGGTGGCTCGAGGGATGGCAGCGCAACGGATGGAAGACAAGCTCGAAGGAACCCGTGAAAAATCAGGATCTCTGGCTCAAGCTGTGCCATCTGCGTCGGGTGCACCAACTGACCTGGGAATGGATCAAAGGTCATTCTGGTCACACCATGAATGAACTCTGCGACACTCTCGCGCGCACTGCTATTCGCGAGTCACAAGGCGTCGATCAAAGAACCACTCTCCTCGATTTGCTAAAGCAGAACTCCTAGGTTGATTTGAACCCGCGGTGCGACATCGGCAGACTTTTGGTTCAACCAACGCTGCGCCGTGGCGCTGTCACTGCTCCACAGAGCCTGTGACAGTGTCGTTCTCAAACCGTAAGCGGCACTTCCGGTCAGTCGGTCACTCAAGCGCACACGCCAGCCCAAATCCCCCGCCAAACGAACATGAGCAACACTCGCAGACTGTGCGCTGCGCCGAGCCGAGGCATCTTCTTCAACCTTCGAAAGCGCAAGATCAGACTCAGCCCGTAAAAACAGACCATTTAAACTAATAGACTGTGGGTAGTACTGCAGACTCAATCCGGCTGCGATATTCTTTTCTTCGAATTGTGATTGGCGAAGGCTATCTTGAACCTCACCCACCAATGAGAAAGACAAACTGTCCAGAATCAAATTCTCGTGGGCGAAGCGATAACGCCCCCACACCAGGTCTGCCGGATTGAATTCAAGCAGAGAAACTGCAGCGCCTGTAGCATCGTCACGGCTTTGTGAGCCTCCAAGGACTTGAGCTGGAACGTGCCTCGGGAACGCAAAACCAAGTGCGGTCAGTAGCAAGCAAAAAGGCGCTCTACTGCGACAATTTGAGAACATCTGAACACTCCAATCCAAAGCAACTGACTGGAGTTTAATGCAATTGTTTAAAACTTGGGATCGAAAACCGTCACGGTTTGAACGTCACCGGGGCGGATACGCACGACATCTGACCAAAGCAAAGCGCCCTCTCTTGTTTCCAAGATGAGAGCATATTGGCCTGGCTTAGCCGCACAAACAGAGCGGATGAAACGTGTCGATTTGATTTCATTGGAGCCGCGGAGGGGGATGACTTGGCACACGTCTTTGCCAGTCCAAGTGTCGCGCACGCTGACAATTAAATCCTCTGCACGTGCGTTCAGACCCGAGGGGTTGATCGACATGTAGAGTCCGCCCGTTGCGTTGCCACCGAGCCGGGGAATGTCTGGGTTCTGAGCTGCAAGCTCATCCCAAGCATCAACATCAAGTGCAGCGACCGACATGGGCTCATCTCTGTCCTGATAAACACGACTTCTCAGGCTTTCCACCTGCTTGAGAATGGTGTTTGTCATAAGGTCGTCGCGTGAAAGCAGGATGCGCGACCACACAGACCCAGGAACGTCAGCAGCAAATCGCAATTCAACAAACTCTTGGCCGCCAGGAAAAAACTGAACGTCTTCAACGTTAGGGCGAACCACCGAGTAAGCAGGATCGGACTGAAGAAGATATCGACTAACGCGTGTCCAGACCGGCACATCAGTGCCCAGCAGCCAATCACGCAAACGGCGATCACCAAAGTCAGGCTGTACGCCCTGCGTGGAGAGTTCAAAGACCTGCTGTGTATCGAGAGGCTCCATGAGGGACACCCTGCGATAGATAGACTCAACTAAATCGAACACAAGATCATGCTCGAAAGTCGAAGGTTCAACATGAACAACAAACTGTCTGCGCGCGCCGTTGACCAACATAATCTTAACATCAACGAGCGACTCATCGACGTTGAACACGCAGAAGCGACCGTCGGAACTCAATTCACTCAGAGAGGCCGAAGGCAGCCCACTTTCGGAGAAGAAGTGTGACTGAAGATTTTTGCGTCCGGTGGTGACGAGCACCCGACCACCAATCAACACATCTGGGCTTTGACCTTCGACGCGGGCACAGAACCCGCCCTGGTTCATGTGCTGCAGCAATCCAAAACTGCCCGCCAGTGCGTCGACATCAGCGACCTTCTGGAGCGCAATTTCGAGGGTTTTTTCACGTCCCGAAGCGGTGACTGGAACCAGCCGACGCGTCAGACTGCCTTCCAAGTGCCAAACCAGCAACTCAAAGCGAGTTCCACGCGGCACATCTCTCAGCTCGAAAGAACCCGAGGCATCGGTTTGAACTTGAAAGGGCGTGCCCGCCATGCGCAACACGACTTTATCACGCGCAAATCCTTCAGGCACATTCACTCGCCCTTGAATTGTGACCCGCTGAGACTCGGCAGAAACCGCATCTAATGCCGCAGAACTCTGGCTCGACAGAACTTGCGACATGCCTTTAGAGATCTCGTCACGGGGCAGCTCCAACGCGGCTGCCGTTTGGGGTTGCGACGCACTTGCTTGCGGAGCTGGAGCTACTTCCGAGGTCGGCTGCGGCTCGCTCCGTGCAGGAGAGCCAACCGGCTCAGCCACTGCGACGGTATCCGCCGAGCGCGCTGTCGCGCGGCTCACCGGGGCGGGAGTCACGGCACGGATTCGGCCATTAACGACCGTGTAAGTTTTGAAGGGATCGAGTGCACTCGCCTCAGCATCCACTTCCTGACCCAGTGCAAATCCATCGTCGGTGACACTTTCGTCGAGGAGAGTTGTCTCAAGTTCAGCCAACTTCTCGCTGCTAATGGGCCCGCCATCCGCAAGGCTTCCGAGAAACTGACCCGACAACAGACGTGGCTCCTGGCGCATCGATTCCTGAACCATGCCATGGAATGTGCGGCTCACTCGTAGGATTTCACTCGTTGGAACATCCTCAGGAAACTGAATTGCTGAACCCTCGGACGCTGGTCTTTCGCTTTTATCAGCGACATCTTCCTCAGCATTTGAATCTGCGGGCTCCGCGACAACCACGGCTGGTTTCTCAGAACTGGCGTCAGACGACTCTTCTTGCTCTGCCGCCGCAATCGGGAATTTCAAACCATCGAGAAGCACGGTCGATGTTGTGATTGTGTCAACCGCAGCAACTTCAGCGGGCATACCGCTGATACTCTTGGCAGCGGGTGCGTCGCTCAAATCGATTTCAACAAGTTTCCTTGGAGAGTCATTTGTACGCGGAGCGTGTAGGTCTACAGACTCCCCAATTTCACTCCAGACCGATTCAACGTCGACGCTCAAATCCGCAGTCGCCAAAACCGAATGCATGACAGCTGCCGCGAGGATACCTCGCCAAAACCACATGTTGCGCCGCAAACGCGAGCGCTGTGATTGGGTCGATTCTGATTTCATTTGGAACTGAGACACAACTCAATCCTCACATACACATCCACACTGGGACATCGGTCATATTCTCTTCCTCTCAAGCCCAAGAAGCCACAGACATTTTTTCTGACTCCGTCAAGCTGTTGTCAGGCAGAAACTTCCGCAAGACAGACCTCGAGAACAGTCGCAAAAGCCTTCTCAAATGGCGCCTTCTCACACTCCAAGTCATACAGCTCGACACTCGGGTCGCTGTCCGAGGCAACACTGACCGCGAGGATCATTTTACCCGCACGGGGTGAGCTGAGTTTAACCTTTCGGATTCTTCCAATCCGCCCTCTGTCCAGACTCACAGCCAGCCTTAACACGCTTGACAGACGCGTGACCCAGACCTGATCAGACTTTTCAAGGTTTTCAAACACGTCTTCATCCGGACGAGGTGCGCGCTTCCGATGAAATCGCACAAGCGCCGCAACGATTTCAAGCTCTCTTTGGCTGAAACCGAGTAAACTGCTGTTCTTGATTAAATACTGTGCATGTTTATGAAAACCAGAAATATTTATGAACTTTCCGGATTCATGCAGATAGGCAGCGCAGCGCAACAACTCGCGCCAACGCGCAGCATCTTCCCCCTGCAGCGGAAGCGCATCAAAAAGCGACATCGTCAGCGTCGCCATATGGAACGCATGTGGTTCATCGATCCGCAGCTTTTGGCCAAATTCCCGCACACTCTGCCAGCGAACATCCTTCGAGTCGCCCTGCAACCACTGCGCCTCACGCGCCATCGTATCAAAGAGGATCCCCTCTCGGAGGGCGCTTGTCGAAATCGTATAGCCCGTGACTCCGGCAACCTCGGCCAGAACCCGCAGAACCATTGCACCAGCGACGATAATGTCAGCCCGTTTGACGTCCATACCGGGAAGCATTCGGCGCTCCTGAACCGAACGATTCTTAAAGAGCACTGAAGCAACAGAATCAAGTTCCTCGCGAGATAGACTCGAGCCATGGAACGAACTGGGCTGTGCAACCCCAGCGATACCGATTGCAAGAGCCTTCAAAGCCTTGATCGTACCGGATGACCCGACAGCAAGGTCAAACCCAAATCGTTTGAGCTCGTGCGCGAGCGGCTCTAGGCGGCTGCGCACATAACTCTCGAGCTCACGCAGCGCTGCCTCGGTAAAAGGATCGGTCATCAAAAACTTCTGGGTCAACCTGACTGCACCCAGTTTCAAGGACGTTGCAAACCGCACTTCGTTCCACTGACACAAAACAATTTCAGCAGAACCGCCTCCAACATCGACAATCAGGCTGGACTTGTCGTTGATAGACAAGCCAGCCCGAACACCCAATGAAACCAGGCGAGCTTCCTCCTGCCCAGACACAATCTCGACAGGAATTCCAACACGCGAAGAAAGTCTGTTCGCAAATTCCACACCATTGCGCGCTTCACGGAGCGGATGAGTTGCGATGCAGCGGATGACAGCCCCATGTCGCTGCGCCATTTCCTTCATGCGTCTGAGAACTGCTGCCATCTTAGAAAGCGCATTTGCATCAAGCATAAGACGATCGTCGATGTCTGCGGCTAACCGCGTCTGCTCCTTCTGGTTCTCGAGCATTCGATAGGTGCCTTGCGACGCCATCTCGACAACAAGCATGTGAGTGCTGTTTGAACCAACGTCAATCGCTGCCAAACGCAGCGGCTCGCCAAAAGTGCGCTTGTCAGAGACTCCCGTCATTTGCCTGCTCGAATCTGTATGGTGTTATGTGGCTCGCCCATCTGCGTCACTGACTCCAGATGTCTCAAGGCATCACGCAAGCGCAGAACCCGGGTCTTCTCAGCTTTGACGAGCTCAATTAATTGTTCCTGCGAGCGGCACGCCTTCTGCTTTCCGCTCTGAGCCTGGATGTAAGTTCCATCACTGCGCATGGCGTACGATTTGATGTTGTCGCCAAGATTGAAGGCAAGAATCTCAATCACCTTAGCCTTGAGCGGTTCTGCATCAACAGGCCAGACAATCTCAACGCGTCTGTCCATATTTCGCGGCATGAAATCACAACTACCCAGGTAAACTTTAGGTTGTCCTGCATTTCGGAAATAGAAAATCCGTGAGTGCTCGAGGAATCTATCGATAATGGAAATGACCCGAATATTTTCGGAGACTCCTTTCAAACCAGGACGCAAAATACACACTCCGCGAACAATAAGATCAATCCGAACACCCGAACAACTGGCTGAATACAAAGCCTGTATTAACCCTAAATCGGTCAACGAATTCATCTTCAGGACCACATGACCGTGACCGTGCGCGCGATGATCTTCGACCTCTTGCTCAAGATTGCGGATGAAAAAATCTCGAACTCCAAAAGGTGAAACCTGAATTGACTCGAAATCTGGACCGCCATTAAGACGCGCGAGTTGACTCTCCGAGCTCAGCAGGTTGAAGCCTGTCAGTAAATTGAAGAGCTTTGCCAGATCACTGGTCAGCACGTCGTTTGCTGTCAGCATTCCCACATCGGTGTAAAGTCGAGCCGTACTGATATTGTAGTTGCCCGTTGAGATGTGTGCGTATCTCTGAAGGTGATCACCCTCTCTCCGAATCACGAGCGCACACTTCGCGTGTGTCTTCAAACCGACGAAACCGAAAACAACATGTGCCCCTGCTCGCTCAAGTCGGCGTGCCCAGGCAATGTTGTTATGTTCATCGAAGCGTGCCTTGAGCTCAACCACGGCAGTCACCTGCTTACCCTTCTCTGCCGCACGAACCAAAGCCTCAATGACAGGTGAGTCACCACCGATGCGGTAGAGCGTTTGCTTGATGGCCAGAACGTTGGGGTCATCTGCAGCGCGCCCCAAAAACTCAAGAACGCTTGAAAAGCTCTCATAAGGGTGATGCAAAAGAACGTCCCGCTCGCGAATCACATCGAAAATATCACGATCATGACTCAAGCGCGCACTCGTCTTCGGGTTGAAGACACTGTCACGCAGAGCTGGTTTGACCTCAAGCTTTGAGAGAAACATCAGGTCGCGCAGATTCAAATAACTCGAGCTCTCGTAGACATCCCCAATATCAAGTTCAAGCTGACTGCGTAGGCGAGATCGCAATCGCTCAGGCATGTCCTTCTCAACCTCAAGCCTCACAACAAATCGTTGGGCTCTGTCTTTGAGCTCAAGCTCAATGGACTTCATCAGGTCTTTTACTTCACCCTCGAGCAGCTGATAATCGAGGTTTCTTGTCACTCGAAAGACATATGCATCGTCAACTTCGTTCCATGGAAAAAGTTTTGCCAGATGCCTTCGAATCAAATCCTCAATTACAACAAAACGATGTTCGCGCGCGCGTGATGGAACAGAAATAAATCGCGACAACTTGGCAGGTATTTCCACAAACGCAAGAAGTGGCTCACCGTTCTCGCCCGACTCCTTAAAGCTCACAGCAATGTAGAGTGAGAGATTGGCCAAGTAGGGAAATGGATGCGCTTGGTCGATCGCGAGCGGCGTCAGAATTGGAAAAATTTGATTCTCGAAAAAATCATCAAGCTTCTCGAGTTCCTGACGACTCAACTGGCTCGTCGAAAGAATGGAAATTCCTTCACTTGCAAGTGCAGGAAGAAGCCCTGCCTGAAATGTTGCCGATGCACGGCGCAGTTGTCTTCTGATGTATAGCGAAACCTCATCGAGTGTCTCTTCGGGATCCATGTCGCCCGAGGTTTGCGGAGTAACCGCAACGCCAGATTCACTGCTTTCCAATAATTTAAACAAACCAGACAGACGAACCATGAAGAATTCATCGAGGTTCGAACCAAATATGGAAAGAAATTTCAGACGCTCAAGCAGAGGTGTGTTGCGATTTTCCGCCTCCTTCAGCACGCGATCATTGAAAGATAACCAAGCCAATTCGCGGTTCAAATAAAGCTCGGGATCTTCCAATCGCTTGAGCATGGATTTCTGTCTTGCGGCGGACTGAACCTTCTTCAAACGAGCGGTCATTGCACTCTCCTCAGGCGTCTGAGACACCGTCACAGAGAGCGTAAAACACGAAGGTTACTCATTGATTTGATGATTTTTACCGGGTCAGAAATCCAACTGGGCACTCTTATCCCGAGCATCGTGCGGGCGCGGAACATAGGCCAGCAGCTGCACGTCTGGTTTGTGGCCTTCCTCGGAGGAGACTCGCAACCAGGCAAGAGATGCCTTGCGAAAGGGTTGAACTGCTGAACCCACGACAGGAGACAAAAGGCTGATCATCCGCTCAATGTTGGGGTTGTGCCCAAAAATCCAAACGCACCCCTGACCCGCAGGAAATTGATGCGTCACGGTCTTCGTAATCAATTTCCATGCCGATTCGACAGAACCCTCGGGTGAAAATGCATGATCGCGAATAACATCGACAACCTGCCCCTCAAGAACCCTTTCTAGAGTCTGCTCTGCGCGGTCGTATCCGCTCGTGAAAACCAGCTGCGGGAGCGGAAGATTGAGTAACTTCCGCGTGCGTCCAACCGCAGCTGCGTCCCTTTCGCCACGCGGTGTCAGTCGACGATCGCTGTCTGCAGTTGCATAAGTTCCATCCACAGCCTGCGCATGTCGAACAATCACAAGGTCGATTTCAGTCATGGACTCACACTCCGAAGTATTGACGAGCCTGATTCACATCACTCTGAATTTGCGCCTTGAGATTATCAAGACCAGAGAATTTCATTTCAGTACGAATGAACTTCCTGAGCCCAAAGGCAATCTCGCTGCCATACAAATCACCCGAATAATCAAGAATGTGTGCTTCAATTTGGAGTTTAAGCCCGTCTGCAATGGTCGGGCGCACTCCACAGTTCATGACTCCAGGCTTGGATGTGTTCTCGCGCGGCAGAAGTACTTCGACCGCGTAAACACCAAAGGGAGGAATCAGACAATTCTCATCAAACAAACCAAGGTTTGCCGTAGGAAACCCAATCTGACGTCCACGTTGGTCACCTTTCACCACAACACCATTGAGGCAAAAATCTCGCCCCAACATTCTCCGTGCCGAATCAAATTCTTTGGACAAGATGGCCGCACGAATGCGGCTCGATGAGACCGGAGCGCCGTCAATGACAAGCGGATCAGCCTGTCTAGCTGCGAAACCACGTCTTCTTGAAAACGCCTCGAAATGTTCCCAGTTGCCAGACCGATTTGCACCATAGCAAAAATCAAAACCGATCATGGCAGCCTGAACATTGAAACTCTTGAGCAGGTATTCATCAACAAATTCATCAGCGCTGAGTTGAGCGAATGAAAAAGAGAACTTCTGCACCACAACAGCATCAACACCAGCAGCAAGCAGGAGATCAACGCGCTTTGACAGTGGGACAAGAGACGGCTTTGCCACCTGGGGAGAGAGTACAACGGTCGGGTGCGGATCGAAGGTCAGTGCAACAATAGGCAGGTCTTTTTTAAAGTCGCGCAGCATCTTGAGCACGTGCAGATGCCCCAGGTGAACTCCATCAAAATTTCCAATTGTCAGAGCAACGGGCTGTCGCTCAGCAATTAAACCGGTTCGCCCAAAGACACTGAATCCCCACTCAACCATGCCCTGCAACCTGTACTAAGGAAAAATCGGCAACGTTGTCATAAAGCCTTCGGACACGCAGAAGAAGAGCCAAACGGTTCTGCTTGATCTTGAAGTCCTGCGCATTCACGAGAACTCTATCAAAAAAATTTGCCATCGGATGTCTCAACTCTGCGAGAAGGCCGAGATAGGAATCACAATCATTGTTCTGCAGAAGATCATGTCCTTTTGTTTCAGCGGCCTGCAGCTCCTCAAAGAGAGCTCTTTCCTCGGCCTCCACAAAGTGATCGACCTCAATGGAAGGACTGTCGCCATTTTTCAACATGTCTTCAGTCAGTGTTCTACACCGCTTGTAGGGCACCATGGCGAGTGCAAGCGGTGCGGGCTCATTCCCTTGGCGCAACAACGCGCGGCTTGTCGCGCGCACCCAGTCCAAAGAGGCCGCAACGTTCTGGTTCGTCAGACGCGCACTCACTGCCTCAACAGCACCGGAATCATAGCTTGTCTTCCAAAGCGCTTTGAGCCGTCCGAGAATAAACGCAAATACTTTTTCCTCTGTCTCTGCTTGCAAAGTCATGCCGTGGCGACGGCAATTCTCGGCCGCCATGGCAAGACAGGCACTCAAACTCTGTTCAACTGCAGCGACTTCACCATCGGAGCCCAAGAGGCGGAGTATTGCGAGAGACATACGCCGCAGGCCAAAGGGGTCTTTGTTTCCCTTCACATCCGTTCCATGGCCAATCAAAGCGACCAAAGAATCGAGCTTATCGGCAAGGCTCAGAATCTTGCCCAATTGTGTTCGTGGCAAAGCGGCAGCGGCACCTGCGGGTGAATAATGTTCGGCAATCGCATCGGCCACGAGCTCACACTGCTCTCCGAAAAGCTTCTGTTCACGCACAAGAATGCCGCCCATTAAACCCTGCATCTCGTCGGGAAATTCCTGAACACAGCCTGATTTGAGGTCAGCTTTGCAGTAAAGTCCTGCCGTCTCGGCAGCCTGAAGCAAGCCCGCATGAGTGTCCTTGGTCTTTTGTGCAAGCTCGCGCGCCAAAGCCGCCGTGCGCTTCGATTTATCGCGCAGGGTACCCATGCCAGCCTGAAACAGCTGACTCTCCAGCTTCTCAAAGAGCTGATGCAGCGGAGTTTTGAGGTCGCCATCGTAGTAGAAAGCACCATCATCAAGACGACCACACACCACCGTTGCTGTGGCATCGATCATGCCCTCAACATTGGAGCAAGGATATCCCGCAACGCCAACGTAGTAAGGCAGTGCAACGCCCGTCTGCGGATGAACCACCGACAAATAGTTCATGTGCTCTCTGAGAACGCTGGTAATGAGACGCTCGGGCAGGCGCAGATACTTCTCCGGAAAACGACCGAGAAAGAGCTGTGGACTTTCAGAAAGTCCTGCCACTTTTTCCACGAGACTCTCGATGCCTGCTGGCAGCGCACCTCCAACCGATTGCGCCAATTTCTGAGCCTGCTGGGTGATAAAGTGGATTCGTGTTGTGCGCGAGGGTTCTACATCGAGTGAACGGATTCTTTCTCGGTAGTCATTCGCATGCGAGATATGAATAGCATGCGGATGAAGAATGCGCTGACCATAAGTCAGGTTCGCCGACTCAAGCCCAAACGCGCTCACAGGAATAATTTTGTCGTCTGCGAGTGCGCAGATCCAGCGCACAGGGCGTACAAATGGCGTTGCGCCTTCCTCAACAATCCACTTCATTTTCAGTCCGGATTCAATGCTCTGGCACCATTGCACAAAGTCACGCGCCAACAAACGAGGAAGGTCGCCCCCTTGTTCCTCTTTCTGAGTGTAAAGAAACACACCATCAGAGCGCTCTTTCCACTCCAGCGCCGAAGCATCCACGCCTGCCTTCTTAGCAAAGCCAAGAGCCGCAGGAGTTAAAGAGCCATCCGCTGCGCGCGCAATGCGTTGCGCGGGTCCCCAGAACTCGCGCCTGACCGTTGGTTCTGATTGAGGCAGTCCCTGACACAAAAGCACCAGGCGACGTGCAGACACCAGAATCTCACTTCCGAGTTTCTCAATAGCGGCCACAAACTCTGGTGCAGAGGAGAACCTCTCCTGACTAGCAGCTTTCCACTTCGTAAAACTCTCTTCCAGCTGCTGCGCAGCCGCAGTCTGAAATGCGGGGGGCATTTCTTCAACACCCAACTCAACACAGAAACTCACGTGCTTCGGAGCTTCAGTTGCAGCCGCACTCGCATGCACTGGTTGATTAGAACCTGAGTCAATCTTCACCGCAGGCTTTTGAATAAACGGAAGGCGCGGATCTGACGGCAGCCGCTGCATCATAGGAAAGCCTAATTTCTCGCGCTCTGCCCGATATGTCGCAGCACAAAGACGCGCACATTCACGCACGCGCCCGATATAACGCTGCCTTTCACTGACCGAGATTGCCCCTCGTGCATCAAGCAGGTTGAATGCATGTGATGCTTGCAGAACGTAGTCGTAGGCTGGCAAGACCAGATTTAACTCACACAGCTCTCTGACCTTCGTCTCCGACAAAGCAAAAGTCGAAAACAGAGAATCAACATCCGCATTCTTGAAATTGAAATGCGAGAATTCAAACTCGTTCTGCTTAAAGATATCCCCATAGGTAAAGTGATCATTGTAGGGAATGTCCAATGCGCTCTTCATACCTGTTGCGTACATGTAGAGGCGCTCAAGACCGTAGGTGATCTCGCCAGAAATCACGTCGAGATCCACACCGCCCAACTGCTGAAAATAAGTAAACTGTGTGACCTCCTGCCCGTTGGCACGGACTTCCCAACCCAAACCCCAAGCTCCCAGCGTCGGTCCCTTCCAGTCGTCTTCCAGCAACGAAATATCGTTTTCCTGCAAACGGATGCCAATGTGCTCAAGCGACCGCAAAAACACATCGACGATATCCGCAGGTGCGGGCTTCAAGAACACCTGGAGTTGATAGTAGTGCTGAAAGCGATATGGACTTTCGCCGTAACGCCCATCCACAGGCCGCCGACAGGGTTGCACGTAGACACTTCTCCAAGGCTCTGGCCCCAAACCCTTCAGAAATGTGTGGGGGTGAAAGGTGCCCGCGCCCATCGCGGCGTCGTAAGGCTGGGTCCAAAGGCATCCAAAGCGCCCCCAGTACTCGATCAGGCTAAAGACAAAACTTTGAAAATTCTGCATAGATCACCTTTGTTTAGAGCCAAACCCTGCTCGAGGCCTAAGCCTCCATTTTAGGACAGACAACGTTCGGTCGCCTGTCAGGCGAGTCAATCCTTCGACGCAAAAACACAAATCATTCAAAACCAAACCCGCGCCAACCGATTACCACCACAAGAGGTCGTGCACATGTTCAGAGTCCTACTGCTGACAAGCATCGCGCTAGCCACATTAAAGCCGAATACGTCGACAGCACATGGCTTTAATGCCAATTTTGTCGATATCGTAAAAACATTCGGTGGGAAATACCGGGTCATCATCAAATACACGCATGTCGAGCTCGGCGAATACCGCGAGGCCTTCATTGACTTCGACAAGAAGGCCGATGCGATAAAAGCCTTCGAGGATCTCGCACGCGGCGCAGATTTTTTCCTTGGCGACATAAAGAAATCTATTCACTTCCACACGCCGCCCGAAAAACAAAACCCCTATTAAGGGGTCAATTAGACCCACTGCTCGAGCTTCAGCCAACAAAAAAGCCCGGCATTCGCCGGGCTTTCTCAACTCACAAACAGCCAGATTAAGCGGCTTGTGAACGTATGCCGCAGATGATTAATCTGCGCTCGCTGCTCCACCGAGGTAACGGCTCGAAATACGCGCAGCCTTACCCTTAAGCTTCTTGATGTAGTAAATGCGAGACTTGCGGACTTTACCGCGCGCCTTCACGTCTACCCGATCAATCAGCGGTGAGTGAGCGAAGAAAGTTCTGTCGACGCCGATACCACCCGCAGAAATCTTGCGAACCATGAACGTGCTGTTCGTTGTGCCTTTACGGTAACGAATTACAGTTCCTTCGAAAGCCTGCAGACGGAACTTTGCAGAACCGTCTTTGTTGGTACCTTCCGAAATTTTTACCATCACAGAGACCGTGTCACCTGCACGGAACTCAGGAAGGGGATTCTTGCGGAGAAACTTCGATTCAAAATGAGCCAAATCTGGATGCTTCATAATAAAACCCTACCCACGAGAGAGGAACCTTAAGGGATTTCTCGGTATCTCAGTGAGAGAAAATGGTCGGGGCGACAGGATTTGAACCTGCGACCTCTTGCACCCCAAGCAAGTGCGCTAGCCAAGCTGCGCTACGCCCCGACGAAGTGAAACACTAACTAAACCAATCAACTTACTTTGCAAGAACCGACTTAACTTTTTCCACCACAGCTGTGAACGCAGCTGCATCATGAATAGCAAGCTCAGAGAGCTGCTTACGGTTCAGGCTAACCTGAGCCTTTTTGATGCCGTTCATGAACTTGCTGTAGGGAATTCCGTGTGAGCGGGATGCTGCGTTAAGACGCGCAATCCACAGCGAACGGAACTCACGCTTCTTAACCTTGCGGTCGCGGTATGCATATTCAAGACCTTTACGAACGATCTTGACCGCAACGCGGTAGGTTTTGGAGCGGGATCCACGGTAGCCCTTGGCGAGCTTGAGGATCTTCTTGTGACGACGACGAAGTTTAAAACCACGTTTGGCGCGAGCCATTTGTACCTTCCTTTCCTCGATAACCGGAGCCCCCAAATGAGGGACTTAAAATCCGGGATACCGGTTGAGACGCTTTTTTAGAGACCGCTGTTGGGAAGGCAACGCTTCACCAGCAACATGTTTTCAGCACGCATGATCTTAGCCTTTTTCAGGCGGTTCTTGCGTGAACGGGACTTCTGACCAGTCAAGTGCTGCTTACCCTGGTGAGGAACTTTTACCTTGCCCGTACCTGTGACTTTGTAGCGCTTGGCAGCTGCGCGCTTGGTCTTGATTTTCTTGCTGGACGGTGCCTTTTTTCCACCGGCAGCACGGATCTTAATTGTCCGTTTCTTTGGCTTAGCCATATGGTTGCCCTTTACTCGACATACACGGTTAAACAGAGCCGCCCTTATAGCACGCAATCTGGCGCTTGCAAGGGGTTTCAACCCCTCTCTCTGCAACAAAAAAAGAGGCTTGGAAAGCCTCTTTTTCTCCTTGCCTTGGTGATAACTGCCTGTTGGCGGTTAATCTTCCAAAGCCGACAAAATTTAGATGGTGAGCCCGCCCGGACTCGAACCGGGGACCAAAAGATTAAAAGTCTTTTGCTCTACCAACTGAGCTACGAGCCCCATCTGCAGCCGTAACTAATATCGCCCCGCGCTGCTGTCAACAGGACTTTGGAGGGTTCTACAACAATCCAAATTGGCTTGTGCGACAGCACTAAAATGCGCACACTTTAGCCAACTGCGAGGAACCTCGGAAATGTGGATAACAAATAAAATCAGAAAGTTGCACGACGCCACCTTGCGCAGTGAATTATCCCGTCCACAGCGGCAATTCAAAGGCCTTCTTTTTACAGCAGGACTGCTCGGAGCGCTCTTTGGATGGCAGGCAGAAGAAGCTGTCGGCAAGTGCTTGCTCCTAAGCAGTGGGCTCGCACTCGGCCTCGCAGCAGAGAAATTTGCACAATCACAAATAAAGCGAGTTACAAATTCGAAAAACAAATGCGACCAATCGTGAAAGGTAAATCTACCTTCAGTAGAAGACTCATATTTGAGTTTTCGTCAGAATCACTTCTGCTCAAGTACCGATTTCAGATCCCACAGAGCTGCCATCACAGCCACATTATTTGCGTTATTTTCGCCATGAATTTTTATCTTATTTTCTATTTCCGCATATGATTTTGCATGACCAATTTCCTTTCCATATTTTTCGTGATTCGCAATTTGTATTTCATGTGCGGCTATTAATTGCTGTTACTTTTTGATTTGATTTTGTTGGTCGCAGATCTCTTACACAACACGCCTAAGAATTTTTTTCTGCTTCAGCCTAATCATTCTTCCTTCAAACCGTTCTCGGATCAGCGATGAAGACAAATCGCTCCCTGCATGAGCTGCAGAGTGCAAGCCATCCAAGTGAGGGGGCGAAAGACGAGATTGGTGCTGCCAATCACATGAACAAAGACACCCTGAAAGAAGCTGTCAAGCTCGTAAAGAAGGGGAAATCCGCTCCGCTGGGAATCGAGGGAATCCCACCTCTCGTCGGCCAAGGTGTAATTGTTGACATGGTGAAACACTACGGCAAAGCCATGGAAGCAGCACAAGGCATCACCGTTGAAGATGTTGATGCCGCACTCGACCTCCACGAGTACGACCTCACTACAAAATCAAATCCTCAGGGCGTCCGGATTCTTGGCAAAAAAAATCCCCGAAGGATTTCTCCCTCGGGGATTCGGAATAAAAAGGCTGCACCGAGCTACTCTCCCACAGTTAAAACTGCAGTACCATTGCCGCAGGCGGGCTTGACTTCGGAGTTCGGAATGGGATCCGGTATTTCCCCGCCGCTATCAGCACAGCCAAAGCGAAAAACTTGTTGTTCTTTGTAAAGAACACAGGTGAGAAAGTCTACTGATTTTCCATCTTACTTCTATGGAATTTGCAAGGATGTTTCCCAGTGGGAATTTCAAGCACGAAGAGCGATTAGTAGTGGTTAGCTCAACGCCTCGCAGCGCTTACACACCCACCCTATCAAACTTGTAGTCTTCAAGTGCTCTTTGGGATTACTCCCGGAGAAGTTCATCTTGAGATGGGTTTCACGCTTAGATGCTTTCAGCGTTTATCCCGTCCAAACATAGCTACTCGGCTGTGCCGTTGGCACGACAACCGATCCACCAGAGGTTCGTTCAACCCGGTCCTCTCGTACTAAGGTCAAATTCTCTCAACTTCTCAACGCCCACGACGGATAGGGACCGAACTGTCTCACGACGTTCTGAACCCAGCTCGCGTACCACTTTAATTGGCGAACAGCCAAACCCTTGGGACCTGCTCCAGCCCCAGGATGTGATGAGCCGACATCGAGGTGCCAAACCTTATCGTCGATGTGAACTCTTGGATAAGATCAGCCTGTTATCCCCGGAGTACCTTTTATCCGTTGAGCGATGGCCCTTCCATGCGGAACCACCGGATCACTAGGACCCACTTTCGTGTCTGTTCGATCTGTCGATCTCTCAGTGAGGCAACCTTCTGCCCTTACGCTCGACAGCCGGTTTCTATCCGGCCTGAGGTTACCTTCGCGCGCCTCCGTTACTCTTTGGGAGGCGACCGCCCCAGTCAAACTGCCCACCAGACACTGTTCCTGACCCAGATTATGGGCCGAGGTTAGAATTCTCAGATTAGCAGGGTGGTATTTCAACGACGACTCTGCCGCAGCTAGCGCCACAGCTTCTCAGTCTCCCACCTATCCTACACAGCTAATCCAAGAACCCAATGCCAAGTTGCAGTAAAGGTTCACGGGGTCTTTCCGTCCTGTCGCGGGTGGGGGGCATTTTCACCCCCTATTCAATTTCGCTGAGTGCCAGGCGGAGACAGCGGACCAGTCGTTACGCCATTCGTGCAGGTCGGAACTTACCCGACAAGGAATTTCGCTACCTTAGGACCGTTATAGTTACGGCCGCCGTTTACTGGGGCTTCAATTCGAAGCTTCGCCTTGCGACTAACTCCTCCTTTTAACCTTCCAGCACCGGGCAGGCGTCAGACCCTATACGTCATCTTGCGATTTCGCAGAGTCCTGTGTTTTTGGTAAACAGTCGCTAGTCCCTATTCTATGCTACTCGTCTGCGCTTAATGCCGCGAGGGCAATCACGCTAACGAGCCTACCTTATCCCGAAGTTACGGTAGTAAATTGCAGAGTTCCTTCGCCTGGGATCTCTCAAACGCCTTGGTATACTCTACCAGCCCACCTGTGTCGGTTTGCGGTACGAACAAACGTGCTTCATCACTTAGCAGCTTTTCTTGTGAGCATGGAACCATGAGACTTACGTCGTCAGCTCTCAGCTAAGACCACGCCATTTCTGTACGCAGCCTACCTACAGCCTTAAACCGGAATCCAAATAACCGGCTCTCACTCTCCTTCTCCACCCCTGCGTCGCTCCACACATCTGGTGCAGGAATATTAACCTGCTTGCCATCGGTTACGCCCTTGGGCCTCACCTTAGGTTTCGACTTACCCTGAGGGGATTGACCACTCTCAGGAATCCTTGGGCTTACGGCGGACGGGGTTCTCACCCGTCTTACGCTACTCATGTCCGCATATGCTCTTGTATCTCCTCCAACACACCTCACGATGTATCTTCGACGGTCAATACAATGCTCCCCTACCCAGAATTTCTTCTGCCGGCGCTTCGGTGCTGTGCTTAAGCCCCGTTACATCTTCGGCGCGGACCCATTAGACTAGTGAGCTATTACGCTTTCTTTAAATGATGGCTGCTTCTAAGCCAACATCCTAGCTGTTTTAACGTTTCCACATCCTTCTCCACTGAGCACAGTCTTGGGGACCTTAGCGGTCGGTCTGGGATCTTTCCCTCTCGCTTACGAACCTTCTCGCTCGCAAACTGTCTGCCGGACTTCACTTTAAGGTATTCGGAGTTTGATTGAGTTTGGTAACCCGGTAAGGCCCCTAGCTCATTCAGTGCTCTACCCCCTTAAAGAAACATCCGACGCCATACCTAAATATGTTTCGGGGAGAACCAGCTATCGCCACGTTTGATTAGCCTTTCACCCCTACCCACAGCTCATCCGAGCCTTTTTCAACAGGCACCAGTTCGGTCCTCCAGGAAGTTTTACCTCCCCTTCAACCTGGCCATGGGTAGATCACGTGGCTTCGGGTCTATTCCCTGCAACTAAAGCGCCTTATTCAGACTCGGTTTCCCTACGGCTCCAGTGCTTGTGCACCTTAGCCTCGCTGCAAAAAATAACTCGCGGACTCATTATGCAAAAGGTACGCTGTCACACCACGAGGGTGCTCCAACTGCTTGTAGGCATGCGATTTCAGGTTCTCTTTCACTCCCCTCACCGGGGTTCTTTTCACCTTTCCCTCACGGTACTGGTTCACTATCGGTCATCGAGGAATATTTAGCCTTGGCAGATGGTCCTGCCGGATTCACACCGGGTTTCACGTGCCCTGTGCTACTCGGGATACGCGCTCAGAACGATTGGTTTCGCTTACGAGTCTTTCACTCTCTGTGGACAGGCCTTCCAGCCCATTCAGCTACCGTTCGCTTCCTAAATGCACGTCCCACAACCCCAGCCCTCTTGCGAAGACTGGTTTGGGCTGTTCCAATTTCGCTCGCCGCTACTCTCGGAATCACTTCTTTGTTTTCTTTTCCTTCGGGTACTAAGATGGTTCAGTTCCCCGAGTTCGCTCGCAGAAGGCTATGTATTCACCTTCCCGTACTCCTAACGGAGTGGGTTGCCCCATTCAGACATCCCCGGATCAAAGCTTACTTGGCAGCTCCCCGAGGCTTTTCGCAGCCTGTCACGTCTTTCGTCGCTTCTCGATACCTAGGCATCCGTCGCATGCCCTTACTGCGCTTGATGATTCCCACTGGGAAACACCCTTGCGTTTTTTCTCCGACCCACTCAGCGATGAGCGATGAAGCTCGAGTGTTACCTTAGTAACACCTGGGCACACAGCGTTGAGGATGTGTGCGCTTCATCTGAAGTCGGCTCTTCTTCGGTTGAACCCACAAGCACGGGGTTCGCAACAGTCTCCTGTTGGTCAGTAAACCGAGAAGTCTTTTATTCAGTAAGAACTTTCTCACCTATGAACTTTTCAAAGAAC
>Ga0194122_10000069_pt1 | contig 148983 bp, 144 predicted proteins | sample TA2MahCa10mmetaG_FD_155487 | JGI IMG/M metagenome (GOLD analysis project Ga0194122, IMG submission 155487) | Freshwater microbial communities from Lake Tanganyika, Tanzania - TA2015021 Mahale Deep Cast 10m | ecosystem: Environmental > Aquatic > Freshwater > Lake | place: Tanzania: Lake... | reverse complement strand
AAGCGCGTCAGCGCGATCTCGTAGGCGATCGAGGCGAGGCACACGAGAAAGAGAGGGACAAGACGCGCGGCCGGAACGTCCTTGATCGCGTCTGTCGCCACGCCCGGCTACTCCCCACTGCCCCTCGCGGACGCCACGCGTCCGGCCGCGCGACTGTAACGGCTGGCGGACGAAGAGCAATCGCGCTGTAGCCGCTATTCGCGAACAACGTGGTACGGCATGATCCGGGGCGGCATAGAGTTTGCTCTTGAGTTCGTCGGAGTGCGTGAGCGTTCGCGACATTGACTGCGTGCGGGGGCGCCCGAGTGCGGGTCGTCGCACGCCGATTCGGGGAGGGCTCGATGAAGAACATAGTGCGTTCGGCGATCGCCGGCGCGGCGCTGGCCTTGGCGTCCGTGGTCGGCGCGCAGGCCCAGACCCTGCGCGTGGTGATGCATTCCGACGTCAAGGTGCTCGATCCGGTGTGGAGCGGCGCCTATATCACGCGCAACCACGCCTACCTGATCTACGACACGCTGTTCGCCCTCGACGAGAAGTTCCAGCCCAGGCCGCAGATGGTCGAGAGCTGGAAGGCGAGCGACGACAAGCGCACCTGGACCTTCACCCTGCGCGAAGGGCTGGAGTGGCATGACGGCAAGCCGGTGACGGCGGAGGACTGCGTCGCCTCGCTCAAGCGCTGGGGGGCGCGCGATCCGATGGGCCAGAAGCTGGTCCTGTTCATGCAGGAGATGCGGGTCCTCGACGCCCGTACCTTCGAGATCGTGATGAAGCAGCCCTACGGCCTGGTCATCGAGTCGCTGTCGAAGCCCAGCGTCGTGGTGCCCTTCATGATGCCCAAGCGGGTGGCCGAGACTGATCCGTTCAAGCAGATCTCCGAGCACATCGGCTCCGGCCCCTTCGTCTTCAAGCAGGACGAATGGAAGCCGGGCGAGAAGGTGGTCTACGTCAAGAACGCCAAGTACAAGCCGCGCGCCGAGCCGTCGTCGGGTCTGGCCGGCGGCAAGCATGTCCAGGTCGACCGCGTCGAGTGGGTCTGGATCCCCGACCCGCAGACCCAGGTCAACGCCCTGCTCAACGGCGAGATCGACGTGCTGGAGCAGGTGCCCTACGACCTGATTCCGCTGGTCGAGAAGGACAAGAAGATCAAGCTGGTGAAGGCCGAGATCGGCAACCAGTACGTCTTCCGGCCCAACTGGCTGCACGCGCCGTTCAACAACGAGAAGATCCGCCAGGCGGCGCAGATGGCGCTGAATCAGGAGGACTTCCTCAAGGCCGTGGTCGGCGACCCGCGCTTCTATCGCCCCTGCAAGTCGCTCTATCCCTGCGGCTCGCCGCTGGAGTCGACAGCCGGCATGGAGGGCAAGATCGAGGGCAACGCCGCGAAGGCGCGCGAGATGCTGAAGGAGGCCGGCTACGACGGCCGGCCGATCACGCTGCTGCACGCCACCGACACCGCCGCGCTCGCCAATCTCGCGCCGGTGGCCAAGGCGCTCTTCGAGCGCGCCGGCTTCAAGGTCGACATGCAGTCGATGGACTGGCAGTCGCTGGTCAACCGCCTGCTGACCAAGAAGGGCCCGCCCTCGGAGGGCGGCTGGGATGTGTTCCTGACCTACTGGTCGATGGCCGATCTGTTCGATCCGCTGATGACGCCGTTCCTCCAAGCCAATTGCGAGAAGAGCCGCGCCGGCTGGCCGTGCGACGAGCAGATGGAGCGCCTGCGCGAGAAATACGCGCTGGCCACCGACGCCGCAGAGCGCAAGGCCGTCGCGCTGGAGGTGCAGCATCACTACATGAAGATCGTCACCCACGTGCATCTCGGCGAGGCCTTCAGCGTCGCCGGCCTCGGCGCGAGGGTCGAAGGATGGATCAACGCCCCGGTGACGGTGTTCTGGGGCGTGACGAAGAAGTAGCGTCGACAGGTTGTCCGTTCCCTGGCCTTCGCGGGGAGAAGGGAAGAGAGCCATCGTTGATCGCCGCACCGCCAGCTCTGGCGGCGACGGTCGGTCGGGCATAGGGTTGGCGTCACAGAACGTCGCGGGCGTGTCCCATTTCGGCGGCCGCTCATTGGCGTTGGGGAGGGTTCGATGAAGAACTTTGTCCGGTCCGTCCTGATCGCGGCGGCGTTGAGCCTGGGTGTCGCGCTGGCGCCGCCAGCGGCGGCGCAGACCACGCTCAAGGTGGTCATGCATTCGGATCTGAAGACCTTCGATCCGATCTGGAGCGGCGCCTATATCGTGCGCAATCACGGCTACATGGTCTGGGACACGCTGTTCGCGATGGACGAGAAGTTCCAGATCAAGCCGCAAATGGTCGAGAAGTACGAGACCAGCGCCGACGGCCTGACCTGGACCTTCACGCTCCGCGACGGGCTGGAGTGGCACGACGGCAAGCCGGTGACGGCGGAGGACTGCGTCGCCTCGATCAAGCGTTGGGCGGTGCGCGACTCGATGGGCCAGAAGCTCGCCCAGTCGGTCGGCGAGTACAAGATCATCGACGCCAAGACCTTCCAGATCGTGCTCAAGGACAAGTTCGGGCTGATGCTGGAGTCGTTGGGCAAGCCCAGTGTCGTCGTGCCGTTCATGATGCCCAAGCGGCTGGCCGACACCGATCCGTTCAAGGCGATCGATGAGGTCGTCGGCTCCGGCCCGTTCATCTTCAAGAAGGACGAGTGGAAGCCGGGCGAGAAGGTCGTCTACGTCAAGAACCCGAAATACAAGCCGCGCGTCGAGCCGGCCTCGGGCATGGCCGGCGGCAAGGTGGTCAAGCTCGACCGTGTCGAGTGGCTGTGGATCCCCGATGCGCAGACCCAGGTCAACGCGCTGATCAACGGCGAGATCGACATGCTCGAGACCGTGCCCAACGACCTGATGTCGCTGCTCGAGAAGGACAAAGGCGTCACGCTGATCAAGGGCTCGGTCGGCTTCCAGTACGTCTTTCGCATGAACTGGCTCAACCCGCCGTTCAACAACCCGAAGATCCGCCAGGCCGCGATGATGGCGCTGAACCAGGAGGACTTCCTCAAGGGCATCATCGGCGACGCCCGCTTCTATCGCACCTGCAAGGCGCTGTTTCCGTGCGGCTCGCCGCTGGCGACCGACGCCGGCATGGCGGGGCTGATCGAGGGCAACGCGGCCAAGGCACGCGACATGCTCAAGGAGGCCGGCTACGACGGTACCGTGATCGCCATCCCGCATCCCACCGACCTCACCGTGATCGCCAACATGGGGCCGATCGCCAAGGCGCTGCTCGAGAAAGCCGGCTTCAAGGTCGAGCTGCTGCCCAGCGACTGGACCACGGTGGTCAATCGCCTGACCACCAAGAAAGGGCCACCGTCGGAAGGCGGCTGGAGCGCCTTCTCGACGGCGTGGAGTCATATCGACATCCTGGACCCCGTCATGGCGCCCTATCTTGTCGCGACCTGCGACAAGGCGCGGCCCGGCTGGCCGTGCGACGAGAAAATGGAGAAGCTGCGCGACGCCTATGCCCGCGAGTCCGACCCGGCGCGGAAGAAGGCGATCGCCGAGGAGGTCCAGCTCTACAACCGCGAGATCGTCACCCACGTGCAGCTCGGCGAGTGGTTCGCGGTCACCGCCATGCGCAAGAACGTCACCATCGACGGCGAGCCGCCGCCGGTTCCGGTGTTCTGGGGTGTATCGAAGAAGTAGTCAGATTGACGTTTACGTTAACGTAAAACGAGTCTAGGCTTCTCCCGAGTAGCCGCCGGGAGAGCGGCCTGTGCGCATGGAGGAAACGATGAGCGACTCGTTCCGTGACGATCAGCACATCACCCGTGATCCGGCCTATCGCGTGGTCGCCCCCGACGATTTCCCGGCGATGATCGAGGTCGATCGCTACGACACGCGCTCGGACGCCTTCGACGGCATCATCGGCGCGACGCACGACCATTTCTGGGATCCGTTCAACCCCGTCTATCTCGACTACACGACGCCCTTCGACGTGACGAAGGAATACATCATGCCGCCCGAGCGTGTGCCGGAGCTGCAGAGCGCGGTGGGCGATCGGCTCGACGAAGGCCAGAAGATCCGCCTCGCCAATAACATCACGCGCTTCCGCATGTCGGGCATCCTGCACGGCGAGCAGGGCGCGCTCTCGCTGTCCGCGTCGCTGTGCGACATCCTGCTCGATCCCGGTGCGCAGGAATACGCCGCCAACCAGGCGCGCGAGGAAGCGCGCCACGTCGCCGGCTTCGGCCGCTACATCAAAGTGCGCTGGGGCTCGCCCTATCCCTGCAGCCCGGAGCTCGGCAAGTTCCTCAACGAGATCGTGCTCAGCCCGATCGTCTACAAGAAGCTCGTCGGCATGCAGATCATGCTCGAAGGCCTCGCCATGGGCGCCTTCGCCGACACCTACGCCTATACGCGCGATCCGCTGCTGAAGCGGCTGGTGCAGCTGGTGATGACCGACGAGGCCTTCCACCACAAGTTTGGCAAGATCTGGGCCGACCGCACCCTGCCCAACCTCACGCAGGAGGAGCACGACAAGGTCGAGGACTGGGCCGCGCACGTCTTCGAGTCGCTGCTCTTCAACCTCACCAGCATCAGCCAGCGCCCGTATATCTACGAGGAATTCGGGCTCGATCCGAAATGGGTGCGCGAGGCGATCCGCGAGCGCTTCGGCAGCAACAGCCGCAAGAACTCCATGAAGGAGAGCACCAACATCTTCCGCGTGCTGGTGAAGACGCTCCTGAAGGCCGGCATCATCACCGACCGTACGCGCCACGTGTATAGCCCCTGGCTCGACATCGACGAACTGCACGGCGAAGGCGACTCGATGGTCGGCGACGCCGTCGCCGCCGAGGGCATCGAGTTCCTGCGCGAGATCAACCGCAAGCGCCGGGGCGGCCAGCGACTGGTGGGCTGAACGCTTTCCGACATTCCGGGCGAAGCGAGGAATCTCCTTGAAGCGGAGCCCTCGCTGGCGGGAGAGTCGTCGCCGACGCTCGGCATGACGGTGATCGCATGACCGCATCACAGATCTTGAAGGATACCATCGCGCGCGAGGGCCTCGCGCACGCGATGGCGGCGCATAATCCGCTGTCGGCGCGGTTGGCGGAGCGCGCGGGTTTCCACGCGATCTGGGCCAGTGGCTTCGAGCTGTCGGCCGCCTATGGCGTACCCGACGCCAGCCTGCTGTCGATGACACAGCATCTCGACATGACCCGCGCGATCTGCGAGCAGGTCGCCATTCCCGTCATCGCCGACATCGACACCGGCTACGGCAATGCCATCAATGTCGGTCATGTCGTCGCGGCTTACGATCGCGCTGGCGTCGGCGCCGTGGTGATCGAGGACAAGACATTCCCCAAGGACACCAGCCTGCTGGCTGGCGGCCGGCAGGAGCTGGTCCGTATCGAGGAATTCCAGGGCAAGATCGAAGCCGCCTGCGCCGCGCGCTCCAAGGACGGGCCGCTGGTGATCGCACGCACCGAGGCGCTGATCGCCGGCGCCGGGCTGGACGAGGCACACCGGCGCGGCCGCGCCTATGTCGAAGCCGGCGCCGACCTGATCCTGGTGCACTCCAAGCAGAAGACGCCGCACGAGGTGCTGGCCTTTTGTGCGCATTGGGATCTGAAGACGCCGATCGCGCTGGTGCCGACGGCCTATCCCGACCTCACCGAATCCAAGATGCGCGCCACCGGCAAGATCGGCCTGGTGATCTACGGCAACCATGCGATCCGCGCCGCCGTCAGCGAGATGAAGCGCGTCTTCGCGCGTATCCGCGAGGAGGGCGGCATCAAGTCGGTCGACAAGGAGATCGTCTCGGTCGACGAGATCTTCGAACTGCAGGACGTGCCCGGCATGAAGGCGCGCGAGAAGCGCTTCCTGCGGTAGCACGCTGTCATCCCGAGCGTAGCGAGGGATCTAGGATCAGCCTGGATCCCTCGCTACGCTCGGGACGATAGATCCGTTCGCAGGAGCACCATGACCGACCGCAAGCCCAGCCGGCTGAGCGCCGATATCGATCTCGAAGCCGACGGCAAACGCACGGGCTTCGTGCGTATCCCGCACTCGGTGCATCGGTCCGCCTATGGCTGGCTGCCGCTGCCGATCGCCTGCGTCAACAACGGCGAGGGCCCACGCGTGCTGCTGATGGCCGGCAACCATGGCGATGAGTGGGAGGGCCAGCTCGCGCTGGGCAAGCTGATCCGCACGCTGGAGCCGAAGAACGTGCGCGGCAAGCTCACGATCCTGCCGTCGTCGAACTTCCCGGCGGCGATGGCCGGTATGCGCACCTCGCCGATCGACGAGGGCAACCTCAACCGCTCGTTCCCGGGAAACCCCGACGGCACGATCACGCAGCAGATCGCCTACTTCATCGAGTATTCGCTGATGCCGAAGTGCCAGTTCCACTTCGACCTGCATTCCGGCGGCAGCTCGCTGATCTACATTCCCAGCAGCCTGTGCCGTCTCGATCCCGATCCGACGCGGCGCAAGGCGCAGATCGCGCGCATGCGCGCCTTCGGCGCGCCGATCGGGTACGTCAGCACCTCGCCGCAGGGCGACGAGCGCACCGCGACCTCAGCGGCGATGCGCCAGGGCGTCGAGCACATGGGCACCGAACTCGCCGGCGCCGGCGCGGTGACACCCGCGGCGTTGAAGATCGCCGAGGAAGGCCTGCTGCGCGTACTGGCGCATATCGGCGTGCTGCACGGCCTCGACATTCCACCGCCACCGAAGACGCCGACGCGGCTGATGCGCGTCGAGGGGCCGGACTACTACGTCTACGCGCCCGATGGCGGCGTGTTCGAGCCGTTGGTCGAGCTCGGCGACGATGTCGTCGCGGGCCAGCCGGCGGCGCACGTACATCAGCACGACACGCCGTGGCGCGAGCCTGTCGTGGCGCGCTTCGCGCGCGCCGGCACGGTGATCTGCAAGCGCCAGCCCGGTCGCACCGAACGCGGCGATTGCCTGTTCCATCTCGCGACGGACTACGTCGAGTAGAACGCTACTCCGCCGCCTGCCGCGGGGAGTCCGCGGCCGCGTCCTCGGCCTGCCATTTCGAGCCCAGCGTCGCCAGCGTGCCCAGCACGCCGCGCAGCTCGTGGCCGCGCGCGGCGAGCGCGTAGGTCACCTTGGGCGGGATCGTCGCCTCGTAGTGGCGTGTGACCAGGCCGGCCTGCTCCAGCGAGCGCAGCCGCTCGGTCAGCATCTTGGCCGACACGCCGCTCACGCGCCGCTTCAGCTCGCCAAAGCGCTGCGGGCCGTGCTCGCCCAGCGTGTAGAGAATGTAGGTCGTCCACGGCCCCATCAGCAGCCGCAGGATGAAGTCCATGGGACAGGAGGCGGGGTTCTCCCCGCCGCTACTCTTCCCCTTCAGCATGGTCGGAATCCTCGGCTTGATCGCGTGATGGCGAACATTTGGGGATTGTCGGTAGTTACGTCAAGGTACTTACTCTAGAAAGGTTTCTTCTGCGCCCGTCTCCCAGTCGAGCGGCGAAAGGCTCACCTGAGCTGATCCGGCGTAGGCCGCCTAAGGCTCGGCCGCTGAACGGCGTCCGAGCGCTTTGTTGCGAGTGCGTCCTAGTTCTCTTTCGCAGGCCCGTGCGCATGCGGTCACAAATGTCGCGCCATCGCTTAGCGGTGCGTTGATTCGGGGGAGAAGCTGGCGGATACTTCCGTCAGACGAAAGAGTGCGAATCGAACGCACGGGTCGGGGAGCGAAGCGCAACCAGCCATCGCGGGCACGCCGCGAGGCCGCTCTCTGATGACGCGATCGTCGAGGAGGTGCCATGGGCTCGATGAAGATCACCAGGCGCGGTGCGCTGAAGCTGACAGCCGCAAGTGTGGGCGCCTCGACGCTCACCGCGCTGGGCTTCTCGCCGGCGCAGGCGCAAGGCGCGGTGCGCGCCTTCAAGCTCGAACGCACGACCGAGACACGCAACACCTGCCCGTACTGCTCGGTGGGCTGCGGCGTGATCATGTACTCGGTGGGCGATCGTTCGAAGAACGTCCACGGCAAGATCATCCATATCGAGGGTGATCCCGACCACCCGACCAACCGCGGCACGCTCTGCCCCAAGGGCGCCGGTCTGATCGACTTCATCAACGCCAAGACGCGCCTGCAGTACCCCGAGTACCGCGCGCCCGGCGGCAAGGAGTGGAAGCGCATTTCATGGGACGAGGCGATCGACAAGATCGCGCGTCACGTGAAAGCCGACCGCGACAAGAATTTCATCACCAAGAACGCCGATGGCCAGACGGTGAACCGCTGGCTCACGACCGGCTTCCTGGCGGCCTCCGCGACCTCCAACGAAACGGCATGGATCACCTACAAGGCGGTGCGATCCATGGGGATGGTCGTCTTCGATAATCAAGCGAGGGTTTGACACGGTCCGACGGTGTCCAGTTTGGGCCCGACTTTCGGACGCGGTGCGATGACGAACCTGTGGGCTGACATCAAGAACACAGATCTCGTCGTGATTATGGGCGGTAACGCCGCCGAAGCGCATCCCTGCGGCTTCAAGTGGGTGACGGAAGCCAAGCACCACAAGAAAGCCAAGCTGATCGTCGTCGATCCGCGCTTCACGCGCTCGGCGGCGATGTCGGATCTGTTCATCCAGATCCGGCCGGGTACCGACATCGCCTTCTTGGGCGGCGTCATCAAGTACCTGCTCGACAATGACAAGCTGCAGAAGGAGTACGTCCTCAACTACACCAACGCGGCCTACATCCTGCGCGCCGACTACAAGTTCGAGGACGGCCTGTTCTCGGGCTACGACGAGGCCAAGCGCGATTACAACCGCGCCAGCTGGGAGTACGAGTTCGGCGACGACGGCTTCGTCAAAGCCGATACGACCCTGCAGGACCCGCGTTGCGTCTTCCAGGTGATGAAGGCGCATTTCGCGCGCTACACGCCCGAGATGGTCGAGCGCATCACCGGCGCGGCGAAGGACAAGTTCCTCGAGGCGTGCAAATGGATCGCCGAGACGTCGGCGCCCGACAAGGTGATGACGTCGATGTACGCGCTGGGCTGGACCCAGCACTCCAAAGGCTCGCAGAACATCCGCACCATGGCGATGATCCAGCTGCTGCTGGGCAATATCGGCCTGGCGGGCGGCGGCATGAACGCGCTGCGCGGGCACTCCAACATCCAGGGCCTGACCGATATCGGCCTGATGAGCAACCTGATCCCCGGCTACCTGACGTTGCCGACGGATGCGCAAGCCGACTTCGCGGCCTACATGCGGCCGCGCGGCTTCAAGCCGCTGCGGCCCGGCCAGACCAGCTTCTGGCAGAACTACGACAAGTTCTTCGTCTCCTTCATGAAGGCGATGTGGGGCTCGGCGGCGACCAAGGAAAACGACTGGGCCTATGACTATCTGCCCAAGCTCGACGTCGGCGCCTACGACGTCCTGCGCGGCTGGGAGATGATGCACCAGGGCAAGATCAACGGGTATTTCTGCCAGGGCTTCAACCCGCTGATGTCGTTCCCCAACCGCGGCAAGCTCGCCACGGCGATGGCCAAGCTGAAGTTCCTCGTGGTCATGGACCCGCTGGCCACCGAGACCAGCGAGTTCTGGCAGAACCACGGCGAGCACAACGCCGTCGATCCGGCGAAGATCCAGACCGAGGTCTTCCGCCTGCCGACGACGGTGTTTGCCGAGGAGGACGGCTCGCTCACCAACTCCGGGCGCTGGCTGCAGTGGCACTGGAAGGGCGCCGAACCGCCCGCGGAGGCGATCACCGACATCGAGATCATGGCGAAGATCTTCCTGAAGGTACGCGAGCTGTACCAGAAGGAGGGTGGCGCCTATGCCGATCCGATCCTCAAGCTGACCTGGGACTACGAGAAGCCGCAGCATCCCAGTGCGGAGGAGCTCGCGCGCGAGCTCAATGGCCGCGCGCTGGCCGACGTGCCCGATCCGCGCGACGCGGCACGGCTGGTACTGCGCCGTGGCCAGCAGCTCAACGGCTTCGGCGAGCTGCGCAACGACGGCACGACGATGTGCGGCAACTGGATCTACTCCGGCTGCTGGACCGAGGCCGGCAACCAGATGGCGCGGCGCGACAACAGCGACCCGGGCGGGCTGGGGCTGACGCCGCGCTGGGCGTGGTCGTGGCCGGCCAATCGCCGCATCCTCTACAACCGCGCGTCGGCCGACGTGAAGGGCGCGCCGTTCAATCCCAAGCAGAAGCAGGTTTGGTGGAATGGCGAGCGCTGGACCGGCTACGACGTGCCCGACTACGGGCCGTTGGTGAAGCCCGAGGCCAGCGTCGGCCCGTTCATCATGAACCAGGAGGGAACGGCGCGGCTGTTCACCCGGGGCATGATGCGCGACGGGCCGTTCCCGGAGCACTACGAGCCATTCGAGGCGCCGGTGGCCAACCCACTGCACCCGAAGGTCGGACCCAACCCGGTGGCGCGCGTCTTCAAGGGCGACATGGAGGTCTTCGGCAAGGCCGCCGACTTCCCCTATGTCGCCACGACCTACCGGCTCACCGAGCACTTCCACTTCTGGTCCAAGCACGTGCGCATCAACGCGATCACGCAGCCCCAGGAGTTCATCGAGCTCGGCGAGGAGCTGGCCAAGGAGAAGGGCATCTCGAGCGGCGATCTGATCGAGGTGCGCTCCAACCGCGGCCGCGTGAAGGCCGTCGCCGTGGTCACCAAGCGCATCAAGGTGCTGAAGATCGACGGCAAGATGGTGCACACCGTGGGCATCCCACTGCACTGGGGCTTCACGGGCGAGACCAAGAAGGGCTTCGGCTGCAACCAGCTGACGCCCTACGTGGGCGACGCGAACATCGAGACGCCGGAGTACAAGGCGTTCCTGGTGGACGTGAAGAAGCTCGGCACGACGGCGGCATAGGGAGGCGACGATGAGCAGTCTTCAGTCTCTCGACATCCGCCGTCGCTCGGCGACGGTGACGCAGTCACCAAGCCAGCGCGAAGCGACCGAGATCGCCAAGCTTATCGACGTCTCGCGTTGCATCGGCTGCAAGGCCTGCCAGGCCGCGTGCCTGGAATGGAACGACCTGCGCGAGGAGGTCGGCGTCAACGTCGGCGTCTACGACAACCCGCACGACCTGACGGAGAACACCTGGACGCTGATGCGGTTCACGGAGATCGACGTCGACGGCCGCTTCGAATGGCTGATCCGCAAGGATGGCTGCATGCACTGCGCCGATCCGGGCTGCCTCAAGGCCTGCCCGGCGCCTGGCGCGATCGTGCAGTACAAGAACGGCATCGTCGACTTCATCTCGGAGAACTGCATCGGCTGCGGCTATTGCGTGAAGGGCTGCCCCTTCAACATTCCGCGCATCTCCAAGAAGGACGCCAAGGCGTACAAGTGCTCCTTGTGCTCCGATCGCGTCGCCGTCGGCCAGGCGCCGGCCTGCGCCAAGGTCTGTCCAACGCAGGCGATCTCCTTCGGCACCAAGAAGGACATGGCCGCCTGGGCCGACAAGCGCATCGCCGATCTCAAGGAGCGCGGCTACAAGAGCGCCGGGCTCTACGACCCGCCGGGCGTGGGCGGCACGCACGTGATGTACGTGCTCAAGCACGCCGACCGGCCGCAGATCTACGCCGGCCTGCCCAAGGACCCGAAGATCAGCCCGCTGGTCGAGTTCTGGAAGGGCGTGACCAAGCCGCTGGCGCTCGCGGGCGTTGGCCTCGCGGCGCTGATCGGCTTCTTCCACTACGTTACGCACGGACCGAACGAGGTCCAGGCGGAGGACGAGGAAGCCGCCGCCAAGGCGCGGCGTACGCCGGCGGAGTGATCGCCGGCGCGGCAGGGCGTGGCGCGGGAGCCGGCGTACCCGGCCCCGCGCGGTAGTACAGGGAGGGCCAGGACATGGCCGACAAGAACAACATTCTCGATCGCTACACCGCGGGCGCGCGGCTCAACCACTGGATCAACGCCATCCTGATGATATGCCTGGTGCTGTCAGGCATGGCGCTGTTCCATCCCTCGCTGTTTTTCCTGACTGATCTGTTCGGCGGCGGCACGATGGCGCGCATCGTCCATCCCTGGATCGGCGTGCTGGCGATGCTGAGCTTCCTCGGCCTGTTCATCCGCTTCTGGCGCTTCAATCTGTGGACCAGGGACGACAGCGCCTGGATGCGCAACGTCAAGCACGTGGTGTCGGGCGACGAGGCCAAGGTCCCGGAGGCCGGCAAGTACAACGCCGGCCAGAAGCTGGTGTTCTGGCTGATGTCGATCCTCACCATCCTGCTGCTGACCAGCGGGCTCGCCATGTGGGACTCGCAGTTCGGCGAGTACACCACGATCGATCAGAAGCGCCTGGCGGTGGTCGTGCACGCCGGCGCGGCGGTGGCGCTGTTGATCGTGGTGATCACCCACATCTACGCCGCGATCTGGATCCGCGGCACGATCCGCGGCATGACGCGCGGCTCGGTCACCGGCGGCTGGGCGTGGCGCCATCACCGCAAGTGGCTGCGTGAGGAAGTGGGCAAGACCAAGTGAGTCTCAAGGGACGCGTCGTCCCCGATCCGGTCGATATCGGCCAGATCGCGGCGCCGCCCTTCGTTCGCTTGCCCGATATCGCCACGCATTTCGCGGCGCGCGCGACGCGGCTGGACGCGCTGGCGCCGGGCAACCCGCTCGAGCCGTTTTTGCGTTTCGTCGCCGACATCGCGCGGGCGCAGCACAAGGCGGCGGGCGCGTTGTCCGCCGGCATGCTGCCTGGCGATGATCACATCGCCTTCTGCAAGGCGCACCGCTTTGCGCTGATCGAGCGGCTCACGTGGGTGCGCGACGCTTCGTTCGTGTCGGGCGCGCGCGCGATCGCCCGCGCGCTTATCGGCGTGAGGATGCCCGAGGCGGCCGCGAGCGCGCTCGCCGCCTTCACCGCGCGCGACGACAAGTCGATCGACGCTCTGGCCGACCGCCTGCTGCGGGAGGAGCAGGAACCTTGGGACATGGCCGAGGTCCCGTTTGTTGCGGCGGCCTTGGAACTGCATTGGGCGCGCATGGCGGCGCGGCTCGACCCGGCGGTGCCGGTACCGCTGGAGCCGCGCAGCCTCTGCCCAGTCTGCGGCTCTACCGCGTTGACCTCGGTGGTCGAGGCGGCGGCCGGCCGGCAAGGCTCGCGCTTCCTCTGTTGCGGCTTGTGCCAGGCCCGGTGGAACTACACCCGCATCCAGTGCGCCCATTGCGTCTCGACCAAGGGTATAGCCTACCACCACGTCGAGGGCGGCTCGAAGGCGGTGCGCGCCGAGACCTGCGACGAGTGCCGTACCTACACCAAAGCGCTCTATCTCGAAGAAGCGCCCGACCTCGATCCGGTGGCCGACGACCTTGCCACCCTTCCGCTCGATCTCCTCGTTGGCGAGGCCGGCTGGCGGCGCGCGCGGCTGAACTGGTACCTGATGCCGCAGGACGAGGAGGCGCCCGAGCCGCTGAGCGCGACCTCCGCGTGATCGGCGCGCTCCGCAGATGGATGGCTGGCCGCGAGCCGGCCGACGCGGCGTTGGCGCGCGCGCGCGCCGCTTTCGACGCCGGCGATGTGAGCACCGCCTTCGACATCTGGCACGCGCTGGCCCATCAGGGCATAGCGCGCGCGCAGGCCAATCTTGGCGGGTTGTTCGCCACCGGCGTCGGCGTCGAGCGCGACGACGACGAAGCGGCGCGCTGGTTCCGTATCGCCGCCGAGGCGGGCGACTCGGTGGCCCAGCAGAACCTGGCGCTGATGTACTATGAAGGCCGCGGAACCGACGGCGACCTGACACAGGCCGCGCGCTGGTACGCGCGCGCCGCCGAGGCCGGCGAGACCGAGGCACGGAACATGCTGAGCTGGATGGCTTACGAGGGCGTCGGCATGGAACGCGACGTGGCGCTGGCGCGGCGCTGGGCCGAACCGGCCGCCGCCGCCGGCAGCGCCTCGGCGATGAGCAGGCTGGGCCAGATCTTCCACAACGCCGAGGGTGTCGAACGCGATCCCGAGGCCGCCGCCCAGTGGTTCTCCAAGGCGGCGCGGCTGGGCGATACCGAGGCCCAGGCGATGCTCGGCGCCGCCTATCATCTGGGCCTGGGCGTTCCTCGCGATCAGATGCTCGCCTATCGCTGGCTGGCGCGCGCGCAGCGCCGTGGTAACGAGGTGGCCGCGGGTTTCCTGCCGCGCGTCTCGCCGCTGTTGAGCGAGTCGCAGCGCGAGGAGGCCGAGCGGCTGATCGCGGCGGGCGACGGCGCCTAGCGGAGAGGGCTCGACCATGCCGGCTTTTGTCGACGATTTGCGACGGCGCGCGGAGGAGGCGGCGCGCGCCGAAGCCGCCTATCGCGCCGAGTCGCGCGATCGGCTGGCGGCGCTCGAGCAGGCGCGCGTACTGGCCTATCGCCGGGTCGGGCTGATCGACGCGCTGGCCAGGGCGGTCGCTGCCGGGGAGGACCGCGCGAGCGCGACCGACGCCGGCGTCACGGCGCTCTGCGACATGACGGGCTGGTCTTCGAACGAAGCCGCCTATGACGAGGTCCGTGCGCGCCTGGGCGCCGTCGCCGACGAAGCCTGGCTGGCCGAGCACCCGACGGAGGCCGACGGCAAGCCAATCGATGTGGCGTTGGCTTTCACGCACTTCGAGGCGTGGTACGCCGAGCGCTTCGGCGCCGCCTTCACCTCGCTGATCGCGCGCGACGTGCCCAGCCTCACGCCGCTGGTCGACTTCTGACATGGCGGCGGCCTTCGACGCCTGGCTGCGCGATACCTTCGCGCGCACCAAGGGCTTCACTGCGCTGCTGGTCCTGGTGAAGCGAGACCGCGACACCATATGGCCGCTGGGCTCATCCTATGCCAACGTCATCGGCAACGAGATGTCGTGGCGCGAGTTCCGGGACATGCTTGACCGCTCGAAGCTGCAATGGGACGCGGTCGCGGTCTTTCCTGCCGCTGGGCCGAATGGCGGTCCGCTGCCCGACGGTCAGGCGCGTTTTCGCCTGAAGCAGGCGCAGGACCGCCTGATCGAGGATCACGCCACGATCAACGAGGGCGCCTTCTTCGACCGCAAAGGACGGCCGCTCCGACTCGATCCGGCTTGACCTGTCGTCCTGCCTTGCGCTCAGGACGACGGAGCTGAATCACAGCCGTCGAACTCCTCCGCCGCCATCTTGGCGAGGAAAGGCTCGATCGCCGCAGGCCCATAGAGCAGCGCGGCGCTCGCCGTCGCCCAGTCGTCGGGCCTTACCAGCACGAACCAGCCCTCGCCATAGGGATCGCGATTGACCGGCGAGGGGTCGTCCATCAGCGCCTCGTGGCTTTCCACCACGTGGCAGCCGAAGGCGATCTTGGCTGGGCCGACATACTTGCCGGCCTCGACAACGGCGCAGGCCTGGCCGGGCTCGAGGCGGCGATCGGCGCGCTTGGGCGTGGCGCCCACCACCTCGCCGCCCATCGCCACGGCGATGCGGGTCGGGCCGACGCGCACCAGCCCGTCCGCTTCAGGCCGGTACCACAGCATGTTCTCGACATCGTACCACAGATCGTCGGGCAGCTCGCAGCCCTTCACATCGGCCATCGCCGCTCCTCAATAGGTCAGCACGCGGCAGTCTTCTTCCATGATCTTCTGCACCAGATAGCCCGCGCCGACGAGGCCGGCGCATTCCGGGATCAGCTCCTCCCTGGTCATGTCGAAAAGTTCGAGGTTGTTGGAGCAGGCGTAGAGCTTGGCGCCGTTCTCGTGCGCTTCCTTGATGAAGTCGTAGACCGTGGTCTTGGCGCCCGCCTTCACGCGCAAGGTCTCGGCCACGCCGCGCTTGAGCAGCCGGCCGGCGGTGGCGGTGCAGATCACCTCGACCTCATAATCCATCGCCGCGGCGACGGCAGCCTGATAGAACGGCGCGCCCAGTTCCTCGCCGTTGCGCGGATCGGTGTTGACCATCACGATCACGAGCTTCTTCATGGCGTGAGGCTAGCATGTCTGCGCTGCGGGTGCTCGATTTCGGCTCCGTCTCGCCCGTCATGTCGCTGGCGATATGGCACGGCGTCGCCGACGCCATGGGCGCGGCCGACGATCCCGTCATGACGCTGTCGAACCCCGACGCGCCCTTTATCTGCGTCGGCTTCCACCAGGACGTGGCGCAGGAGGTCGATGCGGCGTGGTGCGCCGCCCAGCGCATGCCGGTCATCCGTCGCGAGGCCGGCGGCGGCGCCGTGCTGCTCGACGCGCCGCATCTCTTCGTGCATTTCATCTATCCGCGCCGGCTGGCGAACGGCCGCGCCGCGACGCTCTATCCCCGCTTCATCGCGCCCTTGGTCGAGACCTACCGCTCGTTGGGTGTGGCGGCGCGGTATCGCGCGCTGAACGACATCCATGTCGATGACCGCAAGATCGGCGGCTCGGCGATCGCGTCGATCGGCGAGGCCGTGGTGTTCGCCGGCATGATCCTGTTCGACTTCGATGCCGAGCGCATGGCGCGCGCGCTGCGCGTGCCGTCGGAGAAGTTCCGCGACAAGCTGCGCACCTCGCTCGGCGACTACATCACCAGCCTGCGCCGCGAGCTGGATACGCCGCCACCGCGCGAGCGCGTAGTTGAGGTGCTTCTGAGCCATCTGCCGCGCACGCTCGATGCCGATCCGCAGGCGAGTGAGGCGCGCGAGGATGAGCGCCTGGCCATCGAGCGGCGCGCGGCGTCGCTTCTCGACCCGGACTGGACGCACAAAGCGGGAAGACGCGCGATCGCCGATGGCGTGAAACTCATGGCTGGCGCGGCGCTGGTCGAGGCCGACTGGAAAGCGCCGGGTGGGCTGCTACGGTTTCGGGCGCTGGCGCGCAATGGCGTGCTGGTCGATCTGGATCTGGCGGGCGACTTCACCTGCTTGCCGATCGACGGGCCGACGCGGCTCGCGTCAGCCCTGCGTGGGTCGCGGCTCGACTTACCCGATCTGCCGGCGCGCATCGACCATCATATCGCCACGCTGGGACTCGACATGCCGGGCGTCGGCGGCGGCGATCTCGCCGCCGCGCTGATCGGCGCTATCCCCGAATGGGCGGCGCGGGCGCCTCTCGCGCCATCGCCGTAGGCGCCGCTTCCCCAGGCGGACGATTTGCGCCATCTTGGCCGGCACATGAAAAGACGCGCGCTCATCACCGGAATCACGGGGCAGGACGGCTCATATCTCGCCGAGCTGCTGATCGCCAAGGGATACGAAGTTCACGGAGTCCTGCGCCGGGCCAGCCTGTTCAACACCGATCGAATCGACCATCTGTATCGCGATCCGCACCAGACGGGGCTTCCGATCCACCTCCACTATGGCGACCTGACCGATGGCGCCAGCCTGCGCCAGGTGCTGGGGACCGTGCAGCCCCAGGAGATCTACAATCTTGGAGCGCAAAGCCATGTACGGGTGTCGTTTCAGATACCGGAGTACACGGCCGAGACGGTGGCGATGGGAAGCCTGCGGCTTCTGGAGGCGGCTCGCGACCACGTCGAGCGGCACGGCCAGGCCGTCAGGATCTACCAGGCCGGTTCGTCGGAGATGTACGGCGCCGCGCCGCCGCCGCAGAACGAGCGCACGCCGTTCCGCCCCCGCAGTCCGTACGGGGTGAGCAAGGCCGCGGCGCACTGGTACGCGGTGAATTATCGCGAGGCCTATGGCCTGTTCATCTGCAATGGCATCCTCTTCAATCACGAAAGCCCGCGCCGCGGCGAGACCTTCGTGACGCGCAAGGTGACGCGCGCCGCCACCCGCATCAAGCTCGGGCTGCAGGACAAGCTCTACCTGGGCAACCTCGACGCGCGCCGGGATTGGGGGTTCGCCGGCGACTACGTCGAGGCGATGTGGCGCATGCTGCAGCAGGATGAGCCAGATGACTTCGTCATCGCGACCGGCGAATCGCACAGCGTTGGCGAGCTCGTCGAGCTGGCCTTCGGCGAACTGGACCTCGACTGGTCCCGGCATGTCGAGATCGATCCGCGCTACTTCCGGCCGAGCGAGGTCGATCACCTACGGGGTGACAGCGCCAAGGCACGCGAAGTGCTGGGATGGGCGCCGAAGACCAGTTTCTCCGAGCTGGTGAAGATGATGGTCGTCGGCGATCTCGATCTGGCGCGGCGGGAGCTGGCGCTCGAGGAATTCGGCCGGCAGGAACCGCGGCGAGGCGCCGCGCACTCATGAGGCGGCGACGATGACCGGCACCTACTCGCTGGCCGGCAAGAAAGTCTATGTCGCCGGTCACGCCGGCATGGTCGGCAGCGCGCTCTCGCGGCGACTGGCGGGCGAGTCGTGCGCCGTGGTGACTGCCACCCGCGCCGAGGTCGATCTGCGAGACCAGGCTGCCGTCCTCGACTGGATGCGGCGTGTTCGTCCGAACTGCGTGATCGTCGCCGCCGCGACCGTGGGCGGCATCCTCGCGAACTCCACACGCCCGGCAGAGTTCCTCTACGACAACCTCGCCATCGCCGGCAATCTCATCGAGGCGGCGCGCATCGCCGAGGTCGAGAAGCTGCTCTACCTGGGCTCTACCTGCGTCTATCCACGCCTGGCGCCACAGCCGATTGCCGAGGAGTCCTTGTTGACCGGCCCGCTTGAGCCCACCAATGAATGGTACGCCATCGCCAAGATCGCGGGCCTGAAGCTGTGCGCCGCCTACCGACGCCAGTATGGTTGCGACTTCATCGCGGCGCAGCCCACCAATCTCTACGGCCCCGGCGACAACTTCAATCTCGCGAGCGCACACGTCATCCCGGCGCTCATGGCCAGGATCCACGCAGCCAAGCTGGCCGACGCGCCTGCTGTGGAGTTGTGGGGCACGGGAACTCCGCTGCGCGAGTTCCTCCATGTCGACGATCTCGCCGACGCGCTCGTCTTCCTGCTGCGGCGCTACTCCGACGAGATGCACATCAACATCGGGTCGGGCGAAGAGATCTCGATCGGCGATCTGGCCGCCACCCTCACCGCGGTGATTGGCTTCGGTGGCGCGTTACGCTACGACCGCAGCAAGCCGGATGGCACGCCGCGCAAGCTGGTCGACTCGAGCCGGCTCCGATCCATGGGCTGGCGCGCCTCGACGTCGTTACGCGACGGGCTGGCGAGCACCTATGCTTGGTACCTGCGGCACGTCGGCGGCGATGTTCGCACCTAAGGTCAGTTGCCCTTCTTGCTGATGTTCCAGAACACCGCCGCGGGGCCCTGCAGCCAGCCCTCGACCACGCCCTTGCGATAGGCGCCGAAGGCTTTGTACTGGCCGACGACGAGGTAGTGCGCCTGCTCCATCACGCGATCCTGGATCTTGAACGCCAGGTCCTTCTTGGCCGCCTCGTCGGTGGCGCGCGAGTAGTCGGCGCGCAGCTTCTCCAGGGTCTCGTCGCACGGCCAGCCGAACCACGCCTTGTCGCAGCCGCCATGGGTGAAGGCGTTGGCGACAGGGTTGGCGGCGTCGACCGCCACGGTCGTGGTGAAGAACATGTTCCAGCCGCCCTGCGCCGGCGGCTCCTTCTTGGCGCGGCGCGAGACCACCGACTGCCAGTCCATCGACTGCATGTCGACCTTGAAACCGACGCGCTCGAGCTGCGCCTTGGCCACCGGCGCCAGGCGGTTCGACGATTGCAGGTCGGTCTGATGCATCAGCACGATCAGTGTGCCGTCGTAGCCCGCCTCCTTCAGGAGCGCGCGCGCCTTCTCTAGGTTCGGCTTGAGCAGCAGGTCGCCGAAGGTCTTGGTGTGCGGGTTGCCGCAGGTGAGCGGCGCGTTGCACTCGAAGTAGATGTCCTTGTCGCCGACCTGCGCCTCGAGATAGTCGCTCTGCGCCGTGGCGTAGAATGCCGCCAGTCGGACCTTCACATTGTCGAACGGCGGGTGCAGGTGGTTGAAGCGCCCGATGATCTGGCTGCCCGCCGGATTCCAGCCGTAGAGCGCGACGTTCTTGTCCTTCTGCAGGATCGGGAAGAGGTCGGGCGGCGGCACCTCGATCATGTCGATCTCACCCGCGAGCAGCGCGTTCACCGCAGTCAGCGGATCGGGGATCGCCAGCCATTCGACGCGGTCGACCTTGACCACTTTGCCGCCGGCCATGCCCGAGGGCGGCTCATTGCGCGGCTTGTACTTGGGATTCTTGACGTAGACGACCTTGTCGCCTGGCTTCCAGTCCTTGCCGCTGAAGATGAACGGACCGGAGCCGGTGAAGTCCTTGATCTGCTGATTCGACGGCGTCGCCGCGACACGCGCCGGCATGATGAAGGGAACCAGCGAGCTCGGCTTGCCGAGCGTCTCGATCACCAAGCCGTAGGGTTCCTTGAGCACCAGCTTGAAGCTCTTGGCGTCGATCGGGGTGATCTCGGCGACGCGCGTCCACATCTGCTGGGCCATCGAATCGCGTTCCGCCCAGCGCTTGAGCGAGGCGACGACATCGGCGGACGTCACCGGCTGGCCGTCGTGGAACTCCAGCCCGTCGCGGAGCGTGAAGGTCCAGACGAGTTTGTCATCGCTCACCGTCCATTTCTCGGCCATTTGCGGGCGGATCGCGAGCGTCGCGTCCTGGCCCAGCAGCGTGTCGTAGATCAGGTAGCCGTGATTGCGCGTGATGTAGGCGGTGGTCCAGATCGGATCGAGGATCTTGAGGTCAGAGTGCGCCACCACGCGCAGTGTCGTCTGCGCCTGCGCCGCTGCGGCGATTGCCAACGCGACCGCGCCGACGGCCGCCGATTTCGCGATTTTCCCGATGAACGACATGGTCCGTCTCCCGTCGCCAAAGTCCGGCGGCACGATAGCAGGTGCGGGCGCCTCGCCAAATCGCTTAGGCTCCCGCCACGCGAGACGGGAGTGAAGACATGGCGAATGCGGGCGTCTATCGCTATCCCCACATGGACCAGGTGGTCTTCGGCAAGCCCTGTGCCGAAGCCCTCGCCGAGGAGACCGCGCGCATCGGCGCCAACAAGGTCTTCATCGTCGCCAGCGGCACGCTCAACCGCTCGTCTGATGTCGTGAAGACCGTCGTCGGCAGGCTGGGCAATCGCCATGCCGGCACCTGGGACCGCATCGCCGCGCACACGCCGCGTACCGACTGCGTCGCCGCCGCCAATGCCGCGCGCGAGGCCGGCGCCGACCTGATCGCCACCGTGGGCGGCGGCTCGGTGACAGACGCCGGCAAGATGATCCAGCTCTGCCTCGCCAACGACGTGACCAAGCCGGAGCAGCTCGACGACTACAAGCGCGTCACCAACGCCGATCCGCCGACGCGCAAGCCGGTGAAGGCGCCCACGGTTCGCCAGGTCGCGATACCGACCACGCTGTCGGCCGGCGAGTTCAACCCCGACGCGGGCTGCACCGACACCGCGACAAAGAAGAAGGAGTCGTACTTCCATCCGCTGCACGTGCCGCGCGTCGTGATCCTCGATGCGGCGGCCACGGTGCACGCCCCGCTGTGGCTGTTCCTGTCCAGCGGAATCCGCGCCGTCGACCACGCGGCCGAGGACATCTGCTCGCCGCGCTGCAACGCCTACTCCGAGGCCGCCGACATCCACGCGCTGAAGCTGCTGAGCCGCGGCCTGCGCGGCGTAAAGGCGGACGAATCCGACATGGCCGCAAGGCTCGACTGCCTGATGGGCATGTGGCTGTCGGTGGTGGGCTCGCAGGCCGGTGTCGACAAGGGCGCCAGCCACGCCATCGGCCATATCCTCGGGGGCACCGCCGGCGTGCCGCACGACTACACCTCGTGCGTGATGCTGCCCTACGTCATGCGCTGGAACAAATCAGTGAACGCCGAACGCCAGGCGGTGGTCAGCGAGGCTTTGGGCCGGCCCGGTGTCGACGCCGGCGACGCGCTGCACGAGCTGATCAGCGGTCTCGGCCTGCCGCGCACGTTGAAGGAGGTCGGCGTCGAGCCCGGCCAATTCGACCTGCTGGCCGAGAACACGATGCACGATCGCTGGACCTATACCAACCCGCGCAAGATCAGCGGGCCCGGCGACATCAAGGCGATCCTCGAGATGGCGGCCTGACGCGCCGGAGCCGGGCCTTCACCGTGAGCGTGATGCGTCAATCGCGATAGAACACGGCGCGCGTGCGCCACTGCCCGTCGTCGCCGCGGCAGGCGATGCCGCTTACCGTCTCGCGGCGCGCACCGATCGTCTCGACGCGTTCGTACTCGCGGCAAAACTGGTCGCTTTGGTTCTTGAAGGTGCGTGTCGGCTTCACGATGCCCGATGCGCCGCTGTCGGGGTTCTCCCAGCTTACCGGCGTGCCGCTCACCTGCGTTTCCAGCGCGCGACGCAACGTCGCCTCGGCCAGCGCCGCGTCGCGCGCGCGCTGTTCGCTCGCCAGCTCGAAGTTGCGCCGCGCGAGGAACTCGCCCGTGCCGAAGCCCAGTCCAGCGCCGATCAGCAGCGCGACGCTCGCGGCGATGGCGGCATATGGCGCGAAGCGTCGCCAGCTCGTGACGGGACGCTCCGTCAGGCAGGGTTGGGGCAGCGGCGGCAGATTGCCGTGTGTGGCCGGAGCCAGCGCCGCATGCAACAAGGCGCCACTGCCAGCGAAGGCCTGCAAGCGCTCGGCCAGGCGTGTATCGCGTGCGAGATCGACTTCGAGCGCTTCGGCTTCGGTACCGGCGAGCTCGCCGTCGAGATAGGCCAGCAGGGTGGCATCGTCGTATGTCGTCATGAGTGTCCGCCTCCTGTGGCGGTCTGGACGGCCGAGCCGTCGACGAAATCGCGCAGCGCGACGCGGGCGCGCGCGACACGGCTGGTGAGTGTGCCCACCGGCAGGTCGAGCACCTCGGCGGCATCGCGATAGGAAAGGCCTTCGACCGCGACCAGCAGCAGCGCCGCACGCTGTTCCTCCGGCAATCGTCCGATGAAGCCGCGCACCTTGGCGAGCGTGATGCTGGCTTCCAGGGCGCGCGCCTGGTCGCGCGCCGCCAAGGTGTCGGGGTCGACCGGCGTCAGATGCGCGCCGCGCACGCGGTTGGCCTGCTGACGGTTGATGTGGATGGTCTGCACGATTCGGTACATCCAACTGTCGAGACGCGTGCCCGCCTGCCACTGGGCGATACGGCTGATGGCGCGCTCATAGGCGGCCTGCACCAGGTCGTCCGCCTCGTCGAGCGAGCCGGTGAGCCCGTACGCGAAGCGCCGCAGGCGCGGCTGCAACGCGGTCATCGCCGTCCAGGTTTCCTTGTTCATCGTCGGCGTCGGGGCCACGCGTTTTCGTGGCCAGTCTCGCGCCGTGGCGACGGGACAACAACAGAACTATTTCCTCGATCGCCGGGATGTGGCGGCCCGGTGAGCTGTTATCGCTACGTCGAGGACCGCCCAGGCGATGGCGTTCGCGGCAGACCAAGCGTAGAGTCCGCACAGCTTCATTCGACGAGACGTCAATGGATAGCGATAGCGCCCATATCGAGCTCGCTCCGCCGCCGGCACGGCGACGCCGGATGCTCGCGCTGTTGCTCGCCGTGACCCTGGGTATGTCGGCGACGACCGCCGACGCGTCCGGCGGCGGGAGCGGTGGTGGCGGCGGCTCTGGCGGCTCCGGTGGTGGTGGCGGCCCCGGAAGCGGCGGTTCTGGGAGCGGCGGCCCCGGAAGTGGCGGCCCTGGAAGTGGTGGCAATAGCGGACCTGGGGGCTCGGGCGGTTCGGGCAGTGGCGGGGCCGGTAGCGGTGGATCCGGGCCGGGCTCCGGGCCCGGATCGGGCGGCCAATCGACCGGTGGACAAGGTCCAGCCGGTGGTCCTGGTGGTATCGGCGATGTTTCACCGATCGCGCGCGATCTGACCCCGAAAGAGGAGGCCGACCTCATCGCGCGCCGGTGGAGCGATCCACCCGGGATACCGTCGCCGAAACGGTAGGCGGCAAGGGTGCTCAAGCTCTCACGCTCTTCCGTGGCGGCGCTGGCGCTTATGGTCGTGGCATCGGCTGCGGCCGCGCAGGAGATCGCCCGCGCGCCGCTCGAGCCGATGGACCAGGCCATCGCGGACGAAGCGCGAATTCGCACCTTGGAGACGACACCCAGTCGCGTGCGCGTGAGCTGGCACGGTGTGACCGCCGGCGTTAACGGCGGGATCGAGCCGTTGCGCACGTATCTGGCGCGTAACGGCATGATGTGCCGTGAGTTCGAGGAGACCACGCAGCTCCCCGATCAGGCTCTGGTCGTAAATCGCCTCGCCTGCCGCGACGATAAGGGCCGGTGGCATATCGTTCGTTGAGTCGCGGTTCGGGATGTAAGTCTGTCCTCGCCTGTTCTCTTGGTGACCGGTGCGTCGTTGATGTGCTCCCGGTCGTCCACGAGGCAGGAGAAATGCCATGACTTTCGTCACATCGCGCGCCCGCGCCCTCTCGACGCCAATGATGCTGGCCGTGGTTGCTGGCGTGCTCAGCGTCGCGCCCTATGGATTCAAGGTCACCGATGAGGGCGCCACGGTCTCCGTCGTGTCCGCCGATGCGCGTGGCGGAGGTGGTGGCGGTGGCGGTGGCGGAGGTGGTGGCGGTGGCGGCGGTGGCGGCAGCGGCAGCTCGGGCCCCGGTTCGGGCGGTGCGTCGGCGTCGGGCAGCTCCGGCCCCGGCAATGGCGGCAACTCCGGTCCGTCCGCCAACTCCGGTCCGGGCAACGCTGGCCAAGCGGGTGCCGGCCAGACCGGCGGCGGACGCGGCGTGTCGGGCCGGGGCGGCGGGCACGGCGTGGGGCATGAAGCCAACCACGCGAACCACGAACCCAACCATGCCACCAATCCCGAGGCGCACCACCATTCCGCGGATGCTCCGGGCCATCGCTAAGGCAGCGCGATCAACCATCCATCGAAGGCCGCTCTCGCAGCGGCCTTCTTTCCCGAGCGCCGTCCCAAACGCAAAGGCCGCCCGCGAGGGCGGCCTTTTCAGGGGCGCTTCGGCGGCCTACGCGGCCTGCTGAACGGCGACGCCCTTGTCCTTGAAGACCTGCTCCAGCTCGCCGGTCTCGTACATCTCGCGCACGATGTCGCAGCCGCCGATGAACTCGCCCTTGACGTAGAGCTGCGGGATCGTCGGCCAGTCGCTGAATTCCTTGATGCCCTGGCGGATCGCCGGGTCGACCAGCACGTTCACACCCTTGAAGCGCACGCCCATGTGGTCGAGCACCTCGACCACGGCAGCCGAGAAGCCGCATTGCGGGAACACCGGCGTGCCCTTCATGAACAGCACCACGTCGTTGGTGGTGACCTCTTCCTTGATGCGGTTGGCGACATCGCTCATCGCTGTCTCCTGTGGATCCTGTGGGACCAGTGTACCCTAACTGGCCCCGGGCGCCATGGTCGTCAACTTCAGGGCGTGCAATTCCCCGCCCATGCGGCCGCCGAGCGCGGCATAGACCATCTGGTGCTGCTGGATGCGGGATTTGCCGGCGAAGGCCTGGGATATGACTGTCGCCGAGTAGTGGTCACCGTCGCCGGCCAGGTCCTCAATCCGGACCTCGGCGTCGGGCAGGCCGGCCTTGATCAGGCGGACGATGTCGTCGGAAGCCATGGGCATTGACGGGTCCCTCAAGCCGCTTCACCGGCCATGTAGGCCGGGAGCCAGGTTTCGTGCGAGCGGCGCAATTCGCTCAGCGATATGGCCATCAGGCCCTCGACCGTCAATGCGCCGCCGCCCGACGTGCCGATCCTGCGGGCTGGCACGCCTGCCCGGGCGGCTGCGGCAATCACGGCGTCGGGTCTGGCGGTCGCCAGCAGGTAGCGGCCCTGGTCCTCGCCGAACAGCCAGGCATGCGGGGCGATGTCGCCGGGTGCCTCGATCGTGGCGCCGGTCGCGCCCGCCATCGCCATCTCGGTGAGCGCGATCAGCAGGCCGCCGTCGGACAGGTCGTGGCAGGCCGCGACATGGCCGGCGCCGATCTGGCCGCGCACGAAATCGCCGTTGCGCCGCTCGACCGTCAGATCGACCGGCGGTGGCGCACCTGCCTCGCGGCCATGGACCTCACGCAAGAAGATCGACTGGCCGAGATGGCCTTTGGTCTCGCCGACCAGCACCAGCGCCAAGCCGGCCTCGCGCAGCGCGATGTCGACGCAGCCCTCGACATCGGCCAGGAGGCCGACGCCGCCGATCACCGGCGTCGGCATGATCGGCCGGCCCTCGGTCTCGTTGTAAAGCGAGACGTTGCCGGAGACGATCGGGAAGTCGAGCGCGCGGCAGGCCTCGGCCATGCCCGTGATGCAGCCGCCGAACTGGCCCATCACCTCGGGCTTGGTTGGGTTGCCGAAATTCATGTTGTCGGTGCAGGCCAGCGGCCGCGCGCCCACGGCGGTGAGATTGCGCCAGGCCTCGGCGACGGCCTGCCGACCGCCAGTCTCGGGATGCGCGGCGCAGTAGCGCGGCGTGCAGTCCGACGTGATCGCCAACGCCTTGGGCTTGTTGGCGGCCACGCGCACGACGGCCGAATCGCCGCCCGGTCGGATCGCGGTGTTGCCCATGATGAGGTGATCGTATTGCCGCCAGATCCATGCCTTCGACGCGAGGTCCGGGCAGCCGATCATCTTCAGGAGCGCCGCGCCGTAGTCCTTCGGGGCCGGCACGTCGGCGATCGCCAAGGTCGACGGCAGCCTGGTCTCGGTCCATGGCCGCTCGTACATCGGCGCCTGGGTGACCACCGGTGGGATCGGGATGTTCGCCACCACGTCGCCATGCCAGCGCAGCACCATGCGGCGCGTGTCGGTGAGTGTGCCGATGACTGCGAAATCGAGCTCCCACTTCTCGAAGACCTTGCGCGCCATTTCCTCGCGGCCGGGCTTGAGCACCATGAGCATGCGCTCCTGGCTCTCCGACAGCATCAGCTCGTAGGGATTCATGCCGGTCTCGCGCATCGGCACGCGATCGAGATGCAGCTCGACGCCCAGCTCGCCCTTGTCGGCCATTTCGAACGAGGAGGAGGTGAGACCGGCCGCGCCCATGTCCTGGATGGCGACGATGGCGTCGGTCGCCATCAGCTCCAGGCAGGCCTCCAGCAGCAGCTTCTCGACGAAAGGATCGCCGACCTGAACGGTGGGCCGTTTGCTCTCGCTGTCCTCGCTGAACTCGGCCGAAGACATGGTGGCGCCGTGGATGCCGTCGCGGCCGGTTTTCGAGCCGACGTAGACGATGGGATTACCGAGGCCGGCGGCGGCCGAATAGAAGATGCGATCGGCAGGCGCGATGCCCACGGTCATCGCGTTGACGAGGATGTTCTCGTTGTAAGCGCGATGGAAATTGGTCTCGCCGGCGACGGTGGGGATGCCCATGCAATTGCCATAGCCGCCGATTCCCGCGACCACGCCCGACACCAGGTGGCGCGTCTTGGGATGCGACGGATCGCCGAAGCGTAGCGCGTTGACGTTGGCGATCGGCCGCGCGCCCATGGTGAAGACGTCGCGCAGAATGCCGCCCACGCCCGTCGCCGCGCCCTGGTAGGGCTCGATGTAGGAGGGGTGGTTGTGGCTCTCCATCTTGAAGACGGCGGCCTGGCCGTCGCCGATGTCGATCACGCCAGCGTTCTCGCCCGGCCCGCAGATCACCCATGGCGCCTGGGTCGGCAGCTTCTTCAGCCAGACCTTCGACGACTTGTAGGAGCAATGCTCGCTCCACATCGCCGAGAAGATGCCCAGCTCCACCATGGTGGGATCGCGGCCCATGATGCGCAGTAGGCGCTGGTATTCATCGGGCGCCAGGCCGTGCTCGGCGACGACCTGCGGCGTGATCACCGGCTCGTTGGGCAGCTTGACCGGCGGGTTCTTCTCGGGGGCGTTCATGGTTCAGGCGATCGCGGCGACGAGGCTCTCGAACAAGGCCTTGCCATCGGTGCCGCCGAAGCGCGGCTCGATGGCGTTCTCGGGGTGCGGCATCATGCCGAGCACGCTCTTGGTCTCGTTGAAGACGCCGGCGATGCTGCGCAGCGAGCCGTTGGGATTGCCCGCGGCGAGGTCGCCATCGGCGCCGCAATAGCGCAAGGCGATCTGGCCGCGATCCTCCATGCGCTTGAGCGTGTCGTTGTCGACGAAGTAGTTGCCCTCGGCGTGGGCGACCGGCACGCGGATGATCTGGCCCTGCTGGTAGCGGTTGGTGAACAGGCTCTGGCTGGTCTCGACCTTCAGATGCACGTCACCGCAGACGAATTGCAGGTGCGCGTTGCGCATCAACGTACCGGGCACGATACCCATCTCGGCCGCGACCTGGAAGCCGTTGCACACCGCCAGCACCGGCACGCCCTTCTCGGCGCGTGTCTTGACCTCGCGCATCACGGGCGAATGCGCCGCCATGGCGCCGCAGCGCAGATAGTCGCCGTAGGAGAAGCCGCCGGGGATCACGATCAGGTCGACCTTGGGCAGCTCGCTGTCGCCATGCCAGACCATTGCCGGCTTCGCACCCGAGGTCAGCGCGATGGCGTTGGCGATGTCGTGCTCGCGATTGGTGCCGGGGAAGACGACGACGGCGGCTTTCATCACGCCACCAGCTCGATGCGGTAGTTCTCGATCACGGTGTTGGCCAGCAGCTTGCGGCACATCTCGTCGAGGCGGGCCTTGGCGCGGGTTTGGTCGGTCTCCTCGATCTCCAATTCTATGAACTTGCCCTGGCGCACGTCGCCGACCTCGGGGAAGCCCAGGCGATGCAGCGCGTTGCCGATTGCCTTGCCCTGCGGGTCGAGGACGCCATTCTTCAAGGTGACGTGGACGCGCGCCTTCATGGTCTCCTGCCTACTGAACGGTGGTGGGGCCGCGATGGTCGCCGGCGCCGGGGTCGAGCAGGATGCCGAGCCGCCGCGCGACTTCCTGGTAGGCCTCCTCGACCTTGCCGAGGTCGCGGCGGAAGCGGTCCTTGTCCATCTTCTCGTTGGTCTTCAGATCCCACAGCCGGCACGAATCCGGGCTGATCTCGTCGGCCAGCACGATTCGGACCATCTCGTCCTCGTACAGCCGGCCGAACTCGATCTTGAAGTCGACCAGCTTGATGCCGATGCCCAGGAACAGGCCTGAGAGGAAATCGTTGATGCGCAGCGAGAGCGCCACGATGTCGTCGATGTCCTGCGGCTGCGCCCAGCCGAAGCAGGTGATGTGCTCCTCGGTGACGATCGGGTTCTTGAGCTGGTCGTTCTTGTAATAGAACTCGAGGATCGAGCGCGGCAGCTGCTGACCCTCGGGGATGCCGAAACGCTCGGCCAGCGAGCCCGCGGCGACGTTGCGCACCACCACCTCGAGCGGGATGATCTCGACCTGCCGGATGAGCTGCTCGCGCATGTTCAGCCGACGGATGAAATGGGTGGGCACGCCGATCTCGTTCAGCCGCGTCATCAGATATTCCGAGATGCGGTTGTTGATCACACCCTTGCCGGTGATCGTGCCCTTCTTCGAGTTGTTGAAAGCGCTGGCGTCGTCCTTGAAGTATTGGACGATGGTTCCGGGTTCGGGCCCCTCATAGAGGATCTTGGCCTTGCCCTCGTAGAGGCGGCGACGGCGGCTCATGGGGCTCTCTCCGGGGCGTCGGCGGAGGAGGCCCGCCGCACCCGTTGCTCACGCCGGGTTCTAGCAGGCGCATACCTTGGGGTGCAACACGCTGGGGCCTGCCGTCGCAGCCTCTTGTGGGTTACCGCGTGCACTACCAAGTCACTGTCAATTCGTGCTTTTTTCGGTTAGATGACGCTGTAGTCAGATTACCGCAAGACCCTTTCCGGAGCCCGCGATGGCCGCCGCCCAGATCACCTACGATGCCGCCTACGACACCGTCGACCGTGACGACTTTCCGGCGATGATGGCCATCAGCCGCTATGGCCGACGGTCCGACGCGTTCGACCGCATCATTTCCCAGACCCACGACCATTTCTGGGATCCGCTGGACCCGACCTATATCGATTTCAGCCAGCCCTTCGACATGGCGACCACGCCTATCCTGCCGCTCGAGAACATCATGGAGCTCAAGAGCGCGGTGGCCGACAGGCTGGACGACCGCCAGAAGATCCAGCTCGCCAACGACGTCACCCACTGGTCGCTGTCGAGCCTGCTGCATGGCGAGCAGGGCGCGCTCTCGCTCTCGGCCAGCCTGTGCCACATCCTGCTCGACCCGGGCGCCCAGGAATACGCCGCCAACCAGGCGCGCGAGGAGGCGCGTCATGTGGCGGGCTTCACGAAGTATATCGGCGTCCGCTGGGGCGCGCCGCTGCCGGTGGGCGCCACGGTTGGCAGGCTGCTGACCGAACTGGTGACCACGACCGAGGTCTACCGCAAGATCGTCGGCATGCAGATGCTGGTCGAGGGCCTCGCCATGGGCGCCTTCGCCACGCTCAACGCGCAGACCAACGACCCCGTGCTGCGGCGTCTGGTGCAGCTGGTGATGAGCGACGAGGCCTTCCACCACCGATTCGGCCGCATCTGGGCGCAGCGCACCATCGGCAAGCTCACCAAGGAGGAGCACCAGCGCGTCGAGGACTGGACCGCCGAGGTCTTCCAGGTGCTGTTCTTCAACCTCATCAACGCCGAGCAGAAGCAGATTATCTACGGCAAGTACGGCCTGCATTGGGAATGGGTGCGCGACGCCGTGCGCGAGGTGTTCTCGGACGAGGATCGTCGCCAGCAGCTCACCAACAGCACCAATATCTTCCGCGTGCTGATCAAGACCCTGCTGCATGCCGGCATCATCACCGACCGCACGCGCCCGCTCTACGCGGTGTGGGTCGACATGAAGGAGCTGGCGAGCGACGGCGAGGAGATCCCCGGCGCCGCCGTGGCCGAGGAAACCATGATCATGCTGCGCGAGATTAACGCCAAGCGGAAGCGCATCGTCAGCAAGGATATCGGCTTGGCGGCGCAGTAGTCTCTGTTGCCTTCGCCCCTTTGAAGGAAGGTTAGAACAAAGACAATCCAGCCATTACGGCAGTCCTGCCCTGAAGGCGAAGAGACTCTAGGCCGGCTCGGTCAGCGCCGCGGCCAGTGCCATGCGCTCGCGGGGGCCGATATTGATCGTGTCCTCGAGGTAGCGCTCGACGCTGCCCCAGCGGCCCTCGATCGTGTCGAGCGCGGCGGCGAGGAAGGATGGCCGCACCTTGACCAGGGCGGCGCGCACCTCGTCGGGGAACTCCGAGATCGTCAACACCCGGGGCACGTAGTGGTCGTTGCTCAGCAGGTAGTCCGCGACGATGACGTCGCGCGGCACGCCCAGCACCGAGAGGATCAGCGCCGCGGCGACTCCGGTGCGATCCTTGCCGGCGGCGCAGTGGAACAGCAGGGGCTTATTGCCGGCGTTCAGCAAGCGCTCGAACATGCGGGCGAAGGCGTCGTGCTTCTCCAGCGCGTACCAGCGATAGGTCTGCTCCATTACATCCACGGCGACGGCGGCGTCGAGCGGCCCGCGCTCACGGCGGCGGCGCAATTCCTCGGCCACGGTGGGTTCGATCGGTGAATGCAGGCGCACGCCGGGGGCGAAGGCTGGCGCCGCGGCCGCCTCGTTGACGCCGCGGAAGTCGACGATGGTACCCAAATCCAGCGCGTCGAAGCGCGAGCGGCCGGTGGGGCTGAGCTCGTCGAGATTGGCCGAGCGGTAGATGACGCCGCGCTTCACGTGGCGGCCGTCGCGCGTCGCGTAGGCGCCGACACAGCGGACATTGCTGGTACCCTCGATGGGGATCAGGCGGTCGTAGGTGGTCATGGCGCCAATGTGGGACGGGAGTGTTTCAGAATTGATACCGCCGCAGGCCGCCGTCGACCGGGATCACCGTGCCGGTGATGTAGCCGGCAAGCGGCGAGGCGAGAAAGCAGACGAGCGCCGCGATCTCCTCGGGCTCGCCGTAGCGACCGACCGGGATCTCGTTCTCCGACTGCCACTTGCGGTACTCAGGCGTGTAGTTGCGCAGGATCTGTTCGCTGTGGATCCGGCCGGGCGGGATGCAGTTCACGGTGACGCCGTGCTTGCCGACCTCACGTGACAGGCCCTTCGACCACGAATGCATCGCCGCTTTGGCGCAGAAGGCGCCGTTGATGCCGTCGGGCTCGGATTTGCCGGTGATGTTGACGATGCGGCCGAATTTGCGCTCGATCATGCCGTCGATCAACTTGTCGGCGATCTGGCGCTGGCGCGTGAAGTTCAGGGTCATCGCCTCCTGCCACTGCGCCTCCTCGGTGTGCAGCTTGAAGTGGCGGCTGCCGCCGGCGTTGTTGACCAGGATGTCGACGCCGCCGAGCTCCTTGACCGCCGCTCCAGTGATGGTCGCCGGCGCGTCCTCGCGCATCATGTCGCACTCGATCAGCGCCGGGCGCGCGCCGCCCGAGGCGACGATCTCGTCGGCCAGAGTTTCCAGCAGATTGCGCCGGCGGGCGACGACGGCGAGCTTCACGCCCTCCGCAGCGAGCGCCTTGGCGATGCCGCGGCCGATGCCGATGCTTGCGCCCGTGACCAGCGCCGCACGGCCGGCGAGTTTGAGATCCACGGGCTACTTCGATTCTTCCATCACCTGCTTCTTGGCCTCGTCGATCAGCTTGTCCATCTGCTTGCGCACGACACCGGCATCGGCCGGCTTGCCGGCGGCTTTGAGATCGCCCAGCACCTTCTGCAGCACGTCGTCGTCGCCGGCCTTCTCGAAGTCGCTCATCACGACTTCCTTGGCGTAGGCGTCGGCGTCGGGGCCGGCCTTGCCGAGCTGCGTGGCGATCCAATGGCCAAGCAGGCGGTTGCGCCGGTTATTGACCTTGAACTGCAGGTCCTGGTCGCGCTTGAACTTGTTCTCGAAGGCCTTTTCCCGCTCGTCGAAAGTGCTCATCGCGATCCGTCTCCCATGGTCCGTCAGGCGGCTCTGCCATGCGGGTATATAGCCTCGACAGTGGGCATCCGCCACCCTGCGTGGCAGAGTATCCGTCGAACCGGAGGAACAGGCATGAGCGACGATCTGGCGACATGGCGTCAATGGATCGGGCGGGGCGAGACGCGCGAGGACTTGGCCGCTCCTTTTCCACCGCACGCGCTGATCCAGACGTTCGACACCGGCGATGCCCGCCTGAAGACCGGCGACGCGCTGCCGCCCCTGTGGCACTGGCTCTATTTCCTCGACACTACCCCGCGATCGAAGCTCGGGCCGGACGGGCTGCCGGGCCGCGGCGACTTCATGCCGCCGGTGAGCCTCCCCCGGCGCATGTGGGCGGGCAGCCGTTTCACCTTCCACGACGCGCCGCTGAAGCTCGGCGATACCCTGCGCCGCGAATCGGCGATCACCGCGATCGAGGGCAAGAGCGGCAGCACGGGCGAGATGGTGTTCGTGACCGTCCGCCACCGCGTCTTCGGCGCCGCGGGCCTGGCGGTGGAGGAGGAGATCGACGGCGTCTATCGCGAGGCGGCCAAGCCAGGCGAGACGCAGAAGGCCGGCCGTCCGGCGCCCACCGACCCGACGTGGAGCAAGACGATCACGCCCGATCCCGTCCTGCTGTTCCGTTTCTCGGCGCTGACCTTCAATCCCCACCGCATCCACTACGACCAGCCCTACACCACGACCACCGAAGGCTATCCTGGCCTGATCGTGCACGGCCCGCTGATGTGCCTGCTACAGGTCGAGCTGGCCCGCCGCTCGGTGCCCGATCGCAAGATGAAGAGCTTCGCGTTGCGCGCGCTGGCGCCGGTCTATGACCGCGCGCCCTTCGACGTGCAGGCGCGGCGCGAGGCCGATGGCTCGCTGACGACCTGGATCCGCAGTCCCGATGGCGCGATGGCGCAGCAGGGCAAGGCCGTGTTCGCATGACCGCGATAATCGACAAGCTCGAACACTATCGTTCCTGGATCGGCCGGACCGATACGCGTGAGGACCTCGTCACCGCCTATCCGGTGCGCGCGATGATGGCGACGCTCGAGACCGGCGATCCCGCGCCCAGGATCGGCGACGAACTGCCGCCCTATTGGCACATGTTCTATTTCCTGGAGGCCGCGCCGGCCTCGCAGATCGGCCCCGACGGCCATCCTAAGCGCGGCGGCTTCCTGCCGCCGGTCGACCTGCCGCGGCGCATGAACGCCGGCAACCGCATCGAGCTGATCCAGCCGGTGCGCATCGGCGACACCGTCAGCCGCGAGGCCAGGGTCACCGACGTGCAGGGCAAGACCGGCGGCAGCGGTGCCATGGTGTTCGTGACCGTGCGCAACACCATCAGCGGCAAGGACGGCCCGGCGATCGTGCACGAGCAGGACCTGGTCTATCGCGGCGATCCGGCGCCGGACGCGAAGCCGGCGACGCCGAAGCCAGCCCCTACCGACGCGACCTGGTCGCGCACGGTGACGCCCGATCCGGTACTCTTGTTCCGTTACTCGGCGCTGGTCTTCGTCGGTCACCGCATCCATTACGACCTGCCCTATGTCACCCAGGTCGAAGGCTATCCCGGCCTGCTGGTGCACGGGCCGCTGATGGGGCTGATGCAGCTCGAGCTGGCGCGGCGCGAGAATCCTGGTCGCCGCGTGCCGCGCTACGAATTCCGCGCTACCAGCCCCGTCTATCACACCGCGCCGTTCACGGTGAACGCGCGGGCGGAGAAGGACGGTACGGTCACGACCTGGATCGCCAACGCCCAGGGCGCGCTCTGCCAGCAGGGCAAAGTGACATTCGCGACATGAGGGTGATTGCTCCGGATCGTCGCTGACGCGAGCTTGGCGGCAATATCGCCCGGAGCCCCTCATGCCGCGTGTGTCCGAAGTCACCGACGACGGTGGTGACCCGATCCTGAGCAAGGTTTTCGCGCGCCAGCGCGAGATGTTCGGCGACCTGCTCAATCCCACCAAGGTGATGGCGCATTGCCCGCCGATCCTGGAGGCGTCCGGTCGCTTGAGCGCGGCGCTGGAACAGTCAAACCGACTGCCGGCCGGCCTGCGCGCGTTGCTCTATCTCAGGGTAGCGACGATCAATGGCTGTCCCTTTTGAATGGACATCAACGCATCACGTGTGATGCAGGCCGAGACTGACGGCGAAGAGAAGATGCACAACGTCGCGCGCTGGCGCGACGCCCCGGTGTTCAGCGAGGCCGAGCGGCTAGCGCTGGAATTCGCCGAGAAAGCGACCATCACCGGCCAGCGAGTTGAGCCGGAGCTGATCGCCAAACTCAAGAAGCACTTCGACGATTCTCAGATCGTCGAGCTATCGGCGGCCGTGGCGCTTGAGAATTTCCGGAGCAAGTTCAACGTGCCGCTCGGCGTCGAAGCCCAGGGCTTCTGCATTGTACCGGCGCGTTGAGCGCTCGTAGGCGCGGAAAATTGACCCCCGGTGCCATCCTGCCATGATGCGTCCGACGCAATTCGGCGCGGACAGGGCATGGCGGATTCGGCGGAAACCATAGCAAACCATAGCAACGGGGCGCTGGCCGCCCCGTGGCGCATCGGCGTCGATGTCGGCGGCACCTTCACCGACCTGGTGCTGCAGGACGCGGCCGGGCGCATGGTGATCGGCAAGGTGCCTTCGGTGCCGGCCGATCCCAGCAAAGGTGTGCTCGATGCGGTGATCGACGTGGCGCGCAAGCAGGGCATGGCCGTGCGCGATTTGCTGCGGGGCTGCGCCATGTTCGTGCACGGCTCGACCATAGCGACCAATACCATTCTCGAAGGCAAGGGCGCGCGGGTCGGCATGCTGACCACCGAGGGTCTGCGCGATTCGGTCGAGATCCGCCGGGGCTTGCGCGAGAACATGTGGGATCACCGCACGCCGTTCCCGCCGGTCCTGGTGCCGCGCTACCTGCGTCGGCCGGTGCGCGGCCGCATCGCCGCCGATGGCAGCGAGTTGGCGCCGCTCAGGATCGAGGACGTCGATGCCGCTATCGCGATGTTCCGCACCGAAGGCGTCGAGTCGGTGGCGATCTGCCTGATCAACAGCTACGCCAACGGCGCGCACGAAGCCGCCGCCGCGCGCCGCGTGCGCGAAGCCAACAACGCCTGGGCGGTCTCGGTGTCGAGCGAGATCATGCCCGTGGTCGGCGAGTACGAGCGCGGCTCGACCACGGTGGTCGACGCCTATGTCGCGCCGCGCGTCGCGCCCTACCTGCGCGCCCTCGACGAGAAGCTCAGGTCCGAAGGCCTGCCGCGCGGCCTGCTGCTGGTGCAGAGCAATGGCGGTGTGGCCTCGGTGGCGCAGGCAGCGACGCGGCCGGTGAACCTGGCGCTGTCGGGGCCGGCGGCCGGTGTCGGCGCGCTTCAGATGTTCGCGCGCGCCGCCGGCACCGATGATCTGCTGTCGATGGAGATCGGCGGCACGTCCTGCGACGTGATGCTGATGGCCGAGGGACGCGTCGCGGCCGCCGATCACCTGATGGTCGGCGGCTATCATCTCTCCACGCCGGCCATAGAAATCCATACCGTCGGCGCCGGTGGCGGCACCATCGCCGGCGTCGATGCCGCGGGCATGCTGTTCGTCGGTCCCAAGGGCGCCGGCGCGCGGCCGGGGCCGGCCTGCTATGGCTTCGGCAATACCGAGCCCACCGTTACCGACGCGCTCTTGGCGCTGGGCCGCTTGCGTCCCGGCCCGATCGCCGACGGCGCGGTGACGCTCGATGCGACGCTGGCGGAGAAGGCGTTGGCGCAGGCCATCGGCGGCAAGCTTGGGCTGTCGGTCGAGCAGGCCGCGTCAGGCGTGATCCGACTGGTCGAGCAGAACCTGCTGCACGCGGTCGAGCGCATCTCGATCGAACGCGGAGTCGATCCGCGTCGCCTGACCCTGGTCGCGGCCGGTGGCGCCGGCCCGATGCATGGCGCGTCGGTCGGCCGCGCGCTGGGCTGCAAACGCGTGTACGTGCCGCGGGTCGCCGGCGCCTTCTGCGCGTTGGGTATGTTGCATACGGATGCGCGCCAGGACTGGCTGCGGGTCTACGACGGCGACATCGACTCGCTCGATCCGGTCGCGCTGGTCGCCGCCTTCGCCGCGATGGAGACCGAGGCGCGACGCACCCTGCACGCGGAAGGCTTCGACGATGATCGCCTGCTGGTCGTGCGCGCGCTCGACCTGCGCTATCCCGGCCAGCAATCCTCGTTGCAGGTCGATCTGCCCGAAGCGGGCTTTGATGCCGCCGCCGTGCGCCGGGATTTCGAGGCGCAGCACCAGCGGCTGTTCGGCCATATCCAGCCCGGCGGCCGCATCGGCGTCGGCGCGCTGCGCGTTGCCGGCATCGGACGAGTCGGTGCGGTCGATCCGCAGGGACCGTCGGCGGCGACGGACGCGGTGCAGCCGATCGCCACGCGTCGCGTGTGGATCGGCGAGACGGAAGGCTGGGCCGACGCCAAAGTCTACGCTGGCGCCGATCTGCGGCCAGGCCACGTGCTGCGAGGCCCGCTCATCGTCGAGGAAACCACCACCACCGTCTTCGCCGGCCCGCGCGACACGCTCCGTGTCGACGCATCGGGCAATTTCGACATCGCGCTGGAGCAGCCATGACCGTCGATCCCACCACGCTCGATCCCATCGCGCTGGCGCTGGTGCAGAACCGGCTCGACCACATTTCCAGGCAGATGGGTTGGGTGATGACGCGCACCGCGCGCAGCCCGATCTTCAACCAGAGCCACGACTTCTCGTGCTTCCTCGCCGACGCGCACGGCACCTTGATCAGCCAGGCCGACGGCATCCCGATCCATACCGGTGGCGGCGGCTTCGCGGTGCGCGCGGTGCTCAAGGCCTTCGGCGGGCGCATCGAGCCCGAGGATGTGTTCCTGCTCAACGATCCCTACGAGGCCGGCGGCAACCACCTGCCGGACTGGGTGATCGCGCGGCCGGTTTTCATCGAGGGCGTTCTCGCGGCCTTCGCCTGCAATCGCGCGCATCAGTCGGATATCGGCGGCGGCGCGGCCGGCACCTACAACTCCGAGGCCACGGAGATCTATCACGAGGGCATCCGGCTACCCGCGCTCAAGCTGGTCGAGCGCGGCGTGCTGCGCGAGGATCTCTGGGCGCTGCTCAAGCTCAACTGCCGCACGCCGGAGCTGCTGGACGGCGATGTGCGCGCGATGATGGGCTCGACCCAGATCGGCGCCGAACGGCTGCGCGCGCTGCTCGAGGAGTACGGCTTGGAGCGCGGCCTGGTGCTGATCGAGGGCGTGCTGGCGCACGCCGATCGCAGCTTCCGCAATGCGCTGGCCAGCCTGCCCAGGGGCGTGTGGCGCGGCGAGGAGCGCACTGACAACGACTGCTTCGAGACGCGCGATGTGTGGATTCGTGTCGCACTCGATCTGCGCGACGACGAGCTCATCGTCGACTTCACCGGCACCGATCCGCAGATCAGAGGCTTCAAGAACAGCTCGGTCGCCAACACCTGGTCGGCGGTCTACATGGCGCTGGCCTCGTTCTTCGATCCCTCGCTGCCGCGCAATGAGGGCACTTTCCGGAGCGTGAAGATCATCGCGCCCGAAGGCACGATCGTGAACGCGCGGCCGCCGGCCGCCATGACCATGAACACGGTGTTCATCGCGCACGAGATTGTGCACGCGATCTGGAACGCGCTGGGCAAGGCCTCACCCGAGCGCGCCTGTGCTGGCTGGGGCAAGAGCATCCACAACGGTAGCGCCGGCCGCATCGGCACGGCGCGCCCCTATGTCGCCTATCACTGGCACTCGATGGCCGGCGGCGGCGCGGTCGACGGGCGCGATGGCTTCAACCAGATCGGCCACCTGATCGCGCTCGGCGGCCTGACCATTCCCAACGTCGAGGGCTACGAGCGAAGCTATCCGCTGCGGATCACCCGGCACGAGTTCCGTACCGATAGCGCCGGCGCCGGCAAGTATCGCGGCGGCACCGGCATTCAGTACGAAGTCGAGGTGCTGGAGTCGGCGGAGTACTCGTTCCGCGGCGAGGGGCTCAACTACCAGACCGGCTTCGGTATCCAGGGCGGCGGCACGGGCGCGCCGGGCAGCATGGAGCTGACGCTCGCCGATGGCACGGTGATGGCGGCGCCGAAATACGCCGTGCGCCGCATCGCGCAGCCGCTGACCGAGCGCGCGCTGTCACCCGGCGGCGGCGGCTGGGGCAGCCCGTTGGAGCGCGACCCCGAACGCGTGCTGCGCGACGTGCGCGACGAGGTCGTCAGCCCCAAGGCGGCCAACGACGTCTATGGCGTGGTGCTGACCAGCGATGGCCGCGGCGTCGATGCCGCAGCGACAACGGCGCGCCGTGCGGCGCTGAAGACGGCGGCGGCGTGAGACTGGGGGCGCCGGTCCCGCGAGAATCAGCCGAACACTCTCCTGAAGATCGTGTCGACCTGCTTGGTGTGATAGCCCATGTCGAACATCGCCACGATCTCGTCGTTCGACAGGAACTGGCGGATCTCCTTATCGGCGCGGCAGAGCGCCATGAAGGCGGCGTTGCCTTTCCAACCTTCCATGGCGTTGCGCTGCACGGCGGCGTAGGCGTCTTCGCGGCTCATGCCCTTCTGGGTCAGCGCCAGCATCACGCGCTGCGAGAACACCAGCCCGCCCAGCGAGTCGAGATTGCCCTTCATGCGCTCGGCGTAGACCACGAGGTTCTCGACCACGCCCGCGAGGCGGTTGAGCGCGAAGTCGAGCGTCACCGTGGCATCGGGGCCGATCATGCGCTCGGCCGATGAGTGCGAGATGTCGCGCTCGTGCCACAGCGTGATGTTCTCCAGCGCCGGCGTCACATAGGCGCGTACCATGCGCGACAGGCCGGTGAGATTCTCGGTCAGCACGGGGTTGCGCTTGTGTGGCATCGCCGAGCTGCCCTTCTGGCCGACCGAGAAGAACTCCTCGGCCTCGCGCACCTCGGTGCGCTGCAGGTGTCGGATCTCGGTGGCGAGGTTCTCCATGCAGCCGGCGATCACGCCCAGTGTGGCGAAGAACATCGCATGGCGGTCGCGCGCGATGACCTGCGTCGACACCGGCTCGATGCCGAGGCCCAGCGCCTTCGCGACATGCGCCTCCACGCGCGGGTCGATGTTGGCGAAGGTGCCGACGGCGCCTGAAATGGCGCAGGTCGCGACGTCGGCGCGGGCGGCCACCAGGCGCACCTTGCAGCGGCTGAAGATGGCGTAGTGGCCGGCGAGCTTGACGCCGAAGGTGGTGGGCTCGGCGTGGATGCCATGGCTGCGGCCGATGGTTGGCGTCATCCGGTGCTCCAGCGCGCGCTTCTTCAGCGCCGCCAGCACGCGGTCGAGGTCGGCCAGCAGGATGTCGGCGGCCTGGGTGAGCTGCACGGCGAGGGTCGTGTCGAGCACATCGGACGAGGTCAGGCCCTGATGCACGAAGCGCGACTCGGGTCCGATGAATTCGGCCAGCCAGGTCGTGAAGGCCAGGACATCGTGCTTGGTGACGCGCTCGATGGCGTCGATTTTCTCGATCTCTGTGGCCGGGTTGGCGGCCATCGCCGCCATCGCCTTCGTGCCGCCGGCGCGGATCGCCTTGGCCGATTCCCTGGGGATGATGCCCAGCTCGCCCATGGCGTCGCAGGCATGCGCCTCGATCTCGTACCAAATCCGGAAGCGGTTCTGCGGCTCCCAGATGGCGGCCATCTCGGGGCGGGAATAGCGGGGGATCATCGAGGCCTCGGGCGCTTTTTTCGAGGTCTTTTACCCCCTTGCCCACACGACCGCCATGGTAACTGTGGATGCTCGATGATCAGGCTTGACCGCCGCCTATTGCGGGATCGCTACGACCCGGGCTCGCCTCAGCGGCTGCAGGACTGCGCGGTGGATGATGCACGCGGCGTTCTCATCCACTGGACGATGGAAGGCAGCTGGGAGCCCGCTGGGGAGGTCGGCTTCGCCTATGTCGCGCGCTCGCTGGACTTTCCGTTCCTGGTCAATACCGGCGGCGAAAACGCCAGCGAGGGCCGCCAGCAGGATGGCCGGCTCTTCGTGTTCCCCCATGGCTTGCGGAAGGTGCCTTCCGCGCGGCTGAGTGAAGAAGTCGTGCGGCATGTCGCTGTCGATATCGAAGCGGCCTTGCTGCTATGGCCGGGGCTCATCGCCGGAGAGGAGCCGAGAACGGTGTATTTCTGGTTTCCACGATGGCACTCGATCTTCAGCAAGGGCAGCGTCGAGTTCCCCTCCCACGTCGCCCCCGCCTGGTTTGGAGAACTTCTGTGGTTCAGCTGATGATGCGGCCGATCGCCGAGTTTCCCGCCGCCGACCGCTGCGCCATCCGCGGCGTCTTCACCGACATCGACGAGACTGTCTCGACCGACAGCCGGCTGACCGGCGAAGCCTACGCGGCGTTGGAGCGGCTGAAGGCGGCCGGGCTGATGGTGATCCCGGTGACCGGCCGGCCGGCGGGCTGGTGCGACCTGATCGCACGGTTCTGGCCGGTCGACGCCGTGATCGGCGAGAACGGCGCCTTCTGGATGTGGCTCGATCGGTCGGCCGGTGGGCTGCGTACCCGCTATGTCCAGGACGAGGCGACGCGCGCCGAGGGGCGGCGGCGTCTGGAGGCGGTGAAGGCCGACGTGCTGCGCGAGGTGCCGGGGGCGGGCATCGCCTCGGACCAGCCGTACCGCGCCGCCGACCTGGCGATCGATTTCTGCGAGGACGTGCCGGCCCTGCCGCGCGCCGAGGTCGACCGGATCGTCGGCATCTTCGAGCGCCACGGCGCGCAGGCCAAGATCAGCTCGATCCACGTCAACGGCTGGTTCGGCGATTACGACAAGCTGACCACGACGCGGCTCATGATGGCCGAGCTGTATGGCGTCGATCTGGAGGCTACCCGAAGCGAGTGGGTATTCAGCGGCGATTCGCCCAACGATTCGCCGATGTTCGGCTTCTTCCCCAACGCCGTGGGCGTGGCCAATGTGGCGGACTTCGCCGACCGCATGCCGCATCTGCCGCGTTGGATCACGAGCGCCCGCTCGGGCGCGGGCTTCGCCGAAATGGCCGACGTGTTGCTCGACGCGCGTCGTTAGCTTGACCCTGCGCGCCGGCTGGCCGACTGTACGGCCGGAAGGCGATGCCGCCATACGGGGAGGATTTCTGATGCGCCTGTGCACCATCCAGCGCGACGGCAAGGCCGTCGTGGGCGTCAAGACCGACGCGGGAATCATCGATCTCAGCAAGCAGATGCCCAGGGGACCGAAATCCGTCGTCGAAATCCTGGCCGGCGGCAAGGCCGTGCAGGACGCGGTCAAGAAGGCCTGCGCCAAGCCCAAGGCCGGCGCCGTGGTCAAGGAGAAGCAGGCCAAGTACCTGCCGCCGATCCCCAACCCCGGCAAGATCCTGTGCATCGGGCTGAACTACCGCAAGCACGCCGAGGAGACCAACAACCCGATCCCGGGCTATCCGATCGTCTTCTGCCGATTCAACAACACCTTGGCGGCGCACAATGCGCCGATGCTCTCGACCACGCATTCCGAACAGTACGACTGGGAGGCCGAGCTGGCGGTGATCATAGGCAAGCGCACGCGCAACATCCCCAAGGAGAAGGCGCTGTCGGCGGTGGCCGGCTATAGCGTGTTCAACGACGGCTCGGTGCGCGACTGGCAGCGCAAGTCGGGCGGCCAGTTCACGCTCGGCAAGAACTTCGACGGCTCCGGCGGCTTCGGCCCCGACATCGTTACCTCGGACGAGCTGCCCAAGGGCGGCGCGCCGCTGCGCATCATGTGCCGGCTCAACGGCGAGACCATGCAGGACAGCAACACCGAGGACATGATCTTCGACACGGTCACGCTGGTGTCGGAGCTGTCCAAGGTCATGACCCTGGAGCCGGGCGATGTCATCATCACCGGCACGCCCTCGGGCGTCGGTGCCGGCCGCAATCCGCAGGTGTGGATGAAGCCTGGCGACGTGTGCGAGGTCGAGATCGAGAAGATCGGCGTGCTGCGCAATCCGATCAAGGCCGGCAAGTAGCGACCGCCATCCGCTGAAACGCGAAGCGCGCCCCGCAGGGCGCGCTTTTCGCGGCGGCTCCGGGGGCATCGATCTCGATGGCGATTGGGCTTGTCCGCTCCACGCCTCGACCAGTTGCGACGCCGCCTCGGGCATGGAGCTGGCGACGTTTCTACATCGACCGGATCGAGATTGTGTCTCTACAAGCTCATGTCGCGCGCAGTCGCGACGACCGGGTGTCGGTTCGAGCGCCGGGACTTTGAGCACGGCTTCACCGGGACGTGACGCCGACAGAATCGCGGGTACTATTCTTGACGGCGTTCGGCGAGACGTGCCACGCGCCGTGGAGGAGACGATGGCGTCACGGAACGGGCGACACGGCGCGCCGGTGGGCCTGCCGCGTCGAGCCATGCTGGCGGGCGTCGCCGCGGCGGCGGCGATCCCGTCTTTCGCGCGGGCTGCCGAACCCTGCCCGGAGGAACTCGACCGGCAGGTGTCGATGCACCAGTACCGCCTGCAGTATCAGTCCTGGTCCGGCCTGGTACCGCGCGGCGCCGGAAAGGCGACCGGCCAGAACCAGCACTTCATCTCCCATTGCGTGCGCAATGGCTCGTCGAACCTGGTGTTCGTCGACTGGAAGGGCCCCGGCCTTGCCGGCTATGTCGACAACGTCAGGCCGATGTTCGGCTACCGCACCTTCAGCCACGGCGAGTTCACGCGCGAGGCGGCGGTGCTGTGGTATGGCAGCCGACCGACGGATCGCGACACGGATATCGCGATCCCAAGCCGTGCCACGGTCGACTTCGACACGCCGCATTCCAGCACCGGCGCTTTCAACCTGCCCAGCGAGGCGATGGTGCGCGCCGCATGGGCCGGCAGCGTGGGCGCCTACGATGGCTTGGCGAATCTACGGGCGCGAGCCGAGCAGGCGGCCGCGTCCGAGTTCATGCGTGTCAGCCTGTGGTTCTCGGTTACCCTCGAGAAGGGCGACCGGGCGGAGGCGCCGACGCGCGCCAACTATCACGGCGCGTGCACTATCGATACGCGCGGCAACGCGCTCACCGATCTGTTCGGACTGCGCATCGGCAGCGACGCGATCCACCGCGCCATCTTCGGCTCCGCGGCCCCACGCGCCCTGCCCGGCGGCAGGGGGCGGGTGTCCGACGAGTTCGGCGCCAGCGTCGATCTCGGCGTCCGTGCGACGGCGACGCTCACCCTGCAGCCGACGCGCCTGATGATCGTCGGGCCGGACGGCGCGACGCCGATCGCGAGCATCGGCGTCGGCGTGGTCGCCTAGCGAGGTCGCGTCACGGGCCTGCAGGCCCGGAAGCCCGTGCCGGAGTCGGCGCTCCAACCGTGGAATCCCGGCGCGAGGCGGCGGTCGAGCCCAATTGTTCGCCCGGCCGACGCGAACTCAGTGATGCAGGATCTGGCCGAGGAAGGTCTTGGTCCGCTCGTTCTGCGGGCTGTTGAAGAATGTCTCGGGTTCGTTCTGCTCGACGATCTCGCCGCGGTCCATGAAGATCACGCGATCGGCGACCGCGCGGGCGAAGCCCATCTCGTGCGTGACGACCAGCATGGTCATGCCTTCGCCGGCCAGTTCGGTCATGACGTCGAGCACCTCCTTGACCATCTCGGGATCGAGCGCCGAGGTCGGCTCGTCGAACAGCATGATCTTCGGCCGCATGCACAGCGCCCGGGCGATCGCGACGCGCTGCTGCTGTCCGCCTGAAAGCTGGCCGGGATACTTCAGGGCCTGCTCGGGGATGCGCACCCGCTCGAGCAGGCTCATGGCGATCTGCTCGGCCTCTTTCTTGGGCATCTTCTTCACCCAGACCGGCGCCAGGGTGAGGTTCTCCATCACGGTCAGGTGTGGAAACAGGTTGAACGACTGGAACACCATGCCGACCTCGCGGCGAATGGCCTCGATGTTCTTGACGTCGTTGGTGAGCGTGATGCCGTCGACGATCAGATCGCCTTCCTGATGCTCCTCGAGCCGGTTGATGCAGCGGATCAGGGTCGACTTGCCGGAGCCCGAGGGGCCACAGACCACGATCTTCTCGCTCTGCTTCACAGAGAGGTTGATATCGGTCAGAACGTGGAACTGGCCGAACCACTTGTTGACGCTGCGCAACTCGATGACGGTCGGCGCTGCCGAGAGATCGCGTCGCTGACGGGCCATGCGTGGTGCTCCCTGAGCGGCGCTCAGCGCCGAGTTCCTTTGTTGAGCTCGACCTCTAGATACTTGCTGTAGCGAGACATCGAGTAGCAGAAGACGAAGTAAATGGCCGCGGCGAAGATGTAGACCTCGCCAGGGAATCCCGCCCAGTTGGGATCGACCAGCGCCTGGTTGGCCGTGTTGAGAAAGTCGAAGATACCGATGATCAACACCAGCGAGGTGTCCTTGAAGAATCCGATGAAGGTGTTGATCAACGGCGGGATCACGACGCGCAGCGCCTGCGGCAGGATGATCAGCGAGGTCTTCTGCAGGTAGTTGAGGCCCATCGCGTCGGCCGCCTCGAACTGGCCGCGCGGCAGCGACTGCAGGCCGCCACGGATGATCTCGGCGATGTAGGCGCCGGCGAACAAGATCACCGCGACCAGGGCGCGCAGGAACTTGTCGATGTTCGAACCAGTGGGCAGGAACAGCGGCAGCATGACCGAGGCCATGATCAGCAGCGAAATCAGCGGCACGCCGCGGATCAGCTCGATAAAGCCGACGCACAAGCCCTTGACCAGCGGCAGATTCGACCGCCGGCCCAGCGCCAGCAGGATGCCGTAGGGGAAGGCGAAGACCAGCCCATACGTCGCCAGGATCAGGGTCACCGGCAGGCCGCCCCAAAGCCCGGTCTCGACATAGCTGAACGCGTTGATCTCCAATCCCCAGGCCGGGATGACGCCCACAATGCGCAGCGCCAGGCCGATGCCGCCAACGATGGTCAGCGCCTTGTGAATCGCGATTTCGCGCGGGCTCGCTATGCCGGCGCGCATGCCCCAGCCGATCCCGCCGGCGACGAGACCGACGAGGAAGAACAGGGTGAGCGGAAAACGCAGCTCGCCGAACATCAGCAGGAAGGTGACGAAGGAGCCCACCGTCCAGATCACCAGGAGGCGCCAGTTCCACATCCGCCGGTCGCAGCTCAGCAGCAGCATCGCCAGCATGGCGATGCAGGCGAAGAGCGGCCGCCAGTGCTGCTCGTAGGGGAACGAACCAAAGAAGATGTAGCGATACTTTTCGCCGATCAGCGCCCAGCAGGCACCCTGGCCCTTGCCGCATTCCGGTCCGTTCGCGGCCTCGAATGTGGCATGCACGATCGCCCAGTCGACGAACCAGATACCGATCCAGACGACGAACCCGAGCAGCACCACCGTCGTGAGCGCGTTGCCCCAGCTCGAGAAAAGGTTCCGGCGCAACCAGCCCAGCGCGCCTCCTTCCACGGTCGGCGCCGCCCGGGCCTTGCCGGCCCGCTCGCGCTCGGCGATGTCGGCCATGGCTCAGCGCTCCTTCATGGCGATTTGCTTGTTGTACCAGTTCATGAACGCGGAGATCGACAGGCTGACCGTCAGGTAGGCCGCCATGATGATGAGGATGTTCTCGATCGCCTGGCCGGTCTGGTTGATCGTGACGTTGATCGAGGCCACGAGGTCGGGATAGCCGATGGCGATCGCCAGCGAGCTGTTCTTGGTGATGTTGAGGAACACGCTCGTCATCGGCGGCACGATGACACGCAGCGCCTGGGGCAGCAGCACCAGTCGCATCGCCTGCCCACGCGATAGGCCGATGGCGGCCGCCGCCTCGCTCTGGCCCTTGTGCAGCGCGAGGATGCCGGAGCGCACGATCTCGGCGACGAAGGCGGCGGTGTAGAGCGTCAGGCCGACGAGCAGAGCGGTAAACTCCGGCTGGATCACCAGTCCGCCCTGGAAGTTGAAGCCCTTCAGCTCGGGCCAGCTCATCTTGGCCGGGGCGCCGCCGATCAGCCAGACGAGGAAAGGCACCACGATGATGAGGCCGAGGCCAGCGAGGATCGAGGGGAATTGCTGGCCGGTCGCCGCCTGGCGCGCCTTGGCCCAGCGGTGCAATGCCCAGGCCCCGACGATGCCGAGCAGGAACCCGGCGCCGATCCACTTGTGGACCGGATCGGCCACCGGAATCGGGAAATAGAGACCACGATTGCTGAGGAACACCGAGTCGCCCAGCATCCTGATCGCTTGGCGCGGTCCGGGGAAGGCCTCGCTGACCAGCTTGTAGAAAAGAAACAGCCACAGCAGCAGCGGCACGTTGCGGAAGATCTCGACGTACCACTCGCAGATCTTGGCCAGCAGCCAGTTCGGCGACAAGCGGCCGATGCCGATCAGCGTGCCGAGAATGGTCGTGAGGATGATGCCGATCACCGCCACGCGCAGGGTGTTGAGGATGCCAACCCAGATGGCGCGGGCGTACGTGCTCGCCGGCGAATACTCGATCATCGTGTCGCCGATCTCGAAACCGGCTTCGCGACCGAGAAAGTCGAACCCGGTGGCGATCTTCGCCTTCTCGAGGTTCGCCATGGTGTTGCTGACGAGATACCAGGCCAGCCCGCCCACCAGGCCCACAACGACGATCTGAAAGACCCAGCCGCGGATGACCGGGTTGTTCCACGGCGCCACCCTTGTTTGTGGCAGCGAGCCTATAGTGTCGACCGCCATGCTCTACGCCCCCTGTGCGTCGCGGCTATGGCCGCGTTCGACCCATGCCGCGATCCTGGCTGGAACCGCCGCCCGCGCGGGGCGGCGGTTCCGGAGGGGTTCTTAGCGGATCGGCGGAGAGTACTGCAGACCGCCCTTGGTCCACAGCTGGTTCAGGCCGCGTTCGATCTTCAGCGGCGAGCCGGCGCCGAGGTTGCGGTCGAAGGCCTCGCCATAGTTGCCGACCTGCTTGACGATGTTCACGACCCACTTCTCATCGACGCCCAGCGCCTTGCCCATGCCGGGCGTGACGCCGAGGATGCGCTTGATCGTCGGATCCTCGCTCTTCAGCATCTGCTCGACATTCGCCGACGTGATGCCGTACTCCTCGGCTTCGACCATGGCGTACAGCGCCCAGCGCACGATATCGCCGAACTGGTTGTCGCCGTGCCGCACCACGGGGCCGAGCGGCTCCTTGGAGATGATCTCGGGCAGGATGACGAAGTCGGCGGCGGTCAGCGGCGCCGGCACGTTGGCGGCGCGCACCGAGTAGAGGCTCGAGGCGTCCGTCGTGTAGACGTCGCAGCGGCCAGTGAAGAAGGCGGCGCGAATTTCGTCGGCCTTCTCGATGACGACCGGCTTGAACTGCATCTTGTTGGCGCGGAAATAGTCGGCGAGGTTCAGCTCGGTGGTCGTGCCGGGGCTGACGCAGATCGTGGCGCCATTCAGCTCCTTCGCGCTCTTCACGCCGAGCTTCTTGTTCACCATGAAGCCCTGGCCGTCGTAGTAGCTGACACCCGTGAAGTCGAAGCCCAGCGCGGTGTCGCGGGTCAGCGTCCACGTCGTCGTGCGCGACAGCATGTCGACCTCGCCCGATTGCAGCGCGGTAAAGCGCTGTTGCGCCGTCGTCGGAACATACTTCACCTTGGAGGCGTCGCCGAAGATCGCCGCGGCGACGGCGCGACAGACGTCGACGTCCATGCCCGTCCATACGCCCTTGCTGTCGGCCAACGAGAAGCCCGCGGTGCCAGTGCTGACGCCGCAGATCAGCTGGCCGCGCGCCTTGATCGCATCAAGATCCTTGCCCGCATGGGCCGCCCCGGCGGCGCCGATGGTAACGGCCAGTGCGGCAGCGCCCGCAAGCGAGGTAATCGTCCGCATCATATGTCTCCCTGTTGTTCCGTTGCCGGCTTTCGCCGCTTGAGTGACCGATCGTTGAGAAAGGAGCAAGAAGTGTGCCTGTTCACGCGCGTGATGGTAACTCGCGTGCGATCGACGATTCGCCATCAATTAGCGCCGTGATCTCTTGGCTCAGCCTCCCGCCTCTTGGTTAGGCCGGATGCTTACACGGGCATCGTTCTGGCGCAATCGTTTCGTGCAGGCCAACGCTCAGCGCGGGCCTCCCCGCGCCGTGCGGCAAGGTCGGCGCCGACAGTAGTCGGGAAGCATCCAATCAGAGGCGGTCGGTTGCGGGCTGGAAGCCGCTCTGGGCGCCGCGACTGAGTTCGTTGCCGCGCCGCTGCCACTCGCGGAAGGCGACCAGGTCCGCCCCCACGAGATTGCCGCTGCCGGCTTGCACATAAGGCGCCGGGTCGACGAACTGACCATCGATGATGACGCAGAAATGCAGGTGCGGGCCGGTCGAACGTCCGGTGCTGCCGACATAACCGATCACCTCGCCGCGCCGCACCCGCGTACCCGGCTTGGCCGTCGGTGCGAAGGTCGACATGTGGCTATAGCTCGTGGCCAGCTTGTCGTTATGGATGACGCGCACCGTGCGGCCGTAATTGTAGTACCAGCCGGCATAGTCGATGACTCCGTCGGCCGCCGCCATGATCGGGGTGCCGGTACGGCCTTCGATGTCGATACCGTTGTGGAATGCGTAGCCGCCGCGAGCCCACAAGCGGCGATAGCCAAAGGGCGAGGAAATCCGGCTCTCGACCGGCATCAGCATGGCGCCGCCACCCACGCGGGCGCCATTGTCGTCAAAGAAGCCCTCGGGCTGGTTCTGCGGTGAGAACCACCAGATCCGCGCACGGCGGCTGTCGTCGTAGACCGTGGCGGCGACCATGGTGAAGTGACCGTCGGCGCCGCGCTGGCGTACGATCTCGACGTTGGCGGCTGCCAGGTTGAGGCCGGCCGGCGACACGGCGGCCAGTGCGGCGGCGGCGGCCTGCGCCGAGCCTGCGTCGAGGCCCGCGCCGGACAAAGCGCTCACGGCATTGCCATTGGCCCGCACGCGATAGACGCCGGGACCGGCCGCGCCAGGTATGCCGCGCGGCACGCTGGACAGGCGCGGCGCCACAGGGCTGTCGGTCGGCGCGCGCCAGCGGCGCGGATCGTCCTCGGTCTGCACGCCATCGGCCGAAGTTTGCGGCGCCGGTGCGGCGGCAGCGGCGACCTGGACCGTATTGGCCGCAGGCGCGCCGCGAACGACCGTGAACTGCCCGGCATCACCGCGCTGCAACTCGAAGGACGCGCCGGCGCTGCTGAACAGGCGGACATTCTCCAACTGGCGGCCGCCGGCGCCCGGGATCGCGACGCCGACCATAGCGCGGCCCGAGGTCAGGGCCACCGGACGGGCGGCGAGCTCGATCTCGATCGCCCGGGCGGCCGCGTCGGCGTCGACCTTGGCGACGCCCAGCGACGTCAGCTGTTCGGCCCAGCCTCGCTGTGGGTCGACGGCGAAGGCCGAGGCGTCGCCGCCTGGAATGGCGCCCTTGAAGGCGTTGGTCGGCGTCGGCGGTGGCCGGCGCACGACGGCGGTCTTGGCGGTGCCGTGGTTCGTTGGAACGCCGCGATAGACCGTTGGCTTATTCGCGGTGGTGCTGGCCTGCGGCGGGCGCACCTGAAGCTGGGGCGGCTTTGACTGGGCGAAACTCTGGTGCGCGAAAACCAGGCTGGCGGCCGAAGTCGCGACAGCTGTCGCCACGGCGAGGGAGCGCCAACGGCGCGCGATCGTCTCGGCATGAAACCCCTCCCCGCTTGGTCCCGAACAGGGATGCTACGCCACACAAGTTGTCTTGTTTGCCGGGACGGGGTGGGTCGATCCGCGACGGCGCGTGGATCGGCCGGCCCTGTCCAAAACTTGCCCCTCTTGGAGCATGGCGAAATTGAGCTGTAAAGCTGAAATCGTGACAAAATTGCCACACTGTGACTGCGTGGACACGGTTGTTGGGGATAAGGAACCCGTGCGTTGTAGCGGGATAGAGGGGCGGCTGGCGGAGGTACGGCGCCGATTGTGGCGGGTCAGGCGTTGGGCACGGTCCAGGTCGCGTCCTCGTCGAGCGGATAGACCGGCCGCGGCAGCCTGGTCCAGTCGAAGTTCGCGAGGTTGGGTGAGGTCAGGCCGGGATTGTCGACCTCGATGATGTTGTCCGACGTGGTGAATTGGTCGAAGCCGGCGCGGAAATGGCCTCGGCTTTTCACGCACAGAGTCCGCGCCGTCGCCAGGATATCGGGATCGAAGACCTCGAGTTGCATCGGATCGAGGCATTGCTGGCGCAGGGTGATCACCGCGACGCGGATGCCCCCGAGATCGAGCAGGGCGGCCGGGCCGAGATCGGCGGCCACGCCGCGGATCAGGCCGCGGCGGCCGACGAAGGGGCCATCGTGCAGCCTCAGCACGGTGGCGTCGGCCTCCCAGGGCTGGGAGAACGACTGCGTCTCGGCGGTATTGAAACGCGCGCGCAAACGCGCGCCCACCCCCAGGCGATGCGCTTCGGCGGCGAGTGGCGGATCGTTGATCAGGCCGAACAGGACACCTTGAGCGTCCGCCGCCTTCAGTGCCTTGAGCAGGTACATGGTGTTGCCACGCGCGCCGCCGCCGGGATTGTCGGCGCAGTCGGCGAGGATCAGCCGGGGCTTCGATGGATCGAGGCCGCTTTCGACGGCGCGCTGCACAGCGGCGTCGAGCGAGGTCATGACGCGCTTGAAGCGTTGGCGCATGCCCCAGGCCTTGGTGCCGATCTCCAGCGCCACGGCGCGGCCGGGCGTCACGTCGGCGCCCCGCACGGTGACGACCGTGCATAGACCATTGAGGGCTGAATCGGCGAAGGCGAAGCCGGCCATGACCGAGACGTTCATGATCGGCCCGCCCAGCTTGGTCTGACCGTACTGAATGAGGTCGGCGTAGGGGCCCTGGTTCGGGCCGGCGGCGGTCAGCAGCGAGATCGGCGGCGAGACGATCGGCGTCTTGACGATGGTGCAGCGCGTGCGCGTGCCGCCCAGGGCTTCGCGCATGTGGCGGGCGGCCTCGATGCCGCGCTCGCGAATGTCGGTATGCGGGTTCTCGCGGTAGCCGACATAGACGCTGATCGCGTCGACCAGACGCTCCGAGACGTTGGCATGCAGGTCGAAGACGCCGATCACCGGCACATCCGGGCCGACGACGCGGCGGATCATGGCGTAGATCTCACCGTCGGGATCGTCATTGCCCACCGCCAGCGCCGCGCCATGCGAGGAGACATAGACCGCGTCGAGCGGCAGGTTGCGCCTCAGACCGGCCTCGAAATCGACCATCAGCTCGGCGAAATAGCCCGCCTCGACCGGCCCGCCGGGCTGCGCCTGGGCGACGCGCAGCGGGATCGGCATCCAGGCGCCGGTGCGGTCCATCTCGGCGACGAAGCCCGGCAGGTCGGGCAGCATCATCGAGGCCGGCAGGCGCGCGTCCCTGACGATCGCCTCGCCGGCCAGATCGACGTCGCTCGCGAAATCCTCGCGCGTCGCGACCGGCGAGAAGCGGTTGCACTCGATGGCGAAGCCCAAAAGGGCGATGCGCGGCACGGACGCAGGCATGGCGAACTCCTAGCGCGGCCCGCCGAGCACGGACTCGTAGGCGAACAGCGCTGCCTGGCCGCCGGTATGGATGAACACGACGTTCTGATCGGCGCGCCACCGGCCCTTGCGCGCCAGATCGATCAGCCCGGCCATGGCCTTGCCGGAATAGACCGGGTCGAGCAGCAGGCCCTCGAGCTTGGCCGCCATGTCGAGGGCCTCGATCATGCCCGGCGTCGGGATGCCGTAGCCCTCGCCGACATAACCGCCATCGGCCATCACGCGCTCGCGGGCGATCGGGTGCTTGAGCCCGACGAAGGCGGCGGTCGGCTCGACCAGCTTGAAGACGGCGGCTTCCTGCACCGGGCCGGGCTGACGCACGCTTACGCCCAGCACGTCGACGCCGCTTTGCGCCGCCTCGAAGCCGACCACCAGGCCGGCCTGGGTGCCGGTGCTGCCGGTGGCGACGACCACGGTGTCGACGGCGAAACCCATCTCGCCGCTCTGGCGCAGGATCTCCTGCGCGCTGTCGATGTAGCCCAGCGCGCCCACCGGGTTGGAGCCGCCGCCGGGGATCACATAGGGTCGACCGCCCTTGGCGCGGATCTCGTCGGCCACCGCCTCGGCAGCCGGCATCATCGCCGTACCGCCGGGCACGTAGCGCAGATTGGCGCCCAGCATCTTGTCGAGCAGGATGTTGCCGTTGCGCTCGTAGGCTTCGGTCGTCTGCGAAAGTCGCTTCTCCAGCACGATCTCGCATTTCAGGCCGTACTTCGCCGCCGCGGCGGCGGTCTGGCGCACGTGGTTGGACTGCACCGCGCCCAGGGTGATCAGCGTGTCGGCGCCTTGCGCCAGCGCTTCGCCCAACAGGAACTCGAGCTTGCGCGTCTTGTTGCCGCCGGTCGCCAGGCCCGTGCAGTCGTCGCGCTTGACGTAGAGCTTCGGTCCGCCCAGCGCCTTGGTCAGGCGCGGCATGAACTCCAGCGGTGTCGGCAGTTGCGCCAGCTTCGCGCGCGGATACTTTCCCAGCTGCATCGGTCACTCCTCTTGGGCGTCGGCCAGTATGCCGGCGCCCCGCGGCGGCGGGCAATGGCATGCTAGGGTCGGCAGACCCGCGTGCCGCGCAACTGTGAAAGCGTTTGTTGGTAGTACCAACAATCGGTGGTACGACGTCGCGCATGCCGCGCACCCCCGCCGCCGCCCGGTCGACGCTCGACCGGGGCCCGCTGACCCAGCTGGTCGGCTACGCTCTGCGCCGCGCCCAGGTCGCGGTGTTGCGCGATTTCGACCGCACCATGGCCGGCCTGCCGGTACCGTTGTCGCTCGGCGAGTTCGGCATGCTGGTGCTGATCGAGCGCAATCCCGATCTCAGCCAGACGGCGCTGGCGCGCGCCATCGGGCTCGATCGTTCGACCCTGGTGCCGATCCTCGACCGGCTGGAGCGCGACGGGCTGGTGACGCGCAAACCCGCGCCGCGCGACCGCCGCCGCCATGCCCTGGCGTTGGGCAGGCGCGGTGCGCGCCTGATGGCCGGCTATGTCGCCGCCGTGGGCAGGCACGACAAGCGCGTACGGCACGGGCTGTCGCCCCGCGAGAGCGTCCAGCTGATGCGCCTGCTGGACCGCTTGTGCGAGGGCGCGCGATGAGCCCCGTTGTGATGCGCGGGCGTTTGCGGCAAGTATCCGCGCCCTGATCTGGAGTTTGGGTATATGGACGGCGAACGCAAGCTGACGGCGGCAGAGATTCTCGAGCGTTTCAACGGCTCACGGCCGCCGGCCATCGAGACGTTGGGCGGCGAGGTGATCGCGGTCGAGCCCGAGACCGGACGGCTGACCTTCCGTTTCCGGCCGACGGTCGCGATGTGCCACAGCACCGATGTTCCCCAAGGCGGCATCGTGCAGGGCGGTTTCGTCGCCGGCTGGCTCGATACCTCGATGGCCCACGCCTGCTCCGTGCGCTCGAACTTCACCCTGCTCCACCCGACCCTGGAGCTGAAGGTGAGCTACCTGCTGCCGGCGCATCCCAACCGGCTCTACTACGTCGATGCCGAGATCGTGCGCTGGGGTCGCAGTATCGCGTTCCTCGAAGCGCGCTTGCGCGACGAGCATCAGCGGCTGATCGCGACCGCCAGCTCGACGGCGCTGCTGATCCCCAAATGAACAGGCGCGTCGCCCTTGTCACCGGCTCGACGCAGGGCATCGGCGCCGCCGTCGCGCGCCGCCTGTCGGCCGACGGTTTCGCCGTGGCGTTGCATTCGCGCGCCTCGGTCGAGGCGGGCGAGCGCATGGCGGCCGAGCTGCCGGGCGCGAGCTACAACCGCGCCGATCTGTCGGACGAAGGTGAGACGCGCGACCTGATCGCCGCGGTGCTGAAGAAGCATGGCCGGCTCGATGTGCTGGTCAATAACGCCGGCGAAGTGGCGCGTTTCCCGCACGCCGATCTGAAGGCCGCGACACCCCAGGTCTGGCGCCGCATGATGGACGTCAACGTCGTGGCGCCGTGGCTGCTGATCGCCGAGGCCGAGGCGGCGCTGCGCGCCGCGGCCACGTCCGAGCGGCCGGCCTGCGTGATCAACATCGGCACGCACGCCGCCGTACGTCCCAAGGGCTCGTCGATCCCCTACGCGGCGGCCAAGGCCGCGCTGCATCACATGAGCAAGCTGCTGGCGCTGACCTTGGGGCCGTCGATCCGCGTCAACGTGGTGGCGCCGGGCCTGGTCGACACCGCCATGTCGACCGGCTGGGAGGCCGCCTACGAACTGTGGAACACACGATCGCCGATGCGTCGCCCGGCCCAGCCGGCCGATATCGCCGACATGGTCGCCGCCCTGATCGCCAATCCCTACGTGACCGGCGAAGTCGTCATCGTCGATGGCGGATTGAATCTGACGTAAGCTTCCTTCTCCCCGCGAAGGTCAGGGGCCGCGGACGGCCCCGAGGGAGAAGGAAAGGACTGTGCCATGCGTTTCGGTTGGCTGACCCTGCAGCTGTCGCCGTCGCCGGCCGAGGATGGCGCGCGTATCGACGACATCCTTGAGCAGGCGGTCTTCGCCGAGAAGCTGGGCTTCTCCGACGTCTGGCTGACCGAGCACTATTTCACGGGCGAGAGCGTTTACAGCGACGCACTGATGTTCGCCACGGCGCTGGCCATGCGCACGTCGCGCATCCGCATCGGCTTCGCCGTCGTGCAGACGCCGTTCCATCATCCGGTGCGGCTGGCGGTGCAGCTCGCCTTGCTCGATAACCTCAGCAAGGGTCGCATCGATGTCGGCGTTGGCAAGGGTACGGTCTACAACGAGTACGAATTCGTCGGTCACGGCCTGCGCAGCCACGACAGCCGCGAGCGCATGGCCGAGGCGGTCGAGATCCTCGAGCGCGCCTGGCGCGAGGCGCCGCTGACCTACAAGGGTAAGTTCTTCGACGTCCATATTCCCGAGCTGCGGCCCAAGCCGGTGCAGCAACCCGGCCCGCCGCTGTGGCGCAGCGTGATCTCGCCGGGCTCGTTCACCGAATGCGGCCGGCTGGGCGTGCCGATCCTCACCGCGCGCCTGCCGGTGCCGCGTATCAAGGAGCGCTGGGCGCTCTACGAGAAGGGCATCGACGAGGGTGGCCACGACGCCGCGACCCGCGCGCGCCTGCTCGAGCAAAGCGCGCTGTGGCGCAATGTCTACGTCGCCGATTCCGACGCCCAGGCGGAGGACGAACTCACGGAGCTGTTGACCGAAACCCGCCACCACATGATGCACGTGCGCGAGGCATTCAATCCGCCGGACTTCGTCGTCGAGCCCTCCGCGCTCAACCCGTGGACCGATCCGGCCGTGCCGGATTCCGTCGGCGTGCCCTTCGCGCTGTCGACCGGCTCGCTCTACGGTACGCCCAAGCGGGTGCGCGAGCAGGTCGCGGAGCTGCGCGACGTCGGCGTGCGCCATCTGCTTTGCCAGACCGGCTTCGGCGCCATGGACCACGACCGCAACATGGCCTCGATGCGGCGTTTCGGGGAGGAGGTCATGCCGGTGTTCGCCAATGGCTGAGGTCGTTTTCGACTACCTCGACCCGCCGGTTCCGGCCGGGCTGCGCGTCGTCGACGTGCCGGTGATCGACGCCACCGAGTCCTCGATCAAGGGCTTCGGCCAGATCGTGCGCGATCCGCATGCGCATCGCATCGAGATCGTCAAATGGCCGGTGCGGGGATGGCGCCGGCTCGACGCCGGCACCGGCGACGAAGGCGGCACGACGGAGGGCGTCTTCGCCTGCGAGTGGAAGGGCAACCGTCTTTACGGGCGCAACGAAGCGGTCGGCGGCCACTACGTCATCGGCTTCCGCCAGCCACCGGGCTCCGCGGAAGCGAAGGCGCTGGAGGGCGTTGCGGTCGCACCGCCGTCGCGCGTGCTGCTGTGGCACGCCAACTACCATCCAGACGGCGGGCAGCTCTTCTGGTCGCTCGACGGCAAGCCCTTCGTCGTGCCGGCAGCGCCACCGGGCGACGATGTGAAGGCGGAGGACTTCGTCGCGCTGCGCTCCGACGGCAGCTTCGGCATCTACATCCATCCCGACATCTGGCACGAGGGCGTGTTCCCGGTGGCGCCGTCGGGCCGCTTTTTCGACAAGCAGGGCCGCGTGCACGCGCGCGTCAGCTGCGACATCGCCAACGAGCTCGGAGCCCTGCTCAGCGTGCGTCTGGCGTAAGCCGGGACGCGCCGCTCACACGGTGAGGTAGCGCCGCATTCGCTCGGCGTCGAGCGAGGCCTTCGGGCCGTTCATCACCACCTCGCCGCGCTCCATCACGACGATGGTGTCGGCGAGTTCCTGGGCGAAGTCGAGATACTGCTCGACCAGCAGGATCGCCATGTCGCCGCGCGCCGCCAGCAACTTGATGACGCGCTCGATGTCCTTGATGATCGAGGGCTGGATACCTTCGGTCGGCTCGTCGAGGATCAAGAGGCGCGGCCGCGTGATCAGGGCGCGGGCGATGGCGAGCTGCTGCTGCTGGCCGCCCGACAGATCGCCGCCCCGGCGGTTGAGCATGCTCTTGAGCACCGGGAAGAGCTGATAGATCTCCTCCGGGATGGTGCGCAGCGGCTTGGCCAGCGGCGCGAAGCCGGTCAGCATGTTCTCGTAGACCGTGAGCCGGGGGAAGATATCGCGGCCTTGCGGCACGATGGCCAGCCCCTTGCGCGCGCGCTCGTGCGGCTTCAGCCCGGCGATGTCCTCGCCATCCCACATGATCCTGCCGGAGCGGATCGACTGCAGGCCGAAAATGGCGCGCAGCAGCGAGGTCTTGCCCACGCCGTTGCGGCCCAGCACGCAGGTCACCTTGCCGATCTCGGCGGCGATGCTGACGCGGCGCAGCGCGTGGCTGGCGCCGTAGAACAGGTCGATGGTCTCGACATTGAGCATGGCGTCAGCGCCCCAGATAGACTTCGATGACGCGCGGATGAGCCTGCACGTGATCGATCGAGCCCTCGGCCAGCACCGAGCCCTCGTGCAGCACGGTGACGCGCGCGCCCAGGTCGCGCACGAACTGCATGTCGTGCTCGACCACGACCAGGGTGTGCTTGCCCGTCAGGCGGCGGATCAGCTGCGCCGTCTGCTCGGTCTCGTGGTCGGTCATGCCGGCCACCGGCTCGTCGAGCAGCAGGATCTGCGGCTCGTGGATCAGCAACATGCCGATCTCCAGCCACTGCTTCTGGCCGTGGCTGAGCGCACCGGCCTGGCGGTGGCGATGCTCGACGAGGCCGGTGGTCGCCAGCGTCTCGTCGATGCGCGCGAGGTCCGTACCGCTCAGCTTCGCCAGCAGGGTCCTGAAGATGCCGCGACTGTCGCGCGCCGCCAGCTCGAGGTTCTCGAAGACGGTGAGGTTCTCGAACACCGTCGGCTTCTGGAACTTGCGGCCGATGCCGAGATTGGCGATCGCCGACTCGTCGAGCCGGGTGAGGTCGGTGTCGGCGCCGTAGATCACCGTGCCCTCGTCGGGCCGCGTCTTGCCGGTGATGACGTCCATCATCGTCGTCTTGCCGGCGCCGTTGGGACCGATGACGGTGCGTAGTTCGCCGCGGTCGATCACCAGCGACAGCTCGTTGAGCGCCTTGAAGCCGTCGAAGCTCACCGACACGCCGTCGAGGTAGAGCAGCGTCTCGGCGCGGCGCGGCGTTGTCGTGCGCCCATTTTCACTTTGCGCCGCGCTCATGTCGCGGCCTCCGCCGCCTGGGCTTGTCGCGCCGCCTGCCGCGCGCGCCAGCGTTCGCGCTGGTCGGCGACGAGGCCGACGACGCCGCGCGGCAAGAGCAGGGTGACGACGATGAACAGCAGGCCGAGGAAGAACAGCCAGATTTCGGGTGCGGCGCCGGTCAGCCAGGTCTTGGCGATGTTGACCAGGAAGGCGCCGATCACCGCACCGGCGAGCGTGCCGCGGCCGCCGACGGCGACCCACAGCGCGATCTCGATGGACGCCGCGGGCGAGAACTCGCCGGGATTGATAATGCCGACCTGCGGCACATAGAGGGCGCCGGCGATGCCTGAGAGCATGGCAGCGACGACGAAGACGAAGAGCTTGGCGCCGGTCACCGAGTATCCCAGGAAGCGCACGCGGCTCTCAGCGTCGCGCACCGCCAAGAGCACGCGGCCGAGCTTGGAGTTCACGATCCAGCGGCAGATCAGGTAGGTGGCGCCCAGCCCGATGGCCGAGGCGATCAGCAGGCCGACGCGCGTCGATTGCGCCTGGATGGGGAAGCCCAGAATGTCCTTGAAGTCGGTCAGCCCGTTATTGCCGCCGAAGCCCATGTTGTTGCGGAAGAAGGCGAGCAGCAGGGCGAAGGTCATCGCCTGGGTGATGATCGAGAGATAGACGCCGGTGACGCGGCTGCGGAAGGTCAGCCAGCCGACGATCAGCGCCAGCGCGCCGGGCACCAGCACGACCATGATCGCGGCGAACCAGAACATGTCGAAGCCGTGCCAGTACCAGGGCAGCTCCTTCCAGTTCAGGAACACCATGAAGTCGGGCAGCTGGGCATTCTTGTAGACGCCGCGATCGCCGATCTGGCGCATCAAGTACATGCCCATGCAGTAACCGCCGAGCGCGAAGAACGCGCCCTGGCCGAGGCTCAGGATGCCGGCGTAGCCCCAGATCAGGTCCATCGCCAGCGCCAGCATGGCGTAGGTGCAGTACTTGCCGATCAGCGGGATCAGATAATCCGGCACATGGGTGAAGGAGCCGGTGACCACCACGCGATTGAGGATCGGCAGCACCACCACGAGGGCGAAGCCAAAGGCGAGGAAGACGGCCCAGCCGCGGGGCGTCAGCAGCGAGCGGCGAGGCGCGCCGTCGTTGGGGGTGTCGGTCATCGCCGTCTCACGAATCGGCCGCGCGGCCCTTGAGCGCGAAGAGACCGCGCGGGCGCCGCTGGATGAAGAGGATGATGAAGACCAGCACGGCGACCTTGCCCAGGACCGCGCCGGCCACCGGCTCGAGCAGCTTGTTGATGATGCCCAGAGACAGCGCGCCGACCAAGGTGCCAAGCAGATTGCCGACGCCGCCGAACACCACCACGAGGAAGGAATCGACGATGTAGATCGTGCCGAGGTTGGGGCTGACATTGCCGACCTGGCTGAGCGCCACGCCGGCGATGCCGGCGAGGCCGGAGCCCAGCCCGAAGGTCAGCGCGTCGATGCGCGCGGTGGGAATGCCCATGGCGGCGGCCATGTCGCGGTTCTGCGTCACCGCGCGCATGTGCAGGCCGAACGACGTGCGGCGCAGCAGGGCGACGATGGCGAGCAGCACCATCAGGCAGAAGACGATGATGTAGAGCCGGTTCCAGGCGACGAAGAAGCCGGGGATCAGCTCGAAGCCGCCGGTCATCCAGGCCGGGTTGGCAACCTCCTTGTTCTGCGCGTCGAAGATCGAACGGACCGCCTGCTGCAGGATCAGGCTGAGCCCCCAGGTCGCCAACATGGTGTCGAGCGGGCGGCCGTAGAGGAAGCGGATCACCGTGCGCTCGATCAGGATGCCGACGGCGCCGGCGACGACGAAGGCGATCGGCACCGAGATCACCAGATAGAAGCCGACGAACTCCTTCGGCAGCAGGGCGCGGCAGACGATCTGCACGGTATAGGCGGTGTAGGCGCCGAGCATGATCATCTCGCCATGCGCCATGTTGATGACGCCCATCACGCCGAAAGTGATGGCCAGGCCCACGGCGGCGAGCAGCAGCACGGAGCCCAGGCTGATGCCCTGGAAGACGTTCTCGGCGACGCCGACGATGGCGAGCGTGCGTTCGATGGACACCAGCGCCTCGGCCGCCGCCTTGCGCACCTCGGGCGGCGCGTCCTTGTCGTTGCTGACGCCGGTCAGCAGGTTCTTGACCTGCGGGTCGGCGGTGCCGGCCATCGTCGCGATCGCCTTGAGGCGATCCTCGACGCTGCCGGCTCGGACCTTGGCGGCGTTGAGACTGAAGCGGATCGCCGTCAGGATCTCAGGATCCTTCTCGCTCTTGAGCGCGCGCTCCAGCGCTGCGGCGGTCTCCGGCGTCGGGCTCTTGAAGGCTTCACGCGCCGCCGCCAGACGCGTGGCGCGATCGTCGCTGAACAGCGAGAGCTTGGACAGCGAGGCCGAAATCGCGCCGCGCAGGCGGTTGTTGGCGCGCACCTTCTCGACATCGCCCGCCGGCAGCTCGCCCAGCGCCTTGCCGCCGACCGCCTCGAAGTAGCGCGCGCCGTCGGCGATCAGGGCCGCGCCGTCGGCCTTGCGGAGGAAGAGGGTGCCGTCGCTGAGCGCTTTCAACGCGGGGATGGCGCGGCCATCGCCCAAGGCGCCGAGCTTCTCCGCCGCGTCGAGCTTCTCGCCGAAATCGTCGGAGGCGAGCTTCCGGATCAGCTCGTCGAATTGCTGCGCGCAGGCCGGGGACGCGGCGAGCGCCGCCGCGAGCGCGATCGCTGTCGCCACAGCTACGGCGCGCAGGCGCGCCATCAGCCAGGACATCGCACGTTTCCTTGATCTTGGTTCGCTTGGCTGGCCTGCCGCTCCGCTTGGCGCGGAGCGGCGGCTGGCGGAAAAAGCGGGTCGCCCGGTTGGACTCGGAACGACCCCAGTGAACGTCCAGGCGACTAGTACTTCGGCTTCTCGCAGTTGCCGCAGACCCACGGGTAGGTCCAGTCGGCGGTGAGCTTGGCGCTCTCCGGGATGTACTTCGACCAGGCGTCGGCCTTCACCGGGCCCTTGGTCTGCCAGACGATCTCGAACTGGCCGTTGGCCTGGATCTCGCCGATCAGCACCGGCTTGGACAGGTGGTGGTTGGTGTTCATCACCGACTCGAAGCCGCCCGGCGCCATGACTTTCTGGCCGTACATCGCCTGACGCACCGCGTCGACGTTGGTCGTGCCGGCCTGCTGCACCGCCTGCGTCCACATCTTGAAGCCGATATAGGTGGCTTCCATCGGGTCGTTGGTGACGCGCTTGTCGTTCTTGATGAACGCCTTCCACTGCTTGATGAAGGCGTCGTTGACCGGGCTCTTCACCGACTGGAAGTAGTTCCACGCCGCCAGGTGGCCGACGAGGTTCTTGGTGTCGATGCCGGCGAGCTCTTCCTCACCGACCGAGAAGGCCACGACGGGCACGTCCTTGGCCTGGATGCCGGCGTTGGCCAGCTCCTTGTAGAACGGTACGTTGGCGTCGCCGTTGATGGTCGAGACCACGGCGGTCTTCTTGCCGGCCGCCGCGAACTTCTTGATGTCGGCGACGATGGTCTGCCAGTCGGAATGACCGAACGGCGTGTAGTTGATCATGATGTCGGCCGGCGCGACGCCCTTGGCCTTCAGGAAGGCCTCGAGGATCTTGTTGGTCGTGCGCGGATAGACGTAGTCGGTGCCCGCGAGCACCCAGCGCTTCACCTCGCCGCCTTCCTTGCTCATCAGGTACTCGACGGCCGGGATCGCCTGCTGGTTCGGCGCGGCGCCGGTGTAGAACACGTTGCGCGAGCTTTCCTCGCCCTCGTACTGCACGGGATAGAACAGCAGGCCGTTGAGCTCCTCGAACACCGGCAGCACCGACTTGCGGCTCACCGAGGTCCAGCAGCCGAACACGACGTCGACCTTCTCCTTTTGGATCAGCTCGCGCGCCTTCTCGGCGAACAGCGGCCAGTTCGAGGCCGGGTCGACGACGACCGCCTCGACGCGGCGGCCAAGCAGGCCCCCCTTCTTGTTAATGTCGTCGACCATCATCAGGACGGTGTCCTTCAGCGTGGTCTCCGAGATCGCCATCGTGCCGGACAGCGAATGCAGCACGCCCACCTTGATCGGCGGCAGCTGCGCCAAGGCGCCGGCCGACCAGGCGACGATCGCGCCCACGACGGACGCCGCACCAGCGAGCATCGACAACTTCTTCATGCCTGTAGTCTCCCCGTGCCACGGCCACGCCCCATGCGCGGCGCCCACACGCAGGAGTGGGTTCAGCAAGACTCGGGCCAGCCTTCCGGCGAAAAAGGCACGTCGCCCCTTTATTCGGCAGGCGATTGTTGGATTTCGATTCAATCAGCAATGGATCAGGAATCTGCGCTCAAAAACGCGCCACGACTCATGAGTGTCGAGCAAATCTTGATCAAAGTGTAATCATGCGCTCTAGGATTGATCAAAAGGCGACGGGATACGAAGCAAAGCCCCTGAAACGCGCGCGCCCGCCTCTGACAGGCTGGCCATTCTGTCGCAGGCCAGGAAATCGCTCGAGCAATCGCGCGATGGCGATTGTGCCCTCCATCCGCGCCAAGGTCGCGCCCAGACACATATGAATGCCGGAACCGAAGGCGAGGTGGCGGTTGGGCGTGCGGCCGATATCGAAGCGGTCCGGGTCGGGGAACTCGGCCGGATCGCGATTGGCGGCGCCGATGCCGATATGGATGTAGGTGCCGGCGTCCAGAAGCTCGCCGCCGATCGCCAGCGGCCGGGTGAGCTTGCGGTTGCCGAGCTGGTTGGAGCTCTCGAAGCGCAGGCCTTCCTCGACGCATCCCCGGATCAGCGACGGGTCGGCCCGCAGCCGTGCCATCTCGTCGGGGAAGCGCAGCAGAGCGTCGACGGTGTTGCCCACGAGATTGGTCGTGGTCTCGTGCCCGGCGTTGAGCAGGAAGATGCAGTTCTGCACCAGCTCCTCCCCCGTCAGCCGTTCACCGTCGACCTCGCCATGGATCAACGCGCCCAGCACGTCCTCGTCGTCGGCCGGCCGCTTGCGCCGCTCGGCGATCAGCGTCTCGAGATAGGCCGAGAACTCGCGCACCGCCTCATGGCCGGCGCGCATCCTGTCCTCCGGCACGGTCGGTTCGAGCGCGCCTAGGATGGCGAGCGAATAGCGCCGGAACGGCCCGCGATCCGCCGCCGGCACGCCCAGCATGACGCACACGACCTCCACGGGCAGCGCGAAGGCGAAGTCCTCGATCAGGTCGATCTCGCGTTTCTCGGCGGCGCGATCGAGCAGGCCGTCGACCAGCGCTACGACGCGTGGCTCCATGGCCTTGAGCGCGCGCGGCGTGAAGGCCGCGGCCAGCAACCGGCGCACGCGGGTGTGCAGCGGCGCGTCGTTGAACACCAGGCTGGTGGTGTGGTGGCGATAGAGCGGCGTGCCCTCGCCGTACTTGGCGGCGAACTCCGGACGCTTGTCCGAGCTCATCGCGGCGTCGCGATAGCACAGCGCGGCGTCGGCATAGCGCGAGACGAAGACGCTGCCGTCGGGCAACCGCTTCACCGGCGCGAAGCGGCGCAATGCGTGATAGGTCGGGAATGGATTGTCGAGGAACGACGGCTCCAGCCGCGCCAGATCGAAGCGCGCGGCGACGGCGCGCGCTTCGTCCTCGGGCAGTTCGATCAGGCCTGCACTCATCTCACAGCTTCTTGCCTTCTCCCCGCGCAGGCGGTGAGACGGAGCTAGAACTGCTCCTCGCTCAGCGCGAAGACCGTGCGGCCGGAGGCTTTCATCGGTGCCACCAGCGCGGTGCCCTGCGGCAGTAAGGTGTCGGTGAAGAAGCGCGCGGTGACGATCTTGGATTCGAGAAAAGTGGGATCGCCGTCGCGGCTCATCAGCTTCTGCGACGCCGTCAGCGCGCCCTTGGCCAGCACGTAGGCGCCCAGCGCCAGGCCGCAGAGTCGGAGATAGTGCGCCGAGCCGGCGAGTGTGGCGCCGATCTCCTTGGCGACATTGGCGGCGACCCAGTTCGTGGCGTCGTCGAGCGCGGCGGCCGCCGAGAGCAGGCCGTCGCGAATCGCCTGGAGGTCGTCGCCCGGTGCTTTGGCCAGGGCGTCGCCGAGCGACCGCATGTCGGCGATCAGCGCGCGCAGGGTCTCGCCGCCGTCGCGCGCGATCTTCCGCGCGACGAGATCGCGCGCCTGGATGCCGTTGGTGCCTTCGTAGATCGGCAGGATGCGCGCGTCGCGCTGGTGCTGCGCCGCGCCGGTCTCCTCAATGAAGCCCATGCCGCCGTGGATCTGCACGCCCAGCGAGGTGACCTCGCCGCCGGCATCGGTGAACCACGCCTTGATGATCGGGATCAGCAGGTCCAGCCGGAACTGTGCGCGCTTGCGCTGCTCGGCATCAGGATGGCGCAGCGCCAGATCGGTGGCGGCGGCGCCGTAGTAGCCCAGTGCGCGCATCGCCTCGATGGTCGCCTTCATGGTCATCAGCATGCGCCGCACATCGGCGTGGCGGATGATCGGCACACCGTCGTTGGACGCTTTGGTATCGTCCTTGCTCTGCACCCGGTTGCGCGCGAAGGCCAGCGCCTGCTGGTAGGCGCGTTCGGCGATCGACAGGCCCTGCACGCCGACGTTCAGCCGCGCGTTGTTCATCATGGTGAACATGTAGCTGAGCCCGCGGCCTTCCTCGCCGACGAGATAGCCGACCGCGCCGCCATTGTCGCCGAAGACCATGACGCAGGTCGGGCTGGCGTGCTGGCCGAGCTTGTGCTCGATGCTCGCCACCCGCACGTCGTTGCGCTTGCCCGGGCCGCCATCGGCGTTGATCAGCACCTTGGGCACGATGAACAGCGAGATGCCGCGCACACCGGCGGGTGCGTCGGGGGTGCGCGCCAGCACGAGATGGACGATGTTCTCGGCCATGTCGTGATCGCCATAGGAGATGTAGATCTTCTGCCCGCTGATCAGGTAGTGATCGCCGTTCTTCACCGCCTTGCAGCGCAAGGTGCCGAGATCGGAGCCGGATTGTGGCTCGGTGAGATTCATGGTGCCGGTCCATTCGCCGCTCACCATCTTCGGCAGATAGGCTTGTTTCTGTGCCTCGGAGCCATGATGCTCGATGGCGTCGATGGCGCCTTGGTTCAAAAGCAACACCAGCGCGAAGCCCATATTGGCGGATTGCCACATCTCCTGCACGGCGGTGGCCAGCAGCCAGGGCATGCCCTGGCCGCCGAAGGCCGGATCGAAGGGCAGCGAGTTCCAACCACCCTCGACCATCTGCTTGTAGAGATCGGGGAAACCGTCGGGCGTGCGCACCACGCCGTTCTCCAGCCGCGCGCCCTGCACGTCGCCCTGCTTGTTGAGCGGCGCCAGCGCCCCGCCGGCCAGCTTGGCGGCTTCCTCCAGCACGGCGTCGACCATGTCGTCGGTGGCGTTCTCGTAGCCGGGCAGGGCGGCGATCTCGGCCAGGCCGGCGACCTCGCGCAGCGCGAAGCGCATGTCGGCGAGCGGCGCGGAATAAGTCATGTCGTTTCCTCGGGAACTGACGGCGCGGAGTGGCGGGCACCATAGTCGGTACGCCCGCCGACCGGCAACCGGACGCGGGGCTTACGCCGCCCGCGCCGTCCGGCGCCCGGTAATCTCGTCGGCGACGCGCAGGCCGCTCTCGACCGCGCCGTTCATGAAGCCGGAGTAGTCCGTGCTGGTGTGCTCGCCGGCGAAGAGCAGGCGGCCGCCCATTTCGGGCAGGCCCTCCATGCCGAAGAAGCCGTAATGGCCGGGCTTCTGGCAGGAGTAGGAGCCCAGCGCGAAACGGTGCTTGCTCCAGTTCATGAAGCGCTGCCTTCCGGTGAACTCGGCTTTGACGCGCGGATCGAGGCCACCGAGATAGTCGACGGCGGCGCGGCCCTTGCCGTCGAAAACGCGCCCGGCATCGCCACCGAGATAGTTGGTGAGGATACCGTTGGGTCCGTCCTGGCCTCGGCTTGTCTCCCAGAAGGCCTGGTGCACCGTATCGGTGGTCAGACCGCCGGTGAAGGCCGGCAGCTTCTCGCCCGGCGTGCGCCAGATGCGCGAACTGAAGTCGAGCATCGACTTGGTGTTGGTGCCGAGATGGTACTCGGCGATGGCGCGCTGCTTCACGGGATGCAGCGGCAGCGCCTTGACGCCGTCGACCTGGCGCAAGGTGGTGAACGGGATCGCCATCACCACGCGCGACGCTTGCGCGGTGATCGTGCGGCCGCCCTGGTCGAACACCAGCTCCAGCGACTGGCCGCGCTCGCGCATCGCCGTCAGCACGTGGCCGGTGCGCACCGCCTCGGCGCTGCCGGCGCGCTTGACGATCGCCTGGTGCAGCGCGCGCGTCAGCGTCGAGCCGCCACCCGAAATACGCGCGCCCTCGTCGCTGTCGCCGTAGAGATTGGCCTTGTCGGGATTGACCAGCAGGATGAGGTTGAGCGCCGATTGCCGGTCGGCCTCGTCGCCCATCTCGCCGACATAGCCGACGCGCACGAGATCGCGCACCCAGGGCTCGAGCTCACGGACGCCGTCGAGATACTCGGTCAAGGTCATGCGATCGAAGCGCGCCGAGCCGCGCGGCGTCGACCAGGAGATGTCGAGCCGTCGCGTCGGCCCGCCGATCTCCAGATGCGTGCGCCGCACCGCGGCCATCAGCGGCGCCAGCCCGCGCTTGAACTGCTCGCCCGAGTAGACGCGCCCTTGATGGACGTAGAGGCCCTCGCTGAGCCAGGTGCCCGGCTTGCCGAAGCTCTGCAGCCCGACGCCGAGTTCCCGGCAGACGCCCTTGAGCGCGTCGTGGTCGCTGTCGACCAGCTCGCCGCCCAGTTCGATGAACTGACCCGCCGCGTTGAAGCGCTCGGCCGTCCACACCCGCCCGCCGATGCGCGACGAACCCTCGTAGAGCGTCACCGGTACGCCACGCTTGCCGAGCTCATACGCCGCCGTCAGCCCCGCCAGGCCGGCGCCGATCACGATCACCGGCTCGCCGGAGGCGAGAGGCGCGGCGGCAGCCGGCGGTTCCGCCTCGGCGCAGGCCGCCAACGGTCCGGCCGCGATCGCCAATCCACCCGCGCCCCTGAGGAACGACCGCCGCGACAACGCACGCTCGCCGATCGCCGCCTCGATCAATCCGCGACGCATCAGCCGAAACAGTGGGGTACGGGACATCGACGGCTCCTGACGCGGGGCGGACCACTGGTTCGCACGGTAGCATAACTCGCGTCCCTGCCCCGGAGGGCTGAGGCGTCCGATCTTCCTTCGTCCGCGACGCAATCCCGCCTCAAACGCATGGCAAAGGCGCGCGGTCCGGGTACCAGCACGCCGGTCGAAGAAATGGCGACGGCGGCCGAAGACGCTATGATGCACCCATGACCGACACAGTCCTGCTCACCATCGACGGCCCCCGGGCCACCATCACCTTGAACAACCCGGCGAAGCACAATCGCCTGGACAACGACGATATCCGCGCCCTGATGGGCCATCTCGACACGGTCGAGACGGCCACCGATGTGCGCGTGCTGGTGCTCACGGGCGCCGGCGAGAAGACCTTCTGCGCCGGCTTCGACCTCGGCACCTTGCGCGCGCGGGGCGCGGCGCAGCCGAAGGACGGCGCGGCGAAGGACCCGCAGGGCAAGAGCGGCTTCGAGCTGCTCTGCGATCGCGTCGAGGCGCTGCGCGTGCCGACCATCGGCGCCTTCAACGGCGGCGTCTATGGCGGCGGCACTGACCTCGCGATGTCCTGCGACTTCCGCGTCGGCATCAGGGGCATGCGCGCCTTCGTGCCGCCGGCGCGGCTGGGCCTGCACTACTATCCTGGCGGCATGCGCCGCTTCATCGAGCGCGTCGGGCCCGGCGTCGCCAAGCGCTTCTACCTGCTGGCCGAGGAATTCGACGGCGAAGAGCTGTTGCGCGTCGGCTATGTCGACTGGCTGGTCGAGCGCGCCGAGTTCAAGACGCATGTCGACCGGCTGGCCGCGACGGTTGCCGATGGCGCGCCGTTGGCGCTGCAGGCGATGAAGATCGCGCTCAACCAGATTTCCGCCAACCAGCTCGACGAGGCCGCGGTGCGCGCGCGCATGCAGGTCTGCGCGCAATCCGAGGATCTGCGCGAGGGCCTCGCCGCGCTTGCCGCCAAGCGCAAGCCTGTGTTCAAGGGGCGCTGATGGCGGGGTTGTCGCGGCGCGTCGCCATCTTGGGCGCGCTCGGCGCGTCGATCGCCGGGCTCCGGCCGGCGACGGCGCGGCAACTCGCCTTCAATCAGCGCACCGCCGGCGCCGGCGTCGATTTCAATGTCGCCTGGCGCGACCTGGAGCAACGCGAACGGCGCATCGCCTTCCGTTTGCCGGCCGCCGAGGTCGAGGCGGCGATGCAGTCCTTCCGCGATTTCAGCATCCCCGACCTCTACCGCCACGTCGAAGCCGCAGTGATCGAGGCCGGGCAGCGCGAGGGCGTCACCGTCACCTCCACGCGCGTCGGCGAGGCGGTCGACTTCGCCATGCGGGGCGATCCGCAGCGCGTGCGTCGCCTCAACCAGCGCTTTCCGGCGATCCTCGACAACGCGCGCGGCCTGTACTTGGTGAAGCACTACAGGCGCGCCGACGGTGACGCGATCTATGTCGATCACGCCGCGGCGGCGCGGCATTTCGGGCCGATCCTGCGGCCGCTTGCCGACGCCTTGCGCGGACTGGGCGGCGAGGAGCGCACGCTGGTCGGTCACGCGCTGCACATGCTGCAGACGATTCCCTACGACGAGTTCCGCGATCCCCGCACGTCGGGCGGCGGGCTCGATTTCGCCGCGCCACCGGCGATGCTCAAGATCAACAAGGGCGAATGCGACAGCAAGAGCGTGGCGCTGGGCGCGATCCTGCGGACGTTGGCGCCGTCGTTGAGCCAGGTGTTTGTGACCTTGCCCGGCCACGTCTTCCTCGCCGCCAGCCTGCCGCCGCGGCCCGGCGACGACGTCCTGCAGCATGATGGGCGCACCTACGTGGCGCTCGAAGCCACCGGTCCCGACCTGGCGCCGGTGGGCGTCGCCGGCCAACGCAGCGCCGGCTTCCTCGCCCAGCGCTCGGGATACCGCGTCTTTCCCGTGCCGCCGTGATTTGGCGCGCTGGCCTTCGCCCGCAGGCGCCGGCGACCGCATCTGGCGTTTCCCTCCCTCTCCCCGCGTGCGGGGAGAGGGAGTCGGATGCGATCGCTCTCCCCGCCAGCGGGGGAAGGTAACGGCCATGCAACGCCGCGCCGCCGCGATCCTGATCGCCGACATCGCGGGCTACAGCCGGATGATGGAGGGTGCGCAGACGCGTACGCTAACCGATCTGATCGCGTTGCGCCGCGAGGTGTGGATCCCGGCGATCAGCGCGCATGGCGGGCGCGTCGCCAACACCGCCGGCGACGCGATCCTCGCGGAGTTCGCCGGATCGGTCGCGGCGCTGGCCTGTGCGCTCGACCTGCAGGCGGCGATGCTCAGGCGCAACGCCAGGCTCGACGAGGCGCGGCACATGCTGGCGCGCATCGGGCTCGCGGTCGGCGAGGTGCTGGTCGGCGCCGACGGCGATGTCTTCGGCGAGGACGTCAACCTCGCCGCCCGTTTGCAGTCGCTGGCCGAGGCGGGCGGCATCTGCGCCTCCGATCGATTGCGCGAGAGCGTCGGCGGCCTGGTCGCCTGCGTCTTCGACGATCTCGGACATCAGCAGCTCAAGAACATCGCGCGGCCCGTACGCGCCTGGCGCGTGCTGCCCGGGCCCGTGGTGCCGGAGCCGGCGACGCGACGCGTGGCCTGGCGGTTGGTCGGCGCCGGGCGTGGCGGTGTCGCCGTCGACCTGGCGCTCGACGCCGCCTCCTTGCGCGGCGCGGAGGGCCTGATCTTCGGCCGCCAGTCGCGCTATTGCGATCTCGCCTGGCCCGACGACAGCCTGTCGCGCCGCCACGCGCGATTCCGTCTCGACGACGCCGGCGCGCTGCTGGTCGAGGATCTCGAGTCGACCAACGGTACGCATGTCGATGGAAGGCGGCTGCCGGCCTTCACGGCCGCAAGATTGGAGCGCGGCGCCCAGCTACGTCTGGGCGAGATCGCGGTGAGGGTCCTCGACGGGTCGGACGCTTAGCCGTCGTCGGTGTGGTGCGATACTTCCCTCTCCCCGCTTGCGGGGAGAGGGAGGCACAGGTGTTCGCCTCGCTATCCGCGCCGGTGGCCCCAGATGCTCGGACGGTGATGCAGGGCTTCGGTCCAGTGCGCATCGTCCACGGTGCGCGCGCCGAAGCCGTACTCGACCTCGATGCCGCCGGGGGTCTCGGCGTAGAACGAGATCATGTGGTCGTTGGTGTGGCGCCCGAGCGTCGAGGTGATGCGCGCGCCGGCGGCCTGCACGCGGTCGAGGGCGAAACCGACATCGTCGATGCTGGCGACCTGGACCATGAAGTGGAAGATGCGGCGCGGGCCGCGCAGCGGCACCAGCGCCACCGTGTGGTGGCGTGGATTGCAGTGGTAGAACTCGAGCTCCTTCTTGCCCAACCCGCGGAACTCCATGCGGATGAGGTCGGAGCGGCGGAAGCCCAGCGCGTCGACATAGAACGACCGCATCGCCGCGATATCGTCGCCGCCCAGCACGACGTGGCCCAGCCCCTGATCGCCGGTGACGAAGCCGCCGACGCCGGCGGGCGACACGAAGGGACGCTCGAAGCGGTCCGTGGCGCCGTAGAAGATTTCGACCCGCGTGCCGGCCGGATCGGTGCAACGGATCATCTCGGTCACGCCGCGATCGGTCGCCAGCGAACCGTCATCCGTCTCGACGGCGACGCCCAGCGCCTGCAGCTTGCGGCGCATCGCGACGAGCTCGCCCGCGCCGGCGACCTCGAAGCCGGCGAAGGCGAGGTCGTTGGCGGCGCCCTTCTCGACGGCGATCCGCCACGCGCGCTGGTCGATGCGCAGCCGTCCCGCGCCGTCCGCTTCGTCCGCGCGCATCAACCCGAGGGCGTCGGTGGCGAAGCGCAGCCAGGCGTCGGGGTTCTCGACCGCCACGCCGATATAGGCGAGCGCGCGCACCGAGACGGTGTTGTCGTGGATCATGGCTGGGCTCCTCGTTGATCGCGCGCGGCGATGCGTTCGGGCAGGTCGCGGCCGCCCATCGTCTGGCGCAGCCCGCGGATGCCGAAGCCGCCGTCGTAGTTCAGGATGCTGCCGGTGGCGGGCACGATGTCGTCGCGGCAGGCGAAGAAGACATAGGCCGCCGCGTAGTCGCTGGCCTTGGGCAGCATGCCGATGGGTACCCGCTCCGGTGCGCTCTTGGCGAGATCGATGCTGGCGATCGAGCGTTGCGCCATACCGAGCGAGTCGGGCCCGCGCAGGTCGGTCGAGATTCCGCCCGGCGCCACGCCGTTGACGCGGACATGGGGCGCGAGTTCGAAGGCGAGCTGACGCACGAGGCCGACGGCGGCGTGCTTGCTCGCGGTGTAGAGCGGACCGCCGCCATCGGGATAGAAGCCGGCATTGGAGATGGTGAAGATCATCGAGCCTTGGCTCGCGACCAGCGCCTCGAGCGCGGCTTTGGCCAGCAGCAGATAGCCCTTCACGTTGATGTGGAAGAGCTCGTCGAAGGCCTGGTCGACGGACTCGTCGGGCAAGGCCAGCAGGTTGGTCGAGAAATCCCAGATGCCGGCGTTGCCGATGGCGCAGTCCAGCTTGCCGTATCGCGATACGCACGCCGCCACCGCCCGCCGATTGTCGGCCAGCGAGCGGACATCGCCCTGGACGCCGACGATGGCCTCGCCATGGGCCGCGCGCAGCTCCGCGAGACCGCGTTCCGAGCGGTCGAGGACGCCAACGCGCGCGCCTTCCTCGAGAAGGCGGTCGACCACGGCCCGGCCCAGGCCCGACGCGCCGCCGCTGATCAGGATGACTTCGTCGTGCAGTCGCATGCTTGCGGTTCCTCTTCGCGTGTAGCCCTCTCCCCGCAAGCGGGGAGAGGGAGGACGATGCCGTCAGAACAAGCTCGACAGGTTGGTGGCGTGGATGACGGTGTGGTCCAGGTAGATATGGCGCCGGGCGATGCGGAAGCCTTCGCCGGCGCGGCGCAGGCCGTCCTCGCGGCGGGCGCAGAAATTGTCGGTCACGCCTTCCAGCCGCGAGCGGTAGAGATGAAGCGAGGAGCGCACCGAGACGAGATCGCCGTCGACGGCGGTGATCTGCACGTTGCCGACGAAGTGGCGCGTGCGCGACGGCGGGTCCTCCGACCAGGACGAGCCGGTGTAGAGCTTCTCCACCCGCATGCTCAGGTCTTTATGGTCGTCGTCGAAATAGGCCATGTCGCCAATGCGCGTGAACTCGCGGTCGATATCCTTCGCCGTGACCGTGCGGCGGATCGGCATCCAGTAGTGGATGTCCTCGGCGACCAGCTCGAGCCAGTCGCGGAAGCGCCGCTGATCGAGCAGATGGGCCTCGTGGAACAGGAACTGCTCGACGCGGAAGTGCAGGGCCATGCGGTCGGCGAGCGGCAGATCGACCGAGCCGATCGGCGCCTCGGGCGGCGCGGCGACGGACATCGTCAGATCCTCCCGGTGGGCGAGGGCGTACGCGTGCGCTTGAGCTCGTCCCAGCTCTCCGCCTGCAGCCAGTCGGTCCAGCAGCGGTAGTGCCAGCGTTGGGCGTGCTCGTTGACGCGCGTTTCGATGCTGCGCTGGCCGGACGGATCCTCGCGCACCTCGTCCTGGCCCAGCCCCATCTGCAGGTTCTGCGGCCGCCGCCGGGCGACGCGACCGAGCGCTGCCCTAGTGCTGTAGGTCCAGTTCTCGCCGTCGTCCTGCTCGAGCAGGCCGGCCGGGCCGAACGAATGGGTCATGAACCGCATCATCGCGCGGCGCTGGTCGAGCGAGTAGCTCTTGGGCATGAAGGTGAACCACCAGACCTCGGTCTTCAGCGGCCCGCGCGGCAGGCGCAGGCTGAGCTGCAGCGCCCGCGTCGAAATCCACAGATTGGGGAAGATGTTGGGATGGCCCATGGCGCGCATGCCGACCGGGCCCATTACCTCCTTCATGTGAGTCGGACGGATCGGCCGGCGCTCGCTGATGCGCGGCGCGAGCTTGGCGCGTTCCTCGAAGCTCAGGCTGTCGAGCCGGGTGCGCTCCTCGTCGCTCAGCCCGTCGAGCACTTCCTGCTGCGCCGGCGACACGCCGGGGCCACCGATGGCGTGGCCGTACTCGCCCAGCATGACCATCTGCTGCATCGGCTGCATGACGGAGGCCGACACGAAGCCGACGCGCATGGCCGAACGGTGGCTGAAATTGACGTGGTACCAGTCGTAGAGATTGTCGACGGCGATCTTCCAGTTGCAGTCGATAACGTTCTTCTGCACGCCGTCGATCGCGACCAGCTCGCCATGCACGGCCATCTGGTCGATGCCGATGCGGCCGACCTCGCCGAGATAGTCGTGCAGCGACGGCGCGTCCGGATCGAGGGTGGCGAAATAGAATCCCTTGTACTGCTCGACCTTCGCCGCCTTGCGCAGCGCCCACTGCGCGGTGTCGAGCTTGTCGCGGTAGAAGTTCGCGCCGCCCGGCACGGCCTGCAGCTTGCCGTCGAGTCCGAAGGTCCAGCCGTGATAGGTGCATTGGAAGGACTTGGTGTTGCCCATCTCCGCGCGGCACAGCGCGTTTCCCCGATGGCTGCAGGTGTTGAGCAGGACCTGGATGGCGCGGTTCTCGTCGCGCACGACGATGACCTGGTCCTCGCCGATGTAGTTGGTGAAATAGTCGCCGACCTCGGGAATGTGGCTCTCGTGGCACATGAAGTTCCATCCCCGGGCGAAGACCCGCTCGAGCTCCAGCTCGTAGATGTCCGGGTCGACGTAGATGGTCTTGTCGATCAGGCCCTTCTCGCCGTCGAACCAGCCGCCGATTTCCTCGCGCCCGAGAGGGCGCCCCCGCCTCGCATCTGTAGACATTCCGCCGCCTCCTGCCGTGCCGACATCGCCGAGCCTACCCCGTCCGGGGCACCGGGCGCTGCCCGCCGATCCGCGAAAATTGATCGTTCGTCCGTAATTGAGAGACGGGGAGGAGGGGGTTCCGGGGGTGACAAACCGCCCGAGGCTGCCTATGTATCGGGGGTCGAGGGAGGCTTCCGATGCCGGTGACCCGTGTGTTGGCGCGTTTGCCGCTGGGTGTCTGGCTGCGCCTGATCGTACTCGCCGTCGTGGCGGCGGCGCTGCTGGCGTTCGGCGTCGCGGTGATCGCCGTGGTCGCGATCGGGCTGGCGATCGGCGTGCTGGTTTACAAGGCACGCACTTGGCTCGCCGGCCTGTTCGAGGGTGCCGCCTCGATGGCCTCCGGATCGCCGCGCCCCGTGCCGGCGCGCGTCCAGCGCGCCCGCGCCACCGACGCCGAATATACCGTCATCGAACGCCGCTGACCGGCGTTCCGGGAATCAGCGCCGCGCCGCGTTGACCCCGCCCAGCGCCAGTTGGGTGGCGAATTTGGCCGCCTCGACCGCGTCGACCGGCATGCGCGTCACCATCACCAGCGAGACCTCGAAGGCGATGCCGCCCATCGCGGCGGCGAGGTAGTAGACGTCGAGCGGCGGCAGGATGCCCTTGGCCATCGCGTCCCGCAGATCGTCGATCAGGGCGCGGTGGAGGGCGCGTACGTCGGGCTTGTCGAGCAGGGTGCGGATGGCCGTGACGTTGCGCTGCGCCAACGCCACCAGCTCGGGATCCTGGGCGATGAACTCGAAATAGACCTGGAAGTGACGGCGCAGGAACTCCTCCGCCGTCGTCGCCCTGGCGCGGCCCAGGCGATGGCGGCGCACCAGCTCGTCGGTCAGCTCGCCGACCACGGCGGCGAAGATCGCGTCCTTGTCTTCGAAGTAGTTGTAGAACGTGCCGGTGGCGAGGTCCGTTCGGCGCACGATGTCACGTACGCTGGCGGCGCCGAAGCCCATCTCGGCGAAGACGGCGCGGGCGGCGGCGAGCAGGGCGGCGCGGTTGTTGGCCTTCTTGCTTTCGCGCACCCGCGCGCGGGCGCGCTTGGGCGCCGCTTCGGCGATTTCCCCGGTCATGAAAGGTTGGCCAGTTCGTGGCGCAGCCCGGCGACGATGTCGTCCATCGCCCGCGCCGCCGCCTGCACCACCGCGCTCATGCCGACGAAGCCGTGGATCAGGCTGTCGAAGTTGCGGTGCACGACCTTCACACCGGCGGCCTTCAGCTTGGCGGCGTAGGCGATACCCTCGTCGCGCAGCGGATCGAAGCCGGCGGTATAGACCAGCGCCGGCGCGGTGCCGGCCAGGTCCGTGGCGCGCAGCGGCGAGACGCGGGGATCGTCGATCAGCGCCGGATCGTCGCCGACGTAGTTGGCGCGCGCCCATTCCATGCCCTTGCGGGTGAGGAAGAAGCCGTCGCCGAACATCTCGTAGGACTTGGTATCCATGCGCAGATCGGTCGCCGGATAGATCAGCACCTGCAGCGTCGGCTTCACCGCCTCGTGGCGCACGTCGTTGGCCAGCACGGCGGCGAGGTTGCCGCCGGTCGAGTCGCCGGCCACCACCAGGCGCGTGGCGTCGATGCCCAGGGTCGCGGCCGACGCCGTGAGCCAGCGCCAGGCGGCGAGGCAGTCGTCGAGACCCGCGGGAAAGCGATGCTCGGGCGCCTGGCGGTAGTCGACGGCGACGACGACGCAGCCGCCGCGCGCGGCGAGGAAGCGGCAGGGTGGGTCGTAGGCGTCGAGGCTGCCCAGGGTGAAACCGCCGCCATGCAGCCACAGGATCGCCGGCACGCGCTGCGCGCCCAGGCCGAAGGGGCGATAGATGCGCAGCGGCAGCTTGCCGCCCGGCCCGTCGATGGCGCGGTCGACCAGCTCGCCGATCTCCGGCGTCTTGAACGGCGTCATCGGCTTGGACAGCGAGAGCATGGTCTCGGTGAACAGCGCCCGGCCCTCGGCGAGCGGCATCTCGTGGAAGGCGGGATGGCGCGACTGCTCGAACACCTTGAGCAGCCACTGGGCGCGGGTGTCGAGCGTCTGGCCGTCGAGCATGACCGGCGCGCCGCCGGTGGCGACATTGATCCACGACAGCGGGATGCGCAGCGCCAGCTTGCCCAGCTTCGCTTTCAGGAGATCAGTGAATTCACGCCCATCCATGGCGGCAACCTATCACCGCCATGGGCGGTAGGGCTATCGCCTGTGGCGTTCCTCCCTCCTCCCCGCCTGCGCGGGGAGGAGGAAGAGGGCTACACGAACGGCCGGCCCTTGCGGGCGTAGGCGGCGGCGGAATGGCACAGATTCTGGCCCATCAGGCTGGGCTCCAGCGCCGCGCGCAGCTCGTAGATCGCCGCCACCGACTCGCGGACCTCCTCCTGATCCGGCGCCGCCTCCAGCGCGCTGTCGGCGAGGTGGCAGGCCAGACGTATTTCGCCCTTCTGGAGTAGCTCCAGCGCGCGGGCCAGCAGGCGGTCGACGCCGCCGGCCAGCGCGGCGATCTCGCGCGCGAGCGCGTCGCGCGGCGCGGGCTTCAGCTCGCTCGGCCGGCCGTTCCACCAGCCGCCATAGAAGCGCACGATCGAGCGCACGATGAACTCGGTGTCGTCGTAGACCGGCTGCAGCCAGGGCGAGTCGCTCCTGGGCAGCGCGACCGCGTGCACGATGTCGACATGCGGCGGCGCGCCCTTGTTGAGAACCGCGATGGTGCGCGCGACGATGACGTCGAGGAAATCGGCGGTCTCCAGCAGCATGCGGCGCACCAACGCCGGATCGCGCACCACGGGCGCGCCGTGGCCCGGGCACATGGTCTCGGGCTCCTTGGCCGCCATCAGCCGCAGGCCGCGCGCCCAGTCCCAGGGATAGCGCTGCACCTTCTGCGGATTGCCGGCGTTGGGCACCGCCCAGATGAACAGGTCGCCCGGGCAGAGCACGGAGCGATCGGGGCAGAACACCCAGGTATGATCGTCGGTCTCGCCGCGGCAGTGATGCACCTCGAAGCGCACGCCGCCCACCGTCAGGTCGATGCGCTCGTCGTAGAGCGTATCGGGCGGAATTGCCGGCTGGCCGAAATCGCGGAAGGTCTCGGGCTTGGCCTCGGCCCATTCCGCCGTGCCGCCGAACTGGCGCGCGTTGATCGCGGCGTTGTAGCCCTGGGTCAGCGCGTAGCGCGCGAAGCGCGCCGGCATGGCGCGATGCGCCACGACGCGCGGCGCGGCCTGGCCGGGCGAGAGGAAATGCTTCAGCCCGTAGGCGTGATCGAGATGGCCCTGGGTGAAGATCGCGGTGTGGATCGGCGCGGCGGTCTTCTGGCGCAAGAGCGTATTGAGCGTCGCGCCCAGCCGCTCGACGCCCGAATCGACCAGCACGATTCCGTCATCGGTGTCGAAGCCGGTGACGCCGGAGAACAGCGACTGGAAATACGTGCGCGGCGCGACCTCGATCGGCCCGCCCGACCAGTAGAATTTCGCCTCCTCCGCCGGCTTGCCGCGCGCCTCGGCGAGCCGGTCCTTCATCGTGATGGCGGGCATGCGGTCCTCGCTGCGCTGCTCCCTCTCCCCGCGAGCGAGGAGAGGGAGCAAGAACTACTGCGGCGTGATGTTCAGGCTGCGCACCAGCTCGAGCCAGACCGGGCCTTCCTCGTCGATGACCTTGCGCATAACATTGTGGTCCTGCGCGGCCTCGTCGATACCGAAAGTATCGAGCATCTTCTGCAGGCGCTCGGTCTTGCCGCACTCGACGAACAGCGCCGACATCTTCTCGACGATCTCCCTGGGCGTGCCGGTCTGGTAGAAGGCGCCGATCCAGCCCCTGAGCTGGAAGCCCTGGGCGGTGCAGCCCTGCTCGAGGAAGGTGCCGACATCCGGCAGCTTGCGCATGCGCGTGGTCTGCGGCACGGCGATGGCGCGGCCGGAGCCCGACTGCAGCACGCCGCCGGCCGCGGCGTAGCTGCCGCTGCCGGCGTGGACCGCGCCGGCGGCCACGTCTTGCCACATCGGCGCCTCGCCGCGGTAGTGCACCGCTTCCATGCTCAGCCCGTAGAACTTGTTGAGCTCGGCGACGACGACGTGGCTATAGGTCCCGGCGCCGTAGCTGCCGATGCTGACCTTGTTCTTGCGCGCGAACTCGACGAACTCCTTGAGATTCTTCGCCGGCACGTCCTTGTGCACGATGAACGGAAGATGGCCGGCGCTGAAGAAGGCGACCGGCACGAAATCCTTGTCGGGGTCGTAGGGCAGCTTCTTGAACAGCACCTTGTTCATCACCATCGTGGTCGAGATGGTGAACATCAGGTTGTAGCCGTCGGGCGCCGCCTTCGACATCTGCTCGGCGCCGATCGCGCCCGAGGCGCCGGTCTTGTTCTCGACGACGAAGGGCTGCCCCAGCTTCTGCGAGGCGTACTCGCTGTAAGTGCGCGCGAAGACGTCGGTCAGACCGCCGGCCGGGAAGGTCACCGTCACCCGCACCGGCTTGTTGGGCCACGCCGACGCCTGGCCGCGCACCGCGGGGGCCGCCAACGCCACGCCGGCGCCCAACGCGCCGGCGACGAATTTCCGTCGATCCACAGACACACCCATCTTATAGCCTCCCGTCGAAGACGTTTTGCTTGATTGACGCTGAACTGTACGGGCGCGAGTCGATAGCGGCTATGGGTTTTTCTCCCTCTCCCCGCACGCGGGGAGAGGGGGCCAAGAGCAACCGCGCTACCACGGCGTCAGGACAGGAGCCGGGCCTCGTGTCCCTGCTTCGACAGCAACGCCACAGCCTGCTTGTCGAACGACACGAACGTGTCGGCGCCGAGCCACGCGCCTTCATAGGCCATGACGCCGTCGGCGAAATCGCCGCCCGCCTCGAGGATGACAAGCCCGGCCTCGGCGGCGGGCCGGTTGGTCACGACGTTGCCGGCATCGAGCAGCGCGCGGATCGCGATTGCGATGGCCGTGTCGGCCAGGCCATAGACCCGCCGCAGCACCCAGACGAACTCACACAGGCAGGGCAGGGACACCGCGATCAGCGTGGCCTGCTTCAACGCCTTGTCGGCGGCGCGGCTCTGGCGGGGATCGTCGTGCACGACGGCGCGGACCAGCACGTTGGTGTCGACGGTGATCTTCACCGCTTGCCCGCCCAGCCGGCGGCGATCGCCTCGTTCATCTCCTCGATGGTCGCGACCTTGCGGGTCTTGCCGGCGAGCAGGCCGATGAAGCCCTTGATGCTGCCGGCCGAGCGGGCCGCCCGTATCCTGATCTCGCCGTCGGGCAGCGTCTCGACATCGATCCGCTCGCCCGGCTTCACGCCCAGGTGACGCAGCAATTCCCGCTTGAGCGTGACTTGTCCCTTTGCCGTGACGGCGAGCGACGCCATGCCTGACCTCCGTGGTTGGCATGGCAGTATATGGTAATGGAGAATTACATTACCAGCATTCTCTTACCTTCCCCGGGGGAAGGTAGTCAGACAACGCGTTGCTTGCGCAGATCGGCGATCTGGTCCTTGGAGTAGCCCAGCCCGGCGAGGATCTCGTCGGTGTGTTCGCCGAGCGTCGGCGGGCGGCGGGTGATCTCCAGCGGGGTGCGGGAGAGGCGCACGGGCTGGTCGAGGATCGGGTAGGGCTTGCCGAGGCCGGGATACTCGATCTGCTTGAAGAAGCCGGCTTCCTTGACGTGCGGATCGTCGAGCGCCTCCTGCGGCGTGTAGATCGGGCCGGCCGGCACGCGCGCGGCGGCGAGCTGCTTGAGCACGTCGTCGCGGGTGCGGCTGCCGCACCATTCCTGCATGATGGCGCTGATCGCCTCGCCGTTGTCGCCGCGCGCCAGATCGTCCTTGAACCGCGGATCGTCGATCAGCTCCTCGCGCTTCATCATCTTGCACCAGCGCACGAAGAGCGGCTGGCCGATGGCGAGCACGTAGATCCAGCCATCCTTGCACCGATACGAATCGCCCGGCCCGGCGGTGAAGGCGCGGTTGCCGACGCGCTCGCGGTTGAGGTTCAGCATGGCCTGCTCGATCAAGAGCGGATTGGCGACGTTGAGCGCGCTCTTCAGGAGCGCGGTCTCGATCATCTGGCCCTTGCCGCTGGTGTCGCGCTCGCGCAGCGCCGCGAGCACGCCGACCACCGAGAGCGTCGCCGACATGAAGTCGACATAGGGCGAGGCCATGCGCACCGGCTTGTCGCCGAAGCCGGTGAGGTGCGCCGCGCCCGACATCACCTGGCCGATGGTGTCGAAGCCGACGCGATCGGCATACGGACCGACCATGCCGAAGGTCGAGTTGGTGACCAGGATGATGCGCGGATTGATCGCCGACAGCGTGTCGTAGTCGAGCCCCATCTCCTTCAAGGTCTGGAACGGCAGGTTGGCGATCACCACGTCGGACGCCTTCACCAGCTTCGCCACGATCTCGCGGCCTTCGGGCTTGGTGGGGTTGAGCGTCATGCCGAGCTTGCTGCGGTTCATCTGGAGGAAGGTGATGCCTTCGCCCTTGCGCGCCTCGTCGACCGGCGCGACCCAGCGATCCTCGCTGCCGTCGAGCTTCTCCAGCCGGATCACCTCGGCGCCCATGTCGCCCAGCAACGCGCCGCAGAACGGACCGGCGATGTAGCGCCCGAAATCGAGGACGCGGATACCCTTCAGAACGCCCGACATCGATTCTGTTCCCTCCGGTTGAGCGGTGCCGCGGGAGCGGCAGGCGCCGGGCGCCATGATAGCGCCACGCGGCGCGGGCCGTCCAAGGCGGGCGGCGGCGGAAATCCGCAGGCCGAGGCGAGGCGGGCCGCCGTCGCCCCGGGCGCGGCGCGCGGCCCGCCGGTTCAGGCCGGTCGCGGTCGCCGCGCCATGAACCAGGCCAGCGTCAGCGCCGGCAGCGACACGGCCGTAGCCGCCGCCGTCATCTGCAGCGGCGACAGCGGCATGTGGCCGCCGCCCGGCGCGGCGAACATCAGCCCGCCGACGATCAGCGCGATGCGCACCGGCCATTCCAGCACGCCGCAGCGCCGCAGATCGCCGATGAGTCCCTGATATCCCTGCAGCCCGCCGCATACCAGCGTGATGCCGATCAGCGCCGTGACGAAATGGCCGAGGAAGTCGAGCGCCTCGCCCTGCAGCACCAGCGAGGGGTTCATGACGAAGAAGAACGGCACGAAGTAGATGATGCTGCCGATCTTCATCGCCTGCACGCCGGTGTCGATCGGATTGGCCTTGGCGACCGAGGCGCCGGCGAAGGCGGCCAGCGCCACCGGCGGCGTGATGAACGAGACCATGCCCCAGTACATGATGAACAGATGCACGGCGAGCGGGTTCAGCCCGGCCTGGATCAGGCTGGGCGCCAGCAGCACGGCGAGGAAGATGTAGCAGGCGGTGATCGTCATCCCCATGCCGAGGATGAAGCTGGTCAGCGCGCCCATCAGCATCAGCAGCAGCGGCTGGCCGCCGGCCATGTGCAGCAGGCTGTTGGTCAGCGAGCCGGTCAGCCCGGTCAGCGAGAAGGCGCCGACCAGCAGGCCGATGCCGGCCAGGATGGCCACCAGCTCGACGAAGACGCGGCCGTTGCCTTCGAAGAATCCGACGACCTCCTTCCAGCCCCAGCGGTGCTTGGAGAACAGCTGGTTGAGGATCAGCAGCAGGCCGGTGGCCAGCCACGGCGCCCAGTTCTCGCGCTTCATCACCAGCAGCAGCACGACGAGCAGGATGATGACGAAGATGAAGTACCAGCCTTCGCGGAACACCTTGCCGACATCGGGCATCTCCGCCGCCGGCAGGCCGACCATGGCGTTGCGCCCGGCGTTGAAGTCGATCTGCATGAACAGCGCGAAGTAGTAGAGCGCTGCCGGCACCGCCGCCGCCAGCGCCACCTCGGCGTAGGAGATGTTAAGGAACTCCGCCATGATGAAGGCGGTGGCGCCCATCACCGGCGGCGCCAGCACGGCGCCGGTCGAGGCGCAGGCCTCGATGGCGCCGGCGACCGAGGCCTTGAAGCCCGTGCGCTTCATCGCCGGGATGGTCATGGTCCCGGTGGTCAGCACGTTGGAGATCACGCTGCCGCTCATCGAGCCGAGCAGGCCCGAGGAGAAGATCGCCACCTTGGCCGCGCCGCCCCGGTAACGGCCGCACAGCGCGAAGGCGAAGTCGATGAAGAACGAGCCGGCGCCGGTGTACTGCAGCGCCGTGCCGAAGACGAGGAAGCCGATCACCAGTTCGGCGAAGGCGCGCATCGGGATGCCGAGCACGCTCTCGCGCGAGAAGATGTGGTAGGCCGCCGTGTCGAGCACGGCGACCGAGGGTGCGCTGAACGGCGCCGGCATGACGCTGGCGAAGATCGGAAACAGCGAGAAGGCGGCCATGATGAAGAACAGCACCCAGCCGCCGGCGCGCCGCAGCGCCTCCAGCACCACCACCCACATCGCCACCGCGCTGGCGATCGCCCAGCGCGGCGCGGCGTCGGCGGCGCTGTACTCCCAGCCGGCCGCCGCCGATTCGCGCGCCGTCCAGATCAGCACGATGGCGAGCGCGCTGGACAGGACGAACAGCGCCAGGTCGTAGATCGGCACGCGATCGACGTGCAGCCCCGGCTTCAGCGGATAGACGATGAACGCCAGCGGCAGCAGGACAAGGACCAGGCCCCAGAAATACTCGGTGTCGAGCATTGTGAAGCCGACGAAGAAGCGAAGCGTGAACTGCTGGTTGAAGCACAACGCGATGGACACGACGGTCCACGCGATCAGCAGCGCGCGCCACCCCGGTGAGAGGTGCCGGATGCGGGAAGGTCCCGTACCCGGCACGTCGTCGGCCGATGATTCCGACATGATTGGTGCGGTCGATCGATTCGTGAAGCGCCGGCGCCTATTCGAAGACCGGATCCATGCCGGCCTTGGTCAGCGCCGCCTTGCGCGCCACCATCCACGCCTTGGCGAAGGCCGCCTTGTCTTCCGGCGGGTTGGTCTTGAGGAAGGCGGTCCACGCCTCGCCCAACGTGTCCTGGCGCTTGACCAGCATGTCGTTGTGCTTCTGCGCCGCCTCGGTCCAGGCGCCAGCCTCCTTCAGTGCCTTCACCGTGCCCGGGTGGTAGGGCAGCACCCAGTCGAGGATCTGCCGCTTGACCTCGAGCCCGTCGGCGCCCGGCGCGCCGTCCTTGTAGGCCGCGTAGTTGACGATCATCGACTTGGCGACGCCGTAGATCAGGTCGGCCGGCTGCGAGGCGTAGGCCATGAAGATCGGGTAGGGATAGGTCGGCAGCTCGAGCGAGTTGGTCGCCGACAGGCCGGCGGCGCCACAGGTCGCCTTGTGCGGGTAGTAATACGGCCCGAGCTTGCGCATGCGCGCCCAGCCTTCCTTGTCGGCGGCCGGCGTCTGCGGCATGACGATGCCGCGCGGCGAGGTCTCGACCTCGCGTACCACGCTGGTGATCGTCGAGGCGATGGCGGCGTCGACCTCGTTGTTCAGCATGCCCTTCCACATCGCGCCGAAGCTGGAGAACTCGACCAGCTTGACGTCGGCCGTGGTCAGGCCGGCGAAGGCCAGGATGGCGAAGGCGTTCTGGTTGAGCGCCGGCGATCCGACGACGACGCCGATGCGCTTGCCCTTGAGGTCCTTGAACTCCTTGACCCCGGTGTCCTTGGCGACGTTGAGCGTGATGCCGTTGCACGAGGACGACGACAGGATCAGCTGCAGCTTCTGCGGACCCCAGTCCTTGGCCGCGAACTCGAAGACGCCCTCCTGGGCGAAGTAGCCGCCGATTCCCATGGCCGAGGCCTGGGCGCGGTTGGCCTTCAGCGGCGCCAGCCGGGCGATGTCGTTGCCGGCCGGCAGGATGCGCAGGTCGGTGTTGTGCTTCTCTTTCATCATCTTGCCCAGCGCGACGACGATGTTGAAGCCGGAAGTCCCGGTGTCGTAGGCGGTCAAGGTCAGCGATGTCGGCAGCGTGATCTGCTGGGCGACCGTCGGTCCGCCAGCCAGCGCGGCCGTCGCGATCGCGCCGGCCATCAGAATGCTTCTCCGCTTCATCGTTTCACTCCCTGTCTTGTTGATCGCACCCGCCTCGCTTCGGAGGCTTCGAGCCGTCGCGCCGCCGCGGGTTCACCCCGCGGAACGACGCGTCCGTCGGCCCAGGTCACAGTAGCCCAAGGGGTTCCGCGGGAGAAGCGACTTGGCGAGGGTCGCGTACGGTCGAGCCCGACGCGGCTTCCGCTCGATACAAAGTAGCGCCGTCTCAGCCCGCGCTCGGCCCCAGCCGCGTCGCCTGGCTGGCGGCGAGCTTCCAGGCGCCGTCGTCGCGCACATAGACCTGCAGCCAGCGGAAATCGTAGAGCTTGTTCTCGGCCCTGTTGAGGATCGGGCTGCGGCCACTGAGCAGCGCGGTCTCACCATGCAGGCGCACCAGGGTCTCGGTCATCGGCGCGTCCTCGATCACCGGCTCGCCCGTGAGCAGCGCGATGACGCGCGTGTCGCGGCCGTCGACCTTGCCCGAGCCGTGGGTGTGCGTGAACGACTCGGTGTACATCGCCCGCAGCTTCAAGACGTCCTTCGCCACCATCGCCGCCTTCATCGCCTCGCGGAAGGCCATCAGCTCGGCCGCGACCTTCTGCGTCGCCGGATCCATCGCGCCCTGCGGATGGGCGAACGCGGCGGGCGCGAGTGCGGTGGCGAGAAGGACGAGGGCGGTGCGGCGGGCGAGCATCGGCTACTCCAGATCGACGGCGCGCCGCGACTCTAGATCGCCTGTGCTCGAAGGGGGAGGGCTATCGCAGGGGGCGTTTGCCTCTCTTCCCGCGCCCGTTACGGCGCGCAGGCGGTCTGGCCATGATCGACCAGGATCAGACTGTCGACGGGGAAGCCCAGGCCGCGCGCCTGCTCGACCAGACGATTGCGGATATCGGCGGGCAGGTCCGGCCGGCGCGCCAGGATCCACAGGTAGTTGCGCGACGGACCCGAGACCAAAGCCCAACCGTAATCCTTCTGGTCGAGTGCCAGCACGTGATAGCCGCCGGCGAACGGCCAGAAGAATGTGACCGAAAGGCTGGCCGTGTCGCGCGCACCCTGGAAGACGGCGCGGCCATCGGCTTCTTTCCAGCGGCAGGCCTTGCGATCGAAGCCGCGGTTGCGCACGCCGAGCGAGCCGTCGTCGCGCGGTGTGTAGGTAGCCGTCACGTTGGTCAGCCCGCGCTCGAAGCTGTGATCCAGGCGCATGATCTCGAACCACTCGCCGGTATAGCGCTGGACGTCGAAGGGGCGCACCGGCTCGACGCCCTCGGGCCTGGCGGTGCAGCCAGCCAGGAATGCCAGCAGCGCCACCGCGCCGACGCGCCGGAGCCGGGACATGGCGGACGCGGCGCGCATCAGCCGAAGACCCCGGCCAAAGCGCCGTAGAAGCAGGCGAGGGCGGCGATCCCCAGCACGCCGAACGTGGTGACGACGCCCGCGACGCGGAAGCTGAAATTCTCCTCGACCTGGGACATGCCAAAGGCGTGCGAGAGCCGGGCGCCCAGAAGGGCGATGCCGAGCCCGTGCAACAGCCAGGCGTTGGTCCCCAGGCTCTCCGCCAGCCCGAGCAGCAGCAAGCTGAGCGGCACATACTCGGCGAAGTTCGCATGCACGCGCATGCGTCGGATCAGCATGCGATTGCCGCCATCGCCCACCGCGATCCGCGCGCCGCGCCGGGCGCGGATGACCCGGGCGGCCAGTACGAGGAAAAGCGGCACCATCAGGCTGGCGTAGAGGGCGGTGATCGGCACGCTGAGCGCTCCTTCGAGGCGGCTTCTCTTAAACGTCGCGGACCGGGCAATGGATCATCGCCGCCGGGGCGATCACCTACGACGCTCCTCTCTCTCCTCAGGCGACGACCTTCGGTCGCGACCAAGCGGACAGGCAGAGCAGCGCGGACGAGGGCGCGTCCTCATCGCGACGCGTCACGATGACTGCTCCCTCCAGATTCGACCACGGAGCTGTCGGGCGCAGCGGCGCCAGCCTCTTACTTGGTTCCCGGTGTCCTGATGACCGTGCCGTCCGGCTTGATGATATCGCCCGGGCGCTGATCGGCGGTGCACGGACCGATGTATCTGGACTCGATCGTCGTGTTCACCGTTCGCGTCTGCTGCGGCGCAAGCACCTCGACCGACGTAACCTGCACGGTCACCTTCGAACTGAAATCACCGCTGATCCAGGCCTTCAGGGTCGAGTTGAACTGGCCGCATGACGACGCCACAACCTCATAACCCTGGGCGGTCTTGGCCGAACGCCCCTGTTCGCATGGCCTGATGGCGTTCCGCGCCAGAGAATCGGTCTTGTCGTCGATGCATTGCTTGACGACCGAGTTCGCGCCCACAGTGCGGTCCTTCGTTGTTACCGCGCTCGTCGTCGTTGTTTCCCAGATCCCGGCGCGTCGCGTGGGAATGTCCGCTGCCTGTGCGGCGATGCTCCACAACACCCCGATGGCCACGGTCGCGTGCGGAATGATGCGCGAGCGCGTCATGTCAGCTCCTCCTGTCCGAAGGCGGCGTGGCGGGCGAGCATGGGCTACTCCAAATCGACAGCGCGCCGCGACTCTAGATCGCCGCACGGAAAGCTGGAAGGACCCTGTCATCCCGAGCGGTGCGAGGGACGACAGACGGGCCTGTTCGATCGACTCGCGCGTCAGCGCCTGACCCCGGCGATGGATCACTGGCGGCGGGACAATTCGCTCTTCACTCCCTCTCCCCGCTTGCGGGGAGAGGGAGGAAAGGACTACGCCAACAACCCCTCGACCAGCGCCTCGCAGTCGCGCGCGATGGGATGCCTGAACCAGCGTTGCGCGTTGATCTCGGGATCGCCGGAGTAGAGCCGCTCGTACAGCCCGGAGCGCGAGCCGAACTCGGTGCCGGTCATGTCCCAGGCGAGCTTCATCAGCTCGAGCCGGCGCTTGGCCGTGGTGTTGGGACCGATCAGCCAGTCATCCATCAAGCGGCCGATCTCCGGCCTGGCGTAGTCGGCCTCGTTCATCGCCAGCACACCCGAGCCGGCGGCGATGCGCAGCACGTCGGCGGCCTTGGTGTTGGCGTAGGGGAAGAAGAAATTCACCGCCGCGTTGGCCGGACTGCCGATCGCCCTGGCCTCGCCCAGCCCGTCGCCTTCGGGCGCCGTCTTGCCCGCCGCGTAGGCCTCGACGCGGCGCAGCGCGTCGTTGATCGCACCGGAGCGGATGCCCTCGGCGACGCTGACCAACGCGATCAGCTCGCCGATCGCCGCCTGGAAGCGCTGCGTCTTGTCGCGGCCATTGGCGCGCGCGATCGCCAGCGCGATGCCCGCGAGGAAGCGCAGCTTCACCGTCGAGCGCGTGCAGGCCTGCAGCGAGGTGTAGCCGACGCGCGCGCCGAGGATGCCGTTGTACGCCTCGATGTCGCCGTCGACCATGACGCGCGCGTTGGGCACGAAGACCCGATCGAACATCAGGATGGCGTCGCCCTCGTCGAAGCGCGCGCTGAGCGGGCGGTCGAAGCGGCTCTCTCCACGATGGAAGCTCTCGCGGCAGAGGATCGACAGGCCCGGCGTGTTCATCGCCACCAGGAAGTTCAGCGCGAACTTCTCTTCGCCCGGCTTGCGCGGATAATACGGGCCGACGTAGCACTCGTTGGACACTGGCGCGAGGGTGGACAGCATGCGGCAGCCGCTGACCACGATGCCGTCGTCCCTGCGCTCGACCAGGTGCACGGCCTGCGCCGGCGCGTCGATCGTCGAGCGGTCGGATTGCGGATCGATCAGCGCGTGGGTGATCTGCAGGTCGTTCTCGCGGCAGAGCTCCATCAGGCCGCGCGTGCGCTCGGCCGCCAGGGTCTTGCCCAGCATGTCGAGCGCCACCGCCTGGTCGACCATCCAGCCCGACATGAAATCGGTCAGCCGTCCCATCAGGCCGAAGGTCCTGGACGCGCGCAGATGGAAGCAGGCGGCCAGCGACTCCATCTCGGGCCGCGTCTTGGCTTCGAGATAGGTCTTGCTCACCAACTCGCCCGAGCTCGGCGAGACAAAGGTCAGCCTGTCCCTTAGCGCCGGATCGAACTGCTCGTCATGCAATCCCGCGATGGTGTCGATCACGCCGCGCAACGGCGCATAGGCGGTGACATCGCCAACCGCCTTGCCATCGATGAACAACCGCCGACCATCGCGCAGCGACTCGATGTACTGCCGTCCCGTCCTGATACCCATGATCCGATCCCTCGCGGCGGTGGTCGGGGTGAGGGGCTGCATCAAGTGACGCACGCGACTCCCCCTCGCCTCCAGAGCTTATGTCTCACCTTCCCCCGGAGGGGGAAGGTACCTGAAGGGCGGATGGGGGATGTCGAAGACGGACACCGCGTGTGTGGGAACATCCCCCATCCGGCGCTCCGCGCCACCTTCCCCCTCCGGGGGAAGGTAGATCCCAGTCCTTGCGCGACCGAACGGCTACCAGGCGTGGCGCGGGCCGAGGGAGGCGGCGTGGGTGTGGGCGCCGCCGCCGAGCTGGCCGTCGTAGCGGGCGTAGGCGGTGGTCGCGGCACCGAGCTTCGCATCAAGCCACACTGCCGCCGCGGACGAACAAGCCGCGCGGTGCCTTTCCTCTCACCCCGGAAGAGGAGCTCAATTTTCTCGGCGGGTTGCGGAGCCTGATGTGAGGCCGCTCGCGATTGCGCGCTGCCGACGTGCAAACCTCGGGTGCTCATGGGCCCCGGTAAGTGGCACTCAGCCCTGGTCGAAGAACCGGTTGGGGCTGAGAAACACCGCCAGCATCGTCGCACCGGTGCGCGTCCACGCCTCGTGCCGGCTGCCCTGGGGGCGCCAGACGTAGTTGCCCGCCGTGCAGACGCCCTGGTGGTCCTCGAAGCTGCCGTCGAGTACGAAGGTCTGCTCGATCTCGACATGCTCGTGCAGCGGCAGGCGCGCGCCGGGCGCCCAGCGCATCAGCGCGGTCAGCAGGCCGCGCTCCTTGTCCTCCATCAGGATCTTCCACTCGACGCCCTCGAAGCGCGTCTTCTCCCAGGCGACGTTGGCGACATCGACATAGCGCGAGGCAAGCGGGCCGTTGATCGGCGTCGGCGCGGGCTGCGTGGCGTCGGGCATGGCGGGGTTCCTCCTTCAGGTTCCCTCTCCCCGCAAGCGGGGAGAGGGAGCTAAGACGCGTTGCGTCTGCGGATCGCCTCGAGCGAGCCGCCGTTCTTGACGTGGCCGGGCAGCTTGCGGCCGACCACCGACTCGGCGACCTGCGCCGCCTCGATCAGCGCGTCGAGGTCGAGCCCGGTCTCGATGCCCATCTCCGCGCACATGAAGGCGAGGTCCTCGGTGCAGATATTGCCGACCGCGCCCTCGGTGGCGGCGAACGGGCAACCACCGAGTCCGGCGATCGAGGCGTCCATCGTCGTCACGCCCATGCGCAACCCGGCATAGGCCACCGCCATGCCCACCCCGCGCGTGTCGTGCAGGTGCAGCGCGACCTCAAGATCGGGCCAACGCTCGCGGATCGCGCCAATAGCGCGCTCGACGCGCAACGGCGTCGCCCAGCCCATGGCGTCGGTCAGCTTGATGCCCTTGATGGTGACGCCCAGCAGGGCGGCCTCGTCGAGGATCTGGCGCACGCGGGTGACCACGACCTCGGGCGCGATGTCGCCCTCGTAGTTGCAGCCGAAGGCGCCCAGCACAACGCCCCATTCGACCGGGATGTCGTGCGCCTTGAAGATCGGCATCCAGCCGCGCTGCTCGACGAAGGCGTCTTCGAGCGACTTGCCGATGTTCTTGCGCGAGAAGGTTTCCGAGGCGTTGGTGCGTAACGAGCCGTGGACGTCGAGCGGTCCCTTCAGCGCGCGTTCGAGTCCCTGCTGGTTGAGATACAGCGCGCTGTAGCCGACACCCGGCTTGCGGCGGATGCCGGCGGCCACTTCCTCGGCATCGGCCATCTGCGGCACGCGCCGGGGGTTCACGTAGGACACACAGGCGATGCGCGAGAGCCCGGTCTCGGCCAGCGCCTCGATCAGGCGCACCTTGTTGGCCACTGATATGCCGGCGGGCTCCGACTGGAAGCCCTCGCGTGGGCCTTCCTCCTCGATGATCACGCGCTTGGGCAGATCGGACATGCGGGTTCCTCCAGATTTGCTCGCAGGCTACCCCCGCCGATCGTGCCGGGGAAGGCTTCGGCACGGTGTCGGGCCTTGCCTTTCCCCCGCCAGCGGGGGAAGGGAGGGGCGCGCGTGCCGAGCGTGGTGGAATGCGTGGGCGAATCGCGGCATCCTCCTGCCCATGAAACCCCACGTGATCTGCCACATGGTGACGAGTGTCGATGGCCGCACGCGGCGCAGCCGCTGGCGGCCGGAGGGCGCCGACGCCGGGCTGTTCGAGCGCCTGCACGACAAGATCGGCTGCGATGCCTGGCTGGTCGGCCGCGTCACCGGCTACGAGTTCTCGCGGCGCAAGGACGAGACCTATCCGGCCTATAGCGGCCCGCCGATCGCGCGCGCGCATTTCATCGCCCGGCGTGGTGCGGCTGCCTATGGCGTCGTGCTCGACACGCACGGCACGCTCGTCTGGGGCCGCGCCGATATCGGCGGCGATCCCATCGTCGTCGTGCTGAGCGAGCACGTGAGCGACGCGCACCTCGCCGGCCTGCGCGGCGAGGGCCATTCCTACATCTTCGCCGGCAAGGAGACGCTCGATCTGGCGCTGGCGCTGGAGACGCTGAACCGCGAGCTCGGCATCAAGCGCCTGCTGCTCGAAGGCGGCGGCACGGCCAATGGCGGCTTCCTGCGCGCCGGCCTGGTCGACGAGATCAGCATCGCGATCCAGCCGGTGGTCGATGGCGGCAAGGGCGTGTCGGCGAGCTTCGATCAGCCGGCGGGCGAGGCCTTCATGCCGGCGCCGCTGAACTCGATGACGCTGTCGAGTTGCGAGGTGCTCGACGGCGGCGCGGTGTGGCTGCGCTACGCGCTGCGCAACGGCTGAGAGTCGCGCTCGCGCGCCGTCATCATCCTCTGGCGCAGGCGATGGCCCGCTCAGCCCGGAGCTTCAGAGCTTGGTCATCGAGATAACGCACGGCCGGCCGGCGACGCGCGTACCTGAGGCGTTGCGCCCGGAAAACCGGGTGGCCAACTGGAAGGAGATGTGTGACCCAGCCGCCGCGTTGCCCAGGGCGTACTTTGGATCTCCAGTCGCGCCGTCGACCGCGATCATGGCCGAACCGCTTGGCTCGATTCTGCCCTTGAACGTCATCTGCGACCCGGCAGGGCTGACGTAGTTACCCGTGATCTCGCCGTTGCGAATGTTCAGCGTGAAATGAATGAGGTATGCCGCCGCGCTCTTCGAGGCGTCGCACGAGAGCTGGCTCGCCCAGGCGCCATCGAAGCTCGGCGAGTCCGGAGCGGCGGCCGTCGCTGGTGGCGAGGACGAGGGCTGTGGCGCCGCCGCCTTCTGCCGCTCGGCGTCGGCCTTGCGCTTCTCGTCCTCGAGCTTCGCCTGCGCGCTCTGGCCCTCCTGCGACAGCAGCGCGGCCTGCGTCGCGGTGAGGAAGCCGGTGGCCGGCTCATTGCGGCTCTTCCGCCAGTTGGTGATCATCAGCCGCGTGCGCGGGCCAAAGGCGCCGTCGGTGCCCAGCGTGTCGAAGCCCCGGGCGGTCAGCGCAACCTGGATGCGCTTGCGGTCGATGTCGGCCAGCTTCAGCGCCGCCTCGATCGCGTCGGCGGACTTCTTCTCATCGTCCGCGGCGCGAATTGCCGGGCCGGCGTCGACCGCGCGGCGCTTGTCTTCGCGCGCCGCCGCCGCCTTCAACTCCTCCAGCCGCGCGCGCGCGAAATCGGCATAGGCGCCGTTGGGGAAGCGCTGGAGGAACAGCTCGAACATCGCCGGATTGGTGCTGTTCGCGATCGTCGTCCACGCCGTCTGCTCGACCGCGTCGACACCGGGCGGCGCCGGCATGGCGGCCGCGGGGGGCGGGGCGGCGGCGGTATTGAAGAAGAAGTCGCCGCGGAAGGAGGAGCTGACCCACGGTGTCTGCTTGTTGCCCGAGGCGCGCGCCACGCCGTCGATGGTGCGCTTGAAGACCTCCTCCAGCTTCAGCCCCGGCTCCGCCATCGCCTTGAGCAGCTCCGTCGTGTAGAGCCCGTTCACGCCATCGCCGTCCGACGCGGTATCGCCCGGCGCGGTGGCGTATGCGATCACCGTGCCGCGCGGCGCGTCGGTCTGGGCGAGACCGCGGCTGGTGGAGCGGAAGCGGCGGCCGAAGGGATTGTCGCGGCAGGCGTCGAGGATCACCAGGCTCAGCCGCGCGCGCGCCTCGTCCAGGCCGTTCAGGACGTCGTTGAGATCGACCGTCTCGTACTTGACGTCGCGTTCGTTCGCGAGCGTGGCGTCGACCGGCACGAGATGGTTGACGCCGCGCACCTGGATGCCGTGGCCGGCGTAGTAGAAGAGACCGACACCGCCGGGCGGCACCTTGCCGGAGAACTCGTGCAGCGCTTCGACGAAGGCGCGGCGCGTGAGGTTCTCGCGCGCGATCACCTCGAAGCCGGCCTCACGCAGCGCCTTGGCCATGGCGCGCGCGTCGTTGACCGGGTTGCGCAGCGGGTCGGTGTGCTGGTAGGCGCCATTGCCGATCACCAGCGCGACGCGCGTCTCCGTCTGCGCCCCTGCCGTGGTGGCGCACAGGCCGATCAGCGCGATGAGCAAGAAAGCGAGGCGCGCCATTTCAGGAACTCCCCAGAAGCCGCGAGAACCGTACCGTGGCACCGCTGACGGTCAACACACAGTTTTGCGCGCGATTCAGCCCGGCGGGCGGAAGCGCAGCAGCCTTCCGGCGAGCGGCGCCTTGCCCGTCGCCGCCTCGCCGTCGACCTGGAAGACGATCTGCTGTTCGCCGACGCGTGCCACATAGAGGCCGCCGGGCGACAGCGAGACACCGAAATCGGCGAGGTCGGCGAAGGCGTCGCGCCGCAGCTTCGCGCGCGGCAGCTCGTGGGTGAAGGTCTCGCCCGCGGCGTCGAGCCGTTCGATGGAGACCGTGCCGCCGCCCTTGAGCTCGATGACGGGTGAGCGGCCATGCAGGATGAATTGCGGCTTGGGCAGGGCCGCGCGGCGCGGGCGTCCGGCGGCGGGATCGCGCATCACCGACGTCGCGCCTTGCCGGGACTGCTCGGCCGCGAGCTCCATGCGGCCGCCGTCGCAGCGCACCTTCACCCGCTCGACGGTGCCGCCGGACACGTCGCTCTGGTCCTGACCGACCGTGACGGTGCCGCCGCGGATGGTCTCTCGCCAGCATGAGCGGATGTAGCCCAGCACGATGGCGTCACGCGGCCCCAGCGCGATGACCTTGCCGGGCGCGACGTAGTCCATGAACTCGACGCCGGGTAGCGTGCCGGTGACCTCCTCGACCAGCGCCACCGGTGCCTGGGCATGCGCAGTGGAGGTGAGCGCCGCGAGGTAGAGCGCGAACACTGCGGATCCGAACTTCGGAGATATGACTGCGACTGTCGGCACGACTTCATCGGCTCGATTGTCGTGAACCAGCACCGCGGCCGCGGGTACCGGATCGTCACGCAGGATCACCAAGCCGCCCCCAGAATACCCGGGATCAAGATACCACAGGACCGGCGCACGCGCACATGTCCTGCGCGGCGATCACACCGTGAGGTATTGCTGCACGATGCTCTTGTCGGCGCGCAGATCGGCGGGCGTGCCGGTGAAGCGTACCTCGCCCTTTTCCAGGATGTAGACGCGATCGGCCAGCGCCATCACGAATTCCAGGTTCTGCTCGGCCAGCACGATCGACAGACCGGTCGCCTTGAGCTCGGCCACGCGCATGCGCAACAGCTCGACGATCAGCGGCGCCAGCCCCTCGGAGGGCTCGTCGAGCAGCAACAGCTCGGGATTGCCCATCAGGGTGCGCGCGATGGTCAGCATCTGCTGCTGGCCGCCCGACAGCACGCCGCCCTTGCGCTCGCGAATGCCGGCGAGATCGGGGAACAGGGCGAAGACCTGCTCCTCGCGCCAGGTGGTCTTGCCACCGGCGCCCGACCGACGCGCGATGTCGAGGTTCTCCCACACCGACAGCTCGGGAAAGATGCGCCGCTCCTCCGGCACGAAGCCGATGCCCAGGCGGCAGATGCGGTGCGGCCCGAGCCGGCTGATGTCCTGGCCTTTCCAGGTGACGCGCCCGCGCTTGGGCGGCGTCAGGCCCATGATCGAGCGCATGGTCGTGGTCTTGCCGACGCCGTTGCGGCCGATCAGGGCCACGCATTCGCCGGCGCGCACCTCGAGCGAGACGCCGAACAGCACCTGGCTCAGGCCATAGGCCGTGTGGATGTCCTCGACCAGCAGGTCAGCCATGGCCTTGTTCCCCGAGATAGACCCGCCTGACCTCGGGGTCGTTGCGCACCGCGTCGGGTTCGCCCGATGCGATGATCTCGCCGTGATGCAGCACCGAGATGCGCTCGGCCATGCCGAACACCACCGACATGTCGTGCTCGGTGAACAGCAGGGTGAGCCCGCGCGCTTTGACGATGTCGCGCACCAGCGCGATGGTCTCGCCGGTCTCCTGCGGCGACATGCCGGCGGTCGGCTCGTCGAGCAGCAGCAGGCGCGGCTTCGAGGCCAGCGCGATCGCCAGCTCGAGCTGCTTCTGCTTGCCGTAGCTCAGCTCGCCGCCGATCTCCGACGCCTCGGCCGCCAGCCCGACCAGCTCGAGCAGATCGCGCGTGGCGTCGCGGTGCAGCGAGCGGCCGACGCGCAACAGGTTCCATTGCTGGCCCTCGTGCGCGATCAGCGCCACCTGGACGTTCTCGAAGACGCTGAGCCGGGGATAGATGTTGATGCGCTGGAACGAGCGCGCGATGCCCAGCCGCACGATCTTGTGCGGCGGCATGCCGATCAGGGTGCGGCCCTCGAACGACACCGCACCCTTGTCGGGCTTGAGGTGACCGGTGATGAGATTGAAGAACGTGGTCTTGCCGGCGCCGTTGGGGCCGATGATGGCGTGCGTCTCGCCGGCCTTCAGCTCGAACGACACGTCGCGCGTGGCGACGAAGCCGGCGAACGACTTCCACAGGCCCTGGATCGACAGCATCGCGCTCATGAGCGGCGCCCACGGCCCTTGAAGCGGTTGACCAGGCCGACCAGGCCGTCCGGCAACACCAGCACGATCACCAGCAGGATCAGGCCGAGCACGGTCGGCCAGTACGGCGTGTACTGGTTGGTGAAGACCTGCAGCAGATGCAGCACGGCGGCGCCGATGATCGGGCCGACGAAGGAATAGAGGCCGCCCAGCAGCACCATGATCAGCACCTGCGCCGACTCGGTCCAGAACGCGTTCTCGATGTACATGCCGCGGTGGTACATGCCGAACAGCGCGCCGGCGAGGCCGCCGAAGGCGCCGGCCACGGTGAAGGCCGCCCAGCGCATGCGGCGCGTGTCGACGCCGATGAAGCCGGCGCGCACGTTGTTCTCGCGCACCGCCACGAGGGTCAGCCCGAAGGCGGAGTGGCAGATGACCCACAGCGCCGCGATGGCGATCGCCACGGACACGAGGGTGAAATAGAAATAGTTGACGTGGTTGGCCAGCATCGCCGGCAGCTTGACACCGGTGAGCCCGTCGTCGCCGCCGGTGACCTCCTTCCACTTGAAGGCGACGCCCCAGACCAGCATCGCGAACGCCAGGGTCAGCATGGCGAAATAGATCTGCGTCAGGCGCACGCAGAAGAAGCCGACCACGCCAGCGACGAGGCCGGCCAGCAGCACCGCCGCCGGCATGGCTAGCACCAGGGGCCAGCCATGGGTCGTCAGCAGGATGGCGCAGGTATAGCCGCCGATGGCGAAGTAGGCGGCGTGGCCGAACGAGACGTTGCCGGTGTAGCCGACCAGCACGTTGAGGCTGAGCGCGAAGAGGGCGTAGATCATCACCTCGGTGGTGAGGTCGACGGCGTGGCGGCTACCGGCCAGCGGCAGCAGCGCCAGCAGCAGGACGACGACCGCCGAGGCGATCAGGTAACTGCGCCGCGGCATGCTCAGCGACCCGATTCCGGCTGGCCGAACAGGCCCCAGGGTCGGACGATCAGCACCGCTAGCATCAGCAGGTAGGGCAGCACGTCCTGCCAGTTGGGCGCCCAGACGGTGCCGAACTGCACGACGAAGCCGAAGGCGAGCGCGCCGACGAAGCTGCCCCACATGTGGCCGAGCCCGCCGATGATGACGATGATGAAGCACTCGTTGATGATGGTCGCGTCCATGCCCGGCACCAGCGCGACGCGTGGTGCCGCGAGCGCGCCGCCCACGCCGGCGAGCGCCGAACCGATGGTGAAGACCGCAGCGTAGACCATCGGCACGTTGACGCCGAGCGCCGCCAGCATCTCGCGGTCCTGAGTCGCGGCGCGCACGATACGGCCGGCGCGCGTCTTGTCGACCAGCAGCCACATGGCGATCGCGATCAGCGGTCCGACGACGCAGAGGAAGAGTTGGTATTGCGGCAGGACAACGAAGCCGAGATTGACCGCGCCGCCCAGCCCGGCGGGATAGCCGACGGAGTACTGGTCGGTGCCCCAGATCATCTTCGCCGCGTCGCTCATCAGCAGCACCACCGCGAAGGTAAACAGCAGCTGCATCAGGTGTTCCTTGCCGTACAGATGCCTGAGCAGCAGGCGCTCGATGACCAAGGCGATCACCGCCAGTCCGGCGGCCGAGGCCAGCACGCCGACGAAGAAGGGCGCGCCCCAGGATTTCGTGACCGTGAAGATGATGTAGGCGCCGAACATGTAGAACATGCCGTGCGCGAAATTGATCACCCGCAGCACGCCGAAGATCAGGTTCAGGCCGGAGGCGATGATGAACATGTTCATGGCCAGGGCCAGGCCATAGAACGCGTTCAACGTGAACATCGTGGTGGTCATCGGGCAAACGTCTCCCCTGTCATCCCGAGCGGAGCGAGAGAAGATCCCTCGGCTTCGCTCGGGATGACGACTACGCCGCTTCGCGCGGCTTCGCCGTCACTTCGGCTGGATGTACTCGATCGGGTCCATCATGCGATAGGCGCGGCCGGGCTTCTTGACCATCGGGCCCCAGAACTGGCCGATGTTCGCCTGATGCGTCTTGGGATCGATGGTCAGCGTGCCGACCGGAGACTTGATCGTCAGGCCCTCGAGCGCGCCGGCGATGGCATCGGAGTCGGTCGACTTGGCCTTCTCCATGGCCGCGACGGCGTAGTGCACGCCGATATAGCCGAGCAGCGCCCATTGTGGTGTCTCGGGCGTGCCGAGCTTCTTGGCGAGCGCCTCCTGGAACGCCTTATGGGAGGCGTCCTGCGCGTGGTACCACAGCTCGTAGGTGTTGGAGATCACGTTGTCCGGGTAGTCGTCCTTGAGCTCGCCCGCGATCTCGTGGCTGGCGATCTCGCCGCCGGAGATCCACTTGATCTTGTCGAAGAAGCCGAGCGGTTTGGCCTGCTTGACCCACGACACGAAGTGCGGACCCCACAGGCCCGAGACCACGCCGTCGCAGCCGGCGGCCATGACCTGCGGGATGAACGGGTTGAAGTCGGTGGCGCCCAGCTTGGGTTTGAGTGTCAGCGCCACCTTGGCATTGGGCGCGTATTTCGGCAGCGCCTTCAGGACGCCGGCCTCGAGGTCGTTGCCGTAAGCGTAGTCGAGCTGCAGCTGGCAGAGCTTGGTCAGCTTGTGCTTGCCGACCAGCATGGCCATCGTGTCGCCTTCGAAATCGGTGTGCGAGGCGGTGCGGAAGACGTGCCGGTGCAGCTTGTCGGTCGTCATCTGGATGGTCTTGGGGATGGTCGCGATGTAGACGACCTTCTCCTGCTTGGCGACTTCCGACATCGCCAGCCCGACCGAAGAGGCCAGGCCGCCGACGACGATGTGCACCTTGTCCTTGGTGATCAGCTCCTTCATCGTCGAGGACGCCGCAGCCGGGTTCATCTTGTCGTCGCGTTCGACCGACACGAGCTTGCGGCCCATGACGCCGCCTCTGGCGTTGATCTCCTCGATGGCGAGCTGGTGGCCGGCCATGGCCGGCACGCCGTAGACGGCGCCGCCGCCGGTGAGCGGATACATGGCGCCGATGCGGATCGGCTCTTGCGCCGAAGCCGTGGCGGCGCCCAGGGCGCCGACGGCGAGGATTGCCGCGGTGAATCTCATCGTTGGTTCCCTCCCGTATTTCACCACCGAGCATCCCGGAAGCGCGGGCCGATGTCACCCGAGAAAAACAAAGGCCCGAGGATCGCCCCGGGCCTTCGCCGTTCGCGCCGTGCCGCCGCGCTCAACCCTCTTCGTGGAAAGCCTCCTCGCGCTTCTTGCGGAAGTTGGGCAGCACCATCAGCAGCAGCAGCAGCGCCGTGACGATCAGCAGGCCGGCGCTGATCGGCCGCGTCAGGAACACCGTGGCGTCGCCGCGCGAGAGCAGCATGGCGCGGCGGAAATACTCCTCCATCTGCGGGCCGAGCACGAGGCCCAGGAGGAACGGCGCGCCCTCGCAGCCGAGCTTGAGGAAGATGTAGCCGATGACCCCGAAGATCGCGACCATCATGACGTGGAAGTCGCTGTTCTGCAGCGAGTAGGCGCCGATGCAGCAGAACAGCAGGATGGCCGGGTAGAGGAAGCGGTAGGGCACCGTCAGCAGGCGCACCCACATGCCGATCAGCGGCAGGTTGATGATCACCAGCATGGCGTTGCCGATCCACATCGAGGCGATCATGCCCCAGAAGAGATCGGGCTTCTTGGTCATCACCTCGGGGCCGGGCTGGATGCCCTGGATGATCATGGCGCCGACCATCAGCGCCATGACGGCGTTGGACGGGATGCCCAGGGTCAGCATGGGGATGAACGAGGTCTGCGCCGCGGCGTTGTTGGCCGCCTCCGGCGCCGCCACGCCCTGCACCGCGCCCTTGCCGAACTCCTGCGGCGTCTTGGAGAGCTTCTTCTCCAGGGTGTAGGAGGAGAAGGCGGCGAGGGTCGGACCGCCGCCGGGCAACACGCCGAGCAGCGAGCCCAGGGTCGTGCCGCGCACGATCGCCGGCGCTGCCAGGCGCGCCTCCTCGCGGGTCGGCCACAGGCTCGAGATCTTCGCCGCCACGACGTGGCGCCCACCGACGCGTTTCTCGAGATTGCCGATGATCTCGGCGATGCCGAAGAGGCCCATGGCGATCGGCGCGAAGTCGATGCCGTCACTGAGCTCGGGGATGTTGAAGGTGTAGCGCTGCGCGCCGGTGTTCACGTCGGTGCCGATCAGGCCGATCAGCAGGCCGAGGAACACCATGGCGATCGCCTTGATCACCGAGCCGCTGGCCAGCACCACGGCGGCGACCAGGCCCAGCGCCATCAGCGAGCAGTACTCCGCCGGGCCGAACTTCTGCGCCATGGCGGTGAGCATCGGGGCGAACAGCACGATCAGGACGGTGCCGAAGGTGCCGGCGAAGAACGAACCCACCGCCGAGATCGACAGCGCCGCGCCGGCCCTGCCTTTCTGCGCCATCTTGTAGCCGTCGAGCGTGGTGACCACCGACGACGCCTCGCCCGGCAGGTTGACCAGGATCGCCGTGGTCGAGCCGCCATAGGACGCGCCGTAGTAGATGCCGGCGAGCATGATCAGCGCCGAGGTCGGCGGCAGCTTGAAGGTCAGCGGCAGCAGCATGGCGATGGTCGCCACCGGGCCGATGCCGGGCAGCACGCCGATCAGGGTGCCGACCATGCAGCCGATCAGGCAGTACAGCAGGTTCTGGAAGCTCAGCGCGACGCCGAAGCCCTGGATGACATGGTTCAGCAGATCCATGTCACCACACTCCCCGGATGATGCTGATGTTCATGCTCAAGCCGAGCTTGAAGATGACGACGCACAGCGCCGTCAGCACGATGCAGGCGAGGATGGTTTCGACCAACTTGAACTCCTGCCCGCCCAGCGCGGCGAGAAAGATCAGGCAGACCAGCGCCGGCGCCAGGCCGGCGCGTTCGAACAGCAGGGCGAAGACGACCACGCCGATGGTGATCATGGTGACCGGCTTCCAGCGCAGCCGCTCGATCGTCTCGCCGGGCGATATAAGCGAGCGCGCGACGATGGCGAGGCCCAGGCCGATCAGGATGTAGCTCAGCATGCGCGGCACGTAGCCGGGTCCCATGCGGATCGCCGTGCCGATCGCCAGCTTGCTGCCCATGACGAGGGCGAGCACGCCGAAGCCGGCGAACATCAGCCCGGACCACAAGTCCTTACTGAAAAGGCGATTCACCCGATTCCTCCCCGAAGCCACCCTGCGTCGCTGCCGGCTTGTACGGGCACGCACCGCCCACCGCTGGCCTACGACCTATTTCGATCGCCTCGACTCTTTGCACAATTCGCCGGGCGCCCCAAGCAAATTGCGCGGCGTCGCGTCTGTCACCTCGTCACAGATTGATCATCGGACATTCGCAGGCGTTCCTAGCGTCCCTGGCCAAGCGTCCCTGGCTTCCGCGATGCGGATCGCTTCACCCGACTCTGCCGACGCGCGGACCTGCCGCTGGGCGGAAACGGGTCCGGCGTGGCGTTGCGCTTGCGGCGTCGATCGACGCACACTCCAGGCGTCGGATTTCGGACGAGGATCGTCATGGCGGCGCGCGGCGCGGAGTTCATCGGCACGATGGCGGTGCAGGACAAGCACCGCTTCGATGTGGCTTCGCTCGAGCGCTTCATGGCCACCAAGGTCGAGGGCTTCCGCGCGCCGCTCACCGTCGAGCAGTTCCGCGGCGGGCAGAGCAATCCGACCTATCGCCTGAGCGACGGCGGCGGCCGGCGCTATGTGTTGCGGCGCAAGCCGCCGGGCAAGCTCTTGCCCTCGGCGCACGCCGTCGATCGCGAGTTCCGCGTCATCGCCGCGCTCAACAAGACCGACGTGCCGACGCCGCGCGCCTATGCGCTGTGCGAGGACGATCAGGTCATCGGCACCGCCTTCTACATCATGGAGTTCTGCGACGGCCGCGTGCTGTGGGATCCGATGCTGCCGGACCAGACGCCCGCCATGCGCCACGCCATCTACGAGGCCAAGGTCGATACCTTGGCGCGCCTGCACAAGGTCGACTACCAGGCCGTGGGTCTGGGCGATTTCGGTCGCCCCGGCAGCTATGTCGCGCGCCAGATCAAGCGCTGGGGCGGGCAGTACAAAGCCTCGGAGACCGATAAGATCGAGGCGATGGACAAGCTCCTGGAGTGGCTGCCCGCCAATGCGCCGGCGGCCGATAGCACGACCATCGTCCATGGCGATTATCGACTCGACAACATGATCTATCACCCGAGCGAGCCGCGCGTGCTGGCGGTGATCGACTGGGAGATATCGACCCTGGGCGATCCGCTCGCCGAGCTCAGCTATCTCTGCATGATGTACCGCATTCCGCAGGATCAGGGCGGCATGCAGGGCGTCGACATCCAGGCGTTGGGTATCCCCGGCGAGGCCGAGATGGTGCGGATGTACGGCGCGCGCACCGGGCAGTCTTCGCTGCCGCATTGGGAATTCTACATGGCCTATAATCTTTTCCGCATCGCCTGCATCCGGCAGGGTGTTTACGCGCGCGGACTCGACGGCACGGCGTCGAACCTCAGGGCGCTGGAATCGGGCAAGCTGGTGCGGCCCAACGCCGAGCTGGCGTGGAGCCTGGCCCAGGGCCTGGGTGCGCGCTGATTTGCCCCGACCCCAGGGATCGCCCCGGTTGGACGCGGGGTTGGCGCTTCGTTACAGTGCGATGCTCGCGAGGCGGGACCAACAACCGCGCCCGAACGACAAGACAAGGGAGGTCGCCCATCGTGGCGCGACGCACCGCTAGACCAGCCGCCGCACCGGGCGCCCTCGCCACGCCGCCCTCCGAGGCGATCGAGGCGGCGGCCTTTGACCTGTTCGCCCGCCGCGGCTTCCAGATCACCACCGTGCGCGACGTGATGCGCGCCTGCGGGTTGACCCAGGGCGCGCTCTACAACCATTTCTCGTCCAAGGACGACCTGCTCGCCACCATCATCCGCTCGACCCAGGGCGTGCTGGAGAAGGAGTGCGGCGAGGCGCTGGCCAAGGCCGGCGCCGATCCGGTCGCGCGTCTGCGCGCCTTCGCCCATGTCTACACCCTGCGCCACGCGCGCCGGCGCGTCGAGGCGGTGGTCGCCAACCGCGAGTTCGAGTGGCTCGACAACACCCGCCTGCAGGAGATCCGCGCCAGCCGCCGGCGTATCCGCGACATGCTGGTGCGCGTGCTCGACGATGGCGCACGCAGTGGCGCCTTCCGCAGCCTGCGCCGGGGCGGCAAGGACGACCTGAAGATCGTCGCCATGGCGATCCTCAACCAGTGCACCTATGTCGCCTATTGGTACCGCGCCGGCGGCGACTGGACCGACGAGCAGGTCGCCGAGCTGCACGCCGACCTGTCGCTGCGCATCGTCGGCGCGCCGGTGCGCGAAAGCGCCCGCGACGGCGCGATCGCCGCCGACTGACGACACGTCCCTGCGCGCCGCGCTCGTACCTCCCAAGACCAATGGCAATCTTCGCTGTGTCCGCAGGATGCAGCGGTGCCCCCGTGCAATTACCCCGGCAGCGCGCGAGAAGCTTGCGTCCGTCGATCACTGAGCGGGTACAATAATTTCTTCTTCAGTGAAAATGTAAGAAATAGCACGAAATTCCAGTATCTTAGCACAAGTCACCCGGAGCGCTCGGTAACTGCGCCGGCCAGTTTCGCGATTTTTCGCACCTGTTTGATGAAGAACGGACCCTAAAGACTAGATTTTACTTCTTTCTTTTGCACAGCAAGGATAATAATCACCGCATATATAGCGTTCGTTTTTTACCAAAAATCATTGTTAGCTTGGGGGTTTCCGATGCCATTTGCATCGACTCGCAGGGCGGGGTCCTCCCGCCCGGTCATCATGTTGCTTGCCGCGACGGTACTGCTCTCATCGCTCAGCGCCTGCGTCACATCGCAGGGCCACCGTCAGAGCGACCTCGCCTGGCGTGCGCCGACGGAGAGCCGCCAGCTCGCCAGCCTCGACAGCTTCGTTGTTGAACCCCGATCGTCCAGCCGCGACCACCGCGTGGCTGCCGCGGTCAGCCCGACGTCGAGCACCGAGCTCGAGCCCGGGCAATGGAAGGTCGTCCTGGTTTCCGGCTCGCGCGCCATTCCGGCACATGACGCGGCTGTCCTCGACCTCGGTCAGCGGCTGCGCGGGCGCGGCGTCACGCAAGTGGCGATGGCGCTGACCGGCGGCCCGGGCGACGTCGACGCCAGCCGCGCGGGTATCCGCCAGGCGTTAGAGGGGCTCGGCGACCAGCAGGGCGCCTGCCTGTTCTTCGCCACCGGACACGGCAACGTCGCCGGCTTGCGCCTCGACGCCGATCGCGGCAATCGCACGCTGACGCCAGGCGAGCTCGACCGCCTGCTCGACAAACACTGCGGCGATCGTCCGACCGTGGCGATCATCTCGGACTGCGACGCCGGCGTGTTCCTCGATTCGCGCATGCGCCAGCCCAACCGGATTCTCATCGCCGCCTCGGCCAAGGGCCGCAACTCCTACGGCGCCAAAATGAACGAGCGTCACGTGAACTTCGATCGCTGCCTGATGGGCGCGATCGACGCCGGCGCTTCGACCTGGCGCGAGGCCTTCGAGCGCTCGCTGCCCTGTGTGCGCGAGCGCGAGGCGTGGTTGGGCGTGCGCCCCTCCGAGCCGCAGGCGTATTTCGGCGCCGCGGTGGCGGACCTTGCGATCCCCGGCGCGACGCGGCTGACGGCGCAGATGCGGTGACGTGAGAAGCGTCACCTCGATTGCCTTGTCGGCAACTGGGCCTCGCTCTAGGGCTTGCGGGGCGGGGCCCCTTCTTGCGGAAACGCCGGCGGCTCCTGTGACGCCGGCCTCGGGGCCGCGCCGCGCCGTCCGCGGCCGGCGATAGCGCCGCATAGCGTCGTCCTCGATCCGACCTGCCCGTCGCGCATCTTCTGGTAGAGCGCTCGTCTCGGCTTCTCGATCACCGAAGAGCCGAAAAAGACTCAATTCATGGTCGTGAATATAGGGTCTAATGCATCTTTTCGAGTCGCTTCTTTGCGCCGCGGGGATTATGCTCGTTTCGTAAACACTAATCATAGTTGCTGAATGTCGGACGTTCGCTTGGGGTTTCCGATGCCATTTGCATCGCTGCGCGGAGTTGAATCCATCCGCCCGGTCACCGTGTTTGTCATGTCGCTCATACTGCTCGCGTCGCTCGGCGCCTGTGTCGCGACGCAGCCCAGCCATCAGAGCGGTCTGGCTTGGCACGGACCGGCGGAGGCCGGCCCGCTCGCCAGCCTCGAGCATCTCCTCGTCGATGCCCGACCGGTCCCTCGCGACCGCCGCGTGGCCGTGCCGCCCACCCCCGCGTCGACCGCCGAACTCGAGCCCCGGCAATGGAAGGCCGTGCTGGTCTCAGGCTCGCGCGCCTCTTCGGCTTATGACGCGGCGGCCTTCGACCTTGGTTCGCGTTTTCGCGAGCGCGGGGTGGCGCGCGTCGCGACGGCGCTGTCCGGCGGCGGCGGCGAATTCGTCGCCAGCCCCGCCGGTATCCGCCACGCGATGGAGTGGCTTGGCGACGGTGAAGGCGCCTGCCTGTTCTTCGCCACCGGGCACGGCGACGTCACCGGCTTTCGTCTCGACAATGCCCGCGGAGATCGCACGCTGACTCCCGGCAAGCTCGACCGCCTGCTCGACAGGTACTGCGGCGACCGGCCGACGGTGGCAATTATCTCGGGCTGTGCCGCCGGCGTGTTCCTCGATTCGCGCATGCGCCGGCCCAACCGCGTTCTGATCGCCGCCTCGGCCGCGGGACGCGACTCCTACGGCGCCAGGATGGACGACCGCCATGTGAACTTCGACCGCTGCCTGATCGGCGCGATCGACGCCGGCGCTTCGACCTGGCGCGAAGCCTTCGAACGCACGCTGCCCTGTGTGCGCGAGCGCGAGGTGTGGCTGGGTGTGCCCTTCTCCGAGCCGCCGGCGTATTTCGGCGCCGCCGTCGCCGACCTGGCGATACCCGGCACGGCGCGGTTCATGGCGCAGATGCGATGATCTGAGGTCGCCGATCGATGGCGCTTCGCGGGATGCCGGCGATCGCCAACGCCGTCAGTCGCCGCGCAACCGCTCCTCGGCGATCTGGCGCAGCTTGTTGCGCTGGATCTTCGGGCCGTTGGCGCTGGGCGTCGTCGGGAAGGCCTCGACGCTGAAGACGCGGGCCGGCGTTTTGTAGTTCGCCAGGCCGGCGCGGGCATGGGCGATCACCGCCCGCTCGTCGAAGCCGCTGTCGCCGGCCGGCACCACGAAGGCTACGGCGCGCACGCCCTCGCGCGTCGCCGCCGCCACGACCTGCACGTCGCCGACCATCGGATGCGCCATCAGGTGCTGCTCGATCTCCAGCGGGTTGACCAGGAAGCCGCCCAGGCGCAGCGCGTCGCCCATGCGGCTGAGATAGGTGAAGCCGCCATCGGCGTGGGCGATGCCGAGATCGCCGGTCCTCAGATAGCGGTCCTCGGTGAAGGCCGCGTCGGTGGCCTCGGGGTTGCCGAAATAGCCGACCATCATCGACGGGCCGATCAGCTCCAGCTCGCCGGCCATGCCGGCCGGCAGCACCTCGCCGGTTTCCGGATCGCGCGTGCGCGCGCCAGCCAGCGGCGAGACCGGATGGCCGCCGCCCCGGGCGCGCGACTCGATGTCGGAATCGGCGCGCCAGGCGGCGAACAGCGCCTGCACCTCGCTCATGCCGTAGAGGCCGACCATCTTCAGGCCCCGCTTGTCGGCACGCCGCGGCAGGTCGGCCAGCGCCGTGTTGAAATTGGCGTAGCCGGCCCAGCGCACCGACGGAAAGGGAATCTCCGCGTCGCGCGTCGCCAGCAGCCGCTCGTAGATCTCGTCGAAGCCGAACAACAGGTCGGGCTGGTGGTGGTCGACCAGTCGGGCGGCGCGCTCGGGCTCGAAGGCGTCCATCAGCACGATGGGCCGGCCGGCGGCTAGGGTCATGAGCGCGACGTTGAAGCCGTAGACGCCGCACAGCGGCAGCCAGCCCATGCCGGGCGCCGTGGTCTTGAAGGCGCGCGCCACGCGCAGGCAATGCGCGGCGATCGCGCCCTGGCGATGCAGCACGAATTTCGGCGCCTTGGTGGTGCCCGAGGTGGTGAAGATGTTGCAGCCCGAATCGGCGGCGCCATGAATCACGTCCATCGCCGGGCGCTCGATCAGATCGTCGAAGCCGACGCGCCTGAGGCGCTCGAGCGCCGGCGGCACCAGGGCCGGTTCCTCGCCCACGATCACGACGCCGGCGAGGCCGGCGAGGGCCTCGGCCGGGATGTCGGCGAGGATGCCGAGGAAGTCGATGCCGCGGAAACCCGGCGCGCAGGCCAGCACCTTGGCGCCGGAGCGGCCGACGATGTCCGTCACCTCGACGGCGCGGAAGCGCGTGTTGACGGCCACCGCGATGGCGCCCAGCCGGCAGCAGGCGAAGTAGAGCGCCAGCCAGGCCGGCACGTTGGGCAGCCACAGCGCCACGCGATCGCCTGGTCCGACGCCGAGATCGGCCAGGCCCTGCGCGGCGCGGCGCGACAGGTCCTCCAGCTTCGCCCAGCTCACGCGCTCCTCGCCCGCGATGATCGCCGTGCCGGCGGGTTCGCGCGCGGCGTGGCCGGCGAGAAGCGCGGTCAGGTCGTTGGCGATCAGCAGGCGGGGGCGGGCTTCGGTCATGGCCATCCCGCCTACGACAGCGCCCGCGCCCAGTCCAGCCCCGCATCCGCGCCCTTCGGCAACCGTCCTATCCGCGAAAGACATGGAGGGCCGCGACGCGATCGCCCCGCCTGTTGCGAGGCTGGCGCGACGACACACACGACACAATTCGGCTCTTTCCAAGACACGGCCATGGCATCGGACGCTGGCATGGTCGTCTCAGCCCAAGACGAGGAGAGCCCCATGGCCATCGATAGCGTTCTCGACTCCCTGCCGACCAAGCTCGGCGTCGTGCCCTCGGCCCAGGCCCTGGTGCCGATCATCGAGCAGCTCGCCGCCTCCGCCGCCGACTCCGGCCTGCGCGGCCGTATCGCCGCCATGGCCGCCGCCACGAACCGCAGCGAGATGGACGACCGGGTGCTGAATGTCATCGCCGCCGGCGCGCTGGGTGTGTTGCCGGGCGGCGCCAGCCTGAAGCCCGTGATCGAGCCGACCTATGGCTGGCGGGTGAATTCCTTCCTCTCGGCGCTGCGCCACGCCATGGTCAGCAGCAAGGCGCTCAAGGCGACGATGAAGAAGCGCTCCGGCCAGTTCATCTTCTATCCTGAGTTTTACCATGAGTTCCCCGACTCGGTGGACCAGCGCATCGCCGCCCTGGCGCGCGCCCATGCCGGCCTGGGGCCCACCAGCCCCGACCTGCCGGCGCTCTACACCCTGGGCGGCCTGTTCGACGGCGCCGAGGCGCTGACGCAGCTCAAGGATATGGGCAAGGGCGGCCGCGGCACGACCTGCGTGATGACGGCGCGCGGCATCTACCATGCCGCCGGTTGCGACATGATCGACGGCAGCCCGCTCACTGTGAATACGCCCAGCGGCCCGGTGGCCGATCTCGGCACGCCGACGCGCAAGACGGACCAAACGACAAAGAAGACCTATCTGCAAGCCCGGCGTATCCGCGCCGACATCGCCGACGATGGCAAGGCTTTCCAGGACAACAACGAGGCGATCCGCCCGCACTTGACCATCGGCGACATCTACTATGTCAACGGCACCGGTGATCACCTCTACCTGGCCCGCGGCGGCGGGGCCGAGGCCGTGCATGTCGGCATCATCGTCGGCCACGCCGGTGACACGTACTACACCGTCGATGGCGGCGGCGGCCGGGGCGCCGATGTCACCCTGAGCCCGATGCGCAAGATGATGTTCAAGAAGGGCGCCGGCTGGAGCTTCGCCGAGCTGAACAGGGCGAAACAGTGGACGCACGAAGGCGGCACCAGGAGCTACAGCAACGCCGAGGTCGCAGTCATCGACAAGGCAGGCGCTGATCTCGACGGGGATGTCGCCATCCGCGCGCGCCTCAACAGCGACCGGCTTTTCGCCGGGCACAAGCTGAACTACGAAAAAGCATATAGCGCCTGGGCCGCCGCCATTGGGACGCCCAGCGAAAAGGTCTGCAGGCACAATCTCGACGTGCAGATCGGGAACGTGAAGCTCCTGGCGCGCAGCATCGCTGGCGGCAGGGTCGGCGAGGTCCGCACCATCCACGGCTGGTGGGAGTCGGAATCCTACAACCAGCTCGCCTGGGCCGGCCCCAAGCAGATCGCCGAGCTGGCGCGCTGAGGCCGCGACATTTCGGGCGGCGGGCCGATTGATCGGCCCGCCGCCCCCGGTTGACAGGGCGGGGGTCGATCCGTATGGTCCGCGCCGCTTCGAATTTCCCCCGGTCGCCCGGGGGTTTGTTTTTGGGATTGCGACCATGAAGATCCGTTCGTCCCTGAAGACGATCAAGACCCGCCACAAGGCCTGCCGCATCGTACGGCGCAAGGGCCGGGTCTACGTCATCAACAAGACCAACCCGCGCTTCAAGGCGCGCGCCGGCTGATCTCAGCCGGGTCGGGGCTTTTCGGGCGGCGGGAGCGCAAGCTTCCGCCGCCCTTCGTTTTGGGGGATGCTTGCGGCGTCGGGTTCGTATTCGGGGGACGGACCGGGAGGCCAGCATGTCGACATCGGTGATCGTGCGGACGCTCTGCGCCGGCGTGGCCTTGGCCATCGTCGCATCCGCGGCGATCGCCCGCGCGGAGACCAAGGCGACGGCCGGGCCGTCGCCCAAGGCCTCCAAATCGGAAGGCCCGGACCTCGACGCCAGCAAGACCCGCACCCCGGCGAAGGGCAAGACCTGGTACTCGGTGCCCGAGAAGGACGACGAGGTGCTGGTGCGTAGCCGGCGCAAGGGCGCCAAATAGGCGCGCCTGCGGGCGTTCCATGGAGGTGCTGCTGACGGGCGGTGGGGATGTTCCGCCGTTTGCGTGCGTAGGTTGGGTGCGTCCGGTTTCCGGCGCGCCGGGCGATCTGCGGTGGCGCCCGTCAACCGCAGGTCGTCTGCGATCATGGCGTTGGGCGCATCGGCGAAGGAGGGGAAGATGCGAATGGCGAAATCCGCGACGATCGCCTGGGCGACGGCCGCATCGATGGCCGCCGTCATCGGCCTGGGCGGCCCGGTATGGGCGGAGGAGAAGAACCGGAAGCCGTCGACCCAGCAGCAGGGGCCGGCGAAGCCGGGTCAACCCAAGGGCTATGCGCTCGAACTTGACGGCATTCAGCACAACGACGTCAAGGGTGAGCGGAAGCCGCCGGCGGCGGGCAAGGCGACCAAGTAGCCACCATCCCGCGCACCGGATCGCATCCGGCGCGGCACTGATCTTGCGCCAAGACGGCGCCTTCCGTGGCGGCGGGTTTTGCGGTCTAGTGGCGGCACCATGCAGATGCCGCCGCTCGATCCCGGGATTCTCGCGCGCCGTTCGCAGATCGTCGCCGCCTTGCGCGCCATCGTGCCCGGCGAGGGCGTGATCGACGACGTCGAGGGCATGAAGCCCTACGAGTGCGACGCGCTCAGTGCCTATCGCCAGATGCCGCTGGTCGTCGTGCTGCCACAGACGGTCGATCAGGTCTCGCGCATCCTCCGCTACTGCCAGGACGAGGGCGTGAAGGTCGTGCCGCGCGGCGCCGGCACCTCGCTCAGCGGCGGCTCGATGCCGGTGGGCGACGCCATCCTGCTGGGCATGGCCAAGTTCAACCGCGTGCTGGAGATCGACTACGACAACAGGTGCGCGCGCGTGCAGCCCGGCGTCACCAATCTCGGCATCACCCACGCGGTGCAGCACGAAGGTTTCTACTACGCGCCCGATCCCAGCTCGCAGATCGCCTGCTCGATCGGCGGCAACGTGGCGGAGAATTCCGGCGGCGTGCATAGCCTGAAATACGGGCTGACCACCAACAACCTGCTCGGCCTCGAGATCGTGCTGATGAACGGCGAGGTCGTGCGGCTGGGTGGCAAGCATCTCGATTCCGAGGGCTATGACCTGATGGGGCTGATGACCGGTAGCGAGGGCCTGCTGGGCGTCGTCACCGAGGTCACCGTGCGCCTGCTGCGCAAGCCCTCGACCGCGCGCGCCGTGCTGATGGGCTTCTCCACCGAATCGGGCGCCGCCGACTGCGTCGCCGCCATCATCGCCGCGGGCATCATCCCCGGTGGCATGGAGATGATGGACAAGGACGCCGTGCAATGCGCCGAGAACTATGTCGGCGCCGGCTATCCGCTCGACGCCGAGGGCCTTCTGATCGTCGAGCTCGATGGCCCGGCCGTCGAGGTCGACTACCTGATCGAGCGCGTCGCCGCGCTGGGCCGCGAGCGCGGCGCCACCACGCTCAGGGTCAGCGAGGACGAGGCGCAGCGCACGCTGTTCTGGGCCGGGCGCAAGGCGGCCTTCCCGGCGGTCGGCCAGATCTCACCCGACTATATGTGCCTCGACGGCTCGGTGCCGCGCGCCAAGCTGGTCGAGGTGCTGGCGCGCATGCGGGAGATGTCGAAGAAACACCGCCTGCGCGTGGTCAACGTCTTCCACGCCGGCGACGGCAATCTGCATCCCCTGATTCTCTTCGACGCCAACGACCCCGACGAGTTGCGCCGCTGCGAGGAGTTCGGCGCCGACATTCTCAGGCTGTGCGTCGAGGTCGGCGGCGTGCTGACCGGCGAGCACGGCGTGGGCATAGAGAAGCGCGACCTGATGGGCGTGCAGTTCACGCAGATCGATCTCGATCAGCAGATGCGTGTGAAGTGCGCCTTCGACCCCGACCACCTGCTCAACCCCGGCAAGGTCTTCCCGCAACTCCGGCGCTGCGCCGAACTCGGCCGACTGGTCGTGCACAAAGGCCAGATCCCATTCCCGGATCTGCCGAGATTCTGATGGCACGCGCTGTGTTGGAGCGAGGCGCCTTTCTCCCTCTCCCCGCCTGCGGGGAGAGGGGGCGTGTCGGCGACGCGTAAATGACCTCCACCCTCCAACCCGGCACGCCCGACGAGCTGCGTGCGGCGGTCGAGTGGGCGGTGAACGATGGCGTGACGCTCGCCATCGAGGGGCGTGGCAGCAAGCGTGCCTATGGTCCGCCGATGAAGGCTGATCACACCTTGTCGCTCGCGGGCATCAGTGGTGTCGTCGATTACCAGCCCGAGGAGCTGGTGATCACCGTCAAGGCGGGCACGCCGATTCGCGAGGTCGAGGCGCTGCTGGCGCAGCGCAAGCAGATGCTGGCCTTCGAGCCGCCCGATCTTGGCGCCATGCTCGGTGGCGCGGCGGGCGAGGGCACGCTCGCCGGCGCGCTGATGTGCAACCTCGCCGGCCCGCGGCGCATCAGCCACGGCGCGGCGCGCGATCATTTCCTGGGCTTCCAGGGCGTCAATGGCCGCGGCGAGCTCTTCAAGTCGGGCGGCCGCGTGGTGAAGAACGTCACCGGCTACGACCTCTCCAAGCTGCTCGCCGGATCGCGCGGCAGCTTGGCGGCGCTGCACGAGATCACGGTCAAGGTCGTGCCAGCGGCGGAGAAGCTGCGCACGCTGATGCTGGTCGGCCTCGACGACGCCACGGCGGTGAAGGCGATGTGCGCGGCGATGGGCAGCCCGCATGAGGTCAGCGGTGCCGCGCACCTGCCGACCGAGATCGCGGCCAATAGCGGTATCGACCTCGTGACCCAGCAAGGCGGCGCCATCACCGCGCTGCGCATCGAGGGCGTGGCGCCCTCGGCCGACGCGCGCATCACCGCGCTGCGCGAACAGTTCGCCGGCGTGGCGCCGCAGATGGAGGAACTGCACTCCATGCGCTCGCGCCTGTTCTGGACCGAGCTGCGCGACGCCAAGCCCTTGGCGAACGACGCCGACCGCCTGCTGTGGAAGCTCTCCTGCCCGCCGAGCCACGGTGCGGCGATCGTCGCGGCGATCCGTGCCCGCTTGCCCGACGCGCGCGCGCAATACGACTGGTCGGGCGGCCTGATCTGGCTCTCGACGCGAGAGGCCAACGCCGACATCGTGCGCGATGCCCTCGTCGCGACCGGTGGCCACGCCACGCTGATCCGCGCGCCCGAGTCAGTGCGCGCCGCGGTGCCGGTGTTCCAGCCACAGCCGGCGGCGCTCGCCGCGCTGTCGCGCCGGGTGAAGGAAAGCTTCGATCCGCGTTCGATCTTCGCGGGTGGCTGACGATGCAAACCAACTTCACCCTGGCCCAGCTCGCCGATCCCGACATTGATCGCGCCAACACCATTCTGCGCAAGTGCGTACATTGCGGCTTCTGCACCGCGACCTGCCCGACCTTCGTGACCCTGGGCGACGAGCGCGACAGCCCGCGCGGACGCATCTACCTGATCAAGGACATGCTGGAGCGCGACGCGCCGGCCACCGAGATCGTCGCGCGCCATATCGACCGCTGCCTGTCGTGCCTGGCCTGCATGACGACCTGCCCGTCGGGCGTGAACTACATGCACCTCGTCGATCACGCCCGCGCGCATATCGAGGAGACGTACCAGCGGCCCTTCGCCGATCGGCTGCTGCGCGGCGCGCTCGCGCGGCTGATGCCCAACCCCGCGCTGTTCCGCTGGGCCATGATGCTGGGCCAGCTCGCCAAGCCGTTCGCCGCGCTGTTGCCCACGACCTCCCGCGATCCCGGCGGCGCCACGTTTGGCCGCCGCCTGCGCGCCATGCTCGACGCGGTGCCGAAGCGGCTCGCGCCGCCTTCGCCGGTCGATCGGCCACAGACCTTCGGTGCTGAAGGCACGAGGACAAAACGCGTCGCGCTGATGAACGGCTGCGGCCAGCAGGTGCTGGCGCCGGAGGTCAACGAGGCCACGGTGCGCCTGCTGACGCGCCACGGCATCGAGGTGGTGATCGCCGATGGCGCGGGCTGCTGCGGCTCCTCGGTGCTGCACACCGGCCAGCGCGAGGTGGCACGCGATCTGGCGCGCGCCAACATCGCGGCGTGGATCGACGACCTCGACGGCCCGCTCGACGCCATCATCGCCAACGCCTCGGGTTGCGGCACGACGCTCAAGGATTACGGCCACATGCTGGCCGAGGACGCGCAATGGCGCGGCGGCGCCGAGGCCGTGGCGAAGCTGGCGCGCGACGTCACCGAGGTGCTGGCGCCCGACGCGCTGCGGCCAGTCGGCAAGCCGGTGCGTGACGACGGATCGCCCGTGGTGATCGCCTATCACGCCGCCTGCTCGATGCAGCACGGCCAGAAGCTCACCGAGCCGCCCAAGGCGCTCTTGCGCGCCGCGGGCTTCGTGGTGAGGGACGTGCCCGAGGGCCATCTGTGCTGCGGCTGGGCCGGCACCTACCAGGTGCTGCAGCCCGCGCTGTCGCGACGCCTGCGCGATCGCAAGGTCGGCAATATCGAGAGCCTGCGGCCCGATGTGATCGCGGCGGGCAATTTCGGCTGCATCAGCCAGATCGGATCGGGCAGCGCCATCCCCATCGCGCACACGGTGGAACTGCTGGACTGGGTGACAGGCGGGCCGACGCCTGCGACGCTGGAGGGTCGGTTCCGGTTGGCGTGAGCCCCGCTTGGACCGCTGCACGCGTGCTACACTTCATCGCCCGCGATGGAGGCGATCATGCCCAGGTCCCGATGGTTCGCGCCGCTGCTGGCGGTGTTGCTGATGAGCGCGGAGGCGGCGATGGCGACGCAGAAGGATCCGGCGCTCGACGGGTTGTTCCAACGCCTGCGCACGATCGACGATCCGGTGGCGGCGGCGGCGTTGCAGCAGGCGATCTGGGAGACCTGGATCAAGGCCGACACGGCCGAGCTCGACGCGCTGATGCGGCAGGGCATGGTCCAGATGGCGCGTCAGCGGCTCGACGACGCGGTCGAGACCTTCAGCCAGCTGATCGAGAAGGCGCCGGATTTCGCCGAGGCCTGGAACAAACGGGCCACGGTGCATTTCCTGCGCGGCGACATGGCCGCCTCGGTGGCCGACATCCAGCGCACCGTGGCGCTCGAGCCCCGGCATTTCGGCGCCTGGTCGGGGCTGGGCATGATCATGGAGCAACTGGGCCGACCGGCCGATGCGGCGAAGGCATACGAGGAGACGCTCAAGCACAACCCGCATGTCGACGGCTTGCGCGAGCATATCGAGAAGCTCCGGGCAGCGGCCGGCGAGCGCAAGACCTGACTCTGCACTCTCTCTCCCCGCACGCGGGCAGCGGGAGGATGTGGTAGAGCGTTCCTATGGAATGGGTTCTCCTCGGTCTGATCGTGGGCGCGGTCGCGTTGGGCACGCCGGTGCTGGCGCTGATCGCCTTCCTGCGCAGCGGCGAGACGCGACAATCCATCGACGCGCTGCAAGGTCAGATCCGCGATTTGCGCGCCGAGCTCGTGCGTCGTGGGCCCGCGCCGGCGGTAGAGGCTCAGGCCGACGTATCGCCTGCGTCGTCGCAGGGTGATGCGCCGGCGGTGATCGAGCCTGCCGCCGCGCCAATATCGCCGCCACCGCCGCCGTCGCCCACCTGGCAGCCCGCGCCACCGCTGCTCGAGCCGGCCACAGCGCCGCTGCCGCCATTGCTCGCGCCGGCCGCCGCCGCCCCGGCCGCGCCCCGCGCGCCGACGCCGAGTCTCGAGCAGTGGCTGGGCGCGCGCGCCTTCGTGTGGGTCGGTGGTATCGTGCTGGCGCTCGCGGCGATCTTCCTGGTGCGCTACTCGATCGACCAGGGATATCTGTCGCCGACCGTGCGTGTGATCATGGCGGCGCTATTCGGCGCCGGCCTGATCGTCGGCGGCGATCGCATGCGCGGGCGCGACGATCGCGTGGCGCAGGCGTTGACCGCCGCCGGCGCCGCCGCGCTCTACGGCGCGCTGTTTTCCGCCGTGGCGCTCTACGGCCTGATCCCGCGCTTCATGGGCGGCGTGCTGGCGCTGGCGCTCACCGCGGGCTGCATCGCGCTGTCGCTGCGCCACGGGATCTTCGTCGCCGTGCTCGCTTTCGTCGGCGGCTTCGTCTCGCCCCTGGTGATCGGCGGCGAGACGCCCAACATCCTGGCGCTGTTCGGCTATCTCTTCGCCACGGCCGCCGGCACCTTGGCGGTGATCCGCCATCGCGGCTGGTGGGTGCTGGGCTGGGGCGTGCTGGCGGGCACCAGCCTGTGGAGCCTGTTCTGGATGGTGCTGCGCGTGCTGGACGGCGTGCGGTACGGCGCCGACGGGCAGCTCTGGGTCGGCCTGTTCCTGGTCGGCGTCGCCGCGCTCTTCGTCTGGGCGACGTGGCGGCGCGTGCGCGAGCAGGGCCAGCCAGCCAACCATGTCGTGCTGCAGGTCTGGGCCGCGACCTTGATCACAGGCGGCCTGCTGGTCGGCATCGTCATCGGCGATCCGATGCACGTCGCCGGGTGGCTGTGTCTCGGTCTGTATGGCGCCGGCATCTACGCGCTCGCGCGCTATGTACCGCGCTTCCAGTACCTCGCCGCGCTGCCGCCGCTGCTGTCGCTGGCGGCGCTCGCGGCGTGGTGGTTCGTGCGCGTCTTCCCGCCCGGCGCCGAGATGATCGACGCGTTCGGGCCGACCTTGCTGATCATGGGCGGTGGCTTCGCCATCGCCGCCTATGCGCTGCTGTGGAACGCCGCGCGGCCGGGCTTCTGGGCCGGCGTCGCCGTGGGCGCCACCTTGCTGCATTTCCTGCTCGGCTGGTACACGCTGCGCGGCACGTTGCCCGGCATGCCGTGGTCGTTGATCAGCCTCGGCCTGGCATTGCCCTTCCTCGCCGCCGCCGACCGCCTGCAACGCTGGCGCGGCACCATGCCGGGCGCGACCGAGGCGCTGGGCGTGATGGCGGCGGGTGTGACGTTCTTCGTCGCCGCCGCGATCCCGCTCGAGCTGCGGCGCGAGTGGATCACCGTCGCCTACGCCTTCGAGCTCACCGCCATCGCCTGGATCGGCTGGAAGCTCGATATCCTGAGCCTGCGCTGGCTGTGCTGGCCGCTGCTGGGCACGGTGATGACGCGCTTCGTGCTCAACCCCTATCTGCTCGACTATCCGCTGGGCGGCATCCCGTTCCTCAACTGGATCCTATGGGCCTATGGGCTAACCATTCTCGCCTTCTGGCTCGGCGGACGGTTCCTCTCGGCGGTGCGCCAGGATCCGCTGTCGGAGATGGTGAAGGCCTCGACGGTGCTGCTGGGTTTCGTGCTGCTGACCCTGGAGGTACGCAGCGTCTTCCAGCCTGCCGGCCTGTCGGCGCCGGGCACGACCTTCTACGAACGCGCCACGCTGGTGCTGGCCTGGGGCGGCTTCGCGCTGGTCGCGCTCTACGTCGCGGGCAACAGCGGCTCGAAGGTGGCGCTGATGACATGGCGCATTGTCGGTCTGCTCAGCGCGTTCCTGGCGGTGGTCGTGCAGACCATCGCCATGAACCCGATCGCCGAAGGGGTGCGCGTCGGTACCACGCCGATCTTCAACGGCCTGCTGCTGGGTTATCTGCTGCCGGCGATGCTGGCGGCGCTGGCGCTGCGCATGGCGCGGCAGGCGGGCGAGAGCCGCGCCGTGGTCGTGGCGGCGCTCACCGCGATGATCCTGGCCTTTGCCTGGGTGACCTTGGAAGTGCGCCACGTCTTCGATCCGTCCTTCGCCGGCGATCCGCTTGGTGCCGAGGGCGTCGAGCTCTACAGCTACTCGGCGGCGTGGCTGGTCTTCGGCCTGGGGCTGCTGGCGATCGGCATGTGGCGCCACGTGCCGGCGTTGCGCCATGCCGGCATGATCATGGTGCTGCTGGTCGTGGCCAAGGTGTTCCTGATCGACATGTCGGGCCTGCAAGGGCTGCTGCGCGTGCTGTCCTTCCTCGGCCTGGGCGCGGCGCTGGTCGGGCTGGGCTACGCCTATCGCCGCTTCGTCTTCGCCGCCGACGAGCGGCCCGAGCTTGCGCCACCCCCGCCACCACCATCGCCGCCACCATCGCCAACGACACCATGACGGACTTGTTTCCCGAGGCGCGCATCTCGCGCGACGCGCTCGAGGCGCTGCAGCTTCAGCGCCTGAAGGTGACGCTCGCGCACGCCTATGCCAACCAGGCGCCGTACCGCGCCAAGTGCGAGGCGGCCGGCGTGCATCCGTCAGACCTGAAGTCGCTGGCCGATCTCCAGCGCTTCCCGTTCACCGGCAAGAGCGACCTGCGCGACAATTATCCCTACGGCATGCTGGCCGTGCCGCGCGAGCAATGCGTGCGCGTGCACGCCTCGAGCGGCACGACGGGGCGGCCCACAGTGGTCGGCTACACCGCCGAGGATATTGCCACGTGGTCCGAGCTGATGGCGCGCTCGATCTGGGCCGGCGGCGGGCGGCCGGGCGATGTCGTGCACGTCGCCTATGGCTACGGCCTGTTCACCGGCGGGCTGGGCGCGCATTACGGCGCCGAGCGGCTGGGCTGCACGGCGGTGCCGATGTCGGGTGGCAACACCGAGAAGCAGGTGCAGCTGATCGCCGAGTTCGGCGCGCGCATCGTCATGGTGACGCCGTCCTATATGCTGGCGCTGGCCGACGAGTTCGAGCGCCAGGGCATCGACGTGCGCAAGACGGCGTTGCGCATCGGCATCCACGGCGCGGAGCCATGGACCGAGAGCATGCGCCAGGAGATCGAACAGCGCACCGGCATCGATGCCGTCGACATCTACGGCATCTCCGAGGTGATGGGCCCCGGCGTCGGCCAGGAGTTCCGCGACAGCAAGGATGGGCTGACCATCTGGGAAGATCACTTCCTGCCGGAGATCATCGATCCCGACACCGGCCAGCCGGCGAAGGAGGGTGCGATCGGCGAGCTGGTCTTTACCTCGCTCAGCAAGCGGGCGCTGCCGGTGGTGCGCTATCGCACGCGCGACCTCACGCGGCTGCTGCCGGGCACGATCACCAGCATGCGCCGCATGGCGCGCATCACCGGGCGCAGCGACGACATGCTGATCGTGCGCGGCGTGAACCTCTTCCCCAGCCAGGTCGAGGAGCAGATTCTGCGCGAGCCGGCGCTCTCGCCGCACTACGTGCTGGAGCTCTGGCGCGAGGGCCCGCTCGATTCGCTGAAGATCGTCGTCGAGGCGCGCGAGACGCTGGGCGAGGATCGCCGCGCCGCCGTCGCGGCCTCGCTGTCGGCGCGCGTGAAGACCATGTGCGGCGTCACCGCTGGCGTCGAGATCGCCGCCGCCGGCGCGGTCGAACGCTCGATCGGCAAGGCCAAGCGCGTGATCGATCGGCGGCCAAAGTAACGCCCCGGCGCTTACGTCCCCTCGCCCCTCGCGGGAGAGGGGAGCGTGGTTACGCCCGCGCGATCCTGAGGATGTTGGTGGCGCCCGGCGTGCCGAAGGGTACGCCGGCGGTTATCACCAGCCGGTCGTCGGGCCGCGCCAATTTCTCCTGCAGCGCCATGACGCGCGCGCGCTGGACCATGTCGGCGAAATTGTGCGCGTCCTCGGCGAAAGCGGCGTGCACGCCCCAGACCAGCGCCAAGCGCCTTGCCGTCGCCATCTTGGGCGTCAGGCAGAGGATCGGCACGTCGGGCCGCTCGCGCGCGGCGCGCAAGGTGGTCGAGCCCGAGGTCGTGTAGGTGACGATTGCGGCGGCCGACAGCGTGTGCGCGCATTGCCGCGCCGCGGCGCTGATGGCGTCGGCCGAGGTCGCCTCGGGTTCGTGGCGGCTGGCGTCGTTGATCTGGCGGTAGACCGGATCGCGTTCGACGCGCGCCAGAATGCGGTTCATCATCTGCACCGCCTCGACCGGGTAGTCGCCCGACGCGGACTCCGCGCTCAGCATCACCGCGTCGGCGCCGTCATAGACGGCGGTGGCGACGTCGGAGGCTTCGGCGCGCGTCGGCGTCGGCGAATGCACCATCGAGTCGAGCATCTGCGTGGCGACGACGACGGGTTTTCCGAGCTCGCGCGCGGCGCGCAGCATCATCTTCTGGATCGGCGGCACGTCCTCGGGCGGCAGCTCGACGCCGAGATCGCCGCGCGCCACCATCAGCCCGTCGGTGATCGCCAGGATGTCGTCGAGATGCTCGATGGCGCCGGGCTTCTCCATCTTGGCCATGATGGCCGCGCGATCGCCCACCAGCTTGCGCAGCTCGGCGATGTCGGCGGCGCGCTGCACGAAGGACAGCGCCACCCAGTCGACGCCCAGCTCGAGCGCCGAGTCGAGGTCGCGGCGATCCTTTGGCGTGAGTGGCGAGAGCGGCAGCAGCACGTCGGGGACGTTGACGCCCTTGCGGTTCGACACGTCGCCGCCGATTTCGACCTCGGTGTCGATGGTGTCCTCGCTGTGCTTGCGCACCCGCAGGCGGATGCGGCCATCGTCGATCAAGAGCGTGCTGCCGACCTGGATCGCCTGGAAGATCTCGGGATGCGGCAGCGGCGCGCGTTTGGTCGTGCCGGGCTCCTTGGTCATGTCCAGGCGAAAGGGTTGGCCGGGCGTCAGATGGGCGCGATCGCCGACGAAGGTGCCGACGCGGATCTTCGGACCCTGCAGATCGGCGAGCACGCCGATCGGCCGGCCGAACTCCGCTTCCAACGCGCGGATGATGTCGACGCGGGCGCGGTGGTCGTCGACCGTGCCGTGGCTGAAATTGAGGCGGAAGACGTCGACGCCGGCTGCGAAGATGGCGCGGATGCGCTCCTCGCTCGACGTGGCAGGGCCGAGGGTGGCGACGATCTTGGTGCTGCGGCTGCGATGCATAGAGGGGTCCTTGGGGCGCGCCGTGTAGCGCGCACTATGCCATCGATCGCGACGGAATGATGACTTCTATGTCCGTCTCCCCGCGAAGGCGGGGAGAACGAATCACGAGGGCTTCTTTGCGCGCTCCGCGACGCTGAAGCCGCCGGTCTGCTCGTAGAGCTTGACCACGGCGGCGTCGTCGAGGCGGCCCCAGCCGGCGGCCGAGGCCATCAGGAAGAGCTGATGCGCCGTTGCCGCCAGCGGCAGCGCCTGCTTGACCTCGCGGCCGGTGTCGAGCACCAGGCCGAGATCCTTGACGAAGATGTCGACCGCTGAGAGCGGCGTGAAATCGCCCTCGATCATGTGCGGCGCGCGGTTGGCGAACATCCAGGAATTGCCGGCGCTGTTGGTGATCACGTCGTAGAGCGCGCGCGGGTCCGCCCCGGCCTTGGTGCCCAGCGCGATGGCCTCGGCGGTCGCTGCGATATGCACGCCGGCCAGCAGCTGGTTCACCGTCTTGACCAGCGAGCCGATGCCCGGCGCATCACCGAGCCGATACACCTTGCCGGCGACCGCCTCGAGGATCGGCTCGGCGCGCGCATAGGCGTCGGCGGTGCCCGAGGACATGATGGTGAGCTGGCCGTCCTTGGCGCGCGCGGCGCCGCCGGACATCGGCGCGTCGAGCAGCGGGTGACCGGCCTGCGCCAGACGCTCGCCGAGGCTCTTGATGAAGCCCGCCGGCACCGTGGCGCATTGCACCACCACGGCGCCCTTGGGTAGCGCGCCGATCGCGCCACCTTCGCCGAACAGCACCGCCTCGACCTGCGGCGCGCTGACGACGACGATCACCAGCGCGTCGGCTTTGGCGGCGGCGGCCTTGGGCGTGTCGGCGATGGTGCCGCCGGCGGCGATCAGCGCGTCGCAGGCGGCCGGATTCATGTCGACGCCGATCACGCGATGGCCCTTGTCGAGCATGTTGCGCGCCATGCCCATGCCCATCGAGCCCAGCCCGACGACGGCGACGGTCAGCGTGTTGGTGCTCATGCGCTGATCCCGTAGGGCTTGGCCCAGCCCAGGCCGGCCGCGGTCGTTGTCTTCGGCTTGTACTCGAGGCCGACATAGCCGGCGTAGCCCAGCCGATCGAGCACGCCCAGCACATGCAGGTGATTGGCCTCGCCGATATCCGGCTCGTTGCGCTCGGGATTGCCGGCGATCTGCACGTGGCCGATCACCGGGAAAAGCTTCTCGGCGCGACGTACCAGATCGCCCTCGGTGATCTGGCAGTGATAGAGGTCGAACTGCAGCTTGAGATTGGGCGCGCCGATCTCGGCGATGATCGCGGCGCCTTCCGTCGTGGTGTTGAGGAAATAGCCGGGAATGTCGCGTCGGTTGATCGGCTCGATCACCACGTCGCGGCCGTCTTTGGCCGCGCGCTCGGCGGCGCGCTTGAGATTGTCGACATAGGTGCGGCGCATCGCCGAGAGGTCGGCGCCCGGCGTAATCAGCCCGGACATCGCGTGCACGCGCGCGCAGTCGAGCGTCGCGGCGTAGCCCATCGCCGTCTCCAGGGCCGCCTTGAAGTCGGCCTCGCGGCCCGGCAGCGCCGCCAACCCGCGCTCGCCCTTGCTCCAGTCGCCCGGCGGCAGGTTGAACAGCGCCTGGGTGAGCTTGTGCTTCTTCAGCTGCGCGGCGATGTCCGCGGCGGCGAAGTCGTAGGGGAACAGAAACTCCACCGCCTTGAAGCCGTGACCGGCGGCGGCGGCGAAGCGCTCCATGAATCCGATGTCCTGATAGAGCCAGGACAGGTTGGCGGCGAGTTTCAGCGGCATGGTGTTTCCATCAATTCCGTCATCACGAGCGTAGCGAGGCACGACGGGAGGTTAGGGCAATTTGGCGAAAGCCTTGGAGAAGAAATCGGCGGCGCCAAAATTGCCCGACTTCAGCGCCAGCGCGATGGTGGCGCCCGATGCGGTCGTCGTCGCCGTCCACGGCACGCCGGGATCGATCTCCGGCCCGATGCGCAGGGCGCGCGCGCCCAACGCCTGCACCACCGCGCCCGAGGTCTCGCCGCCGGCGACGACCAGGCGGCGCACGCCCGCGCCGACGAGGCCCTGGGCGATGGCGGCCATGGTGGCTTCGATGCGCTTGCTCGACTCCTCGACGCCGTAGCGCGCCTGCACCGCCTTGACACGATCCGGCGGCGCGCTGGCGTAGAGCAGGGCAGGGCCAGCCTGCTTGCCCGCCCAGTCGAGCGCCTGGTTCGCGACGTCGCCGCCGTCGCAGATCGCCCCGGTGTCGAGCTCCAGCGCCGCGCCGCCGGCGCCGCGATAGGTGGCGATCTGACCCAAGGTCGCGGCCGAGCACGAGCCGGCGATGATCGCGGCCTTGCTGTCGACCTTGGGCAGCTCGTCCGCCGCGCCGGCGCGTAACAGGCCGGCCCTGCGGAAGTTCGCCGGCAGTCCCATGGCGACACCCGAGCCGCCGGTGACCAGGGCGAGATCGGCGACCGCCTCGCCGATGGTCATCAGATCGGGGTCGGTGCCGGCGTCGACGACGGCGTGGCGCATACCGGAGGCCTTCAGCACCTCGATCTCCTCGCGGATCGCGGTGGCGCCGGCCTGCACGGTACGCAAGCCGATCAGCCCGACCTTGTGCCGGGTCTGGCGTTGCAGCACGCGCACAAGGCTGGGGTCGGTCATCGGCGTCAGCGGATGGTCGCGCATGCTGGATTCGCTCAGCAGCACCGAGCCGACGAAGAGATAGCCGTGGAAGATCGCGCGACCATTGGCCGGAAAGGCCGGGCAGAAGATGGTGAAGGGCGCATCCAGCCGATCGAGCAGCGCGTCCGCCACCGGCCCGATGTTGCCGCGATCCGTCGAATCGAAGGTCGAGCAGTACTTGAAGAAGAACTGCCGGCAACCGCGGGCTTGCAGCGCCACGAGCGCGTCGAGCGATTGGGCGATGGCGTCGTTGGGCGCGATGGTGCGGCTCTTCAGCGCCACGACGATGCCGTCGATATCGTCGAGCGCCATGTCGGGGGCCGGCACGCCGATGGTCTGGACGGTGCGCATGCCGCCCTTGACCAGCATGCCGGCGATGTCGGTCGCGCCGGTGAAATCGTCGGCGATGATACCCAGAAGCGCCATCTGTTCCTTACCTTCTCCCGGAGGGAGAAGGCTATCGCATGCGGCTCCCTCTCCCCGCTTGCGGGGAGAGGGCGGAAAACGCCATGTGCGATAGCCCTGCCCCTCCCGGGGAAGGTAGCAGGTTTCGCGTTACCGCACGTCGCCGTACATAACCTCGCGATCCGACGGCCACTTCACGCGGTAGCCCAGCCGGATCTCCTTCTGCTCGCCGGCGGCGTAGTCGTAGGTCCAGGCCATCACGCCGCGGCGGTCGTCGACCGTGGGTTCGGTCGGCTTGGTCGTGGTGTCGAGCATCTCGACGGTGATGGTGTTGACCTCGGTGATCGGGACGCGGTCGACCACCGTGATCTTGATCGGGAAGTCGTGCAGGTTCTTCACCAAGGTCTTGAACTCGACCGTGTCGGTGCGGCTGGAGCCGAGGAAGCCCGGCTCGGCCTGGCGCCGCGCCACCGGCGCACGCGTGACCTTGACCTGGTCGTCGGCGCCGAAGCTGAGCTCGACCTTGTCGCCCTGGGCCACCAGCGGCAGCGCCGACTGGCCGACGAAGGTGCCGTCGCGATGGATGTTCACCGGACCGGCCAGCAGCGGCGCTTCCTCGTTGTTGGTGAACGAGGCCTGCAGGTAGGCGGTCGGGTTCAGCACCGGCACGGTCTTGATCAGGAGCTGCGGCTCGATCGCGGCGCTGGAGATACGGAAGGTCTTGGCTGCGCCGTCCTCCGGGATCGACACACGGCCGGGCACGCCGAACGAGGCCTGGAAGGCACCGCCCTGGACCTGTGCCTGCTGCTCGCGCGCGTCGACGACCTCCGCCTTGTCTGCGGGCTTCGGCTCCGTAATCGGTGCCGGTGCTGGTGGCGCCGACCGTGGCGCATCCATGCGCTCACGACCCGCACCACCCATTGGCTGCGGCGGCGGCCGCAGCAGCACGCGCGAGGTCAAGAGCTCGGGCGCGCCGGTGCCGCGCGCCACGCGCACGGTCGAGACGATCAGAGTGACGTTGTTCCACGCCTCGCCGGTGCGCTGGGTGATCGAGGCGCGGCGCACCAGCTCGAGCGAGGCCTTCTTGCCCTTGCCGCCGGTGTCGAGCCGCGCATCGTAGATTGGCCGCCAGCTGGCGCCGGCGACGCGGTAGGTGACGGCGAGCTCGGCTTTGCTGGCCGCGCCCGCTTCCAAGGCGATGGTGACGTCGACCACCGGCGCACCGGGACGCGGCGGCTGCGGCCGGGCGCGTTCCAGCGCGGCGATTTCGCCGTCGATGTCGCGCAGCTCGGCGGTCAGCACGCGGATGTCCTCGTTCACCTTGGTCAGACGCTCGGCGATAGCGGTCCAGGCGGCCGGCCAGTTGGTAGCGTCCATCGCCTTGCCGTCGGGCGAGAGCTTCTCCGGGCTGGCCTCGGCGTAACGCCGGACCATGGCGCGCATGCGTTCGGCGGCCTCCATGCGCGCGGCCGCTATGTCGCGCTTCTCGCGCAGCGCCTTGATCTTCGTTTCCAAAGCCGCGTCGATCACTGGCCGCGGATTGCCCGGTGCGGCGCGCGTCTCGACGGCGCCGATCGACAGCGCGCCAGTGGCCTTGCCGGCGACGCGCAGCGAGGCGGGATCGATGGTCGCCGGCAGGCCCTTGAGCACGATGGTCGAGGCGCCCGTGGGCAGTTCGACGATCGCGATCCGGGTGACGCTGGCGCCGTCGGGATAGACGGTGACGGTGTCGACTTTCGACGCCGCTTCGATCTCGGCGGCCCAGGCTGGGCCGGCGAGCGCGCAGGCGATCGCGGTGGCGGCGATAACAGCTCGCATACGATGTCTCCCCTGACGCCGGTGGCTGGTGGCGCCCTCTCCGAGCTTTCCCCGCCATCGTGGCGGCGCAAGGGCTTCAGTGTGTCAAAAAGATAGTGAGCGATCGATCACTTTATGCTATCGCTGATCCGCGTCGCTCGGGAGATCGATCATGGCCTACCTCAAGAATCCGCCGCCCAAGCTGGTCGCCCAGGACCAGTCGATGTTCCACTGCTGGGCGGCGTCGCTGGAATCGTGGATCGACGCGCGCAAGCCGAACACGCCGCAGGCGGCGATGACCAGCAAGCAAGCGGAGCTGATCACGTCGTACAAGGACTTCACCGGCGCCAATGACGGGTTGATGGTCGGCAAGGCCATGATCCAGGTCATGTTCGATTTCCAGATGATGCTCGACCTGCACAAGCCGCAGACCAAGGGGATCACCCTGGCGCAGATCCAGCAGCGCCTGATGATGAAGAGCTATCTGTGGGTGCTCTTTCTCGGCGGGCCCGGTCTGGGCACGTTTCTCGGCCATTGCGTGGTGGTCTACGGCACGGTGGACGCCCCGGCTCCAGCACTGCGCGTCATGGACCCTTGGACCGGGAAGCTCGAGATCCAGGCACTGGATGGCTTCAACAAGAGAGAGACGGTGTTCGTCTGCTGGCACGAGACCGGGCCGACCTGGAGCGACGACATGTTCCGCATCATGAAGGCGATGTCGGTGGCGAAGAAGGGGAAGTGATCACCCCTCGATCAGGCTGATCCGGCAGTCGTTGACGTTGGTGCGCGTCGGGCCGGTGACGATCTGATCGTCCAGCGCCTCGAAGAAGCCGTGGCCGTCGTTGTCCTCCAGCCGCGCGCGCGCGTCGAGGCCGGCGGTCTTGGCGCGCGCGAGCGTATCAGGGGCGATGCGTGCGCCGGCGATGTCCTCGATGCCATCGACGCCGTCAGTGTCGCCGGCGAGCGACCAGACGCCCGGCATACCATCGAGCTCGAGCGCCAGCGCCAGCAAGTACTCGACATTGCGCCCGCCGCGGCCCTTGCCGCGCACCTCTACAGTCGTCTCACCGCCGGAGATCAGCGCGACGCGCCGTCCCGCGCCGGCGAGATCGTGGATGCGTCGCGCGTGGTCGCGCGCCACGTCGCGCGCCAGGCCTTCGATGGCGTCGCCCAGGATCATCGGCTCGTAGCCCTCGCGTCGCGCCATGTCGGCGACCGCTTCGAGCGCGCGCATCGGCGTGACGGTCATCACGGTGCTGGCGTGCGACAGGCGCGGGTCGCCCGGCTTCGGCGTCTCCTCGACGCGGCCGGCGGCGCCGGCTTCGAGATGGGCGCGCACGGCTTGGGGCGGATCGATGCGGTACTTCGCCAGCACCGTCAGCGCGTCAGCGAAGGTCGAGGCGTCGGCCACGGTCGGGCCCGAGGCGATCACGCCGGGATCGTCGCCTGGCACGTCGGAGATCAGATAGGTCACGATGCGCGCCGGTCGTGCGGCGAGCGCCAGCCGCCCCCCCTTGATCGCCGAGAGATGCTTGCGCACCACGTTCATCTCGCCGATCGGCGCGCCGCTCGACAGCAAGGCGCGGTTCACCGCCTGCTTGTCGGCCAGGCTCAATCCCGGCGCCGGCGCCGTCAGCAACGCCGAGCCGCCACCGGAGATCAGCGCGATCACCAGATCGTCGGCACTCAGCCCGCGCACCATCTCCAGCATGCGGCCGCCCGCCGCGCGGCCGCGCTCGTCGGGCACGGGATGCTTGGCGGCGACGCATTCGATTCGGCTGGTGGGGAGCTCGTAGCCATCGCGTGTCACGACCAGGCCGCTCAATGGCCCGGCCCAGTTATCCTCGACCGCCTTGGCCATCGCCGCGGCGGCCTTGCCGGCACCGATCACCAGGGTTCGGCCCCTTGGCCGCGACAGAGCCGTAAGATGCGGCGTCAGGCAGACCTGCGGCGAGGCGGCGGCGATCGCCGCGTCGAACATCGTACGCAGTTGTGCGAAGGCGGTGTCACGATCCATAGGGGCAGGTGCGGCGTGCGAGCGATTGGTCGGGCGGCGATGGTGTCATAGAGTGCGGGCCATGTCGTCTCTTCTGGCGGCGGACGAGCCGCCCGCGTTCAGCGCGTTCAATTCCGACGGACGCTTCCCGCTGCTGCTGGCCTGCGATCACGCCGGCAACGCCGTGCCGCGCGCGCTCGCCGATCTGGGCCTGCCGCGCACCCAACTGTCGCGCCATATCGGCTGGGATCCGGGTGGCCTCGACGTCGGACGGCGCCTGTCGGAATTGCTCGACGCGCCGCTCGTCGCCTCGACCTATTCGCGGCTGGTGATCGACTGCAATCGCTGGCCCGCCGGCGAAGGCTCGACGCCGCAGGTCAGCGACGGCACGCCGGTGCCCGCGAATCGCGCGCTCGACGAGGCGGCGATCAAGGCGCGCGCCGACGCGTGTTTCTGGCCCTACCACAACGCGATCGACAATGCGCTCGACCGCTTCGCCGCGCGTGGCGTGATGCCGGCGCTGTTCGTGGTGCACAGCTTCACGCCCGTCATGGGCGGCATCCAGCGGCCCTGGCAACTCGGCGTGTTGTGGCGCACCGATCCGCGTCTGGCGAAGCCTCTGCTCGCGGCGTTGCGCGAGATCGCCGATGTCTTCGTCGGCGACAACGAGCCGTACTCGGCGCGCGATCCGGCCGAGTACACGCTGCAGGCCCATGCCGAGTCGCGTGGCCTGCCGCATTGCTCGATCGAGATCCGCCAAGACCTGATCGGCGATCGCGCGGGCGCGCAGCGCTGGGCGGAGCTGATCGCGCCGGCGCTGCGTCGCGCGGTTCAGGCATCGCTTTCCGGCGCAGCGGCTATCTAAGGAGCGTGGCGAGGCTCTGTGTATAACTCATTGGTACCGTGTTGATTTTACTGGCCGAATTAAAGTGCCGTCTGATCATTGCCGGCAGAAATTGTGACGTAATTTCAATGACTTGACTGGTCGTTTGACAGGCCCTGGGCCAACCCCGAAGAATGTTGCAATAGATCAACAGTCAAGAACTATTCAGCGACATTTGGATCGGCGCCTGAGACCGGTCGAAATCATGGGGAATGCATATGGACGTTTCGTTCGGGTCCGCGGGCCCTTAACCCGCCGCCAGTTACAGAATTCGGTACGGCTGGATTTCGCGCCGCTCAAGGCACTGTCGTTCTTCCGTATCTGATCCCACGACTTCGGGGACTCGCCACACCTTCGGCCAGGGTGCTGAAGGGAGACGATGGCGCTCGTCCTCACGCGAACAAAGGACAGCTTGATCATGGGTAGTGGAGCGCGCCTAGCCGGTCTTCTCGCTGCGGGCGGCGGTTTTCTCAGCGTCATCGCCGTGTCGGCGGTTGGTTTCCAGGAGTTTCGAGCCTGGAACCAGTGCAAGGCCGCCTGGCAGCATGCCGGCGAGCGGACCGGAGATCGCCTGACCGACCGCGCCGCGACGCCCTATCTCGGCATGATGCTGGCCAGCAAGCACCAGGTGCCGTCGGACTACATCGTCGCCCGGAGCGACTTCATCTCCGCCTGCCGCGCCGGTGCGATCCGGCGGGTCGCCACGCGGGACGAGGCGGGCAACTACCGCGAGGCCGTGCCGATCAGCGCCGTCCGGCAGACCGTTCCCGCGACAGCGAACTAGAATGGAGCCATCAGTCATGTCCGCACTCAGCACTCCGTCCTCCTACGCGGGCGGCCTGATCCTGGCGACGCGACGGCCGCCGGTGACCACGATCGTCCTGAACTCGCCGGAAAATCGCAACGCATTGACCGCCGAGGGTGCACGCGCTCTCGCTGAAGCCCTGGCGGCTGCCGATCGCGACGACGAGATCCGCGCGGTCGTGATCACCGGCGCCGGTGGCCACTTCTGCTCCGGCGCCCATCTCGAGTCGCTGAACGCGAGCGAGCCCTACTTTGCCTGGGCTGGCGAGGGCGGGCCCTTGCACAAACGCCTCTCCAAGCCGCTGATCGGCGCGATCGAAGGATACGCGTCGGCGGAAGGGTTCGGGCTGGCGCTGATGTGCGACATCCGCATCGTCGATTCGACGGCGGTGTTCGGCGTCTTCGGTCGCCGGCTGGGTCTGACGGGCGATGGCACGGCAGCGAGGCTGCCCGCGATCGTCGGCGCGGCGCAGGCCATGGACATCCTGCTGTCGGGTTGCGCGATCGGATGCGATCGCGCCTTGGTGGTCGGTCTGGCGACCCGCAAAGCCGCGAATACCGGCACCCGCGCCGCTGCCGAGAAGCTGGCGCGCGAGATCGCGAGCTTCTCGCCCGCGGCGCTTGCCGTCGATCGGGCCGTCGCTCAGGCTACTATCGACGGTCATCCGCAGCGCGCATTGACGATGGACGTCGAGGCATCGACGGACCTGTTCTTCAACGAGGGGCGTGAGGCGGTTCGCGCGCTGATCACCGCCCCCCATGCGTTGCGGGCCGGCGCGCAACGGGGTGTCGCTTGACGAAGCCGAGGCCGGCCTCTATCGCTTCCAAATCGACGGTCCTCCCGAAAGGGAGGTGAAAAGGGAACGCCGTGCGGCCGGGCAAACGGCCCAATCGGCGGCTGTGCCCGCAGCTGTGAGCGGCGAGCGCGTTTCCAGCATGCCACTGGCGACCCCCTGGGGTGGCCGGGAAGGCGGGAACGCAGCTGAGACCCGTGAGCCAGAAGACCTGCCGCCGACAGCGTCATCCTTCCGACGGACGGGAATATCCGACGGAGCGGTTCACCGAGCGGTGACGCGCCTACGCGTGTCTCTTGGCTCGGAGGACCGTCATCATGACGCCCGCTCGTTCATTGCTATCGCCTATCGCCTTGGCCGCCGGCCTCGGCCTCTCGTTCGCACAAGCCCAGCAGGCGCCGCCTGGCGCCACGCCAACTGTCACGCTGCCGATGCCGGGTGCGGTATCGATAGCCCAGGCGGCACCGCCTGGCCCGGCGCCGGCGATCACGCTGCCCGACCTGGTCGTCGGTGCCGATCGCACGCCGGTGCCGATGAGCTTGGTCAATGCCAGCGTGACCGTGGTGCGGCGCGAGGAGATCGAGCGGCGCCAGTGGCGCACGCTGAATGATGTGTTGGGCCAGTCGCCCGGCATCAGCACCACGAACTCCGGCGGCCCGGGCAAGACGACGCAGCTCTTCATGCGCGGCCTGAACGCCAACCACAGCGTCGTGCTGATCGATGGCGTACGTGTCAACGATCCCAGCAGCGTCAACGGCGCGGTGAATCTGGCTCACCTGCGGCTCGAGAGCGTCGATCGCGTCGAGATCGTGCGCGGGCCGATGAGCACGCTCTACGGCAGCGACGCGCTCGGTGGAGTGATCAACATCATCACCCGCAAGGGCTCGGGCAGGCCAACGGCCACGTTGACGGTGGAAGGCGGCTCTTACGGCACAGTCAACGCCGACGGGCTGGTCAGCGGCTCCTACGGCCCGGTGAGTTTCGCCTTCGGTGGCTCGGCGACGATCTCCGACGGCTTCAGCGCCGTGGCGGACGGCCGTTCCACCAATCGCGCGCCGATCGAGTTCGACGGCTACCGCAACCTCTCGCTCAACGGTCGACTGGGCTTCGACGTCACGGACTGGCTGAAGCTGCAGTGGTTTGGCCGCTACGCGCGCACGCTCACCCACTACGACGCCTCGCGCGCCGAAGATCCCAACCGCTACGAGACCACGAATGCGCTCTCGACGCGCGTGCAGGCCGATGTCGAGCTGTGGGACGGCCGCTCCAAGACGATGCTCGCCTGGTCGTTCTACGAGACCAACAGGCGCGATGTCGACGAGGCCGATCCGTTCAACACGGTCTTCACGCCGGATAGCCGCAACCGGGGCCGGCGCATGCAGCTGGAGGCCACCACCAGCCTGACGCCGTTCGAGATGATCAATGTCGTGGTCGGCGTCGACGCGCGCCGCGAGTCGCTCTTGTCGGAGAACTTCAACGCGACGGGGGGGCGGACATCGAGCGCCGCCGCGGCCGTGTGGACGCGCGGCGCCTTTTTCAACGCGCGCTTCACGCCGCTCGACGGTCTGTCTTTCACCGCCGGCACACGCCTTGAAAACCACGACGCCTTCGGTACGGCCGCCACCTGGCGGCTCGGCGCGTCCTATCTGCTGCGCGAGACAGACACCAAGGTCCGCGGCTCGGTCGGCACGGCGTTCAAGGCGCCCAACCTCGACCAGCTCTATGTCAGCTTCCCCGCGTTCAACTTCTTCGCCAACCCCAACCTCAGGCCCGAGCGCAGCACGGGCTTCGAGGTTGGCATCGACCAGAAGCTGTTCGGCGGCAAGCTGGCCTTGGGTGCCACGGTTTTCCACAACAGTGTGAGCGATCTGATCCAGACCTCGAGCTGCGGTACGTCTTGCAGCACGCTCACCAACGTCGCCGAGGCGCGCGTCGACGGGATCGAGCTGTCACTCGATGCGCGACCGTTCGAAAACCTGAACTTCCACATCGACTACACCTTCACCAACGCGCACAATTTGCGAACTGGCGCGCCGCTGCTGAACCGCCCCAGGCATCAGGTCAACCTGCACGCCAACTGGCAGCCGCTGGCCGGGTGGTGGCTGGGCGCAGGACTGGCGTATCGCCGCGGTCGCTACGAAACCGACTTCAGCACCTTCCCGTCGCGGACCGTGGAGATGGCGGGCTATACCACCTTGCGCCTGACCACGAGCTACGACATTGCCGAGTGGCTGCAGGTCTTCGGCCGCCTCGAGAACGCCACCGACACCTACTATGAGGAGCCGCTGGGCTTCCGCACGGCGCGCTTCAGCGCCTATGCTGGCGCGCGCGTCCGATACTGAGGGAGCCGGCCACGCCGGTCTCGATCATCCGCTTCTTCGCCGTCGTCGCCGCCGCGCTGCTGTGCGCGGCGACGGCGGCGTGCGCGGCCGATCCGCCACGACGCGTGGTGACACTCAATCTGTGCCTCGACCAGCTCGTGTTGGCTTTGGCCGCGCCTGGACAGGTCGTCGGCGTCAGTGACATCGCGCACGACCCCCGGATCTCGCCGCGCTGGCGCGAGGCGCGGGCGTTGCCGCCGGTACGCAAGCACGCGGAGGAGATCCTCGCGCTGCGCCCCGACCTGTTGATTGTCGACGAATTCCTCACGCCGTCGCTGCGCAAGACGCTGCGGCTGGCCGGCATCCCGACGCTCGAGCTGGCCGAGGCGGACGGCATCGGCGCCACGCTGGACCACATCGCCAGGATCGGCGCGGCGCTGGGCCGGCCCGCCGCCGCGCTCGATCTCGCGGCGTCCCTGCGCGAGGGGGTCGCGCGGTGGACGGCGGCGGCCGGTCCGGCCAGCCCGGTGGCGGCGATCTACCAGGCCAACGGCATGACTCTCGGCCGCGACACCAACGCCGACGGCCTGCTGCGCATCGCCGGCTGGCGCAACCTCGCGGCCGAGCGCGGCCTGTCGCTGTTCGTGCCGATGGCGATGGAGGAGCTGATCGTCGCGACACCCGATCTGTTGATCCTCGATGGCGAGACCAGCGACCGCCCGTCGCTGGCCGAGCAGATGATGACCCATCGGGCCGCGCGCCGCGCCTTCGCCGGCGCGCGCACCCTGGTGATGCCGCACAGCCTGTGGCTCTGCGGCGGGCCGCAGAATGTCGAGGCGCTGCGCCTGTTGGCGGGAGCGCGCGAGGCGCTGAAGCGATGAGGGGCGTGAACGCCGCGCTGGGTGTCTTCGTCGCCGTGCTGTTCGTCGTCTCCATCGCCGTCGGCCCGACCGGCTTCGCGCCGCTCGGCGCTTTGTCCGACATGCTGTCCGGCCGCGATGCGCCCATGGCCTTGATCCTCGTCGAGCTGCGCCTGCCGCGCGCGCTGCTGGGCGTGATCATCGGCGCCGCGCTGGGCCTCGCTGGCGCCGCGATGCAGGGTCTGCTGCGCAATCCGCTGGCCGAGCCTGGCGTCACCGGCGTTTCGGCCACGGCGGCGCTGGGCGCCGTACTGACATTCTACGGCGGCTATGCCGGCGCCACGCCACTGGCGCTGCCGCTTGCCGGCGTCGTCGGCGCCGCCTCGGGCGCGATCCTGCTGCTGGCGATCGCCGGCCGCGACGCCACGGTGGCGACCCTGATCCTGATCGGCGCGGCGCTCAACGCGCTGGCCGGCGCGGCGACCGCGCTGGTGCTGGGCCTGTCGCCCAACCCTTACGCCTTCTACGAGATCGGCACCTGGCTGATGGGCTCGATCGCCGATCGCGGCCTCGACCATGTCGCGCTGGCGCTTCCCTGCGTCGCGCTCGGCTGCCTGCCGCTGCTGCTGGCGCGCCGCGGCCTCGACGCGCTGGCCCTCGGCGAGGAGACGGCGCGCGGCCTGGGCGTCGATCCGCGCCGCATGACCTTGCTGGTGATCGCGGGCGCGGCGCTGGCCGTGGGCGGCGCGGTGGCGGTGTCGGGCGTGGTCGGCTTCGTCGGCCTGATGGCCCCGCACGCCATCCGGCCACTGGTTCGCTATCGGCCGGGCGCCAGCCTGGTGCCTTCGGCGCTGGCTGGCGCGGCGCTGGTGCTTCTCGCCGACATCGCGCTGCGCCTGCTGCCGACCGGCCGCGAGTTGCCGTTGGGCGTGATGACAGCGCTGCTCGGCGCACCGGTGCTGTGGCAACTGGCGTGGCGCGCACGGCGCAGCGGGCAGACGCCATGGCTCTGATCGCCGCGTCGCTCGCCCGCCGCCTCGGCGGGCATACCGTCCTCGATGGCATCGCGCTGACGCTCGAGCCGGGCCGGCTTTGCGTCGTGATCGGCCCCAACGGCGCCGGCAAGTCGACCCTGCTGCGACTTCTGGCCGGTATCGACCGGCCGGACGGAGGCGGCGTGATCCTCGGTGGCGCGGCCCTGGAAAACATGGCGCCGCGCGAGCGCGCGCGGCGCATCGCGCATCTGCCGCAGACGATCGCCGCGCATTGGCCGCTCAACGGCCGCGACATGGTCGCGCTCGGCCGGTTGCCACACGGCGCGCGGCTGGAGGCGCCCGCGGCGGCGGACGCGATGGCGATCGCCACGGCGATGTCGCGGACCGATACCGCGGCCTTCTCCGATCGGCGCATCGACATGCTGTCGGCGGGCGAGCGCGCGCGGCTGGCGTTGGCGCGGGTGCTGGCGACCGAGGCGGAGGTGCTGCTGGCCGACGAGCCGGTCGCCAGCCTCGATCCGGCGCAGCAGCTCGCCGCCATGGACGCCCTGCGCGCCGAGGCGACGCGCGGCGCGATCGTCGTCGTGGTGCTGCACGACCTGGCGCTGGTCTCGCGCTACGCCGATCGCGTCGTCGTGCTGGCCGGCGGGCGGATCGTCGGCGACGGGCGGCCGTCGGCGGCACTGGCGCCCGACATGCTGGAACGGGTCTACGGCGCGCGTTTCGAGATGGCGTTGATCCCGGTCGCGGTCAGTGATCGGAGCCGTGCAGGATGACGTCGCGCAGGCCGGTGTCGTAGCTCAGGCCCTCGGCCGTCAGCGTTGGCGTCTCGATGCCGCCAGCCGGCGCCACCAGCCCCTTGCGCGCCAGCGCCAGGTAGACCGCCGGATTGTGCAGGCCGGTGGCGTTGGCGCTCATCACCACGCGCGGGCCGATGTGGAAGTGGTTGCCGTGCGGGCGCGGCAGCTCGTCGATGGTGACCTTGCCCGTGGCCTCGTCCTTGCGCGTGATCTCGGGGTGGCGCGCCAGCTCCTGCAACAGGGTCAGGGTCTTGAGCTGCAGACTGTTCAGGTTCAACGGATTCTTCTTCGCTGGCATGGGCCCTGCCTATCCCATCGCGGCCGCGCTATACTATTTCCTTGTCGAGCGACGCGAGCGAACCGGAGTTGCCATCATGGACGACAAGACCAAGACCGAACTCGAGGCGGCGGCGTTCCGCCGGCTGGTCGAGCACCTCAAGGGCCGCACCGATGTGCAGAACATCGACCTGATGAACCTGGCCGGCTTCTGCCGCAACTGCCTGTCGCGCTGGTACCGCGAGGAGGCGACCACGCGCGGCATCGACATGCCCGACCCCAAAGCGCGCGAGGTGGTCTACGGCATGCCCTACGAGGAGTGGAAGGCGAAGTACCAGAAAGAGGCCACGCCGGCCCAGCAGAAGGGCTTCGAAAAGCACAAGCACTGATCGGGGAGTCTTACCCCCGTTATCCCCGTCATTCGCAGGCCGCGTTTCGTTGAAGCGCGGGGCGGCGCTCCGTACGGTCGGTGTCACCGATTCGTAAACCCATGAGGAGCGCCATGCCCGACGGCAGCCGTCCCATCAAGACCAAGCCCGGCACCATCTCGGCCGAGCGGCTGAAGAGCTTTGTCGAGCGCATCGAGAAGCTGGAGGAGGAGCGCAAGGCGATCGGCGGCGACATCCGCGACGTCTACAGCGAGGCCAAGGGCGGCGGCTTCGACGTCAAGACCATGCGCAAGCTGATCAGCCTCCGAAAAATGGACGCCGCCGACCGCGACGAGCAGGAAGCGATTCTCGACGTCTACAAGCAGGCGCTGGGGATGATCTGAACGATGATCAAGCTCTACGGTGTCCCGCAGTCCCGTGCGATGCGCTGCCTGTGGATGGTCGGTGAGACCGGCCAGCCCTACGAGATGATCCCGGTGGCGATCGACAACGGCAAGATCGCCGACGCCGAGCTGCTGCGCGTCAACCCCAACAACAAGATGCCGGCGCTGGTTGATGGCGACGTGCGCGTCTTCGAGTCGATGGCGATCAACATTTACCTCGCCGAAAAGTACGCGCCGGCGATGAAGGCCGCGTCGCCGGCCGAGGCCGGCACGATCGCGCAATGGACGCTGTGGGTGGCCACCGAAGTCGAGCAAGCGGTGATGGACTGGGCGACGCACGCGGTCCTGCGGCCGGCCGATCAGCGCGACGCCACCATCGCCGCGACCGCCAAGGCGAAGATCGACCGCGCGCTCGGCATCCTCGACTCCGCGCTGAAGGGCCGCGACTGGCTGGTCGGCAGCCGCTTCACCGTCGCCGACGTCAATGTCGCCTCGGTCTGCTACCGGCTGCTGGTCTATCCCGACCTGGCGAAGTTCCCCAACGTGAAGCGCTGGTTCGACGCCTGCTGGGCGCGGCCGGCGGCGCAACACGCGCGCAAGCTGCGCGAGGGCTGATTCCCTACGTCGGGGCTGGTGATCGCCGCAGGTCCTTCGGCCGGAGCCCGAAGAACACCACCACCAGACCGGGGACTCCGAGGATCGTGGGAAAGAACCACATGCTCATGAAGCCGCCGGCTACGGCTTTGTTGGCGGTTTCCGGCTTGTAGTAGATGCTTATGGCCTCGCCGGGCTCGTAGTGCGCGGTCGTGCGATCGATGCGCGCGGTGCGGCGGCCTCGTGGGCCGTCGTAGCGGACCACGACGGTGTGGTACGTCACCCGCTGGGTGGATCCCGACACGAGGCGGTCGCTCTTCACGACCTCGGCGCGCGCATGTACGTGCGTGCGCATGACGGCGACGTTGTCGACCACTATCCACACCGCGAACGACAGCAGGAGCACGCCGACGCCGGTGAAGAGCGACATCGCCACGATCCCGAGAGGCCACATTCGATCCGACATGCTGGGGACTATGCTCCGACACAGCGCGACGGCTCCACGGGCGGAGCCGCCAGGGGACGCTCGGTCGAATGCCGACCGCGGCGGTCATCAACCTAACCGACACGCCCCGGATAGACGCAAGCGATAGTGCGCACACCGGCCTAGTAGCGCACGGCCATCTCGATGCCGCGCGAATCGCGACCGGGCTTCGTCGGCAAGACGATAGCGTCTCGCTCGGCGATCCGCCGCGCGGTGACGCAGACCGCCAGCGCGTCGTAGGCGTCGTCGCCGGCGACATCGGTACGGCGCAGCTTCCGTGCGGAACGATAGTCGGCCCAACGTGTCTTGGCCTGCTCGAAGCCCGCCGCCGCGAGAAGCGCGAGCCGCGTTCGCTTGCCTTCCTCGGTCTTCTTTGAAGCCAGAACCGGTGCGCCGCTGTTGAGGCGCGCGAAGGCCAGCTCGGGATGCGCCTCGAACACGCACTTGCGCAGGGGAGAGTGGTTGTTCAGCAACGCGTCGAGCTCGCGCATTTTCGGAACCAGGTTCCAGGCTTGCTTGCTCAGGCCCAATCGATGATCGGAACTGGCGCGGTTGACGGCCAACGCTTCGCGGTAAGAGGCCGAGGCAAGCACCGCGCGCACCGGCACGGCGAAGACGGAGCTGGTCTTACCCGTCAGCAGCCGGCGCGCCTCGCGTTCGCAGGCGCGACCACCGGGCTCGGCGTGCTCGAGGAAGCCCATGGGCATATCGATGGCGATGATCCTCGGCCGTTGCGGCGCGTCGACGATGGCCGCGAGCGACGTGGCGTGGTGGAAGCACCATGCGCCGGTCCTGACATTCAGCAGCGCGGCGATCCAGCCAGCGCGACAGCCATCAACGCCGGCGACCCAGCCACTCCTCCCTTCCCCCGCCAGCGGGGAAAGGTGGCGCGAAGTGCCGGATGGAGGTGGCTGGCGCGCCCGCTTCATCGGTCGTGTCTGACCGCTATGCCGACCACCCCCATCCGTCCTTTGGGAACCTTCCCCCGACAGCGGGGGAAGGGAGGGGATGAGTTCACTCCGCCGCCTGGCGCAGCGGGGCGGGGTCGCGGAAGGCGGCGAGCAGCGTGTCCCAGGCCTTGCGGGCCTTGGCGACGTTGGCCTCCTTGACGTGACCGTAACCGCGGATCTCGTCCGGCAGGTTGGCCAGGCGCAGCGCCGTGGCGTGGTTGGCCGGCGACAGCTTGTTGAGGATCTCCTCCAGAGTCGCCTCGTAGTCGGCGATCAACTGGCGCTCCATGCGTCGCTCCGCCGTCCAGCCGAAGATGTCGAGTTTCGTGCCGCGCAGGACCTTGAGGTGCCGCAGCACGCGAAACACTGGAAGCATCCAGGAGCCGAACTGGCGCTTCACCAGATGACCGGTCTTGTCGTCGCGGTCGGCGATCATCGGCGGCGCGAGGTGGAACTTGATCCTGTAGTCGCCCTCGAACTGCGTCGCGATGGCGCGCGCGAAGCTCGCGTCGGCGTGCATACGCGCGACCTCGTACTCGTCCTTGTAGGCCAGCAGCTTGGCGTAGTTGCGTGCCACCGCCTGGGCGAGGCCGCTGGCGCCCGGCGCGCGCGACGCCTCGGCGGCGCGCACCTTGTCGATCATCGCGCTGTAGCGCAGCGCGTAAGCGCCGTCCTGGTAGGCGCTCAGCAGCTTGACGCGCGCCTCGACGATCTCCGCGAGGTTGCTCGAGGTCTGTCGCAGGCGCGCGACCGGTGCCGGCGGCGCGACCAGTTTCTCGACCGCTTGCAGATCGTGCGCGGCGCGGCGGCCCCACAGGAAGGCCTGCTTGTTCATCTCGACCGACGCGCCGTTGAGCTCGATGGCGCGCTCGATCGACTCCGATGACATCGGCACCAGGCCCTTCTGCCAGGCGTAGCCTAGCATGAAGAGATTGGACGCGATCGAATCACCCATCAGCGCCGTGGCGATCCTGTTGGCGTCGACGAAGGAGCAAACCTCGGCACCGGCCGCCGCCTCGATCGACATCCGCAGCAGCCGGCCCGGGAACTCCATGTTTGGGTTGCGGGTGAAGTCGCCGGTGATGGTCTCGTGCGTGTTGATGACGGCGTGGGTCACGCCCTTCTCGACCTTGCTCAACGCGTCCGGCGCGGCGGCGACGACGACGTCGCAGCCCAGCAGCAGGTCGGCGCCGCCGGCGGCGATGCGCACGGCGTGGATGTCCTCGGGCTTCTCGGCGATGCGCACATGGCTGATCACCGCGCCGCCCTTCTGCGCCAGGCCGGCCATGTCGAGCACCGCGCAGCCTTTGCCCTCGACATGCGCTGCCATGCCCAGGAGCGCGCCGATCGTCACCACGCCGGTGCCGCCGATGCCGGTTACCAGCATGCTGAAGGGCCGCTCGCCGATCTTCGGCAGGCTGGGCTCGGGCAGGTTCACCCAGCCGCCGGTATCGGCGGCGGGTTTCGCGTCCGAGCCTTTGCCCTTGCGCAGCCGGCCGCCCTCGATGGTCACGAAGCTGGGGCAGAAGCCGTTGAGGCAGGAGAAATCCTTGTTGCAGCTCGACTGGTCGATGGCGCGCTTGCGGCCGAACTCGGTCTCCTCAGGCACGACGGAGACGCAGTTCGACTTCACCGAGCAGTCGCCGCAGCCCTCGCACACCGCCTCGTTGATGAACACGCGCTTCTGCGGATCGGGGAAGGTGCCGCGCTTGCGCCGGCGGCGCTTCTCGGCGGCGCAGGTCTGGTCGTAGATCAGCGCCGAGACGCCCGGCCACTCGCGCAATTCCTTTTGCACGGCGTCGAGATCGACGCGGGGATGGAACGTCGTGATCGGCGCCCAGTCCAGGCCCGGCGGATACTTGTCGGGATCGTCGGTGACCAGGGCGATGCGGCCGACGCCTTCGGAATGGACCTGGCGGCTGATCTTCCACGGCGTGAGGTCGCCGTCGTGGCGCTGGCCGCCGGTCATGGCGACCGCATCGTTGTAGAGAATCTTGTAGGTGATGTTGGTCTTGGTCGCCACCGCGTGGCGGATCGCGAGATAGCCAGAGTGGAAGTAGGTGCCGTCGCCGATGTTCTGGAAGATGTGCTTGGTGTTGGTGAATTTCGACAGGCCGACCCAGGAGGCGCCTTCGCCGCCCATCTGGGTGAAGCCGGTGGTCTGCCGGTCCATCCACAGCGCCATGTAGTGGCAGCCGATGCCGGCCATGGCCATCGAGCCCTCAGGCACCTTGGTCGAGGTGTTGTGCGGGCAGCCCGAGCAGAAATACGGCACACGCGACATCGCGGGCGTATTGCGTGCCGGAGCGCCACGGCGGCGGGCCAAAGCCTCGAGCTTCTGGTTCAACCGCTCGCCGCGCGCCTCGATGCCGAGACGGTCGGCGATCACCTCGGCCAGATGCAGCGGCACGATCTCGCCGCAGGTCGGCATCAGCGGCGCGCCGGTTTCGTCTGTCTTGCCGACGACGCGCGGACGCTTCTCGGCCGGCAGGTTGAACAGCAGGTCCTTGATCTGCTGTTCCATCAGCGAGCGCTTTTCCTCGACCACGAGCAGCTCGCGCTTGCCCTCGGCGAAACGCATCAGGCCCTGCGGCTCGATCGGCCAGGTCAGGCCTACCTTGTAGACCGCCAGACCCAGCCGGCGCGCCTCATTCTCGTCGATGCCCAGCTCGTCGAGCGCTTGGCGCACGTCGAGATAGGCTTTGCCCGCCGTGACGATACCGAGCTTCGCCTCGGGCGTGCCCGTGGTCACGCGATCGAGCTTATTGGCGCGCCAATAGGCGTGCGCCGCCGGCAGCTTGAACAGATGCAGGCGTCGTTCCTGCTCGAGGAAGTCGTCGGGGAAGCGCAGGTTCAGCCCGCCCGGGGGCATCTCGAAATCGCTCGGCAGGACGATGTCGATGCGCTGCGGATCGACATGGACCGAGGCCGAGGTATCGGCCGTCTCGCCGATCACCTTGAAGCCGACCCAGCAGCCGCTGTAGCGCGACATCGCCCAGCCATGCAGGCCCAGATCGAGGAAATCCTGCACGCCGGCCGGATTGATCACCGGCATCATGGCATCGACGAAGGCGAACTCGCTCTGATGCGCGATGGTCGACGACTTTGCCATGTGGTCGTCGCCGGCCAGCGCCAGCACGCCGCCATGCTTGTGGGTACCGTTGATGTTGGCGTGCTTGAAGACGTCGCCGCTGCGGTCGACACCAGGGCCCTTGCCGTACCACATGGCAAAGACGCCGTCGTACTTCGGATCGGGCATCAGGTGGATCTGCTGCGTGCCCCAGATCGCCGTGGCGGCGAGATCCTCATTGGTGCCGGGGTCGAACTGGATGTGGTTCTTCTCGACGAACTTCTTGCCCTGCCACAGCGCCTGGTCGAGCCCGCCCAGCGGCGAGCCGCGATAGCCCGAGATATAGCCGGCGGTGTTCAGCCCGGCGGCGAGGTCGCGCTGGCGCTGCATCATCGGCAGGCGCACCAGCGCCTGGGTGCCGGTCAGAAAGACCCTGCCCCGTTCAAGGGCGTACTTGTCGTCGAGGGTGACCGCGGCGATGGGCATCCGTGCCTCCAGAACCCGGCTAGGTCAGCACAGCTAACCTTTCGTCCAACCGGATTCAATGCGCAGCGCGCTGCGCCAAGAATTAAGACCGAATTCGCCAGCGAGGGACGCCGACGCGACACCAGCTTGCGGCGAACGACGCCCCGGGGAAAGAAAAGTTTCGCCGTCCGCGCTTGGCTGAGGACGCGCGCCTTGCCATATCTTGGCGCCGCCGTTGCCGTGTTCCGGAGTTCGTACCCCAATGACCAAGACCTTCGCGCCCGACGGCGCTGCCGCCGCCGCGCTTGGCGACCTGCCGACCTGGGATTTGTCGGACCTCTATCCCGCGATGGACGCGCCGGCGCTCGAGGCCGACCTGAAGAAGGCCGAGGCGGACGCCAAGGCCTTCGCCGCCGACTACCAGGGCAAGATGGGCGGCCTGACCGGCGACGATTTCGCCGCCGCGATCAAGCGCTACGAGGCGCTGCAGGAAGCCTTGGCGCGCGTCGCCTCCTTCGCCTCGCTGCTCTACGCCGGCGACATGAGCGATCCCAAGATCGGCCAGTTCCAGCAGAACATGCAGGAGCGGGTAACCACCATCACCTCCGACCTGCTGTTCTTCACCCTGGAGATCAACCGGCTCGAAGAGGCGGTCCTCAACGCCAAGAAGGCGGAGTCCTCCGCGTTGCGCGCCTATGCGCCGTGGCTGCGCGATGCGCGCGCGTTTCGCCCGCACCAGCTCTCCGACGATCTGGAGAAGCTGCTGCATGAGAAGTATCCCAGCGGCAAGGGCGCCTGGAGCCGGCTGTTCGACGAGACCATGGCGCGGCTGCGTTTTCCCTATGACAACGAGCGGCTGACCTCGGCGCAGATCCTGCACCGGCTGACTGACCGCGACGGCACCGTGCGCGAGCGCGCCGCTCGCTCTTTCGGCACGGTGATGGGCGAGAACATCGGCGTCTTCGCGCTGATCACCAACACCTTGGCCAAGGACAAGGAGATCGACGACAAGTGGCGGCGCTACGCGCGGCCGCCGTCGCAGCGCAATCTCTTCAACGCCGTCGAGGACGAGGTCGTCGACGCGCTGGTCGCCGCGGTCAAATCCGCCCATCCGCGGCTGTCGCACCGCTACTACAAGCTCAAGGCCAAATGGTTTGGCGTGGACCAGCTCGACTACTGGGACCGCAACGCGCCGCTGCCCGACGCCGACGACCGGATCGTGCCGTGGTCCGACGCCACGCGCATCGTCATGGATGCCTATCAGGCGTTCTCGCCGGAGCTCGCGGCGGTCGGCAAGCGCTTCTTCGACAACAAATGGATCGACGTGCCGACGCGGCCGGGCAAGTCGCCGGGCGCCTTCGCGCATCCCACCGTGCCCTCGGCGCATCCCTATCTGCTGCTGAACTACCAGGGCAAGGTGCGCGATGTGATGACCCTGGCGCACGAGCTGGGCCATGGCGTGCATCAGGTGCTGGCCGGTCCGCGCGGCTACCTCCAGGCCGACACGCCGCTCACCTTGGCCGAGACCGCCTCGGTGTTCGGCGAGATGCTGACCTTCCGCTCGCTGCTCAAGGGCGCGCCCGACGCGAAGACGCGGCGCGCCATGCTGGCGGGCAAGGTCGAGGACATGCTGAACACCGTGGTGCGCCAGATCGCGTTCTACGATTTCGAGCTGCGCCTGCACACCGAGCGGCGCAAGGGCGAGGTCACGGCGGCGCGCATCGGCGAGATCTGGCTCGAGGTGCAAGGCGAGAGCCTGGGGCCGGCGCTGCGCTTCCATCCCGAATACGCGCACTACTGGGCCTACATCCCGCACTTCATCCACACGCCGTTCTACGTCTACGCCTATGCTTTCGGCGACTGCCTGGTGAACTCGCTCTACGCGGTGTTCCAGTCGGGCGCGGTGCCGGACTTCCAGTCCAAGTACCTCGCCATGCTGGGCGCCGGCGGCACGCTACGCCACAAGGAACTGCTGGCGCCGTTCGGGCTCGACGCGTCGGATCCGGCCTTCTGGAGCCGTGGGCTCGATATCATCAGCGGCTTCATCGACGAGATCGAAGCGGCGGGCTAGACCTCGTCTGTCATCCCTCGCTACGCTCGGGATGACATACAAAGGAAACGCCCATGCCCGAGCAACTCCCTGCCATTTGCCTGATCGCCATGCCTGGGCGACGCCGGCGAACCGTCGAGCTCTGCCAGGAGGCGGAGAAGCGCGGCTTCACCGGCATCTACGTGCCCAGCCCGACCGGCAACATGTCGCTGTGCGAGGCGATGTCGTGGAACACGACCTCGATCACCTTCGGCACCTCGATCGCGCCGATCTACCAGCGCACCATGGTCGATTTCGCGCAGAGCGCGGCGATGATGCACGAGGTCTCGGGCGGCCGCTTCCGCATGGGCATCGGCATCGCGCACGGCCCGTCCTACGTGCGCATGGGTGTCACGCCGGGCAAGCCGCTGGCCGACACGCGCGCCTTCATCGAGAAGTTCCGCGCCGAGACCGCCTTCGGCCCGCTGCCGCCGATCATCATCGCCGCGCTACGCAAGAAGATGGTGGCGCTGTCGGGCGAGCTGGCCGACGGCGTGGTCTTCGCCAACGCCTCGCGCTCGCACATGGGCCAGTCGCTGGCGGCGCTGCCGGCGGCCAAGCGCAACGATCCGAATTTCTTCATCGGCAACATGATCCCGACTTGCGTCAGCGACGACGTCGAGGCGGCCAGGGCGGTCAACCGGCGCACGCTCACCAATTACGCCTTCCTGCCGAACTACCGGAACTACTGGAAGGAAGCGGGCTACGTCGAGGAGATGGACGGCATCGAGAAGGCGATCGCCGAGGGCCGCCGCGACGACGTGCCGAAATTCCTCACTGACAAGTGGCTCGCCGACAACACGCTGTTCGGCCCGGCGGCCAAGGTACGCGAGGGCGTCGCCGCCTGGCGCGCGGCGGGCGTGCACACGCCGATCATCGTGCCGTCCTCCGCCGCCGGCAATCAGCTCAAGGCGATCGAGGAGACCTTCGCGACGTTCGGTTGATCCTGCTGGATGCTCGCCTTTGACTCGCTACCCCCACAGGCGGGGAGAGGGGGGTGAAGAGCCTCGGGTCAGAGCTTCGGTACGACCTGCTCCGCCAGCAGCCGGAACGTCTCGCGGCTGAGCGGCGCGCACATCAGGTAGTTGAGGTTCATCGTCTCCTTGAGCTCGGCGATGCGATCGCGCACCGATTCGGGCGTGCCGTGGATGATCACGTCGTCGACGTAGTACTGCGCCGGCTCCTTGCCGCCATAGTTCCGCGCCGTCTGCAGCGACTTCTGGTGTTGTGGGCCGGCATAGGCATCGACCAGCCATTGCGCGCCGCGCCGCGCGATCTCTTCGGCCTCGCGCATCGTCGGCGCCAGCGCCATCAGCCGCGCCATCGGAATGTCGCGGCCGGCGTCGGAATGGCCCGCCGCGGCGAGGCCCTCGGCGTAGCGCCGCCGCTTGCCGCCGATATCGGCGAAGGTGCTGTGCGGGTCCATCATGATCGAGAAGCCCTGGCTCGCCGCGTAGTCGACGGCGCTCTGCGAGCTCGCCGCCAGCCACACCGGCGGATGCGGCTTCTGCAGCGGCTTGGGCAGCACCTCGACATTGTCGAAGCGGAAATGCGCGCTCTCGTGGCTCAGCCGCTCCTGCGACCACGCCTTGAGCACGATCTCGACCGCCTCGCGGAAGCGATCGGCGCTCTCAGCCGGCGGCACGCCGAAAGCGTTGAACTCCGAGGGCGCGAAGCCGCGGCCGGCGCCCCAGCACACACGTCCGCCCGACAGCACATCGAGCAACGCCACCTCCTCGGCCAGGCGCAGCGGGTGGTAGAGCGCGGCCAGCGACACGGCGGTACCGATCTTCAGCGTCTTGGTGCGTGCCGCCGCCGCGACGCCCAGCATGTGCACCGAGGGGCAGACGCTGAAGGTGGTGAAATGATGCTCGGCCAGCCACACCGCGTCGAAGCCGGTGCGGTCCATGATCTCGATGCGCTCGAGCGCGCGGTTGTATACCTCTTCCAGCGGCCCGTGCCGCCCGGGCCAGCTGAAGAACTGCAGCACGCCGATTTTCATGGGACCGTCCCCGACGCCTTACGATGCTGGGAACAGTAGATCACGCCTTGCGGCCGGTGTCGTCAGCTCGCGCCGGATGGCAGGTCGATGATGTAGCGCCAGGTGCCGTCGGCCTGGCGGCGCAGCACCTCGATGGTCTTGCCGGCGAAGCCTGGCGGCGCGCCGCCGCCGGTCAGTGTCCAGGCGTTGCTGACCGAGGCCAGGTCGCCGTGCACGTGACAGCTGCGCAGCTCGATCGTCATCGTCGCTTTCAGGGCGAGGAAGCCCTCGATCACCGGCCCGATGCCAGCGAGGCCGCGCACTTCCTGGCCGTCAGGCGTCACGAACAGCGCATCGGCTTCGTAGAGCGCCAGCAATCCCGGGGCGTCGCCGGCGTTGAACAGGCGGCCGAAGACGGTGGCGGTCTGTTTCGGATCGGTGATCATGGCGTCCCTCCCTCTCCACGCGGCGTCGCGCCGCCCTTGACGCTGGGGCGTCTTCCCAACATGTACGATGGCACGCGGCCGACAGATGCGTCCGCCGCAGGAGTTCGATGGCCGCTTCCGACGAGGACAATTCGCTTTTGGGCCGCGTGGGTCGCTACGCCCGCGTCGGCACCTCGGTCGGCGGCGTGGCGGCCAAGCTGGCGGGCCAACGCTATCTCGGCCTGTCGGTCGACCGCGATCGCAACGCGGCCGATCTGAAGGCGGCGCTCGGCGGGCTGAAGGGGCCGCTGATGAAAGCGGCGCAGCTGATCTCGACCATCCCCGACGCGCTGCCCGCTGAGTATTCGCGCGAGCTGTCACAGCTGCAGGCCAATGCGCCGGCGATGGGCTGGTCCTTCGTGCGCCGGCGCATGGCGAGCGAGCTGGGGCCGAACTGGCAATCACGCTTCGGCAGCTTCGAGAAGGAGGCGGCCGCCGCGGCGTCGCTCGGCCAGGTGCACCGCGCCACGCTGTCGGATGGCTCGCCGCTGGCCTGCAAGCTGCAGTACCCCGACATGGCCTCGACCCTGGAGGCCGACCTCAACCAGCTGAAGATGATCTTCGCCATCGGCCGGCGCATGGATATCGCCGTGCGCACCGATGAGGTCTTCAAGGAGATCGCCGATCGCCTACGGGAGGAGCTCGACTACCGGCGCGAGGCGCTGCACGCCAAGCTCTACGCCCACATGCTGCGCGACGAACCCACCGTGCACGTCCCCGAGATCGTCGAAGAGCTGTCGACCGGCCGGCTGTTGACCATGCGCTGGCTCGACGGCGTACCGCTCTTGTCGTGGAAGGAACGTGCGCAGGCGGAGCGCGACCGGCTGGCGCTCAACATGTTCCATGCCTGGTACAAGCCGTTCTATTTCCACGGCGTGATCCACGGCGATCCGCATCTCGGCAACTACTCGGTGCGCGAGAATGGCGACGTCAACCTGATGGATTTCGGCTGCGTGCGCGTCTTCCCGCCGTCTTTCGTCAAGGGGTCGATCGACCTCTACCGCGCGCTGCTCGCCGACGACGAGGAGATGGCGGTCGAGGCGTACAAGCTCTGGGGCTTCAAGGACGTCTCGCGCGAGATCATTCGCGCGCTCAATCGCTGGGCCGCCTTCCTCTACGGCCCGCTGATGGACGACCGTCCGCGACAGATCACCGAGGGGTCGGCTGGCCAGTACGGCCGCGAGACCGCCAACAATGTCTTCTCGGAAGTGCGCCGCCTGGGTGGTGTTACCGTACCACGCGAGTTCGTATTCATGGATCGCGCCGCGATCGGGCTGGGCTCGGTCTTCATCCACCTGCGCGCCGAGATCAACTGGTACCAGCTGTTCCAGACGATGATCGGCGATTTCGACGTCGACGCCTTGGCGGCGCGACAGCGGGCGGCGCTGGAAGCGGTGGGTCTTGCTGGGACCGCCGGCGCTCCCAGCTAGTCGATTCGTCCGATCTTGCGCACCACGGCTTCGAGCCGCTTGGCGTCGGCCTCGAAGAACCGGGTGAACTCCGCTGCGTCCATATAGGCGATGGGCGAGCCGGCCGTTTGCAGCGCCGTCTTGACCGCCTCGTCGTTGATCGCCCGCTTCATGGCCTCGCGCAGCTGCGTCAGCAGCGGCGCGGGCACGCCCGCCGGCGCGAAGACGCCCGACCAGATGTAGTATTCGATGTCGTAGCCCAGCTCCTTCAAGGTCGGCACGTCGGGGAAGAGCGGTAGGCGCTTGGCACCCCAGCTCGCCAGCGGCCGCAACTTGCCGGCGCTGATCTGGCCGGCCGCGATCGAGGGCCCGAGCAGGCCGATCTCGACCTCCTTGGCGAGGATGGCGCGCAAGGCGGGGCCGCCGCCGTTGTAGGGCACGTGATGCAGCTTGATGCCGGCCTCGTGCGCGAACATCTCGGTCGCGACATGGTAGGTGCCATAGGTGCCCGAGGAGGCGTAGGGGATCGATCCAGGCTTGGCCTTGGACGCCGCCACGATGTCGGCCAGCGACTTGTAGGGGCTGTCGGCGGGCACCACGAGGATCGGCGGATCGGCGGTGACCAGGGCGATCGGCTGCAGCTGCGAGAGCTTGAAGGCGGGCGGCCGATTGAACAATTCGTCGGCCACCGGCAGGGTCGAGACGCTGGCCAGGGCCATCAGCAGGGTGTAGCCGTCTGGCTTGGCCTGGGCGACGAAGGCGGTGCCGATCGCGCCGCCGGCGCCGCCCTTGTTCTGCACGACGACCGGCTGGCCCCAGATCTTCTCCAGCGCCGCGGCCACTGGCCGTGCGGAAACATCGGCCACGCCGCCGGGCGGGAAGCCCACCACCATGGTCACGGGGCGGTCGGGAAAGCGCTCTTGCGCTGGGGCTGCCCAAGGCGCTAGCAGCGCCAGCACGAGGGCCAATCCGGCGATGCGACGCATGTGGCGTCCCTCCCGTTTTCGCTGGTCCGATCATGTCGTCGCGCTCTCGCCACGCCAAGCCACTTAATTGCCACGAAGAGGGAACAGGTCCGATCGAATGGCGCGTCGCAAGCACCGACACCATCATCACCATCGCGCATCGGCGCGGGGAGGCCGCATGCTGATTACAGCCCTGATTTCACTGGTCGCGCTGGTGGTCGGGGCCATGGTCGCGGCGTGGTGGTGGCTCGATAGCGCCTCGGAACCCTTCGCCACCGATCGCCCAGAGACCGCGCAGACCGCCGAGGTCGCCCTGGTGCTGGGCGCCGCGCCCTTCCTCGACGACGGGCGACCCAACCGCTTCTTCGAGCACCGGCTCGACGCCGCCGCCGACCTTTACCGCGCCGGCAAAGTGAAGTTCCTGCTGGCCAGCGGCGACAGCATCCATCCAAGCTACGACGAGACCGCGGCGATGAAGCGTGGCCTCATCAAGCGCGGCGTGCCAGCCGAGGCGATCTATCGCGACCCGGCCGGCGTGCGTACGCTCGACTCGGTGCTGCGCGCGCGCGACCTCTACGGCCTGCGTCGCATGGTGATCGTCTCACAGGACTTCCATGTGCGCCGCGCCGTGTGGCTGGCGCGCCAGCACGGCGTCGAGGCCCATGGTCTCGACGCCAAGGGCGTCTCGCCCTTCGACGCGCTCGATTCCTGGGCGCGCCAGTTCCCCTCGGCGCTCAAGGCCGTGCTCGACGTCTGGACCGGCGCGGTCGCGCAATATCGCGGCAAGCCGGTGCACATCGGCGTCGATCCGGCGGACTAGCACGCGTTCCGGCAGGCCGCGCCCGCCCAACATAACGCCCCCCGGAGCGAGGCAGGCAAGGCATCCGCGACATGATGTCCGGCGAGCCGCCTGACGCGCGCGCGGCGTCGATGCGGGCGAACGGCCAGACAGGCTCTGGCGAGCGTCGGGGAGCGCTTCGCGATGGGGCCGTTTCTACGACTAAAGTCGAATGTCCGGACCAGCCTTCTATCGGCGCCACGGCTCTTGGGGGCGAGATAAGTCCGTAACCCGCTTGGCAAAACCCTGCCGCGACGGCATGTTGCGGCGCCAAAAGACCTCCAGTCCCTGCCGACGGAACCCGCCTCATGAAAATCGCTGTGCCGAAGGAGCGCAGACCACAC
>Ga0194122_10000061_pt1 | contig 157051 bp, 161 predicted proteins | sample TA2MahCa10mmetaG_FD_155487 | JGI IMG/M metagenome (GOLD analysis project Ga0194122, IMG submission 155487) | Freshwater microbial communities from Lake Tanganyika, Tanzania - TA2015021 Mahale Deep Cast 10m | ecosystem: Environmental > Aquatic > Freshwater > Lake | place: Tanzania: Lake... | reverse complement strand
TTAAAAAAGTTATGTAAATCGATTTTCATCCGATTTTCCCCCCAAATAAAGATATGTAATACTCTGCGTCTACCACCACCAATGGTTTTTTGCCATTCTTTTTCATCACAACAATAGGTTCATAGTCACCACAGTTTGCAGATGCTTGTTCATAAGCGTCCCATATATTTAGCTTCTCCACGTTCTTACATTCAATACTATGTGGGAATTTTAACCTAGCAGCACGAGCCATAATAAGGTCTTCACCACCTGCTCCCATGCTACGAGATTCTATATCTTCTGGATGTACTTCAAGCATTTCAATGAGTTTATCTCTTACCCATTGTTGTAGGCGGCGACCTTTTGCTTTTGCTGAACTTGGATTCATAATAAAAAACCTCCAGATGGAGGTATTTATCTATTCAGTTGAACCAAGGGTCGGGGATACTCCCATTCTTCTCATCTTTTGTTCTATCGCCCACAGCGCCCATGCTGCTGAGAGGCTGTTGGGTCCATTGTTTTCCAGCAACCTCTCCCTCAACTCCATCAGTTTTTCCCACTCTTTTCTTTTCACAGTTTAAAACCAGCGAAAGTATCTTTTTTAACATCTTGTTTAATTCCTCCGATGACATAGGACTCAACTTCTGTTTCTTGTGGAGCAACTTGAAGACCCTTAGAAGACAACCAATGTTCAGTCCATGGCAGTGGATTACTATTAGCAGGAACATCAAAAATTGGTTTAATACCAATTGCTTTCATTCTACGATTAGCAATCCACTCAACATATTTTTGTAATAGTTTTGAGTTTAATCCAATCATAGATCCATCTTTAAATAGATATTCTGCCCAGATCTTTTCTTCTTCGACACATCTTTTAAACATATCAATTACATTTTGTTCTTCTTCTTTAGCGATCTTAAGCATGTCTGGATCATCACCTTCACGCCATTTGTTAATAATATTTTGAGTTATAACTAGGTGCTGTGATTCATCCCTAGCAATCAAACCAATGATCTTGGCATTACCTTCCATCAACTTAAGTTCACCAAAAGCAAACGAACAAGCAAATGAAACATAGAATCTAATACCCTCAAGAATATTAACATTAATGATGGCACGATATAGTTTACGCTTTAATTCATATAGAGTTTGTTTAGCTGCTGGGCAACCTTCAAGTTGATGCTGCCATTGATTACCAGAAGAATAATCTTGTGCTGCTTGAATAAAATCATCATATGCTTCAGTTACACTAGCAGCTCTTTGAATGATATAATCATCATCAATGATCGTATCAAGAACCTCGGATGGATCTGGATAAACATTTTTAATGATGTAAGTATAGGAACGACTATGTACCATTTCCATAAATTCCCACGCTGTCATACAAGATTCCAGCTCTGGTAGTGAACAATAAGGAATGAATGCCATGCCAGGACCACGACCTTGAACACTATCAAGAAGAATTTGATATTTTAAATTAGAAGTAAAGATGTGCTTTTGTTCTGGACGAAGTATTTGATAATCAGCACGATCTTTTTGGAGGGAGACCTCTTCAGGTCTCCAGAAATATCCAAGTTGCTGTTGTGTTAGTTTATCAAACACAGGATATTTAAATTGATCATATCGTTGAACTCCTAATGGAGCACCAAAAAACATTGGTTGTTTTAACGTATTGATTTTTTCTGTGTTGAAAACTGTCATACCCTCTACTGGGGGGTGTGTTTCCACATTTATTCTAAATCTTGCAACTGTCACAATCTTCCTCCTGAGAACTTAAAATTTCGTTGAGCATATCTTCAATACTTTGTTTCTTTTCGTCATCAATCACATCATCTTTTTTAACGTCATATGTATTTTGATAATAAGAAGTCTTCCATCCATACTTGTATGTTGTCAAAAAGTCATTGGCAATTACTGACACAGGAACTTCATTATCGGGATAATTTTCTGGATTATATGACCAGTTTCCAGAAATTGCTTGATCAAAGAACTTCTGCATAACAGCAACAATAGCAATATAACCACTATTGTCAGGCATATCCCAAAGAAGCGTGTAATTATTCTTAAGTGTTTGGTACTGAGGAACAACTTGCTTGAGCGGACCTTTCTTCGACTTCTTAACGGACAAGTAATCTCTAGGTGGCTCAATTCCGTTTGTGGCATTTGACACAACGGAACTGCTTTCCGAAGGCATTTGTGCCGACAGTGTTGAGTTCCTAAGACCGTGATCCACGATTGATGCTCTAAGAGTTTCCCAATCATAATTGTAAGAGGGGGGTACTAGTTCGTCAACATCCTTTTTATATGTATCAATTGGAAGAATTCCTTCGGCATACTTAGTACGATTAAAGTATCCACATGCTCCTTTTTCTACAGCAAGTTGATTGGATGCCTTGAGTAGATAGTATTGGAATGCTTCAGTTAATTTATGAACTTCAATCCACCCCAAAGGATCTCCATATTTAAATCCATGGCGAGCAAGATAATGTGCTAGACCAATATATCCAATACCAAGAGAACGACGATTAATTGTAGAAACTTCTGCTGCTTTAACTGGATAATTTTGGTAATCAATTAGTTCATCTAGACCACGTACAGAAAGATCACATAGCTCTTCAAGTTCATCTAGATTTTTTAACTTACCAATGTTAATAGCAGAAAGAATACACAAAGCAATTTCACCTTCACCATCAATATGTTGGATTGGATCTGTGGGGAGTGTAATCTCTTGACACAGGTTACTCATATTTACCTTGTCTAAGAATGACGAGTGTGAGTTACAGTGGTCAAGGTTCATAATATAGATGCGCCCAGTTTCTGCCCGTTCTTTAAGAATACTAAAAATTAATTCTTGGGCATTGATTGTTTTGCGGGGGATAGAATCGTCTGACTCATACTGGCAGTATAGATCATCAAAACCACTGGTCCCAAAATTCTCATAAAGGTTAGGAACATCATGAGGTGAAAAAAGCGAGATGGTTTGATTTTGAATAAACCTTTCATAGAACAGTTTGCTGACTTGAATAGAGTAATCTAACTTACGAACTCGGTTATCTTCAGTTCCTTTATTATTTTTTAGTACAATAATATCTTCTATTTCTTTGTGCCAGATTGGGAAGTGGACTGTCGCGCTGCCACCTCTAATCCCATTCTGAGTACAGCATCGGACAGTTGCCTCAAACTTTTTGAGGAAAGGTACGACGCCTGTATGAGCAACTTCTCCACCTCGGATCTTGCTGTTGATAGCACGGATTCTACCTGCGTTGATGCCGATGCCCGCCCTTTGAGCAACATACCTGCCAATAGCCATGTCACTGCTAAAGATGCTATTGAGGGTGTCATCAGAATCAATAAGAACACAACTAGCGAATTGTCTAAGTGGGGTTCTAACTCCCGCCATGATTGGTGTTGGGATGTTGATTTTGTGTTTGCTGATGGCATTGTAGTAACGGCGAACGTAATCTAATCTAGTACTGTACGGATACTCAGCAAAGAGAGTTACAGCAATCATCATGTACATATATTGTGGAGTTTCAAATACTTCTCCGCTGCTTCTATCTTGCACGAGATATTTATCAACGACCTGACGTAAACCAGCATAAGAGAATAGATAGTCACGGTCATGATCAACCCAACTATTAATTTTACTCCAATCTTCATCGGAATATTTGTCAAGAATCTCTTCATCATAAACTTTAATAATAGTAGAATTATATGCTGCTACATCAAATAACGAAGGCATTCCTTCTTTCCAAATATTTTTATGAAATACTTGCTTTCTCAAAGAGAACAGCAGTAATCTGGCAGCAACAAATTGATAGTTAGGATTGTCTAGAGAAATAAGATCGCTAGCAGAACGAATCAGAATTTCTTGAATTTCTTCTGTAGTGATACCATCATAAAATTGAATGCCAGAATTCATTTCTACCTGAGATGCCGAAACACCTGCCATTCCATCACATGCTTCTTCAACCATACGATGAAGTTTATCTAGATTAAGAGGTTCAATAGAACCATCACGTTTTGTAACTTTAATCCCGTTGCTCATATTTTCTTCCATTCGATTAATTTAACTTTTGCTTCTAGTCCTTGGTAAGTATTAGATTCTACCACCCGCTGAACATCTCGTCCAGCCAGGACCATATCATTGATATCTTTTTCTTTAATATTTGATGGCCAAATAACTACCTTATCGTTTTGTCGTATGGTTTTGTCAATACGGTCCACGATTTGCTTGTTCCTTGGTTCGTTGTCGTAAATAAATGTACAATTAGGAAACTGTATCCTATCAAGTACAACGTCACTGCCACACATTGCAATGCTGTTGTCAATGAACATTGAATCGAAGGGACCTTCCGTAACATAAACATTTCTCGTTGTATTTACACGATCTAACCCAAAAATTTTAGGTTGATCTTCTTGTATCATTATAGTAATGTATCTCAATTTAGCCATCGGTGCCAAGGATCTTCCTTGGAATCCAAACATATTTCCTTGCTTGTCCTTGAGTGGAATAATTATTCTGGGACTATCCTTTCTCAAGGTATCAAATACTTTGATGTGGGAGTTTGTCCATTCTTTAAATTTGGGACAATAATAAAAGTAATCTAAATCTTTAATTTTTCTACTTTCCAAATACTCCCTTGCTGGGTGTGTAATATTTAGTTCCGAGATCTTTTTCAATTCTTCCAAATTTTCATTCTTATTTAAAAATTTAGGTTCCTGAAAATTAAAGGTGGGATTTGGCGTTACGGTTGCTTTTCCAGTCAAACCTTCTTTATACCTTTCCATCACATACTGATCGTACAAGATCTTATTTTGATCTTTTAAGAAGTTAGTAAACGTTCTCCCAACACCACAGTTGTGGCATTTAAATACCAAATCATTTTTAACTTTAAAGATATAACCTCTTGCTTTATCCTTACGCTTCTTGCTATCACCACAGTAAGGGCAACGAAAGTTATAAAGAGATTCTTTTTTCTTTACAAATTTTTGAAGATATGGAGATATTAGTCCAACATACTTTACATCAATATAACTCATTTCAATTGTTGGATGGATTGCCCTCCTACTGTAGCACCTGTTTTTCCTACTGTCAAGATATTACCAAAGAATGTAGCTGAACCAATAACAACAGTAGCAGCAGTAGCGATGCCAACAGTCATCCAACGAAACTTTGAAAGTTCATCAATTCTTTTTTCAAGTTTGTCTAGTTTGGTATTAATTCCTTTAATTAATTCTAAAATTGCTGCGTCTGCTTTATCTACTTGTTCTAATCTATTCTCGTGACGCTCTAGTATAAGAGCAACATTCTGGTTGCCCTCACTGATTTTATCAACTGCTCTCTCAAGTTTGTCAAGCATCTCCTTAGAGAGATCTTCATATATCTGAAACTTGGCTTCTAGAACACTTACGCTGTTACCAAATCCAAACATATTTACCTCGTTGTTAAACGTTTCTTACAGCAAATTCAAGGGCACTTTGGAATGTAGCAGCATCTTTGTTTAACATATAACGATACGTATCTTTGTTTGTATCGTCTAGTTGAGCATAAGCAGCAGCAATTCTTTTTGCCGAAAAATTATCTAGGTTTTGTACACTGCCATCATTAAATTGAATCTTAGCGAAATCAGCTTCTCCTCTTGGATTTAGTTCTGATGTAGCAACGTGAAGAGCAACTTCAAGAGCATCCATTGTGTTTGTCGATTCGTTCATAATTTCACCTTCAGGTTCATAAGAGTTTTTTTGTTGTACACGCTTCTGTTGATCAGAAGCTTTCTTTTTAAAATCAGCAAGACGAGCTTTCATGAGAACATCCATTTCTCTGGTTTTGTTCTGCATTTTCTTTTTAGCTTCGTCACGCTTTTTCTGTAAATCTTTCTGACGATTGAGCTTCTTCATTTGCCCAATCTGTTTTTGTGCTCTCTCGGTTTCTGAGGGCACTGCTTCAGAAATAACTTGTTCTAGTTCTTCTTTCATTTTTTTACGTTTGGAAATACGAGAGGCTAATTTTTTCACAGGTTTTTTGTAAGCACGATTAGATCTTGTTTTAACAAATACAAATGCTGGTGGCATAGACAGAGATGCTCCATCTCCTGCCATCATTTCATTTAAATTAGATTCAGTGCTTTCAGACATTCTTGATCAACCGTGTTATTAAGTGGTTCTGGTAATCTATTTAGGAATAACAGAAATGCTTTTAAAACTGGCCAGGATATGGCTTCGATTTTAAAAAACAATAATGGCGTAGCAGCATCACCAAATACATTATACATTAAAATTATATGATTGAGAATAAGATGAGTTTTCAATTCACCTGTTGTTTCATATCTACGAAGTAACCTTTTAATATATTTGAATCGATTTATATCCTCTTCAAAATCTTCATAGGTAACTGATGTAGGATTATCATAATGTTTAATAGCGAACATCATCCAATTTTCTTTTGTCAACTCATCAAATAACATACATTATCAGGTGCCGAATGTGAGGGTAACTTCGTTAGAGATTACTTCAGTAGCACCAGCAGTTGAATTCAGTTTGACACGATACTCATGACTATCGGCAGAAGCAGTCTGTCCAGCGAGAACAAGTGAAGCACTTGTAGCACCAGAGACATTTGTAAATCTACCACCACTAGTTGTTCTACGCTGCCACTGGAAGGTGACAGTTCCAACATTAGCTGTAGCAACCACGGTGAATGTAGCATCGCCTTGAGAAGTTGTCTGGTCTGTTGGTTGTGTAGTAATGGTGATTACAGATGTTACGTCTGCTGCGATGGTGTCATCATCTTGAGTCTCATTAGCATTAGTATCTGGATCAGCAAGAGTTAATAAGCACTCAGCTTTATGGCGAGTGTTTCCTTCACAATCAGTGAAGGTATAATATGACCACCAACCTGGGGCATGAATTCCTCTTTTCTTATTTTCTGAAAGAGCAACTTCTGTGTCATCAACAAATACGATTGTTTTATCTTGAGACGAAGCAGCAACTCCAATCGATGCTTTTGTTTGATTAGCAACTGAATCGGTTCTACCGTATAGAGACATTTAATTTCTCCGAATCTAACTTTATATCTATTAGGTATTTATAAAAAAAAGAGACCTTAAAGGTCTCTTAAATATCAGGGAGTCAGATCTTTAGCACCCTTTCTCTTCAATTGTCCTTGGACTTGAAGAAGAATGAGTGAAAGAATACCATTTGACTTAACTTTGGGGGTTGCTCCAAGTGCTTCAGAAACTGCAAAGAGAACTGTAGCAATTAAAGCTTGGTTGGCGAGAGCCCAGGCGACGAGTGCGGACATTATATTACTCCAATAAATTTATGTTGACGTAAATTTATTTATTCCTTTTTCGCCTTTTTGTTGATTTTTAATAGCTTTCTTAATATACTTACTATTCTTTTTTTGATCCATATCATCCAAAGGTTTGTCAGGAATATCAGGCATCACCTCTACGGCAGATGCCTCATTCACTTTTTTCCTTTTGACTTGGCAATAATGTTAGTTATTTTTTTACGACGGGCATGGAGATAACTATCTGACTTATCCTTATCACCATCGTTGTCGATGTCTCCATCTTCTTTACCGACTGGATCTAATTTCTTTTCACCAATAACTTTAAACTTAGATCCATCCATTTCTCCAAGTTGCTCAAGTTTCTCAGCAACTTCAGACCACAGTTGATTAGCGGTATCTACATCATACTCTTCTTTCTTGGCAGTTTTTGCTGCTTTTTTAAAAGCATCCTTTGCTGGATAATCTTCGTGCCCTGGTTTGGCAGGTGCTCCTCCACGCTTACGCTTGGCATGGATGTTGGCATACAAACCATTCTTCTCTTCAATGTAATTTACCATATGTCCATATGTATCACTTGAAGATGTCTTTTCATCAAGGATAAGTTCTCCAAATGGTTCGTAACCAGCTTTTACACAGTTATCAACTGTCTTGCCGCCTTTTTGTTTGGTGCCTGCTAACTTATATCCTTTCCAGCAAGCTTTACCATCAAGACCTTTTGCTTTTTCAAAAACATAATGAACACCTTCAACATAAAGATTAAATGATTCTTTCATTTTTTCCTCTTTGTTCTTTTTCTCACATTTTTCTTCTTTTTCTTTATGTACTTCTTCTTTAGCAACTACGTTAGTGTACTTAATTGTAGCGCCGTGTGATTGCTTAATACCAGTACCAGTTCTCAAATTATTACTGAGAACTACAGCAGGATCGGCAGCATGAGCATTTGCTTTTGGATCTTTTTTTTCAGTAGATTCTTCCGTAGCTGGTTTCTCAAGAGTAGGAATGCCTTCCTCACCAAGATAAGAAGCAGTTGATTGAATCAATGCTTGTGAGAAAGCATCAAGATGCTTCACTTGGGTTGTCGTTTTTTGTCTTTCCATTATTGAAAATAATACTTTCTTTTTCTTTATTTATGCTTTCTGTTAAATTGAGTTCTCTAATATCTTTTACCCAAGCACGAAACATCTTACCATCTTCAGTGATGGCAATCACATAGTTAGTTCCAGATCTATGAATACGACCTTTTTCTCCTGTAACAGATGACATAATATAATCACCTTCAACAAAAACATCCTTAGCACGATATTGCTGACGTAATGCTTCTTCTCTTAATTTCCTAAAATCTTTCATTTGATTCCCAAACCTTCTCTAACTTCTTTCATTAATTTCATCATGTCACTATCATTTAATGTGTTTGGTATTCCTTTACGAAATTGATCCACATTAGCAACAGAAGCTGCTTCTCTCATTTTACTTGCCGACATACCAGTAGCACCATCAGCATCAGGGTCACGCTCACCAGCAGATTTAACTTTTAAAGATTTAAATGTATACTCTACTCCATTATATTTTTGTATAAGCGAATCCATTTCCTGAACACGATCACTGCCAACTACAAGAACCACATCAGCATAATCGCCTTGTAAACTTTGAAGAACTTTAATGATGGTTTTCAATTCATCATTCAACATGATATGATCCTTATGTGTTGGAAACATTTTTTTCATGTATCCAACTTTCTGATCAGCAGATAAAGGATTTTTTTTCTTATCTTTAGTGTGACTTGTGTAAATTTTATAATCATCAGTGCCAGCAGTCTTCGCCACAGCATTGATCAATTTTTCATGACCAATGGTGGGAGGATTGAAGCGACCGAAAGTGATGACTACTTTCTTAAACATTTTTATTTGTATTTAGTTTCCCTTGACCCAGTTCTTTTGTAACGTAAAGTTTGCCTGACTGAATTCCAGACGATCTACAAGTTTAGTAGCGTTACCATCTTTAATAGCAACAAATCCTTCAGGAGCAGTAACACGGAATCCATCATCAGTACGAAGAAAAGTTCTAGTGCTATCAGCAGAAGCAAGTTTTTTTACAAACATGTTCTTGGCATTTTGAAGAATTACATAAAGAGTAATAGTTGCTTTGAATCCAGCAACATTTTTTTCAACATACTCTATACCATCGTAAAGTTTTTTAAGTTTAACAGCTTTAGTTTTTTCCTGCTTAACTTTGTTAACTTCCTTCATCATGGTTTCATGATAGTTCTTTTTAAAGTCATCAATGAAACGAGAAAGGTTATTAATTTTTTTACCCTCTCTCACATAGGTATTGAAATAGGTTTTAAGGCGAGTGCCAATACTAAAATTATCTTTTGAATTAATCTGTTCGGAAATTTCATTTAAGAAAGAACCAGCAGAACGAAGAGCTGGTATAGCAGTTCTTTTCATATTGCTGAGATTACGACGTTCAAAAGCATTGAGAATCATATTACTTCCCATTGTATCTACCTCAGCACTGATAACAAAAACATTACTAGTCTTTTTAAACTCATTCACATTAACACCAAAGGTAGCATGGGATTCAGCAATGCTAGCACCAACATAGCGTGTATGAAATACCACACCAACCTTAGCTCTCTTTGCCTTTTCGTAAGCAGGAGTACCTTTAGGGATAGCGTATGTAATAGTGTTGGGGGTAAAAGTTAAGTAATCAACACCGTCAATCTTTTCTTCTCTGGCATCATCAGTAAACAAAAGGTCGCCTTGAATAATTCCTTTGATTCCAAGTTCAGGAAAATACTGTAGTGCTACTTTAAGTTTTTCCACAAGACCAGAAGAATTGCCATGGTTTGCTTCGATGTAAGCATCACTATAATTAACTTTAGGTTCTGTTTTATTAAATACTGATTTTGTTCCAACAAAGAAATCTCCATTCTTTGGATCAACACCACAAACGATAGCGGGAGCACCATCCCATTTTGTAGTGATCATAAAGTTACTAGAAGGAGTTCCACTAAAAGTTTTAGTGAGAGAATCTAAAAAAGCAAAAGCATCTTTTGCTCCTTCTTCTCCATCAAAAAGAATGCTGTCTTCTAAGTGTTCTAGGTGAGTATTTTTGCTCATGTTGGATTCATTTGGTAATTTCCGTTTCTGTCTTTGGTAACAACAAACTTAGCGTTTCGACTTTCCCGTGGTTGGACAACCACCCTGGCGCCAGTGATGCCAAGATCATTTCGGTCACCCTTGTATATTATCATAAGAACTGGGTCATAGTCACCAGTCATCTCATAAGGATTTATGTGGGCATGGGCGCTCATCTGTAACTTATACTTATCTGCCCCGTTGCTGACGATGGAAGCATCGCCCTGTAGTACACCAGTACAGTTTGACTTACCAAAATTTGATCCAGGAGTAAAATCTTTTCCGTAAACAGATTGCATCTTTAGTGCTTTATCCTGTATATCCATCATTGCTGTAAATCCTTTTCCAGCTGGAGTACTGAAATCATACAGTCCTCCTCTACCACATATTTTTTTCATGTAGTTTCCAAACTTTCTAATCTCTGGAAAGACATCTAAAGTTTCATCCTTATCATTTAAAAAGTGTGATACCCCACCCCATTGCTGGAAGTGATTTGCTTTATATCCTTCCTTATGAGAAAACCAAGCTACATCCTTTAAGGTATTACCATCTTTTTGAACCATAACAATATCAGCTTTTACATGCCCCTCTTGTTTATTAAACCCAACAATATTATGAAATGTCTTTGGATTATTATCTCCAACTGTTATTGTAATACCATCAGCAAATCCCATTCCCCTATGCTCAACAATATTCATTACTGCTTTATTGAGATCTGTCAATAAATTTAACTCTCCCCTTTCTTTAATAGAAGGAACATTAAGTTTATATGTCATCCCAACTTCATTTACCCAATAACCTAACAACCCCCAATTGACTTGAATATTTTGTCCTGGTGCTAACTGCCCACCAAAATCAAAATCTTTTAAAAAATAACTAAGAGGGTATTTAGTTCCAGTTTTTGTTTCGCTCAATGACATTTCAACTGGAAAATTATTATAAGCTCCAGACATAACAACTCTTCTTGGTATGCCACTTTCATACAATGCTTTTAATAAAGCAGCGGCACTTTGAAAGGAAGCATTACCTCTTCCCAAATTAAAAGTTCTATCAATAGTTCTTTTATTAGAAACTAATCTACCGTTTTTAATATTTGGAATTGCAAGATGTAAATACTTCACATACAATTTCATGCCATCTCCATTGATATTTCCTTGCTTATCAATGAAGTGCATAGGTTCATTGTTTTTTGCTCTGTTATAAAGAACAGTTACATTGTTCTCAAAACGATTTCTTTTAGCAAATTGACCCCAAGTTAAATTCATATGAGATACAAAAAACCCCTTCCCAAATATTTAGGAAAGGGTTGTAATATATTAGTAGTCTAGATTATCCAAATCTTTACCATGCCTAAGTTCATCTCTACGAAGTTTCTTCAATTGTTTTAGCATTTCTTTGATTTGTTGATATGCTTCATCAGCATCTAACTTACCGCCAACTTCTAATCCAATAATTAATTCAACTCGATCCCCAAATCGAGCAAGTGCTTTTTCAAAGTCTGTGAGATTAGTATACATAATTTTTTATATAGTAAAACGGAAGGGGTGGGATTTGAACCCACGGATGCTTTCACATCGCTGGTTTTCAAGACCAGTGCCATAAACCACTCGACCACCCTTCCAATTGGGGGCGAACCCCGTTTGTTTATCGATCATCGTCAGCACGATTTTCGCTGTAGTAAATATCAAACGTACCACCTGGATAACGTTTTTCGAGTTTAGTGACATTACGTTCAATCACTTCCTCAAATGTAACTCCAAGAGCAATACATGCTTGAGCTACATACCACATCAGATCACCAAGTTCAATAATCATATGCTCTCGGTTATCTTCGTTGAAGGGTTTGCCTTGGAAAATCATTTTCTTGATGATCTCAAGAAACTCACCACCCTCAGCATTAATACCGACGCCAGCAGTAAGCAGTCGTTCAATATTGGCACCCTTACGATCCAACTCAACAAGCCGATCAGATAGGGCAACAAAGTCTGTAGAAGCGTCTGAAGTAACAGCATCAACAAACTCTTGATACCGTTGAAAATTAATCTGATTTGCCATACATTAAATTACGAATTTAGAAAATTTATCCATCCTTGATTGACGGTTAGAGACATCCTCAAGGTACTCATATGTTTCATCCTCTTGATCTGTGACAAGGGCAGACCCATCTGAATCATCGACATTATACAACTTCATCTTTGCCCTGTCAACCCCTACGGTAAATCTCTTGTGATAGGTGGGGTCGTTGTATCTGTTCTTGAGTTGTTTAACCATGATTCTGCCCGACGCCTCAAGCTCCTCCGTCGATATAAGAGCAAACATAAAGTCAGCAGTGGCAGGTAAACCAAAGGACTCCGAAGTATCAGTAAGATCCACGTCGCTATTGCCAAAACCACTACGGGTTGTTTGCGTCGCTGAGACAATAGGTACGTTGTGTTCAACAGCAAGACCACGTAGTTCTTCAGCAATAGCTTTAACATAAGTATAAGAATTTACAATATGACCTTTGTATCTAGCAGAAGCACAGATGTTTAAGTAATCAACAAAAATAATATCTGGTCTAAAATACTTCTTCAAACTCAGTTCATTTAATAAAGATTTAAAATGTCCTGTGTGAGCAGCTGCTGTAGGATATTCTTTGATGATTAGACGACCCTGAGTTTTTCTTCCAATCTCAATGATCCTAGAAGTAAAGATTGCTTCTGGTAATGTGTTAATATCTTTGATATTTACGTTGAGGAGATTAGCGTCAATTCTCTCAGCAATTTTTTCTTCTGCCATTTCCAAAGTGATGTATAAAACATTCTTCCCCTGGGAAAGAGCAGAAGCGGCACAGTGACACATAAAGAGAGATTTACCAACACCAGTGCCAGCCAAAGCAATATTAAGTGTTTTATTTGGAAGACCACCCTTTGTGATGATGTTAAATTTTTCAAGATCAAAGGGTATTTTTTCTTCTTGGAGGTGGTAAAAATCATATCTTTCCTGAGCGTTATCAACGTAATCGTGACCTACATGTTCGTCAAAAGATACTGCTAAGGCATCTTGAAGAATGCTTGGAATCGCATCAGCTGATACTTTCGGATTGCCGCCATCTGCGATTTTGATAGACTCCAAGAGTGCGAGATAGATGGCTCTATCTTTACACCACTTTTCTGTGGTGTCGAGCAACCATTGATGTTCAACCTCATTTTGATTGAAGTCTTTAATTGACTTAACAGCGTTTGTATATGTTTCCTCATCTAAATCTTTCCTAGATTGTAAATTAATAACTAAGACTTCTGCTGTTGGCATCATTTTATATTTGCTAGCGAAGTCCCAGACCTCTTCGTAAATAACACGCTCGTGTTGTTCAGTAAAATAATCTGGTTTGACAAAAGGAACTACCTTACGATAGAAATCTTCATTACAAACTAGATTTCTTAAGATAGTAAATTCAATCCTCTCCGTCATCTGCTACCCCGTAAAGAAATTCTTCTCGTGCTTTTTCTTCCAACCTAGCCATTATATCATCAGTAAAATACTTTTCGGGATTCTTTAAAATTTCTTTGGCGTAAACTTTTTTACCATCAACTTCATATCGACCAGCAACATTTTTCCAAATGCCTGCTTCTTCCCCAAGTTCTAATAGACCATAGTATTTTTCTAACCCACGTTCATCAAAAAACAAACGTGTTTCTACTTTAGATCCTTCTCTGGTTAAACGGGACTTCTTCGCCTCACACTTAATAATGTTTCCGACCAAATCGGTTCCGTCTTTTTCTTTTTTCTTGGAAAGAAAAATGATCGTGCTAGCAGAGTACTTAAGACCAGCACCACCACCCATTTCTTTTGTAGGAACGTAAGAGCCAATAACATCGTAAGTATGGTTTGTAACTAGCATTGGAATATTTGCTTTACCAAGTTTCAATGTTAGAATCCTAAACACAGATTTGGTAAGTTGTGCTTTAGTCATGTCACGAACATTTTTATCGTTGGAAGCATCTTCAACTTCCTTGTTCGTAGATAGCATACCAAGAGAGTCGAGAACAAACATAAGAGGTTTACGTTCCTCTTTAGGTTGTTCTATATATTTATCAATGATACGAACAGCATGAGTACGGAATTCTTCAATGGTATCCACAGGATAGATTACCATTCGCTTAGAATCAATACCACGACTTTCGATCATGTTCTTGCTAATGGCAGACTCAGTTTCAAAATAAATGACTCCAGCATTAGGATCGCTATCAAGGAAACTACGTACAACACTAAGGCAAAAGAAAGTCTTACCAGTGCCCGACTCTCCAGCAAGAGCAGTAATTTTGTTGGATGGAATACCTCCAAATAGCGAACCAGAAACCAAGGCATTAAACACGTAGCTCCCAGTATCAATAAAAGATTCAACATCACCAGCAGCAATCCCGTCACTGACAAGACCAACGTATTCATTTTTACTATCTTTAATTATTTGTGATAAAAAATCCATATAGACTCCTAAAAGAAACTAAGAAGAGAGACCTTTCTCTCGCTATCCCACCCAATACATTCTAGCACATTTTTGAGTGGTTCGTAAAATGACTTCTCAAATTGAAGTTTATAATCCACATACTTCTCAAGATTAAATTCTGGAGGAAGTGTTTGGAAAAATGATATTACATTTTGTTGGATCGGATTTGGTGTTCGTAAGTAGAGGAACTTAATTTTCTCTCCCTCTTGGATAAGAGGATACTTATGAGTAAGTTTAAGCTTGCCAACAAGGTGATTATATAATAATGCACCTCGGACCTGAATGGGACATCCCTTTCCAAATATGGTCGCCACACTTTTATATTTTTCCAATCCATTTACACCTCGGGGAAAAGCAATATTTAAATAGTCTTGTTTTTTGATGTCATTTTTTATTTCATCAATAAAATCTAAAATATCATCATTAGATTTGGTAATAATAATTGTATATGCCTGAGTAAGTTTATCTCGGAAGTAAGCAGGAGTTGAAGAACGTGCAGTTTCCATACCACAAACTTTCATCTTTGGTTTGGTATATCGTACACCTTCACTATCCCACACATTAAGAACATAGCGTTTCTTGGCAGTCCAGAAACCACGCTCAGCAATGTTCTCACGCTTCATCTTCATTTTCTGTTCATAGGCATTGAGGTAGTCTGCCAATTCCTGGTAAGAACTTTCAATATACTTCTCAAGTTCCATCTCACAGATCTTATCAAGGAAAGAAACAATGCTTTCACTAGTTTTCTCTCTGCCAGCGAATATCTTGTCCACCAACGGACCAAGATTAAGATACATAGAATCAGTATCAGAAGCAATAACATAATCAATATCCTTTGATTTTAAAATCTTATTGAGATAGGCATTCATTTTATTACCAATCCAGCGGATTGACAACTGCCCAGAAAGCGTGATTGCCTCAGCGATTTCAAGTTTGTAATAACGGAAGTGCTCGTTACCGATAGCACCATAGGCAGAGTTGAGTTGAATCTTACGTGCCATCTGAATGTTATTGCAGCGAGCAATCTCTTTCTTCAATTCAACACTAGGATTATTTTCATACTGCTGCTTGGCAGCAAGCATCTTCTTTTTATAGATGGTACGTTCTTGGTAAATTTTGTCCATCAACTTAGGAAGAAATCCTTGGTAAGTTGTATCATAAAATGTACCATTGGCACAAAGAGTTTGCCCATCAAGATCACGAAGATCTAATTCTTTGTTTAATAAACGATCTACGGTAGCATTAGGATGTCTATGCCCAAGAAGAGTTTCTGGTGAAAGATTATATTGCATGATTAAATGTGGGTACAGACTGTTAAGGTCAAAACTCACAACCCAATCATACATTCCAGGAATAGGTTCTTTGACATAAGCACCAGCGTATTTGTTATCCTTAGTGCTTTCTTTCTTTGGTGGGATAGTAATTTTTTGTTTAGCAAGATAAACATAAATGATGTTATCCCACATTCTAACTTGAGAATATACATCCTCAAAGTTGACCTTAGCATCATATGCCATAGTAACAGCAAGTTCAAGTAGCTTCATCTTGTCATCAAGTTGATTCACAAGACGAACGTCATGAATATTATACTCAACAAACTTCTGCCAATTTTTGGTATAAAATTCTTTGAATGTATCAAACTCACTGTGATCCAGTTTTTGAGCACCAAGTTCTATATTACAAATATGATCAAGACGATATGATTCTTGATTAGTGTATGTAAATTTTTTGTATAGTTCTAGGTAATCAAGTGTAGCAATACCACTGATGTCATAAGCAATCTGGTTACGTCCTTTAATATAAATTTCACGACACAGAATATTATTCCATGGGGAAATCATACGTGCTTCTTTCTCGCCAAGAAGACGTTCTACTCTACGAAGAATGTACGGTATATCAAATAGTTGAACATTCCATCCTGTAATAATGTCTGGATAATTAGAAGACCACCAGTGAAGAAAACCTTTGAGTAGACCTGTCTCAGTTTCAAAATGAAGATAGTCAACATCCGCCATTTCATTTCTAAATGATTTAGCACCAAAAACAGTAATACGATTAGTATTGCTATCTTGAATACTAATAGCCAAAATATCTTGGTCAGCAGTTTCAATGTTTGGGAAACCATTCTCAGCACCAGTCTCGATGTCAATAGTAAAAATTCTAATTTTACTTACATCATATTTAATCTCATCATCAGGATATTCATTTAAAATGTATTGATTTAGAAATCTAGTTTGACCACAGATCTCAAAGTCTTCAATGTCTTTATGTTCTTCCACAAATTGTTTTGCATCACGAATTGTTCCTTGCTGAACAGGACGAACATTTTTACCATCTAAAGTTTTCCACTCCGAATCTTTTGATGTGGGAAGAAATAGAGTGGGGTTGAATTGTACTTTATCTTGAAATTGTTTACCATTTTCATAACCACGAACTAGAATGTTATTTCCAGATTGTTCAACACTGGTATAAAATTTCATGCTTTCTCTTCGCCAACTACATTAATATAAGAACTGAGGAGGAATGTTCTTGGATCACAGATAACTGTTATTTCAGAAGATCTAACAATGATTTCTCTTTCATCTGTGTATCTAGGCCACGCCGACAAACATTCTCCATCCACTTGATACGGATATTTTAGCACACAATCAGGTTCTCCGAACGGCGCATCCTCAATTTGTTCAATTTCTGAAACGATCCAGTCACCGTCAAATTTAATTGCCTTAATCATTTTCTTCGGAAGCAGATGTCACAACATAGTTACCCTGAGGAATTGCCGACATTTCAGCAAGTGCTTCAGCAATTGCCTGCTGCTGTACAGCAAAATTACTAGTTTCTTCTGTCACAGTTTCTTCAATTCTTTGTACCTTAGCTTCAAAAGCCTCTGCTAAAGTAGGATCAGGTTTGCCTATAGAAATTACAGAATCATATGGAATTCTAAATTCAACATCTATCGCGTATGGACACCACTTAGTAAACTCTACTTTCAAATCAAGTTCGTTATCATCATCCGCTGGAGCAAGAGAAAGCTCATACGGATGTCTCATAATCAGACAAATGCCAGATCTATTTTCGTCATCTCCATTAAAAGCTTCTTGTAAATCAGTAATTAGTTTCTCACCTGTTTTCAGAATAACAATAGATGTGCTCATGAATTTTCCTCCGTTTCAATATTTGTATTTTGTTGTTGCTCTTGTTTTAGTTCTTCTAATTTTTCAATTAAAGGTGCTGCTATCTCAAGATATTTTTCTAAAATATCTTCTTTAGGTTCGCCCACACTTAAAACATGATCAAATGGTATTCTAAATTCTACACTTTTTGAAAATGGTGACCATAAAGTAAATGACAATTCTAACTCACCTTCGTTTGGTGATTTGTATGTGATTATTAAAGGTGCTGTTAAAAGAAAACAAATTGGATCTTCTCTCCCTTCAACATACAATTCATTTATTTTGGAAATAATGTGATGCCCATTTTTAAACATCACTATTTTTATCTCTTCCTTCATAAGTTTATAGTTCAGTAATTACATTATACCACATAATAAAAAAATGGGAGCCCCCCTTGATATTTGCCAAGGGAACTCCCGCGCCGACGATACTTAATTATTTATTATTTTCTCCAGGAAAGTTTGAAGTACGATCTTCCGTCAAGAACTCTGGTACGGGTAATTCTACATTACTAATTTTATATACCGTTTTCTTTTGATGCTCTGGAATAATTTTTTCTAAAGATACTACCAACAGACCATCAGCAAAATCAACAGAAGATACTCTTACGTCGTCGGCAAGTTGCCAACTGTGAAAGAAGGAACGTTTGGAGAGACCTTTGTGTAAGTAAGTTCGTTCAGTATCTCGTTTCGAAACCTTCGAGGTAACTCGGAGAATGTTTTGTTCTGTAGAGACTTCAATCTCTTCTGATTTGAATCCTGCCAAAGCAACTTCAATTTCGTAATTAGATTCATCGTTTTTGATAATGTTATATGGTGGGTAACTAGTGTTATGACCTGACATAGCATCAAGCCTATTAAAAATATTTTCTAACCCTACACCAAAGGGAGTATAAACATCCCAGGTATATGTATTTGTCATTTGATTGCTCCTTGAATAAGCGAGTGTTTAAGTGAGATCCCGAAGGCATCTCTTACTATTATATAGTAACACGCTTAAAAAAGAAACGTACTGATAACCATACATTTACTGTTCGGTTTATACTTCTTGCTTTTTCCGTCCAATATTATATTTGCTTTCTAAAGTCCATTCATCTTTATCTTTGAAAGATAAAACTTTAATTTGGTTTAAAGGAGCAACATCTTCAATACTAGTTGGATTAACTACAGTAACAAGACCCCAATCAGAAAGAAGTTGAATGATTCGATTTCTACGCTGTAAATCATTCAATGAAAGATTTGTTTTCTTTCCATCAAGGGCAAACAGTTCCTTGAAATGAACAATATAATACTTACCTTGTTTATGAAGGATGTGACAAGATTGATAAATCTTTCGTTCCTTTCTAGAAGCGACACCGATTCTAGTTAGAGTCTCACGGACTTTCAGAAAATCATCTGGTTGTCCTAAAGCAACTTCAACCATATCAGATTGTTGCCATTGTATTTCAATATCAGTTGTCATTTAGTTCCACCTTTGTCTAACGATTTTTTTATAAAATCAAGTTGATCGGTCCTAAGAATCCTCAATGCTTCTAGAGCTTTATTATGACTGTAACCATAATACTCCTTCACCAATTCAAGATGCTCAAGAGTTTGTTTTTTGATCCAAGGAGAAAATCTTTTCCTCGGTTTCAAACTATTTATAAAAAAATCGTATTGTAATTTTTTAGGAAGATGACAATTTTTATTCATTTCATTGGCATACAAAATAGTATCAGTAAATGATGCCAAACATTTATTGACAATAAAAGGTGGATAATCTTTTTCTGCCTCAGGATCTTCTTCTAAAAGATTTTGTTTTGATTGGTTAATTGTATAAAGATAGTCTTTTAATTCATGCTTCATAGAACAGAGGTTACACTAACAACTTTTGCTTTAGGATTTCGTGCCAGAGCAGTTTGCTTGGCATCTTGGTAATTAACTGCTTCAACAATTTCGTCAAAGACTTTGCCACCAACATACAGTTGAACTTTACACTTCATAATTAAACAGCACCAGTTCGTGCCGACTTGCTTGATCTGTATTATAGGACCCCGTGGACCTCATGGTGTAAGTGTGTGAGAATTCACCAACTGTCCACTCTTTAAAACGTTCCTTCACGAGATTGGAATTGTTGTATGAGACCAGTTGAGAACAAAGGTGCCTGTCACAATCAATAGCAAACTTATCGTGATCAAATCCTTTGTGCATTGATCCTTTACGCCCATAGAGATTATCCTTAATGTCATAAGGAGGATCCAGATACACAAATACACCCATATCATCGGTCAATAGTTTTTCATACGAATGGTTAGTAATCTTCCAGTCTTTGATAATCTCACCATACCCAGGAAGTTTTTCAATATTATTCATAGAAAAATTATTGATACTTGCTTGTGGTGAGAAAGAAGAACTTTCAGTCAGACCAGAGAAACTACATTTATTGATAATGTAGAATGCTACAGCACGATAGAAATCTTCTGCTTCTGGATGATTGAGATGATCCTTCATCAAATTGAAGAGTTCTCTGGCAAGCTCAGGAGTGCCGTAGTCTTCTTTATATCCTTTGATACATTCATACAGTTCCTTTGGTTCATCACGAAGAATACACCAGAAGGTATACAGAGGATTGTATAGATCATTCACCCAGATATCCAAGAAAGGATATCGCTTGGCAACTTCAAGTGCTACAGAACCACCACCAAGAAATAGTTCTCGGTATTCATCAAAGGTCTTCAGATCAGGAATATATTGAAATAGTTTTGATACTGCTCGGGATTTCCCACCAGGATAACGAAGAGGAGTCTTAAGAGATTTCATAATTAGCTGGGTGATACTTCAAAAATTCACGAAATGTTAATTTCATTTCTTTGTGTGTCATGCCACAGTGGGCTGCAGCAGCGGGCAAGTTCATTTTAGCACAAAACAAACCGAGGTTTGCTTCCAATACATTTTGTGGTGTGGTTTTTACTCTCATTTGAATTCACAACTCATCATAATTTCGGTAAGGCAAGCAAGAAGATTAATTTCTTGATCAGGTACAATCTGAATATCTCTCATGTACTTGGCAATAATAAGTACAGCTTCTGGAATAGAAGATGATTTTAGATGGTCATACAAATTATCATAGATCTTTCTCATAATATAAGAAGGATCATTATTGATATTTTCTACAACCCATTTTTTGACAACCGTAAACTCTTTGTTCTTGACGGAACGAATTAGATCATCAAGATTAACATCAGAAATATCTACAAGAATTACACTGTCAATTTTACCTGTAGCAGCATGGCGTTGAGTTTCATTAAGAAGACGACGCCAATCTGGATAGTATCGTTTGATAAGTTTGATCAAAACTTTATCATCATACTCAACCAAATTAGAATCAAGAATATTTTTTAAGCGAATGAAAAACTTAGCTTGAAGTTTATCTTCTTCTTCCTTATTGATTTTAAAATCAACCACAGTACAACGTGAGTGTAGAGGATCGATAATTTTATTGGGGAAGTTACAAGTAAAGATAAAACGACAGTTGCCGTGAAACTCTTCTACAGCGGTCCTGAGGGACAGTTGAACATCGCTAGTGGTGTTATCCGCCTCATCAATGATGACGACCTTGTGGGCGGCACCAGCAGTCAATGAGACGGTTGTAGCAAACTGCCTGACCCTGTTCCTGACCGTATCGAGGAACCTCCCCTCGTCCGAACCGTTAACAACAATGTAGGAAGCTCCAATCTCATCACATAGGGCTTTGGCAACTGTGGTCTTTCCGACACCAGCACTACCAGTAAGTAAAAGGTTAGGGATCTCTTTCTGTTCGATAAATCCTTTAAATACGTTTTTAATATTCACTGGAAGAATACAGTCATCAATTGTATGAGGACGATATTCTTCCACCCACAAAAATTTCTTATTCATCAAGGTTCAAGAGCAATATAATAAACGAGATCAAGTTGTTGATGTTTCCATTCAGTAATCAACTTACTAGAGAGTTTAACATTATAGTCCCCAGGAAGCAACTTAAGATTCTCAACTTTAAGGAACAATTCATGTGCTCCCGTAGTTGTACCTTTTACTGTTTGAGTGTAAACGTTACTAGTATCGTTTTCTTTATTACACAAACTGAGAGTAATACCACCCTCGTCAGTAGAAACAAAAGAAAGATCTTCTAGATTATAAACACCAGATGCTTTCTGGAGCCGCTCGATATCATCAGCGGTCAAAGTAAACTCAATATCAGATTCGGGGAAGTTTACATTCCTTTCTGGAGCAGTCTTCAAAGTAATCTCAGGATCACTGAAGTAATACTTAGCACTACGATTACCACCAGAAATAGTTACATAATCTTTACTATTAAAATTGAGAACAGGTCTTAATCCGTTAAACAAACTAAGACCCAGCAGAAACTGACTGAGATCATAGACACCAAAAGTCAATGGGAAATCTTCAGGACAGGTATACTGAGCAATAAGATTTTCACCAAGGCTAATAGTCTTCAGCATGTTTCCTTCTCGAATAAGAATAGAACCATTGATGGTGGAGAAGTTCTTCAGAACCACCATTGTTTGCTGGGAAATTGTAACGTTACTCATTTAAACTCCTGTAGACCGTTGTTAGTACGAGAATAATGGCGATCAAAGTGAAGCAACAGCATAGCGTAATGTATCACTTTCAAAAGATCTCGTTTGTTACGACCTTCTTTATCGCCGTAACGACTGCCATACTTAAGAATGTTTGCCTGACAAAAACCAGGAGCAAGATCTTTAGCAGCCATCAAATCGATAGTTTGAATATCACTGTACTCATCATCATGACCACAGTAGTGACTACCATAAGTGCTAACTACATAGTCTTCAACATCTTTGAGGATCTTATCCTCATTGTATTTCCATTGCATGATTTAATTCTCAATAATTTTGTTCTTGTTGAAGGAGATAATTCCTGCGTTCTGGATCAACAAATTCTCGTTTTACTCCTCTCTTACTATAACCAGAACCTTTTTGTGCCTTAACAAGAGCGGTGTTAATTTCATCATACAAATTTTTATAGATTGTATAATTTGTATCTTTCATCATAAAAATTTTATGCTCATGATCATTCAGCAAAGAAGCCAATCCGTCAAGCAAATAATTTGTTTTAATTGTGCCAAATTTAAGCACAACTTCAGTTTGGGGTTTGTTAGCCATTTTAAGCCTCGGTAATATAATCTAGATTATCATGATAGCACTCTTCTATCGTGCCGTCAAGATGTTTTACAAATAATTTAGAATTGTGACCTCCCAGGATCCGAACAGTCCTGCCATCTTTGAGGACGGCAAGATGTCCAACATATCCGTGAAATTCAGAACGGATATTTTTCATTGATTTCCTGAGCATTAGCGTCAATTTTATCATACAGTTCAATGAACACTGTTTTAGTTTCATCATCAAAGCGATTGACACAAACTTCAATTGCTTTCATACGTTTGCCAAAAATACTAAAGGCACGAATGATGTGAACCAGGCGACGAGTAGAAATTACTTCATCGATACCACCATCCTTAAAGGTCTTACGAATAATATCAGACCATTGGGACAGTTTCTCACAGAACTCAAAATCATTCTGACCTAAAGATTCCATCATCTTTTCAAGAATTTTCTGCTCAGTTTTTTGAGTGGGATACTCTTGCTCAAAGGTGAGAGCGAAACGCTCAAGAAATGCTTCGTTCAGCACGTTGGTGCCGATGAAACGTCCGTCATCTGAACCCTTACCTTTAGTGTTGGCAGTAGCGATCACGTTGAAACCAGCAGCGGGCTTCACATACTTACCAATCTTTTTGAGGAAGACACCTTTACCTTCAAGAATAGATTGAAGACACATGATCTTGTTAGAAGCAAGGTCAATCTCATCAAGCAAAAGAACAGCACCTCGTTCAAGTGCTTCAATCACGGGACCGTTGTGCCACACAGTATCACCATTGACAAGACGGAATCCCCCGATGAGATCATCCTCATCAGTTTCAATTGTGATGTTGACACGAATCAGTTCACGCTTCAGTTGAGCACAAGCTTGTTCAACACTAAAAGTCTTACCGTTACCAGAGAGACCAGTGATGAACACAGGATAAAAAATGCTAGAAGAAAGAATCTTCTTAAGATCACTGAAATTACCAAAGCTGATGAAGTTATCATCTTTAATAGGAACGAGAGATTGAACGACTGATTGCTGAACTTCTACAGCAGGAGCAGCAGAAGGAGCAGCGTAAACGGTTTCGAGTTCTTTTACGGTCAGATTCCAACGACCATGACCAACTTTGTATTTGTCAATACGTTTGGTGAGGGTAGGGTAGGAAACACCAAAGTGATCAGAAGCAGCAATCACAGCGTTGCTGCCAAACTCATCACCATAATTTTGAGACAGAAACTCAATGAGAACAGCTTGATCAATATTGGATTTTCGGGACATAAAACCTCTTGTGTTGTGTAAGTATTATAAAAGAAAAACCCCTTCCTGAGAAGGGGGGGTAGACAGTTTTAAAACTGGATTACTTGTCAAGATACGAGTCTAGCAAACGACGAAAGAATTTTCTTATTCACTGTTTTCTTTTTAAGCATTCCTCGGAATGCTCTACCAATTTCTTTAGTAGAAGCATTTTGATCTACATCAAATTCTGTGTTAGCAGAAAGATTATGAGCGGAAATAGCATACAGAGCGTGATAACCAATACCTTCATTCAATTCAACAGACTTATCTTTTTTCCAAATAGAAATAAGATCTTGTGCTTTTTTAACGGACTTAGGTTCTTCAACAAAATAGTTGTAGCTATTAAGACCTTGTGATTCACGGATCAAACTAGAAGCACTAGATCCAGTAAGAATACGGAAACCAATCAAGTTAACTTCTGGAAAAGTATGCTTGAGATCTTCTAAAAGAATAGTAGTAATCCCATCGGGCATCCTGTTACCGAACCTACGATAGATTCGACCAGTCTTTCGATTACGAAGAATTTGATTGTTTACATGATGATTGCCAAGACGACTAGGACCACCAGGATACTTTCTACTGAGATCTACATCATAGGTAATTCCATTAGATTCCCCATCAGTAAGAATAACAACATTTACTTTTTGGAGTTTGTACTGAGATTTGAACTGAGGAATAATTTGATGAAGGGCAATCACTGATTCATTAAGGGGAGTTCCACTCAAATCAAAACCAGGAGGAATACGATACGAATTGTCGTGGGGATCTCCCATCTTAAAAGCAAGTCGCCAAAGGTGAAGGCAATCTTGCTCAAAGTTTCTACCACTTGCTTTAGAAGTGAGGAAGTTTAAGAGATAAAAATTCCTATGGATAGAAATTGATCCATGCTTTCGTTCGTACCTGTAATTTTTTTCAAAATCAAAATCACAATTAGCATCAACTAAACGAGGAGACCATTCATAAGTAAATCCATATACCTCAAAAGGAATTTGAACTTTCTTACAGAACCAAACAAGATTAAGTAATTGCTTGACAGTATCAAGAATATAGTTCCCCATAGAACCAGACCAGTCAACCACAAAAATTAGACCATGATTTTTACCGTCAGGAATTACAGAAACTTTCTTGAAAAGATCTTCATTGTACTTGTAAGTATGAAGTTTACCAGTATCAAGAACACCAGTTTTAGAAACTGCCGACCGTTGATAAGAATCAGCAGATTTTTTCATCTCAAATTCTTTAACAAGATAATTAACTTCTTTTTGAGATTCTGTTTTATATTTACGATACTCAGTATCTGAGCGATCAAAAATTTTCCCGAAATGTTTTTGCTTGTCAAGCTCAGTATAACGAAATTGGGCAGTCAAATAAGGACGAATGGTATTCGTATCTACAATAATTTTATCGATCTCAGCTTCAGGAACTTCGACGTAAGTATGATCATCAACAAAAGGAAATTTATCCGTCAGTTTTTCTGCTTCATTATCAAACGACTTTTGAGTTTTAGAAACAGTCTCATCAACTTCAGGATGAACAGAATTGGAATTGCTATCAAGCATATCAGATAAATTTTCTTCCGTACTGTTTGTATCTCCTTCCTCAGATTCTTCGGTAAATTCTTCTGAAGAAGATTGACTACCATTCATGTTTTCACCTACACCAGATTCATTATTGGAAACATTGGCGGGAACTTCCACAGACTCCTGTATTTTATCTTGGATCTCTTTATAAATTAATTGACAGATTTCAATAACATCCTGAAAGCTTTCTGCTTTCTCAGTCATTTCAACATACATTTGTTCCTTCTCGGAAAAAGGAATACAAGCATGAGAACCGATTTTGAAATGAAGATTGATACGGTCAATCAAAGAAACGTTATTCATATCTTCATTAGCAATACTAAAGAAGTCATCATCATTAAGTTCTTTGTATCCGTTATAAAAACTACGAGCAAGACCAGGATACTTACGCTTCATCAGCTTCTCAATACGAGCATCCTCAATCACGTTCACAAAGTCTTTAGGAATTTTATACTTCTCAGACCAATCTTCGCTAGGGGTATAGATAGCATGACCCACCTCATGCCCCACCAGGAGGTCGTACACGGTGCTTGAAGCTCTGTCCCAGATAGGAAGTACCAGAACACGGTTCAGAACATCAAAGCAGGCGGTAGAGACCTTCCTGTGCTCAATGATAAGGTTCTCTGTAGCAAGCAGTTTGGCGAGAGTACCTTTAACTTCGTGATTGACGGTCATGGGTTTGTTTCAACTGAAATCATTTTAAACTAAAAAAGGCAGAGTTGCCCCTGCCTTAGTCCAGTTCAGAAAGTGTCACACTAGCAACACTATAATTTTTGACTTTATCAAAAGTGATTGTTCTATCAAATTTGTCAATAAGTTGTTCTTTATGAGTGATTACAAATACATTTGTATTGTCATCAAATTTTCTGAGAATAAAACTAAGTTCACCGCTGCCAGTTTGATCTAAAGAACCATCAAAGATTTCATCTAAGATCAGGAGGTTAGTATCTACGCTATTCTTAAGTTTAGCAATAGCTCTCCAAGTAAGCAGCAGAGCAATATCAATTCTAGCTTTCTCTCCTTCAGAAAAAGATTCATAAGAAAACACATCCCTATATCTTGATTTAATTGTTTCTTCAAAATTTTCATTCAATGTAAAGTTAACATAGAAATCCATATTCTGAAGATACTGGTTCAGTAGTTTATTCATTACTGGCAGATACTTCTTAATAATTCTGGTTTTGATTCCATTATCTTTCAGAAGCATAGAAGCAACGGTCAAGCAATCTTTTTCTTCTTTAGTATCAGAAATAGTTTTCTGTACCGTTTTACTTTGATCAGTAAGATCTTTAAGGATCACAAACTGTTCTTTTTGATTTACGTCAGTGTCTTCTAATTTTTTAATCTCATCATCAAGTTCAAAAATTCTTTTATGAAGTGACCTGATTTCATTATTGAGTTGTCGATTCTTTAGATTGAGTTCGTTTATTTCATCAATCAAAAGAATAAAGGTATCTTCTTGACTTTGGAGATTGGAAAGTTGTTGTCCCAAATCAGACATAGCTTTCTCCACCTCAGCAAGTTTATCCGAGAGAACTTGGATCTTCTCTTGTTTAAAATGCTCCTCAATCGATTGCCCACATGTCGGGCACGAATCATTCTGCTCAAAGAATACTTTTTCTTTATTATATGACTTTTGTTTGGTTGCAATTTTGTTCTTGAGCGAATCAACCTTAGAGATTGTTGCTTTAACTTTCGACGTGTCTGAAACGGCAATGGTCTTAGCGTCGATTTCCTTGTCGTTATCGAGGATTTCAGATTCATGATTAAGTGCTTCTTTTAATAAAATTTCTTTACGATTCTCTTTTTCTTGAATGTCTTCTTTATTTTTCTTTTCAATATCTAGCATGAATTGCTTCTGCATAGAAATTTTTTCTTTTAATAAATCATATTTGTATTGATGATCTTTAACTTCATCATTAATGATTCTAACCTTTTCTTTCAGGTTTTGATTCATCACAGAAAAGATTTGAATGTCCAGAATATCTTCAATGATTTCTCGACGAGAAGCAATCGGCAATCTCATAAAAGGAACAAACGTAGAAGATCCAAGCACAACAATCTGTGTGAAAGATCTATAGTTCATTTTTAAAATATTTTGTTCCAATTGATTTTGAAAATCAATGGCAGAAGATGCTTGATCCAACATGGCACCGTTCTGATAGATTTCAAAGATGTTTGGTTTAATTCCACGGCGAATCCTGAATTCATTCTTGCCAATAGAGAATTCAATTTCAGTAAGACAATCTTTTTCATTGATGCTATTCACAAGCATCGGTTTATTAATCTTACGAAATGGTCTCCCAAACAAAGAAAAAGTAAGAGCATCCAGAATAGTGCTCTTACCTGCTCCATTAGTTCCGACAATTAAATTTGATTTATTAGAATCCAAATTGATTTCAGTAAAAACATTCCCAGTTGAGAGAAAATTTTTCCAACGGATAGTTTTAAAAATGATCATGGTGGATTAGGTGGAATAATAAAATCGTCAGAAGTTATGACTGAATATTTTTGGGATCTTTCTGTACATGCTTGTATTATAACATCCCCGTCAATAGGTCTTACTCTCATTGGCGGGGTTGTTTCATCTTCAAGTTCAAGTAAAATTAAATAACGATCAGCATCATCCTCATCTTCAAATAAAGGAATAATGTGTTCACCATTATCAGATAACACCGAATAGACTCCATCTTCTCTATGTTGAAGTGTAATGATGAACATAAGTTTATACTACTTCACAACTTTCAATATATAGTGATTTCATAAGTTGTTTTAATTTATTTTTATCTACGGATATCTCTACCTCGTCAATATATTCATTGAGAAGAGTAAGCGTATCTTTAATTTCAACATCAGTATCTTCTTCTGTGTTGTCATCAATGAATGTTTCTACAATTTTTAAATCAATGACATTTGCTTGATATAGTTTTTCAAGAAGATCTTCAAACTGTTGATAATCTTTTTTCTCTTCTACGATAATCTTGACATAAGAATTTGTAAACTGAGAGGGATCGATGCTGAGATGAGAACCAGTAGAATCATTATAAAATACTTTCTGGAAAATCTCATAAGGGTTCTTGACCCGCTTGAGTTTATTGGTCTTTGGTTCATAGAGATGAAATCCTCGCTCGTCTTTATAATCGTTCCAAAACATTTGGTAAGGATTACCTAAGTAGGTAATGTTTCCTCTAGAAGATTTATGATGAAAGTGCCCAGAGAATACTTGTTTGAATTTTTTAAAGATGGAAGGATCCATACCATGATCCATTTTTGTTCCTGGGGTAACTACAAATCCATTCAGTTCTAAATGACCCATAGCAATCTCAGCACTGGTATCATTAATCCATGCCATTGTTTCTTCCATGTTAGAAGAATTGATCCATGGCATCATAAGAATTTTAGTGCCATCAATCATTACTGTCTCTGGTTTGGAATAGATTTGAATGTTATCGTATTCCTGTAAAAGAAGTTCTGGGGAGTTGATCTCGTTTGTATTTTTATAGTATGTACAATGATTACCAAGAATCATATGAACGGAAATACCAGAATCCCTGAGGCGATCAAAATAATGCTTCCGAATACGATTCCAAACATTAAAATCAATACTCTTTCTATTATCGAATGTGTCTCCAAGATCAATAACAGTTTTGATATTATGTTTTTTAAGTGTGGGGAAGAAAATTTCATCGTAAAACTTTTTAAAGTATTCCCAAAAAACTAAACTTCCTTTACGACCATCTAAATGTTGATCTGTAATAAGAGCAATTGTCATCTTTTGTTCCTAATCTCAAGTGATTCTTTGATGCCTGTCATATCAGAATAACTGGAATTCATACCAGCCATATCTCCATTGTAGCTTTCTGTATACATTACATGGTCGTATCCAGACTTTTCTAAAATTTTATTTTTAATTTCTAACTGTTTCTTTTCTTTTTGAATCCTTCTTAAGAAGGCATAGTAAATAATTTGTGTGAAATAAGCAAACGGATTCTGTGATTTTTCTGGATCAAAGTTATCAATGTATTGTACACAATTTTCTACACCATCGGAGATCATGTCATCTCTAAAAGTATAGTTGACAAAGTTTGGTTTATAGGATAAATGTGTAGCGATCTTTAAAAAACAATCACCAATATACCTAGTGATACGTGGGCGAGCAAGATCGTTTTTCTTAGCTTCATTAACTTGTTTTTTAAACACAGTTATTGCTTCTAAAAATTCTTTGTTATTTACATAATACTCTGTATTTTTCTTGCTCATATGATTTGTTAGTCTTGATACGAGTATAAAGGATTCCTCACAAAATGTCAAGGGGGCTTGACAAGATCTCAAAAACCCAGTACAATAACTCTGTCAGGGTTCAAAGGATATATAGCTTTTAGCTTCTTTTAAATATATCTTCTAAGTATTTTTTAGTATCAGTTACTGATCCTAAGTAACCCATTCGTTTAGATAAACGTTCTGGTTTCACATCAACTTCATTAGATAGTTCTTCATTGTTTACCATTCTGATGTAATACCCTTCAATTTTTTTATCTAGTTCAGTCATTGTAATAACAGCACTTTTAGGTATTACAAACATATTATCATAAGTAGCATGGATCCATTCGTTGAGAGTAAACCCATCAGAATGAGATCCTTTCTTATGTGACATTCTTTCTACCTTTAAAGGATTTTCAATTAATAAACTATCTTCATCTGGCAAGTAACATACTTTAGCAATAATTTCTTCACCTGATACTAATTTTATAATTGAATAAAATTCTTCTTCCATTATTTTAAATTTATTGTTATAGTTTCGTATTTAAAATTTTCTTCTTGATAAATTTTGATGCGTTCTACCAAATGATTTAAAGTATAATTTTGACGATTACCATTTGATATATCATCAGCTATATCATAAAGAGTTGCTATATCTTTTCCTTCACCTTTACGAAGAACTCTTCCGATTGACTGAAGATTTCTAATTCTTGATTTAGATGGTGAAGCAAATACAATATTGTGTAATCTTTTAATATTAATTCCAGTTGAGAATGTTCCGTAAGAAGCAATAATTACAGCATCATTTTCTTGCTCAGTAATTACTCTAACTTGCTCTCTATTTTCAACATCAACGGAACCGTGTACGAAGAAAATTTTTCTTTTTTCTCCGATATCATTATTTATTAATTCATACAAAGGTTCACCATGTTTCTCGACATAGTTAAATAAAACTAATGTGTTGCCTTCTAAATCACGTACAAGGTTTTTAATTAAATTGTTTCTTTTACGATTGTTCACTAAGTATTCAATTTCAGAATGATAGTCTTCAAAATATTGATACTCGTGTTTACATACAAGAATTTTGATACGAAGATTTGATAGGTGCCCTTGTTTAATTAGATCATCAGTCTTTGTAACTTTTTCACAGGCACCAAACAATCCTTCTAGCACCCACTTATGTGTCTTAGATCCATCTAATGTTCCAGTAAATCCAAAACGATACTTGGCATTATGAAGTTTTGTCATAATTCCTGTGAGGGACTTTGACTTAAATAGGTGTGCTTCATCGCCAATAACACAGTCAATATCGTCAAAATACCTTTTGGGGAATTTGTAGATTGACTGCCATGTAGAAATGATGACAGGCTTATCTGTGTTCTTATCTTTGCCCGAATATATTGTATGTACATTCTCCTCGGTGCTCCAACCATATTCTCCAAAATCTTTTACCATTTGTTCAACGAGAGAAGTAGTAGGAACAACTAATAAAATTTTCTTTCCCGTAGCTACATAATATCTCACAATCGAATAGATCATTAATGATTTACCAGATCCTGTAGGAGATAAAAACAACCCTCTATTATTTTTTAATGCTTGATATACAGTTGAGTACTGGTAATCTCTAGGAGCAAATTTACAGATCTTATCCATAAACACTTTAACCCCAGCGGGAGAAACCATTTGATTTTTTTCTTCTACATCGCCATACCATTTATCTGTTTCATAAGATAACTGGTAACTTCTTTCTTGACACCATTGTTTTAAATGGGGAAGTAACCCGCCATATAATTCTCCTGTACCTGGGGAATACAAATGAATGACCCCATCCCAATAACGATATCTAGGATTTCTTTTTAAAAATTTTGCTTCTGGCATTTCAAAAGAAAAATAGTCCGACAACTCACGATGAACATGAGGTTCGGACTCCAACTTTAAAAAGACTTCGTTCTTCTTACGGATGATAATATTTGACATCATGTATTTCCATTGATGAATTTTTCCCATTCAATAGCATTCTTAATGTGATAATTTCTTTGCGAAATCATTCTTAAAACCTGATCTAGAAAATATAATGCTTGGTCTACGTATTTAATTTTTGCTTCTAAATTAATAATATCCTCATCTGATTCAAGATAAACTCTCATCTTGTCTGATGTTTTAATACTAGATCCAAATGGTTTTTCGGCATATACTTTAGCGTCTGCTTCGCCGCCGTAATATTCTCTTTTATTTTTTATTAATTTTCTAAGATTAAATTCTAAACTGGTTTTAATACCATTAAGATCTGTATAATGGTTTAAATATTTATTGTGTTGAAAAGGTATCTCTAAAGATAACCTTGCTAGATCTTCCGAATATTGTTTATTTTTAAATTGGAAATCAATTTCTGAATCTTCTTTCCATTGATTTTTTATGCCTTCAAAGAGAGATACTATAGTTTCAAATTTCATATTGGTTTAAAGTTTTTATCACGAATAGTGTAGTCAGTAAATTTGAATGATATGTCAGCAGTAAAATATTCTACATCGGTTGCTGTAGAATCAAAAGTAATATCAGTTAAACTAATAGGAAATAAATTTTCAAAATCTACAATTCTATTTGTATTAAAATTAGATGTCAGAATAAACAATTGACCATGTGAATACTCTGGCATATCTGGATGTTCGTTAGCCCCAGAATTTTTTTTGATCCACGAATGAATAGAGTTATAATTGTGTAAATCTTCATCAATAATAAATCTAATTCTTAGATCACCAAATTGCATTCCACCACCAGGAACAATTGGAAACGATCTAAATCTTGTTGGTACGTCAGTAAACGGCATGTTTACATCAGGAAGATTTATTGATTGGCAGAAAAAATCTACACTATTAAAAATTTCTAAATTTAATTTAAAACCAATAGGAGTTAAGAAATTCCTATTTTTTGGTTGTTCATCAAACCATTTGGCAGGCATGTCAACTTCCCAAGCTACTACTATTTATCTGCATAAAAAAAGACCCCCGAAGGGGTCTAGATGAACCAGTGATGAATCACATGAGGTTCTTAACTTGTACTCTTCTGTAGTACATGTTAGCATTAGGGGTGAGAGTCTCGCCATCTGGAGTGCCGTTGTAAGCACCGTTGGTGGTGACGAATGGGTTCGATACCATGCCGTAACGAGTCTTGAAGCCAATTTTAGGCTGGAAGGTGTTAGGATCAATCGAACGGAGCATCTGGAGGGGTACATATGGGCAGTAGAAGAATCCAGCGTCATATGGTGAAGAACCCTTATAACCTACGAGGTAGTAATGCTTATCAGAAACATTAGCAGCATAAGGATCAACAAAGACCTTGATTCTACCATTGATTGTACCAACAGCAAGGTTGCCAGTGTCATCAACACCACTGAGGGAAGGACCACCAGCGCCGCCGAGACCTGAGGAATAATCGAGAGTACCAGCCATCGCTAGAGCTGAAGCAACGTCAGCTGAGCAGATGAGGAAGTTACCCTTGCCTCTACGAGTGTCTTGGGCAATAGCGTTACAATCTCTTTCAATCTGGAAGAGTAGACCCTTCCACTTTTCAACCGTCCAACGACCGTTGGAATCAACGTCGAGGTCAAATACACCAGCGGTAGCAACGTTATTCTGAGCGCCTTTCTTGGCAACACGGTAAACGGTACGAACAACTTCACGGTTGATTTCGGCAAGAACTTCACTTGAAAGAATGTTAGCAAGTTCTTGCTCAGCATCAAGACCATGAATAGCCTTAAGGTCTTGAGCAAGTTCTAGAGTGTACTCAGCTTTGAGGGCTCTTGACTTGGCGGTAACCGAAGTCTTCTCGATGCTGAATGACATCTCACGGAATAGACGACCTGACTCGCCCATTCTTTCTAGGTCTTCACGGCTCATACCACGAGCAACTTCATAAGTGCCAGGGGTAGCGTCGTTAAGTAGAGAAGGATTGTTACCTTCAGAATCTCCACCAACACCAGCACCAGTTCTTGGGGTGTAAGCGCCAGTAGTTGCGTCGTAACCAGCAGTGAATCCAGTATCTGGTTCGTTGAATAGAGCTTCTTCGCCAGCTTGATTCTCGTAACGTGATCTCATGGCAAAGATAAGTCCATTAGGACCGCTCATTGGTTGAACACCACAAACGTCATAAGCCATGAGGTTTGGCATTGAACGACGAACTAGGCTGATTAGAATTGGATCGAAACCAGCAAGTCCACCAGTGTTGGCGGTTGATAGAGCTGAACCAGCTGGATCAATAGTTCCAGCGCCTAGTGAGTTTACAGCAACCTCATTGAGGATGTTACGCTCTTCACGTAGGGCTCTTTCTTGATTTTCCAGGAGAACAGCGGTAACAGCCTGCTTGTAACGATCTTGGATAGCGGGAGCTTCCGAGTGATTTAGAACAGGTGCCCACTTTTCCTGGAGAAGTTTAGCGTTAAACATTTGTTTCTCCTTCTTTTTTTGGAAAAGATTGTGTGGGTTTGATGATAATTATTTATAAAGTATCACTTCCAGCGAGCGATAGCATTGAGGTAAGCAGCCATTGCTGGTGTTACATCGCCATCTACTGGAGTTTCGTCACTTACTTCTTTAGTAACTGACTGAGGGAAATATGACTCACGTAGAGTCTTTACTGCTTCAGCAAATTTTTCAGGGGATTCAAAATTGACACCCTCTGATAAAGAAGCAAGCTTTTCTTTCTGAGTATCGGCAAGTCCTTCTGAAATTTGATTCAGAATAACTACACGGGTTGACTCAGAAAGACGATTATTTAATTCCACGTTACGCTCAATTTGTTCATTGAGGCGTTGTTCCATCTCACGAAGCTCGTCGGTCATTCCTTCAAGAACATCAATTTTTTCATCAGGAATGCTGATGTAATGTTCTTGGAATAGATTTTTGAGACCAGCAATGAAATCTTCAGTGATTTCATTACGGACACCACGATCAACACTGACTTGATTTTCTTCTAGCCAGTTGTTGATAGCATAATTGATTGTTCCTTCTACTTGCTCAGCAAGTTCTTTCTTAACAATTTCTACTTGCTCAGCAACACGAGCTTCAAACTGCTCGTTTAATTTAGCATACTCTTCATTTAATTTTGAAGTTACGGCGGCTTCTAAAATTGTTTTTGCTTTTGCTTTGAAATCTTCCGAAAGATCTTCCCCTTCGGTGAGAGCAGCAACGTCGCTAGATAGATCAAGTTCTTCGTATGAAGGCTTAATTGGGTAGGTTACATTTGGACCAGTGTGAGTACCATACGCTACTTCTACACCAACACTAGGAGTTTTACCCATTTCGCCTGGGTCATGAATGTGAGAAGTTTGAGCGGTTCCATCGCTTTGAGCAGCCTTAGCACCAACAGGAGCAGCTGCTTTAGCACCAGGATTTTCTTCACCATCTTCATCATGCTCATGTGGAGTTGTTGAAGTTCCGCCAAGATCAGTAATTGATTGGTGGTAAGGAGCAACAGCTTGTGTTGTTACTGTAGGTTGTGGATCATGACCACCACCTCTAGTTTGAGCATCATTAACTTGTCCGCTAGGAGCAGAACCTGATCCTCCAGGAATTACAGAAGCATTAACGGTAGGCATTGGGTCGCCAGCTTCTACAATAATTCCAGCACCAGATACAAGCTCCTCAAACTTTTCGTTTAATCTATCTGACATTTGAGTATTCCTCGTAATTCTACATTAAATTTATTCTATGAATTATTTATCAAATTTATAGATTTGAAAGGAAAGCAGTAAATGCTTTTAACTTTCTTTCCTCTAAATTTTTACGGGTCGCTCCCGAAATATATTGCTTAATTTCGGAAACACGGTATTCTTTTAGAAGTCCGTTGTCCCAGACCCACTCTTTACCTTCCATAATTCCCTGAACAAAAGCGTCAGGTGCGGAGGGATCTGCTACAATATCAGCAGCAGTAGCAAGCATGAAATCATCACGAACATATTTCACACCATTCTTTTCTTCTAAAGAACCCATGCCTCTAGAAGAAACACCAAGCTTTACTCCTTCCTCAAGAAGTGACTTAGCAATTTGTCCCATAGGTGTATCTAAGATACGTGCTTTACCAATAAAGTTTGTGCCTTCAGAGCGAAGAGACACAATCTTATGGGATACACGATCTAGATTTACGCTAGGTCCATCAGGATGTCCTAGTTCACCTAGAGCACGACCAGCAGATACATATTCTTGATTGTATCTTTCTACTTCACGATTTAAAATATCGAAAGGATAAATCCTTCCATTGCGGTTTTTTGTTTCTGATTGTAGAAACACTCCTTCAATGTAAAGATTTTTCTTTCCATTCTTTTCTTCTACGAGTACTTGAACGTTCTCGATATTTTCCGTGATGAGTTTCATTGTTCTTCTGTGTCTACTGGTTCGTCAAAGTAAGTAGCGGCAACTACTTTCTTATAATTGTCAATAACTTCGGCAGCTTTTTTGTAGAGAAGATCATCAATCTTCTCTAAAGCATCTGCCTTTTTATTGGCATGAAGTAAATTAATAATATCTAAAGTCGATTCCATATTAATAATAAAGTTATATTCTATTTAGTAGAACTTGTTTTTGGTTTTGGTTGAGACTTTAGCGCCTTCATTTCTCTACTAGCAGCAGCATCAGCAGATTTTTCATTCCTATCAAATGCAGCATCAGCGGATTCTTGATCTCTATCAAATGAAGCTTGTGCTTGCATATCCTGAATCTCTGGAGCGAAAGCAGAATTTTGAGCATCCATTGTACTCATGGCATTAAGATCTACAGGATTAACTGCCAATCCAGATTTAATTTCTTTCTTCATTTGCTTATCCATTTCCTTGTATTCTTGCTCAGTTTGCATTAATACTTGGCGACGAATATATTCAACTGAGAAATACTTACCAACAAATGGATCCATTTGGGTAACAAGTTGAATTCTTTGAAGATTGAGTTCTTGTTCTTTTAATTCATTAAAGTGATTATCAAACAAGTAGTCATATTGGATATGTTCTTCCATATCCTCCCAATCTTCGGGAGTGATAATACCTTTGAGGATTAATTGTGTTTTGAGAATATCGTGGAATAACTCACTGAATTTTTTACGAAGTCTTCCGATAAATTTAGTAAACTTAAGTTCATCCCTGAGAACCTCTGTGGTCTTACCAAGATTAAACCCTTTGTTGTCATCAGTAAGGCGGGAAGGTGGTAGGTTGAGTGAGTTGTAAAGTTTCTTTTTGAAATACTCAACGTCCTTGAGTTCACCAAGGTTCTGACCGCCTGGGAGTGTAGTGATTTCAGTTCCTCTACCACCTTCACGGCGAGGTAACCAGAAGTCTTCAAGCATCGACATATGCTTTTTATCATCACGAATCTCTCCAGTGCTAGCATCATAGACAAGTTTATTTCTATAGCGAGCCATAACCTCACGAAGGTATTGCTCTGCTTTTACTTTAGGAAGATTACCAACATCAATGTAAAAAATTCTTCTTTCTGGGGCACGAGATAATCTATAGATAACCAGCGAATCTTCAATCATTCTTAACTGGTTGAGTGCTTTGATTGCTTTGTGTAAGAAACTTAACGTCATCTTTTTGTTAAGATCTTTTACACCACAATCAGCAGTAGCAATAGAATCTACTGCTATCTTAATACCGTTAGCAACAGAATAATCTGATGGGGAATTAGATGGTAATGAAGTAGTAAAACCTTTTGGATTGTAAAGATAATATTCTATATAATCTCCCCAATCATATTCCATTGCTGACCCTCTCATTAAGTGAGCATCAGCATTTGTATCTTTAATTTGCTGCCTTACTTTTTTTAATTTGAGCGGATCGACATACCTTAATTCTAAAATACCTTTTTTGGGGTTGTCTAAATCAATAACTTTGTGGTAAAATATTCTTCCGTCTACATACCAATTACGAATAATGTTATGGCATTTTTTATCAAATTGTAATAACCTTTTAATGTAATTAAATTCATTGATAATTTTTGATTTTAATGTATCACTAATTTCTAAATTAGATAACTCAACCTGTACAGGGGAATCATCAGCATCGCTAACAACAAACTCGTTGACAATTTCATCTACCGCTGAATCACATTCAGGGTGCATTGCCATATCCCTATATCTTTTGATATATTCGTATTCGTTCTTAGCAACAGCTTCTGTATCTACATATGTGCCAAAATAGCCACCTGCTACGGTGGCTATGTTATCATCTTGGTTTGGGGAAATAGGAGATTGACCCCTATTTCCACCCTCCTTGTTAATTAGAAATCCAAATAGTTGACTCATAGTAATGGTAGAACTCAGTTATATACTATTTATTACTGATTTACAATACGGTTTGAAGAACCAGATCTTGTACCAGCAGTTGCAACTGTCCAATAAGAATATTGGAATTCAACTGTAAATTCTTCAATCTGATCATTGCTATCATAAGCAAGATCAATTTGAGAAACGTTAGTTGGGAAAGCATAGTGTAAAGAATACTCTCTTAAGATAGCAGCAGTTGTTGGTTCTGTCGATGAGTTCTTTTCTAGTTGCTTAACTTTTAGAAGTTGAGCATAACCAGTTGAACCATCTACAGATGGAGTAAAGAGAGGGGCGTTGTTGTTATCATGAGTGTTGATAGCTTCTAACCACTGCTCGAATAATCCACGAATCTTCATATCTTTATCATTGAAGAAGGTAGCAGTCCAAGTATCAAAGGTTCTATCACCAGCGATCTTGACTGTTCTTCCACGGAAAGGAACTTCGATAACACCTAATTGTGATGCTGGAAGAGCTGCTGACTTACAAAGTAAGTTAACTAATCCTTGGTCATCGGCGCTAATTGTTCCACCTTTCAATCCGTTGCCAGCGGTTGGGAAAGGAATCTCAACATAGAACATATTAGGCTTAACGCCTTGTCCAATCTGTGAGATGAAATTAGAAATTTTGGTTGCCATTGTTTTTTACCTCGTAAAATTTGTGATGAAATTACTGACCAATTACTTCAGCAAACGAAACACCAGTCTTAGTAGCAGTAAATGTTACTGATACATAATTGATTGAACGAGTTGGTTTGATAAACAATTCAGCAACAAATTCGTTACGATCAATAACATCAGGTGTATTGTTAGTGTCATCACAAACAACTAAGAAGTCGGTCACGCCTCTTCTTGCTTGAATTTCTGCCATGTACGAATTAATGGCGCTAGCAAACGATGATCTTGTGATCTCATCGTTCTGTTCAAATAGAACTTGCTTAGCAAGACCTTCTACTCTCTTCTCAATATTGAGGAATAAACGACGAACATTAATTCTATCAAATGCGGAAGGAGAAGCAAGAGCGGTCTTATCTCCAAATAGAGTTACGCCAGAACCAGGGAAAGAAACAATAGGATTGATTCTATTCTGATAGAGTTCATCTCTATCTGCTTTATTTGGGTTATAAGCAAGTTTAACAGCGTTTCTTAAAGAACCTCTGTTTAAACCAGCAGGAGAATACCAATCATCTAAGGCAGCAGAAGTAGATACACATAGACCAGCGATATCACCGTTACATGGTAAGTAACGATACTTGTCATTAAAGCGATCATAGAAATATTTGTAACCGCTATCAAACACAGCGTATGAAGTTGAAGTTAAACCATTGAAAAAGTTAATTGTATTCTCTCTTTGTTGAGTAGCAGTTAAAGCACCATTAGTTCCGATTTGATTTCCTTTGTGAGCAGAAACGAAAGCGACACAATCTTTTCTACTAGCGGCAATAGAAATAACTTTTGATGCCTTTGATTTTGAGTTAGTTTCTAAAGTCATAGAACCACCCATCAAAATAAAATCAATCTTAATAGTTTCTGTGTCTAAAAATAGATCATAAGCATCTCCAATTTCAGCATTAGTATATGCATAATCATCTATTCCAAACTTAAGATCTGAAACTTTTAGTCCAGAAAGATTAAGTTTTCCGCCACTTACAGCAGATGCAGATGCTGTTTGATCCCAAGTTTGTCCCGCCCCGAGAGAAGAAGGATTTGTAAAACCACTAACAGTAGCACCAGCAAAGATGTATGCTGAATTTGAATTAATTACATCTTTATAATAAGTTGCGGCACCTTCTGAACTCTTACCATCTGTTAACTTGGAAAGGTGTGTCAATCTTTCTAGAATAGTATTTTTTGCCCCAGAAACTTGACCATCAATATCAATAACTACCACATGAAGTTCATCATAAGAAACACCAGTATCAGATGCATATTGTGATGTTCCTGGTCTTATGCCAATAGCAGTTAGTTTGAGATCTGTGCCTGGAATATTTGTATTTGAATACCAATCTGATACTGCAGTAATAGAAATATTTGTGTCAGTAACAGTAGCAACTTTGAAAGTAGCGGATGTTCCTGTTGTACCAGAAATAGTTATTGTATCATTAACAAGATAACCAACTCCGCCAGCAGCAACTGCAACTGCAGAAACTGCACCTTTTACTGTTGAAACAACAAATGTTGCATTACTACCACCGCCAGCAATTGTGATTGTATCACCAACTGTATAACCAGTACCAGCGTTTGCAATTACGATTCCAGTAATTGATCCTGCAGCTGCAACAATGTTTACTGTTAAACCAGTTCCAGTTCCGCCAGTTGTGGTAACGTTGTTTGCGGTTACATATAAAGTTCCGCCACTTCCTGCCGCAAAAGTTAGAACCGAACCAACAGTAACTGTGGTGTTTACTGTTAGACCAGTTCCAGATCCACCAGTAGTTGCTACGCCAGTTGCAGCAGTATAAAGTGTACCACCAGACAGGTTAGATGTTGTAGCAACTACACCAAGTTCTGGTGATGCTAACGTATCACTAGTGGTTAGGCGAACAGTGGGATCGTTTAAAATAACTGCTGCGGTTTTAGTTGTTGTGTCCCAAGAAAGAACCTCTCCTAGTTTACCACCGCTAAATGCAACGTCAGTACCTGCCGCCATTCCAGATGGAACTGATGAGAATGTAACGTATTGATCTGCACCACGATCTACTAAAACTACTTTTAAACTATTACCCCAAGATCCAGATGTTTTGGCAACATAAACTTCTGATGTGCCAGCTCCTGCTGCCCAATCCGTTTCGTTTCTAACTAGGACACCAGCTGTGCCGCTAGTTGCGTTCAACACATTAGTAGCAGCGCGTACAACTGACAATCTACCACCATAACCCAAAAATTCAGATGCAACAAACCAATCTTCTGCGTTAGCGTCCGAGGGTTTCCCAAAAATATTAACAAGTTCTTTTTGTGAACTTACGCTAGTTACTTTTCCAATTGGTCCTTTTTTGAATGAAGATGCAAAAGCGGCGTTGATTTGTTGAGCACCAATAACAACAGCATTAGATAGGTCACGCTCCTTAATAGTAATTCCAGGCGATACCTGACTTGCCATGTTTTTCTCCTTGTAAAGATTTCATTTTGATCTAAAATTATTTAGTAAATTGATTCTTTTAACTGGGGAAAGAGTGCATGAACACTTTACCAATCAGGATACTCCCATTTAAAATCGATATTTTTATTTTTTCTTGATTGCTTTATTCTCTTTGACGTACATTCTTTACATTCATATGAATAAGCAGATAAACACGATGACCTGTCTTTTCTGGTTAAGTAAAAATCTGATAGAAGATCTTTTACTTTTAAGCAAGACCTACACCTTCTCTCTTTAAATAAAAGATGATTTAGTGTAAACTGATCTTCTATATCCATTAATAATGACTCCACATATACGAGACATCTTCTTGAGTATCACCATATTCCCATAAAGAACCACTTTCAACAAATCCCTCATCACCTTCCAATCCAGTTACAATAAAACCAAATGGAGACATATCTTGTTCAATTTGATTTTTTTGCTCTTCGTAAATTCTTTGACGAACATCATTATCCGTCATTTCTTTAAAGTAATCTTGTACTGCCAACCAAGCAAAAATAACCAAACACATTACTAAGTCATCATGATAACCTTCATCTGCTTCAAATGATTGTTTTTTCTGGATAAATGTAGTGAGTTCAGATATAATTTCATAATCTCTAAACAATAATTTATCATCTTCAATAATTGTTTTGAGGTTGGCGCAACCAATTTTTTTGACAGTAATACTCATTTTAACTCCAAGTTGAGTTTTACTTCCAGAAAATCCTTGTCCAACTATTTGTCCAGCACGACCTCGCATTGAACACATTAATACATTAGGATATTCTAAATCATAGTTTAAAATAGATGCTACTTGATCTCCAACATCGTTAACCTCACACAACACGTAAGCATTATTATATGCTCTTGCTAAATCATTAATTATATTAGGAAACAACATTGGTTTTATTTCATTGTTTCTATACTTCGCTACAATTTTATATGGAACTGTAGTAATATCAAATACAATGAAAGCAGAGTAATCACCACCAATGCCTCTTGACACGTCAGCTGTTATGATATATTCTGATTTCTCGTTGGGAGATTCATAAACATCTAATCCCTTATTACTACTAGTTGGAGTATCAAAAACTAATGAACGTAATTTAGAAGCAGCAATTAATGTATCAACAGACCCTAAAAATTCACACTCAAATTCTTGAGTAAACTGGCGTTCTGAAGTGTTCTTGATTGTTTCTTCTTTCCACTTTGAATCACGACCAGGAACTTCAGACCAATGAACTTCTGTCCAAATATAATTGTTGCGTTCATTTTGTGCATCTACCCACAACTTATAAAAGTGGTTCATACCATATGGAGTAGAAATAATAATAACTTTAGTTTTTTGTCCAGATGAAATAGTAGGATATACAGATGAGAAAAAGTCATCTGCAATATGATTTGGAACGAAAGCAAATTCGTCCAGGAAGATGATATTAAATGACATCCCTCGAACAGCAGATGCTGATGTAGATGCCGCCATAATCTTGGAACCATTCTCAAGTTCCATAGAACCCTTGTTCCAAACGATCACACCTTGCTGTAACCATTTAGGAAGATTCTCGTATGCTGTCTGTAATCTTCCTAATAGGTCACGAGCAGTGGATGCTTTGTTGGCAAGAATACCAATGTTGGAACTATCATTAAACAAAGCATAGTGAAGTAGATAAGAAACCACAACAGTAGATTTGCCTGTCTGACGTGGCAACTTAGCAATATTGAATCTATTGTTATGAAATTTATCAACTAATTCTTTTTGGAATTCATACATCCTAAAAGGAATAAGACCTTCATCAACAGAAACAATTTTGACATAATTTAAAGCAAAGTAAACGGGGTCTTCTTTACATTTAATATATTCTTCAATTTGTTCCCTAGTAAAATCAATAGGAACATTTGCTTTTTTTAATAAAGGATTACCAAGATATACACCATCAGCCATAATTTTGTTTATAAACGGACATTAAATTTAAATCTTCCATTCTCTTCTTCCACCCATCACCTTCTGTAGTTCCTTTACATGGATTGATGCAAGTATTATCACCGAATTTATCACAAACCAAAGAAGCTAATGTTGTATCATCTCCTTTTTTGTTAGTTCCACTCCAGTAATGCTGCCCATTAATCCAGTTCGCCCCGCATTTAGGACAGGTTTTAATATTCATAAGACTTACAATAAGACGGCAATTTATTATATAGTATACTTTAGTATCGTGAAGTAGCAATTAAGACATGTTATGTTAGCAATCCCAAGCACGAAGTTTATATTAGTATTGGATTGTTAGTTGTATCATAACGTTGATAGGCAGCAGGAGTTCTGGTAGTATTATCAGAATTTCTTGCTTGATATGTTCCAGGAGTTCTTACAGTATTGTCTGAATTCCTTGGCACATAATCACCATTCCATACATCATATGTCATAGTTGACCAACCTTCAGTTCCAGAATAAAGAGTAACTGAATATGATTCTGGTTGAGCATCAACTGGATTGTTATCCTTATCGTATCTAATGTAAGACATTTTTTATTATTATTTATTCTTCTGAAATTTTCTTGCCCATTTCTTTGAGCATCTTCTGTAGATCAGCTGTAGAACCAAGAAACATAGTATTGTTTACAGTTGTTGGAGCAGAACCTTTTATTGGAGCATCTAGATCTTTCATCTTCTTCTGTAAATCTATAAGCTTATCGGTCATGTCTGAGACCTGCTTCATAGCGTTTACAGCGACTTCATACGCTCTAGGGTGTCCAGACTCCTGAGCAACCTCTAAGGCGCCTTGTACCGCCTCCTGACCTTTCTCTATGAGATCGTATAACTGACCCCTGGTATATTCATAATCTTTTTCTGGGTCTTCTTGCTTCTTAGGAGCAACTGGTGTTATTTCAATATTCTCTGGTTTTACAACATCAATGTCAAATATTTGTTCCATATTTTTTTCAAACTCATTCATAAGATCAATACAATTCTATGCCCTCGTTAAATCCAAAGTCATCGTCAGCAACAACTAACAAATCATCAGCTTGATCAATATCTCCATCTGCATCTTTATCTTGGAGAGCTTTTGGTGTATATGTAAATTTAGCATTTCTCTTATGTTCATTCAGATCTCCGAGTGTCTCGTAAATTATTGCTTTACGAATGATATCAGCCTGGTTAAATGGACCGTAGATATATGATTTTGCTGTAAAATTTAAAGTCCAAACAATTGTTCTTCTTGATAGAAAATCTCCATCCCAATCATCCTCATAATTAATATTATTTAAACAAATTTGAATATCTTTTTTCTCATTCATGTCTGGGATCATGTTAAGAGTGATATTAAAATTTGGTTGAAAAAATGGTAATATTTGCTCTAAAATTTGTAGACCATCATCTTGGTTCTTAGCAATAATACCAAGTTCAAATTCTAAATTATAAGGTACGGGAACATATTGAACCTTTACTTCATTTCCGTTGTCATCTATAATATTTCTATACTTTTGAATCGGACTAGTTTTTCTAGACCCATCATAAGATACGTTAGACAATTCAAAATAAATTCTAGGTAATACGATAGCAACTCTTCTTTTTGAAGTAGTATCTAAATTCTGTTCAATCCTAGTTAGAAATTTTTGTTTAGGACCATAAGCAATAGGAACCTTTTCAACTTCTAGAACATCTCCTGTTTGTGGATCTATCTTTCTAATTTCAATATTATTGAATAGAGTTCCAAAACCAACTACAGTTTTTTTAATTGCTTCGTTATAAAAATGTCGTCCTAACATCAGATACTACCTGTAAAATTACCATATTCACCAAAAGGATTTCTTTCTGCCCAGTCAACTATATCGTCACCAGCATCTTCAAAATCTCTATTCTTATCATAATTGCTATTAGTATTATTTAGAGTATCAAATGATCCTACCTCCCACACAGCTCCGCTATCATCCCCAGTAATGGTGTCTTCGTCAGCAAAATTTCCAGTACGATTAACTAATTGTAATACTCTGGTTGTTGAATCCCATGATTTAACTTTTGCCATAATATTACCAGGGGTGCTAGTTACTAATTCTCCTGGTGTGAAATTTCCAATACCACCAGAACTCATAATTAAACCAATAGCAGAACTAAACAACTGCTCTATTTCATCAATTTCATCAACACCAGTATCAATATTATCACTGCCAATTTCGTAAATTTCTGCTACAATAGTGTAGAAATAAATTTTTCCCAACTGGAAAAAAGGACTAATTCTTTGTACAAATTTTATTTCATATAAAGCTTTAGTCAATGGGACGTAAAGCAAATCACCTTCATTGGGTCTTTCTGGAATTGTTAATGTATGATTATTAGAAGCTTGTTGCCATCTTCTTTGAGACACAGTAAATCTAATTTCATCAGTAATTCTTAATCCAAATTTACTAATGAATTCTGATTGATTTCCAAATCCCTCTACATTTTGTAGAAGCATTTCAATTTGAAATTGATCTTCATATTTTGAATAGATAACATCATCATCCCCCAAAGGACCTTCCTTTAAAATAGTCCTGGGTAGATAGTAGATATCAGAACCAAACAATTTAATCTGTTCGTCTGCTAAATCTTGTAATAGATTTTGTTCCCCTTGGTATCCATCATAATACGTGGGAAAATAAGGACTGGTAGGCATATTATCCGATCATATCGATTGGTGGGAGTGTATACTTAGTAGGCATATCATCTTCTAATTGTTGTATCTCAGCAATAGCATCTTCATACAACTGTCTTCCATTTAAATTTACTCCACCAGGAAGAGTTATGTTATTGTACTTAATTAAATTCTGTCCCCATTGCTTCTTCATTAAAGCAGTAGCATATCTTTTGAGGAAGCTATCGTTATATACTTGAGACCAGTTTTCTGGATCTAAAGCACGATGGCATTCGATTAATAGATAATTGCCTGGTATCAATCTTGATTTATCAATATCAATATATAAACGATCTTGACGTTTGTTAAATCTAAATTGTACTACAGCACCAGTATTAACAACCATGTCAAGCGTTTCAAAATACTGACGAATCATATAATAATTTGGCATGTCAAAATTACCAAAAGCAAACCCAGATGAGAATGAAAAAATATCCATCAAGAAATACTGGTTGCTTAAACCAAACAAATCATTACGAACCCAATTAGAAGAAACGCCAAATACTTTGGTGATACCAATAACATGATCTGGAACTTCTATAAAATTATTTCTATTTTCCCACGTAGCAGAATAAGGATCTAAGGTAGTTTCTGATTCGTCTGAACTGTCAAATCTATTATAATCGTCTTCGGTAATTTCATGCTTTAAGTACATTGTTTCCACGCCATCATAGTGCCACTCTTGATAAAACTGAATAGCTGTATCAATAATATCATCAACTTGATCATTATCTATGTTAATCTGTAACACAGGATAACCAAGTTGACGTTTACAGTAATCAATTAACCCCTGGCGAGTAGATGGTCTTGCCATGTATTTAAATACTCTTTTTTATATTTATACCCTATCAAAAATGAAGGGTCCGCCAGTAGACTTGCCAAAAACTAATCTACCGTCAGCATCATAACCAGTATCTTTTGCTATGTACTGAGAATCATTAAATTTAACCTCACTGTTAATTCTAATTCCTTTTACGATACATTCCCCACAAGGCATGGCAATCCAAAATCCGTTCACATAATTAAATTGATAATTACAATTCAATTCCCAATCCATATTATATGATTGAAATATTACTTCTTTTTCTGTAATATATTCATACTTATGATACTCTTGTCTATAAGGTCTACCCCTAGGATATTGATACTCATACCAATTTTGAGACATCAATTTATTATCGCCCAAATCTTTATACACAATACGGATCATTGCGAATTGTGATGGATAAGAAAACGCTTGTTTTTTATTTAAATATTGCCCTATAATAGATTCAAATTTCATATCACCTCACAATAAAAAACCCCCCGAAGGGGGTGGTTTAATCATTCTACAACTTCAGTTTCGGAAACGGGAGTTTCTTCTGCTGAAACTTCTTCCTTAGGATCTAAAATTTGGAGAGTTTCTAGACCCCCTTGTAGTTTGGTTCTATACTCTCTTGCTTTTGATAGATCTTCTTCAAGTTTGGTAATTTGCTCATTAATATTTTTGAGTTGATTCTCAAAATTTTCTCTAAGAGCGGTAGTGTCAGTAGACATAATAAGTTCCTCTTTAATAATACTGTACGAAGGATATTGTAACATAATTATTTATGGTTTGTCTTTGAGAGATTTAATTTCCTCTTGTAGCATATTTATTTGAATTTGTTGTTCTTTGATTGCCTCAATGAGGACTGATACCATATTAGCATAAGCAACAGTCTTCATGCCATCTTCATTTTCAAATATAACTTCTGGAATAACTTCCTCAACCTCTTGAGCAATTAAACCAATCTGGTGAGTATCAATATCAATTCGATCAAATTCTACACCTCTAAGATTTAGAACTTTATCTAAAGCATTTTCAATTGTTTTGATATTTTTCTTAAGTCTGATATCAGAACTTGCTGTTACTGTACCAGTTACAGTAACATTACCTGCGGAATTGATTTCTAACCTATTTGAAGTAGAACCACCGCCATACAATCTAGTAAGACCACTATTAGTATTACCATAACCAATATACATACCGTCATTGGCGCTGGTGCTATTGTTGTTTCTAATAATACGAGCATTTAAAACAGTGTCAGTATTATTAGGCATACCAGCAGTGGTATTGACTGCTGTGGTAGCATTACCTACGGTTAATGTTGATGGGTTAACCCACGTTGGGGCACTAGCGCCAGTGTTAACAACTAATACCTGACCAGCAGATCCAATGTTTAATTTAACAGTTGTTGAGGCAGCAGATTGATATAAGAGATCGCCAGCAACACCAGCAGTAATATTTGCAGCAGAGGCAACAGAAAGACCAGAAATATTAGACCAAGCAGGCGCCGCTGCTCCACCAATCAGAACCTGTGTATTCTGTCCTGCCGCTAAGAATGCCGTTGCTCCAGGACCGCTTTGGTAATGTATTTGTCCAGCACCACCACCTGATACGTTAGCAGCAGCTCCAACAGTAAGAGTTGATTGGGCAACCCAACCAGGAACAGCAAGGCTTCCACCAGACCTTAATATTTGACCAGCCTCGCCTGTTGGTAATTTAGATGTAGTATTAACGGCAGACTGATACAAAATTTTATTGGTATCGGCGGCGATGCTGGTAATGTTGCCAGCAACAATTGAAGATTGATTAATATAAACTGGTAATTTGGAGGAACTTAGAGCAAGAACTTGTCCAGCAGATGCTGCTGCCACAGGAAGTTTTGCTGTTGCTCCAGTACCAGATTGATATAGAATTTCTCCAGCAGCACCACCACTAATATTACCAGCAGTAATTGTATTTGGATTAATCCAAGCAGGTGGGTTATTTGCTCCTTGAGTTGATAAAATAAATCCAGAATTTGATACTGGCAATTTAGCTGTTGCTCCAGCAGCAGATTGATATAGAACTTCACCAATAGCTCCACCATCCACATTACCAGCAGTGATTGTATTTTGTGCTACCCAAGAAGGAGCCGTAGCACCAGCATTTACTACCAATACCTGACCAGCAGATCCAATATTTAATTTAACAGTTGTTCCAACGTTAGATTGATATAAGAGATCGCCACGTACACCAGCATGTATGTTACCAGCAGTAATAGAAGATTGGTTGATCCAAAGAGGAGCTGCTCCAGTTCCTTGTGAACTTAATACTTGACCAGCTGTTCCTTGTGAGAACTTGGACGTAACATTTACGGCAGATTGATATAGTAAAGATCCAGTATCACCATCAACGCTAGCAATATTACCAGCAGTAATATTGCTTTGTGCTGTCCAAGAAGGAGCCGTAGCATTGGTATTTACTACCAATACCTGACCAGCAGATCCAATGGTTAACTTAGAAGTTGTTGAGGCAGCAGATTGATATAAGAGATCGCCAGCAACACCAGCATGTATGTTGCCAGCAGTGATTGTATTTTGTGCCACCCATGAAGGATTTTGATTAGTTCCATTAGTCTGGAGTAAAGATCCAGCAGCACCTACAGGTAATTTTGCTGTTGCTCCAACGCCAGATTGATATAATACTTGCCCTCGAACTCCACCATTAATATTACCAGCAGTAATGTTAATTTGTGCTGTCCAAATAGGAGCCGAAGACCCACCTACTACCAATACCTGACCAGAAGTACCAATTCCTAAAACTGTTGTTGTATTTGTTCCTGATTGATAAAGTAGAGATCCAGCAGCACCACCAGCAGAAACGTTAGTAGCACTTGTAGCATTTCCACTTAAAGCTCCATTGAATGTTTTAGCTGTTAATCTTCCTACAGATGGATTAAAGAATAATCCAAGTGAAGAGTCTGAGCTATATTTAATATCTGCTGGGGTTTCTGTAGATGAGAAGAATCCAACCACCAAATTAGTTGATGTAGCAGCATCTGATGTAACAGCAATTTTAGTTGCTGATCCAATATTAATCGCTGATGGTGAGGTCCATTTAGGAGCAGTGGCGTCAGAATTTACTGTAAGAATTTGGTTGGTAGTACCAATATTTAATTTTGCTAGTGTTGGGGTTGTTGCTGAAGCATACAACATATCACCAATAGCATAAGCATTGATTCCTGTACCACCTCTAACAGCAGCTAAAGTACCAGCATTAGCATTGTTGACGTTTGTATAATAACTACCATCCTGATCATCTAGTAAATCAACATTTAAATTTGTTACTTTAGTCGTAGAAGTTACAGATAATGGAGAAGTACCTGTAGGCGCTGGAAGAATTAATTGACCAGATTTATCAAATGAGAATGTACGAAGAGTTGATACAGTTTGATCTGCTGCTTTAGAAGCATCGTCTCCAAATACAAAATCTAGTCTACCACCAGCACCAGCACTTACACCATTGGCATCAGAATGCCTAATTAAGAAACCAAAGTTTGAAGTTTGATATTTAGTGCCATCATTAATGTATAAACCACCAGCAATATGAGATCCAGAAGTTCTGAGAATTGATTTATCTCTAGAGTTCCAATCTCTATCATCTAAGAGATCGGCATCTAAACCAGAACCAGAACCATCATTATTTTCATTCCAAATTCTATAATCATTAGTACCAGAACTGAAGAATATTGAGCTATTATTTTTAGCAAAGAATCTAATTGTTCTGTCGGCATCTACTTGTGCCCATGTTGTTAATGTATCAGCAGCACTTCCATCGCCAATACCAAAGTACAATGAAGTTCCATTATGACCTATTGCCCAAGATTTACCTACTCCAGCATTACCGCCAATACCAATAACAGAGAATCCTCCACCATCTGCTAAATTACCAGCAATAACTTTGTTAGAATAAATATCAGGATCAATAATTGTGTTATCTGCTAATTGAGCAGCGTCATTAATAGTTACGAAACTTGATAATGTTGTAACTCCAGTTACGGTTAATGATCCAGCCGTTGCTGTATTCTCATCAGATCTCATTACCTGAGATTTTGTAATACCTTGTAAGAAGTTGGCATTCAGACCTGAAATATCAGTGTCATTTCCAGAGTGCCAGACAGTATTGCTGTTATAAGTAAATCCATTACCAGTAATATTTAAAGCACCATTACCACTATTAGTAGTACCCCCAGTGACTTGGAATCTTACATCATATTCATTGAATGCTCCGCTTGAATGGAAATCAATGATAGCACCACTAGAAGGAGTGTTGTTGGCAACATTGTTACCATCATTTCTTCCTAAGATTAATCTAGCTCCAGTACCATCATCTTGTAATGTAGAAGAAGTATAGGTGGCAAATGGCGAAAGTCTTAGTGAATTCCATGTTTGTTCAAAACCAGTAAATCCAATTTTTGTAGCAGAACCAATAGAACCACTATCTAATTGAATTGTAAGAATTACGTAATTAAGTTCTGTTTTAACCTCTTCTACAGGGAATTTTTGCTCTATCAGCTTTAATGTTGCTTGACCAACTACTTGGAGAATATCATTGTATAATGAGTAAGTGGTGCCAATTACGAAGTTAAGATCTCCGTTATTTAATCTTCCAGAGAAATAAATTTCATAGTGTGCTTTGTCAATATATCTAACAGTAGTTAATGATTCTAAGAATTTCTTAGAAGACATTATTGGTTGTAATCTGGAATCATTGATGCTGCCACCATCAAGGTTTAGAGCATTTGTATAGAACTTGGCATCTTTTGCTTGTAGTTTATCAGCATCTAATCCAGATCCAAATCCATCATTACCAGAAGTCCATACCTTATACCAAGGTGAGAAAGCGTTTGTTGGATCAGTTGGGATAATGTTTCCTGTACCACGAATGTACATATTTGGAACAACATCATCAAGAGTTGTAGAAGAACTAGCACCACCACCACCTGTACCAACGTTAAGAGTACCATCAGTAAATGCTAACTGTTTTAAACCACCATTACTAGCATCTGTACCAATACCAGATGGTCTAATAGTCAGTAATGTTACACGCTCTCCTTCATCTTCTAAGGTTCTATCAACTAGAGAAGATCTAAAATTAGAAGATATTCTTGCTGCCAAACTTAAACCTGATCCGTAAGCAGAAGGAGCTGGTACAGCGTTGATGGAATCTGTTATAGTTTCTACTCTAGTTGTAGTACCAGATTTGCCAGTAATATCAATTGAATATGTACCAGATAATCTATCTGGTCTTAGAGTGCCAGATTCTAAGTTTGAAGCATCAAGATAGAATACACCTTGCTTACCATCAAGTAAGTCAGAATCTAATCCTGATTCTGGACCAGTTTTTAAAGTAACTGCTCCATCAGGACCATATGTATATTGTGATTTCTGGAATCTAGCAACACCAACTGTACCAAAAGGATCTAATGATGTTGTTTGATTTGTAACTCTCTTGACATCCATTTCGATGCTAGAGAAGTATGTTTGCTGAGTTGAAGCAAGAACAGTAAGTTTAGCGCCAGTTCCTAATCCTAAAGCACCTGGAATGGGATCGATATCAAAATCTTCTGTATATCCATTACCACCATCAGTTATAAGGGCATTAGTAATTAAACCATTTTGAACAGTAAATGTTGCTTTAGCACCAGAACCTGTATTTGAACCGAATAGTTCTACGTTATTGAACGTACCAGTTGAGAATGGAACTCCAAACTGAACTTCTTTGTTTACTATATTAGCAGTATTATTTGCTGATAAAGTAATTGTTCCCGAAGTTCCACTATCAAGCTGAATGCTGGTGATAATAGCATTGGTAGCAACTCCCTCAGCAGTTACCTTTTGCCCAATAACAGCTTTGGTAACGTCAACTACGCTAATTGTATTTTCTCCTATATTACCATTGGTAATAGTTGAAGTGTAATAGTTACCTGGACTTTCTATAAAGATGCCAGCAGCATATGCTCCTTTGGTAAAGTTAGAATCAAATTGTAATGCAGTTTCTGTTCTTATAATGGTAAATACTGTACCAACAGGGACATCATTAATTAGCGTAGAACTTAATACAACTCTAGTATTACCACCAACAGTTAATATTTCAAGAACAATTGTATCTGCTGACACACCATTACCAATAACTCTCTGTCCAGTTTGTATTAAACTCGTTAATGGAATAGTGATGTAGTTTACTGGCGGGATTAAAGGATCACCACTTCCAGGTGAGAATAGAACAGTTTTTACTAAGAATTTAGATTCTGGTAATTTAACACCTTGTACAACTGGTTTAAATGATTGATCGCCCCTTAAGAATGTAAACGAGTTTGCTGAACCAGTATTAGGTAATGCTAATCTAGAAGTAGAAATAGTACCAGTAGTAATAGAAGCAGCATCAATAGAAGCTGATGTCAGTGGAACCCAGTTAAATTCATTTGATCCTGATGTATTAACAACTCTAGATATGTTTACTGTGACAGGAGTAGCATTATGACTATTAATATTGTCAACATCAGTAAATTTAACAGAATTTTCAATATTAATAGAAACTCTACTTTCAACAAAAGATGTTAATTGAGCTCTTTCCCCGACGTAAACATAGAAACATGTACCACCATCTGCTGGTTGAGGAATGCCAGATTGACCAGAGAAAGCAGATGTTCCTGAAGTTCCCTCTGTTGTTACTTTATAAAGATTTGTTCCAACAAAAATTAAATCATCGACAAGATATGTTTGATTTGCTGACCAAGCAACTTCTCCTATAGAAATAGATACAGTTGGTGTGGTATCATATCCACTTCCTTTATTGGTAATTTCAACTGCCGAAATTCTACTACCAACAACAACAGGAGTTGCTGTTGCTTGAACACCATCACCTTGATTCGGAGCAGAGATAACTACAGATGGAGTTTCATTTAAATAAACATTACCACCGCCAGAAACTGAAATTGAGAATACAGTACCATATAAAGTACTAGTTACTGAACCAATAGCACCTGTTGCCGAACCAATAACTAATGATCCAGTTGTAAATGTTGTGGATATATTTGGAGGATAAGCTAAAAATTGAGTATCTACATCATTATTTAAAATATATGAAACTGTACCAGTAGCGATTTGAACTTCTGTATTGCCAGATCCAGCGTCAGTAATTGTTATAGGAATTTCGTCAATAACATTTTCTGGAGATGCTGCTAACTGAACAAAATTATTTGGAAGAACAATAAGATAATAAGACTCTCCAGCAACTATAGGACCATCAGTTGTTTGAATTGGGTTAACTGGACTTGATACAATTGAAAGAATTTGACCGCTAGAGAATCCAGTTTTAGGAGTAAAGATTTTATTATTTGCTACATCAACATCAGAAGCACTGATAGTATCATTCAATCTTGTAACTTGTACAGCAATATCACCAGAATTTAATCCTTCTAAAGCAAGTCTTTGGGAAGTGTTTTCTACTGTATAAACTTTAAATGGTCTGATAGGTGGAATTTGATCTAGATTAATCTTACCATCATTTCCTAGTTCTACAAGAGCATTTGGAACTGGATTTGTTGAATATGGTTTACCAAAATATGGACCTAGGTTATTAGTTACAAAGTCTCTAACAGCTTTCTGTGTTGGTAGTTTTTGGTTTGTAGCAGCAGCACCACCTAATGTTGGCGAAGCATCAAATCCAGTAACAACAAGATCACCACCACGAATACGTAAGAATTCAATTTCCGAGATAGATACTTGACCAGTAAAGTAAATGTTACCAGTTCTGTTTTCCATCTTCACGGTACGACCTACCTTGAAGTCACCTGCCTCATCAGTACCAGAAGCATATACTCTACCGTAACTTTGTGATACTTGCTCGTTATCTTCAATCTTCTGTCCACCATTTTCTGGTAGAGCATAGTAATTAATACCAGAACCAATATATTCAAACGAATGACCAGAAGAGTTAATGATAGATGGTCTGAATAATCTAATTGTTTTATTAATTAATTCTGAAGTGTTGAGATTGACTATCTGACCAGATTCTTTATTTTTTATTAAAAGAGCATCATTTAACTCAATTCTAGAACTAACTTCTCCAGTTCCACCAACTGTTGTTTGAGATACTACAGTTATAAAAAATTCAATGTCTGATACGACATTTTCATATCCATCAATTTTAACAACAAAGTTTTCTTGTGGTCTTCTTCCTAATCCATCTACACGGAATATTGTTTTACCAGCGCCCGTAACACCAATTTCGCTAATGGTAGCAATATCAAATACATATGGTTCTTCTCTATATCCAGTAGCACGTAGAGCATATGTACCAAAGTTTGAAGCAGAGTTGGTAACAGAAGCATATCCACCAGATTCGGCAAGAATACCATCTTGGCAGAAGATACAGAATACAGATACCAACTGAGTGTAACCATCATTCTTAACTAAGTATCCAGTGCCTCCCTGTGAAATAATAGTGAAGGCGTTAGCAACCATCGATTTACCTTGTGGGGCAAGCTTTGATGATCCATCTTCTTTCAAACCTGGACGAGGAACGTTAATTTGTTTAATCTTAGAACCATCAACTTCACAACCACCACCACCTAAGAATGAAATAATCGAACAGTTTTGAATATATGGAGAAGTTTCAATAATGTCATTGGCATTAATCATTCTACCACGAATTACTGGTCTGTTACCAGCATCAATCATTGTACCAGAACCTTGTACAATTGTTGGGTTGTAAAGAGTTCCTCGATTTCTAACAACTAAAGCAACGTTATCATTAGTAGCCTCTGGTAAATCTCCACCATTTAGCACAGCATCTAAGATGGCAAATAGATTAATTAATGTAGTAATAATATTGGCACATTCTGGATAGGATGTGTCTTCTGTAATGAATTCATCCGTAGACGCTCTTTGTAAACCTTGGAAATAATCACCAGCAAAAATACCAGGGAAGTTTGCTGGGAAGTATTTACGAGGATTGTATTGAGTGCCATAAGTAGCTGCTGGTAATGGAGCTCCAGATTGAGCTAAAGTACTATCAAGAATACTCCATAAAGTTTCTATGGTGCTTTGTACTGAAGCACATGACGTTGGATCTGTATTGTCATTAGTAAGAGGATCTGGGAGAATAGATAAATCAGTAAATGGATCTTCGTCTGTATATTCTCCTGGATCAGGTAAATTATTTGTAACTGCTAATTTAACTAGATTTTTAGCGTACTCATAAGCATATCTACTCTTTTGTAGTTCATCCTGAATAAAAGTAACAGCGCCAGTATTTGTTAAATAAGATTGAGTTGCTTGAATTGTAGCAGAGTTGCCTCCAGTAATTAAATCTTTAATCCAAGCGGTCATAATTAATTGAGTGTCTCTCAAACATTTTGCTTCATTTGGAATTGTTACAAGAGGATACTCCTCGTTAGCAGCACCTACTGCTTCCTCAGCGATATATTTAAAGTTTCTAGCAATAAGTCTAGCAGCATCAATTTTAGTTCCTCCAGAATCATTTGTGATGATGTCAACAAACTGCTGGAATAAAGATTCTATTGATGCTTCCACGAAAGCACACTGTGGATATCCAGCAGGATCTGGTAATATATCATTGTTTACGACATAATCTGCTGTGGCAAATTGTTTAGTATACGTTGTAGTAGCACTAGTCTTCCAATTTCTCATAGCAAGGACTGCTAGATCTTTTACCTTTTCAAAAGTTTCTATACTTTGAACTAGTTGATTACCAATATAGTCAAGGTGACCAGAAGCATTTCTATATAATTCGGCAGCTTTAATAGTTTCTGAGTTGCCGCCATATCTTAAATCAAAAATGAGAGCATCTAATACATAACCAATATCTCTTTGGCATGTAGCATTATCATACTGAGAAACAAGATTAGCTAATGAAGTTGAAGGATTAAGTGTGGTTAGATATGGATAGATATTTTCAATGTATCCAACTGCTTCCTGCTTAATAAATGTCTTATTAGCAGTGATGTTATTAGCAGCATCAAACCATGGAGCACCTACTTCACTAAATGAGAAGAATAGTTTTGCTGTTGTTGTTGAAGCATTTGCTGGGAAAGCAGCAGCTGTCAATGACTTAGAGTTACCTAAAGTTATTGTATTGCTTCCTCTATTAATTCCAATTACATAAGCATATGAATCTGGGGTAAGATCAGTGTATCTAAACTCATTAGCAGATACTCTCATTCCAAGAACAACGCCATTTGTGTTAGGAACTGTTACTACATTATTTCCGCTTACTGTCGTACAGTCTCTAATTTCAAAATTCCAATTTCTTGTGGCAGCAATTGCCATATGCTTGGCATAATCGTAAATGTGTAAAGTCTTACCTAATTGATCGCCAACAAAACCTACATCTAAAGTTGCTCCAGTTAAATAAGAATCTGCTGAACGAACAATACCAACAGTACCACCAAGAATTATATCACGTTGTACGGAGCGAAGGATAATTCTTAAATCTCTCTTACATTTAGTAATGTTTGGAATTGAAACACCAGGGAAAGAAACTTCTCCTGATGCTAATGCTTCGTTAATAATAAAGTTTTCATTAATAGCAATTTGATTAGCTGTATCTAGATTTGAATTTTCAGCATCACCAGTTAAAATATTAATGATTAAATCAAATCTATTTGTAATAGCAGTGGCAACATTCTGGCAATAAGGAGTTTCAGTATCAATAATTAAGAACTCATCTCTTACATAATCAAGATCTGTATACTCCTTCTGATAATATTGTTTTCCTGGGAATTCAATCCAATTTCTCATAGCAAGGATACATAGATCTCTTGCTTTTCTGAAAGCGGCAACAGATTGAATTAGTTGATTATCGATTAATTTGATGTTACCGTTTTGCTCCTTGTATAAATTGGCATAGTTAATACTATTTGCGTTGCTATCATTTAAAGTTATATCATTAATGACAGCATCAATAAGAAGCTTAATATCTCTCTTACACTTAATTTCGTTAAATGAATATGTTCCTCTATTTACAGTTATTCCAGATAAAGAATCTAAATCACCATCATTAATAGTTGTAGTAATAATAGAAACTAAAGTAGTAATTCCTGAAGCAACATCAGAGCAGACAAATTTATCAAAGTTTGTTAATCTTTCTGGATCAGCAGTAATTGATAAATCACGATAGTTCAATTGGTTTCTTATGGCAAGAATCATGAGATCTCTTGCTTTATTAAAAGCAAAAATAGATGCTGCTTCTTCATCAACCAGACCATTTGAAATTGGTTGCCCTTCTTGGAAATAAGATCTAGCAGCAGTTACTGATCTCCAGTTACTACCGTCAGCAACGTCTTTTGCTACAGCATCAACAATGATACCAATGTCTCTACGACATTTTGTTTCACCAATTCCAAACACTCCTTGTGTTTCTGGGAAAGCATCTAATCCAGTTAAAGATCCAGCAGTAATGACATCAGTAATAATCTTACTTAACGATGCGATTCCTGCTTGAACATCAACACATGCTGCAGCAGTTCCTGAAGGCAGATTTGGGATATTGCCACCACTTCCGTTATATTGGGCTGGTCCTGCAGTAATAGTTAAATCCTTAATTGTTAATTGATTAGTTACTGCTTTCCTCATCATATCACGAGCCATGTTGAATGCTGTGATAGATTGAGTTTCTTCGTTTACTAATCCATTTGAAAGAGGACTTGAAACATTTGTGAAATATTGATTTACAAATTCTCTTGAATATTTGTTACCTTTAGTAAATACATCTAAAGAAACTGCTTCTACAAACTTCTTAACATCACGCTTACACTTAATTTCTCCAACTAAAACATCGTAAGTAGCAGCAGCAAGGAAAGAACTTTTGGTTGTTCCTAAGTTTCCAGCAGTAATTCTGGTTGTTACAAGTGTCGTTAGAGTTGTAATTGCTGTTTGAACATCAGCACACGAAGAAGGATTGGCATTGCTTCCTGTTACAGGATCTGCTGTAATTGTGAGGTCTTTGTAATAAAGTTGATTGGTGATCGCTTGATTAATTACATCTCTTGCTTTGTTAAAAGCAACTACAGATTGTGCTTCCTCATTTTGTAATCCATTACTAATCCAAGAAGAACCATCGGGAGTGAAATAACGTGATAAGAATGTTCTCGTATTGAAATCGGTTAATTGACGTAAATCAGCTTCAATAGCAATAACAAATTGCCCAATATCTCTCTTACACTTTGTTTCTCCCTTGAGTGTAACTGGTTCTACTTCTGCTGGAAGACCAGTTAAATTACCTGCGGTAATTCTTGCTGTAATCAATGAAGATAAAGTATCAATAGTAGATCTTACGTTAGTACAGGAGTTAGGATTTGTATTTGATACAGCTCCAGATCCAGGTGCTGGGTCTGGAGTAATTGTAAGATCTTTAGCGAACAACTGGTTAGTAATCGCATTCTTCATCATGTCACGAGCCATGTTAAAAGCAACTACAGATTGAGCTGTTTCGTCTACAAGACCATTGGAAATAGGAATACCATTATTAAAATATTGTAGTACAAATTTACGTGAATATTTGTTTGATTTTAAAGTTAAATCTAGAGATACAGAATCAACAAAGTATGCTAAATCTCTCTTACACTTTGCTTCCCCAGCAGGAATCGTTCCTGTTGTTTCAGATGGTAAACCAATTATATTACCAGCAGTAATTCTATCTGTGACAATAAGTGCTAAGCTAGTAATAGCTGCTTGAACGTTAGCACAGGAGTCGGGATTTGTATTCGATACAGTTCCAGATCCAGGTGTTGGATCTGCGGTAATAGTAAGATCTTTAACTGTTAACTGGTTAGCAACAGCCCTATTCATCTCGTCTCTTGCTTTATTAAAAGCAACATTTGATTCCGCTTCTTCTCCTAGAAGACCATTGGAAATAGGAATACCATTATTAAAATATTGTAGTACAAATTTACGAGTATATGTATTACCACCACCATTAGAAATATCCAAAGATAAAGCATCGACGAAAATACCAATATCTCTCTGGCATTTTTGTGGATTTGGATTTACAAATTCTGGATTGAATATTAAAATAGCAGCATAAGCATTTGCTATAATTTCATCTCGATTTAATTGAATTAAACGATAAGCATCTTTAAATCTAGATGTAGGAGTTGTTTGAGCATCTCCAGGATAATAGAAATCTGGGAATTGTATAGCAATTTCAGCAGCAGCACGGTCAATAATTTGCTGCCTATTCTGCTGAATTAAACGATACGAATCTCTAAATCTTGAAGAAGATGTAGTTTGAGGATCGCCAGGATAATAGAAATCTGGATACTCCACAGCAATCTGAGCAGCAGCACGATCAATAATTTCTTGCTTGTTATTATAAATTAAATCCGCCGAATCTTCGTAACGGTTATTGTTGCCATCATTTTCTTTTACTAGATTATTGATGTTTAATGATGTTAGTACGTCAGTTACAACAGCAACTAATGATGTGATAGCAGATTGAACATCAGCACAAGCGCCAACATTATCATTTGGAATGTTTCCACCACCTCCACCATAAGTAGCAGCACCAGGAGTGATGGTTAAATCTTTAACTGTTAATTGATTAGCAATAGCTTGCTTCATCAAATCTCTAGCAGCATTGAATGCTGTTATTGACTGAGGAACTTCTCCTTCCAAACCATCTGGAATAAATGTGTTGCCATTGAAATATGTTAGAACAAACTTTCTGGCATAGGTGTTGCCACCAACAAATACATCAAGTGATACGTAATCAACTAACAAACCAATGTCACGCTTACACTTAGATTCTAGATCAGTTGGAGCTGGGGATGGAAGACCATTTGCTTCCATAGTAGCATAAGCAGTATCAATAATTTCCTGTTTGTTTAATTGGATTAATCGATAAGCATCTTTAAATCTTGATCTCTTTGTAGTTTGAGCATCGGCAGGGAAATAAAAATCTGGATGTTGTACAGCAACTTCTGCTGAAGAACGATCAACAATTTCTTTGATATTTTGAGTAATTAAACGGTATCCATCAGCAAATCTACTGAATTCGTCAGTAACTGAATTTCCAGGGAAAACGAAGTCTGGAAATTCTACAGCAATCTGAGCAAGTGCTTTGTCAGTAATTTCGTTTTTGTTTTTGAGAATAAGGTTAGAAGCGTCCTTATATCTCATCGACTCATCAAGATATACATCAGGATGAATAGTAACACTATCCATCTCACTTTCTAATGATTTACTTAGATATAAAATTTTATTTTCTACATCAATAGAAGTAATGTATGTATTATCTTGAATAGCGTCACCGCTAGTTACTAATTGCCCTACCTTTACTTTTGCAGTATTAGTTATTTGAATAAAAGATGGATAAGCATCAGCGTTTGAAGTATCAATAACTGTTTTGGTAAAAGTTGGTAATGGATAAGCAAATCCATCATATGTCTCTTTTAACCAACCATTAACTTCCTCAGCAATAAAATCTTTATTAAATTCTATCTGATTTGTAGCGTCAAAGTAACGATCATCCGTATTGTTTACTACAATATCATCAATTAAAGTAAATAAGTTTGTTAATGTAACAGCAACGTTAGTACATTCTGGAAATTCTGGATAGTTGGTAGTTCTTGGAACTAAATCATCTGTCCAAATTGGTGTAAATGATGTTTCACCTTCACTAAGTTTTAAATTAATATTTCTTGTTTTAAAGCCTGTTATTTCACCATCAGCAAAAGTGTGATCTGCTCCAGAAAGACCTGTATTAAATTTCCAGATTCTTATTTGAGTTGGAGATACAACTTCTTTAATGAAGTAATCTGTTTCTACTTGTTGTTCTAGATTATTATAAGAATATAATCTCATTTTGGGAACAAGACCAATTGTTCCTGCTGCTGAAACAACTTCAACAATATCACTATCTTTTTTAAACTTCAGACTAATTTTTGTTTGCCAATTTCTCATGGCAAGAATAGCATAATCTCTTGCTAATTGGAAAGCAAAACGAGATTGTCTATGCTGGTTATCAATATATTCAACTGATTGAGTAGAATTATTTCTATATGATTTTGCCGCTTCGATTGAAGTAGCGTTGCCACCATATGGGAGATCGGCAATAACAGCATTTAAAATATGTTTAAGATCTCTCTTACAAAGATTTTCTCCATCTGAAGCACCATCGTCAGAACTAACTGGTGGTAATCCAGTCAAATTGCCAGCACTAATAGCACTAGTTAAAATGGTTGTTAAAGTAGTAATAGCGGTTTTAACGTTAGCACAATTATTTTCCCCAACAGTTAAGTATGTTGTTGGATCATGAGTTATTGAAAGATCTCTATATGCTTTTAACGGCGAATAAGTTGGAGTTATAGGCAATGAATTGTTAACAGCTAATTTTGCATATTCAGCAGCTTTGGTGAAAACAGCAATAGATTGAGGTTCAACACCAACAAGACCATTAGGAATTGGCACTCCAGTAATGGCATTAAAATAAGATCTGGTTACAACAATTGTACTCTTATTTGATCCGTCATATAAATCATTTGCCAGACCTCTTAAAAAGATCTTGACATCTCTACGGCATTTACTTTTTAATGCTAAGTTTGCTGCTCCCCAAGTAGCAAAGTTTGATTCATTCCACAACCATCCAATAGCTTCATCGGCAATAAAATCTAAATTTTTGTAGATTAAATTTCTAGCATCTTTAAATCTTAATCTACTAGCATTTGTACCAGGATAGACAAAATCTGGATAACGAGAACTAATTGCTCCAGTAATTTCTTCAGCGATAAAATCTCTATTATTTCTAATAAATGTTACAGCATCTATAAATCTATATGATGTAAATGTAGAATCAGTAAATCCATATGGAGAGTTTAATAGCGAAATCTCGACATACTTTGTTTTTGCTTTTGCTTTACACTGTCCAATTGGTGGTAAATATACTGAGGTGTAACTTGGTTGAATTTGTTTCTTAACGACAATTCTTCTAGAAAAACCGTCAGCATCATATAAAACTTGATCAACTCTTTGAAAACCAAAGAATGAATTTAAAGCAACTGGGGCATTATTTGGTTTTGATATAAAAACAATATCGAATTCTTTAAATTCATGAAGACCAGCAAATTTAAAAATTATACCACCACTACCAGGAGTTAATTGACCATTATCACCTGGCGTTGGGTGAGTAGACCATTTACTAGCATCAATTTCTTCTACAATGTATTCTCTTAATTCTGTCTCGCCATATTTTACAACTTCACCTTCTGCTCTAGTTGATTTAAATAATGCTACGTTAGCTAGATAAGTAACAGAATTTATTACGTATGAAATAACTTCATCATCAGCAAAAGACTGTGATGGAGAATTATCATTTACTGTAATATTTAAAGATGCTTCTCTTCTATCACCCAAATAGATATATGCAGATGATCCGTTTACAGCATTTTTTGGTGTAGCTAATACACCACTATAAGCAATAGTTCCACTACTTCCTGAGGTGGTTACTTTATAAATTGAATTGCTTACTCTTACAATATCCCCAACTAAATATTCTTGCTCAGCTTCCCACACATAATCAGGAGCAGGAGTAGCAGAAATAATAGACGTTAAAGTTGCTGAACACGACGTTTGTTGCCCAACAATATTAGTTCCTGCTGTAATTAAAGCATTTAATTTAGCAACGTCACCAGTATGTTCTTTAATGTTAAGAATGGCACTTTTTTGCCCGAACATTTTGTGACCGATTGGGAACCTTCTTCTGAAAGATTCTGTCCCATCAATTCTAGTATCATTTCCACCAATCTCATCATCAAAGTAAAATCTTTGCTTATCATCAAATACAAAAGCAAAGTTATGAGTATATACTGGGTTACCTTCCGAATCCAAAGCATCACGGAAGGTAAGACCATTCATATAGTTTTGGTTGGACGCCTTGAACATATGGCGCCCTGGATTTACTGGTCTAACGATTACTAAACGTAAGTTATCACCAATAACCGAACACAATGGTGGAATTGAAATTGGGTTATCTTCGTAATATTCGCCACCAGCAACAATTAAAGTTTCTCTACTTGGAGTAGCAGCTGCTAATTGAGCAGCTTTTTTGATTGTCCTAACTGGTTTGGCAGGAGATCTACCATTATTTGTATCACTACCAATTTCAGAAGAAACATAGATACGACCACCTACGTCATTTGTGGCAACATTGTAAACAAATTCTGTGGTGGCAATTCTTCTACTTTGATCTTGTAGAGGAGGAGTAGCAGTTAACTCTGGATAAACAGTTTGACCGTAAAAAGGTAGATTCGCATTTGTTAAATTTGTGTATGAACCTAGACGTGGAGCTCTAAGTAAAATACCAGGAGTTACAAAATTTTGTACGTTTAAATTAGTAACCGTAGCACTATCGCTAACAATAGAAGCAGATGTTCTAATAGCACCAAGAACATCTAATTCAAAGTCAATAGTGTCTAATTCACACGTACCCTGAGCGGTAACTCCACCTAAAGGAGCTTCTGCAAATACTATTGTTGGTGGTTGAGAATATCCTCTACCAGGATCTGTAATAATAACTGAAATAATACTTCCAGTATCTGGATCTCTTACAGCACTTAGAACAGCTACTTTTGAATTTCGGCTAATAATATCTGGTTGTGATACTGTAATAGTTGGAGTAATTAAATATCCAACTCCAGGATTAGTAATATTTACTTTTGCTATCCTTTCGCCAGTCCTATTAAGACCTACTCTAGAAGCACCATTTTTTCTAACTACTCTAATAATTTCCTTACTTTCAAGTCCTTCTCCCGAACTTATAGTTACGAAAGATTTACCGTTTATATTAAGCTCAGTTGATTCAATAATTTGCTTGTTAGGATTGAACTTTAAGCTCATTTTTCAATAGCCCCGTATTTGCTGTTAAAAGTGAAAAACCTTTTATATAAAGGTATTTATGTTAAAAATGTTGATGAGATGATTTGTAGATAACACATCCACAAAACTTGCTGATTAGCAGTTCCTGGATTACCAGTAGCAGTAAATGATAAAAATCTATTTTGTATATATGGTACTACAGACCAAATAAATCCTGTTGGAAAATCTTCGGCAAAAGATGTTTCAATATCACTAATTTGTGTAATAGTATTATTAGTACATAAAACAGACAGATCATAATTTAAAGATAGTCTGTAAGAACTATCGGAAGCATTTGTAGCAACAATACTACTTTTTATTATGTTCAACGAGTTATTGGGAAGTTGTGGATAAACACCTAATGTCTGTGTATAATCACCCAATGTAAAAGTTTGAGTAGCCTGATTAAAAGTAGTTCTAGCAACTAAAATATAATCATTTTTTTGGGACAGGTCACCCAAAAAAGTATGATTTTGATTAAGCGTCGTTAAGTTTTTTAGTTCAATATTATGACCAGAAGCTACTTCTATAAAAGAAGTTACTACACCATCATTATCTTCTACACTGAATCCTTTACCAGCAATAAAATTTTGCTTAGACATTATTATTTTTTAATTAAAGTACTTGTGAATTTTGATGTAAATTCAACATTAGGATCATCATATCCAGGGATTTTATTTACTGTAATATTTAGCACACCATTTATTACGCCTAATGAATATTCAACTAATTTTTGTCCAGTAAATACATCACTACTTTCGGAGAAATAAACATTATTGGAATCATCTACAACAAATGTAAGCTCTGTTATTTCATATTCCGAAGCGGCAGAAGAAGTTTGTACTAATACTTTACCAGATCTATAAATGTTAGTATCACATGTACCAATAATAATGTCTTGAGTAAATGATACCCCAGAAATACCTTTAATTGTAAAATCATCTAGATTTACAAATTTGCCTGTGTTATCTACAAACGTTTCAAATGTTCCCTGATCATCATAATCTATTTCAATAGCAGCAGTTCCTGATCCTTGATTTGAGAATCTAATAAAATCAGTTCCATTAATATTTAAAGTTAGAGTATCTTTGTTTGTTGAAATAATAGGAGCATTATTAAAATTGATATTTAAAATGTCATTATTTAATGATAGATTTGTATTTCTTAGTTCTAAAATTTCTGGATCAACACCACTAGATTTTTTAACAGTTAGCAAATTACCAGATGATACTGTTGAAGTTAATTCAAGAACATCGCCTTGTAATTCTAACTTGCTCACACCAGCAGATTCACTGAATACTAAATCATATTTTTTGCTGGCATTGAATATTGTAGAAATAGTTCTTACTGTATCAAATTCTAATTTTGAAATAGATAATCTAGTAGAATTTACAGAATTATTATAGAAATAGAAGATGTTTTCATTTGCTGCTGGAGCAGATTCGGCAATTAAATAAGTATTACCATCAACATCTCTTACTCCACCTACAGATCCCCATTGGTTTCCATCATAACCTTCAAATCCCCACTGTTCGGTATTGAATCTAATTAATCCCCTAACAGCTTCTGTTGTTGGTCTTTGAGCGAAATTACCAACAGGAACTCTTAATCCAGTAGTAGTATCAATTTGTACAATACCATTTGTTGATGGTTTGATATTAATACCAGATCCAGAAACATCAGTAACTGAGAAAGTTATAGTATAACCACCAATATTACCAGTTAATGAATCATTTATTAAATAACCAAATCCACCACTTACAAAAGCAATATTTTCTGGTAGAATATTTTGGCTTTCAACCAATACAGAAATTACAGCACCAGATCCAGATCCGCCAGATAATACTATGTTGGAATAAGAACCATTACTAATTAAAGGAACATCAGGATCAAAAGTACTTAATCTACAGATAACACCAAAAGATTTTGTATTATAAGAAATATTTTGAATTAGTTGATTTCCAGAAAGAATTAATCCATTTCTAGTAACTATATTTCTTGAAGTTAAATCTCCTATGGTTGTTAAACTGCCTGTAGGAATATCAATTCCTAATGTCTGAGTATAATTAACAGTTCTAGCTACGATAGCATTTGAACCAGTTAACTGACCATTAAATACAAAATCGTTTGTTGAGTTACTTACATCAAAATTAAGATCACCACTATTTGATTTAATAGCATTAGTAGTAAATTCTAAGTTGTTGACGGTTAATTTATCGGTTAATGAATTATGATATACAGCACCACCATCAACATATAAATCGCCTTGAACTTCTAGACCTACATTAGTAGTCCAATAATTGCTAGAAGCATTCCAAGTAATAGTCTTATCTTGAGTCGCGTGTAGTGTAATACCACCACCATTAGCAGCAGGATCTGATGGTGTATCTATGGCACCTAATTCAATATTTTTATCATCAATAGAAATTGTGGATGAGTTTACGGTAGTTGTAACTCCGTCTACAATTAAATTACCTCTAATCTGTACATCACCGCTATTATTTCCTACTACTCCAGGATCGATGACAATTAAAGTATTTGAGGAAGTAATTTCATTTGATACAATTCTAATTTCTTCAATTACCACACCACCATTACCATTCGCTGTAATGGTAATATCTCCATTAATAACTTGTGTATTTGTAATGGTACTGCCGTTGATATTGATATCATCAATTTGAACTTCGCCAACTACAGTAAGTATAGATAAATCAGAAACTGTACCAAAGTTAACATTATTTACAGTTTCTACTACACCAGTGCCGTTAGGAGTTAACGTAATATTACCATCGGCGTTTGTCGAGCTAATTACATTACCATCTAATCTTAAATTATCAGCATTGACTTCACCAACTACAGTTAAGGTAGAAGTGATATCTACATCTTTACTTGTAGTTGTTTTACCACTTCCATTAGGTGTTAATACAATATCAGCATTTCCATCTATTGAAGATAAAATATTTCCAGTGATTTTTAAAGTTTCTACAATAACACCTGTTGTGTCGATAGAAGAAATAGTGCTAGTGTCAATTCTAATATTATCAGCATTAAACTGTCCAACTATTGTCAAAGTAGAATTGTCTGCTACTGTACCAAAATTAACGTCATTTACAGTTTCTACTACACCAAATCCATTAGGAGTTAAAGTGATATTACCATCAGTATTTGTGGAGCTAATTACATTGCCATCAACACGAATATTATCAATATTAAATTGACCAACTACATTTAACGTGTTCGTGATATTTACTTGTTTGGTAGTAACAATTCTGCCAGTTCCATCTGGAGTAATATTGATATCTCCATTTGTAGCAACAGATGAAAGTGTATTGCCAGTAATCTGTAAAGTTTCTACAATAACACCTGTTGTGTCGATAGAAGAAATAGTGCTAGCATCAACACGAATATTATCAATATTAAATTGACCTAATACTGTTAATGTAGAAAGATCTTCTAATCTACCTATGTTTACATCATTTACAGTTTCTACTACACCTGTGCCATCAGGCGTTAAAGTAATATTACCATTAGTATTTGTGGAACTAATTACATTGCCATCAACACGAATATTGTCAATATTAAATTGACCTAATACTGTTAAGGTTGATAAATCAGTAGAAGTACCAAAATCAACATCATTAACTGTAGTAACTTTTCCAGCCCCATTTGGAGTTAATACAATACTAGCATTTGAACCGATTGAGGAAAGAACATTGCCCGTCACTTTTAATGTTTCTACAATAACACCTGTTGTGTCAATAGAAGAAATAGTACTATCATCAATTCTTACGTTGTCAATATTAAACTGACCTTTTACTGTCAGCGTTGAAAAATCTGCTAATGTACCAAAGTTAACATCATTTACAGTTTCTACTACACCAGATCCATTAGGCGTTAAAGTAATATTGCCGTTAGTATTTGTAGAACTAATTACATTACCATCTAACCTTAAATTATCAGCATTGAGTTGCCCAACTACAGTTAATGTAGCAGTGATATCTACATCTTTACTAGTGACTGTCTTTCCTGCTCCATTAGGAGTGATAACAATATTAGAGTTTACAATGCTTGATCCTAATACATTATTTGTTATCGATAATGTTTCTAAAATAAGACCACCACTGTTTGTAGATGTTATTGTATTACCATTAATATTAATATTGTCAATTTGTGTTTCACCAACAACAGTAAATGTTGATAAATCTCCAATAGTACCAAAGTTAACATCGTTAATAGTTTGTATTGTACCAGCACCATTAGCCTCTAAAATTATACTACCGTTGGTATTGGTAGCGATAATATTATTATTTTCTATTTTAATATTACCTGATTGGGTTTGCTCAACCGAAACACTTTCTAATGAAGTAGTTCCCAATACAGCAAGATTAGCATTTACTATAACATCTCCTGTTTCATCACCAACAACTTTTGGATCTAAAATTAAAGTTGTATTAGTTGGTGTTGAAATAATATTATCTACTATTCTAATCTGTTCAATGTAAGCACCGCCAGTGCCATTACCAGTAATAATTAAATCAGCATTGTCGTTGGTTGTGCTAATTGTATTGCCATTAATGTTAATATTATCTACTTGTAAATCACCATTTACAGTTACTGTTACATCTAATGGTGTGGTTGTATTTCCAAAAGTTGTATTTTTATTGACTTGTGTTGGTGTTTGAATTGTAACTGTATGTGTTGGACCACCTTGAATAGTTAAATTTCCTGACGTAGATAAAGTAGAACCATTCAAACTGAATGTATCTACTACTAACTCACCAACAATTGTAAGTTTAGACTCATTTCCACTAACACCAAAAAATACATCGCTTAATGTTTGTACAAAACCATCTCCACTAGGTGATAATACTAAGTTTCCATTGTAATCAGTAACACTAATTGTATTACCATCAATCCTAATATTATCTATATTAGTCTGACCAATTACTGTAAGTATAGCTTCGTCGGCAGGAACTTCTGTAAAAATATTAAATGGTCTACCTATGTTTACATCATTTACCGTTTCTACTACCCCCGTGCCATTAGGAGTTAAGGTAATATTTCCATTAGTATCACTAGAACTAATTACATTTCCGTCAATTCTAATATTATCTAAGTTAGTTTGACCAATTATAGTGAGTATAGATTCGTCTGATGCAATTCCAAAATTGACATCATTAGTTGTAGTAACTTTTCCAATACCATTTGGTTTCAAAATTAAATCTGTATTTACTCTTGTGGTGCTCAATACGTTGCCATATAATCTAATATAATCTGCTGTAAAAGTACCAGTTAAAATAACATCACCTATATTAGCAAATACAACTTCAGTAGAAGATAAAGGAGAACTTACATTTTGACTTAATGTTATAGTAGTTGCTGTTATAGAATCAACTGTAGTTCCTGATGCTATGTTTGTTGATAAGAAAGTAATAACATCTTGACCAGCAGAAATACCTACAGCACTAGTAACTGTAATTTTTAATGGATCATAGATAAAGAATGCTCCTGTTAAAGTTGTTCCCCAATTACTACCAGCAGTAATTTTTACATTAATAGAAGCAACGGTTAAAGTTAAATCATCTCCAGTTCCTCCAATATCAGATGCTGGTATGGTAATAGTTTCTGCTACAGCAAATCCAGCACCGCCATCAATAATTGTAACATTTGATGCTGCTCCATTTTCATCAATAGTAATAGAGAAAGAAGCAACAGTTCCCGCCAAAGATCCAGAAACTGGACCAACCGTATATGTTCCAGCAGTTCTGGTTGGATCAGCTGATGAAGTATTTACTGTGGCGATATATCCAGGAGTTATTGCTGTTACATCAGCATAAAAATTTCCAGCAAATGTTATTCTATGACCAACAGCAACAGTACTAATAGTCGTTGCTAATAAGAAATCAGTTCCGACAGTTCCTGTAGAAGTTATAGTTTCACCGACACTATCTGCTGTTGTTGTGGCATTTAATATGCCAAAATTAGTTGTTCCTGTATTAGTTGTTGTACCAGTAAATAATGTTGTTCCAGCAACATTAATATTACCACCAATGAAAAGATCTTTTTCAATACCAACGCCGCCAGCGATAACAAGTGCTCCTGTTGTGATACTCGTTGATTGTGTAGTAGCATTTATTCTGAATGTAGGAATAGTCGAACTCAACTCCATTGATAAAGCACTAGCAGGATCCGTTGGAAGCGTTCTGCCAAGTGTTAATCTTGAAACACCACCTGTATGAAATTCTAAAGTATTATTTGCTTCTCCAGGATTTTTTTCTGGAAGAATAAATGTCTGGTTGTCTACAGATCTTACGCCACCAAGAGAACCCCAAGCAGTTCCATTATACCCTTCAAAATAAGTTCCTGTGCTATTAAATCTAACCATACCAGCAATGCCAGTTGGTTGCTCTTCTGTTGATCCTAATGGTAATATAAACGCGTTTGTTCCAATAACTTCAACATATCCATTTCCATTAGGAGCCAGTAAAATATTACCATCAGTATCTTCACTTGAAATTGTATTTACACTTAATCCTAAATTACCGACATAAGCTTTTTGACTAATATAAATATCTCTCCACTTCTGGGAAGTAGAACCTAAATCGTAGGTGCCAGTTGTATCTGGAATGAAGCTTGAGTTGATGTCAGCATTAAATACAATATTATCTGTATTTAAATCTCCGAGAGTAATTGTACCTGGAGTGCTGCTACCAGCTCTAAATGTAATATCGCCATCAACTGTTAAATTGCCATTAACAGTTGTATTTTTATGTAATGTGATGGACTCAGAACCATTTGTTGTTGCTAGTGTGATATATGGATTAGATGCTTCGCTAATTGTAAAAGCAGAAGCACTATTGTCAATAATAGAAACATTAGTAGCAACTGCTGATACTGTAATATCTCCACCTTTGACAGTTAAATCTCCTTCAGTTACAATATCACCAGATGTGGTGGCAACACTAAATTTAGTTGCTGGGGTAGCAGCACCATCATTGATCAAGAAGTCTTGAGAAGTTCCACCTCTGAAAATGAAATCTCCAGTGCCGTTAGGATCAATAGTTAAATCGCCGTTAGCATTTTCTGTTCCAATTGTATTAGCAGTAATACCTACATTTCCGATATATGCTTTTTGACTTAATTGTAAGTCACGCCATTTTAGTGAGCTGGTTCCTAAATCAAAAGCAGCAGAAGAATTTGGATTTACTGAAGTTGTAATTTGAGCATTAACTGCCAAAGTATCAGCAGCAGCATCGCCTAGTATCACACTACCATTTAGCGTGGTGTTACCAGTTACAGTTACTGTTCCACTAGCAGATACATTTCTATGTAGAGTAATTAATTCGGCACCGTCTGTGGATGCTAATGTAATATAAGAATTGGTGCCTTCTTTAATTGTTAAAGCATTGGCATTATTATCAATAATAGCAATATTAGTAGCAGCATTTGAAACAGTAATTGTTCCGCCTTTTACTGTTAGATTGCCTTCTGTAGTAGTATCTCCGCTTGTTGATACAACACTAAATTTGTTTACCGACCCGTCATTGATAACAAAACTTTGTGATGCTCCACCAGTAAATTGTAAATTACCAGTACCGTTTGGATCAAAAATAATATTTCCGTTTGTATTTGTTGAGGAAATTGTGTTGTCATCCACATCAACATTCAAGTTACCAATATAGGCTCCACGAGAAAGATAAAGATCTTTCCACCTCAGTGATGATGTACCAAAGTCTCTGGTTCCTGTTGTAGAAGGAACAAAATCACTAGCAACTCTAGCAGTTACTGTAACCGTATCATTAATAGCAGAATCACCGATAGTAGTGTTACCATTAACGGTAAGATTACTAGTGATAGTTACATTAGTACTGAACGTAGTATCTTTATGTAAAGTAATCGATTCTGTAGTATCTGTGGTATTTAAAGTGACGTAAGAGTTTGTTCCCTCCTTGATCGTAAATGAAGCAGCATTATTGTCAATGATAGCAACGTTAGTAGCAACAGCTGATACAGTAATATCACCACCTTTTACAGTTAAGTCTCCCTCAGCAACTACGTCACCAGTTGTAGAAGCAACGGAAAACTTAGTTACAGGCGTTCCAGCACCATCATTAATCAAGAAGTCTTGGGAAGTACCACCTTTAAAAATGAAGTCTCCTGTGCCGTTAGGATCAACGGTAATATTACCATCAGCATTAGTAGATGAAATGACGTTGGTATCTAGTAACAGGTTGGCAAAATATCCACCAGTGCCAGCATAGACAGTTCTCCACTTCTGGGAAGTAGAACCTAAATCGTAGGTGCCATTTGTATCTGGAATGAAGCTTGAGTTGATGTCAGCATTAAATACAATATTATCAGTATTGATATCACCTAATGTAATAGTACCAGCAGATCCACTACCAGCTCTAAAAGTAATATCTCCATCTACAGTTAAATTGCCATTAACAGTTGTATTTTTATGTAATGTGATGGACTCAGAACCATCGGTAGTATTTAATGTTACATAAGAATTTGCTCCTTCTTTAATTGTAAACGAAGCAGCATTATTATCGATGATGGCAACATTAGTAGCAACAGCAGAAACAGTAACAGTTCCACCTTTTACTGTAAGATTTCCTTCAGATACTGTATTGCCAGTTGTAGAAGCAACACTAAATTTAGTTGTAGCGCCATCGTTAATTTCAAAATTTTGTGATGCTCCACCAGTAATTACAACACTACCAGTACCATTTGGATCAAAAATAATATTTCCGTTTGTATCTGTTGAAGAAAGTGTATTAGTGTTGATTCTTAAATTAGCAGCATATAGATTTGATTGTGTCCAAATATCTTTCCATCTAAATGTTGTGTTACCAAAATCATATGTATTACTTGTTAATGGTAATACATTTGAACTGACTTGAGCATTGAAAGCAATTGAGTCGGTAGATACATCACCTAAAGTTATTGATCCATTAGATCCTTGACCTGCTCTAAATGTAATATCACCATCTACAATTAAATTACCACCAATGTTTGTATTTTTGTGAAGAGTAATTGATTCACCACCATTAGTAGTGTTTAAAGTTACATAAGAATTCGTTCCTTCTTTAATTGTAAACGAAGAAGCGTTATTATCAATGATAGCAACGTTAGTAGCAACAGCAGAAACAGTAATATCACCACCTTTAATTGTTATGTCACCTTCCGTTGTAACATCACCAGTAGTTGAATTTACTACAAATTTATTTACTGGTGTTGGTGTGGTGCCATCATTAATAATAAAATCTTGTGATGCTCCACCAGTAAGAACTACATCTCCAGTTCCATTAGCATCTAAAATAATATCACCATTTGTGTTTGTTGATGATAGAGTATTCCCATCAATTCTCAAATTATCAGCATTGAATTGACCAACAACTGTTAGTGTAGATGAATCTCCAGATGTACCAAGATTAACATCATTAACAGTTTCAATTACTCCAGTGCCATTAGCACTTAAAGTAATATTACCATTTGTATTTGTTGATGATAGAGTATTGCCATCAATCCTTAGATTATCGGCATTTAACTGACCGACAATAGTTACGGTTGAAGGATCACTAATAGCACCAAAGTTAACATCAGCATTTGTAGAAATGTCTCCAGTTATATCAAATGTTCCTGTTACAAATAAATTGCTATCAATTGTTGTACTTCCAGCACCAGCAGGAGCAATAGTAATATCACCTGTTGTTGTTTCAATAGTGTTTCCAGTAAAATCTAGATTACCAACAGTAATATTTGTTGGAGTAATAACTACTGAGTCTACGTTATCAGTAACTGTTATGTTAGAAAGACTTGATACACTAAAAGCTTGTGAACCGAAATTTAATGTTCCTTGTCTTTGATCTACTTCAAATACATCACCAATTTTTACATTTCCTCTTTGGTCAATCGTAACATATGAAACATCGCCACCATTAGCTTCAACAATTTCGTTTCCTTCTATAGCCTTAGTTTCATCAGCAGTAAAATCTTTTCCAGATCCAACAAAATTTAAGTTGAATGAAATGAGACGTAATTTACATCCAGTTCCATCTGCCTTTACTCCATAATCTCCGAATTCTGCGGCAGATGAAATAGATCTCAGCTCAGCACCAAACTGCTGATAATCTGCCAAAATAATTCTAGCAGCAGTTGCTACAGTTGCTGTGTCTTCAGCATTTCTAATTCTAATATCTTGTATAACTACAGAATCATCAACAATAATTGTTGAATTATTTGTTCCATCTAGATGGAGAAGTAAAGTATTAAAATCATCATTAGCGTAAGCAAAAGACGCTGGAGTGAAAGTAGTATCATATCTACCAATACCTTTACTTAATCTAAATTCATCAATATAACCTGTTAATCCACTAGTACCATTGTAATTAGCACCAATTCTAATGGTGCTTTGGGGATAAACATTAGTATCAGTATATGGAGATCCTTGAAGATTTCCATTTAAGAATAATCTTGTTACTCCAGTTTTTCTAGAAAGAGCAACATGATACCAAGTATTTGTTGCCATTGTAGTGGCACCAACAATTCTATCAGAACCTGCTGTGTAATATCTTAAAACACCACCAGAAATATAAATGACTGGGAGGGTGTCTCCAGCAAGAGTTCTTTGATCATATAAAACTTGAGTATTAGATGCTGTTCTTCTAACCCAAAAATCTACAGTAAAATCACCAGTACCCAAATCAAAATCAGGATCAGAAGCGTAAGTTAAGTAACTGGTTGTTTCTGGAAAGAATAAAGATGCATTACCAAATTTGAATTGACTGGTAGATATAGCGGTAGATCCAACTAGAGTAGCAACTTTTGCTGTCCTATCTGCTGCATTAGCAAAAAAACCAGTCCCTTTGTTAGTTAAAATTAAATAATTTCCTACTGCTGTCGATTCTATAACGCCAGAAGCAACTAAATTACCAGAAGCATCAAAATATTTTACAATATCATTAGGAGAAATAGTTCCAGTAACACCAGATAATCTTAGACGAGTTCTACCTTGACCTGATAATCCAAGATCGCCAGACTCGGCAAGAATACCATACTCAGCAAAATAAGAGAAACAGTTGATCCATTCAACTCTTGCTCCATTTGTAATCTTAAGTGCTATAGCATTGGCACAGATGAGTGTAATTTCATTACAAAGAATAGCTGGTTCTAGCGTATTGTATTGTACAACAGCACCATCAACTAAGATACCACCACCAGCATCATTAGCATCGTAACCATATGGATCAGTAGCAGAAGTTACTGATCCTTTGTTGAGAACAGTAACTCTTTGTAAATAAGGACTTCTTTCTAATGTGATACTATCTTGCGCAAATCTGAATGCCCATCCTGTATTGAGAAGGGGATCAAATAGCATACCACCAATGGTAAGATCTTCTACACCAGTATCGCCATTAAGTAAGAAACAATCTTTAGTTCTTGTTGCTGTAGTAGGTACAATTTTTGTAGATCTAATTGCTGTACCTTTGACAACTACGCCAGCAGGTATTGTTAAAGGGAAAATCTCTTCAAATGTTCCAGGACCAATATGAATTGTGTCTCCAGAACTTGCTAGAGCAAGAGCATACTTTACTGTTCTAAGAGCAACATTTCTAGTTCTACCTGGATTTTTTCTATATCCTGGAGATTCAGGATCAACATCCACAGAATCCACGCCGTTGGTAGTTACATACCAAACAGTCCCTTCATATGAAGAGACTGTACCATCAAGATAATTAATTGCTCTAGCAAGAGTATTAGGCAGTGGAGTATTTAAAGTAGATACATCTCCTAAATCTGCTCCAATCAAATTGAGCTGCTGTCTCTGCTGCTCTAGAGTGAAGGTTTTAGCTACATTTCTAACTGCCATTTTTTAATAACTCTCGTAAAAGATTTTTGATATCAGAAAGTTCTTCTTTAAGAAGTTGAACGTCTTGTTGTATTTGATTGAATGATGAAGCAGATAAGCGAGTTTTTCTCGCATCTTCGAAGGCACTTTTATCAGTATTTATAATCGCTCCAGTACGATTATCCCTTACGAGACCATCGTGCCCGCTTACTTTTAAATAATCCATTTACAAATTAATAACTAGCTACAGCTCTTATATCTTGAATCTTGGGAACATATGCTGGATCATCTGTTTTCATAATAATTTTAATAGCAAATGATGCAAATTCTGGTAAATTAGAAGCACTATATTTCAATTCCTGATAAAAATCTTGTTTTTCAAATTGACCTGATATAGAGTTCGCTGGTTTAGCAAGATCTTTATTATTTGGAGATCCATCTACATTAAAATATTCCCAATTAATATCTTCAAAATTAGATTGAACTGATGATAATTTAATTTTATACAGAACTTTAATATTTTCAGTATCTTTGATATTTGCCGTCATTCTAAAATCAATTGAAGTTCCTGGATTATTAATAGAAACTTCTTTGGTTACATATTTTGCTAGAGAAGAACTATTTTTTGAATTAGTCTCTTCTACATAATCAACACCATATGTAAATGTCATTTGATCAACTTCAACATATTTACCATCAGCAGATTTAATTACATCGCCTGCTCTAAAAATATCAGGTATTTGTGAATCATAATTTTCTGCTCTTGTGTATGGACTATTAGTAGTTATCTCACTAGTATAGTTATTATTAATTGGAACATATGAATTTTCAACTATCAATTCTTTATCTTCTGAATCCCATGATACAACTTTTCCATTAATCTTATTAGGATAAGATATAGAAGTATTTTGGGGGAAATAAGAAACTATATTTGAATTTTCATCAAATGTATAAGTCAATTCAGAAATATCAGTAATTGTTACAGTAACACTCGTGAGTGTGGTGCCATTCGTTAGTTTTACCGTAACAGTTTCATTTTTAATAAATGGTGTTTTAGTTTTTAATTTTACTTGTGCTGTGGACCCACTTAAAGAAATTACCGAACCTTCTGCTTTTGAACTATTTCCAATAAAAGTTTGGTTAGCTTCAATAGAATTTGCTGCGCCTAAAACAGCAATGGATAAATTATAAATTGGTAAGAAAGATAAAACTTGATTTCTCTTACCATATCTATTCTCTTTACCTGCTGAATTTTCTACTCTATTGCTTATTGTTTTGATAGAAGAAGTTCTTAAATCAATTACTGGAGAAAGATTAGTTGATTTTGAAGAAAGTAAAAATTTATACGTCAGTGAATTGCCAATTTCGTTCATTGTTTCATTAACTCTTGAGGCAATAACTTTTTGATTAGTGAAGAAATGTTCGTCGTTGATAAATGTTTTTTCGTATTCTGATTGTGAATATGAAATATAATTAGTAGTATTTGAATCTACTGGTACTATGTTTGTAGTTTTTACATAACTATCAATTTTTGTAGAATTTACTTGAAGATAAGCAACTTGAGCATAAAGTTTTTCATACTTTCTGTTATAAGTTGCTAGTACTTTATTTCCTCCACCAAATGTACTAGATCCTGCTCTATTTGGACCTAGAATATTGTAAGTATCAATACCAGAATTTGAAACTTTGAATAGTTCGGCATTTAATAAAACAGATGATATACCGCCAACATCTTCTACATTTCTGTAAAAAGCATATGAGTTTCCTTTATCTTCAAACCCATGATCTCTGTGGAAAAGTTTTACAATATAATTGTTGTTCTTAAATAATGGTGAAGTAGCATTTGTATTTGAACGTACACTAGTTTCAAAAGGATCTTTGTCTAATAATTCGTAACCTAATGGTTTATTAGATAATAATAATTCACCAGATTTTGAAATATTAAATTCTGCTCTGTACATAGTAAATTTAATATCTTCCGAAAGATCTTCAGTCCAATTATCCGTATTTTGAGATTTGTAAACAGATCCAAGCAAAGGTTGGGTGGTTACAACAGCACTAGTTGCTTTTTCAACTTCTCCTAACTTAGATGCCCATAACAAATAATCAATCGAATCAGTTTCAATGTTTAAGGCATACTTAACATCATTTTGTAAATAAACTGGATATTCAAAAGCAAATCTTGTCGGAGTTGTTGATACTATAGCTCCGTCAGAATCTACAGCAATTCCCATTCGTACAGATGGAGTATCAATTTCAATTAGTGATTCTATTGTGGCTCCTCCAGAACCTGTTCCTATTCCTTTAATAACAACTGAAGGTGGTTCTGTATACCCTCTTCCTGATAAGGAAATGTTGGCATTGTAAATAGTTCCATTAGATACATCAACAGATCCAGTTGCTGTGCTGCCTCCAGGTAACTGAGGACTTTCTATAACAATAGAAGCACTTTCGTAATTTTCTCCTAAATTAGTAACTTTTAAATCAACAACTCTACCAGAATCTTTAGTGATAGAAATTAATGCTGATTTATTATTAGTAGCATTATATGTTGTAACTGATGGAATCGTCAATGGCTCACCTGTACTGCCACCTACGAAAGATTTGCCATTATGATTACTTAAAACTAACGTATATACTTGTTCTTTATTTAATTCAAATTCTGTGCTATTTTCGTCCCCAACTAAAATATTGTTTTTGTCGTACACTTTAGAAATAGGACCACTAGCATTAGAATTTTTGCCAACTACTACTTCTGATTTTTTAATTTTGATTGTTTCTACATCACCAGTTAAATATACCTTTAAATAAGTATCTGGATATAAAGTTGATTCAGTTCCAGGTACAATATATTTTCCTGGTTTATCTGTATCTATATTTGAAATATAAACTCTAATAGGAATCTTAGAACTTTTTGCTGAGAAGAACAAATCTAAACCAGTAGTAAATACCCCACCATCATAATTTTCTACTTTAAAAGTTTGTGCCAAAGGATTTGGTTTAATTTTTGATTGGGTGTTGTTATTAATCAACTGTACACCTTCATTAGCTTTGAAGAATGATGGTGCTGTTGATACAATACTAGAAGGATTTTCTGGCAAAATGCCAGTAGCATAAAACTTGACTTCAGCAAAAGTATCAACATTGTCAGTAATTGATCCAGAAGATCCTGAAGTCAATATAATTGTTTTTGTGCCAGTAGTAAATTTAATTTCTTCAGAAGAATCATCATAAGAAACAGTGTTAATATCTCCAGTCCACTTACTGTTTTCTACTGGAGCAAGACCATTAGGAATTAAAATAATACCACTTAAATTTCCATTATCGTCTGTAATCAAAGAAGAATTAAATGTAGAAAGTGAATTTTCTGCAATACCAGTAAATTTAGTATCAGGAACAACCCAACGATTAATATTTCTACCTTCCATGAAAACAGAAATTTTAGTGTTGGGTTTTAATCTACGAACAATAAATCTAACAGGAATAGATCTTACGAAAAATTGTAATCCAGTTGACACTTTGGTGTTATTAACAACTTTAGATCCAACACCTTTTGCTAATTCATTATTTTGAGGGCTAACATTTGAACTACTCGACACAGAAGCAGAACTTACAGAAGATTTAATATCTTCACTATTAATGTTTGCTAAAGATTCTATATTGAAAAATGATTTATTAGTTCCAACCCAATTAATAATAAATGAGTTGTGTAAACTAGAAAATGATTCTTTTACATCACTTTTAGCTAAAAATATAGTATTTAATTTTGTATTACTATCTACTACCAAAGGAGCAGTTTTTGTATCATACCACTGATCTACAGTAGGAAAGATAGCACAATCTCCTACGTATTGTAGGACAACAAATTCGTTTGGATTGATTGTTTTGGTGGCATTACTATTTCCTAATAATTTAACTTCTTTATATGGAAGAGTAATAATTCCATTATTATTGACATAACCAGAAACAATACGTTGATCTTCTCTTATATTAACTTCTTTTAATCCAATGCTATCTTCTTTTGATTGAGGTCTCAACACAGATTGCTGAGTATCAATAGCACATTTATAATCAACTGATTGTAAATTACCAATTTTATGAGCTTCGAAATTATCTACAATAAAACCAGATTTAAATCTGTCCATTCCAATTTCATCTTTGACTTGCATGTTTAATGCTTGTTGTTCTAAGATGCTTAGTGTAGTATAATATTCTAAACGCTCAATTCTTTTTTCTAATTTGCCAATATCTCTCATTGTATAACGTTTGTTATCAACGGGAAGAATTCTAATATCTTTACTAGTGTTAGTAAATGATGGGATGTGTATGTAACACAAACTAATAGCATCATCAACTGCTTCTGGTTTTGAAGGATTTAATGAAGAATTACCTTCTTTAATTAGAAAATCTCCTTTCTTCGTTAAGAAAACACCATCAATTCTGTCTAGATACTGTGTTTCACTAAATGACATTGTATACTCTAAATTAGAATCAGATGCTGGTGTAAGTGAAACTACACCACCAGCGCCAACAAAATTGACATAATCAAAATTGTTTGGATTTGAAAGAATAGATATATCTTGGAATCCAGTTATTGTAGTATTAGAATCTACTTTTGGTCTGAAATCAATAACGTCTTTTAATGAAACAACTCCATGTACTGTAGAATTAAAAGTAGGAATTAACTCCGAAGAAACTCCCGCTTCATGTAAGTATGAATCTACGGTACAAAAATCTCCTAAAGAATGCTCAAAGTAATCAAATGCTACAACTAATTGACCAGAAGGAGCATCAAATCCTGGTTTAAGAACAATTCTGGAAATATCGTAGAAAGTATCTCTTTGACCATCATCAAAAGTAAATTTATAAGTAATATCCGTGCCACTAATTAAATTACCGTTAGCATCAACTTTAGGTGGATTAGTAGATGTACCCTCATAAACGTATCTTAGTTTATAGACATCAGAATATGAGAATACTTCAATTGTATCTGTATCATAATCTTTCCCCCTTAGTGGAATAACTTTATCTCCAGAAGATACAATTATAATTCTTTTGTTGCTTATTGAAGTTTTTAATCTTGCTTTTGCTTTGTTAACTTCTACTGTGGCGGTAAGTTTTAATTTTGGATATGTTCCACCTTGATTAATAATACCGAAATACGTATTTGGTAAATTGATGACAAAAGAACCAGCTGTAACTTGAGAATTTGTATTAGTTGATTGAATAACCTGTACTACAGAAGGATCTGTAAAATCGATGTAAACAATATCTCCATTATCAACAATAGTTGATGATCCTTTATCTAATACTGTTAAAATATAATTATTTTCTGTCGGAGTAACAAATCTTTGTGTTCCTACAGGTAATTGAGCGGAGAATGTGATTGTTCCACCACTTGATGATAAATCAGTAGTAAAATCTTTTCTGATATAATATTTAAATTTTGTGTCGCTGTTGTCATTAATTAAAGATTTTAATTGCTTGCTGCCAGTTGGATAAATTAATGAAGAAGTAGAAACATTTTCTACATTTGGACGTACACGTATTATACTACTGTTAGTAATGTTTGTTTGTAAAGCATAATCCAAATAGATTCTAGATTTTGTAGTTCCTTGTGGATCCGTTACATATTGTACTATAGTCTTTACTACATTATTATTGGAATCATTGAATTGTATGATGTCGCCTTGTATAAGATCTCTTGACAAACTAGCACCAAATCCGCTACATTCAAGATATTTTTCTCCCTTCAATCCAGAAAAAGTAAAATTAGTAATTTGTAAATAGGAAGAATATGAAGTATCTGTTAAATCAACGTCAGATGTAAATTTATACTGATTATAATCTGAAGCAAATGATTTAATATTTTGAGGTGTGTAAGTTAATACAGTATTTTTAAATAATACTGGAGTAATATTAGCTACATTTGCTGGAACTGTTGGCGTTGGGAAAGCAGTAACAACAGGAGGCGCCGCATATGTTTCCGATAATACAGTTCTATTTAAAATAACTGCCCTGTAAATTCTACCACCGAACGCGTCAACTCTTATATTAGCAGCATCTATTGTAGATCCATTAATAATTAATTTTGTGCCATCATTATTATAACTATTACCGCCGTAGTTAACAATAAAATGGGAGATAGTATTTTCTGTAGCAATTTTAACAGAATTACCATCCTCATCAAAAATTGTTTCTCCTGGTAAAAATGTTCCAGATAAAGTTGATACAAATAAAGTATTTCCAAAAGTGTAATTTTCTGTTGTGTCGTTTTCAATTACACCATAAGCTCTACTAGTTTTTCCTGTAATGTATTTTCCTGTAGAAAATCCTGTATCAATTACAGATTCTGTAATAATCTTGGTAAAGAATACTGGATTAAAATATGAAAAATTGAATGATGCTGTATAAGGAGTCAACGGGTTGTTTATGTCCGTACCAGATCCTACCTTTCCTCTTGAAAGTATAATATCAGTATCTTCATTAAATCCGTTTGCTCTCTTATTAAAAGAAAAATCTTTTGGTTTTGCTATTCCAATAATAGGGGTAATAGTTGGATTATAATCGACAATCCACCCATAATAAGCCGTCCCAGCGGCAAGGGCATTTTGCTCTGTGAGGTAAAGATATCTTAATTTAGCTGCTCCAGCATCATCATATTCTTTAAAGTAAGTATCTAAGTAAGACTTTTTACCAAGAATAGTTAACTCTACGAAATATTGGTCTGGAGAAGGTGAAACTTGGGGTCTATTTACTAAAGAGTGACCAATTACGTCAACATAATCTACACTAGATGGAACACTTCCTGATCTTGTTTTGATAAACCAAAGTTTTGTTGGATATTGAGATGCCAGTGTTGGCAAATCGCCTTGTATTTGGACGTAAATAGTTTTAGTAGCATCAGATAAACTAAATTTTTGTGATCTTCTATCTACGGTTTGTTTAAAATAAGTATCAGTTTCGGTGTTATTTAAACCAATGGTGCCATCGTTAAATAAACCATTTAGAAAAACATTGGGATAAGCAGTTAATTCATCACCAACTGTATTTAAAGGAACGCTTCCATAAACATTAGTAATTTTAAAGTTTGATAAACCTTTAGATTTTAGTGTTACGTTATCTTTTGTTAAAGTATCTCTAGCTTTATTTACTGTTAGATATTTTGTTTGCTTATTTACAATTTCATATCCTCTCACATAAGCTTTTCCTGGTCCAACTCCAAGGACCATTTTAGTGCTTGCTTCCGTTTCAGAAAGACCATTTACTAATTTAGTTGATGGATTATATTGATAAAATCCATCGTTGCCATTTCTTTGATAATATTCTCTAATATCTAATGAAAAATCATTAACAACATAATCGCCAGATTCGTCGTATGTTCTTCGTGCTAAAGTTTCTTCTAATAAAGTATAATCAGCTGGTTTAATTAGTGATTCGATAGAACCAGATCTGATCTGTAGTAATTGAATAAAATTCTTATCAGTTACAGCATTATAATCAAATCTCTTTAATTCTAAAGAAATTTTTAATCTATGAGCACCAGGAGAAGAATAGTTTGAATAACCTCTAGCAATATCATATAAAGAAGGATCTTCTTCTGGAGTAACAATATCTTCTACAATCGTAAACCCAATTTTTGCTGATGGTTTATCGTAATATTTGTCAATAATTAATAATTGGGAATCGTTCCTTACAAAATATCCATTTACAAAATAGATTCCTTCCTGTACCTTTACAGCAGAAGCAAATCCCATCGCTGGGTTATTTAGATTAAGAGTGTCTTCTGTAATTGGATCAATAACTGTAATGCTTGTTGGTAAAACACTTCCATCAGTACCTACTACAAGTAATGGTGTATTAATTCCATCAACAACTTCTAACGTTTCACCTTGTCTAAAAGTAGATTCATTATTGGAATCACCACTTGTCAAATATGTTACATACAATGTATCGGAGTCTGTTTCCGTAGCATATTGAGAATCAATTACATTAGCAATAACATTAGAATTAATTCCTCTTAATTTTAATCCAATAAGAGTCTTAATATCATATTTTTTGTATACAATATTTTCTCCTTCACTAACAGCTACTTCAGATACAGAAGACAACTTAACGTAGTTTATTTTTGTATTTAACCCAACTTCACCAGGAACTACTTGTTCTCCCTGCTTAAAATTAAATTTACCATAACTTTCAATCTGTGATTGAAGAATTGATTGTAAAGTTGTTAATTCTCTAGTTTGAACAGCATATCCAGGTCTAAAAAGAACCTTATAAAAATTTTTTGACTGATCAAAATCGTCAAAATATGGAACTACGTTAAGTGGTGTCTTCTGTGGCATTGTAAATTATTCTCTATAAAATTAACGAGAAATTTATAATTAAAATTCAATTACTAATTTAATATCTTCAATCTGATCAGCAGCTCTTGTAATTAATCTTCTGTTTTCAACATAGATTACTTCGCCACTGTTTGCTTCAATTTCTGGTGAAGCTTGACCATTTAAGAATGTAACTCCCAAAATAGTTCCATTGGTGGTAGCATCAACAGTTCCTGAAGCACCAGATGATCCTCCTACAATTGGATTAGCACCTGATGATATAAAACCTCTAACAATACCTTGATAAGCATGTAGATCTGGAGTTTGAATATATTTAAGAACACCAGAAGTTGTTGAACCGCTATCTAGGGTCCAAGAAACTACAGTGCCATAAGCATCCACACCGCTAACTGTTTGTGTAATAATTTCATCTGCTTGATATCCCGCTGTTGCCCCAGTAATTTTTACAGCGTATAAATTATTTAAAGTATCGATAGTAGCATAAGTTGTTGTTCCGTAGGTATATGGATCTCTCATAATTCCAATTCTACGGAAATCATTGTCAACTGGGAAATCACCAGAACCTTCAGCATATGTAAGACGAATATTTGTCATGACACGTTTGCCATTAAGTTCTTGTTCCATATTGGCGCCACCATGACCACCTTGAGGAGGCAGAATCACAAATAAAGAACCAGTAGCAGTTCCTCCAACAGTTTGTGAAGCAGTTAAAGCAGAATCTGTGAATAAACCATAAGCAGCAGCTCCAGCACCAGTACCAGTTGCCAAAGGAACCGAAGCATAAGTATATCCACTTCCTTTATCAGTAACAGTTGATGAAGTAACAGATCCACCAGCAATAACAACAGTTACTTTGCCGCCAGATCCGTCACCAACAATTGGAGCATAGAAAGTACCATTTGGTAAATTAGCACCAGGATCTCTAACAAGAACAACATCAACAGCACCAGCAACGGCAGCAGCTTCTACAGCAGCTCTAGAAGCGTTAGTTTTTTGAACAATAGGAATAAAATCTGTAGATAGGAATCTAATTACATCATCAGTTGGAATAGTATACATATACTTCCAAACATATCCAGCTGTTCCTGCTTCTTCCTTATAAAGTCCAGCAGCATATGTGCCTGATCCTGGTGATGGAGTTGTTTTTGGTTCACTAGTAGCATTTTGACCAGATTGATATAATGGTGTAGTACCATTATATAAGCATTTAAATACTTCGTATTGAGAATTAATTACATAGAATTTAGCATCAGCAATTGATGCAGCTCCCGTAGCACTTTGATTTCCGATGATACCATTCGCTGTGGCAAAATAATCTGGTCTCCACATATCATATTTTGGATTTGCTGTTAAATCCCAATTGTATCTTCTAATTACAGTTCTAGCAAAGTCTGAAGTAATTCTTTTGGCAGCAATGATATCATCATATAATTCAAACTTTTCCTTTAAATTATCTAAAGGAAGTGGTGGTACATCTTCTGTAGCATATCTGTATACACCTGTTAATGCTCGAGCCCCAGTTTCTGCTGTGCCGTCCCAACATTTAAGAGTGGAACCTAATGTAGGAGCAGAACTAACAGTAGGACCAATAGAATAGAGGAGAAGACTATCTTCACGAACTTCTCTAATTACTCCTTTGAAAGTAGCACTAGCATAGTTGTTACCAACAAATACTGTTTGCCCTACAGCAAAAGCAGTTGAATTTCTGTTATAAATTTCTAAAAAAGCATCCCATCTTTGAGGACGCCCAACAAAGAAATACATTCTTGTACGCTCTTCGCCAACATCACTAGAACCTTCCGAAAGGGATTCTAGAAATTGCTGAGCATTAAAAATTCTAAATTTATCGGAGATAATAGCAGGCATTTAATTTTCTCTATGACGGGACAGGTTTTTCTAAGTTATTTATATTTATACTGTTTATCCAGGACCTGGATCTAATGGATAATCCAATGGCAAATCAGCAATTTCGATAGATCTAATATAGTCGCCAGGAGGATGTGTTTGACCTCCAGTATCTAAATAACCTCTATCTAATCCAGTAAATCGATCATTTTGTTTTCCAGAGTATCTAACTATTTCTTTGTTAATTAATAACAATCCAGATGATGGAAATCCTTTTGTGCTTGTAACATATACAACAGTAGTTGATGGTGATAATGGGGCATCCAAATATGCTCCAAATTCTTGTACAGACGCTGGAACTAAATCAAAAATTCTGCCATCTTCCAGATAATGAGAAAGGTTTCTCGTTTCAAATTGTTCAATAGTCAGATTAGGATAATAATATTCAAATTCTTCTAAGGTCATTCCTGATACATTGGAAGAACCACTGCCAGTAAAAGCATTGTTTTCATATAATCCTATATTCCATCCAGCATTTGTTAATCCATATCTACCATCAAAAGATTCTGATGATTTATAATCAAACAATCCAACATCAATATAACGGTCAATTTCTCTAGAAGTATCTACAATAGTAGTAGATTGTAATTCTGGTCTTATTGTGGTTGTGATATTTGGTAAAATTGCTGGTGATATAGTTGTAGAGGATTTCTTAATAATATCAGTAGAAATAATATTTGATACAGCAGCAAAAGCATAAGAAACCATTGATTGTTGTGGTTTCGGTGTAATAATCTCATTTATTTGGATATCAGTATTAATTTCACCAAGAGATTGTCCCACAGAAACAATCTGATTAGATACACCTAATGTTCCGTTTGCTATTATACTAATTCTAGAAGAAGAAATTAAACCTTGTAGATATATTTTTGGTATAAGTTCAAAACTAGTTACACTATCAATTTTTCTTTGATTAGATTTAATTCTATTATAACCTCTGGCAACAACCACCTTTGGAGCTTCTGTATATCCAGATCCACCATCAAGTAAAACAATATCTAAAATATCTCCACCATACGATATAACTTCTGCTCTAGCGCCACCACCTTTTTCTGTTTGAGGAACAAATTCAATTATAGGTGTTGTGTAATACTGATATGCTGTTGGTTGTAGTAAAACATTTTGACTAAAGAATAATTGTAAATCTCTCTTATTCCAAATTAAATCTATAACAGAACCATCGTTGTCAATAACAGCATTAATACTTAAACCTTCACCTCTAGTTATTTCATTATAATTTGTTACTGTAATTTTAGAATAAAAATCATTAGTAATGATTTCATCATCATTATAATTTTTTGGTTTTACTATATCAGGAACATTTATGATTTCTCTGTAAGATTTTTCTCCATCAATCTGAATTAAATCACCTTCAACTAAAGAATTGAAATGTTTTGTTTTTCTGTAAGATTCAATTTGATCTCCGAGAGAATAACCATATAACCATAATGGTTGTTTTTTACCTTTAACTAATATTCTTTCTCCGTCTGAATTTACAGCATAAGATGAATTTATAGTGTATGATCCAGACAAAGTATAATCATACTTGTCATTAACTCTAAACACTAAATTATTAGAAGTAATAATTGAATCTAAAAGATTTATTGGTGTTAATAAAATTAATCTAAGATCGTTAGCAATTTTATCAACTTTTTTCAATTCTCCTAATAAAATATTATTTTGTAGTACTTTTACATTTTGAGAATAAAATTCTGGTGAATGATTACTATAAAGATTTGTTAAACTATCAAAATTTGGAATAAGATTTACACCAGATAGTGTTAATGATATTTTATTATAAAAAGTATCTGCTTCAAAATCATACACTGTTAATGTTTTTGGTAAATCTCTACCATATAGCAAGATAACAGAAACATCTTGATAAGTTTCAAATCCATCTTTGGCAATATATTTTTGTATAGGAGATGTAAAAGTAATATTAGGACCTACAATTTCATATGATTTATTTTCTTGTTGTAAAACACCATCAATAAAAACTAAAGCAAAGTATGAGTCATCTATTTTTCTTACTCTACCACTAACTTCATCTTTAATTAAATATGGACCTGCTCCTCTATATTGAATAACCTCAGTATCAATAGTTAATCGTTCATAACTACCTACAGTGTAAATAAAGCACTTTTCTGGTAAATCTTCAGTAGTTACTGGATTTAATGGTGGTTGAGAAAATACAATCTTATCAGTTTCGTTTGGATCTTCTGATCTATCAATATAATAAGAATTGCCATAAGGAGTATTAGAATCTATTTTTGATTTTTGTAATACTCCATTTAAAAATACCAATAAATTTTCGTTTTTATCTGTCTTTACTATAGTATTATCAGAATAGTACAAATTAAAAACTGTATCTACCCCATCAAACAATGGCGTGATATCTTTGAGTGGTTTAAAATATCTATCATTTAAACCGCTATTTTTAAACTTGATTAATCTTCCATAAAAATTTTGACTTTCTACTAATTGACCCTCTATAATTCTATCACCAAGAGGAGGTTCTGAAAAAGAAATTTGAGTGCCAGAAACAGTAAATGCTTCTTCTGGATGTTGAACTATACCGTCCAAAGAAATAATTAAATTTTCTGAATTACTGACACTGATTGGTAAATTAGTTTTTTTATCATACATTGTGAAAACTCTATCACCATCTGCTTTAGAAGTGTCATTACTAAAGTCACCATTAAATGGAGTAAGCAATCCTATTTCTCTAGCAAATAATTCAGAAGAATCAAACGTATCTACGGATATAGATCCAATACCTCTCTCAACAATTAAACTATCGACAGATAAAGTTGATGTTGTGATTTGCTTTTTAGTTGTTACTACAGTTAAAGAAATTGGTGGTAAAGATATACAACTATATGATTCTATTACTTTTTGATTGGTGGGCATTCTAGTAGAAGCCGCAGACTCAATTAAAACTTCACCAAATAATTGGAATCCAGCTGGATGGGTAGTTTGTTTAATTAAATCTCGCCAAACATCAACAGGAGTTCTAGATTTAATTACATAAGAATAATCTTGATAAAAATAAGAATCAGTTAATTTTTGGGAGTTTGTACTTAATTTTCCTCTGTCAGAAGCATAATATCCTAAGTTATCATATGATGTCTGAATTTGTGGAACAAACTCAGTGTAAATTTGATTTTCAATTACAGCTGTATTTTTACTAGAAAGACCTTGTATTGATTCGCCAGAAACAAATATGCCATCTATTCTATCAACTTTTAATAAATTTGTTCTTGACCTCCACCCATTTTTAGATACCCTAGCTCTAGATTTTGTTGATGGTTGGTATATAATTTCCCCTTCACTAAATTCTTTGTCACCAATATTTTTTAAAACTAATGTTGTATTTGATTTGAAGGATGGTAACGTTGATTTGTCATTATTAAATGATACTCCATTCTGGATAATTTTTACATTTTGTGGAATGCCAATATTATTTGAGCTCAAGTAAATTTTTACATCTGTTTCAATAATTTCTGCTGTTGGTTTGTAAGAATAATTTAATCCTCTATCAGTTACTTTAACATTTTTAATTTTGCCGTTTAATGTGATAATATCAAATTTAGCACCAGTACCATCACCATTAGTAATAACTAATTGTGGTTTTGAATAATTTTGTCCTTGATTATTAATTATTACACCAGAAATTTGTTTTTTGATTGAGTCATAAGAAATTTCAACTTCTGCTTTTTTTGAACTAGTTGGGACAACTCCAACAACAGAAGGAATTTTTTTATAGTTGGAACCAGTATCTAAAATTTTGATGCTATTAATTTTTCCTATGGCATATTCAGATGATGTAGTATATCGAATATTTCCACTTCCATCATAAGCTGGAATATTTGACAATGAATATACAAATCTATTATCCGTAGTGTATGTTATAATTTTTTCGCCAATTAAAGGATCATTTATTATTCTTAAATAAGAATTTTTGGTATTTACATTATTTGAAGCTTTAATAAAATAAAAGAAAGCACTATAATTCAAAGGCACTTTATCTTCATACGAATTTAAAGAAATACTTGGACCAAATCCAAATTTTACCGAAAGAAAAGATCCAGCATTTCCTGGTGAAATATTATTTGTATATTTCTCTTCAGTAAAAATATTATAATTGGCGCTAGCAGAAAAATCTAAATATGTACCAAGCATAGAGTAATGACTGGTATCAAATTTATATTTGTAATACTTTTGTACATCAATAATAGGATTTGTTACAAACGATATATTATCTCTAGAAAATTCTAATTGATATTCTGGGCTTGAAGTAGTTTTTAAAGTAACTAATTTTGCTGGAATACTATTATCATAAAAAGTAGAACTTAATAATAAAATAATTGGTGATTCAATACCATATTGATAAGAAACAAAAATTTCTTTATCTGTATTGTTATATGAAATATAAAATGGTTTACTTTGATCATCACCAAATGGTCTATATCCAGCGTTGAATCTGTAATTGCCTTTATATAAACTAACTTCTTTGCCATCATAATGATTGACTGGGGTAGTTCCTAACTGTGCTCTTAGAATAGATACTTTTTTATTATTTGTGTCTACCGAAGTAATTTTTACAATCTCTTCACCTATGAGTAAGTAATCATCATTTGAAAGATTTAAAACATTATCTAACTGTAATGATGTGTTATCATATCCTAAACCAACATGATCAACTTCTATTAAAATTCTTTGATTATTAATAGAACCATTCGATCTGAATAAAATGTCATCTGGAATAGTTAGACGATCACCTCTTCTATAGTTTTTTCCTTTGTTTGTGAATGTAATACTTTGGATACCACCATAACCACCTGGCGTAACAACTACTGTTGCTTTAGCGTTATATGGATCTCCTGGTTTTCCAATATTTTTTCTAGATAATGTTTGATCTTGGAAAATTAATTCTACATCAGTATAAGTGTCTGATAGATAATCTAATCCTGTATTTAAATAAGTGAAATTTCCTATCCCAGTATCTTTAATAATAGAAGAATGTGAAACTTCATTTAAAATTGCTGATTGATATAATCTTTTTCTGACATAATAAACAGTCTCAGTTAAATTATCATCTGGAGTTATATCAATATTAATTCTATCATTTACTGCTAATTGGTGTGGTTGATCTGTATTGACGATTGCTATTTTATCGTCTACACTAAAAATCTCTAAGTTTTCGCTTAAGGAAAAGATATTTAAAATTTTAGCTTTAGGAGTGTCATTTAAATTACTACTTTTTAAAAAGTAATCATCATCTACAATAAAATCTGTTGTATATCCTTGTAAAGGAATTACTTTAATTTTTAATGAGTTTTGTCTATTTGTTCCTTCTAAAACTTCTCCAGTAGCAATATTAGAATCTTCTTTATCTTCGCCATCTGTTAATGTAATTATAGAACCCTTAGTAAAACTAGCATTTTTATCTAAGATTATATTAATGACTTTAGTTTCAGAAAATAGTTTGTTTGTAGTATTAAATGATTTTAAAGTATTAGTGACAGCAAATTCACAGTCTCTTAATACAAAAGCTTTATCATTGAATACATCTCCAATTAAAGTTCCTGCTGCTAAAACTTCACCAGTGCTATCTCTTTGCTCTATAGTATCACCATTAAACAAATAAGCATTTCCTTTAATGTTTATTTGTACCGCTTTAGTTTCGGTTGATTCTATAGATAAAACATTTTTTCCCTTTACAGAAGAAACACTAGCAGTGGCACCAAATCCTTCAGTAAAATTATTGTCAATAATCAAAGAATTGTTGACGGAAAAATTTGGAATAGAATTTTCTATAAGAACAGAAGAAATATTTCCACTTTTTACATCTTGTATAAAAGTATATAAATTTTCTCCATTGCTCTCAAAATAATTTGTTTTTAATCTCTTGACATTTAATGGTAAATCATCTTGTAAAATCTTTGAATTGTAGTTAGAATCTACAGGTAATGAGTAAAAATTATCACCTAAAATATAAGGAAAAACTGGAGTATTTTGTGAATCGATTGTGATAAAGTAAGCATAAACACCTTTTGGATATTCTGGTGTGACACAAAATCTTCCATTATTTTGATCTAATTCTGTTTTTCCAGAATTTACACTAGGAAACCAAACATAATCATCAATAAATGTTCCCATTTCATAATCTGTAATGCTAGGACCATTTTCTCTACTAGCAATTAATTGATATCCGCTAGATAAACGTGTTACAGATGATCCAGAATCAGTTGGATTTGAATATCCGTATGGTCCATATATTGGATTCCCGTCATAAGCATATCCTAAAATAGGTGAATGTACTAGAGTATTTGTTTGATCAAATCCAGCAGTTATATTATCATTAACTCTATATCTCAATAATTTGGGATTAGCAATAGATCCATATCCATAATTTTTTGTTGGATCATAATTTATAAAAGCGTATCCATTGTTAACATCCAAAGAATCATAAATTTTTTTATATCTATTTTTAACCCATTTTTTGATTAAAGCTGTTGCTTGAGCTCCAGTACCAACAGGTTCAACTGTTACCCTAGTATTTTCTCTTGTATAAAATCTTCCATTATTAATTGACTTACAAGATTCAATTTTGCCATCAGGAGATAATATAGCTTCATATTCGGCAAAGTTTCCTTTACCTAGATCGTCAGATATTTTTATAATTGGTGGAGAAGAATAATATTCACCAGGATCATCAATATTAATACTAGTAATTTTTCCGTTGGTGACAACAGCAGATAATTTTGCTTTTCTACCTGAAGTAATAGTAATTACAGGATCTTTGGTAAAATTTTCTTCGGTATCAATAATGATAGAATCAACTGTTTCGCCAGACAAAACTGATCTTGCTTTATTTGGCAATCCATTTACTAAAACAAATGGTGCTGCCTTATAAGCATTACCCTTGAAATCTAGATTAACATTGACAATTTTTCCATATTTGATAAACTCCTCATCTCTATATCCAAACGCTGGTGTACCATCAATAAGAATACCAACATCTCTATTTCCAGTTGAATATACTTCTGTTGTTATAATAGGACGTTTTCTAATTAATTTTAATAATTTTTGATCTTCTAAAACAAGATTTAAATCGTTCCTTAAGATGTTTGTGTAAGATGGAAAACTAGATGAGCATATGTAATAATACTGATCATCTTCATAAACAGCAGAAACATCAGAAATTAAATCATTGACTTGAGAATTGATAGATGGGTAAGCAGATATAAATTTCGTAGCAGTATCATTTACTTTCCACCTAATAGAATTTTGTAGAGCATCAAAAATAACAGTATCTCTTGTTGTAAATCCAGGATCAGAAATTTGTAACTGATCTCCAGTTTCAGAATATGGATATCCTTCTTTTGGTAGTAAATTATATACAATACCAACTGAAATTAAATTTACAATACCAGAATCATGTGTACCAACTAACGTCGAATAATTATAAACTACTTTATTAATATTATGATTTTGTGGATTAATTCTACTGTTAATAACAAATTGATTTACATTTTTTTGTGTAAATGTGATGACTTCAGATCCAATTAATAATTTTCCTTGCTTGCCCCAACCCCTTGTTGAGTATACATCGACTCTATCTCCAGTTGTAGAAGAAGCACTTAGATTAGATCTTAATGTAGTTTTAGAAAATACATTGAAATTTCCATTTACTGATAATGGTTGTAAAATTAATTCGTATATATCATCATTGTCAGATTTACCAGCATAAATCACATTATCTACAACAGCAGAAGCATATGAAATGGATTTATCAAAATCATCTAGTAATTGATTAATCTTATTGCCAATTAATTTTTGAATATCCCCAGATAATACTTTTACTTTAATTGAGTATACTGAAGTCCAATCTGATGTAGATCCCTTGAGAGTAAAATCTTTTGGGTTATAAACAGAAACCTTTTCGTTTATATCATGAGATATAATTGAATTAAAAATAAATTTTATAGATTTTTCTGTGCCTTTAGACTTATAAAATTTACCAATATTCTTTATTAAAGTTCTTTTATCTACTTCTTGCTTTAAATATTTTTCTGGAAATGCTCCTAGATATTGACTTTCAAAACTTTTTACTAAAGCATATAAAAATAAATTACTAATGTTATGTACTACATCTCCTTGATAGTGGGGAGCAGCTTGTGTAGTTACAAATTCTGATTCTCTATACAGATCACCTAAAGTAGTATTTCCACTAACACCTCTAGAGACTTCTAAAAAGGCAGTATCAGTTTTTTCTTTGTAGAAACAAATTTCTCCAGCAATTTGAATATAACCATTCTTATCGGGAAAAGATTTGGTTGAAACAACATTAATAGTTGTATCCGTACTTACAATACTGGATAGAAGAGTAGTATTTTGCTGTAGTAAGTCGTTCTCGTAAGAATTAATATCACGATACTTAGTGATATTGTTTATAATATCTAAAGGCTGACCTTTTATTTCTAACTGCTCGTAGTATTTTTCTACGATCTTAGAAAATTGTGTGTAATCATTTGCTATAAATGATGGTAACTGTGACTCAACTAGAGTCGAGATTGTTCTTGTTCTAGCAGACATCTAGTTTATTCTGGATATACCGTAAATTTACTTTGAGCAATATCTACATCAATATAAGCTTCTCTTAAAACATTAATATCACCATTTTTTGGTCTAACTCTCAATTCAATTCTATTGTCATCAAAAGACCCTTTAATGATAGTTAAATTGTACATCATCACCTCACCTTTAATATAATCAACTTTACCTAAAGAATCATTCAAAACAATCTTTTCGCCAGTTAGAGAATCCAATCTATATAGGACAATCACACCATCCATATCTTCAACATAGCAAGTGAAGTTGGGATACTCACTAACAACAAATCCAGTTGATTGTACAGCAGGACTATCACAATCATAATCAAATTCATTCTGATAGCATAACTCATAATAAAATGTTGAATTGAGAGCAGGATAAAAATCCTTCCTCATTATGACTCTAGTATTATTAGAATTAATTGATTGGTCAGTATTATCAATCGTTCCAATAATTTTACTTAATCTAAATTTACCATTGAATTTTTCTACTTCAGATTGAGCAAGATATTTTTCTATAGTTTGAATAACTTTTTTCTTAATTTCTGCTGCAGAAAGAGTTGTTCTTGATTTACTGAAAGATATATCACTGATTAATTCTAGATAAAGAATAGATGGGTCTACAATTTCTGGAATCACAGATCCTACCATGTAAGATTTTAATTTTTCTGTAAGATCTCTTTTTGTTAGAACCGATAGTGAAGCGGTATTTTTTGGTTTAATAACAATTTTAACTTTTCCATATTCTGGTGGTACTTCGTTTTCTCCGCCATAAGTGATAATATCAGAAATAGATGGGTATATATTTCTTACAATAGCAGCATAATCTTGTGCCGTAACTGCTCTATCTTGTGTACCAAAATATTTTGGAGCATTAAATTTGATTTTAGAAATACTTTCAACTTCTTCTCCGCCAGAAGCAATCGATGCTGTAGTTACATTTGTCACTGTAAATGGATAATTAGTTAGTCCATCAATATCTTGTAACACGCCAGCAAATGTAAATTGTCTAGAACCATTTGTGGCGGAACCATTTGTGAGTAAATATGTAACCTCAACAAAATTACCATTAAGTAATTTCTTTCCAATTACACCATCACCAAAGAAAATTTCATAATTCTCGTCTTCAATTTCTTCTACAAAGAAAACAAGTGATTGTGAATTGACATCAAGGATATTATTTGAATATTCAAAAGTTTTATATGCTGTCGAAGAAACTGTATCGAAAACTTTGACACGAATAGATGATACATCTAATCCCACATTCTGAATAATAAATCTTTGACTTTTTAGTGATGTGTTAATAGTATATGAATTTGTGACAATAGTTCCTTCGTAAATTGGAACATTTGTAAAATTGGCAACCCCAGCTACAACTGGAGCGGTTATATTATCAACGGTAACATACTCATATAAATCACCATCATAAATGGTTGTAAATCCAGTTCCTTTCTTTAAGGTGATTGTAGTTGGAATTGTACCTGTAAAATTAATCTGGAAATTAACTCTTGCTTCTGGAGCAATAGCAGACTTTGGTGTGTATCCTAACTGCTTAGCAATTGCTACAACATTATCTCTTAATGTGGCAGAATCTAAAAATAGTTCATTCACTACCATGTTGGTATTGAATGCCGTGTAGTATGTGTTATATGCCAACACATCAAGAAGAGTGTTCCATACAGAACCCTCAAAATCATAACCAGTAAAATCAGATTGTGTCTTTAAATAATCTTTTAACGCTACTTTAATATCATTAAAGTCTAGATTAGAAACCTGAGTGTATGGCATTTATCGACTTCTCTCTAAGAAAAATTGTATTTGAATTGGGGGATCATCTTCTCTGCCAATAATACTCATAATAAGATCTATATTATACCCATCATTATCATAATCAATATCTGCAGTGATTTCGTCAATTTGTACTCTAGGTTCAAAATTACTAATCGTACTAGCAATCTCAGTTTGAACTGATGTTATTGTTGCTGCATCTAATGGTTCAAATAATAATCTAGATAAGTCCGATCCTATATCTGGATTGAAAACTCTTTCTCCCCTAATTGTCAATAACAAATTTGTAATTGCCTGCTTAATATCAGCCTCATCCTTTTTAATGGTGAGATCACCAGTTACAGGATGGGGCTTAAATGTGATATTCAGATCTTTAAAAGTCTGGAACTCAGGCATTATGGGAGTTTTTTATTTATTTATGGTCATTGATGCCATCTTTCCACATAATCATCAAATCCGCCTCTACCTCCACAAGGTCTAGAATACCTATCAGTTGGAGGTGTGTTGACCTTTGAATCTAACACATAATCGGTAATTAACCGATTTGTACCCCAATTTTGTTTCATAAACTCAACATCACGATCTACTTGATACTTTGCCATCTGTTTTCTCCGTAAAGTAAACAGAACTTTTAAAGGGGTTACTATCCCTTGACTATTCTATTATACATCTCTTTTGACCAATACTGATAATATTCTGTTTTGCTTAAATGACTTCTAGCATCCAAAAGGTCATCACGTCGCTGAACTATAATTACGTTATGCTTTGCACAGTTTGTCTGAACCCCATTAATGTAGGATGGTTCAGAGCTATGGTCGTCTAAAAATATATAGTCTCTATAAATCATGTTGAGTTCAGAGCAACGCTGCATCATCTGACAAACTTCACAATCCCCAACTACAAAAATAGCGATATCAACCCCTTCAACAGGACCGACATCGCTCAAAGTACATTCTTTAATACAATAAGTCGCTTTAGCAGCATATGGACATACAGGAAACCCTCCAAGCGCCTCCTGTGGTCTTGTAACGTTATTTATCCATTCATTAATATCTTCAGCGACCCTGCCCACGATACCTCTTTCTAGCGCCATTACGGGACGTAGCAGCATATTTCGTATGTTTCCCCATACCCTGACGAGTACACTTGGGTTTGGATTCGATAACAACCTTAGTTGTGAATGACGGACGCTTTGCCATTATTTACCTCGTTAAGACTTTCTAATTATACCACTATTTTTTTTGATTAGCAATAATTACGGTAGGGTACTGAAAAGGAGCAACAAATAATCTCTTAGTACCTGGAAATGATGTTAATTCTGTAGCATCGCCTTGTACCGCTGGTAAAAGTTTATTGATGTATACATTCGTATTAACAGTCGTAACTACCTTCCTGCCTGCTACAGGCACCACACAGGGAATTAATGGATTGTTTGGTGTTCCATTAACAGTATCTGGTGGTAACGCTGCATGTATAAACTTTACCTGTGTTTTGTTAATATACACATTTGGTGATTGGTAAGGTGACGTTACAGGTTTTGCTGGATATGTACACGGTCCATTGATTGATGTTGTATCTGGAGTGGTTGGACCTACAAGGAGCGGCATTTATCTTCTACCTCTTTTAATCGTTTATCAATTTCGTTTAAATATTCTACAAGATTTATATGCTCTTCTCGATTAGGTGGTTTGTACATAAATTTAAAAGGCATTGGTATTTGGTCGAGTTTTTCTTTAAAACTGTTGACCAATCTCGTTAAGGAGTTCAGGCGCTCCTCCATCTCGTAATTCCACATTTGTTACATTCTCCTTTTTAATGAGACCATCATCGTAGATGGTGTCTACATTGACTTGAGGGGCGTTTAACCCAGTATAATATTGATCAGCAATGGACTCCATGCTATCGGCAAACTCATTGAAGTTATCAAAGAATTGTTCCTTTAGAGTACCATCTGAAGTCTTATAAGTTACTTTCTGTTTCATGGCGACTTTTGGGGTGATTTTTTTGTGGCGGAAATTTTTTGGATTAGGGATCCTATCGTTATTTATTTCGGTCGTCTGGATACTTTTGTAGGTTAGAGAGGGTCAAATATGGGACCCGCTCGGCGCGCCGCCCACCTAGGGGGCGGGGGCAAACCACTGCCCCCCCTGGGGGTGTGCTAGGATCAACCGTTGCCCATCACAACAGCGTAGGCGCTGGGAGAGGCGATGTGAGCACGATCTCGCCACTGCTGACTGCCTCGCTTGGTGCTGAACTTGACCATCTCACAGATCAACTCACCCTTACGTGGGCGGCGGGGGCGGACGGTCTTGAACTTGAACCCAGCGGCGGTGAGTTGCTCGGGGGTGGCGGTTGCGAAATTCATGTGGTGTCTGTGTGTGTGTGGTTAGTCTACAGGGTCAGGGGGTCAGCGACCATCCCAGCAGGCGCTTTCCCAACCGTCACGCTGGAAGCGGCGGGCATCGTAATCGTCGGCGTCCATCAGGTCGTCGTGCTCACAGTCCTCATAGAAGCGGTCGGACTGGGAGTAGGAGTTGCCGTAAGCGAAGGAAGTGGTTGCCATGGTTGAAGTCGTTTGGTTGATGTGGTTAGTCTAGACGCTCAGGGCATCTCACAGGCGCCAGGGAGGACACTGTTGTAGGTGGCACAGCGGGCGGCGGTCTGTTGGTTGACTGCCTGAACGGTGTCAGCAGCGAAGTCGATGGCAGCAGCACCCACGGTAGCGATGGGGGCATAGAAGGCGGCGCCGAGGGCGAGGATGGCGAGAGTCTTGAGCATGGTCTGGTTCGTTTGGTTGATGTGTTTAGTATAGAGGCGGGGGAGGGGGGAAGGCGCCCCCCTGTGGACAGTTCAGAAATCGTCCAGCATCTCGTCCAGTTCGTCGGTGTCGATCTTAGCGTCCATCCAACGGGCACCGTCTGGGGTCATCTGCCCCCACAGCATCTCAAGGTGGGGAATGAGAGCGTTGTAGCGGGTGAACTTTTGAGCGAGGTTGTAGGTCCGCTCATCGTTCTGAATCCACAGGGCGACGTTCCAGGTCTCCCAGTTTGCCCATCCGTTGTAGGTCGTCATGGTTTGAGTCGTTTGGTTGATGTGGTTAGTCTACAGGGTCAGGAGCGCCCGAGGTGCTCGAACTGTGCCAGACTGCTAGGTGCCACATGGGCGGGTGATCCACAGGAGCGGTAGAAGTCCACCATCCGCTCAGCCTCTGCCAGCGTGGGGAACCACTGTGACCGCCACTCCTGGCTGCTGTAGGGGGTCTGGTAACGAACTTCGATCTTCATTGGTTTGGTTTGGTTGATGCTGATAGTATGGCAGCCCCTGGTGGGGTTTGGGGGCATCTGTGGACACCCCCTACACTGTCACATACCGTTCAGAAAGTCATGGAGGTCCTCACGGTATTCTGCCTCGGTCTGGTAGACTCGACCGTGGATTTCCCGAGGGTAGGTCGCCGTGGGGGCGGGTGCCTTGCTGGGCTCTTTGCCTTGGGAGAGGATCTGAGCGACGTAGGGGTTCACGTCGTAGATCTCGCCAGGCATGTCTTGGATCTCATCCCACATAGGTTTGGTTCGTTTGGTTGATGCTCTTAGTATGGCAGCCCCTGATGGGGTTTGGGGTAGTTGGTGGACAGTGCCTCCACTGTCACAGGATCTGGAGATCGTCAAGGATCACCCCATCCTTCCGAATCTCAGCGTAGACGAACTCGTCTGCTTTGATGGCGAGCAGGCGCTGCGCCTCTGCCCAGGTCTGGCAGTCGATAGATTCCCAGGGGTCAGACGGAACGTAGACGGTGAAGCGGCGTTCCATCAGTGAGGGGTTAAGGTTGTTCATGCTGTTAGTATGGCATGGATCGGGGGGCATTTCAACCCCCTATGTGCCACTTAGTCAGGTGGTCAGTCCCACCATCCGTTGCGGGTGTTGACCTTCATGCCCAAGGCGGCACACATCATGGGGAAACCGATGGCGACGATCATCAGGAGAGCGGCGGCAAGGTAGTGATTCATGTGGTCTCATGGTAGGCGTCGCTGACTTTTTCCTGTACACTGTCGAAGACCTTTTGATCCATCCAGTCGGGGAGGATCTGGCAGCCCTGATGGGAGCAGACCAGATCATAGAGCACTGCCATCTCGTCAGTGGTAAAGGCGGTCAGCATGTCGTAGCGGTTGTAGTACATCTGTGTTTGTGGTTGATGTGGTTAGTATGGCATCGATCAGGGGGCATTTCAACCCCCTGTGTACCACTTAGTCAACTGTCACATCATCTGGACCTTCTTTAAGTTCAATGCCAAAATCTTCCAGCACTTCGTCACCATACAACTCACGAATCTCATTGATCAACTGTTCTTCATCATAGGCAGAATAGCACTCGTAAAGTGTATCGAAGACGAATTGTTCCATCGTCTTCATGTCCATGCTGTCCATCACATGTTCAGCATACTTCTCACAAAGTTCGGAGAAGTTGTCAGTCCAAGTGTAAGCGTTGTTGGTCATGGTTTCAGTTCAGAATGTGACGATAATCAATGGATTTGATGCACCAACCTGTCCACGAAGTGATCTCTTCAATGAGATCATCTTCATCATCTGCCTCCCAGATGTGTCCTACTGTATCGTCGATGATGTCATTCATCTCAGCATCTGTAATCTCATCCTCAGATCCAGTGAAATCATACTCAATGGAAGTAACTTGGAATTGCATCAGAAACGAATGATAGGGTGGTCTACATCAAGCACCTGACATTCATCAGTTGCAAACACTAACTCAACTTTGAGTTGATAATACTCATCGGTGCCTTCATCGTAGACGGCAACATCAGAATTGAGTTGATCTTCGTTGAGTTGTTGCAACTGTTGCAGGAGTTCGTTGTACGTCATCACTTTCTCAGGGGTGAATTGAAATAACGAGTGAACGCTGTGGCAACAATGATACCAGTTGAGATAATACCAACCAAACCAAGAATGGTAATACCGTCACCAGTGAATGTGTAGAAGTCAGGCATGATTTCGTTTGGAACAGATGTAGTATGGCATCAACAAGTGACCAATGGGGGAATCAGTGGACACTTGTTGATCTGGCACATTAATATCAGAAATCGATGGTTTCTAGTGTAGGCTGATTAGACTTCATTTTGTCATACATTTCAGTCATCAGTTCCATATGCTGATCGACAGGATCTTGCTCGACAAAACTATCAAGAACTTTCAACAGTTCGTTACCATTAGCGGTACGATCCAGCAGTTTAATCATCAGTGAAGTAGACATAGTAAAAGAAAGCAAAAGAACAGTGGGGTTTGTATATACTACTCTTGAGTAGTATAATCTATATCATAGTAGTTAGCACTACTATCATCGAATTCTATATCTTCATAGAATTCTTCATCGTTAATCTCTTCAATTAGATAATCAGTAAAAGTCATAATTATTGAGATTTAATAGTTTTTAAAATTTTGAAAATCCAAAAAATCCATATTTTTGTAAAATTTGAATATTCAATAAAACTGGGAATGTAAGGAGTTGAGTAATGTGACATACTCAAGCAAGTTTCATAGAAGAACGGAAAGGCACAGTTTCAATACCTCGGTCAGTGTTCAGATTAATGAACCAATGCCACTGCTTTTGAAACACACACTCACCATCACGACCATGCTCCCGAAGGATAGCATTGAGACGAGATTTGGTGGTATTGGATTGCCAACCACCATCAAACAGTCGGACAAAAGTATCACCAACCTCAGCAATACAATTGCCGTGAAGAAATACAGAACTGACACCATCAATAGTGACAACTTCAGTGTTATCAAGTTTCCAGTCACGTTGCTCGGTGATGGCAGCGTTCATCAGACGTTCGATCTTTCTCATGGGGTGAATCCCTCAGTGATGTACATAGTATGGCATGGGTTGGGGGCGAAGTCAATGCCCTGTGGACACTTGTCAGACTGTCACAGGATCACCGATAACGCTCACGTCGATCTCTTTAATATTCAAACCACACAGCTGATTGTATACACGTTTGGAGATAACATCACAGGCATTCTTTAACTTAGAACGTTCGTACCAGATGGTGATACAACCATCGTAAGTTTGAACCTCGATTCGAATGTCCTTCATTGGAATTCCTGACGACTCATGTAATATATCACCACCAGACACCCCTGGGAGGTCTTCTGTGCCACTTCTTAAACTGTCCTAGGGTGATACCACCGAGGGGATATTTGATGCTATGAAAAAACCCATCCGAAGATGGGTGGTAAAGTTTACATTCAATAGTCTACGTATGTATCATCGTGGTCTTTGAATTTTGCTTGACGTTTACTTCGACTTGAGTAACGTTTGGCATTCTGAACTTCATAACCATAATCTTCATATTCATCTTCAAAGCTCACTTCTTTGAAGGATTCGGTATACTTTCGGTTGTTTTTTGTCATTGTTTGAATAAAACAGTGATAATTGTTAAGAATTACTGTACAATCGTATTTATTTGTTGGATATTTTCACTTTTGATTGCTGAAGTGATAAATTTACCAACACTTTCACCATTTTTGATAGTATTTTGAAGGTTTTCTTCAAAATTATTATCAATTACTGTGTAATTATATTCTTTATCACTAGAATTAAATACTACAGTACAAGTATTCTCAATAATACCAACTGATTTAATAGCAGTACTATTAAATCCTTGATATACTACTCCTTGATCTTCTTTAGTAATCATTGAATTCAGTAAAATCATTAAAATTTAAAAATTGAGTTTTTTGAAAATCTTAAAAAACTAAAAAAGTAAGTTTTTTAAGTTTTTGAGATTTTGAGATTTTTGAGATTTCGAAGATTTTGGAAAACCTCGAAATCTCTCAATCTCGCTTCCATTTAATTTCGTGATGACCAATCACAAATACAGTATAGGGCATTTAGAGGCATCTGTCAAGGGTCTCGGAGGGTCTCTGTGCCACTTTGAGGACTGTCATATACTTCCTTGACTTTCGATGGGTTGGGCGCTAAGACAACAAGACCTCCGCCCATTTACATACTCTACCGTACAATAGATCACACTACCTATATTTTTTAATATATTTTTAAATACCTGTGGAAATTGCGGAAACTGTGGAAATTGTGGAAAACTATTTCCATCTTGGACCTACTACCCAACCGACTAAAGATTTACGTTGACCTGATTTAACTTTAGTAACACGATGACGTAGATGAGAATCAAAGATAATTAATGTACCTCTTTCTACTGGTGCTATATTAAGGTTTAGATCATCATTAGCAATGAGTTGTAATTGTCCTCCTGTATATTCATCTGAGTCTGATAGTTGAAGAGAGAAAGATAATTTACGAGTATATTCTGCTAATGGCATAACGTAATCTTTTAGATGAACTGATTGAGAAGTAGGATATCTTTCTGATTGATACAATCGACGTAATCCTGAATCAGTATGCCAATGATAGAATTGACCAGGATTATAGACTGTATATTGTAAGGAGGAATTATCAATAGATGTAATATCAAATCTCCAATTAGCAAAATTTGCTTTTTGGATATAATACCAAAGAAAACCTGCTATCCAATCTTCATCTGGAATCCAAGCATTAAGAGAATCTCTTTTTGAATGTACTACACCACTAGATTTAATTGTTGATGCTTCTAATTGATTATGATATGACTGACAATGAATAGAGATAAGGTCAGTAATATCTTTTGGTAATTTAGTATTGTATAATGCTGCTGGATCAGCCATTTTCTTTTTTTAATTGTCTATATTGTTGGCGTAGTTCTTTAATATTAAAGTATAGAATAGTTTCTGTTTCAATACTACGCATCCACTCACGTACCTCATCACCGATAGCAATAGCATCATCATTACGATTTTTAGATACGAGATGAGAGAACTGTTCAAAATAAGTTTCTAGGATATGATCCACTTGTTTTGATACTGATTGCTCTTCGGTCATGGTGTACATTAGTAGTTGTTCCTATTATAGGATTTTGTGGTAGGTTTTGTCAAGTAATCTGGTTTAGGACAGGATTGATGAAAGGTGCCATTGATATAACAGGCATAGCCTTCTTGATAGTATGCAATTGGAGGAGGATCTGGTGATTCACAGATATAATATTGATTGAAGCAGAGTTGAAGAATAGTAAGAGCTGCTGGTATCATTTTTGAATAACAGTAACATTATTCAGGAGATGATCATAGGAAATAAATTCAGCATTATTAGGTAAGATATTAATAATTGCTTGTGTAAATTCTTGTGGGAAGTTACCATGATATTTCCAGAACAGTGCTAATTCTGCTTCTGAAATTTGAGTATGTGGGAATACACGGAGTGTATGTGTTCCTGGTTGGAGTTGTGGAAATGATTCCATGAGTGTCTGAATATGAGACACTGTGAGGTTAGAGAGTTTAGTCATTTGACGTAGTACGCTTTAGTTTCTGTAGTTTGAAGGAGATCAATACATTGACGATAGATTTTATTTGTAGTAGGGGAAAGATCTAACCAATCAATGACATCAGCAGAATCCCAATCAACCCATTCAATCATAGAATCATGCTCATCACGAACAAGATTACAGATAATAGGTTGACCGAAGTCATCAATACTGAGTGCTTTATCTTGAATAACAACATACATCAAGTTGTAGGACATGATTCTCCTTGTGTGTTTAGTAAGATTGTAGCACAGAAATCAGCGAAGGTAAAGATAACCACCCGCCCAGTTAGCACGACGGAACATCTCTTCACGGGAAGGAATAGAGAGCACATTGAAACGAACATGCTTAGCAGGAGCTTTGATGCTAGCAGGTTTGAACACATCACCAGTCTTCTTGTCAATGAAAGCATGGATGCTGTCACGACGACCATCGATATACATGAAGACTTTATGATACTTACGACCAGAAGACTCAAGGGCGAAGAAATAACCATCGGGAGCAGTCTGTTGGAGAGCATCACACAACATCATACCGTACTTGACGATGTTGAGATGGATGGTGTTACGAGCGTCTTGTTCTGCTTGAAACTGGGCGAAGGTAGCAGTCATTGGTGGGGTTGTTTGGTATGTAGTTAGTATAGAGGTTTAGAAGTCCTCTAGGAGGTCCCAGGGGACAGTTTCAAAACTGTCCTCAAACAATTGATCTTCCGCCTCACGTAGGATACGCTCACGGACTACAGGATTATCATAGCAATCCATGAGATTATCAACTTGATCAAGGACAAAATTATTCATATTATCAAATTTATCGTTTAACATCATGATTCGTGTGAATGGTTACCTCGTACAAGTTCAAGTTCATTTAATTGGTTTTTATAGACGAGCATACAAACATCTCGCCGTGGATCATCAGGGAAATGGCGGACACATACAGTCATATATTCATCACATGTGAATTTGACTACACCAAACATGCCTCTATAATATACCTCTGTTCCCTCTGGTAGCATATTGTTCGGGTGTAATTGGATCTTCATGAACAAAAACTCCTACAGCATCAGGATAGTCAGTATTAGCAAAATACATTGCTTGAATGGAATTATTTGAGATGACATAGTAATCAACTTTCATTACAGATGATTCTTCTTCATTCTCATCTTGATAAGGTAATTCTAGTTCTACTAGATAAACTCTACCGTTATGAAGATGTGTATCGAAATCTACGATTATATCAGCAGTCATAAGATTTATCGTGTGATGTGTTAAATTGAAACTCTAGCTCTTGAATATAATTCTCTAGCATCTGTACCTTATCACAGAGATCAGCATTTTCATTTTGAAGATCTTTAATTAGGTCAGCATATTCTTTCAATAGAGCATTTGATTGATCAGGTGTCATAAAATTATACCAACAATGGCATCGCTGTATATTTAGTAGTATTTTTAATATCTACTTGTTCACCTACACGATCATAGTTGATCGGAGCATAATATAATTTCTTTTTCGGATTATAGAAACCCCAGATGGTTTTGACTGGTTTCCCGAGATTGAAGTCGTAGACGTAATGATGCCACATAATAATACGAACAGTACGAGTATTGTGATCTTCGACATCATAAGAGTATCCTGTCGGTGGTGTATGCGGAAAGTTCCGTAGAATTTCCGCTTTACTAATTGTAATAGGCATTTATTATCCTCGTGGGAATTCGTATTTACAATCTGGGCACATCCAATGATGGATACGATCTTCACCAAGAAATTCAACACCAATCACACGACTGTAAAAATACGGAGCAGAATAATTTTCCCGATATTCTTCGGGAATTTCACCTGCTACCCAATTTGTGTTACACTTTGGGCAATTCTTCAGTTTTGTAATATCTTTGTATCTCATCAGATAAACTCTGCCATATAATAATCTACAGTGATTTCAAGTTCTGCTGCTTTTTCTTCAAATGCCATGAGCATTAGATCATCAATGTTGAGATCATCAGGATCAGTAGAACGCCATGATTTGTCAATACGGATATCGTTAATCATTCGATGTGGCAATCAGGGTGGAATTCTTTGACTTGTTCACAAATTTGTTGTTGACGGTTCTTGTAACCTTCAAACATTTTATTATCTCTGGTGACAAGGAATGCTTGCCACCCGATTATCAAACCAAAGAGAATGGTAAAGAAGAGATAGTATTTCATGCTGCTACCTGTTGAGGAATTTCTTGAAGTTCAAGATAAGTTACATCGTGCCACTTACAAGTATCGTAGCACAACCACTCTCCATCGGTGGTAAAGAGATAGGCATACTCTTCTGCATCTTGAGTGAGATAGTCACTGATGCGCCAGTCATGACGAGGACCACGATTCTCCTCACCACGAGAAGAATAGTAGAGAGGACCAGTTTCAGGTAGCGTCTCATTATCCCAACCGACGTTGGTGTGGAGAGCACTGATGTCACCACCATCAATCAACTCAGCAACCTTCTCACGAGTGTTGAAATGTTGTTGAAGTTTGACACCATTGAAGGCAGGATAACCATCCCAGTGGCAATACACTGAGAGCACAGAATCGTCTGCGAGTTGAATACCGATACGGGAGCGGGTTGCCATTGGAGTTCTGTTGAATACTTTGATATTATAGGGTCAGAAGGACGGCACTACGTCGTTCTGTAGGACAGTTTGGGAAGTGTCCATCTGTTCCCAAACACTGTATAGTTTGTTATACAGTGCTGCCACACTGCCATATTGTCTGGCAATTTGAACTTCCTCTCTCAGATCTACTTGTTGTAGTGCTGAGAGAAGAATACCAATCTCATGGACATTTAGACGTACAGAATCTTCAGTCATAATTATTTTCTGCAAAAGGATTAAACCCATTGGTGAAATTTTTAACATAAATGTAATACCCCTTTTGTCCTTCTCTTTCGGCGGGAAGAACTGCCCAAACACGATTTTTAATAGTTTTTGGAATCTCAGGTCTTTTCTTTCTACCAACAAAAAATCCATAATCTTGACCAGTTTGTTTAATATCCAAATATGGATATCTGTATCGTGGAGTTTTTGGTGGTTTAACTGGTTTATATTGTGAATAGGGACCAAATTCAATAACAGTGGAAGTTTTCATGCTGAGTAACCTTCAAATTTAAGAATAGCACGGCGAGCATCATATGCTTGGAACTGAGTAGCAAATTCTGCTACCTTTTCAAATGGGTCTCGACGATACAACCCCCACCGACTTGATCCAATCATACCACGGATCACATAGGGGTTGTCAAGACCAAGCGGGTAAAGTTTCATAGGAAATCTCTTGAACTCATTTAGTATAGATTAAAAAACCGCCATGTGGCGGTAGTGTGTGCCAGTTGTTAAACTGTTTCATTCATCCAGCGGATGACCAGTTCTCCATGTAGAAGTATCAGGCGGATCACATTTGGCATTCCAAGATCTAACTAACAATTCAGTAAATAACTCCATTTTTTCTGGATGTACTGCTGCTGGATTTTGATTTATTTGATTTTTAAGGGCGACTAATTCTTTCCATTCTTCTTCGGTAAGATCTGTTTGTTGAGATCTCGTTTGTGACATGCTTGGCTCCAATATTGTGTTGATATTCTAACAGTATTCACTGAAAACTGTGATTTTCTGTAATATATCTTAACTATTTATCACCAAAATTGATTTTGAACTCATCTAGCTTATCCAAGAGACCATCAAATGATTTCATCTGTTCGATACGGCACAACAATTCTGAAATACTATTACAAACAATCGGACGTTCTTGACGAGCAGCATACGCTAAAGCATTACGAAGTGATGCTGCTGCTTCATCGAGTGATTGATCTACAGATTGTGACAATGCCATTTTTTCAATTTATTTAATAACTGTCACAATATAACATTATTCTTCAGAAGTGTCAAGTTCTGGTGGTGTGTATACACTATAAAATGTTGCGGTCTCAGGATCCCATTTGTCTAATGTACCATCCCCATCAATATCATATTCTAAATTTGGATCTGGTTCCCATCGTAAAGTATTTTTATTAAACACATATGTTGGTTCATTTAATGGTCTTCTTTCTACAAAACCATTTAATTCAGCATCCCAAAAACATCCAGGAGCAGCATCAGTTTTAGTTTCTAACTTCTCATAGTCTAAAACATAATATAGATCACTATAGTATTCATCTAGTAATTGTTGTTTGGGCTGATCGAGTGGCCATGGCATGATACCAACAACCATATTCTTTTTATCAAGGATAACAACAGATCTAAATTCAGGCTCTTGTTCTTGTATTTGTTCTTCCATATAATTATTTTATACTTTTAAAGTGAAAGCAGTCCTGATCGTGCTGTACGTGCAGGAGCCATGTTTAAATTAGTTCTTTCATCATATTTACAATTTTTATGTGGACCATTAGCATTTACATAATGTAGAAATGCTTGTAAATACCATTTTTGTGTAAATGGTGGTCTCCAATGCCACAGATCACATCCTTTATATATGCAGACATCACCAGGATTTAACATAATCTCAATAGCATTTTTCATATCTTTAGTTTTACTAAAACAAATTGGGTTTATTTCTTCACCTTCGGGAAGTCCTAATGCTAATGTAACTGAGACTTCACATGCTTCTCTATCTATATGTGATTTTAATTCATCATCTTTTTGATATAATCTGGAGTAAGTATATGTTGGTAGTAAATTAATTCCAGTTACTTCACTAAAATAATCACACGAAGAATTCAAAATAGTTTCAACTAAAGGATCACTATATATTTCAAATGCCTTAGCAGCTTGAGGAGATCCATAGTCAACTTTTTCACCAGATTGTATTCTTAAAAAGAAATATTGTTGGATAAACTCAACAAAATCTTGATTTAAAAATTCTCTAATGACAAAATAACCGTCTTGTTTAAAACTCATAACAACCTCATTTAAAAGATGGACCATGAACCCATCCAACTAAAGTATTTCTAATTCCTTTAGTAACTGGAGTAACTTCATGTAATGTATAAGAAGGAAAAAACACTGTTAATCCTTTTTGTCTTGTTATTACCTGTGGTTCCTTTGAAGTATATAATTTTAGCTCGCCACCTTCATAATCATCTGGATCTGACAGTTGTAATACAAAACTCAATTTTCTATTATGTGGGTTATTCCACACCAAAGGATCTATATGCTGATGGTAACATCCAAGTTCATCTGCCGAATATTCAGTAAACTGTAGTTTCTCCATCATTGTCAAATCATATTTAAAATATTTTTCATTTGTGTCACATATTGCTTGTGATAATTTAGAATACATTTTTTTTGTATGTTCATTAATATTAATCCATGATATATGAGAACGTCTGATATCTAAACATTCTGACCCCTGATCACCAGTTTCTGCTCGTTCTCTAGTCATTCTTCTACCAGTGGTTACAATATCATCTAGTTCAGCATCTGTAAAAATATCATAAGACCAAGCAACATGATAATATTCTTCTGTTTGAAGATACCAATAGTCAGCCCAATTTGTTTCCAAAGGATCTACTATAGAATCAAAAGAATTTTTATTTGTAAAATACTTAAAAGACATCGTAAACAATGATTAGGTTTTATTCTCAATTATACCACATTTGTGGTTATTCGCCCGCTGGTTCTTCTTGTTGTTTTAGCAATTTTAAATTTTTTGCTCTTAAAGCAGCTATTTCTTCTCTCTGCTCATCAGACATTTGCCATGGTGCTGCACCAACCCAATGAATAGCTCCTGGTAATGTTTCGTCCCAAGATCTCCAAGTAGCAAAATCATTTTTAGGTCTCAAAGCTATATCTAAACCACAACCAGCAGCTAACTGTTGTATAATCTCAACAGTTTCTACGGCATCTAATTGATACCATAAAAATCCAATATCTCCTCGTAAAGTAACTTCAATTAATCCACCACCACACGTACCAACACTAAAAGCTCTTGCTCTAGTTTTATTTGCTTCAAGACCATCTAGTTCATTTTGTTCATATATTTCTCGAATTTTTTTTCTTGTTTCAGAAATTTCTCTTTTAGCCATTGTATGAAATTATAACTTCAAATTTATTTATTGTGGATTCCAAGAAACAGTTACAGATCCGCCAGGGTTATTGACAGTTACGGGATATGATTGCCCTGGGGTAACTGTTATTGAATTGTATATTGTTGTATTTGCTGGGTTTCCAGGATTACCAGCAACAGGATTTCCAGCAGCTCCAGGATTACCATTATTTCCCTGTCCTCCAGTAGCTCCTTGGTTTCCAGGATTTCCACGCCCGCCGCCGCCACCGCCGCCGCCACCTCTTCGGCTACCTGGGCGATTTGGAGGGTTAGCATTACCACCAGATCCTCCATTACCACCATTTCTACCTGGCGCGCCGCCAGTTCCACCAGACCCGCCACCGCCGCCTCCAGAACCAGCAGCAGCCTGGCCATTATTGCCACCTTGCTGTCCGCCACCACCGCCAGGTCTTAATCCGCCACTGTTGCTACCACCAGTGCCACCACCTCCACCGTTTCCACCAGGATTACCATTACCAGCAGTACCAGCAGTACCAGGATTTCCAGGATTTCCAGCTGCTCCATTATTTCCTTTTCCACCATTACCGCCAGGACCACCAGGGAAATTTAACCCAGCAAATATTGATGCTGCTCCCGTCTGTCCTTGCCCTCCTGTGTTACCACCACCACCTCCCCCTGGCGCGATGGCGTTATTTCCAGGCGGGGCTGATCCTTTAGTTCCAGCAGAACCAGCACTTCCACTTCCGCCCCTTTGCCCAGGGAACCCTGGGCGATTTCCTCGAGCCCCGCCGCCACCACCGCTGACGCCCCCATTGTTTCCAGGGTTTGCTCTAACAGGAAATGGCACAGCATTTCCACCACCGCCGCCACCGCCACCATGACTGGCATTTCCTGCTGTACCAACACCACCATTGCCCCTCTGCCCTCTGAATCCAGGGTTGCCACCATTACCTGTGCCGCCAGGCTGACCAACTGCGCCCCTACCAGAAGCAGAGACATTTACAATTTTAGGCGGAGCAACCCAAGTACCAGGAGAATTAAATACCTGACTGCCCCCTGGTGTTATTCCTCCTCTATATACTGCTCTTGATACAGCCATATCTCTATACCTATACGTTAAACCAGCCTGTTATAACATATTTAGACGTATTACCATGTACTGTGTTGCCCCTATGAGTATGAGTAAATGATGCTGGCCATATAACCATACAATTTTCTTTAGGAGGAATTCTTAATTGTTGATATAAAAATTCTGTCTCTCCTGCTTGTTTTATATCATTCAAATATAACATATAAACTAAAGCTCTACTAGCCATATCATTGTTTCCTTGTTCAGCGTGCCAAACATGGTAACCACCCCCAGGTGGAGTTTTTTGCATTTTAAAATCAGAACCAACTATATCTATGGTTCTAAGAACGTCATATTGATCACAATACATGTCGAAACAACATTGTAATCCTTCAGCAAATATTTGATTAACACATCTTTCATTAAATTCAGTAAAAGATGTTGCTTTTACATTAACTGAAATATGAAAGTCATTCTTTTCTATTTGTTTAGCATTTTCAGATTCCCTTCTATTTCTTACTATTCTAGAGTCATGTAGTCTCTCAAATTCATTGATCATATGAGAGCAATAACCATCCTCATACACATCAGTGTACATTCCAATAAAATCAGTATAAGTTTCCGACATAAATCAAGCGTAATTAATTAATGATAAAGAACCATACCAAATAGCACCACCGTCAAAAGTAAAAAAAGTAAAAACATCAGCTCTATTAGCTGTTGTTGTTCTTGTAGGAACGGTTCCGCCTGGCCATCTTACAGTACCTGGCCAGGTAACTGATCTACCAGAAGTACCATCATTTCTAAGAATAAGAGTAAAAGAAGTAGCAGAAGTAGTAGTTTTAGTTCCTAAAGTAAAAGTAAATGTGGTGTTTGTTGCTAATGTTGCTGAAACAAATGTTCCAAGTGCTAGATTAATATTTGTTGTAGCACTAGTATTACCCAAATTATTTAGTTTTTCAGTATAATCTCTAAGATAACCATCAAAATTACCAGCTATATTTAAATCTGACACACCAGTTACTGATGTTGATGTTAAGACTGCCATCTTTTATGTGTACAATACCTGTGTCACTATTTATTCATTCTGTCTAGTTTTTAACATCAAGATTAAAAGCTAATATACTTCTTTCTTTTTCAGATTGATTTGGATTAGCATAATGTAAAATAGATGATGGAAAAAATATAATAGATCCTTCTTCAACTTCTGGAATGTAAAACAGATTGTTACCTGTCAAAAAATTATTGAAAGGAGCAATAAATTCTGTTGGTTTGTGATGATTTATATCATAATCGACATAACACACAGAACTATAACCTATACTTGAATGACTATGTACGCTATGATAATCTCCACGTTTTGCTGTAGCAAACCAAGATATTAATATTCTATATTCAGTAAATCCAAAATGATCAGCAAATAAATTAAGCTCTTCTTCTAATATTGATTGAATTTTATTATTACTTAAATGAAGATCAATGCTATCTTTTTGTGTGAAATAATCCATACCATTACTCATCATATCAAGCAAGAGTATTTTTTTACTATTCCAGTTTTTTACTTTTAAATGTAAAAGTGGTATAGTAAACATATCGATAGCATAATTTTCAATCATTCTATTTTTTGTACAATAGAAACGTTGTCAACTTTATCTAAACGAATTGTATTATCATCCAGTGGTGTCCACTGAATGTAATCACCAAGATTGATATTCAATTTACTCATTACTTCATCAGGAAGAACAAGTGTACCGTCACCACCAATTGTTAAATCAGCAGTAAAAGGGTTAGGTTTGTTTGGATCATTACGTGTGTAATCATAATAATATGCTGAGTGTTTTTCTTCAGCAGCATCACACATGGCATTAAGTTCTTCATCAGTATACTTAATTGTTTTAGGTTCTTCGTAATCTTCATGAGCAGCAACTACAGTTGCCTGCCATGCTTTGCTGAACTTAGAATCAAATTCAGCAACAAAAAATCCAAGAAATTCATAAGCAGCATCAATCAAATGCTCTGTTTTATCAAATTTATGTGTAGCAAGAGTTTCTGATGCTACATCAAGAATTTCACGAGCAGAATTAACTTTAGTGATACAAATCTCAAGTTCATTCATGGCATCCCATGCTTTTTGATAATTAACCGCCATGATCAATCTCCAAATTGAGTCTTCATATTGTACAGGTCTTCTCGATGGTTGTCAAGGCTATTCATGATCTCATACAACACATTAGTAGTTTCTATGTTTTCTTGCTCCAAATATTTAATTCTTTTATCTAGCTCTTCAATTTTTTGAACTAATATATCATATGGTGTTGGATCATCATATCCCCATTTATCATATGAATGTGTAGTTGTCATGTATAAAATACTCCTGGTCCATGAGTGTACATTTGATCGTAAATAGGCACATACAGATTTCCTCTAGTTCTAACATAACAGAGAAATAATCCACAATAATATGTTCCTTGATATTCTTCTCTCCAATGTAATGCTTCTGTTCCCAAATACAACATAGCATCACCTTTATTCATAGTAATTGATACACTTTTACTATCTGGTTTTGGAGTACGAATCCATATATCCCAAAGCAAATCACAATCAAGATTAATAGTAACTGCTATTTCACAATTTTGTTGATCTCTGTGTAATGGTAAATTACTTTTATTATGATATATTCTAGAGTAAGAAAACGTTGGCAACAAAGGTTCTCCGACTATACTAGATATTTCGTGGGTTTTATCTAATAAAATTTCTAGAAATGGTAGATAATTACGATAACTAGATGAATCTTTTACCAACCAATCTCCTATTAGATTTTTCTCTTGGCAAAAACTTTTAAATTCATTTGCCAATTTAACTGTTTGATCGGCATGTAAAAAATTTGGTAATATAATATAATTATTATCAATTAACTCTTGATTCATACCCATTCTGGTTTCCTTTCTGGCATACGAAGATAATTAGATGCAACCCAAGGTTTGGACGAAATATACATTTTGTAAGCAGTAAAAGTGTCAATGCTTGTGTCAAATTTATATTCATTTGGCATTGCTCTAGCGAATGGTGTAACATTAGTTATTCTACCTTTGGGAAACAAATAATATGCTTCAAGTAAAGTATTATAACAAGAATGGATTTTATTGTAACGAATGGCATACTCATCACATAAGTTCATGCCATGCTTAATTAACCAATAAGCATTGTCAATAGTTGATGCTGCCCACTGTGTACATGGATGGTTACGAAAGGCTCCCTTTTCTGTACGATAGGGAACACCATTTACTTTATTGATTTTGCCGTAATTGTGATACCATTTAGAAGCAATGATAGATAACATCTGACAACACTCTAGTGGCATCTTGACAATATGTTTATCAGGCAGTACAATCGCTGATTCTGCTGGCCATGGAGATGTAACGAATATATTCATAAAAATCTTCCAGTAATGTCCATGTAGTCTTGTAGTATACCACACCTGAAATGTAATCGACAACGGGGCCAATCTTCCCACTTTCCTTTCCATTCAGCAGGGTAGATTTCAATATACTTTGTGATTAGATGTGGTTGATACTTACCATGAACACCAGTAGAAATCCATTCATAATTGAGAAACTTACGCTTCTCATCATATCGGTCATCATCCTCTGTGATTTCACAGAAGTCATGTGTTCCAAGATAACTTGGATACCACAACTGACCACTGGGATCTAACCAGTAGTCAGTCATTGTGCCACCTAGTCCATATTCTTCAATGTCTTTGGTTTGACACACTGTATTTGTAAATTGCTCACCCAAATCATACGATGAGCGGAAATAATCAAACATTCCCATTATTAAACCTCATTCCATTCTTCATAGCGTGTTTGAATTCTACCATCATTTAGAAAAATATTCAAATGCCCTACACTACCATTTTCCAAGTAGAATGCCATCCATACATGACGACCTTCCTCCATCACTTCATAGTGATACATTTTGATGTCATCTAGGACAAATTCATCAGGATTATAAAGTTCTTTGTCTGTCACGGATTACCTCAAAACATACTGAGTTAAACTTTTGTTTTAGTATACCACGTAATTCAATCTTAGTGTGCTGTGAATGCACTTCTACATGCTCTACATAGTATTTGTCACCTACAATTAAAATACCAGTTGGATCATCGCTGTTGCCCCATTTAACCTGCTCTGGTGAGCATCCTACAAACTTTACTGTATCGCCTGCTCTTATATTCATACGCTTTGCCCACCCTAAATTTGGCCACGTATCTCTATATATTCAATCATTGAAACTCTCCTGAAACTGTTTCCATCGTTTGTCTAATTGACTATCCATCCAGCCCCATACACCGTGTTCCATACCATCAACACCAGCAACTTCAATCTCATCTTGAATGAGACGCCGCAGCATCTCAATTTGTTCGTCAGTCATTTCAACCTCCTCCAAAAACATAATTAATAACACCTGCGGGATGATTGATATTTTCAATCACCTGAAATGTTCCATCCTTAAAATCTGTTTGTGCGTCAATAATCTCACCACCTGACCACATCTCATAATGCTCAAACTTTTTAACATAAATCTCTTCACAATGAGACATAGATTCGGCAGCAATTACACACATTCCACGAGTAGCATCCCAAAGAACATTGCTGATAATATAGAGATTCATTTTACCACCTTATATGAAAAATTCTATGGTTTGTGTTGAATTTTGACTTAGATTATTTCTTATAAAATTCTATTTTGAGTTGAGTAATGAGTAAATCAACTTTATCTTCAATACGAGTAAGTCGTTCCTCAATAGTATTTTCTTTAGCAATAAGTTTTAGTTTTTTAATTTGTTCGTTAGTCATAGTTATACTCTTACAGGTTCTGCTTGTCTTTCTGGAAGTTTGATTTGTGGAAGTGGTTGTGGTTCACGAACTTCCCAAGACCCACCAACTCCACCGTTCATATTCACAACAATCTCATTGGTTGGTAGTACTTTGGGCATCTGAACATCCACCACTCGACCCATCAGAAACTGATTGCTAATATAGGTACGGTTCTGTGAATCCATAGCAACCATCGCTAAAGCATCAAGTTCATCACCACAATCTAATAGTTTTTTTCCAGTCTTTTTATCAAGAACTGAAAAATACTCTTCTTTATACTTTTTCATTGGTAATCATTTGCAAGACGTTCCATTTCTTCTTCTAGACGACGAAGCAAACCTTCTGTAGTATAAGCACCAGTTTCTTGCTTACGACGCTCCATTTCTTCTTCAATCTTTTGTGTAATAGAAGCGTGGCGACGGATTTCTCCACCCATCGACATTTGTTTTTTTGTTTGTTCCATACAGAACTGAAGTTGCATCAGTTCCATATCATCAAAATACATAGTGTTATTCATTGGTATTCATCCTCATCAAATACAAAATAATCGTGAATGGAAGACATTACAGCTTCTTCAATATATTCTTGGACACTATCTTCGTGTGGGTTATCAGTATGTTTATAAGCACGACGCCATCCATCACGTACACCTTGCTCTACAGCAAGACTGAGAATGTGATACATTTTAGGTTTCATTTGTATTGCTCCAGAACGTCAATAAAGTGTTGAATACAATCTTTGGGAATGTGAATGGTTTCAAATCCTTGTCCATTACCATCCTCTACACTCACAGTCCCATGCTCATCAGCAGTAAAATCAAAACTCCAATCATCTTCTTCGTGTTGAATTTGGATGTGTTTGGTGATAGTGTAGCTCATAGAACCTCCCATTCAGTTTCCCAGTGGCAATCTTCACTTACATTGACCCAGAAGAAGTATTTCTGGTTCTCACTAGCGAGAAACAGCATACCATCTCCTTTGTCCTGCTCAACAACACAGATAGGATTACCATCCATAGAGTTAGCAAGACGATTCTTCGCCTTGCTAGATTTAGGTCTTACAGTGACTCGTCTCATTGTTTTATGTATTTGAATACAATATAGCACCGCTCAACGGTGGTGTCAAGCGGTGTTTCATAAGCATTGCTTATCGATAGTCATGATGATAATTGTATAATTTTTGAAATATCTATAACAGAAAAAAACGCTTGTAGCACTAGAACATCCCAGGTTTTGATTTGAATAGAGAAGGGAACCATGACTAATCCACCGATTAAACGAAACCAGCAACCAGTTTTCATATCACCATAAAGAAGTATAAAATAGCCAATTACAAGAAGAATACTACCCGTAATTCTAAGGGAGGTTGGTGTCAGTTTAATCATTCAAAACCCCTTTGTTTTTTTACTTTTCTTCGGTTCTTTATGATCTAGAACCTCAATGTGACTTAAAAAATGACCACTACGCTCAAACCATCTACGCTGTACATCTTCATAATTATCAAAGATAACAAATTCGCCAGTGCTCGATACTAATTTATAATCGTGACGAAGGTAGGGTTCGTTAGATGTTTGTCGAAAAAAGCGTGGGTCGGAAGGGTTAATAAGTTGAGTCATTAGGAATCCTCCTCTTTTTTGATGATGTTTATGATACCCATGGGGGGTTCTTCAACTTTTTTAGGTGGTTTGCTTTTAGGATTGATTACCCTTTCCGTTTCTTTATAGTACAGCTTGGCATCAGTTTTGTCAAAATTTTTATGCTTGACACCACCACCACGATTACGTGATTTCCAATTGATTTTGTTACCCTTTTTGGTGGGGAGTTTTGTTAATACAACTTCTTTCTCAATAATTTTTTTATCCCACCATGTTACCCACGGATGATTTAACATAGTCTCATCGGAAAGATCATAAATGTGAAAAACAACTTCTCCATTTATAATTTCAGATGCCACACCACCAATCAAATCATCAATTTGTTCTCCTGGCACAAAGAAACAATCATATGAATTACTTCCTTGTAATTTGTATCTGTAAAAAACAGATGTTATTTTATCTGTCATTTCTCATCCTCAAAGAAAGAGTCATAGCTTCTATGCCATGTTGGTGCTAAGATGTCAATATCAAATGTAAATTTATAGGCAAAAAATATCATACCAAACAATCTTCCCTGACCCATATGTATTTGTAAATATGGTCCAGAAGGAAAATCACACCATCCTACAGAAAGCTGTAGTAATGATAATAATTTTAAATTTTTTGGATAATGCTTAGATGTATTGAAAATTTGGACACACCATTCATGCCCATAATCATACCAGTGTTTAAATTGTATCAGTTTCATATTTTTCTAGCTCTACATCTTTTAGGAGGTCTTTCATTCTATCAAAAAAATCTTCATCTGCAGGAATGAGTTCTTCTTGACCTTTATCTATTCTATCACACATTTCCAGTAAATGCTCAAGGAATTCTTTAGGTAAGGTATCATCATCACCTAAAGAACCCCAGAACCAATCTACACATTCTTCATAAGGATCATCATACCACATCAGGGCATAGTCCTTATAGTTTCCCGTCATCAAGTCTGCCCAGATACGGAACGACCCACGAATTGATTGCCAACCAGTCATCCAACAATGACCAATATAATACTCAAACCAGCTGAGTTTAGTTTTCATAAAAAATTCTTAAAAGGACATTGCTTGGAAAATAACCGTCTGTGTAACGTTGATCTATTAGAATTTGATGGTTTTGATACGATACGTTGATCTATAATATGTTTAGGGACATCTTTAGAATGAAGTAATTTCACTCCTGAATTTAGATCTTCTCCATAGAATCTGATTCTATATAAAGGATCTCCCTTTTTAATGATGATAGAATTATCTTTATTGACATATTTGACCGCTGTGCTTACTGACCTCGGATGATTAAAAAGATTCCACCATCCACCAATAACAATCATATTATTGTTATAAGAAGTCATTGGATGATCTAACATTTCAACCCAAAGATTTTTTTCTTCGGTCCAAAAATAATATAATGGAAATGATAATTGTAAAACAGGATGCTGTGAATCTAATTCATCAGCATCCGTAATCATTTTGCCATAAAGAGGATTCATCTCATAATCTAAATATTCACCATTTATTTTTATTTCAAAATCTATTGGTGATACAGCCACAAACGTTCTATTATGTTTATGTTTCCAAACAGGACAGTTGTGATAATGATGATGTTCAGATGGTTCTAAATCTCTTTCGGATAAAATATCATGTCCATCAGCATTTGGTGGTTTTATAGGTGAATAAAATACTTTATACAACTATTCTCTCCTATTCCATAATTTTAGGATACTCGTTTTGGGCGCTCATTCAAATTCCCCAGTGCGATTTTTGATTGCTCCTGAGCGATATACGCCCTCAATTCTGGTGTTTCCATCCACTCCCAAGTTGTGCCGTCTTTCTGAGTGTAACTTTTCAGAATAGTTTGAATTTTCATAGACTTCTACCTCAACATTAATTTGATTGTCATTCCAGTGTCTCACCACACCTGCTATAATAAAAGCATTTGTGACAAGATATGTAGCAAACATAAGAGTGCGAATGATAGCAACCTTATCTGCTTCGTTGTCGTTGTCGCTTGCTTTTTGACCCAGTGACTTTGCCCACCAACGCCACACCATTCGTGGATACTTCATAATTTTTAGGATTTAATTTTTCTCGTTCAATAAGTTTATTTAAATGTTCTTCGTGAATAAACCAGCAAACTCTATTTTCTTTTTTAATATCTAAACGATATGGAAACGTTTCATATGGAAATTTAGAATTAGTCACTTGCCCTCCATTGTGCATATACAGATGTGTCTGTAGTTGTTAAGACACGGTTTTGTTGAAATGCTTCCACAGTTGTTAGAATCTCATGTGCTTTTCTTTTTGCTAGCTGCTCATCCCAATATTTGTGCTCCCATGCATCATAGAGATGCATAATGAGCGTGTCAATTAATTTATCGTAATGCGTCATGTTAATCATCAATCAATAGGTCGTGATGAGTCATTTTGTTCCATTTCTTTTTGTAGTTTACGAGTCATTCGATTGAATTTATAATTCATACTCCAGGTGGTAAGTTTATTATCTGGATGAAAAACAACCATATAATATAATCTTTTCAAGTTGATAACGAAGAGTTGAAACATAATCTCAATATATCTAACTACATTTTCATCTACAATCATCATATATGCTATTACAGCAAATATAGTAAAGATAATATAGTAGTAAATATTAAGCATAATTATTTTCCGTTACACGTTATATATGAGAATTATACCATGAAAGATTCTAGCACAGTTTGTGGTTTTTGTATAGAGTGCTCTGGATGCTTGACAATCACCAATTCAGTTTTATCGTAACGTTTGGTGCCCGACATTTGATAAGGGAATGTAAGATACCTGAATTCTGTCCACCCTTGATAGAGTTCACGAACAGCATCACTGTTGTCATAAGACATCACGAACCCACCTTTGTGTTGCTTCAAAGTATCACAGAATGCTTCGTGATCAAATGATTTGTGAAGGGCACCATCTTTACCATAATAGTGGCTAACAGTCTCGTAATATGGTGGATCCAGATACAAGAAGTCATTTTTGTGCTTTGGAATCGTGTCGAAGCAACTACCGTAGGCAAACGACAGGTTCGGGTTATAAAAATTCCTAAGTTTATCAATTCCCACAAGTCTGAACTCTGCTCTAGACTTAACGGTAGAACATCCGATCTTACCTGAGTACGAACCCTTGATTGCAATGTAAAATGCCCACGCTCTGATGAACTTATCCTCACTATCCAACAACGGAAGGAAGGATTTATAGTGATTGCTATCAATTAATGGGTAATGCTTGGTCACTTCATCAGCGATTCGCCCGCCGCCACCTGCCGTGACGATCTCCCAGAAGTCTGCTAGCGGTCGAAAAATATCATACGATTGCACCTTGATACCTTGTGCTGCCATCAGAATCTCAGTTGATCCTCCACCCATAAATGGCGCTACAATCTTGGTCAAACCAGGATTTACATCCTTGATAATCTGAATCAAATCTTTTTTCATCCTGTTCTTACCACCAGCGTAACGATACAGGGAATGGTTAGTCAGTTTAGATGTTGCCATGTATAATTGTTTCGGATGATGTTAGCAATAAATTTGTCTCTATTATAACTTGGATAGATGTGATTTGACAACTCTATGATTTCTGTGGTAAGAATAGCATAGACATCGTTTTGAATCTTTCCATTCAAATAAGTACTACGAAATAACCTAGCAGATTTATAAATTTCTCGTGCCAGATCAGGATCGCCAAACAGATATTCAGCAGCAATAGTGCTTAGAATGTCCACATAGTTACCTTGACTACCACCTTTACGTTCCTCTCCTGTTTTTTTCAGGATACGAAACTCACTGAGAGATGACATACCAATATTACGCCACACATATTTGTCATACTTTGGTGTTGTACGTGTCAACCAGTATGTTCGTAACTCATCCTCATTCATGGAGAGAATTTCAGATTTCTTTTTCTGCCCACGTTTGACAGCATCTTTCATATCCTTATACCATTTGGCATATTCAAGTTCTCCCATGTTATAACGCTGTTCACAACGTTCAAGGAAGCTCTCTACAGATTGCTTTTTATTCTCATTTACATTAGCGAGAACAAGTACAATGTTGTCTGGGTGGTCGCCACCACTAGGATTAATATGTTCTACCTGAAAATCTAGAATATGGTAAGGACCATCACCACTGTAAGCACAGCAACGATCCTGATTGAGATACATTTGAGTTACAAGAATACCCCTATCATTCGTAGGTTGAACATTAGGAGAATCAATTGTCTCAGTTGTAGGATTGTAGTAACCTTTAGCGAGTTGCTGCCCAGATTTACGAATATCTGCTCGCTCATCTGTTGTGAAGGTAGAATATGCCAGTGCTGCTGATTCCCATCCAAAATCGTTGATTTTTGAATTGTTGATAATCTCAGCAGCTGATCCAGTAAGAATATGCTTACGAGCAACCACACCTTCCAGTTGCTTGTATGTCAGCAACTGGTCTTTGTAATCGATTTTACGGGTAAGTTTAGTAAGTTTAGTCATCGGTTGACCACAGAAACAGCGGGTTTGCCTTGAACGAAAATAGTATCGACAAGGTTCTGAAGACGTTTGATAGTACGATCACCATAGTTCTTGAACACAGGAACAGTCACAAAACCAGTGGGTTTACGGTACATAGCATAGTCACCAACAGCAATTCTACCACTAGAAAGGTCAGCAGCATCGTCTTTATTGAGACGGATAACCCTACCGATAGTCTGTGCCATCTCGATGACATCAAGAGTACGGAGCAGAATGGTGTGAGTCAGACCATGAACGTTGATACCCTCAGCAAGAATGCTATAATGGAAAATTACAAATTTACGGTTGGGATCTTTGCCCCAAGCATTGAACGTATCAAAGAATACCTCACGGTTGACTTTGGTTTTGTTAACCCAAGCACCATACTTGCTAGTGATATGAAGCACATCATAACCACGATCTTCAAGGTCATTGAGAATAGTAGTTTGAGACAGCAGATTCCACATCACTTTGCTGCTAGGAACTGCCACCAGAATTTTAGAAGCAGCATCCTCATCCAGTTCGTCGATAATATTAACGAGAGTAACATGATCGCTGCTAGCAGCAAGATCACCTTTCAAACGTTCGTAATCAACAACGTAAGGAACAACGGTAGGAGGAAGAATATAACCTTGCTTGACCATATCGGTAGCAGGAACATCACAGATAACCTTACCGTATACATCAATATCATTCATGCCTGGTTTAGACATAGTGTTGGAATGCTTAGGAGTGGCAGTAAAGAAATAGCAACGATCAGCAGCACCAGAAAAATATTCTATAGCAGGAAAGAAATTCTTCTTGATAGAATTATGTGCCTCGTCACAATAGACAGTGTGGACATCAATGCCAGACTGCTGAACCCGAATAAGAGAGTTATAGGTTGTGAAAATAAGTTTGTTGTGGGACTTATGACTCTCCACCCATTGACTGATTACATTGGGGTTAGTAGTCTTGAAGTGGTGAGTTTCACCACTATGAATATGAAGTACAGAAGCGTTAGTAATGTGCTCAAGAAACTCAGCAGACAGTTGCTCTGCCAGAAGGATCCTAGGAGCGACCACAACGACCGTAGCGGCGTCTACAGTGTCAAACACACGAATACAGTCATGAATCATTGTAGGGGTCTTGCCAGCGCCCGTAGGCATGAGCAGTTGACCGATGTTATACTGCTCCATAGCAGCACAACCACTCTGTTGGTGAGGACGAAGCAACATAACGAGGTGAAATGTCAATACAGATAGTATGGCATAAAAAAAGGGGTCTGTCAAGACCCTTATGCCAATTATTCAACTGGTTCGTGGTGGTGGTATTCTGTCAGACAATCCAGATAATGAATCGTTAGCATAAGCTAAATTGCCATTACTGAATATAAAAAACTGAACAAAGAAATCCATATCTCCATTTTTATTCATTGGAAAATTTTGAATTCCAAAGTCATATGCTTCTTCTTCGGAATCAAATTCTAAGAAAGTAAATTCATTATACAAAAATTTATTAAAGAAATCAACTCGATCTGATTCAAAATTTGATTTATAAACAGAATAAATGTGATTTACTTTTTCAACATCAGTAGCACTATCTGGTCCTGTTGTTCTGATAACCATTAAAGTTTTATTTAATGCTTCAGTCCATTCAATAATAAATTCTACAAAATCCCTAGCTATCATTGATCTTCTCCTACATTTAATTTGATATCATCAATATTTTCTAACAAAGAATATCTTCTGATAATATCATACATTTCTTTATTGATTGGTATACCGTTTTCTTCATTGTATTTAAATGTTTTGATAGCCAAGTTCAGTTTCTCATCGTAAATATTTACTTTATCTTCAGTCATTGAAGTGTCAGCAAAAACAAACTGTTCTGATGTTGAAAGATATTCAACATCATTATTTGGGTACATCTGATGGTATTGTTCTGGATTAATTGGCCATTTAAATTCTTCTTTATAGATAAGAAAATCTAAATCAGTTTCAAATTCTTCTGGTTTCTTTGGAGAATTTCTAATTTTTTGCCTCCATTGTTTCCACAATTCTCTTTCACCATCAAACCTTTGTGGGGCGTCATCCAAAATTCTCCAATCAGTTTCTCTAAGCATTCGTTCAGATTCTTGAAGAGTTTGAACGTACATACGATCTAGAAAAACATCTTTTTTAGCTAAAGAAACTAGAGAACTATTTCTAGCATTTTCATTCTTAGCATTTTGTAAAAAGACTGCTGCTTTTAAGGCATCAAAAATTTCTTTGGCATCAGACTGACTAAAATTTTTATATTCGTATCTAACCCAATATGTTTCTTTTGTTTCAAAATTATATTTTAATTTTTCTTTTTCCAAAAGAGATTTACCATTTTCATGAACAGCAAATAACAATATTCTATCATTTTCATTCGTCCATTCATCAGGTAAATATGTCAACAAATTATTATTAACGACTTCTGACAGATGGACAGCATTATACTCATACTCTTTTGTAGATGGATCCTTTACTCTAACGTAAATTAATCTAGCTTTAGCGTCATATTCTATTAAAGTTGGATTATCCTCAGGCAATTCTAATTTTTGAAAAACAAAATCATCTGGATTAAAAACTGGTTTTGACATTTTAAATCTTTTATTGTTATTTATTTTAATATGCTTTGATTAACCATTTTACCCAAATATATGGAGTAATCAATGGAACTTTACTTTGTGGCGATAAAGATGGAGTAGGTATCAATTGTTTATTGGCATTTAAAGTAAATTTGCCTGGTAGTACTTCTAATCCTAATTGAGCAGCAGTTCTGATAATAGTAACAGAAGTATTTGTTGGCGCTCCACCAGCAGCAGTTCCGTGATTATCTTCGTTACCATAGCTAAACGTTGTAGTTGTGTTGGCAATAGGAGAAAAACTTAGATAATGAGTGTGATTGTTTTTTGTAACTGGATTAAAACTAGCGACACTAACATTCTTCGTTGGAATATCAACTGCTCCTACCATTTTATAATTATCACCGCTATTAACAACACTAGCGTTAGTTGGGAAAGGTTCTGATGTTAGATTAATAAATTGATTGATTTCATCATAATTTGCGTCTCCAATATTACCAATATTTGGCTGTTTATATTGTACAGTAGTTCTCACCTGGGTAATACGATTTCCTGTATATCCAGGACCGCTAATGGTAAGACATCCGCCAGTAGATGGTTCCCATGGTTCTGCCTTTTGTAACCATACTGTATCAGAATTAGCATCCTGAGCAGTTGGAACTGTATTAGAACTAGTTAATAGGACGTGTCCAGCAGGCGGTTTAATAATATACCCCCACAAGTTAATTGTAACTGAAGCCACTGATTCAGAAGGTTGATTACCAATCACAATGCCCGAAGATGCTGGAGATTGTCTACCACCATTAGAGCTCCAGTACACTAGACCTTTAAATCCATTTCCTCCAAGTGATGGGTCTGGTTGACCTGATAAAATAACGTGTGTGTGAGTTGGAGTTTCGTATAATTTAGTTGCTTTTAAAGATACATTAGCAGATATTTGACCAGTTGTAGTAAAGTCAATCTGACCAACGACATTAGTATAACCAGTTGTGGAAATTGTTCCAATGATGAAATAATCACTTTCTGTTGCAGTTAATCCTGTACCAGGAGTTTTTACCTGAGGAACACTTTGGGCACTAGGAACCGCTATTTGATCGATATACCACAATCCACCATGAGACCCTGGTATTAAATTAGATTTATTAGTAGCATTTTTTGCTGGTCCATAATCAGGAATTAAAGCAGGAGAAGAACTAGCATTACCATCAACGGGACCAGTTCCCATTGGTTTTTTATTTCTCATGTCAGGTAATCTAAAATCTCCACCACCTAAAGCACCATAAGTTGTACCAAGAATAGAGTATAAAGCGGGGAAATCTGTTGGACTTACATATGATCCATCACAAAGAATCCACCCAGGGAATCTAGAATCTGCTTTACCATTTAAATTCCCCCAACCATCTGTTTGGGAAGCATCTTTAAATACAGGCATCATAGATCCGATAGGTAAACCATCAAATTTTGAAGCATATTTAATCTGATTACCAGAAACATTTTGGATCATATTTATCCCACTATACCATTGACCTAAAATAGGATCGGGTGTTGGAGCTGGACTGACAACTGTAAATGTTGTTGTATATGATCCAACAAAAACATCACTTGTTATAGAAAATCCTGCTATTCCACTAGATAATATCTGAACTCTTAAAGTATCTCCGTTAGCTACTAGTAAAGGAGTTGTCGATGTGTAAGTGTTAAAAGCAGCTCCATTTTTACTCAACTTAGCACCATTTGTAGCATATGCTCCAACAGAAGTTCCTAAACCAGCAATTGTTACTGTATTGCTATTTGTATTTGTAGATACGGCAGAAGCAATTACAGTTGGGAATAAAAACGGAGTTGGTGATGTTCCAAATTGACCAGCATTTGTTACTGTCCATGTTGTTGTAAAAGTTCCAGCTGTTATATTCCAAGTTTTTGAATCACCAACAATACCAGATGTAGTATATCTTAATTTAACAACATCAAATAATTGTACAGTTGTAGATGAAAGATTAGTATCGATATCATTAATTACAATTGTTGGTAATGTTCCAGTCTGCCCAGTACTATTTGTTACTGAAAAAGGAATTGTATTATCAATAGCCTGAATTGTAGCAGAATTACTAGTAACTGTAGTATTTAAATTTTGATTAGATAGGCTAATAAATGCGAAACTAGTTGGTGTGTTATCAGGAACAACACCTGTTGATACAGTCCAAGTGACAGCTGGTGATGAACCTACTACTACTTGAGAAGTTACACTGGTGGAATATAATGAAGACGTAGTAATTCTTAATTTAAATCCTTGACCATTTGCAATAGTTCTCGGAGAAGCAGCAAAAGCATCACAAGTAGTGCCATTACATATAGAAATTAGAGCACCATTACTAGCTGTAATTGTAACAGGATTGTTAATACCAGTAATTTGTACAATACTACTGTCTACTGCTGTATTAGGTTCCTGATTTGTTAAGTTTGGTACTGAAAAGTCATTTGGAAGATTATCTGGAGGAGATCCAGTATCAATAGTCCAAAATTGAGTTACTGTTCCTACAGTAATTGTCATCGTATATCCAGTAAAAAATTGATCACCAGTTGTCATTCTTACTTGAAGATACTCGTTATTTTTTATGGTAGCACTAAATCCGAATGGTCCACAACTACTACTTTGTCCAGTAGTACATACTCTAACTTGTTGAGCGGAACCATTACTAGAAATAGAAACAGGAAGAGTTCCAGTAATTCCAGTTATTTGTATAATTTCACTAGTATATTGAGTATTTGGACTAGCATTTGTTACGGGAGTAAAAGTAAAAGGATCTGGAGTAAAATCTTGGGGGGGATATCCGAGATATGCAATACCGTCTTCATTAGTACCTGCTCCAAAATTATCTGGAGTTGATCCAACTGTAACCCAAGCAGATTTATAATAAGATCCTCCGCCAATACCACCATTAGCGTCTAAATCAACCGTAGCAAGTGTCCCACCAAATTCATCAACTAAAGAAGCATTAGTGGATCCACCCGTGCCAAATCCACCACCGCCACCTCCGCCGCCGCCACCAGATAAACTAGCACTAGTTCCTGCCGACCCCGTTAGATTTAAACCAACCAAACTGTCAATTGCATTTGGACCATTACCAGCATAATTACCATTTTGTGTTAATTTTTGAATAACAGTATCATCACCAGCACCACCTCCACCAGCACCACCGCCAGCTAAAGCAATCAAAGTTCCATCAGCAAGTGTTATAGCAGCGGCACCGCCGCCACCTCCACCAGATCCAGAGTATTCACCAGATGCTGTAGCGCCACCATTACCACCAGTAGCATATCCAAAACCACCAGTTCCTCCAGCAGATGATTTAGAGAAATTTACACCATTATTACCTCTTTGAGGAGCAAATATTTTAATTGCTTTGTTGATAGGATCTGTCCATGGTATAGCAGCAACATTTATAGATCCGACCATCACATTTCCATTTCCACCCCTGCCACCGAAACTGTTTGGATAATCATCTCCACCATTACCGCCACCGCCTCCAACTAAAACAAAGTCAATGGTATCAGCCCATTGTGGTATTACATATTCATAAAAAGTATTTGCTGGTGAAAATGTATTGTATGTGTATTGATTCCTCTTCGTGGTTATTCTAAAAGTATCTTGTGTAGTTCCACACTGATATACAATTGTTTGAGTAGTAGCAAAAGCGGTAGCAGAAGTTGCTCTTATATACAAAGTAGTTGTACTGGCAGGTACAATAGAAATAGTTGTAAAATAATTAATTCCATCTACACTAATTTGAGCATTAGATCCAGGTGTTTGTGATACAATAGTAGCAGTTGTATCCAAATCTAATCCACTAATAGGAACAGTTCTCACATATTGTGTACCTAACTCTGTTTGATAAACGTGTTGAGCTCTAAAAGGATATGGATTTGTTCTAGCAGATCTAGTTTTTATTGTAATAGTAGCTTCTTTATCTACAAATGAAGGTGGATTTGGTCCAGCAGTTGGGTTGGTAATTGTAGCACCAGTAGGATTTCCATTAGGAGGACCTTGTAATCTAATAGTACTAGTTTTTGTAGTGTTGTAGCTTGTAGAAGAAGTTTGTTTAATAGTTACTATATCACCATTTTTAACAACTACTGATGTTCCCCAAACACCAGTCCCATTTTTTCTGATTAATCCATCACCTTGAGATACAGTACACCCAATACTTACAGGCTGACCACTAAGATCAGCAGGCACTGTGAACGGTAAAGTATATGAAGGTGTTTTAGTTATTAATGGTTCTTCTAGATTACTATATGCTCCAGTTGTATATTCTGTACCCAATCCACTGATAGCAATATCAGAATAATACGTTAATCCAACTTCAGCATTATTTAAAGTTGATGTTGTAGAAACATTTACAAGTCTGTATTGTATTAATCTTACTTGACCATTAACAGTTCCACCATTTACTGTTAAAATATCATCAATTGAATATGGTCCAGTTCCTCTCTCAACAATTTGAACCGCTTCAATAGCACCTGTTACAGAAACTTGTGCAACTTTAACTGTTAATCCAGTAGCAGATGGAGTAGTAGTATTTGTTGTTGTATATATACTGTTTAATACATATCCAGACCCACCAGAAGTTACGGATGATAATGGTAAAGAATCGGTATTTATATAAATTGGAGCAAAGTTTACTCCAGTAGGATATCTATCAACCTCAGTCCATACCTGCCAATCATCTTGTTTTGAACCTATTGTTTGAGTTCTAGCAAAAGATCCAGATCCATATGTACCAGCATTATTATTTTCATAACTCTGTGAATTAATTGTAGCAGTTTCTCCACCTACAGCAAAAACAGAAAAAGATCCTGTGGTTTTTGTTGTATATCCATTTCCAACCAATAATCTAGTAAATAATGTGTCTCCTAACTTTAATTGAGTTAGAGATTGTGACCAAGATGTACCATTTTTTGATATTTGACCATCCCCTGTACAAGTAGCTCTTAAAACAACATCATTATCAATTCCTGATATTAAAATATTAGCTGTTTTATAAGTTCCAAATTCTGTAGCATCAACATCAACATAATCGATAAATGTACCAGTACCGCTTCCAGTATTTAATGTTGTTATTGCTTGTAATTGTTCCCTAGTTGTAATACTCCATGTGTCGGAAACAGCATTACCAGCACCCCAATAATTATCAGAAATAGTTAGTGTTACATTGCTATTTGTGGTGTACCAATTTTCTGTTCGTATTCTTAATCTAACAGTATCATTATTAGTGACAGTATAATACTGAGTTAGTGATACTCCAGATGATGTTGCAGTTGCTGGATTCGTTACAGTAACACTTGTACCACTAATGTTTAAAATTTCTCCAGAAATATTAGTACTAGAAATATATCTACCGACAACTAAACTAGCGGCATTAGAAACATTAGTGATAGTTGTGCTTCCATTAATAATATTACCAGTAACGACTACAGACTGTGTAGAAGTTGTGATATATGGTCCACCATTAATAGAAAATCCAGCGTTTGAGAGATTTGGATATGTCCCTTTTGGTCCAGAACCAGAAGTAGAAAAAGAAATAGGTACTCTTAATTCTAACCCACTTACTGTGATAGGATTAGAATAATATGTGGTATTTTTTTGAAATGTGCTAGTAAACTCACCAGGAGTAGTAGCAGCAGCATTAATTGATCCTGAGTTATCAGTAAAACTAAATGTTGTTGGTTGAGAATCTGGCGCTCTAGTTCCTAACGTAATCCCAGTAGGATCAACCCCAGTACCAATTTGTACCTGAATATTTACAGTCGTATTCCATGTTGATGGCGTAGGATATCTAAGTTCTATTTGATCTCCAGCACCAACATATACTGGCGTACTACTAAATGGCATTTACAGTAATCACTACACTTTTTAATATTTATGCTTCTTCAATAGACCTTACATCGATCCATTCACCGCCATTAATTCTAACTTGAATTGGTTCAGAAGCTTTAATTTCTGCCTGCTCTTTCTTTTTTAGGTGTTTCATCTTAACAATAGCGGATTGATAGTAATCATCATCAATTGATAAATTGTTATCGTCTATAAAATCAATCATATTTTAAATCTCCCTTATAAGTATCCCAATAAAATCTAATCATTTTCTGAGTGAATTCATCTTCACCAGAAATATCTTGTTCTGGTATCTCTACCTCAACAACATTACCATTAATATCTGTTGTTAAACTTTTCCCAGGTCTTGAATATTTTTTTCCTACAGTAAGCGTATTAAGAGTTTTAACAACATCATCTTCTACAGAAAATGTTTCTTCTGTTGTATAAACATCTACACAGCAATTTATGGCGGAAAAAATTATATGACTTGTATATTTTATAGTCTGAATATTCATAATTTTTTGAACTATTTATTAAATTTGACGAACGCTTTGCCAACTGCCAAACGTAGCATTTCCAGAAGGTTTTATTCTAATTTGAACATTTGGATTATTTACTTTTATCTCTACAGGAATTTCAGCATCTGGTGGTGTACCAGAATCTGCCATAACAACTGTTGTTGGACTAACTATATATTGAGTTGGAGTATTAGTTATTTGATCAATATCTGGATATGGATAATTTACTGAACTGTCACCAAAATCAAACAATTCTCCTACATCAGGTGCTCTAGTAGATATCGAAAATGATTTAGATAATGTTCCTACAGTATAATTATATGTTCTAGAATTAATTGCTCCATTAGGATCGGTGTTGAATGGTTGAGAAGTAAATCTAAAAAATATGGATTGACCATTAGTAATGTAAATAAATGAAGCCCAATTAGATTGATTAGTTGATACCTCCAGTCCAGCAGGGCAAATAACAGATGTTAACATATCAATTCCAGTAATGGATGGGGATTGAATTTGGTATTGTGTATTAGGTTGTAAATTATTAATATTTACGCCAGATGTTGTAGTTGACGGTAAATTAAAATCATTTGGTGTGTTGTCATTAAAAACAAAAACAGTAGCATTAGCAGTAACAGTTCCTCCAGGACCACTAGCAGTCATTGTATAAGTTTTAGATGCTGGGCTGTTGCTTCCAGCAACAGATTGTAAATTACTATCAATATTAATGATGCCACTGCTTCCAATTCCAATTACAGATCCAACACCATTATTAATAGAAATACTATTAGCATATTGTGTTGCCCAAGATAGTGAAACAGTATCGCTAGGAGTTCCACTAATACTAGTTTGTGTACTACCAGTAAATGACGTAATTACAGGAGCATAATAATCCCATTGTATTCTAACAGCTCCATCTGCACCAACTCCACCAAAACCACTATTATTTCCCCCGCCACCTCCGCCATATGTACCACCATCTCGGTCACCAGTACAAGATCCACCAGCAGCAGATCCATCTAAAGCAGTTCCTCGACCACCAGCTCTAGGTGAATTACATCTACCAGAATTTCCATTTTGATTTCCAGCTCCACCACCTTTACCACCATCATCGTCATCTTCACCATTTTGACCAGATGTTTGAATATCACCAGTAGTTCCATCTCCAGCCTGTCCGCCACCATTATCATCAAACCCAGCTTCACCACCGTCGGCAACTACAATCAGAATACCCGTAGTTGCACGGCAAATACTAGCTTGACCATCTCCACCAGTACGGGTATTATTTCCTAATCGCTGACCCCCTCTTCCAACAGTAATTAAAAATGTAATCCCAGCACCAACAGTTCTAGTGGATCTAGCAAATCCACCGCCGCCGCCTCCTCCTCCCCTGTCATCGGCGGTCTCGTCCTTATAACCAGATCCGCCCCCGCCAATACAAGTAGCTGTGACATTTTTAGTGGCAAATGGAGTTTGAAAACTATAATTTCCTGGACTAGTGTAGTCATTTGTTGGCATATTTTATCTCCTTATGTGCTCCTAGGTGTCTGCCAATTGCCAAATACAGCACTTCCTTGTGGTTTTATTCTAATTTGAACATTTGGATTATTTACTTTTATCTCTACAGGAATTTCAGCATCTGGTGGTGTACCAGAATCTCCCATAACAACTACTGTTGGACTAGTCATATATTGAGATGGTGTGTTAGTTATTTGATCAATATCTGGATATGGATAATTTACTGAACTGTCACCAAAATCAAATATTTCACTAACGTCTGGTGCTCTAGTAGATATTGTAAATGATTTAGATAATGTTCCTACAGTATAATTATATGTTCTAGAATTAATTGCTCCATTAGGATCGCTATTAAATGGTTGAGAAGTAAATCTCAAGAAAAAAGTTTGACTATTACTAATGTAAGCCACCGAAGACCAATTTGAACCATTAGTAGAAACTTCTAATCCAGCACTAGTTGTTACTACTGATGTTATCATATCAATTCCAGTAATGGGTGGGGATTGAATTTGGTATTGTGTATTAGGTTCTAAATTATTAATATTTACGCCAGATGTTGTAGTTGACGGTAAATTAAAATCATTTGGTGTGTTGTCATTTCTAACTGAAATAGTAAGATTTTGTGTTGTCGAAACATTTCCAGCATAAAACTTTAAAGTATAGGTGATTGTTGCTGGAGAATTAGTACCAGCAACAGATTGGAGATTAGTGTCAACGTTGAGAGTTCCAGTAGTTTGCTCAAAGATACTACTAGTACTATCAGTATAAATAAGACTTGGTAGAGGATCTAATTTATATATTTCCAACAAATTTCCATCTTTACAATTCCATTGTAAAGTAGTAGTATCTTGTGGAACTCCAGCATTACCGCTATTTTGAGGATTTGGATTGGCAATAAAACTTACTATTTCTGGTGTATATAATGTATACGAAACCCCGACAGATCCATTAGGACTCGCCTCAGATGTATTTAAACTAGAAGATCCATTTACAAGTGTAGCATAAGACGAATCATATCTACTAGTTCCCCCCATCCCGCCTTCAGCATTCCTCCCACCAGTATTAAACCCAGGTGGTGGATGGTCTCTACCAGAATTTCCACCAGCGCCTCCGCCAGCGCCCCCGCCGCCACCGCCTCCACCGCCTCCATCGCCGCCCTGAGTTACACCATTTAATCCAGCTCCAATAAGACTATCAATCAAACCAGTATTCCAACTACTACCATCATTACCTTCAAACCCAGGCAACCTAGGATGACTAGCACCACCGCCACCGCCGCCACCACCTGCGACTATAATCCATTTATTAGCAACACTGTCATAGACACCAGTGGCGCCACCACCGCCGCCGCCACCACCAGATGATCCACTGCCCCCACTGCGTCCACCAAATCCACCATTTACAAGACCAATACCAAAAATTCCTCTACAATTAGCACAATTAGATGGACCATTTGTGGTTGGAGCAGCCCCAATACTAAATGTTAAATCTCTAGCAGTAAAATTAGATAGAATAAAAGTTCCTGTTCTACCATCTCCCCTATTACCACCTGGCTGTGAAGCATCATTTCCTCCTCTAGCACCTCTAGCACCAACAATTGCTACAGTAACATTTCCAGCATCAGATGGTATGTTAATACTAGTATTAGAAGTATATGTATTGGTAACAACAGTAGAAGCCATTATATACTCCTCACATTTTGCCAGCTTCCAAATGTAGAAGTCCCTTGTGGTTTTATTCTTACTTCAACATTTTGATTATTTACTTTTACTTCAACTGGTATTTCAGCATCTCCAGAAGGTCCGACTTCATTGCCGATTGTCACAGTTGTTGGACTAACTATATATTGAGTTGGAGTATTAGTTACTTGGTCAATATCTGGATATGGATAATTTACTTCACTATTGCCAAAATCAAATTTTTCATTTATATTTGGTGCTCTTGTTGTGACATTAAAACTACCACTAGTAGTTCCCACTGTATAATTAATTGTTTTTTGATTTGTAAGTCCAGATTGACTAGTATTGAAAGGTAATGACGTAAATCTAAAATAAACTGGTTGACTATTTGTTATATAAATTGGATTACTCCAATTAGATTGATTAGTAGAAAAATCTACACCAGGAGAACTACTTTCTACTTTTGTTATCATATCAATTCCTGTTATTGGTCCAACTTGAACTTGATATTGAACTCCTGATTCTAAACTACTTAAAGAAATTCCACTTGTGGTTGTAGATGGTATACTAAAACTACTAGGTGAATTATCATTATATACAGATACTGTTATTGGAGCTGTTGTCACGCTAAAACTATTAGCAAAAAGTCTTAATCTATAAATTTTTTGAGCAGGAGAAACGGAACCAGCAACAGATTGAAGTCCTGTACTGAAAGTAACATTACCGTCTGGATTTAAGTTATCGTATAATACAAATGTAGATCCAGTAGATCCTTCTAATATTTGAACTTTTGTTGCATCTGTTGTATCCCAAGTTAGAGTAATGGTATTACTAGGAACGCCAGCAACGCCACTAGTTTGGGGATTTGGATTGGCAAAAAAAGTATTTAATTCTGGTGTAATAGCAGTATACTTTAACCTAATATATCCTGTTGTATTACCAGCACCAGCAGTATTACTTTGAGAAGTTAATGTGGTGACATTACTACGATATCCACTAGAGCCACCGCCGCCGCCACTAGTTGAACGAGGGTTACAAAAATCACCACCACCTTGCCCTCCGCCGCCACCACTAGTTCCAGCTCCACCGCCGCCGCCAGATCCACCATCACCAGCCGCAGCATTACCACCACCGCCACCAGGAGCAATAGATAATGTTCCAGTTGTTGCAGTAAAAGTGCCGCCAGCGGACCCACCCGATCCAGCAGTACATCCCATACCGCCACCACCGCCACCGCCTCCACCAGCAGCAACAATTATATAACTATTCGACAAGGAATCAAAAACTACACTAGCAGCGCCTCCACCACCACCAGCGCCAGAACTTCCAGTGCCGCCAGTAACACCACTATTGCCACCCTTGGCATTAATATTACTAGCGCCGCCTGTCGAGCTACATCCTCCACATTGAGCAGGTCTTGCTTGACCTGCACCGCCAGGTAGAAGATTTAAATTTCTAGTAGTATAATCTGGTAAAGTAAAGACACCAACTCTGGCACCACCCCCTGGTTTCCCATTCCCCGCAGGGGGACCACCATCAGTACCTCCATTTCCACCTTCACCACCTTGAACTGTTAATTGAATATTAACAGCGTTTACTGGTATTGTTACATTTACGCTGGCACCAGCACTATTATAGGTTGTATCAAAATTAACTTGAGCCATTACAGCACAATATTTTTTTATTATTTATGGAATAGTATTAGAACTTGTCAATGTTCCAGAAGATCTGGTAGAAAATAGTGTAGGAGTACTATTTGTAATAATTGATGTTCTGGTTGTGATAGATCCGAAAGGAATTTTTAGCAATCCTTGTCTTAAATATTTCCAGCTTCCAAACGTAGAAGTTCCAGCTGTTTTAATTCTAACTTGAGTTTCGCTGTTATCGGTAAGCATCTCGGTTCCATATGGATTAGATAATTCAACATTGTCTACAACTATAGTTGATGGACTGGTTATATATTGAGTTGGAGTATTAGTTACTTGATCAATATCAGGAAATGGAAATGCTGTCATAGCATCGCCAAAATCAAATAATTCTTCTATATTTGGTGCTCTAGTTATAACAGAAAAATACTTCCTTAGTGGTCCAATATCAACATACAAAGATTTTGTATTTGTTAATGCTAAAGGACTTGTGTTAAAAGGTAAAGTGGTTGTTCTTAATAATAACGATTGCCCAGAAGATACTAAAAGAGAATTAGTCCAATTATTTCCATTTAAAGAAATTTCAACTCCCGAACTAACAGTTGATGTAGTTCCCATATCAATACCTGTTATTGGTCCAAATGACCAAATGATTGTAGTGTTAGGTTCCTGGTCAATTTTAGATGGAACAGTATAATCATTCGGAACATTATCGCTATATGAAGAAACAGTTATGGTAGTGGATACGGATTCATTAAGTTCATTTTTTACAACTAAAGTATATGTTCTTGTAGCAGGAGAATTAGTACCTACCGAAGATTGTGGTAAATTTGTAATATTTAAATTACCACCTAAAGAACTAACATTCCACGTTTCTCCAGCACTACTAGTAATTGTAGCACTACCACCACTGCCATTAGTAGTTGACCACGTTAAAGTAGTTGTATATTGAGGTGTGCCATTAGGGCTAATTTGTGGATTTGGAGAAGCAGAAAAAGAATTTATTACAGGAATTGGAACAAATACCTGCTGTGTGCCAGAAGCAGTTAACTGAATAAAAAGTCTCTTATAAGTTCCTAGACAAGGGTCACCAAATGTACCATTAACAGGATTTACAGATCCCGAAGTCTTGCCGATAAAAGCATTAGAAACGACCCCAAAAGAAGATCCAGCATGACATCCACCGTAAGTAAAAGATCCACAAGATCCATTAGGAGTTCCATAGCTAGCAAAAACAACTGAAGTAAATTTTGTTGAGTATGTAGCATTATTTGGGGCACTTAAAGATATTGATCCACATCCTTCACAATTAGTACCACAGACTGCGGTGGAATAAGGTACGGCTTTAAATCCCATATCAAATTTTAATAATATATTCTACTAAAACATAAGGCATAATAACATTATCTAATTTTTTAACATTCTCTGTGGATAATTGTATAGTGCTAGTTAATCCGTCAGCAGAAATCGTTTGATTATCATTATACTTAAATTTAAATGTTGTGGCTGCTTTTAATTGAGTGGAAGTGGGAAAAAGTACTTGGTGGTTATGACTAGGATTGTTAACAGCATTACTAGCTCCTTGTATTTGCTCTAAATTGTTAGATCCATCAGTTTTTCCACTATTAGATCCTGATCCACCATTGCTGGTCCAATTACTATCTTTCCATTTTCCTAGATATGTAAAAACTCCAACATCAGCATTATGACCATGAGCTTGAAAATTATCTTCTGTTAAAAAATCTAATGGAGAATATCCAGCATTATCAGATACAAAGAAAGGATTCCCACTGAAGTTTATATCAGTGGCTCCAGTAAGATTAAATGTACCAGCGTAAGTAATTGTTGCTGAACTTCCTACTAGAGAACTAACTTCAGTTTCTACTCCAACTTTTGATAGTGTAGTATCTTGAGCTGTTGTTAGATTTAGATATTGACCAGAAGCATTTGAGCATCTAATAAATTTTGATCCTAAATCTGGTAATTGAATAGAATCTGATGATATAGCGTTTGCTCCAGTAGTCACTTTAGCAAATCTACAACTGGTTCCAATTCCTATTACAGAAGCTAATATAGGAAACAAATCAGCTTTGTAAATAGTTCCATCACATCTCAAAAATCCAGCGGGAACATAGTTTTTCCAGTTTCCTTGATCTGGAAAATTTGTTGATGGAAGTTGTCTCATAAATGGAATAATAGTTCCAGTTGTACCACCAAATTTTGCCTTTTCTACTGAATAATATTTTGCCATTTTAGTATGCTCTAATTAAATTGGTTATAGCTAAAGATGCTGTAGGTATAGTAAAAATAATTTGAAATGCTCCAGGAACACTATCTGGAGTTACATTAGGTACAACATTAGCAGCTATCGAATCTGGAATAAAAAGATTACCATTATCATATGTAACATTAAGACTCCCTTGGTGATCATGACATTGAATAACATCTAAAACAGTAAAATTTGTTCTTACTGTTTTAGTAAAACTAGTAGCAGCATTATTGAACATGACCGTTGTTGGTGCTACTGTATTATCACTACCTAATCCAGCTGCTAAACCATCATCATAGTTTATATAGAAATTTACTGACTTATCATCACTAAAAGGAATATAAGTTCCTTCACGAATTTTTCCATCGAGCCTTAGTTGTTCCAAAGCATTACCAGCAGAACTGACATTTCCATTTCCATCTCTTAATTTTTTAGCATCAGTAAACCATCCTTTACCAACGCCATGGGCACCACTAGATGTAAATAAAGCTGTATGAGTTCTAGCAGGTAATGTACCAGCGATAGATGCTAGAGCATATCTACCAACCCCAGGTTCAAATGGAGCACTGACTGTAATTGTTCCATCTGTTTGTGAACTTCCCCAAACATTATATCCCTCAAGGCGACCACCTTGACCACAAGCTTGTACTTCTCTGGCACAGAAAATACCTACAGCTGGAAACAAACAATGGGCAAGTTCACCAATCACAATTTGTGGACTATCAAAAACACCAACACCTTGTCCTGGATTATCAGAAACATCATTTTTGTTAATACTTAAATATGATCCAGGGTGAAGATGCTGAGGCATATGTTGCCTTCCTAACTTCCTAGGAACAATATAGATTGGTGTAATATCAAAACCTGGAGTAAATTTTAATTTATTTCCATCAGTATTTTTAATAGTTCCCTGAAAAAATCCATTGCCAACAGATGTAACAGTAATTGTGACATTATTAGCAGTTGAATTACCACCAATCAAATTAAATGGTATTGTTAAAGTATTTCCAGAGACATAACCAGATCCTTTTTGTTTTAAAATGACAGTATATGTTTGGTTGGTATTTTTTACTACATTAAAAAATGCTCCTGTACCAGTTCCTGATGTAGTAGTAGCAGGGACATTAGAAAATAAAGTTGTAGTCGTACTAGTTGGAGCAGTTCCAGTGAAAGTAAAAGTATTAATAATACCATCTGGATCTGGGGTATAAGTAAAATTCAAATCAGTTGTGGCATAAACTGTTTGTGGTGGTCCCAAATCTCCTTCAGTTCCAACATATGATGCCACTACACTAGCAGCGGTTGGAGTATCTACATTAATTGTTGGTTGTGATAGTGTATTACTTGAAAAATATGCAACAGAAATATCTGCTAGTGATTTTTGGTTTACAGTTGGTAATTTAAATGTACCAGTATAATTTGGAAATGTACCTCCAAAACCTAGTCCACCATATGTGTCTTTTAATACTCTTGCTAGAAGCGGGAATTCATATGCATTTAATTCCGCTCCATTACACAAAAGCCAACCTTTCGGAATCCTAGTTAATGACCCACCCCAAGGAACTAAAGATCCTATGGGTTGAGCTTCAGCAGTACGTACTGTGTTATAACTTGCCATATTAGATTTCCATTAACCACCAACCTTGTTGTGTTGATGGAGCACCTGTGGTTGTTCCATCATAATTAGTAGAACCAATGAAAATTAATCCAAGAGCAGCATTAGGTGTTTGGATAATTAGTTCGCCACCATTATATGTAGATCCTGGATCTGGCGTACCACCAGAATTAGTTCCGTCGCCTTGTATTCTAGTTCCTGTTGGGCATCTAAATTTGAGTGAAACATTATAAGTCAGTAAACCACCGACATCAACAATTCTTATCATGTCACCAGTTGTGGGAGTTAATGGCAATTTGATGACCGTATTAGCAGAAGGAGCAACAAAATAGTTTATATTTGATTGTACCTCAATTATTTCGGCGCCTCCACTAGCGTAAATCCACTTTCTAGCACCAGAAGGAGTAAAGAATCCAGTCTGATTAGCATAGTCAATAGATCCAGTATTATTAATTTTAAAGATATTTGTTTCGACATTGCCGACGAGTTTACTTACTGTTAGATCACCACCAGTTAATTTAATGTCGCCAACGAATACATTTTCACCAGTTCCGCTAGCAGTAAGTGTCCCGCTGATTGTTAAATTACCACTAGAATTTTGTAGAGTTAATCTATTAGTTGTTCCGTCAGAAGCAGTAATAGTTAGATTGCCACCTTTTAACAAGGTATTTCCTGACGATCCAGTAACTACAAACTTATCATAGAGAGTTCCACCGACACCCAAATTGCCAGCAATAGATGTATTGCCATTAGCACTATCAACTACAAAATTATTAACTGTAGTACCATCAGTGATGATAAGTCTATCTGTATTTGCTGTAGTTGATCCAGAAAGCGTTAGATTTTTATATACTGTAGTATTACCATAGATGCTGGTGTTACCAGTAGTAGATTCAACAACAAACAATTCTGTAGCTGGGGTTCCACCATCATTGACAACAAATTTTTGTACTGATGTTTCCGTTACACCATTAACAAAAGTTAATTCACCTAAGTATCCTTCAGCATTAGCAGAAAGTCTAAAGATATCACCAACAGTAACAGTTCCGCTAAACGTTCCAGTGGTAGCATTTTGTAGAGTTCCTGGTGTAGGAGCATTCAAAGTTGTTGTCAGGAAACTAACAGTTTTTGATAGGTTATATCTAACAAGAATAGCATTATCTGGGTGATCATGTCTTAAGAACTTGTAACCGCTAGGAGCATTGTTATCAACAACCATTCCACCAGAAGAAGTTAATTGGTTTCTTGCTCTCTTAACTGTAATTCTTAAGGATGGAGGAGACGTAATATTATTAATATTTGTAATTTCAACAATTTCAAGAAGCTCACTATATTGTTCTCCAACTGGAGACACTGTAGTATTTTGACCAGTAACTGCTACTGATCTGTCAATTAATAAGTAAGCACCAACTTCATATTCTAACGAAGTTGCTACTTCACCTATGGGTAAGAAATAAGTTTCTGGATCAGTAGTAGATACTTTCCATGTAGTATTTCCATATGTAGCTGCTCCTTCAGTATCAATTGTTTTATTAATTGGCTGTCTCTTATAGAGATCAATATTGAAAATTGTTGTGTTGTTGCCAGCAGTATGTGTTTGTGTTGGAACACTAAAAGAACCTCTTCTTAACTGGAATGAACCAGAATTAAGACCACCCAATAATGTGGTGTCTCCATTCATTGTGGTATTAGCAAGAATAGTTAATGAATTTTGTACTGTTGTATTGCCACCTAGAGCACCGATATTTACAGTAGAAGCAGCAGTAGCAAGATTAACTTTTGATGTGGTAATAGTTAAGAAATCTACTTGCTGAGCATTTGATTGTAATCTAGCAATACCAGTAGCAGTAGCTAAACCTTTACCAAAAGAAACATCGCCATCAAAATGAGCATATCTGTTATAAACTTTCAATATGCTACCATTTATCAAGCTGTCACTATTCTTAGAATAAGCACCACCAATTCTTACAACACTAGTACTGTTTGTATTTGTATTATTAGCAGTTCCTAAGGAAATTACAGAACTTGTTGTTGAAGAATGGATGTTTAATACACCAGTAGTACTAAAGGCACCAATGTTAAAGGTAGAATTAGAAGCAATATTACCAAAATTCACTACTTGTGTACCAGTAGTTACGCTGGCAATATTAAGATTATTAGCACCATCAAAAGCATTTACATCAGTTGGTGTTGTAGTAAGATTAAAGAATGTCGAAGTAGTTGTTAAAGATCCGCCATTTACTTCAAGATTTGCTTGTAATCTAACATCTTGAGTAATTCTAGCATTACCAATAACAACAAATGTTCTATCTAAATCTGTTGATACAGTTCCATTAAATGTTGTGTTAATACCAAATCTACCATTATTTGTGGTCATCACACGTAACGTGGAAGCATTATTTGGTGCTGAACTATCACCACCAACTAAGAAAGCATTATTTTGAGTTAAGAATGTTCTAGCAGCAAGAGTTGGATTAGCAGTAAAATTATTTGGACTCGTTGCTAAAGTTTTACCACTAATAAAAGCAGTACCAACAATATCAAGATTGGCTCTTGGTTTTACAGCCTCAGAAACAAATCCATTAATTTGATCTCCACCAGTACCGTGGGATGCTCTAGCAAGAGTATTAATCCCCAATCTAAAATCACCATAATTGTCAGTATTTGTTCTTAGTGCTTCCGCTCCTAGAACACCAACTTCTTTCCAAGAATTCCTAGAAATTTCAATTGTAGATCCAGTAATAACAGTAGGATCATTAGGACTTGTAGAAATAACAAATGGAGTTGTTACTGTAAATGTGCTAGCAGTTTTGTCAGTTACTGTTCTAATTCCATTTACATTAGTAAATCTTCCAGTTAATCCGCCAATTCTTAAAGTAGAACCGACTACAATATTTACAGCAGCATCAGTTGTACTGACTCCAGCTTGAAGATTAAATCTAACTAAGTTATTTCCTAAAGCAGTTACAGTAAATACACTGCTTGTGATATCGCTATAGAAATTACTAAATACCCACGCTAATGATCCAGTAGATCCAATTTCTTTACCTTTCAGAAGTATATCGCCTGGTTTAGGTCCACTTGTTCCAAACTGTATAGCAAGACCTAATGTACTTAGTTCTTGATTTGGGGTGTGGTTGGAAGGTGTATTACCATTTGTTTGGTCAACATGAGTTCTAATACTGTAATCTTGACCACTCAGTAAAGTATTGCCTCTAGGATTTAAATTGTAAACACCAGCCCAAATTTGATTTTTATGTAGGACAATATCTCCACCTGAAGGTATTGAACTTAGATCAAATGCTTGTCCATCTAAGGATATATCATCCCCAGCAATTGAAGAAACATTAGATACGACAGTAAGAGCGTTTGGTTCGTTTGCTTCAACATTAATAGTAACTGGATTATTGAAATTAGCGTTACCATCAACTGTAATATCTTTTTCAAATACTACAGGAAGTTCAAAAGTGGTTACAAGACCACCAATATCGCCAGTTTCATCAGCAGAATCTGCTAATACAGCTCTTTCTAGATATGTTTCTTCTCCCGTAATGGCGTTGATTTTACGGTTACCAATATAGAGATCACCATTAGAGTTTAGACCAGTATAGAATACAATACCACCATCTTCTTTCTTCGATTGAGCATAAAAATCTTGAATATCAGAAAGAACGACTTCTTGGCGTAGTGGGAAACCAGTTGAGTAGTTACCAGGACCGAATCCAAGATATTCAAACGTGTGGTTACCAGAACGAGCAATCGATGGTCTACGAAGTTCTACATAAAGTTTTCCTTCTGTTGGATATGGTGAATCTCCACAGATAGGAATTTTTCTATCTTCAGATCCAGATACAGCGTTACCTTCCTGTGCCTTGATTGCATTTGTTACATAATCATATCTAGATAAAGATGGATTTTCAATTAAATCTAATACAGATTCTTTAGTTTCACTGTTCTTGTAATCGTTTGTTGTTACTAGACCATGTACATAATTATTGGCGGCACAAACAGTAGGAGGAGTATCTATAATAGAAGTATCTCTAGATCCATCTTGTTTAATTTGGAACCACAATGGATCATTCTTATAATTTAATGGGTATAGTTGTGAAATTGGTTGAGAGAACTTATAATATCTAAAGTTTTCCCCAACTCCAGCACCAGTAGGATATGGACTGATATTTCCTTTTACTACTGTTAGATAGTAAATTCCAGATTGTTGATTTGGAATTCTTCTTTGAATCTCATTAATATCAAAAATATAGAATGTATCTTCAATTTCTCCAGCATCTTCTACAGAAAGAACACGATATTGTACGCTATCATCATCCTCGATAATATCGCCAGGTGTAACAGTTAATACGTTAGCATCTTTATTGCTATAAAGGTAATCTGCTTTAGCAGATTTACTTAAAGAATTATCAGTACTGCCTACACTGTTTTCTTTAGCAGCAAGATTAGCATAAATTAAAACTGGATTGTTATTACTATCAAAAGTTGGATTTCCGTTTTGATCTAATACTGGTTGTGAGAATTTTGTAGTTATTAAAGAATTATAAGGAATAATTTTATTATCGTCAATATTTTTGATAATTAAATAATGTTTACCAGTTTCCTGAACATTAAAGTATCCTTGTAACCATCCACCACCACTTGAATAACCGCTCCAATTGATTCTACTTAGATCTGTTGTTGTAGAAGCATTTATTCTGAAGCTTCCTCCCTGTGGAGCGGTAATCTCAACTGTAGTAAATTTATCATTTTTAAGAGCATCATTAGTAATTGTGTGATCAAATACTGTAAGTTCTAGTAAATCCGTGCCGCTAATATTTACTTTTCTAGCAGATTGGATCGTAAATCCAATTTTACTTGCTGTTTTATCACTGGTAATTACTTTAGACTGACCTGAGTTATAAGGATCGTAATCAAAATTAGCATTTAATTCTGATGAAGTTAATCCTAATTGCTGGGTAATTGTTCCTCCCGTTGGGTTTGGAATTTCAGTTTCAAAATAAGCAACGTTTGGACTACCACTAGCAACTTTCTTAAGAATAATTTTCTGTGGTAGAAGTTTTCTAGTTTCGTCAGTTCTTGCTTTGATAACAAATCCTCTTAAAGGATCTCTAACTCCTTCAGCATATTCTGGGATTACATAACGTAATCTATAAATTCTATCAGCAGCTGTTCTAGAATCAGTAAGTCTCTTATAGAAAGTATTCTTACTTCTTTCGTCTTTTACTGTAGCACCTAGTTCATGTAATCTTTTTAAAATATTATATTGTTCTGTAGTTTCGTCTTTAACATTTATGTACCACAAACCAGTTCTGGTTATATTAGTAGAAGTTTCAATAACTTGAGCAGTAACATCAAATCTAACTGGACTTACTCTTTTATCAGCAAATACATAGAAATCTTTACCAAATCCAGAAGTAAATGTTACTCTAGGTGTTCCAGCAAGAGCTTCAGCAGCTGTTGTATGTACGCTAAATGTCTTAGAAGAAACATATCTTACATAGTAATATTCAGTTGTTGATACTGGAGAACTTACACCGTTAACTGTGATTTGTGGTAATTGAGAATCTGCTGGATCACCAAATGTTCTAAAGAAAATTTTCTGAACTTGATTAATATTTCCAGGAGTATCAAAGATATGAGGAATATCTGTTTTAATTACATCAGTTTGCCCAGCGGTAAAATTACAGGTGTATTTGTGTAAATTATAAGTTTCATCGAGAGTATATTGCTGTAATTCGATTTCAACATTTTGATCAACAGAATCAGTTTCAGAAGAATAAATGTAAATACCAGCAGCAGCATTTTCTTTTGTGCTAGCAAGCATCAGTTTAGTTGATGCGGTAGGTCCAAAAATATTTGGATATATAGCGTCATCAGCATAATTTTCTGGGTATGTTCCACGCCCAGGAGCAATTACATAATAGATTGTATTTGTATCAAATCCTCTTGGAAGTCTAATAACTCTTTTATCTGGATAAGTTCCATCTTTTGCTCTAGGAACAAGTCTAACAGGCGTACCAGTTTCAAAGTTATGGGGATTCGATGTTCCACCACCAGTATTAACAGTAAATAAAGTAGCTCTTGTGGCAAGATTAGCAGTATCTAATGTAGATTCTACTCTGGTGATATTAGTAAACTCAGGTGTAGTTTTTGTAATACCATTCAAATTACCAGGAGTGTCTTCTGTTCCAATCGATTGAATAAGAATAGCCATCAAATTATTGATGGCAGTAGCAACACCAGCACATGCTGGGTTTAATGGATCTTGTAGAATAGTTAAATCTTTATATTGAGTTAAAGTAGATCCAGTAATTGTAATGGTTTCATTTCTCATGGCTTGAATAGCCATGTCTCTTACTTGCTGATAAACGTATGTAGATTGTGATCTTTCGCCTGCTAGTAAAGCAGGTTGAGTAGCATAAAGTAATCCAGCTTCATAAATTTTACTATTAGATCCATACTTAACGTTAAATGTTAGAGCATCAATAACTTTAAGAACATCATCAATACACTCTTGATTACCTCCAGGAATTACAAATCCAGGGAAGTATGTTAACATCCTATCAACAGCAACTTCAGCAATTAACTGTTTATTAGACTTGATTAAATTAGAAGCATCAATTGCTGTGCTATTTAAAGGAGATAATCCTTGATTTAAAATTAAATTAACGTTGCTAAAATATCCTTGAATAGTGGTAGCAATATCAACACATTCTGGATATCCTTTTTCAGTTCCAGTCCAAGTACTTGTATCTTGGAGAATAGTAGGATCTTTAGTAGCAAATTGTGCTGCCCAAGCACCTTGTAAATTGTTATTGCTATCTGTTAAAGAAGCAGTTTGAGGAAGTTCAAAATACAAATACGCACCACTAGCAGTAGTGGTGTTGGCAACTACAGTTGTTCCTGTGGATAATTTGCTTCCTTGTGTACCGAGTTCAATTTTTGTAGCATCTAAAATTCTTTTTACATAAACATTTGAAGGAATAACAGGGAAATCCGTAACAGGAACAGCATTAGCATTCAATCTACCATTAGTAAAATTAGTAGTATTATAAGCATACTGAGTTACTTTCATTCCAATTACAATACCGCTAGTATCACCAATATCAACAATTGGAGACCCAGTAGTTGTAGCACAATTTCTAATTAGATAATCAAAGTTTCTCATTGCTGAGATACAAAGATTCTTCACATAATCAAGTCCTTCAATGGTTTCATTTAATTCACTAGTAATATAAGAAAGTTGTCCACCAACATAGTATCCTTCAGCAGCTTGAATCGTATTGATATTTCCACCAAGTCTTAAATCTTGAATAACAGCATCAACAAAGATACCAATATCTCTTTGACATTTAGAGATGGTAATATTAGTATTTGTAAGAAGATTTGGATATTTTTGTATGATATATCCGTATGCTTCCTGTTGAATGAACGTTTTATTATCTTCAATTCTATTAGCAGCATCTTGTGCTACACTATCAATAGAAACTCCATCTGGATTTAAAGTATCTAATGATACGGTATATCTCTTAAATCCTGATGGTGATAAAGTACAATTATATTCGTCTGTAGACCCACTAGTTGATTTTAACTTTAGAAAAATCTTCTCATCATTTTTAGCACCTAATCTATATGTTTCAATAGTTGTGGTTGGTTTAGTGAATGGATCATAAGCATTATCAGCACCATAATATAGCTTTGTATTGTTAGATTCTAATTTTGTTGGTTGTAGAGCAATTGAATAATATTTTAAAGTATTTTCATTGAAAGAACTAGAATCAATTTCTTTTACTGGAATAATATCTGTAATGTATCCGCCTTTATCTTGATTAAAAGCAAATCCTTTAAATCCAGCAGCATGTAGTGACGTATTACCGAAGTTTGAGTTGGAGTTGGTGATAGACATATCACCACCAGATTCCATTAAGAAGTGATCATGGAATCCTACAGCGAATACCGATACACACTGGATGAAGGCATCATTAGAAGCACGGATGTGGAAGTTTCTCCAATCATCTTTCCAATAAGCGTCACCTTTTGCGTGATAAGGAACAGTAGCAAAAGCATCAGTTAATGATGCCTGATTCCAAGTGTTTGTAAATTCATCATAACGAATAAACGCTCTGTCATCTTTCTGTAGAGAAACCCCAGTGTACTGAGCGACAACCATTGAGCGGAAACCAGTTGCTTTGGCGCCATCCGCCCACATACCACAAATACCCCATGTGGATCTAATTGAGCAGTTAAACACATATGGAGAAGCAGATTCTACAGAATCAATTTCTGCTTGTCCACGAGCGTTTGTACTTAATGCTGGAGTGCTTCCTGTGCTATATCCATCTTGTGTAATATCTAACCCAAGAATTGCTATCGTTGAATTTACTTCATATTCAAATACTTTTGGATTATTTCCAACGTTAGTAGCAGTTACTTTAAATGTTCCATTTAAAAGATCATTCAATCCATTATCAATAATGGCAATATATTGATCTTTAAAGTATCCATGAGCAATTTTAGTAGTTACACGTACAGTTGTCTTTTCTGTATTTGTATTAGCAACTAGTTTGATATTAACAATACTTCTTGTATCAGAAAGAGGTCCAACAATTCTATTTTCTTGTGGTAATGGTTCAAAATCACCATCATCAATTGTTGGTTGGAATAAAGCAAAAGCTCTAGCAACTTTTTGATAGTAAAGGTCTAATTCCTGGTTTTCTGCATACTCCATAATGCAGATTTTGTGGTGTGAGTACTCAGGAACAGCAAGTTGAGAAACATTACCCTTCTGGAAGTAAACTTTACCTACATTATCAGTTTCGTCAAATAATGGAGAATTGCTTGAAAGATCTCCATCTTTAATAGTAAATTGCCAAATATAGCATCCACCAGTTAGATTGAAAATGGAAGTTCTTCCTTGTGTTCCATCTGTAGGGTCTGGAACATAAAGAGGACGTACAATAGTTCTACGAAGATCATAACCAATAAGAGAACAACCTCTAGGTACGATAGCACCACCAGTAGAAGCATTAAATTTGTAAAGTACGTTATCTGGATTGCTGAGATCTAAAACAGTATTATCTTGCCATTCTTCTAAAGCTTTGCTGTAGTTAAATACAGGAATTGTTCCAGTAACTTGAATATCAGCAAGATTGTTTAAATTACCAGCATCAATTGTTGTTGTAATAATGGCAATTAGTGTATCAATGTTTGTTTGTACATCAATACAAGTAGCGGCATTTCCTGAAGGTAGATTTGGGATAACCACCCCACCCAAATCATAATCAGCTGGTCCAGGAGAAATTGTAAGATCTTTGGTAGATAGTTGATTTGTTACCGCTTTTTTCATCATATCACGAGCCATGTTAAATGCTGTGATAGATTGATCTTCTTCGTCTACTAATCCGTTTGCAATTGGAACACCAGATTTAGAAAAATATGATTTTGTAGCAGCAATAATATTAGCATTTCCGCCATTAGCCAAATCGGAAGAAACTGCATCAACAATATATCCAATGTCACGCTTACACTTTGTTTCTCCTGGAGTAATATTTGGAACTGTTTCTGCTACCAAATTAGTTAAATTACCAGCGGTAACTGTTGTTGTAACAATAGCCGTTAAAGATGTTATGGCAGCAGCGACATCAGCACAAGAACTAACACTTGTATTTGATCCAGTTGCAGGATCTGCTGTAATAGTGAGATCTTTATAATATAATTGATTATTGATTGCCTGAATCATCATATCTCTTGCCTTAGCAAAAGCGGTATTTGATTGTTCTTGCTCATCTTGCAAGCCGTTATTTACCCAAGATGTTCCAGCAGCATTAAAATAATTTTTGATAAATTTACGAGTATATCTATTTCCACCACCCTGAAAAATATCTAGTGAAATAGCATCAACAAAAATTCCAATGTCTCTACGACATTTGGGTTCACCTACCAAAGAAAATACTCCATCATTAACTGGATTTGGTAATCCAGCGATAGAACCAGTAGAAATAGCTGTAGTTACAATGGTATTTAATGTATCAATAGCAGCTCTAACATCAGCACATGAGTTAGGGCTTGTATTTAAACCAGTAAGTGGATCAGCTGTTATTGTCAAATCGTTTACTGCTAATCCATTGACAATAGCAGTTTTCATTAATGCTGCTGCTTCGTTAAAAGCATAGACAGACTGTACTTCTTCACCAACTAAACCATTAGAAATTGGAACTCCATTATTAAAATATTGAAGAGCAAATTCTTTAGAATATCTATTTCCTCTTGTATATACATCCAAAGAAATAGAATCAACAAAGATGCCCAAATCTCTCTTACACTTTGTTTCTGTAGGAGCAGAAGATGGATACTGAGCAAGCATATTTGCCCAGGCAGTATTAACAATTTGTGTTTTGTTTAGTTTAATTAAACGATAAGAATCAGCATATCTAGATCCAGTATCTGTTTGACTATCACCAGGAAAATAAAAATCTGGATGTTGTACAGCAACTTCAGCTAATGCTGTATCTACAATAACTGTTCTATTTTTTTGGATAAAACGATAAGCATCCGCATATCTAGAACTGGAATCTGTTTGATTGTCCCCAGGAAAATAAAAATCTGGATGTTGTACAGCAACTTCAGCAGCGGCACGATCTATAATTTCTTGGCGATTAGCAAGAATTAAATTTTGAGAATCATAATAACGTTGTCTTCCGCCCTCATTATAATCAACTAATCCAGGTCTGTTATCAATATAGTGATCACCAGGCATCAACATGATGCTGAACTGGTCAAATCTATCGTTGTCTTTTCCTGGTAAATATGAGTATCTAGCTACTTCAATAAATGCCCTTTGAATTGTTTTAAACGGTCTTAAGGGCGAATTACCCCTATTATCAAGTTCATCAGTAGCGTTGAAATCATCTGGTGATACATACAGATACTTTCCTGTTTTGCTTGAATAGAGATTATCAAGTCTTGTAAGAGCCATAATTACTCAAACCTAGGTTTACGTTGTTCTTCTTACGAATATTTATAAACAATAAAACCCCCTTAAGGGGGGTTTAAAGTCACACGGAAGGGGTTTGGTTTGATGGCAGTATCGCCAACTGGAGTGGTGGGATTCGAACCTACGACCAATCGGTTAACAGCCGACCGCTCTACCACTGAGCTACACTCCAATGAGTCAGGATTGCTTACAATACATCATTCTACATCCTCGAAAAAGATAGTGTGGTATTCACCTTCTACTTCTTCAAAGGTAAAGTTTTCGTGCCAAGCATAGGATATCATCTCCTTGACTGTTAATACTTGATCTTTCTCAAAGACATCTGTATATTTGATGTTGATAAATCTAACTTTGTAAGTCATTTTGCAAGAAGTTTTGGAAAAATATAAAAGTGAAGAGAACATATCAAGAAGGTCTGCGGCTTGATTACAGATTATACCATGTTTAGTAAAGTATTGGTCAATCATTTCTTCATTTTGAGCCCAAGAACGAAGTTCAAGTGCAAGTTCTGTTGCGAGTTCTTGATGTTCAATCTTCGCAAGTTCCTTCATTGCATCCGAATGTTCCTCAATAAAGTTCTTTGCGATGTCTAGGACTTTGTTTTCTTTTTCTCTTCGTGCTGCCTCTTCCAGCATTTCTTCGTGGTTCATAAGTTCTCGGATTTTCTCCTTTCCGTATTGTGTGAGTTCTTGTTTTTTACTACGAAGTTCTTCAACTTCTTTTTGAGTCAGATTGACCCAGGGCATATCATCGTTCATCGTGGTGGAGGACAATATAAAAAATACTTGTATTCAGCAAGTGGTCCGTAATGCCACTGTATTATATCACATTCTTTGTAAGTGCCAATCACTTTGGTAGATTGTGATTCAACTGGAGGATTCTGTGACTGATAGAGTAGAAAAATAATTAGAATAACTCCTCCCACAATAATACCAATAGAACCAGCACCACGTAAAAACTCTTTAAGTGCTACTTTATCATCGTTCATAACTTATCAAATTCAAACATACCAGTTTCTTTGCCCCATACTAGATTACCATCAGCATCATATCCAGCATCTCTACCATAGTATTTCTTATCGTTGAACTTGATTTCACTAATAATCTTGATATCTTTGACAATACAAGTATCACAGGGTTGATACACCCAGAACTCACCATCCCAACAAATGGTATGTACACACAACTCGTTCCAACTACTGTCGTAGGTATAAAATAAAACCTCGTTATCATTCACCTGTTCAAAGGTATGAAATGATTCCCGATAAGGTTCTGGATTTTCTTTTTCCACCAGATCAATTTCATAGAAACTTTGAGATCTAATTCTATTACCAAATCCCATGCTATCCCACACCAAGCGGATCATAGCATAATCAAATGGATACATAAAAGCTTGATTTTTATTAGAATATTGTCCTATAATTTCTCCAAATTTCATATCAGCACAGTACCAGAGGTTAATTTTTATTAATTAGAGCTAGGGTGTAAAAATTGAGTAATACAGAATCTACCAAGTTTTTGATCTAAATCCTTTTTTTTCATAACAACAGGATCAACTTTATGAGAAATCATAGAAGGAAATATTACCATTCTATTGTTTAACACATTAATCTTGTTTTTATTATAAAAATGTAAATCTCCACCTTTAAATTTTTTTGGTTCTTTATAAAACCAAGTCAAAGACGTTATACACGATTCATCAGAGTGAAAGTTGTAATAATCTTTATTTTCATAATAAGAGAGTAATGTAAAATCACTCTCACATTTAAAGTTTTGGTAAAACCAATGATTGCTATCTTTAACAATAGAATCCCAATAATCAAATATCTTTCTGTTCACTGTTAAAATATTAGAAGCATCTCTAACGGTATAGATCTCATCCACAAATATAGAATAATTACTTTTTTTTAAAGAATTTCCAAATTCATCTACCGCCGCACCAGATCCAACTTGAGACCCAAAATGCATAGCATTTTTCTTTGTTAAAAAATTTAACTCGTCCCATATTAAATCTAATTCTTTTTCATCATAGTAATCATCAATTACTATAGCAGGAAATTCAAAATTTACATGATTAATTTTCATGTTTAAAATGCTCTAATTTAATCCAATTAAGAAGAGTGTAATATTGGTTAAGTCTATTTTCATCGTGTTTTGAATAAGATTTCAAATGTAGAATATAAAATTGTAAAGCGTCTTCAACCATTTTACGGTCTTGTTGGGAAAGCAACGACATTTTCACCCTCGACTTTTTTAGTGATTTTTTGGCGGAATTTTTTTTCCTGTTTTTATGTATCTAAGTTTTGAATTTGAAAATTCAAAATGTCGATGAGAGGACTTGAACCTCCACGTCATAAAGACACTGGAACCTAAACCCAGCGCGTCTACCAATTCCGCCACATCGACAGATGAGTCGGATATGATGGTCCCGACTCGTATGGAAGAACCGAAGTCCATCCAAAGCCTAATGTCAGACTTGAACTGACGACCGCTCGCTTACAAGGCGAGTGCTCTACCACTGAGCTAATTAGGCAACATCAATCGTCTTTTGGAAGCAGGTCTGGATTTTCTACCTGGATCTCAAACATTAAAGGGTGCATTTCTTCCATTATTAGATAGGTAGAACATTTATACAGATCTTCATCATCATAATCACGATGTTGAAGTGCTTCCGTTTGGACTGATGGGTGATCTTGTATAATTTGAGGAAGTTCATCAAATGTATACGGAACACCTTGAATGAAATACATACGAACTATTTCACCCATATAAAAGCAATATGCTTGAGAGAGTGTGTATTTCATTACAAATTTCCACTACAATGTATTTAGTGGAAATAGGAGCAGGGAGACTTGAACTCCCACGGGCACTGCCCAACAGATTTTAAGTCTGGTGTGTCTACCGATTCCACCATGCTCCCTTGGTGATGGGACAATCATAGCAGATGCTGCTCAGATTGTCAAGTGCTCCTTGAGGGGATCGAACCCACCTCACATCGATTATGAGTCGATTGCTTTCACCAGATAGCTAAAGGAGCGATGGGAAATGGTGGATTTGAACCACCGACCTCACGATTATCAGTCGTGTGCTCTACCGCTAAGCTAATTTCCCAAATAGGGATGCTGGGAGTTGAACCCAGACTAACCCGTTATAAGCAGGTCGCTCTAACCATTAAGCTACACCCCCATGGGGTTCATATTCGCACTAATAGTTTCGCTTTGAGTGCTTGCTTACGCTTTTTAGCTTGGCGTAATGCCTGTGGTTTCAGACTACGCTTCTGCTCTTTATTGCTGTGGTGCTGCCAGTTTGGAAACGTAGTCATCGTCTTGCCTTGATTACCTAGTAATTATAGCATGAATTATTTAGGACGAGCGGGGGGTGTGGACAGTTTTGTGATTGTCTGACCTTTGATAAATGCCTTGAGTTCAGGCGTTTCCTCCCATTCCCAGATCTCCTCGTGACCCTTGCTATCGATACGCTTAAAACTTTTCTTTGTCATTATTCATTTCCTCAAGTTTATCTAGTATACCATCAAATGAACCAATATGGTCAATCTCGCTAATCATTTTAGCAATTTGACTACAAACAATCGGTCGTTCTTGTCTAGCGGCGAAAGCAAGTGCATTACGCAAATTTGCCTCTGCTTCCTTCAAACTATCTTCTACCTGTTTACCTAAAGCCATACCATCCTTGAAACTGCGACAGAGTTATCCTACTCGGTTTATAGGATCTTGTCAATCCCTCTGTCTCCAATCAGTTTGATCTTCATCACGTTTGAACCAATCATGTAGATCATCTGGATTATCAAAACCACGACGACCAAATCTTTCATGTCCCAATCCACCAATATCAAGTTGGTTCATGAAATCGTCCATCGCATCCATATCAGGGTTTTCTGCTTTTCTTCTTGCCTGACGGAGGATTGTAGCAGCAGAGCGATTTGCTTTTGCAAGCTTCTCTGCCCAGATCATATCTTCTAAACTTACTGATTCATGTAAAACAATCTTTCTACAAATTTCTTCTAATCGTAAACGATATTGTGTAGAGAGCATATGTAATCTCCAGATAGGATTATTTAACACGTATCATCGAT